>Ga0172373_10000033_pt1 | contig 194337 bp, 189 predicted proteins | sample Lak10m_2_FD_114546 | JGI IMG/M metagenome (GOLD analysis project Ga0172373, IMG submission 114546) | Freshwater microbial communities from Kabuno Bay, South-Kivu, Congo - kab_092012_10m | ecosystem: Environmental > Aquatic > Freshwater > Lake | place: Democratic Republic of the Congo... | reverse complement strand
GTCGTGTCGAAGATCATCGCCTGATGATCCCGAGACGCGCCCCAAACGGCGTGTCGAAGATCATCGCCTGATCCATCCAATGGGATGAACGGAAAAGGCCGCCGAAAGGTGGCCTTTTTCATTGCCTGCGGCGTCTTCGCCGGGCATTCTATGCCTCATCAGGGTTTCAATAGGCGGCGGTAATAATTCTGCGAGAATCCGCTTGCCCTATGGGGGGTGTGCCTATAGAGACGCCCGGCGCGGCTCCGTCAGGAGAATCGCGCTTTCGACTATTCACAAAGCGAACCTATGAACCGGGCATCCCGCCCGTGTTTACGTTCGGAAGGAAGAACTGATGCAAGGTCAAACCATTCGCATTCGGCTGAAGGCCTTCGATTACCGCGTGCTGGACGCCAGCACCCAGGAAATCGTGTCGACCGCCAAGCGCACCGGCGCCACCGTTCGTGGCCCGATCCCGCTGCCGAACAAGATCGAGAAATTCACGGTTCTCCGTGGTCCGCACATCGACAAGAAGTCGCGCGACCAGTGGGAGATCCGCACGCACAAGCGCCTGCTCGATATCGTTGATCCGACCCCCCAGACCGTGGACGCGCTGATGAAGCTCGACCTCGCCGCTGGCGTGGACGTCGAGATCAAAGTGTAAGGGGGCAGAGACATGCGTTCTGGCGTTATCGCTAAGAAGCTGGGCATGACCCGGCTGTTTCTGGAAAACGGCACTCAGGTGCCGGTAACCGTTCTGCAACTCGACAATCTTCAGGTCGTGGCGCAGCGCACCGCTGATAAGGACGGCTACACCGCTGTTCAGCTTGGCGCGGGCACTGCCAAGGCCAAGAACACCACTGCCGCGCAGCGCGGTCACTTTGCCAAGGCGAATGTGGCCCCGAAGCGCAAGATCGCGGAATTCCGCGTGTCGGCTGAAAACCTGATTGATGTGGGCGCGGAAATCACCGCTGACCACTATCTCGCGGGTCAGTTCGTTGACATCGCCGGCACCTCGATCGGTAAAGGCTTTGCTGGTGCGATGAAGCGTCACAACTTCGGTGGTCTGCGTGCCTCGCACGGTGTGTCGGTTTCGCACCGCTCGCACGGTTCGACCGGCCAGTGCCAGGATCCGGGCAAGGTGTTCAAGGGCAAGAAGATGGCTGGCCATCTTGGTGCCGTTCGCACCACCACCCAGAACCTGCAAGTCGTCCGCACGGACGCTGAGCGTGGTCTGCTGATGATCAAGGGCGCTGTGCCCGGTTCGAAGGGTGGCTGGGTCACCGTCAAGGACGCCGTGAAGAAAGCCGCTCCGGCTGGTATTCCGCTGCCTGCCGGGATTCGTTCGGCTGCACCTGCCGCCGCTGAAGGGGGTGAAGCATGAAACTTGATGTGATCAAGCTTGACGGCGGCAAAGCCGGTTCCGTCGATCTGGACGAAGCGCTGTTCGGCCTTGAGCCGCGCGCCGACATCCTGCACCGCGTCGTGCGCTGGCAGCGTGCCCGCGCTCAGGCTGGGACCCACTCGGTTCTGGGCAAGTCGGACGTGAGCTACTCGACCAAGAAGATCTATCGCCAGAAGGGCACCGGCGGCGCACGTCACGGTTCCAAGAAGGCCCCGATCTTCCGTCACGGTGGTGTTTATAAGGGCCCGACCCCGCGGTCGCACGCCCATGACCTGCCGAAGAAGTTCCGCGCGCTTGGCCTGCGTCATGCGCTCTCGGCCAAGGCGAAAGCCGGCGAGCTGGTGATTTTGGATGCGGCCACCATGGCCGACGCCAAGACCGCCAACCTTGCCAAAATGGCGAAGGAACTGGGCTGGAAGCGCGCGCTCATCATCGACGGTGCCGCCGTTGACGCGAATTTCGCGCTGGCTGCCCGTAATCTTGATGGCGTTGACGTGCTGCCGACCATTGGTGCCAACGTCTATGATATCCTGAAGCGTGACACCCTGGTGATCACCAAAGCAGGTATCGAAGCTTTGGAGGCTCGTCTGAAATGAGCGCGAAACCCGAACATTACGACCTGATCAAGAAGCCGGTCATCACCGAAAAGGCCACCATGGCCTCGGAAGCTGGTGCGGTGGTTTTCCAGGTCGCCATGGACGCAACCAAGCCGCAGATCAAAGAAGCCGTTGAGGCTGTCTTTGGTGTGAAGGTCAAGGCTGTGAACACCACGATCACCAAAGGCAAGGCCAAGAAGTTCCGCGGCCGCGCTGGTGAGCGTAGCGACAAGAAAAAAGCCTATGTCATGCTGGAAGCCGGAAACACCATCGACGTTTCCACTGGCCTCTGATAATTGGCAGCGAATCTCGCGGCCCCGGTTCATCCGGGGCCGTGGATTTTTTCGAATCGGCATCCGGCCTCGTGCCTGATGTCAGAACCGGGGACCTTCGGGGCCCTTAACCCGGGTCGCAAGGCCCGATAGCTAACGGAAGACAGAGAACATGGCACTCAAGTCGTATAAACCGACGACGCCAGGCCAGCGTGGGCTGGTTCTGATCGACCGTTCGGAGCTGTGGAAAGGCCGTCCGGTCAAAGCCCTTACTGAGGGTTTGACCAAGACCGGTGGCCGGAACAACACCGGGCGGGTTACGATGTGGCACAAAGGCGGCGGCGCAAAGCGTCTGTACCGCGTTGTGGACTTCAAACGCACCAAATTTGACATGGCCGCTGTGGTCGAGCGGATCGAATACGATCCCAACCGCACCGCCTTTATCGCGCTGATCCGTTACACGGACGGCGAACTTTCCTATATCATTGCGCCGCAGCGTTTGGCTGTTGGTGACAGCGTGATCGCTGGCGCCAAGGTTGACGTGAAGCCGGGCAATGCCATGCCCTTCTCGGGTATGCCGATCGGGACGATCGTTCACAACGTCGAGCTGAAGCCCGGCAAGGGCGGCCAGTTGGCCCGCGCTGCTGGCACCTATGCTCAGTTCGTCGGCCGTGACGGTTCCTATGCTCAGATCCGCCTGTCCTCGGGCGAACTGCGCATGGTGCGTCAGGAATGCATGGCCACCATCGGTGCCGTGTCGAACCCCGACAACTCGAACCAGAATTTCGGTAAAGCCGGTCGTATGCGCCACCTCGGCGTTCGCCCGACTGTCCGCGGTGTTGCCATGAACCCGATCGACCACCCGCATGGTGGTGGTGAAGGCCGGACCTCGGGTGGTCGTCACCCGGTTACCCCGTGGGGTAAGGGCACCAAGGGTAACAAGACCCGCAAGCCGAAGGCGTCCGATAGCCTTATCGTTCGCTCGCGTCACGCCAAGAAGAAAGGGCGCTAATCCATGGCACGTTCCATCTGGAAAGGCCCGTTTGTCGACGGCTACCTCCTGAAAAAGGCGGAAACCTCGAAAGCTTCGGGCAAGAACGAAGTGATCAAGATCTGGTCGCGCCGTTCCACTATCCTGCCGCAATTCGTGGGCCTGACTTTCGGCGTCTACAACGGCAAAAAGCACGTTCCGGTCGCTGTGACCGAAGAAATGATCGGCCAGAAGTTCGGTGAATATTCGCCGACCCGGACCTATTACGGTCACGCTGCCGACAAAAAAGCCAAGAGGAAGTAAGCCATGGGTCAGGAAAAGAATCCGCGCCGCGTGGCGGACAATGAAGCAATGGCGATCAGCCGTATGCTTCGCACCTCGCCGCAGAAACTGAATCTTGTCGCCGGTCTGATCCGCGGCAAGAAGGTTGAAAAGGCTCTTGCCGATCTGACCTTCTCCAAGCGCCGCATCGCCGGTGACGTGAAGAAGTGCCTTCAGTCGGCCATCGCCAACGCCGAAAACAACCACAACCTTGACGTCGACAGCCTTGTTGTCGCTGAAGCCTGGGTTGGCAAGAACCTGGTCATGAAGCGCGGTCGCCCGCGTGCCCGTGGCCGCTTTGGCAAGATCATGAAGCCGTTTTCGGAAATCACCATCAAGGTGCGTCAAGTCGGGGAGTCTGCATAATGGGTCAGAAGGTAAACCCCATCGGGATGCGCCTCCAGGTCAACCGGACCTGGGACAGCCGCTGGTTCGCGGAATCGAAAGATTACGGCAACCTGCTGCTGGAAGACCTCAAGATGCGCGAATTCGTGCATGAAGAGTGCAAGGCTGCTGGCGTTTCGCGCGTCATCATCGAACGTCCGCACAAAAAGTGCCGTGTGACCATTCACACCGCACGTCCGGGCGTCATCATCGGCAAAAAAGGCGCTGACATTGAGACCCTTCGCAAGAAGCTCAATGCTTTCACCTCGTCGGAACTGCACCTGAACATCGTCGAAGTGCGCAAGCCGGAACTGGACGCTCAGCTCGTTGCTGAATCGATCGCCCAGCAGATGGAGCGCCGCGTTTCTTTCCGTCGCGCCATGAAGCGTGGCGTGCAGAACGCGATGCGTATGGGCGCGCTTGGTATCCGGGTTAACGTTTCGGGCCGTCTGGGCGGCGCTGAAATCGCCCGTACCGAATGGTATCGCGAAGGCCGTGTGCCGCTGCACACCCTGCGCGCTGACATCGACTATGCGCTCAGCGAAGCCGAAACGCCCTATGGCATCATCGGCGTCAAGGTCTGGATCTTCAAAGGCGAAATCCTTGAGCATGATCCGCAGGCCCATGACCGTCGTCTGGCCGAAGCTGCTGACGGCCCCGCGCCGCGTGGCCCGCGCCGCGACCGTGAACGCGCGTAAGGAGTAGAAACTATGCTGCAACCGAAGCGTACAAAATTCCGCAAGGCCTTTAAGGGCCGGATCCATGGCGAAGCCAAGGGCGGTTTCCTGCTGAACTTCGGCGCTTTCGCGCTGAAGGCCACCGAGCCGGAGCGTGTGTCGGCCCGTCAGATCGAAGCGGCTCGCCGCGCGATCACCCGCCACATGAAGCGTCAGGGTCGTGTTTGGATCCGTGTGTTCCCGGATCTGCCGGTTTCTGCCAAGCCCATCGAAGTTCGTATGGGTAAAGGTAAGGGTTCGACCGACCGTTGGGTTTGCAAGGTGAAGCCGGGCCGTATCATGTTCGAAGTGGACGGCGTTGCCGAGCCGATCGCACGTGAGGCCCTGCGCCTTGGCGCCATGAAGCTGCCGGTCACCACCCGCATCGTGGCCAAGGAAGACTGGTAAGGATTTGCCGTAAGGCATGTCTGGTGCGGTGTGGCGAATTTCGCACGAAATTCGCGACCCGCCCCTGGTTCAGAAATACCCCCGCCGGAAACGGCGGGGTTTTTCTTTGGGAATTGCCTTGCGCGCTTAGCCTTGCGGGCTCATGGCTTTGCGGCCACGGGCGCGTTCCAGCCCCAGTTTGCGTTCGCGCCAGATGATAAGAATGCCTGCGGCAATGACCAGCGCCGCACCGGCAAGCATGGTCCAGCTTGGCACTTCGGCAAAGACGAAATAGCCGATCAGCAACGCAAACAGCATCGAGGCATAATCAAAGGGGGCCACCAGCGAAGCATCTGCCTCGCGGTAGCTGGAGGTCAGCAGGATTTGCCCGACCCCGCCCAGAATCCCGGCCCCGATCAGGGTGATCGCTTCAGCCAGGCTTGGAACGACCCAACCAAAGGGCAGGGTGGCAAGTGACAGCAGCGTCGCTGTCAGCGAAAACCAAAAGACGATGGCGGATGTGTTTTCATGCAGCACCAGTTTGCGCACGAATACCTGTGCCAGGGCGGCGAAAATGGCGCCTCCCAACACCAGCATGGCGCCAAGGGCCTCCCGGTGCGATGCGGCTTCGCCGGAAAGCAGGGTCAAGCGTGGTGAGAGCACGATCAGAACGCCTGTCAGCCCCAGGGCGACCGAGGCAAGCCGGAAAAGCCGCACCTCCTCGCCCAAAAACATCGCGGCGAAAACAACCACCAAAAGCGGCGCGGTATAGCCGATGGCCGTGACCTCGGGCAGCGGCAGATAGCCCAGCCCTGCAAAGCCCAAGCCCATTGCCAAAGTGCCCATCAACCCGCGCCAGACATGGCCGATAGGATTTTTTGCATGAAAACCGGTAGTTAACTCGCGCCGCATGGCCAGCCAGACCACAATCACCGGAATGGCAAAGGCCGAACGAAAGAACACCGCCTGACCTGCCGGCACATGCGCGGCGGTGGTTTTGATCATCGAAGACATGATGATGAAGACCAGCACCGAGCCAAGTTTCAGGGCAATGCCGCGCAAGGGTCGCATCGGAAGCTCCGTTTTGCCATGTTGCTTATGGTTTTTCACCCTTGGCCTTTGGCCGCAACCCCCGTTGCAAACGCCGCTTGCCCACCGCCCGCAGTTGATGTTCCCTGACCGGGAAGGAGTGCCCCCATGTTTGACCAAAAGCCCAAAGCCGCCATCGGCAACCGTATCGAACAGGGTCGTGGCATTGTGCCCGCCGATCTGGTGCTGAAGGGCGGCCATGTGTTTGATCTGGTCACCGGCGCCTTGGTGCAGACCGATGTTGCCATTTGCGGCGATACTATCGTGGGGGTCTTTGGCACCTATGCGGGGCGGCGCGAAATTGATGTCAGTGGCAAGGTTTTGGTGCCGGGCTTCATCGACACCCATTTGCATATCGAATCTTCGCTGGTCACGCCTTTTGAATTTGATCGTTGCGTCACACCGCGTGGGGTTACGACGGCGATTTGTGACCCGCATGAGATTGCCAATGTCTGCGGGCTGACGGGGATTCATTATTTCCTTGAGGCATCGGCCCTGACGCTGATGGACATTCGGGTGCAGCTTTCGTCTTGCGTGCCGTCAACCCATATGGAGACCACGGGCGCCCGGCTGGAGGCGGCGGATCTGCTGCCTTTGATGGATCATCCGCGCGTGATCGGGCTGGCCGAATTCATGAACTACCCCGGCGTTTTGATGCAAGACGCAGGCTGTATGGCCAAGTTGCAGGCATGGGCCGGGCGTCACATCGACGGCCATGCGCCGCTTTTGCGCGGCAATGATCTGAACGGCTATATCGCTGCCGGCATCCGCACCGAGCATGAGGCGACAACCTATGATGAGGGGCTGGAAAAGCTGCGAAAAGGGATGCGGGTTCTGATCCGCGAAGGGTCGGTGTCAAAGGATCTGCACGCGTTGGTCGGGCTTTTGACCGAACGGCATTCGCCCTATCTCTGCCTGTGCACCGATGATCGCAACCCGCTGGATATTGCCGAGCATGGCCATCTGGATTGGATCATTCGCACGGCGATTGCGCTTGGCGCTGACCCTTTGGCCACCTATCGCGCCGCCAGTCTTTCGGCCGCCGAAGCCTTTGGTCTGAAAGATCGTGGGTTGATTGCGCCGGGCAAGCGGGCGGATATTGCGGTGATTGACAGCCTGCCGGGTTGCCATGTGCAGGCGGTTTTCGCCGGGGGGGTAGAGGTGACCGACGCCGCCTTTGCCGCCCGCAAGGGGATTGCGCCGGTGGCCCGCCATTCGGTCAAGGCGCCCAAGCTGGAGCCGCGGCATTTCCGCGCCGGAGGAAATCGGGTGGAAACGCCGGTGATCGGCATCGTGCCCGGCAAGATCATCACACCGCATCTGACCTTTGATATTGCGCCCGAAGATGGCGACAAGAAGCCCGATCTTGCCCGCGACCTGATCCGCATCGCGGTGATCGAACGCCATGGGGTGAACGGCAACCGCGCCACGGGCTTTGTGCAGGGTTTCGGGCTGAAGCGCGGGGCGATTGCCTCGACCGTTTGCCATGATCACCACAACATTGCGGTCGTCGGTGTGGATTATGCCGATATGGCGCTGGCCGCGAACCGCCTGTCAGAGATTGAGGGTGGCTTTGTCGTGGTTGAGGGGGGCCGCGTTCTGGCCGAACTGGCGCTGCCGGTGGCGGGATTGATGAGCCTTAACCCCTTTGAACAGGTGCATCAGGATCTGATCGCGCTGCGCGCTGCGGCGAAATCGCTGGGCGTTGTCTTGGAGGAACCCTTTCTGCAACTTGCCTTCCTTGCCTTGCCGGTGATCCCGCATCTGAAGATCACCGATCACGGCATGGTGGATGTGGACCGGTTCGAGGTCATGGGGTGACGGGGCCGCCCGTATTTTGCCCCGTATTTAGGCCAGCGTCTTGACCATCAAAATCCACTGTAACGCGGCAACCTGCCAATCGCCCTTTACCACCGGGCGGCGGGCGATTTCGGTGTAACCTTTGGCGGCATAAAGCCGTTGGGCCTCGTGGTGGGTGTCAGCGGTGATAAGGCTGATGGTCTTGCGCCCTTGGGCACGGGTGATGTCCTCGGCCTTGGCCAGAAGGGCGCTGCCGCAACCCTTGCCGCGATGGGTGTCATAGGTGGCAAGGACATTCAGATACCAAGACCCCGGCGCCATGGCCTCAAGCTCCAACAGGGGCACAAAGATTGGCGGGGTGTCGGCGGCGATGGGGGCGGGCTCATCTTCGGCCGGATAGCCCAGAAGGCAGGCGGCCACCGCGCCCTCCACCTCGGCCAGCCATGCGTTGCGATAGGAGAAGCTGCCGGCTTCGCGCGCGGCACGTTCCATGCCATAGGCCAGCGGGTCGCCTTCGGGGCCAACCGACTTTTGCCAGAAATGCAGGGGCAGATCGTCTGCCGCCATATTGATGAAGCGCACCAGATGCGCGGCGTCTGACGCCTTGGCTTCGCGGATCAGCATGAAATCCCCCATCAGTTTCCGCGCCCCAGAAATCAAACTCTGGCGCGGCTTGCAACCTCTGCCAAGCCCCCCTACCACTGAGGCCAAGCCAAACAACCCCAAGAGGACCAACATGACCGATATGGTTTTCCGCTTTCCCGCCCCAGGGCCAGACCCGATGACGACCGATCTTGAAGGCTGGACCAAGATCGAAGGCACGCCCACGATGAAAACCTGGGTGCAGCACACGTCGATTGATGGTTCGGTCATCAGCGGGACGTGGGAGGCAACCCCCGGCACCTGGCACGCCGTTTACAAGTTTTATGAATTTGTCCACCTGATCGAAGGCCAGATCACCATCACCCCCGAAGGGGGCGCGGCGGTAACTCTGCGTCCGGGCGATGGTTTTGTTGTTGAGCCGGGCTTCAAAGGCACCTGGAAAATCGAACAGCCGGTGCGCAAGCATTTCTGCATCAAGCTGAAGTAAGGGCGGCTTGGTGGCGTCGGGGGCGGGCGGGGGCGGTTTGCCAAACCCGGCCGCTCCGGCTAGACAGGCCAGACGCGCCGCTAGGCGGCGGGTGCGGCCAAAGGGGCGGGCCGTGACCAAGGCACTGCCCCTTTGCGTTTCAACGTGACAGGCCGCGCCGTGATCTCGCCCACTCTCTTGCAAGCCACCCTTGACCTTTTGACCGAGGTGGAAAGTGCCGCGCGCCCTGCGGATGCTGTCACCTCGGGCTGGTTTCGGGCGCGTCGCCATATTGGCGACAGCGACCGGGGGGCGATTCTTGAGCTGCTTTATGCGCTGTTGCGGCATCGGGCGCGGCTGGGCTGGTGGCTGGTGCGGGCCGGGGCCGAGGACGGGCCGCGCAGCCGCCTGCTGGCATGGCTCGCTTTGGCTCAGGGCAAGACGCCCGATCAGATCAAGCGGTTGGTTGACCCCCTGACACCTGCGGAAGGGGCGTTTTTGGCGCAGGTGCAGGGCGGCGCGCTAGTCCATCCTGACATGCCCGAGGAGGTGCGGTTTGAATGCCCGCAGTGGGCACACGCGCCGCTGTTGCGCCGCTTTGGTGCGGGTTTTGCCGCCGAGATGTCCGCCAGTCTTTTGCCCCCGCCCCTGGATCTGCGGGTCAATCCGATGAAGACCACCCGCAGCGAGGCGCTGCGCGAGATGCGGGCCATGGGCCTTGAAGCCGAGGCAACGCGGCTGTCACCGCAGGGCATTCGTCTGCGCGACCGGCTGGCTTTGGGGCGGCTGCCGGGGCTGAAAACCGGCGCGATTGAAATTCAGGATGAAGGCTCGCAACTGGTGGCGCAGTTGGTGGATGCAAAGCCCAAGGATCGTGTGGTGGATTTCTGCGCCGGGGCCGGGGGCAAGACGCTGGCCCTTGCCGCGCAGATGCAGAACAAGGGGCATCTGATCGCCTGCGACATCAACGAGACACGGCTAAAGCGCTGTGCCGAACGGCTGCGGCGCGCGGGCCTGCACAATGTGGAAACGCGGGTGCTGTCAAGCGAAACCGACCGTTGGATCAAACGCCACAAGGGCGGGTTTGACCGGGTTCTGGTTGATGCGCCGTGCAGCGGCACCGGCACTTGGCGGCGCAACCCCGATGCGCGCTGGCGTGCCCCCGATCTGGGGCTAGAGGCGCTTGTGGCCTTGCAGGCCCGTATCCTGACAAGTGCGGCGCGGCTGGTGAAACCCGGTGGGCGGCTGGTTTACGCCACCTGCTCGGTGCTGTCTGAGGAGAATGAGGCGCAGCTTGCCGCCTTTCTGGCCGCGCATCCGGCCTTTCGGCTCGTTCCCCTGCAAGAGGCCGCACCGCATTTGCCGGGGCTGGCGCAGGCGGACCATCTGTCGCTGACGCCCGCAGGCCATGAAACCGACGGGTTCTTTGCCGCGGTGCTGGCGCGTGAGCCGGCGATCGTGCCGGCTCCAGATACCGCGCCAACGGCCGTCTGACCAATCCCGCACCGCCTGAAGGGCTTGCGATGGCGATGGCGAAAATCGCCACGCTCATGGCGAAAACGGCGCCGTTTTTCGCGCCCGCACCCCCTAGGGTCAGGCGAAGAACAGGAGGGCGGGCCATGCGTTATTCGGGGTTTCGCGTCATTGCCGAAGCATTGACTGGGCATAAGGGGTGGAAGCCTGTCTGGCGCGATCCTGCGCCAAAGCCCGAATATGATTATATCATCGTGGGCGGCGGTGGCCATGGTCTGGCAACGGCCTATTATCTGGCCAAGGAATTCAAACAGGCCCGCATTGCCGTTGTCGAAAAAGGCTATCTGGGTGGCGGGAATGTGGGGCGCAACACCACGATCATTCGCTCGAACTACCTGCTGGATGGCAACGAACCCTTCTACGAATTTTCACTGAAACTGTGGGAAGGGCTGGAGCAGGACTTCAACTATAACGCCATGGTCAGCCAGCGCGGGATCATCAACCTGATCCACACCGATGCGCAGCGCGACGCCTTTACCCGGCGCGGCAATGGTATGATTCTGAACGGCGCCGATGCCGAGCTACTGAGCCGCGATCAGGTGCGCAGCATGTATCCGTGGCTGAATTTCGACAATGCCCGCTTCCCGATCAAGGGCGCCTTGATGCAGCGGCGCGGCGGCACGGTGCGCCATGATGCGGTGGCCTGGGGCTATGCGCGCGGCGCTGACTTGCGGGGCGTGGACCTGATCCAGAATTGCGAAGTGACGGGGATGCGGATTGAAAATGGCCGCATCAAGGGCGTGGAAACCACCCGCGGCTTTATCGGGGCCAAGAAAGTTGGCGTTGCGGTGGCCGGGTCGTCATCGAAGGTGATGGCCCATGCCGGGATGCGTCTGCCGATTGAAAGCCATGTGTTGCAAGCCTTTGTGTCTGAGGGTCTGAAGCCCCTGATCGACGGGGTGATGACCTTTGGCGCCGGGCATTTCTATGTCAGTCAGTCCGACAAGGGCGGTCTGGTTTTTGGCGGCGACATTGACGGCTATAATTCCTATGCCCAACGCGGCAATCTGCCGGTGATCGAGGATGTGGCCGAAGGCGGCATGGCCCTGATGCCCGCGATTGGCCGGGCGCGGCTGTTGCGCACCTGGGGCGGGATCATGGATATGTCGATGGATGGCAGCCCCATCATCGACAAGACCCATGTCGAAGGGCTCTATTTCAACGGCGGCTGGTGCTATGGCGGGTTCAAGGCAACCCCGGCAAGCGGCTGGTGCTTTGCGCATTTGCTGGCCAAGGACGAACCGCATTCCACCGCCACGGCCTATCGCTTTGACCGCTTCCTGCGCGGCATGATGATCGACGAAAAGGGCCAGGGCGCCCAGCCGAACCTGCATTGAGGGTATCCAGATGATTATCAATCACCCCATTCTTGGCCCCCGCGACGCGCAGGAATTTGTTTATCTGGGCGATGCCAATCTCATCAACCGGCCCGACGGCATGTCGGCCGGGATCGAGGCGTTTCATGACTATCTTTACAACCGCGACAACCCGGCCGGCGAACATCGCGAGCTGTGGTATCACGAACAGGGCGACCGGTCGTGGCTGGTGGTGACGCGCAACACCGTGACCCATGAAATCACCAAGGTGGAACTGGCCCGCGATGTGGCCAAGGCCCAGGGCCGTGCCGGAGGGCATTCGAAATGAGCCAGTCCAATCGCATTTCTGGCGGCCAGATTGACCGCACGCAGACCTTCCGCTTCACCTTCGACGGGCAGGCGTTCACCGGCCATCCCGGCGATACGCTGGCCTCGGCCCTTTTGGCCAATGGCGTGCGGTTGATGGGGCGCAGCTTCAAGTATCACCGTCCGCGTGGGCCAATCTCGGCAGGCTCAGAGGAGCCGAACGCGCTGGTGCAATTGCGCAGCGGCGCGCGGCAAGAACCGAACACGCGGGCCACGGTGGCAGAACTGTTTGACGGGCTTACGGCCACCAGCCAGAACGCCTGGCCCAGCCTGAAGCTTGACGCTATGGCCGTGAACGACAAGCTGAACAGCTTTTTCACGGCGGGTTTTTACTACAAAACCTTCATGTGGCCGGCGGCGTTTTGGGAAAAAGTCTACGAACCGATCATCCGCCGCGCGGCGGGTTTGGGCAGCCTGACCAAACAGGAAGACCCCGACGAATATGACAAGGGCTTTGCCCATTGCGATGTGCTGGTGATCGGGGCCGGGCCTGCGGGGCTGATGGCCGCCTTGACCGCAGGGCGTGCCGGGGCGCGGGTGATACTGGCGGATGAAGATTTCCGCATGGGCGGGCGGCTGAATGCTGAAACCTTCGAGGTTGGCGGCATGGCTGGCGCGGATTGGGCGGCGGCGGCGGTGGCGGAACTGTCCGCGATGGCGAATGTGCGGCTGATGAACCGCACCACCATTGTCGGGGCTTTTGACCATGGCATCTATTCGGCGGTGGAGCGCGCCTCTGACCATTTGGCCGTGCCAGCGGCAGCTAAACCGCGCCAGACGCTGTGGCGGATCTATTCCAAGCGGGCGATTTTGGCCGGGGGCGCGACGGAACGGCCGATTGCCTTTGAAAACAATGACCGGCCCGGCGTGATGATGGCGGGCGCTTTGCGGGCCTATGCCAACCGCTGGGGCGTGGCCGCGGGCGACCGGGTGGCGGTGTTCACCAACAATGATGACGGGCTTCGCACTGCGCGTGATTTGCAGGCCAAGGGCGTGGATGTGGCGGCGGTGATCGACAGCCGCACCGGGGGCGAATTGTTGCCCGGTATCCGGCATCTGCAAGGCGCGCAGGTGGTGGATTCTTCGGGCCGTTTGGGGCTGAAGTCGGTCACGGTGCGCACGGCCAATGGCGGGACGGAAACCATTGCCTGCACCGCCTTGGGCGTGTCGGGTGGCTGGAACCCGAACGTCAACATCACCTCGCATCACCGCTCGCGCCCGGAATGGCGCGAGGATATTGCGGCTTTCGTGCCGGGGGCGGGCGGGCCTGCAAACCTTGTGGCTGCGGGCGCGGCAGGGGGCGATCTGTCCACCCATGGTGCCTTGCGCTCTGGTCAGGTGCAGGCGCTGGCGGCGCTGGAAAGCCTTGGCATCAACGCCAAGGCTGGCGATCTGCCGCAGGCCGAGGATGCGCCGGTTGCCATCAGCCCCTTGTGGTATGTGCATGAGGGCAAGGGCCGTGCCTGGATCGACCATCAAAATGATGTGACGGTCAAGGATGTGAAGCTGGCCCATAAGGAAAACTTCACCAGCGTCGAACATCTGAAACGCTATACCACGCTGGGCATGGCGACCGATCAGGGCAAGACCGGCAATGTCTTGGGCCTTGCCGTGATGGCGGAACTGACCGGGCAATCCATTCCGGCCACCGGGACAACCATTTACCGCCCACCCTATACGCCGGTGGCGATGGGCACGCTGGCGGGGCGGTCGCGCGGCAAGGAATTCAAGCCCTTCCGCCTGACGCCCAGCCACAAATGGGCCAGCGAGCGCGGCGGGATCTTCGTTGAGGTTGGCAACTGGTTGCGCCTGCAATGGCTGCCAAAACCGGGTGAAAACCATTGGCGCGAAAGCGTGGACCGCGAGGTTCTGGCAACGCGCAAATCGGTGGGCATCTGCGACGTGACCACGCTGGGCAAGATCGACATTCAGGGCACTGATGCCGGGGCTTTCCTTGACCGGGTTTATTCCAACACCTTCAGCACGCTGGCGGTCGGCAAGTGCCGTTATGGCTTGATGCTGCGCGAAGATGGCATGGTGTTTGACGATGGCACCACGGCGCGGATGGGGGAACATGAATATGTCATGACCACCACCACAGCCAATGCGGTAACGGTTTTCCGGCATCTGGAATATTGCCGCCAATGCCTGTGGCCGGACATGGATGTGCAACTGATCTCTACCACCGAAGCATGGGCGCAATATTCGGTGGCCGGGCCAAATGCCCGCAAACTCTTGCAGAAAATCGTTGATCAAGACATTTCTGACGCCGCTTTCCCCTATATGGGGGCAGGCAATATCACCATTCAGGGCCAGCGCGGGCGGCTGTTCCGCATCTCGTTTTCTGGCGAACTGGCCTATGAAATCGCGGTGCCAACCCGCTATGGCGATGCCTTGATGCGCAAGCTGGTTGCGGCAGGCGAAGAATTTGATGCCGTAGTTTATGGCACCGAAGCCTTGGGCGTCATGCGGATCGAAAAGGGCCATGTGGCGGGGGGCGAGTTGAATGGCCAGTCTACCGCGCTGAACATGGGCTTGGGCAAGATGGTGTCGAAGAAGAAAGACAGCATCGGCATGGTGCTTTCGCAACGCGAAGGCATGGTGAAGGACGGCGGCTACAGGCTGGTCGGCGTAAAGCCGGTTGATCCGAAGGCGACAATCTCGGCGGGCAGTCATTTCATGGAAATTGGCGCGCCGGTGGAACTGGCGTCAGATGGCGGCTGGCTGACGTCAAAGGTTTATTCGCCACATCTGGGGTCTGACATCGCGCTGGGCTATCTGAAAGCGGGGGATCAAAAGATCGGCCGCCGGATGCGCGCGGTGAACTTCCTGACCAAGACCGATACCGAGGTTGAAATCGTCAGCCCGCATTTCTTTGACCCAGAGGGGGAGCGTCTTCGTGGCTAATCAATGGAACGCCCTGACCGCCTTGGGCCATGAAACGGCGGAAACGGTTGCGATCGGGCCGTATCGGATTGTCGAGCGGTTCGACGTGGCCTTGGCCTCGGTTGCAATGCGGCGCGGGCAGGATAAAGCCTTTGGCGCAGCGGCGAAAAAGCTGGGCGTGCCTTTGCCGGGGGCGGCGACCCATGCGGCGGGGAAGGTGTTTTCCTCGTTCTGGACGACGCCCGATATGTGGTTCGTCGAGGCCGATTTCGCCACGCATGAAGATATTGTCGCGGCGCTGAAACCCGCTTTTGGCGAGGCGGCCTCGATCACCGAGCAAACCGACGCTTGGGTGCGTTTTGATGTCATGGGCGAAGGGCTGGGCGCGCTGTTCGAGCGGCTTTCAAACCTTGATCTGGCGGTTTTGCCCGATGGCTATGCCAGCCGCACGGTGATGGAGCATCTGGGCGTCTACCTGATCCGCCATTCGGCGGTGTCGGTCACGCTTTATGGGCCGCGATCTTCGGCGCAGGGGCTTTTGCACGCGCTGGAGGTAACGGCAAAGTCGGTGATCTAAGCCGCGCCCGCGTCAGAGGGGCGGTATGCCAATATGTTGCCCAAGGGTGACAAATGGGCGCATGGGCTGCGCTAATTTTGCCATGGGGGGCGGCTTGTCTCAAACAATGTTTCCCGATAGTGAAATTCGTCATATGATTTAAGCCCTGAGATGCAAGAGGCCCGCCATGGACGATCTGAACGACCAGCCCAGTCTGCCGCGCGGCAAGCCAGCCTTTGACCAAGACCCCCACCGCGTGCGCGAGATTTCGGAACGCAATCTTGAGGCCGCAATTGGCCGCGAAGTGCGCAACTTTCGCCGCCAGCAGGGTATGACGGTGGCCGATCTGGCGCATGTAACGGGTCTGTCGATCGGGATGTTATCCAAGATCGAAAACGGCAATACCTCGCCTTCGCTGACCACTCTGCAAGTGTTGAGCCATGCCTTTTCGGTGCCGGTGACGGCCTTTTTCCGCAGCTATGAGGAGCGGCGCGAGGCGCAGCATGTGCGCGCGGGCGCTCATATTGAAATTGAACGCCGCGGCACGCGCGCGGGCCACCAGTATAACCTTCTTGGTCATCTTGGATCAAATTCGTCGGGGGTTGTGGTCGAGCCGTATATCATCACGCTGACGACCGAGAGCGACACTTTCCCGGCCTTTCAGCATGAGGGGCTGGAACTGCTTTATATGCTGGAAGGCGAGGTAGATTATCGCCATGGCGATCAGATTTATCCGTTGAAGCCGGGCGATAGCCTGTTTTTCGATGCCGATGCCCCGCATGGGCCGGAAACGCTGGTAAAACTGCCCGCCCGCTACCTGTCCGTCATCGCCTATCCGCAGGGGTGAGCCGGATCAGAAAACCGTCCAGTGGACGGTTTTCCCGGCGAACGCCCGAGCACGCTTGCGAGGGCCGGGCCTATGACGAACCGGGTTTGTCAGGTCTTGCCGTGGTCCCAGACGGCGCGGCGGATTCGGGCGGTTTTATAAGCGTCCATCATCGCCATCGCCCAGACAAAAAGCCCCCCTGCGATTTTACCGATGAAGCTGACCTCGGGTGCGGCCGTCTTCATGGTAAACGCGCCCAGAAGCAGAATGAAGAATACAAAGATCAGCCCGCGCAACGGCTGGCGGTTCATCACTTGGCCCATGCCGGGAAGCACGGTCGCGATGGCCAGCACAAGGCGGGGATTTGGCGGTTTGGTCATGGGGCCTCACTCAGCGATTGGCGCAGGGCAAGCAATTTGTCCACCAGTGGCAGCAGGCGGTCTGGCGAAAGCGGGGTTTTGCCAAGCTCTGCCTCACGGAAAATCAGATAGCGGCCGCGCTCTGCCTCATCCGCCAGAATGACAAGACGCAGGCCCTTGGGCGAAATGACCAGTTCTTTCACCTTCGGGTCAGCAAAAACCGCAAGATGCGGTGCGATGCGTTCCAATGGCATTACCGCTGCGGCATTGTCGCTGCGAATGGCGATGCCTTCGGGCAGATGCGCAGGGCTGGGCAAGGAATGTGGCAGGCGGGCAAAATGGGAAAACGGTTCTTGCCCGGTGGGGCGCGCCATGATGTCCAGCGTCGCGGTCAGGGGCATGGGTTCGGGCAGGGTCAGCATGACCCAAAGCGCAGGCAGTTTGCGGAACGTCAGGCTGTCTTGCACCGCCTGCACATCAAAGGCATGGGCACCGGCTGTGGCCGTCAGGCGGGGAAAGCCGGTTGGCTCAATGCGTTGCGCGATATGGCTGAAATGTGGGGCGAGCCTGTCGAAATAGCTGGCGCGCGTTGTCTTTCGCGTCTGGGTCGCCCGCAGGGTTTGCCATGCCAGCCACAAAAGGGCGATGGCCAGGGCCGAAGCAATAAGGGCAAGCGGGTTCATGCGGGGCTTTCAGAAAAAGGGCCGCCCCGATCATAGGGCGGCCCGATTGCTTTTGGATAGGGTTAGTAACCCTGCGGCTTTGGCCAGGGCATGGTGAACTGCGCGCCCCGATCCACATAGCGATAGCGGCGGAAGTGGAACCACAGTGACACCACAATGTAGAAGCCGATCATCGCCACAAGCTGCGTGCCATAGCCCAAGAACACCGCAAAGAAGGTGATGGCGCAAAGCGTCAGCAGGGTGATGGCGGGCAGCGGGTGGAACGGGTGTTCATAGCCGCGCTTGATGGAACCCATCGGCCATTTCTTGCGGAACATGATGATGTTCAGCGGCATGAAGGTGTATTCCAAAAGCCCCGACAGGATCGAGAAAGTGATAACCTGATCCAAAGGCGCGCCAAGCGCGAAGATCATGGCAATCGGCACCAGAAAGATGATGGCCCGATAGGGCGTGCGGTATTTCGGATGCACCGCGCCAAACCACGATGGCAGGTATTTGTCGCGCCCCATGGCGAACCAGGCCCGGCTTGCATCGTTGATACAGCCGTTGGCCGAAGCCAGCGTGGCAAACAGTGTGCCAAAGCCCAAAAACCAGACCAGGCCGTTAGAACCGGAAAGCCGCGCGGTATCAAACAGCGGGGCGACAGATCCGTTCACCCCATCGCCCAGATATTCCCATGGCAACACGCCCGAGCAGGTATACCATGTCAGTGTGGCCGCGATGAGCAGCGTCATGATGCCTGCCAGCGTGCCAAAGGGCAGCGCGCGGGCCGGAGAGCGGACTTCTTCGGCCGCCTGTGTGGTGCCTTCGATGCCCAGATAATACCACAGGCCAAAGTGCATTGCCGCCAGAACGCCGATCCAGCCATAGGGCAGTTCATGGCCCTCAAACAGCGCGGCATGTTGCACGATGCCACCGCCAAGAATCCCGCTGGTCGACAAAAACAGCATGATGATGGCGGTAAAGGCGATTGCGGTGATGACAAGGTTGAAGGTTAGCGTTGCCAGAACCCCGCGATAGTTCAGCCAGGCCAGGAACATGATGACCAGAATGATAAATGGCCTTTGGTCAAGCTCTCCCTCATAGCCGGACATGCTGGCGACGACGGAAAACAGATAGCCGGCGGTGATCGCATTTGCCGCTTCCAGCATCGTATAGGCAAAGACGAGGTATAGCCCGACGTTGAAGGCCATCAGCGGCCCAACGATATGCTTGGCTTGGGTGTATTGGCCCCCCGCGGCGGCGACGGTTGAAGTCACCTCGCTGTCGATCATGGCCACGCAGGTATAAAGGATGCCGGCGAACCAGCAGGCGATCAGCGCCGCATAGGCCCCGCCTTTGCCCACGGCAAAGTTCCAGCCCATATATTCGCCCACAAGGACGATGCCCACGCCCAAGGCCCAAACATGGGCCGGGCCCAGAACGCGTAGCAGGCCAACTTTGGTGCCATGCGGCCCCATGCCGTCGCGTTCTTCCGAAGTGATGTCAAAATCAGCCATCTCGCCCCCCTTAATGCTTGTGGGTTTCTTCGGTCATGGCCTCAAGCTCGCCTTCGCGCGATGAGGTCAGAACGTCTTCGGAATAGGTGCTGTCGACCTTTAGCCAGTCCACCAGCATGTAAAGGCCGAAAAGGGCCGAAAGCCCCCAGGCCGCGTATTCAAGGAGATTCCAGGTTTGCATGTTTGTCCCCTATTTCTGGCCGAATTTTTCAGCGATGACTTCGCGGTATTCCGCTTCGGAAAACTTCAGCATCAGGAAATAGTAGGCCACGATCACCACGATCATGGTGATCAGCGCCCCGGTGGTGAAGCTGTAGTCAAAGCGTGCAAGAATCAGGTCATGCGCGCTTTCGGGGGTGTAGCCCAACGCCTCATATTGCGCGGCTTGGGCGGCGTTCTGGCCGAGGGCTTCCCAAGTGGGGGCCTCAACGGCACTGGCAACTTCTTTCGCCGCGCCTGCCATGTTCATCCACAGGGGCACGAACAGCGCCCCGACGGTCAGCGCCACCAGAACGACCACGTCGATCAGTTGGCTGATCTTGCCCTGTTTCGGGGGAACATAATGCGCCATGTTACCGCCCCCGTGCTTCGTCTAGGAATTTGATATCAAGGCCATACATGAAGTCCCGGTCTTCACGATAATGGCGCAGCATGGCCAAAATGGCGGCCGTATTGAACAGTAGAACCACGGCACCAGCACAAAGCAAAATGGTGCGAGCTGCGCCCGAGGGCGCAAGGCTCCAGGTGGCAAGTGCGACGAAGATAATCGCAAACCAAAGGCCAATGACAAACGCCCATGCCACGGTGACATCACGTTTGTGCATCGCCTCAATCCGTTGATTAAGGTCTGACACGTTTCCCTCCCTTGGCCCTTTTCCGCTGCCGGATCAGGCGGGGCCGCGACGCCGTTTTTCTGTCCGGCAAATTTGTTTTCTGTAGGGAAAACTGCCCGCGACATTCTGTCAAGAAAAACCTGCCCGATTGCCGGAATGGGGGAAAAATTCCCGACAGGTAAAAAAAGTTTCTTCTCAGTTGAAAGGCCGATTCTTCGGTGCTAGCGTCGAGGTAACCAAAAACCAAGGAGGCGAATCCATGTGCGGAATCGTTGGGTTGTTCCTGAAGGACCCCAAGCTTGAACCCCAGCTTGGGGCCATGCTGACAGATATGTTGATAACCATGACAGATCGCGGGCCGGATTCGGCCGGTATTGCGATCTATTCCGGGGCGAAAGACGGCCTTGGAAAGATTACCGTGCAATCGGCGCAGCCGGATCAGGATTTCAAGAATCTCGATGGCGATTTGCATGATGCGCTGGGTCAGCCCGTGGCGATGCTGGTGAAGTCCACCCATGCGGTGATTGAATTGCCGATGGGCCAGATCGAGGCCGCGCGTTCGGCCCTGTCGCATCTGCGGCCGGGCATCAAGGTGATGAGCGTGGGCGATTCGATCGAGATCTTCAAAGAGGTCGGCCTGCCCAAAGATGTTGCGGCCCGCTTCGACGTGGCCAGAATGCACGGCTCTCACGGTATCGGCCATACCCGTATGGCGACCGAATCGGCGGTGACGACCATGGGCGCCCACCCGTTCTCAACCGGGTCTGACCAGTGCCTTGTCCACAACGGCTCGCTTTCAAACCACAACGGCGTGCGGCGCGAGTTGAAGCGGCTGGGCATGACCTTTGAAACCGAAAATGACACCGAGGTCGGCGCGGCCTTCATCAGCCACAAACTGCAAACCGGCGAAAGCCTTGGCAATGCGCTTGAGGCGACGCTGACCGATCTGGACGGGTTCTTCACCTTCGTCGTGGGCACCAAGAACGGCTTTGGCGTGGTGCGCGATCCAATCGCCTGCAAGCCCGCCGTCATGGCCGAAACCGATCAATATGTGGCCTTCGGGTCAGAATACCGCGCGCTGGTCAACCTGCCGGGCATCGAAGACGCCCGCGTCTGGGAACCCGAGCCCGCCACCGTTTACTTCTGGGAGCGTTGAGGAATGCAGACTTTCGACTTGGGTAAAGAGGGGCTGCGGGCGCTCAATTCATCGCTTCACGCGCTGAAGGGGCAGACCAACATGACAGCCTGGGAGGTCGTGAACCCGAAAGGGGCCCATGCCATCGCGGCGGGTGTCGATGCACCGGTGGACATCACCGTGCGGGGGTCCACGGGCTATTACTGTGCGGGCATGAACAAGCAGGCGACGATCCGCATCAAAGGATCAGCCGGGCCGGGGGTTGCCGAAAACATGATGTCGGGCACCGTCATCATCGACGGCAATGCCAGCCAATATGCCGGCGCCACCGGGCGCGGCGGGCTTTTGGTGATCAAGGGCAATGCCTCGTCGCGCTGCGGCGTGTCGATGAAGGGCATCGACATTGTGGTGCATGGCTCTATCGGCCACATGTCGGCCTTCATGGCGCAATCGGGCAATCTGGTGGTGCTTGGCGATGCGGGCGATGCGCTGGGCGACAGCCTTTATGAGGCGCGGCTTTTCGTGCGCGGCAGTGTCAAATCACTGGGCGCAGACTGCATCGAAAAAGAGATGCGCCCCGAACATTACGCCATTCTGGAAGACCTGCTGAAGCGCGGCGAAGCTGACCATCTGGCCAAACCGCAAGAGTTCAAGCGCTATGGTTCGGCTCGTAAACTCTACAATTTCAATATCGACAACGCTGCGGCGTACTGAGGCAAACATGAGCGATTTCCCCCATACCCCGCCGCGCTATTCGGCCACCTTCACCCCGGCGGTCAACGCCGAAATCCGTCGGGCTGCGGCCTCGGGCATCTATGACATCCGGGGCGGCGGCACCAAACGTCACCTGCCGCATTTCGATGACCTCTTGTTCCTTGGTGCCTCTATTTCGCGCTACCCGCTGGAAGGCTATCGCGAGAAATGCGCCACCGATGTCTGGCTTGGCACCCGTTTCGCGAAAAAGCCGATCCATCTGGATATTCCGGTCACGATTGCCGGCATGTCCTTTGGTGCGCTTTCCGGCCCGGCGAAAGAGGCCCTTGGTCGCGGCGCGTCTGAGGCGGGCACCTCCACCACCACAGGCGATGGCGGCATGACCGAGGAAGAACGCGGTCATTCGAAAACGCTGGTCTATCAATATCTTCCCAGCCGTTACGGCATGAACCCCGACGACCTGCGCCGCGCTGACGCGATTGAGGTTGTGGTTGGGCAGGGGGCCAAACCCGGTGGCGGCGGTATGCTCTTGGGTCAGAAAATCAGCGACCGGGTGGCGATGATGCGCAACCTGCCCAAAGGGATTGACCAGCGTTCGGCCTGCCGTCACCCCGACTGGACCGGCCCGGATGATCTGGAAATCAAGATCATGGAACTGCGTGAAATCACCGATTGGGAAAAGCCGATCTATGTGAAAGTCGGTGGCGCGCGCCCCTATTATGACACTGCCTTGGCCGTGAAAGCGGGCGCCGATGTGGTGGTGCTTGACGGTATGCAGGGCGGCACCGCGGCCACGCAGGATGTGTTCATCGAACATGTCGGGATGCCGATTTTGGCCTGTATCCCGCAGGCGGTGAAGGCGCTGCAAGACCTTGGGATGCATCGCAAGGTGCAACTGATTGTTTCGGGCGGCATCCGCACCGGGGCCGATGTGGCCAAAGCCATGGCGCTGGGCGCTGACGCGGTTGCCATTGGCACGGCGGCGCTGATTGCACTGGGCGACAATGACCCGAAGTTTGAAGCCGAATATCAAAAGCTTCAGACCACCGCCGATGCCTATGACGACTGGCACGAAGGCAAAGACCCCGCCGGCATCACCACCCAAGACCCCGAGCTTTTCAAGCGTTTTGACCCGGTTTTGGGCGGGCGTCGGCTGAAGAACTATCTCAAGGTGATGACGCTTGAGGCGCAAACCATCGCGCGGGCCTGTGGCAAGAACCACCTGCATAATCTGGAACCCGAAGACCTGTGTTCGCTGACGATCGAGGCGGCGGCCATGGCGGGTGTGCCTTTGGCGGGCACCAACTGGATTCCGGGGCGTAACGGCGGCTTTTAAGCCGCCCGCCCTACCCCTTCTTCAAAAAACATAAAGACGACAGGGAGTTAAACGATGGCGAAAGACCTAGCCAAATGGGCCAAGGACAAGGGCGTCAAATATTTTATGGTGTCCTACACCGATCTTTTCGGTGGTCAACGCGCGAAACTTGTGCCCGCGGCTGCAATTAACGACATGGCGGTGGACGGGGCGGGCTTTGCCGGCTTTGCCACCTGGCTTGACCTGACCCCGGCCCACCCCGACATGATGGCGGTTCCCGACCCCGAGTCAGCCATTCAACTGCCGTGGAAGAAGGAAGTGGCCTGGCTTGCGTCGAATTGTGTGATGGAAGAACAGCCCGTGGCGCAGGCTCCGCGCAATGTGCTGCGCCGGCTGATTGACGAAGCCGCCAAGGAAGGGCTGCGGGTGAAAACCGGGGTGGAGCCGGAGTTCTTCCTGCTGACCCCCGAAGGCGACCGCGTGGCCGATCCCTATGACAATGCCGAAAAGCCCTGCTATGACCAGCAGGCGGTGATGCGCCAATATGACGTGATTTCAGAAGTTTGCGATTACATGTTGGAGCTGGGCTGGGAAGCCTATCAAAACGACCACGAAGACGCGACGGGCCAGTTCGAAATGAACTGGAAATACGACGATGTCTTGCAAACCGCCGACAAGCACAGCTTTTTCAAATTCATGATGAAGTCGGTGGCCGAAAAGCACGGTTTGCGCGCCACCTTTATGCCCAAGCCGTTCAAGGGGCTGACCGGGTCGGGCTGTCACGCCCATATCTCGGTCTGGACGCTGGACGGCAAGACCAACGCCTTTGCCGACAAGTCAAAGGAGCTGGGGCTTTCCGATCAGGGCCGCCATTTCCTTGGCGGGATCATGAAACACGCCTCGGCGCTGGCCGCGATCTGTAACCCGACAGTGAACAGCTACAAGCGTATCAACGCGCCGCGCACCTCGTCGGGGGCAACCTGGGCGCCGAACACGGTGACATGGACCGGCAATAACCGCACCCATATGGTGCGCGTGCCGGGACCGGGGCGGTTTGAGCTGCGCCTGCCCGATGGCGCGGCCAACCCCTATTTGATGCAGGCGGTCATTCTGGCGGCAGGCCTTGATGGTGTGCGCTCAAAGGCCGATCCGGGGCGGCGTTATGACATCGACATGTATCAGATGGGCCATACGGTAAAGAACGCGCCGAAACTGCCCCTGAACATGCTGGATGCGTTGCGCGAATACGACAAGGACAAGACGCTGAAATCCATGATGGGCGATGAGTTTTCCTCGGCCTATCTGAAGCTGAAGCAGAAGGAATGGGATAGCTACGCATCGCATTTCTCAAAATGGGAAACCGAAAACACATTGGATATCTGAGCCGTCTACCCCTGTGGCTCTTCTTGGCCCCGGAGCAATCCGGGGCTTTCTTTTGCGCAGTATTTCAGTCGGGAAATTTGCCTTTGGGTAAAAAATTGTGACTCAAGTCAAGGCGTGCGGCGTGGGTTCCTGTCATGTTTGCCATCAGGAAATACAGCATAAGGGAAGACGAAGATGGTTACGAAAATTCTCTGCCCAACCGATGGAAGCGACCATGCCACAACCGGCGTTCATCTGGCGGTCGAGGTTGCCAAGGCGACCGGCGGGCATCTGACGCTGTGCATTGTCAACATCGCCCACGGCGGCGCGCGCGGCCCGACCATCAACCATTGGAACGCGGATGAAGCGCAAAAGCTGATGTCTGATGCTGAAGCGGTGGCTGTTGCCGATGGGCTGACAGATGTCGGTACGGTTGAACTGGTTGCCCGCGAAGCCGCGCCTGCCATCACCGCCTATGCCGAACAGAATGGCTATACGCATATTGTCATGGGAACGGGCGACAAGACCGGGCTTAAACGTCTGGTGTTGGGTTCGGTTGCGGCCGAGGTTGTTAGCCACGCCCATTGCACGGTGACGGTTGCGCGCTGAAGCGCCCGTTGAGGCGCCCGTTGAAATGGCTGTCACCACCGGCATTTCCGGCCCTGCTGCTCTGCGGCGGGCCGGAATTATATTTTCACATCAGGAAAAAGATTTGACACATACGCAACTCCGATTCTAGCCTTCGGGGTAAGGCAGCGCGCGAAACGATCTGCCAGAATCCATCAGCCGGAGGTGTCCATGAAGAAGAGAGTTGCCGTCATCGGTGCGGGGCCGTCGGGCCTTGCCCAGTTGCGCGCGTTCCAATCCGCCAAGGCCAAAGGGGCCGATATTCCTGAAATCGTCTGCTTTGAAAAGCAGGGCGATTGGGGCGGTCTTTGGAATTATACGTGGCGCACGGGGCTGGATGAATACGGCGAGCCGGTGCATTGCTCGATGTATCGCTACCTGTGGACCAACGGCCCGAAGGAAGGTCTGGAATTTGCCGACTATTCCTTTGAGGAGCATTTCGGCAAGCAAATCGCCAGCTACCCGCCGCGCGCGGTCATGGTGGATTACATCGAAGGCCGGGTGAAAAAGGCCGGCGTGCGCGACTGGATCCGCTTCCGCCACCCGGTGCGCTTTGTGAAATACAACAAGGACAAGGGCAACTTCACCGTCATGGCGCATGATCTGGTGAAGGACAGCATCTATGAAGAAGACTTCGATCATGTGATCTGCGCCTCGGGCCATTTCAGCACGCCGAATGTCCCGGAATATGAGGGCTTCGACAAGTTCAACGGCCGGGTGCTGCACGCCCATGATTTCCGCGATGCGCGTGAGTTCAAGGGCAAGGATCTCTTGCTGCTGGGTTCATCCTATTCGGCGGAAGACATCGGTTCGCAATGCTGGAAATATGGTGCCAAGTCGATCACGGTGGCCTATCGCAACGCGCCGATGGGCTTTGACTGGCCCGACAACTGGAAAGAGGTTCCCGCATTGGTGCGGGTGGATGAGGACACCGCCTATTTCAAGGATGGCACGTCGAAAAAGGTCGATGCGATCATCCTTTGCACCGGCTACAAGCACCACTTCCCCTTCTTGCCCGATGATCTGCGCCTGAAAACCGCGAACCGTCTGGCCACGGCCGATCTTTATAAGGGCGTGGTCTATGTTCATAACCCCAAGATGTTCTATCTGGGGATGCAGGACCAGTGGTTCACCTTCAACATGTTCGACGCACAGGCTTGGTGGGTGCGTGATGCAATCATGGGCCGTATCGCGCTTCCGGCGGACAAGGCGACCATGCTGAAGGATGTCGAGGCGCGTGTGGCGGGCGAAGATGCCGGTCAGGATGCGCATGACGCCATCCATTATCAGGGCGATTATGTGAAGGAACTGATCGCGGAAACCGACTATCCGTCCTTTGATGTGGATGGCGCCTGTGAAGCCTTCTTTGAATGGAAGGACCACAAGAAGGAAGACATCATGGCCTTCCGTAACCACGCCTATAAGTCGGTTATCACCGGCACCATGGCGCCGATCCATCACACGCCATGGAAGGACGCGCTGGAAGATTCGCTGGAAAGCTATCTGAAGAACTGAGCTGACGCTTACGGCTTGCGCGGCCCCCGGCAGATTGTCGGGGGCCGTTTGCGTTGAAATTTCAGGCAAAGAGCCGAAATCGCGCAAATCGCAGGAAACAATTTTTCGCAAAAATGAAATTTTTCTCGCCATAAGGGCCTTCACATGCTTTTCTTGCGACATCAGGTCGCAGGGTGATGCCTTCGGCACCTGAACGGGAAACGCGGGAACAAGGAGAAGGGTTCGCCTTTCTGGCCGCTGGGCCAAGGCGACTTGGAAATCAAAGCGCGGAGAGGGGGCAGCCCCACAACATCCGCCGGGTTCAACAGGAGAAAAGGGATATGACGAAAGAAGCAGGGTCGGGCCAGATGGTCCGGGCGCTGGATTGGAAAGGCGCGTTTTGGGTTGCGGCAGGTGTGCCGCCCTTGGTGCTTTTCTCGATCGGCGGGATTGCAGGCACAACCGGCAAGCTGGCCTTCATGGTCTGGATCATCTCGATGGTCATGGGCTTTTTGCAAAGCTTTACCTATGCCGAAATGGCGGGGATGTTTGGCAACAAGTCCGGCGGCACCTCGGTTTACGGCGCCACGGCTTGGCTGCGCTATTCCAAGTTGATTGCGCCCCTGTCGGTGTGGTGCAACTGGTTTGCATGGTCGCCGGTGCTGTCCTTGGGCTGCGCGATTGCAGCGGGCTATATCCTGAACGCGCTGTTCCCCATTCCCCTGGCCGAAAGCCAGGCCGTGATGGATTGGGTTGCTGCAAATATCGCCAATTATACCGCCGAGACCCAATCAGTTGTTGAGTACATGGCGGCCAACGCCGGTGTCGGGGCTGAAGATGCGATTGCGGCGGTTGCCGCGGCCGATGGCGTTTCGGCGCTGACCCCGGCCTTCCGGGTGTTCGAAGCCTTCAATCTGACGATCCCCGGCTTGGGCACGCTGCATTTCAATTCGACCTTCATCATTGGCGTTGTGCTGATGCTTATCATTCTGGCCATTCAGCACCGGGGCATTGCCTCGACCGCCAGCGCGCAAAAGTGGCTGGCCATCATCGTGCTGGTGCCCTTGTTGCTGGTGGGTTTGGTGCCGATTCTGACCGGCTCGATCGCCAGCATGAATGTCACGAACCTTTTGCCGCCGACCGCTGCCTATTCGGGTGTCGATGGGGCGTGGAATGTTGGCGGCTGGACGCTGTTCTTGGGCGGCCTTTATATCGCGGCATGGTCGACCTATGGCTTTGAAACTGCCGTTTGCTACACCGCCGAACTGAAAGACCCCAAGCGCGACACGTTCCGCGCCATCTTCTATTCGGGCCTTTTGTGCGCGGTGTTCTTCTTCCTGATCCCCTTCGCGTTTCAGGGTGTTCTGGGGCAAGAGGGCATGTTGGCCGCCGGCATCGTTGACGGCACCGGCATTGCCGAGGCGCTGGGCGGCATGATCGGCGGCGGGCCGGTGATTACCCAGATCTTCGTGATCTTGATGATCATGGCGCTTTTCCTGGCGATCATGACCGCCATGGCGGGTTCTTCGCGCACGCTTTACCAAGGGTCGCGTGATGGCTGGCTGCCCAAATATCTGGGCGAGGTGAACGACCACGGCGCGCCGCACAAGGCGATGTGGACGGATGTTGCGTTCAACATCTTCCTGCTGGCACTGGCATCGGATGCGGGCGGGTATTTCTACGTTCTGGCAATTTCGAACGTGGGCTACATCACCTTCAACTTCCTTAACCTGAATGCGGGCTGGATCCACCGCATCGATTCGCCCCATATGGACCGTCCATGGAAAGCGCCGAACTGGCTGATCGGTGTGAACACCCTTCTGGCCTTTACCAATGCGCTGTTTCTGGGCGCGGGCGCCAAGGTTTGGGGCTATGAAAACGCCCTGCTTTCGGGCGCGATCTTTGCGGCGCTGATTTTTCCGGTGTTCTGGTATCGCCATTACATGCAGGATGGCGGCAAGTTCCCGAAAGAAGCCTATGACGATCTTGGCCTTGCCGAGGGCGATCTGGGCGAGCGCAAGGCTGGTATGCTGCCCTATCTGGCGCTGCTTGCGGGGCTTGCGGTGGTGCTTTGGGCCAACTGGTTCTTTGTGCTGCCAGCCTGATTTCGCAGCCGAGACATGACATTTTGCAAGGGGCCGCCCGGTGCGGCCCCTTCGCGTTGGAAATTTCTCTGACAAGAAAAAATATTGCATTTGATTATTGATTTTTGACGCAACTGCTCACAGACTTGTCGAAAATCATACGAATTCAGGGAGACCGCATATGACCAATTCCTGGCGTTTTTCAACGCTCGTTGACCGCCACCGCGCGCTTGGTTCTGATCTGGAAGACTGGTCGGGCATGGGCACCGCATGGTCCTATTCCAAGGGCGACCCGGACGCCGAATATATGGCGATCCGCACCAAGGCCGGGCTGATGGATGTGTCGGGCCTGAAAAAAGTGCATATCACCGGCCATGCTGCGGCCCATGTCATTGAACGTGCCACCACCCGCAATGTCGAAAAGCTGATGCCGGGCCGTGCGGTCTATGCCTGTATGCTGAACGATGCCGGCAAGTTCATTGATGACTGCGTGATTTACCGCATGGGGCCGAACAGCTTTACCGTGGTGCATGGTTCAGGTCAGGGGCACGAACAATTGACCATGGCCGCCACTGGCCGCGATGTCTCGATCCGCTTTGACGACAACCTGCACGACCTGTCGTTGCAAGGCCCCTTGGCGGTGGACTATCTGGAAAAGCACATTCCGGGCGTGCGCAATCTGGCCTATTTCAGCCATATGCCGACCAGCCTTTTCGGCAAGCCGATCACGCTGTCGCGCACCGGCTACACGGGCGAGCGCGGCTATGAAATTTTCTGCCGGGGGCAGGATGCGGTGATGATCTGGGATCGCATTCTGGAGGAAGGCGCGGCGATGGGGATTATTCCTTGCCGCTTTACCACGCTGGATATGCTGCGGACTGAAAGCTATCTCTTGTTCTTCCCCTATGACAATTCGGAAATGTATCCGTTCGAAAATGAAGGCCCCGGCGATACACTGTGGGAGCTAGGCCTTGATTTCACCGTTTCGCCCGGCAAGGTTGGCTTCCGGGGGGCCGAGGAACATTACCGGCTGAAGGGGCGCGAGCGGTTCAAGATTTCCGGCATGATGTTGGAAGGCAAGAATGTGCCGGGCAACGGCGCGCCGGTGTTCAAGGATGGCAAGCAGGTGGGGGTGGTGACGCAGGCCATGTATTCGCCGCTGAACAACTGGACCGTCGCCATCGCGCGCCTGCCGGTTGCCGATGCCAACAACGGCACCGCGCTTGAGGTGCGTTGCGGCACCCATGGCCCGATCAAGGGCAAATCGGCATCCTTGCCCTTCTACGATGTCGATAAAAAGCGGCGCACCGTTCAGGGCTAAAACCTCTGGCATCCTGCAAGGCCCGTCGGCGCGGACAGGGGCCTTGCGGGGTGTATTCCCCGACATTCCACAGGTTTCGACACGATGACAAAGACCGAATTTCCACCCTCGATAAAAAGCCGCCCGGTTTATGGTGTGCTTGAACCGCGCCCGGGGGCCATGCACCTGATCGTTGCCGATGGCGAAGGGGCGGGGGCCGTGGCCGATCTTGCGGCCAAAGCGCCCGATATGCTGGCCAAGACCCATATCCTTTACACCGCAGGCCCGAACGGCACCGATCAATGGCAGAAGATCGCGGCGCTTGGGGCCAATCAGGCGCAAAAGGCGGCGTCCTTGCCGACGCTTTTGTTCCGCCTCGCCCGCGTTTTGCAAGATACGCCCATGGGCGCGCAGATCTACCTGACCGGCTCTGAAGGGCTGATGGGCCAGGCCGAACGTGACATCTGCGCCCTTGGCTATCCGCGGCTGGACATCCAGACCGAACATCGCGGATCGACGGTGCGCCGCGTGCAATGTGTGCATTGCAAGGGCTTCACCGAAAACGTGAAAACTGACCCTTTCCAATGCAGCCATTGCGGATTGCACCTGTTTGTGCGCGACCACTATTCGCGCCGGTTGGCGGCCTTTCAGGGCGTGAACATTGATGCAGAAGACAAGGGGCAGATCCCCCCGGCGGTGGAGCGATTCAAATGAGCGGTGGCGCAAAGCTGAATGTCCGCGTGGCCGAGGTGGTCCGCGTCAATGATCTGATCACCCGCTTTCGCTTTGTCGCGCGCGACGGCGGCGAATTGCCGGCCTTTTCGGGCGGCGCGCATAGCGTGGTGGAAATGGACGATCACGGCACCCGCCGTCTGAACCCCTATTCGCTGATGTCCGATCCCGAAGACCGTTCGGGCTATGAAATCAGCGTTCGCCGTGATGATGCGGGCCGGGGTGGTTCGCTTTACATGCACAACCATGTGAAGCCGGGCATGGAGATGGTTCTCAGCCACCCGATGAATCTGTTTCCGCTGGACAACCGGGCGCGCAAGCATCTGTTTCTGGCGGGCGGTATCGGTATCACGCCTTTTCTTGCGATGATCCATCAACTCACCCGCTTTGGCGGCAAGTTTGAACTGCATTACGCCGCCCGTAATCCCGCCCTTGCCGCCTATGCCGATGTTTTAGAAGACGCCCATGGCGACCGGGTGAACCTTTACTTTGACGACATGGGCCAGCAAATGCCGCTGGCTGAAATCCTTGCCCGCCAGCCCATTGGCACGCATCTTTATTGCTGCGGACCAAAAGGGATGCTGAATTGGGTGCGCAAAACGGCGGAAACCTGCGGCTGGCCCGTTCATGCGGTGCATTTCGAAGAATTCACCGCCCCCGGCACCGGCGCACCGTTTGAGGTGGCGCTTTCGGTTGCGAATAAAACCATCACCGTCGGCCCCACCCAATCGCTTCTGGAGGCGATGGAGGCCGCAGGCGTCGATGCCCCCTACCTTTGCCGGGGCGGGGCCTGCGGGCAGTGCGAAACCAATGTGGTGAAATGCGATGGCCATATCGACCATCGCGACCACTGGCTGTCGCCCGAAGAAATGGCCAGCAACACCAAAATCATGCCCTGCGTCAGCCGATTTGCCGGTAAGACGCTGGTGATCGAACGCTAGGAGAACCCTATGAGCCTTGATTTCAAATACGGCTTTGACGACTTCTTCCGCGACGAAACCTTCGTGGATGATTTCACCTACAGGAACTCACCCGCCAACATCCGGCGCTTTCCCTTCCCCTTTGACCGCGATGACTACATGTATTCGGTCAATATGGAGCCGCATGTGCCGGGGCGCAAAGGCTCGGTGTTCGAAAAGACCTTTGATGTCGATGAACATTACCTTTCGGAAATGCGCGACCGCGCCCGCGTTCTGGCGCATGACCCGCTGCGCTGCCAGTCTTTGCCGCATATGACACTGGCAGGGTGGGATTTGCTGGAACTGATCATGGAAACCAAGGCGCGGGAATATCCGCAATGGTTTTCGCTGACCAAGAACGGCAACCACTGGCACTGGATCAACCGCCCGCTTGGTATCGACCACAAATTCACCTTTCTGGACGAATCCACGCTGCCTTATGGCCCGATGGAATATATCACCCGCCAGACGCAGGGCGATTTCACGCTGCAAGACGAACGTGAAGGCACGCTTTGGGTCGATGCCGGAATGGTCACGACGCAGGCCGACTGGTCCTTGGATTTCGACATCGGCATGAATTTTCACGAATGGCACGCGCCTGTGCCTTTGGCCCATGAAAAGGGCATCTTCGACCGGGCGCTGAAGTTCCTTCTAAAGCTGCAACACGGCGCGCCTGTGCGGCGTTTCAACTGGACGATGACGGTCAACCCGCTTTTGGATACTGCACCCGAAACCTACCCGGACTGGGGCTATATGCGCACCGGGCTAACGCAGGAGAACATGGGGTCCATGATGCACCTGCGGGTCGAATTGCAAACGCTTTACCGCCTGCCGCGGTCGAACGCGATCGCCTTTGACATCCGCGCCTATCTTGGCAAGTTCGAAGAACTGGTGCAGGTGCCGAAATGGGGCCGCCGCCTGCACCGGGTGGTGCGTGACATTCACCCGGAACTGGCAACCTATAAGGGCTTTATCCGCAACCGCGATGCCATGGCCGAATGGCTGTCGAAATATGATGATGGCGCGCCAACCTCGCCGGGCTGGTGGCCAGAGGACTGAGCAGGAGAGAGCAGACATGCCGGGCGATGGGCCGCTAAGACTTGGCTTTCTGATGTTCCCGGGCTTTCCGATGGCCTGTCTGACCTCGGCTATTGAACCGTTGCGCGCGGCGAATGAGATCATGGGCCGCAAGGAATTCGTCTGGCGTTTGGTGTCAGAAACCCGCGCGCCGGTGCGGTCTTCGGCAGAAGTGCGGTTTGAACCCGATGCCGTCTTGGCCGACGTGACCGATCTTGATCAGCTTTATCTCTTGTCGCCGCCGACGGCGGGTTTTGTCGATATACGCCACAGCCCGGCGCGGTTGCGCTGGCTGGAACGCACCGGCCTTACCCTTGGGGCCTTTTCGGGTGGGATTTTTCCCCTTGCGCGGGCGGGCTTGATGGAGGGGCGGCGTTGCTCGGTGCATTGGTGCTATGAAGCCGCATTCAAGGCCGAATTTCCCGAGGTAAACGCAAGCGAACAGGTCATCTTGCGCGAAAAGCGCCGGATCACGGCATCCGGGGCTGGTGCGGTGTTTGACCTGATGCTGCGGTTGATCGAAGAACGGCTTGGCCGGCAATGTATGACCGAAGTCGCCTGCTGGTTTCAGCACCCCTTTGTGCGCGATGCCGATGCCAGTCAGAAAGTGCCCGTGTCGCGCACGGCCGCTACGGCGGACAGCCTGACGCCACCAATCCGTGCGGCGATCCGGCTGTTTGAAACCCATGTCGAAGACCCGCTGCGTATCCCGGATGTGGCGGCAGCGGTGGATATGTCGGGCCGGCATTTTGAGCGCCTGTTCAAACGGGAAACCGGGCAAAGCCCGCTGCGCTATTACCGCCACCTGCGTCTTTCAAAGGCGCGTCAGCGGGTGCTTTATTCCAACGATCCGTTGCGCGAGATTGCCATTTCTGTCGGCTATCAGGCCCCGGCCCCCATGGCGCGGCATTATCAGGAATTGTTCGGCGTCAGCCCAAAAGATGAACGCAGGCTTGCATCGGGGCTGCATCGGCAAACCCAACCCATGGCCGCAGTTTAGCGGCGCGGGCGGTTTCACCCCATGCGGCGTTTGCGTTGGCCTTCGGCAAGCCAGCCCGCAATGGCCAGCCCTGCGGCAAGCGCAAGCAATATCCATCCCGGAACCATGGGCGAAACCCGCAAATCTTCGGTCAGATAGGCCCCGCGCGGGGTATAGCCCAGCCAGCCGCGCCCTGATGCCACCCGTCCTTCACGCACGGCGCGCAGGGCGGGAAAGCCTTCCTCCAGCCGCAGGATGCCGCCTTTCGTCGTCTCGACAGCAGGTTGCAGCTCCGCTGGGCTGGCCAAGGTTTCCACAAATTCGCGCGGTGCAGGCGGGCCGATGGCCACCACCCGTGTCAGTTCATCCTGTGTCAAACGGTAAAGCCCAAGAACCGGTGCCTTCCAGTCCGTCTGATAGCGGCCGGGGGCGGTTTGCGGCAGGTGCAGCGTGGTCTTGCCGCCATCGGGGGCGGTGATGGTCAGGGGGCCGGGCGGTTCGGTTTTGATGCTGCGGCGGGTCAGGCGCAGCACATCGCCGGAAACTTCGGCCATCAGGGCTTCTTCTTCCAGTTCCGGCTCTTTCAACATCCAATGGGCCAGACGGCGCAGCAGTTCCTGTTGCGGCCCGCCCCCTTCAAAACCGCGACCCCAAAGCCATGCCTGATCTGAGGCCAGAACCGCGACGCGCCCCTGATCGACCCGGTCCAGAACCAGTAGCGGCAGATCTTGTGGCCCTGACATCGCAACCTGCCCACGCAAAAGCTGCACTTCGGCCAAGCGAAACCAGCGCCCCCAGCCACCGGGCGGCGCAAGCGCATCCAGCCCCTCGGTCACGGGGTGGCGGCGGCCAAGATCGGTCAGCGCCGGGCGGAAAGGTTCTTCGATCACCTGTGCTGTGGGGGCCACCGGCAGGATTTCTGCCAAAGGCGAGCGCCACAGGCTATCAACGGCCCCAAATTCCGGACCGGCGGCAACCAGCACCGTGCCCCCCTGTCGCACATAGCTGACGACGTTATCCAGATATTCCAAGGGCAGGATGCCCCGCATCCGGTAGCGATCAAAGATGATCAGATCAAATTCGTTGATCTTTTCAACAAAAAGCTCGCGCGTGGGGAAAGCGATCAGCGCCAGTTCATCGACGGGCACGCCATCTTGCTTTTCCGGCGGGCGCAGGATGGTGAAATGCACCAGGTCAACCGCGGCGTCCGATTTCAGCAGGTTGCGCCAAACCCGCTCACCCGCATGTGGTTCACCCGATACCAAAAGCACCCGAAGCCGGTCGCGCACCCCGTTGATCTGCACCGCAGCGGCGTTGTTGCGGTCGGTCAACTCGCCCGGCTGCGCGGCAATTGAAAAATGCAGCACGTTCTGGCTGGCATGGGGCAGCTTTACCGGCAGTTCCAGATCTGTGTTCACCGGCACGCTAAAGCTGACCGGCGCATCGGCATCGACTGCAATGGTAATCTCGGCCTCTGGCCCAAGCGCAGGCACGGCGCCTTGGTCTTCGATGCGCAGGTTCAGGGTGAATTCCTCACCGATGATGGCGAAGGCGGGGGCATCGGTGATGACAAGCCGGCGGTCCCAATCGGCCTTGGTGCCGGTCAAAAGCACATGCAGCGGGGCAGGAAGGGCAGGGGCCAGATGGGTGTCATGCACCTGACCGTCGCTGATGATAACGGCCCCTGCGAGGCGCGCGCGCGGCACGTTGGCCATGGCTTCGGCCATGGCTGTCATGGCCAGTGAACCTGTATCCTCTGCGCCATCGCCAAAGCGGGTAACACGCAGTTCGGTGTTTTCAAGGCCGGCAACGGCGCGGGTCAGTTCGGCAAGGGCGGCTTCGGTCTGGGCCGGGCGTGTGCCAAGCTGTTGGCTGGCGCTGTCATCGACAATGGCAAGCAAAATGTCGGAAAGCGGTTTGCGGTTTTCTTCCTGCAAGACCGGATTCACAAGCGCGGTCAGAAGCGCCAGCATCGACAACATGCGCAGGGGCCAGCCCCGCAAGCCACGCCACAGCGCAAAGCCCAGCATCACAAGGCAAACCCCTGCCAGACCCCAGATGAGCGGCCAAGGAAGCAGCGGATCAAACAATATGGTTCGGCTCATTCCCCCAGCCTTTCCAGCAGGGCGGGCACATGCACCTGATCAGATTTGTAATTGCCGGTCAGCACATGCATCACCACATTAATGCCGAAACGATAGGCCATTTCGCGCTGGTCCTCGCCAGCCAGCCCGCGCCCGATTGGAAACAGCGGGCTGCCTGCCCCGTCAATCGCCCAAGCGGCGGCCCAGTCATTGCCGCCAATGATAACAGGCGTCACCCCGTCATTCAGCGGGCGGAATGCCAGCCCCTCGGTTGCTTCGGCGGTATCGGGGGGCGGGGCTTCGACCCAGATTTCGGGCGACGTGTAGCGACCGGGGAAATCTTGCAGCAGATAAAAGCTGCGGGTCAGCACATGGTCATGCGGCAGCGTATCCAACGGTGGAATTTCAAGCCCGGACGCCAGAAGTTGCAGCATCTGGCCTTCGGCTGTGCTGCCACCAGCAAGCGCCAGATCGGCATCGCGGGTATCAAAAAGGATCATGCCGCCGGTGCGCAAAAACGCATTCAGTTTGGCATAGGCACGCGATGAGAGGACCGGCTGATCCGGGGTGATCGGCCAATAAAGGAAAGGGAAAAAGGCAAGATCATCCTTTTCCAGATCAACGCCCATCGGGGGTTCGGGTTCAATCGAGGTGCGCAACCAAAGCTGATCTCCCAGCCCGCGCAGTCCTGCGGCGGCGGTGTCATCTACGCTTTCATTGCCGGTTAGCACATGGGCCAGCACCACAGCGCGTGTGGCTTCGATCGCGCGGGCATCGGCGGCGGGATCGGCGGTTTGTGCTTCGGCCCCCGGATGGGAGGGCAGGCCTAGCAGGATCAACACGGCAAGTCCGCGCAGAAGCCGCGGCATACGCCCCGCAACCCATGTGGAAAGCACAATGTCGAGCGCAAGAAACATCAAGGCCGCAGCCAAGAACCACCCCCCCAAAAGCCGCACGCGGGGGGCCCCCAGCCCTTCGATCACCGCAGCGTCTGGCCAGACCGCAGGGGTAAGCTCGGCCCCGGCTGAAAGGGTGTTCAGCGCAATCAGGCGGTCTTCATGGCGGTAAAGGCCGGGTGGGGTTGCCTGGTTCGGCCCGCTTTTCAGGCTTTGGGCCAGATCGTCTCCGGCAATGCCACTGATGGCATCCGTATCCGAAAATGCGCCGTAGCCATCCAAAAGACGATCCGGCGTCCAGATCAGACCATTGACCGCGCTATCGCCGCCACCAACCCGCGCTGAAACGGCCAACCGTTCCAGCATTTGCATGAACAGCCCCGAAAGCGGCAGGTTCGACCATTCTGCATTGGCGGTTACATGGAACAGCACCACCTGCCCGCTACCAAGGGTTTTGCGGGTGACAAGGGGCGTGCCATCTGTCAGCGCGGCAAGGGTCCGGGCGGCCAGATCGACATCGGGTTGGGCCAAGACTTGTTGCGAAACCGTGACGTCGGGCGGAATTTTCAAGCCGTGAAACGGGCTGTTTTCGCTAAACGGGGCAAGGGGCTTTGGGGCACCCCAGCTCATGGTGCCGCCAATGGCGTGGCCCCCTTCACGCAAACGCACCGGCATGAGCGGGTCTTCCCCTTGCCGGGCAACATCGCTGGCGGCAAGGCGTGGCCCGGCAAAGCGCAAAAGCAGGCCGCCGCCATCCAGCCAATCCAACAGGCCGTCTTGTTCGCTTTGGGGCAGGCGGGCCACATCGGCCAGAATGATAACATCAGGTTTTGCTTGCAAAATATCGGCAAGGTTGCCGTCAATCATTTCCGCCACCGGCAAAAGCGCCTGCCGCAAATAATGCGAGGGCGACAGAAGGTGCAGCCCTTCGCGATCAGTGCTGCTGTCGATGATGGCAATCTTGCGGCGTTTCAGGCTGTCGTCGCCCAAGGCCACCGCCCCCGCGCTGTGCTGCCCCAAAATCGAAAAGCGATTGATGCGGTTGCGCAATTCGGGCGGCAGGTCAAAGACGGTTTCGGCCATGGTTGCGCCGGGGGGGAAGATGGCCTTTGCGCGGGCAAGCTCACGCTCAATTCCTGCCGGATCGGGGCCATGGGCGACAAGATCCAGCTCGGCCGCTTCGGCGCTTGGCAGGCGCAGCGTGGTCAGGGTGATCTTCCCTTCGGCAAGAACGGCGGGGCGCAAAGCATATACCGGGCGCGGTGACATGACGACAGTCAGCCGGCCTTTTGTCATAAGCGCCTTGGCCAGATCGGCCCGGCCCGGATGATCCATACCGTCCGAAAGCCAAAGCGTATCAAAGCTCCCTTCAGGCAAGGTTTGCCCCCAGCCCGTGGCGATTGGCGCAAAGGGCGCGGGCTGCCAAAGCCCAAGCCGCCCGGCCCAGTCTGCCGGGTTCGAAAACACGATTTGGTCAGGTCTGTCGGCCAGCCGCGCCAAGGCCACGGGACGGCCAGAGCGGCCGGCTTCATCCAGTGCGTCATGGGCGCGGGCGGTCAGGCGTGGCCAGTCGCTGGCATCGGCCCAACCGCCATCCAGCAAGATCAACAAGGGGCCCGTGCCCGCAGGCGGGGTATCGGGGCGCTGCACGGGGCCGGCAAAGCCGATGATCGCGGCAGCCATGGCCAAAGCCCGCAGCAACAAAAGCCACCAAGGCGTCTTGTCTGCCTGCCGGTCTTCATCTTTCAGGCCCAAAAGCAAGACAACGGCGGGGAAACGGCGGCGCACAGCCGCAGGGGGAAGGGCGCGCAGCAAAAGCCACAAGATCGGCAGCCCCAGCAAAAGCCAAAGCAAACCGGGAGCCGAAAAGGCAATGGCGCCCAAGGTCATCTGCCCCCCTCCAGCGCCTGATAGGCCCAAAGAAGTGCTGCCTGCGCCGGGCTACCGGTGTGATGGCAGCCATAATGCCAGCCAACTGACCGGCACAGGCCCGAAAGCTGTTCTTTGCGTTCGGCAAGGCGCATCAGATAACGGTCGCGCAGCGCGGCGGCGCTTTGGGTTTCATGCGCAAGATTGCCGGCCATGGATTCAAAGATCGTGCGCCCGCTGAAGGGAAATTCTTCTTCATCAGGGTCAAGCAGATGCAGCAAAACACCGCGCACGCCGCGGTCGGCAGCATAGCTTAGTGCGGTCTCGACCGCGTCGATCGGGCCAAGGAAATCTGACAGAAAGACGGCCCGCCCATGTGGCACCAGCCCCGTGATGTCGGGCAGGCCATAGTCTTCGGCCCCGTCGCAAAGCCCATTTGCCACGGCCATGATCTGTGCCCGCCCCGGCCGGGGGGGCTGGCCCGAAAGCCCTACCCTTTCGCCGGCGCGCAGCAGCAAAATGCCCAAGGCCAGCGCCAGAACCTTGGCGCGCGCTGCCTTTGGCGGGCGCGACGCCGCGCCGGAAAACTGCATGGAGCGCGAGGGATCGGCCCAGATCGTTACCGATTGTGCGGCCTGCCATTCGCGCTCGCGCACAAAGGGGCTGTCGGCACGGGCCGAACGGCGCCAGTCGATATTGCGGGCGCTGTCTCCAACATGGGCCGCGCGATATTGCCAAAACTCATCGCCCGGCCCGGCCCGTTTGCGCCCATGTTTCCCCAGCATGACGGTTTGCGCCAGCATCTCGGCCTCGGCCAGAAGGGCGGGCAAAGATTGGCCAAGGACTTCGGCCTCGGCGCGCAAGGGGGCATTGGCTGCGGGGGAAAGGGTCAAGCGGCAGCCTCAAGGCGCAGGGTGCGGGCGGCCACGCGGTCAATCAACCCGGTCAGGGTTTCGCCACGGGCGCGCGCGGCAAAGGAAAGCGCCATGCGGTGGTGCAAAACCGGCCGGGCCATCGCTGCGACATCGGCAATTGAAGGGGCAAGCCGGCCCTCCAAAAGCGCGCGCGCCCGCACCGTCAGCATCAGCGCCTGCGCCGCACGGGGGCCGGGCCCCCAAGCCAATGCGCCAGCCAGATCGGCCCCCTCGGCCTCGCCGGGGCGGCAGGCGCGCACGAGATCAAGGATTGCCTCCACCACAGCATCACCCACCGGCATACGGCGAATGACCGATTGCGCGGCCAAGAGGCTTTCCGCATTGAAAACCGGCGTGGCAACCGCCTCGGATGCCCCCGTGGTGGCCAACAAAATATCGCGCTCGGCCTGGCGGCTGGGGTATTGCACATCAACCTGCAACAAGAAGCGGTCAAGCTGCGCTTCGGGCAGGGGATAGGTGCCTTCCTGCTCGATAGGGTTTTGCGTGGCCAGCACATGGAACGGTCGGCCAAGCGGGCGATGTTGGCCCGCGATGGTTACTTCTTTTTCCTGCATGGCCTGCAACAGCGCAGATTGGGTGCGCGGGCTGGCGCGGTTGATTTCATCGGCCATCAAAAGCTGGCAGAAAACCGGGCCTTCCAGAAAACGGAAGGACCGGCTGCCATCTGCGGCGGTTTCCAACACCTCAGAGCCTAAAATGTCGGCGGGCATCAGATCAGGTGTGAACTGGATGCGGTTCGAATTCAGCCCCATCACGGTGGCAAGCGTATCAACCAGCATGGTCTTGCCAAGCCCCGGCAGGCCGACCAGCAACGCATGTCCCCCGCATAAAAGCGCAGCAAGAACCTGATCGACAACGCGCTCTTGGCCGATGAACCGCTGCGCAACCGAAGCCCGGGCTTGCCCCAGCCTTGCGCCCAAGTCTTCAATCTCGGCCACAAGAGTTTTGGCTTCGGTCATGACATTTCTCCGCAACTGTCTATATGTGCATATGACCGAAACTTGAGGCCGGGCACAAATGCCAAAAGGTGTTGAGACACAAAAGATCGTGAAACCCTCGGCAGATGGGCTGATGTCTGCCGTTTCTGGCACGGCCAAAAAGGGGCCACCGCCAGTGCATTTGTGGAACCCGGATTTCTGCGGTGACATTGACATGCGGATTGCGCGCGATGGCACATGGTTCTATCTGGGCACCCCCATTGGCCGGCCCGCCATGGTGAAACTGTTTTCGTCGATCCTGAAGGTCGAGGAGGGGAAGTTCTATCTGGTGACCCCGGTCGAGAAGGTCGGCATTCAGGTGGATGATGCGCCCCTGCACGCGGTTGATTTTGAGGTGACGGGCCGGGGGCGCGCGCAGATTTTGACCTTTTTCACCAAAACCGGCGATGAGGTGGTCGCAGGGCCAGAGAACGAAATTTTGGTGCAACGTGATCCGGAAACGGACGAACCGGCCCCTTCGATCCATGTGCGCCGGGGCCTGATGGCACGTATCGACCGCAAGTCATTTTACCGGCTGATTGATCTGGGTAGCCATGAAACGGTTGACGGCAAGGGTTGGTTTGGCCTCTGGTCCATGGGCCGATTCTTTCCGATTATTCCATCTGCGGACCTTGTGTGAATGCCCCGTTTTGCTGCCAACCTGACCATGCTCTTTACCGAAGTGCCGATGCTGGATCGGCCCGGTCTGGCGATGCAGGCGGGGTTTGACGGGGTTGAGGTGCTGTTTCCCTATGAGCATTCCGCCGCCGATTGGCAGGCCGCGCTGGCTGGTGTGCCAGTGGCGCTGATCAACGCGCCGCCCGGCGACTGGCTGGCCGGGGACCGTGGTTTTGCCGCAATGCCTGCGATGCAGGCGGCTTTTCGCGACAGTTTTTTGCGCGGTGCCGATCTGGCGGCGCGGCTTGGGGCGCAATGTTTGCATGTGATGGCTGGCGTCGCCAAAGGCCCGTCGGCGGCGCAGATTTTCGTCGAAAATCTGCTTTGGGCGGCGGAACAGGCGCCAGATCAGATGTTGGTGATTGAACCGATCAACTCTGATGACATGCCGGGTTATTTCCTGAACGATTTCGATCAGGCCGCCCGCATTCTGGAAGATCTGGCGCTGCCAAAACTGGGGCTGCACTTTGATCTGTGGCACGCCGCGCGCATTCACGGGCAGGCGCAAATGGTTTGGGATCAGCACAAGGCCCGCGTCCGCCATATTCAGATTGCCGGCTTCCCAACCCGCAACGAACCCGGTGGCGGCGGTTTTGATCTGACCGGCCTCTGCGCTGAGGTTGACCGGATGGGCTATGCGGGTTGGATCAGCGCAGAATATTGGCCGGCACGGGCTACGGTGCATGGTTTGGGCTGGTTGCAGGCATTGAAGGCACGGGCGCAGCCGATCGGGGCATGATTGGCGGCCTTGTGCGGGCGGCCAATGTTGTTGCCTCCGGCGGGGGTATTTTTGCCAAGATGAATGGGCTGCGGTGGCTTGTTCCTGAGGGGGTGGGGCGATAAAACGGGGCAAACGGAAGTAAAGGTCATACCGATGTCGCTGAAAGCCCCGGAAACCCAAATCGTTACCAAATGGAAAATTGCCTGCGATGGCGGCGAAGGCGCGCTTGGCCATCCGCGCGTCTGGCTGAGCATTCCGGCCGATGCCGGTTTTGTCGAATGCGGTTATTGTGACAAGCGTTTCGAGATTGACCGCGCCCACGCCCACGACGACCATTAACATCAGCCCGCAGGGTGGCGGTGCGCGGCCAGCCATGGCAATACTGTCTGGCAAGACAGGAGAACGGGCATGGCATTCGGCAAAGGCAACCATCTGCATCTGATTGACGGCTCGGCCTTTATTTTCCGGGCCTATCACGCCTTGCCGCCGCTGACGCGCAAATCTGATGGCTTGCCGGTGGGGGCCGTGGCGGGGTTTTGCAACCTTTTGTGGGGGGAGTTGACCCATAGCCGCAAAGAGGCGCCGACCCATATTGCCGTGATTTTCGACGCCGGTTCGAAGACGTTTCGCAACGATATTTACCCGGCCTACAAGGCCAATCGCCCGGAACTGCCCGAAGACCTGCGGCCGCAGTTTGCCTTTACCCGCGCGGCCACTCGCGCCTTCAACGTGCCCTGCATCGAGGTGGAGGGCTATGAGGCCGATGATATCATTGCCACGCTGGCCGCCCGTGCCAAGGCCGCCGGGGGCACGGTGACGATCATTTCATCTGACAAGGATCTGATGCAACTGGTTGGGGATGGCGTTGATATGCTGGACCCGATGAAGAACAAGCGCATCGGGCTGGATGAGGTCTTTGAGAAATTCGGCGTTGCCCCGAACCGGGTGGTGGATGTGCAATCTCTGGCGGGCGATTCGGTCGATAACGTGCCGGGCGCGCCGGGGATCGGGTTGAAGACCGCCGCTTTGCTGATTCAGGAATATGGCGATCTGGATACGCTTTTGGCGCGTGCCGGTGAAATCAAACAGCCGAAGCGCCGCGAAGCCTTGGTCGAAAACGCTGAACAGATCCGCATCTCGCGCCGTTTGGTGCAGCTTGATGGCGACATGCCTTTGGATGTGGCGCTGGAGAGCCTTGAGCTGAAAGACCCCGAGCCTGAAACCGTGATGGGCTTTCTGAATGAGATGGAGTTTCGCACCCTGACCAAACGGGTGGCGGAACGGTTGAAGATTGACGCGCCCGAGATGGAGAGCGCGAAGGGTATGCATGTGGAAGGCGCGCATGATGCTGCGCCCGAGGTTGCGCGTCTGCCCTTTGAACATGCGGGGTATGAATGCATTCGCGACCGGGCGGCGCTGGATCGTTGGATTGCCCGTATTCGTGCCGTTGGCCATGTGGCGGTGGATACCGAAACCACCAGCCTTGATGAAATGCGCGCCGAATTGGTGGGGATCTCGCTTTGCGTCGATGCCGGGTGTGCCGCCTATATCCCTTTGGGCCACAAACAGGGCGGCGGCGATCTGTTTGGCGCGACCGCTTTGGTTGAGGGTCAGATGGAACTGGACGCGGCATTGGCTACGCTGAAACCGGTTCTCGAAGACCCCGCGGTTTTGAAAATTGGCCAGAACATGAAATATGACTGGAAGATTTTTGCCCGCCATGGCGTGCGGATTGCGCCCTTTGATGACACCATGCTGATGTCTTATGCCATGCACGCGGGCCTGAACGGGCACGGCATGGATGCGCTGTCCGAGCAATATCTGGGCCACCAGCCGATCCCTATCAAATCGCTTTTGGGCACGGGGAAAAGTCAGATCACCTTTGATCGCGTGGCCATTGACGATGCGGTGAAATACGCCGCCGAAGATGCTGACATTACCCTGCGGCTGTGGGAATTGTTCAAGCCGCAACTGCACCGCGCCCGCGTGACTACGGTTTATGAAACGCTGGAACGCCCCTTGGTGCCGGTCTTGGCCGAAATGGAGATGGCAGGCATCGAGGTGGACCGCGACACGCTTGCGCGCATGTCCAACGCCTTTGCCCAGAAACTCGCCCAGTATGAAGACGAGATTCAGGCCATTGCCGGGGAAAAATTCAACGTCGGTTCGCCCAAGCAACTGGGTGAAGTGCTGTTTGATCGCATGGGCGTGCCCGGCGGCGAAAAGGGCAAAACCGGGGCCTATGCCACCGGGGCCGATATTCTGGAAGACATCACAACGCTGGAAGACAGCCAGCCCAAAGCGGCGCAACTGGCGGCCAAGGTGCTGGACTGGCGGCAGATTTCCAAGTTGAAATCCACCTATACCGATGCGCTGCAATCCGCGATCAACCCGGAAACGGGCCGGGTTCATACCAGCTATTCCATCGCCGGCGCGAACACCGGGCGGTTGGCTTCGACCGATCCGAACCTGCAAAACATTCCCGTCCGAACCGAGGAGGGCCGCCGTATCCGCGAGGCTTTTGTCGCGCCCAAGGGCAAGGTTCTCGTCTCGCTTGACTATTCCCAGATCGAATTGCGAATTTTGGCGCATGTTGCCGATATTCCCGCACTGCAACAGGCGTTTCGCGATGGCATCGACATTCACGCCATGACGGCAAGCGAAATGTTCAGCGTGCCTATGGAGCAGATGACAAGCGACATTCGCCGCAAGGCCAAGGCGATCAATTTCGGGGTGATCTACGGCATTTCCGGCTTTGGGCTGGCGCGCAATCTGCGCATCTCGCGGGCAGAAGCGCAGGGCTTTATCGACCGTTATTTTGAACGCTTCCCCGGCATTAAAGAATATATGGCGGCAACGGTGAAATTTGCCCAAGCCCACGGCTATGTGCAAACCCTGTTTGGCCGCAAGATCCACACGCCAGAGATCAACGCCAAAGGCCCCGGTGCGGGCTTTGCCAAGCGCGCTGCGATCAACGCCCCCATTCAGGGCACGGCCGCCGATGTCATCCGCCGCGCCATGATCCGTATGCCCGAGGCCATCGCAAACCTGCCAGCGAAGATGCTGCTACAGGTGCATGACGAACTGTTGTTCGAAGTGGAAGAAGGCGCGGAACAGGCGCTGATTGCCGCCGCCAAAGCCACGATGGAGGGCGCGAACCTGCCCGCCGTCGCGTTGAAGGTGCATCTGGCGGTCGAGGCCGGCGTGGGCAAGAACTGGGCCGAGGCGCATTGAGGCTGGCCGCGCTTGGGGGTTTCACACCCCCAAGCCATTGGTTTTTCTAACCAATGGCTTCCCCCGTGGGGTATTTTGGCCAAGATGAAAGAGCCGCAAAGCCGGTGGGCCGATTTCGGCACCTGAAGCGCGGGCTTAGCCCCTTGGCTGCGTCAGTGCCCCAACCAGACGCCGGGTGATGGGGGCCACCACCAGCACCACCGGAAAGGCGATGGCCCAGGATACGGCCCATGAGGCCATCCAGTTGCCGAAAACCCCATCAGACAGCCCTGACGCGCGCAGCGTGGCGATACCTGACACCATGCAAGACATCAGGCCCGACAGGATAAAGCCGAACAGAACGGGGGCAAAGCGGGCGGGGATCATGGCAATCTCGACAGCGGGCTGTTGATCTGGTGCTTAACGCTGAAGCAAGGGGCCAAGCGCCCGCCCGCCCAGAATGTGCAGGTGGTAATGCGGCACTTCCTGATGCCCATGGGCGCCGGAATTGGTGATGGCCCGGAACCCTTCGCCGGGCGCCACGCCAACAAGTTCGCAAACCCGCGCGCAGGCGCGGTGGAAATCGACGATTTCCGCTTCCGACGCCTCTGCCGCGAAATGGTCGAATGATACATAGGCGCCTTTCGGGATCACCAGCACATGCACCGGGGCGGCGGGCGAAATATCGTGAAAGGCCAGCGTATGGGCGGTGTCCAGCACCGTCTTGTTCGGGATTTCGCCGCGCAGGATGCGGGCAAAGATGTTTTGCGGATCGTAGGTATAGGCCATGGTGTCAGTCCAGATAAAGGTATTCAGTGGCGGCGATCTCGCGCGCCTTCTCGACGGGAATATCAAGGAAATCTGCCAAAGCCACGGTGTTTTCGTCAATCGTGCCGCTTTGGCGAATGCGATGAAAGTTCGGGAAGCCGGCATCGCGGATGCGGTCGCTTTCAAAGCGGACGTCATAGCGGATGGTCGGCAACAGCCGGTCGATGGTTTCCTGCGGGGTTTGTTCGCCCGCCAGACCCACCCGCATGGCATGGCCGATCAGATAGTCATCTGAGAAATCACATTCGATTTCCAAAAGCCGCACCTTGGCTTTGTCGTTATAGAAGTCCTGCATCAGATCGACGTTGGCCGGGTCAATGCAGAAGATCAGCTTGTCGGTCTGCCAATAGTCAAACAGCATCCGCACCAAGGCCCGCCGGTGGCGCGTGCGTTTTTCAAGGTTTGACTGGATCCCCCCCAGATCGGGCAGAGGGGTGGAACCTTCGTTGAACAGATAATCCAGCGCCGGCAGGTTGGTGACTTTGCGCACGCGCTCGACCATGCGTTTGGCGACATGCCACTTTTTGCAGGTCACCATCATCAGGGTGCGTTCGCGCCCCAAGGATCCTTCGCTTTCCCAAAAGCGCGGCGCGAAACGCCGGCCAATCCGGCCCCGGCCGGACAGAAACTTGAACAGAGAGCGCCCTTCATTCGAAATGGAAAAGCGCACATTCTTGGCGACATAGAGCTTGCCCAGACGTTCCTTCAGGTCTTTGGCGTCGGGGCTTATCTTGCGGGCAAACAGATAGTCCTGACTAAGCAGAAGATCATAGTGATCGTTGTAGAAAGTCACCGGCATTCCGTAATCGGTGAACATCAGAAAGGTCAGCGTCCGGGTGCGGATTTCATGCTCGGGCACCAGATGGCGCACAATGGTCTGGAAAAAGGTCTCATCCGGGATCCATGTCGTGCGGAAAAACCGCATGACATCGCGGCGGCGCTTCACGAAATCCAATATCCATTCGACGGTGCGGCGGCGCAGACACCACCATTGGCTGCCAATCTGCATCTGAATGTCAGCAGGCACTTTGCGTTGCAGGCCAAGCTGGCGTTGCAGCTTCATCGAGGCATAGAACAACGCCTTATGGTTGCGTTCGTTGAACCAGTGGCGATAGATCAGCCGTTCTTCCTTGATGCCGGTCTTGATCCACTCAGAGTTGAAGAAATCAAAGCTTTCGATGTAGTCAACTTCCTCACGGTCCAGAAAATCATGAGCAAATTCAGCCGTTTTGATGGGCATACAGTCGCCTGACAGCATGTAGAAATGTGTGGCGCGCGGGAAAGCATCGGTTGCGGCCTCAACAGCCAGAAGCGTGGCTTCGACAAGGCTCCATTCCCCCCAGCCGCATTTCACACGGCGTTGGGTAAAGGTCACGGCCGGGTTGGTTGCCAGACTGCTGCGGATCAGGTCAAAATCGGCCTGTTTGGCGCGCCCGTCAAAGTGAATCGCAACGAAATCACCCGCCGCCGTCAGGCGTCGGGCCTGGGCGACGATCCCTTCGGGATCTTTGTGACAAAGCAGGATGTAAGCGATTCTGGCCATATCAGAAGCATTTAGCGCACGAAGTTGTCATTGTTTCCTAAATAAGTTCAATGCCCGTTGAAAAAACAGAGTTTGTTTGCTTTTTTGTGTCTTGTAGTGGCTGTCCGGGGCTTTCCGGGCGGTAATAGGAGGTGAGAATCGTGGGGTTTCCCGGAACCTGGATGACGGAAAGTCAAAGCGTAATCTATCGTGTTGTGCCGAAATGCGCCTGTTCGACCATCGGCCAGATCATGTATTATTCCGATCACGGCACCTTCTTTGATGGCGACATCCATGATGCAACCAGCGGTATGCATAAATGGGCGATTGAGGCCAGCCAGCCAAAGATCGAAAAGGCGGTGAAGGGCCACAAAGTGCTGTCGTTCACCTGCGTGCGCAATCCTTATACGCGCATCCTGTCATCGTTCTTCGACAAGATTTGCGGCATTCAGCGCAACGGCAGGCGGTATCGGGGCAATCTTGTGCCGCTTTTGATCCAGAAATACGGCATCGAAGTGGGCGGCGATGATGGCAAGCAAGAGTTCGACCAGATCGCCAGCTTTCGCCGCTTTCTGCTTTTCGCCCGCGACACCATTCGCTGGCGCAAGCCGATGGAGCCTGACATCCACTGGTCGGCCATGGCGGGGCATATCTCGACCTATATCGTGAACGGTGGGCGTTATGACCAGATCTTCTTTACCGAAAAGTTTGATGAGGGCATGGCGGCGGTGTTGAAAGACATCAAAACCCCGCACAAGGTTGACCTGAAAAAGATCCCGAAGTTCAACGAAAGCGAAGGCCACGGCCCCAAGCGCGCCCATCCGGTCGAAGACTATTTTGACGATCTGTCGCGCCATCTGGTGTGGGAAATCTACAAGCGTGACTTTCAGCTTTTCAAATATGATTTTGACAACCCGGCCAACAAGATGCCGGTCGCAGAGATTGATCTGGATGAGGTTCACGCCAAGCTGGGCCGATAAGCCCGCCGACCGGCGTTCAGAGCTGTCTTATTGGATGGACTGTGGGGCGAGGGCGTTGGCAATGCTGGCTTCGCCCTGCCCGTGGATCGACAGGCTGTAGTTCGCAACCGTATCCCGGCGGGCAGTTTGCAAAAGCTGGTTGGTAATCTGGGTTGGCGTCGCGGTGGTGAATTTGCTGCCCAGAATGGCGGCATAGCCGCTTATGATCGGTGCCGCAAAAGAGGTGCCAGAAAGGCCGGTGCTGGCCCCATCGACCCCGACCACCAGAAAATGTGACTGAACGGCGGGGTCATTTCCGGCAACCGTGGAATATGAGGCGATCGGGGCCGGGTTTGCGACAGAGCCGTTCCGGCTAAGCGCACCGACGAAAATGGCAGAGGGCGCCCCCACCAGTTCAAGGCCAAGGCGGTCTACCTCATTAATTTCATTGGCCGCCCCAAAGGCCGCCCCCTGATTGTTACCCGCCGATTTCACCACAATCGCCTGACCGGCCTGCGCATATTGAATGATGGAGGAGGTCTGACCGTCAAATTGGATATTTGCGTTCGCTGGGGCCAGCAAGCCGAAGCTAAGGTTCATCACGTTCAGCCCCGCATCCAGCGCAACAGGCGTTGTCAGGTTATAGTCGATATTGGCAATGCTTGCCTGCGGCGCCACCATGCCAGCCTCTTTGCTTACCCATTCTCCATGGAATAGGCTTTGCACCCCATCGCCCAGATCCCCCGTAAGGATCGTGTCCTGAAAGGTGTCGATGACCTTTATGAACACGCCCTGGCCCTGAAACCCCAAGGCCCAGACGGTGGGCAACTCGCTGTGCATCCACGAATAATAGGGCCAGCTTGGGATGGGCGGCGTGGTGCTTCCCGCGCCGCTGTTCGCGCCCGTATCGGTGCCCGTTCCCGTGTTGGCTGTGCTGTCTTCCCCCCCGTTACAGGCCACAAGAAGCGTTGCCATCGCGGCAAGGCCCAGCAACCTGAGCGCCGAAGATCGGCGCGGTCGCCATTCCATGCCCCGTTCTGGGGTTTTCTGCGGGTCCGGCATTAAAACCTCTTTTCCAGACTGACCGTCAGCCGGCTGTCAGACCAGCCCGATTCGCGGATCAGATAGCTTAACGTGTCTTGTGGCGGCAGGGTGCTGGCGGCAAGCCTGCAATTTACCTGTTGCAAGCCCGCAATCTGGCCATAATCGGCCATGCAACTGCGCTCCAGCAGGCCGCCCGCCAGCACAACGGTGCCGCTGATGGAAAAATAGGTGCCCTTTGCGATCTCGTTTTGCAGCAGCAGACCAAGGCGAAGCGCAGGCTGGATCAGGTATTTCTCGCCGCGTTCGCCGGTGCTGGCCCCCCAGATAAACGCGGCGTTCTGGCTCATCTGTGACAGCAGCAGAAAAGACAGCTCAGGCCGCTTCGTGGAATACCAGTTGCGAAAGCTTTGATAGCTGCCATCGGCCAATTCATAGCCCCCCGATGCAAGCTGATGCGCCTGCCGGGATTTTTGCGAGCCAAGCTGAATGTCCAGCAGGTGCAGGCCGTCTATCTGTTCGCCACAGGCCGGGCCAGCCATGGCGAGACAGACCGCCAGCGCCCGCAGAACGGGCCGCAAGAATGTTGGCTTTGTTTGGCCGGGTGGCATGTCGATTGGTCCTTCTTTCCCACATTTGGGAAAAAGTCGCCCCGGCTGCAAGGGTTTCGGCCAAACCGGCAACCGCGACATCCGGAAGATAGCGCGCCGTTCCCATTCGAGACCGCGACAGCGTGCAGCGCAATGCGGATTCTTGCCCTTGCAAAATGCACCCTGAAACCCGGAGGCTTTCATTCCTTTTCTGCCCCTTGCCTTGCGCCGCCTGGGCGCCATCCTTTGCGCCATGGCGATGCTTGTCGCTGCCACACCGCTCATGGCTGAAAGCCCGCTTATTGGCCGCGCCTCTGTTATCGACGGTGATACGCTGGAAATTCACGGTCAACGCATCAGGCTGGAGGGCATTGACGCCCCCGAGAGCCGCCAGACATGCACCGATTTTTCAGGTCAGCTATGGCGATGCGGTAAGGCTTCGGCCTTTGCGCTGGCTGACAGGATCGGTGCTGCAACCATTCGCTGCCTGCCGCATGGCCATGATCGCTATGGGCGGGTCTTGGCGGTGTGCTTTATGGGCGATGCCGATCTGAACGGCTGGATGGTCAGAAATGGCTGGGCGGTCGCCTATCGCAAATATTCCATGGCCTATGTCGTTGCGGAAGAACAGGCGCAGGCGGATCAGGTGAATATCTGGGCCGGCAGTTTCATGATGCCGTGGGATTGGCGCAGATCACACTGATACGGCCTTGGCAATTCGGGTGCGCTTTACAGTCTTTGTTTGGTATACTATAGGAATACCAAACTGGAGACCCTCATGACCAAACCCGATTCCGACGCTTCGCCTGATCGACGCCTGACGCTGGTAACGGCGTTGCGCCGGCGTATCCTGACGATGCAGATGGAACCCGGCGCGGTGTTGGATGAATATGCTTTGGCCGAGGAATTCGGTCTTTCCCGCCCTCCGGTGCGCGAAACGCTGCGGCAGATGGCGGGCGAAGGCTATATCGATCTTCAGCCCAACCGCCCCGCCCGCGTCACCGGCATGGGCTATCAGTCCTTGCGCGATTTCTTTCTGTTCGCGCCCTTGGTCTATGTCGCTTCTACCCGGCTTGCGGCCGAGCGGCGGACGGCCAGCGAATTGGCGGCCCTGAAGGCCGTGCAGGCCGAATTTCGCGCCGCCATTGCCGCCGGTGATGTCGAGGCGCGGGTATTTTTGAACGACCAGTTCCACCTGATGATCGGTGAGATGGCGCATAACACCTATGTCCTGCCTTCGCTGCGCCGCTGCCTGATCGACCATGCGCGCATCGCCAAGGTGTTCTACGAAGATCAACTTGCCGCCCATAACCCGCAAATGCTGGCCGAACGCGACGAGGCCGCCGAGCAGCACGATCAGATCATCGCCGCCATCGAGGCGCGCGACGCGGATCGCGCCGAAGCCATCGTGCGCGCCCATCTCGATCTCTCGCGGCGCAACATCGCCATGTATGCCACGCCCGACGCCATGAACCTGCGCTTCGACCACTAAGCGCCGCCACTTTTCCGAAAGGACGCCCCATGACTGCTTTCCAATTCTCTGGCATCAACCTTGCGCTGGCCACGCCTTTTGATGCCGCCGGCCGTATCGACTTTGCCCGGCTGGAGGCGAATATCGAAGGCTTCCTTGCCGCCGGGATCAAGGGGTTCGTGCTGTCTTCGGGCACCGGGATGCATGTTTACCTGACGCCCGATGAGGCGCAGGAGGTGATTGCGCGCGGCGCCAAGGTTGTTAATGGCCGGGCGCGGGTCATTGCCCAAACCTCGGCCCTGATGGCCGAAGATGTGGTCACGCGCACCAAGCGCGCCCGCGATGCCGGGGCCGATGGCGTGATGGTGCTGCCGCCGTTTTTCGAAGGCCCGACCGATGATGATGGCATCGTTGATTTCTATGCTGAGGTCGCCAGCGCCGGCCTGCCGGTGATCGGCTATAACGTGCCGCATGCGGTTGGTGTGGAAATTACGCCTGATCTGTTCCGCAAGCTGGCACAAATTCCGGGCTTTGCCTCGGTCAAGGATTCCTCGGGCAATCTTGGCGCGCAGGCCGATCTGATCCGCACCGGCCTGCCAATGATGAACGGGGCTGACAATCTGGTGCCCTATGCGCTTTTGGCTGGGGTTCAGGGGTTGATCTGGGGCGGGGCCAATATTGCGCCGAAGACTTGCCTTGCCATGGTCGCCGCCGCCACCGCAGGCCGCTGGGCCGAAGCGCGTGAGATCTGGCGCAAGTTGGAGCCGATCATGTCGCTGATCTGGGCCGGGGATTATGTGCAATCGGTCTATGCTGCCGCCGAAATGACTGGCCATGGGGCGGGCAGCCCGCGCAAACCGTTGCGCGCCTTGCCGGCCGACCGTCTGCCTGCCATCCGTGCCGCGCTGGGCGATTTGATTGCCGCGGAAGCCCTGTGATGACCAGCCTGCGTGCCCGCCGTTTGCCGCTTCAGCCGGGGGTTTCCGGCTGGGTGGCCATGCTGCCGCCCCGCAGCTCCAAGCCCGCGCTTCAGGGTAAAACCACCGCGGATGTCGTGGTGGTGGGCGCGGGTTTTGCCGGCCTGTCCGCCGCGCGCAGGCTTGGCCAGCTTGACCCGGCCTTGCGGGTTGTCGTGCTGGAGGCGGGCATTGTGGGCGAAGGCCCCGCCGGGCGCAATTCGGGCTTCATCATCGACTTGCAGCATGAGGTATCAGCCGAAAGCCTTGGCGTGGACAGCACCGCCCATGCCAAGCGCGACATTTTCAAGAACCGCGCCGCCATTGCGCTGCATCAGGGCATGGCCGAAGAACATGGTTGGGGGCCTGAGGTGTTCAGCCTTTCGGGCCGCTATTCCATTGCGCGCGGCGCTGCGGGCGATCACCATCTGGTGGATTATGCCCGCCAGTTGCAGGGCTTGGGCGAGGCGCACCACCTGTTGAACGCGGCCGAGACCGCCGAGATGACTGGCACCCCGTCGTTTTCTTCGGCGCTGTTCACCCCCGGCACGGCAATGATCCAACCCGCCGATTTCGTGCGCCGCTTTGCCGATGCGTTGCACGCGCCGATCAGCTTGCACGAAAATTCGGCGGTGCGGCGGATGGAGCCGCAGGGCAATGGCTGGCGTGTTGTCACCGATGGCGGCGAGGTTGCAACCCCGCGCATCGTGCTGGCGGTGAATGGCCATGCCCAAAGCTTTGGCCTTTTGCCGCGTAAACTGATGCATGTCTTTACCTATGCCTCGTTGACAGCGCCCTTTGATCCCGCGCGCCTTGGTGGCCTTCGTGATTGGGCCGCCACGCCCGCTTTGCCGATGGGCACCACGATCCGCCGCCTGTCAGGGCCAGATGGCGACCGGGTTCTGGTGCGCTCGCGTTATACCTATAACCCGACGATCACCGTTTCCGACGCCGCCTTGGCCAGCGCGGGGCGGGTGCATGACCGCAAACTTGCCAGCCGCTTCCCGAGCCTTGCAGGCCAGCCCATGCAATACCGCTGGGCAGGGGCGATGGCGCTGACCTGGAATTCGGTGCCGGTGGTGGAAGAAGCCGAACGCGGCCTTTGGGTTGCGGCGGGCTGCAACGGTGTGGGGGCAACCAATGCCAGCGCCAACGGCATTGTCGCCGCCGAACGCGCCCTTGGCCACCTGTCTGAACTGGGGCGCAATTTCCAGATGGCCGCCCCCGCCGCCAAAGTGCCGCCCGAACCCTTTGCCACCCTTGGTGGCAAGGCGGCGCTGAAATGGAAAGAATGGCGCGCCGGGGATGAGTGACGGCGCTGGCCAGTCCGAGCCTGCTGCCGCGGGTTCGGGTGGCATCGGTCGGACGCTCCGCGGGGGGTATTTTTGCCAAGATGAAAGGCGGACGCGTTCAGTTGGTGGGCGCGCCGCCTTCGGCCTTGCGGCGGGTGACGAAGGTCTGAAGTTCTTCGGCAATGGCTGGGTCAAGGGCGGGTTGCTGGTAATTGGCCAAAAGCTCTTTCCAGATGCGATTGGCCCGCCGGGGGGCTTCTTCGCTGCCACGGGCCTGCCATGTGGGGTAGTTATCCCAGTTTGACAGCATCGGGCTGTGAAAGGCGGTTTCATAACGTGCCATGGTTTGGGCGGTGCCGAAGAAATGGCCGCCGACGCCCGCCTCGGCAATGGCATCAAGGGCAAGGGTTTCTGCGTTTACCTCAAGCGGTGTGAAATAGGCCTGCATCATGCCCAGCATTTCAGCGTCAAGGATCAGCTTTTCAAAGCTTGCGGTCAGCCCGCCATGCATCCAGCCCGCGGCATGGATGACAAGATGCGCACCGCCCATCAGACAGCCCCAAAGCGACATCTGTGATTCATAGGCGGCTTGGGCATCCAACGCATTGGCCGCGGTGACATTCGAGGAGCGGAAGGGCACGCCGATGTGGCGGGCAAGCTGGCCGCTGGCCTGCGCCGCCTTGGTATATTCCGGCGTGCCAAAAGCCGGGGCGCCGGTTTTCATATCGACGTTAGAGGTGAAGCCGCCATACATCACCGGTACCCCCGGCCGGACGATCTGGGTCAGCGTGATGGCAAACATCGCCTCGGCATGTTGCAAGGCCAGCGCCCCGGCCAGTGTGACCGGGGCCATGGCGCCGGCCAGCGTGAAGGGGGTGACGATGGCAACCTGACCATGTTCGGCAAGGGTGATAAGGCCCTGGCTCATCGGGTCGTCAAGCTGGCGGGGGGAATTGGTGTTGATGACACCCATCATCATCGGCTGGCGGGCAAGGTCGTCCAGGCTCCATCCCATGGAAATGGCCGCCATATTCAGCCCGTCCATGGTGCGGTCGCGGCCAAGGGCGTTGAGATTCCAGCTTTTGTCCAGAAGGGTGATCTGTGACAGATAAAGATCCAGATGTCGGGTGTTGGCGGGAAGATCCATCGGTTCAAGCGGGCCGCCGGATTCCTGCTGAATGACGTTCAGGCTTTGGCACAGGCGCAGGAAATCCTGCATATCGGCAAAGCTGCCATCGCGGCGGCCACGGTCAAGATCCATCACATAGGCGGGCCCGCCGACCGATGAAAACACCATGTCATTGCCGCCAAAGCGCAGGTCTTTGGCGCGGTTGCGGGCGGCGATGGTAAAGCGGGGCGGCACGCTGGCCAGACGTTCCGTGACGAGGGCGGGATCAAGGAACACCATGTTGCCGTCAACCCGCGCCCCGGCCCTGCGGAAATGGTCGATGGCGCTGCCATTCAGCACCCGCATTCCCTGCTGCGCCAAAAGCCGCAGCGCGGCCGCATGGATGGCGGCCACCTGGTCGTCTGAAATCACCTTGATCGGATCATAGACCCGCGGCACCTGACCAAAGGCGCGTTGCGGGATGGCATTTGCCTGACGGGCAGGGCGGCGGTGGCGCATGGGTCAGCCTTTATGTGGGGCGCGCTCGCGGCGCGGGGGCAGGTCGGGCGTGCCCAAAAGACGGGCATAGCGATGCGCGGAATAGATCGCATCCGCGATGGAAGATGGTGCCAGACAGTCGCCTACCCGCACGGTGCCGGGGCGGTCGTGCAGATCTTGCCACAGGCGTTCATCGGGAAGGCGGCCGGTGACAAGGATCAGGCAGCCACAGGCGCGTTCATGGGGGTGGCCTGCGGCATCGGTCAATGTGGCGCTGTGGGGTGTTTGGGCGGAAAGCAGGTGTTGGGCAAGGATAGTCACGCCAAGGCCCAAAAGCCGTTCCTGAATGAAGCCCTGTTCATCGGTGTAAATCGTCCAGCCCGACACCTGCGGATAGGGGGTGGCCAGCGTGACGTCATGGCCTTCGCGGGCCAGCCTTTCGGCCAGCGCACCGCCCATGAAGTAATGCTCATCATCATAAATCAGCACCGGGCCGGTTACTTTGGCCCCGGCGAAGATGTCGTCGGGGGTGAGCGCGTTTGGCAGGTGATGCGGGCTTATCCCAACCACGCCGACGCCATCGCGCCGCCAATGCGACCCGGTCGCCAGAACCAGATGGTTGGGGTTCAGATCGGCAATATCGGCGGCGGTCATCGGGCTTTCGCGGTAGATCTGCACATTGGGCTGTTTGGCCAGCATGGTCTGGCGCCAGTCACGCAGGCGTGCCCATGTCGCAAGGCCGGGCAGGGTGGATTCCTGCGTGATCCGCCCGCCAAGGCTGCGGCGGGCCTCAGCCAATGTGACATCAAGCCCACGGCGCGCCAGCGTCAGCGCTGCCTCCAGCCCCGCCGGGCCGCCGCCCACGACCAGCGCAGTTTCGCGCCGGGCATAGCTGGCGATGCGTTCTGGGTGCCAGCCCCGGCGCCATTCTTCGCCAATGGTCGGGTTTTGGGTGCAGCGCAGCCCAACGGCTTCGTTATTGGCCGCGCGGCAGATGTTGCAGCCGATACATTCGCGAATTTCATCGGCCCGGCCTTCGCGGATTTTTACCGGCAGGAACGGATCTGCGATCGAGGGGCGTGCAGCCCCGATGAAATCCTGCACCCCGTTGCGGATCTGCGCGACCATGCGATCGGGCGAGGTAAAGCGGCCAACCGATACCACGGGCTTTGTGGTCAGGCTTTTGACAAAACGGATATAGTCTTCCTGATAACCTTCGGCCGAAAATCGGGCGGATTTGCTGTCATTGCCCAAGGCTCCGGCGATGTTCACATCCCAAAGATCAGGGATTTCGGCCAGCATCGCCACCACATCGCGGCCTTCGTCTTCGGCGCAAATACCTTGGGGGCCGTGCAATTCATCCACCGCCAGCCGAAGCGCCACGGCACAGTGCCCACCCACGGCATCATGCGTGTCTTCCAGCATTTCGCGCAGCAAACGCGCGCGGTTTTCCAGCGGGCCACCATAGGCATCTGCGCGGCTGTTGGTGCGGCGCGACAGGAATTGAAAGGGCAGATAATCATGTCCGGCATAGACATAGACGATGTCAAAGCCCGCCTGTCTTGCCCGCTTGGCCGCGGCGCGCTGCCAGTCGCGAAAGGCGCGAATGTCGGCCTTGTCCATGGCGCGGGTGGTGGTGGGCAGATGGAGCATCGACGGTTGCACCTGCGGGCCGATGCCGGGCAGGCGGGTCATGCGGTTGGAGGCGTGAAAGCCGCCGTGCCATAGCTCTACCCCGGCCAGCGAACCATGGGTGTGAATGGCCTCGGCGGTGGCGGCCAAAGGGGCGATGTCGGCATCTTCCCACAGGGTCAGAAAGGCGTGGGGGCTGTCATCGCTGGAAGGGTGGATCGAGCAATATTCGGTGCAAACCACGCCCCAGCCGCCTTCGGCCTTGATGCCACGCAGCGCCGCGCCCGATTGCGGGCGCTGCCAGCCAAAGCCGGTGGCATGTGGGGTTTGATAAAACCGGTTCGGTGCAGTGACCGGGCCGATCTTTACGGGTTCAAACAAGATGGCGTGGTTCGGGTCCATGGTCTTTTCCTTTGCCACAGGCTAACACTGTTGTATGATCGTTCAACAAGAATCCGGGTTGTTGCCGTTCAACAAGCCGCATCGCAAATGGGGGGCTGGCCCATGACGGCGCCGAAATACAAACGTCTTGCGCCAGAAGATCGGGCGGCAGAGCTGGTGCAGGCGGGCTTGCGGGTTTTGGCAAAAGGCGGGATCGCGGCTTTTACCATCGACAATATCTGCAAGGCCGCGGGGGCGTCGCGCGGATTGGTGGGGCACCATTTCGGCGGCAAAGATGGGCTTTTGGCGGCATGTTACGCGGCGGCCTATGCGCCCTTGTTGCAGGTTTTGGCAAACGGCGGCAGCGCGCCGCCTTTGCCCGATTTGCTGGATGAATTGCTGTCAGACCGCCAGTTCAAACGCGAAGGGCTGAATATCTGGCTGGCGCTTTGGTCTGAAATTGGCGTGAACGCAGGGCTGCGGGCGGAACATCTGCGCCAATATGACCGCTATCATGCCGCGATTGCCGCTGCGATCCGGGCCTATGCCAAGGGGGCGGCGGTATCGGCGGATATGTTGGCGTCATCTCTGATTGCGCTCTTGGATGGGCTATGGGTGGAAATGTGCATCGCCCCCGACCGCATGGATATGGCGCGGGCGCGCCACGCGATTGAGGCGCTTTTGGTGCCGCATCTGGGACCAATCCGGCGCGCGTAACCGGCGGCAAGGCGGGCAGGGTTGGGGGGTTGCGAAGCAGGGCGCTTCTGGCCAATCATGCGCGCATGTCACAAAATTCGCGCTCTGCCATCATCATCTCATGTGCCATCACCGGGTCGATCCATACGCCCTCGATGTCGCCCTATCTGCCCTTGACCGGCGATGACATCGCCCGTTCGGCCATTGAGGCGGCAAAGGCGGGGGCGACGATCCTGCATCTGCACGCCCGCAATCCCGAAAATGGCCGCCCTTCGGCCGATCCGGCGCATTGGGCAGGGTTCCTTCCGGCGATCAAGGCGGGATGCGATGGTGTCATCAACATGACCACTGGCGGCAGTGCGGTGATGACGCTGGACCAGCGCCTTGCCGCGCCCAAGCAATTTGCCCCCGAAATGTGCAGCCTGAATATGGGCACGATGAACTTTGCGCTTTATCCGATGGCGGCGCGGATCAAGGAATGGCGGTTTGATTGGGAAAAGCCCTTCCTTGAAGGTTCCGATGATCTGGTGTTCAAAAACACCCCTCGCGACATTGCCTATGTGCTGGCCGAAATGGGCGCGCGTGGGGCGCGGTTTGAATTTGAATGCTATGATGTCAGCCATCTTTACATGCTGAAGCATTTTGTCGATCGTGGCGCGGTGGCCGGGCCGCTCTATATCCAGTTTGTGTTTGGGGTTCTGGGCGGCATGGCGGCAGATCCTGACATGCTGGTGTTGATGAAGCGCACGGCCGACCGGCTTTTCGGCGCGGATTACCTGTTTTCGGTTTTGGCCGCGGGGCGTCAGCAAATCCCTATGGCAAGCATGGCCGCGGCTATGGGCGGCCATGTGCGGGTGGGGCTGGAAGACAATCTTTACATCGCCAGGGGCGAGCTTGCCCGCTCAAACGCCCAGCAGGTTGCGCAGATCCGGGCGATTGTCGAAGGCATGGGGCGGCAGGTGGCAACGCCGGCTGAGGCGCGCGCCATGCTGGGCCTGAAAGGCGCGGATGAGGTGGCGTTTTGACGCTGACCATCCGCAAGGCCGAAGCCGCCGATGTGCCCGTGTTGCTGCGCCTTTTGACCGCCATGGCGGCCGAGGCGGGGGAAACCTTGCGCTCTGGCGAGAATAGCCTTTTGACATATGGTTTTGGCCACATGCCACGCTTTCACGCGCTTTTGGCCGAAAGGGCGGGGCTGGCCGTTGGCGTGGTGGTGTATTTCGCAGAATATTCCACTTGGCGCGGCGAAATGGGGCTTTTCGTGCAAGATGTCTATGTGGCACCCGAAGGCCGGGGGCTTGGCCTCGGGCGCAAACTCTTGGCTGCCGCTGTGGCTCAGGCGGATTGGGCTCCGCGTTTCCTGACGCTTATGGTGGCGCAAGATAACAGCGGCGCGCGCGCTTTTTACAAAGCCTTGGGCATGGATTTGCGCGACAAAGCCGATCAGATGATATTGGAGGGAGCGGGGCTTCAGGCCCTGATGCAGGCATGATCACCGTCTTTGATGAAGTCCAACGCAGCCATGACCCGCAGTTTTTCCTGTCGTCGGGCGCGGCAAAACCCTGCCCGGAAAAACCGGCCCGGATTGATGCCCTGTTGGGCGCGGTGCGGCGCATGGGCGGGGCCGTGGTTACGGCCCCCGACGCGGGCCTTGCGCCAATCGAACGCATACATCCCCGGCGTTATCTTGCATTCTTGCAAAACATCCATGCCCGCTGGCAACGCATTCCCGGTGCCAGTGCCGAGGTGATCCCGAATATTCACCCCGCAAACCGAAGCGACGGCTACCCGCTTTCGGCCGTTGGGCAGGCGGGTTTTCACCAGACCGATACGTCTTGCCCGATTTCGGCGGAAACCTGGGCCGCAGCTTACGCCAGCGCGCAAACCGCCATTCATGGGGCGGATCTGGTATTGGCAGGGGAACGCGCGGTTTACGCCCTGTCACGCCCGCCCGGCCACCATGCCTTTGCCGAACTGGCGGGCGGGTTTTGCTATTTGAACAATTCCGCCATCGCGGCGCAGCGCCTGATAGACGCCGGGCGGCGGGTGGCCATTCTGGATGTCGATCTGCACCATGGTAACGGCACCCAAGGCATTTTCTATGACCGGGGTGATGTTTTGACTGTGTCAATCCATGCCCATCCTGAACGCTATTACCCGTTTTTCTGGGGCTATCCTGAAGAACGCGGCCAAGGCGCGGGCGAAGGGGCGAACCTGAACCTTTGTCTTGACCGCGGCACGGGGGACGAAGGCTTCATGACTGCGCTGGACCGCGGCATTCAGGCCGTGGCCGATTGGGGCGCAGATACGTTAGTGCTGGCGCTGGGGCTTGATGCTTTTGAAGGCGACCCTTTCGCGGGGCTTGCGGTCACGACAACAGGCTTTGGCCGCATTGGGCGGGCGGTGGCCTCCATGGGGCTGCCGACGCTGATCGTGCAGGAAGGCGGCTATCTTTGCCCCGAGCTGGGCGACAATCTGGAAGCCGTGCTGCGGGGGTTCTGAGCGGCCCGAGTTTTCGCAGAAAACTCGGATATGGCTGATTTTCGGTGAAAATCAGCGTCAGCCGATCACGCGTGCCAGAAAATCCATCCAGTTGCCCCAGCAGATCCGCTGCACCAGCCGGTCCCCATAACCCGCATCCCGCATCGCCTGCACCAGTTTGGGCAGGCCGGCGGCATCTTGCAAAAAAGCCGGGATCAGAGTGCCGTCAAAATCAGACCCCAGGGCAACACCGTTTTCCCCCAGCTTTTCAAGCAGATGGTCAAGGTGGCGGATCAATACTTCTGCCGGGGTATCGGCGTTTTTCACCCCATCGGCGCGCAGAAAGGCGCAACCAAAGTTCAGCCCCACAAGCCCGCCACGTTCCGCCATCGCGGCCAGTTGCCGGTCTGTCAGGTTTCGCGTGGCCGGGGTCAGGGCATGGGCGGCGGAATGGGTGGCGACCAGCGGGCGGGTGCTTGTCTTGGCCACATCCCAAAAACCAGCCTCGTTCAGATGCGACAGGTCTACCAGAATGCCCAAACCATCGCATTCGCGCACCAGCGCGCGGCCTTCATCACTTAGCCCCGGTCCGGTATCGGGGCTTGCTGGAAAGTTGAAGGGCACGCCATGGCCAAAACGGTTCGGGCGGCTCCAGACCGGACCAAGCGATCGCAGGCCCGCGGCGTAAAGCAGGTGCAACAGGTCAAGGTCCGGGCCAATCGCCTCGGCCCCTTCCAGATGCAAAACGGCAGCAATCGCGCCATCTTCACGGGCGCGCTGAATTTCGGCCACGGTCCGGCAGGCGCGCAGCGCGTTGCGGTTCTGGCCGGTCAGTCGGGCAAAAATCGCGGCCTGCGCCAAGGTATCGCTGAGGGCGCTGGCCGGTGAAATTTCGGGAAACTCACGGAAAACCGCCATCGGATCGACCCGCGTTTTGGGGTCGTTGCGCGGCCAAATGGCGAACAGCCCGCCGGCGAAACCGCCCGCGCGGCATTTGTCCAACGTGATGTCCCCGTCGCGCCCGGCAAAGAAGCCGCTGGTGGCGGTTTCGCCTTCGGCTTGCAGGCAAGACAGCAGGTCATTATGGCCATCGAACACCGCGATATACGACATTAGTCTTAGTCCCGTGCCAAGTTGTTCATTTGCGACATGGTATCCCGCAGCCCATGTTGACAAGCAATGGCGAAAGTTGCCCAATCGGCCAAGAGGCCCATCGAAGACTCGGGGGTGTTCGTCGTGAAAAGGTAACAAAACCAGGGAGTTGAAAATGAAGCTCGACCATGTTTTCCGCCATTTTGGAACTGCGGCTCTTGCCGGCCTTCTGATAAGTTCGGCCCTGTTGCACTTTTTGCGGAAACGCCGGCGGATACGCTGGTCATTGCCGATGCCATTGACGACATCGTGGCGCTTGATCCGGGCGAGGCTTATGAGTTTTCCGGCCTTGATGTGGTCAACAACGTCTATGATGGGCTGATCGAGCTTGATCCGACCAAATCCGGCGAATTGGTTCCGGGTCTTGCTGAAAGCTGGTCGGTGTCAGAGGACGGGCTGAGCTTCACCTTCAAGATGAAACCGGGCGTCACCTTTGCCAGCGGCAACCCCGTGCGGGCCGAAGATGCCGCATGGTCCTTGCAGCGCGCGATCAAGCTGAACAAATCCCCCGCCTTCATTCTGGCGCAGTTCGGCTGGACCCCGGAAAACGTGGATAGCATGGTCAAGGCCGACGGCGATACGCTGACGCTGACGGTTGACCAACCCTATGCGCCGACCTTCCTTTACAACTGCCTGACCTCGGGCGTGGCTTCGGTGGTGGACAAAGAAACCGTCATGCCAAACGAGGTGGCGGGCGATTTCGGCAATGAATGGTTGAAGTCGCACTCGGCCGGGACCGGGGCCTATGTGTTGAAATCGTTCAAGCCGAACGAGGGCTATATTCTTGAGGCCAACCCGACCCATTGGCGCGGCCCGGCCAAGATTGCCAAGGTTTTCATGCGCCACGTTCCCGAAGCGGCGACCGAACGGCTGCAACTGGAAAAGGGCGATATCGACATCGCGCGCGAACTGACGCCGGTTGATATCGAAGGCATGACGGGCAACGCCGATGTCAAGATTCAGCCCGATGTGGGCGGTCAGATCTTTTATCTGGCCTTCAACCACAAGAATGAAAATTACAAAAATCAAAAGCTTCTGGAGGCGATGCGCTGGGCCGTTGACTATGACGGCATGGCGAACAGCTTTTTGAAGGGCAATATGGTGGTGCATCAGGCCTATTTGCCGAAGGGTTATCTTGGGGCGCTGGAAGACCAGCCCTTTACGCTGGATATTGAAAAGGCCAAGGCGCTGATTGCGGAATCCGGCATCGAAGCCCCGAAGATCGTTTTGGATGTGCGCAACACCTCTGACCGTATGGAGATGGCGCAGTCGATCCAGAACACCTTTGGGCAGGCGGGCATCACGGTAGAGCTGAACATCGGTGAAGGTGCGGAACAGTTGAAGCGCTATCGTGCCCGCCAGCACGATGCCACGCTGCAAAGCTGGGGCCCGGATTACCCCGACCCCCACACCAATGCCTCGGCGTTTTCGATGAATGCTGACAATGCCGATGGCGCGGGCACGGGCGGGCTGGCCTATCGCAACGCCTATGAGCCGGGCGAGATGCATGGCAAGACCGCAGCGGCGGTGATGGAGCGCGACGGAGCCAAGCGCAAGATGATGTATGAAGAAATTCAGCAGGCGCATCGGATGACCTCGCCCTTTATCGTCATGTTCCAGATCGGCTATCAGACCGGGCTTCGGGCCAATGTCGAAGGCTTCCACACCGGGGGCGCGACCGATTCCGCCGCCTATTGGCTGGTCACGAAATAACAAAATGGCCGGGCGCCTTTAATGGTGCCCGGCCGGAAACTCATGTCAAAAACGTTTGAAATTTCGCGGCTGCTTGATCTGGTGAAAAGGGCACTGGGCCTGACCCTGTCGCTGTTTGTCACCTTTGTCGGGCTGTTGTTTGTCACCTTCATCATTGCCCGCATCGTGCCGATTGACCCGGTTCTGTCCATTCTGGGGGATCGTGCGACCGATGCCCAGATCGCGGCGGAACGGCTGCGTCTGGGGCTGGATGAGCCGATCTGGAAGCAGTTCAGCATTTATGTCTGGCAAGCACTTCAGGGCGATTTCGGCATTTCAATTCGCACGCGCGAGCCGGTGATCGCGGAAATCGCGCGGTATTTTCCGGCCACGCTGGAGCTGGCGACACTGGCCACGCTGTTCGGCGTAGCACTTGGGGTGCCGGCCGGCGTGTTGGCTGCGACAAAGCCGGGGTCTTGGGCGGATCAACTGGTGCGTCTGGTCGGGCTTATGGGCTATTCCATGCCGGTTTTCTGGCTGGGGCTGATGGGGCTTTTGCTGTTTTACGGCATACTTGGCTGGGTTGGTGGGCCTGGGCGGCTGGATGCGGCCTATGACATGATGTTTGAATTCGAGGTCACGGCCCGCACCGGCATGATCTTGATCGACACCGCGCTTGCTGGCCGTTGGGATATGTTTGCCAACGCGCTTTCTCATATCGTGCTGCCGGCCGGGATTTTGGGCTATTTGTCCATGGCCTATATCAGCCGTATGACCCGCAGTTTCATGATGAATGAACTGGGGCAGGAATATATCACCACGGCACGGGTGAAAGGTATGCCCGAATTCCGCGTGATCTGGGTTCATGCCATGAAAAACGTCATGGTGCCGCTGATCACCGTGGTCGCGCTTAGCTATGCAAGCCTGCTGGAAGGGGCGGTGTTGACCGAAACCATCTTTGGCTGGCCGGGCTTGGGCAGTTATATCACCGATGCGCTGATGGCCAATAACATGCCGGCGGTGCTGGGGGGCACTGTGGTGGTGGGCATGGTCTATATCGGGCTGAACATGATCTCGGACATTCTTTACAAGCTTGTCGATCCAAGGGCGCGCGCATGACCCGGTTGACCGAATGGCTGCGTGATCCAAACCCGCAAAGCCGCCGGCAGGCGCGGTTGGGGCAGATGTGGATGACGTGGCTGCGGCTGCGCCACAATCCGCTGGCCTTGGCGGGGTTGGCGATTGTGCTGGCGCTGTTCTTGATGGCGGCTTTTGCCCCATGGATTGCCCCGCATGATCCGATCGCGCAAAACCTTGGCAACCGGCTGCTGCCACCGCTGACCCCCGATCACCTTCTGGGCACCGATGATTTCGGCCGCGATATCCTGTCGCGTATTTTGTATGGCAGCCAGATCACGCTGTTCATCATTGGCCTCGTTGCGGTCACGGCCCCGGTCTTTGGCCTTTTGGTGGGCACTGTCGCCGGCTATTTCGGCGGCTGGACGGATGAGATCTTGATGCGGATCACCGACATCTTTCTGGCCTTTCCAAAGCTGATCCTTGCGCTGGCCTTGGTTGCGGTGCTGGGCCCCGGCATGGAAAATGCCATTCTTGCCATCGCGCTGACATCCTGGCCCCCCTATGCCCGCGTGGCGCGGGCCGAAACGCTGACGGTGCGCGGAGCGGACTATATTGCCGCGGTGCGCCTGCAAGGGGCATCGAGCGCAAGGGTCATTCTGGGCCATGTCATGCCGATGTGCCTGCCCTCGGTGATTATCCGCGTGACGCTGGATATGGCCGGGGTGATCCTGATCGCGGCGGGCCTTGGTTTTCTTGGGCTTGGGGTGCAGCCGCCCTTGCCGGAATGGGGGGCAATGATTTCGACCGGGCGGAAATATCTTTTCGAACAATGGTGGGTTGCCACCATGCCGGGCCTTGCCATCTTTATCGTCTCGCTTGGCTTCAATCTCTTGGGCGACGGGCTGCGCGATGTTCTTGATCCAAGGAGCGCCGGAAGATGAGCCTTCTCAGCGTCAGGAACCTGCGCGTCAGCTTTGACACCGAGGCCGGTCTGGTCGAGGCGGTGCGCGGCGTTTCCTTTGAACTGGGCCGCGAAAGGCTGGGGATCGTGGGCGAAAGCGGTTCGGGCAAAACGATGACAGGCCGGGCCGTTCTGCGTCTGATCCGCCCGCCGGGCCGTATTCAGGCCGACAGCATGGTGTTTGATGGCCATGATCTGATGCGCGCCTCGGAACGCGATATGCGTGCGCTGCGTGGGCCGCGCATATCCATGGTCATGCAAGACCCGAAATACAGCCTGAACCCGGTGATGAAGGTTGGTGCGCAACTGATGGAGGGCCTGCGTCAGCGCGACAAGGTCTCGGTCGTCGTGGCCCATGAAAAAGCGGTCGAGGCGTTGAAAGCGGTGCAGATCCGAGATCCCGAACGGGTGATGGAGGCTTATCCGCACGAACTTTCGGGTGGCATGGGGCAGCGGGTGATGATCGCCATGATGCTCATCCCGAACCCCGATCTTCTGATCGCGGATGAACCGACCAGCGCGCTTGACGTAACGGTTCAGGCCGAGGTTCTGTCCATTCTTGACGGGTTGGTGCGCAATCGCGGGATGGGGCTGATATTCATCTCGCATGATCTGCGGTTGGTGGCGCGCTTTTGTGACCGGGTTTTGGTGATGTATAAGGGCCGCGTGGTTGAAGAACTGGCCGCCAAGGATTTGTTGCAGGCCAAACACCCCTATACGCAGGGGCTGTTGAACTGCCTGCCGCGGATCGGCGGGCCGCGTCAGCCTTTGCCGGGGCTGGATCGCAACGCGGAATGGGCGGTGTGACATGGCGTTGATCGCGATTGAAAATCTGTCGGTCACTTTCCGCTCGAAGGGCCATAAGGTGCCTGCGGTCAGGGGCGTTTCGCTGGCGGTTGAGGCGCGCGAAAGCTTTGGGCTGGTGGGCGAAAGCGGCTCGGGCAAATCCACCATTTTGCGGGCGATCTGCGGGCTGGCGCCGGTGTCGGGTGGCACGATCCGTATCGGTGGCAAAACCCTGCCGCACCCGCCCGGCCGCGCCTTTGCCGCCCGCGTGCAGATGGTGTTCCAAGACCCCTATGCCAGCCTGCACCCCCGCCACACCATTGACCGCACGCTTTCCGAACCGCTGGCCATTCATGGCATCGCCGGCACTGACGCGCGGGTGATGCGGGCCCTGGATGACGTCGGCCTGCCGCGCAATTTCCGCTTTCGCTTTCCCCATCAGCTTTCGGGCGGCCAGCGCCAGCGCGTCGCCATCGCCCGCGCCCTGATGCTGGAACCCGAAATCCTGCTCTTGGACGAACCGACCAGCGCCTTGGATGCCAGCGTTCAGGCCGAAACCCTGAACCTGCTGAACCGCCTGCGCGCCGAACGCGGGTTGACCTTTCTCATGGTCAGCCATGACCTCGCCGTGATCGACCATATGTGTGACCGGGTTCTGGTGATGCAGCACGGACAGGCGGTCGAGGAGCTGACGCGCGACCAGCTTGCCCATGCCCAGATGAAAACCGACTATGCCCGCAGCCTTTTTGCGGCCAGTGCTGACCGGATGCTTGCCGGCTGAAAGGACCAGATGATCCCTGTTTTTGATGGCCACAACGATTTTCTGCTGCGCCTTTACGAACACCCTCAGGGCCGCGAAAAAGAATGGCTGATCGGCGGCGCTGACGGCCACCTTGATTTGCCCCGCATGAAAAAGGGCGGTTTTGCGGGTGGCTTTTTTGCCATCTACATTCCCTCGCCCATTGCCCATGACGCGCCGGATTATATGGCGGCCATGGAAAACCCGCCGTTTTCTTTGCCCCTTCCGGCCTTGATTGACCATCACACCGCCCAGCCGATTGCCTTGGCAAAGGCGGGCCATCTGACGTGGATGGAGCGGGTGTCGAACGGCGCCTTCAAGATCTGTCGCACGGTGGCGGAACTGCGCGATTGTCTGGCGCGCGGGGTGATTTCGGCCATCCTGCATATGGAAGGGGCCGAGGCGATCGACCCCGATCTTGACGCGCTGCATGTCTTTCACGCCATGGGATTGCGCTCGCTTGGCCCGGTCTGGTCGCGGCCCACGATCTTTGGCCATGGCGTGCCCTTTGCCTTCCCGTCAGGGCCGGACACGGGAGAGGGCCTGACCGAGGCAGGCAAGCGGCTGGTCCGGGAATGTAACCACCTGAAGATCATGCTGGATATGAGCCATATCAACGAGGCGGGCTTCTGGGATGTCGCCCGCCTGACCGACGCGCCCTTGGTTGCGACCCATTCGAATGCCCATGCGGTGACGCCATCTTCGCGGAACCTGACCGATAAGCAACTGGCCGCAATCCGCGAAAGCGGTGGGATGGTGGGGCTGAACTATGCGACATCTTTCCTGCGCCGGGATGGCAAGCAATCGGCCGAAATGGGCTGGGAGGATGTTCTGGCCCATATGGACCACCTGCTGGAACATCTGGGCGAAGATCATGTGGGCCTTGGGTCCGACTATGACGGCGCGACGATCCCGGTGGGCATTGGCGATGTGGCCGGCCAGCAAAACCTGATCGAAGCGCTGCGGGGGCATGGGTATTCCGAGGCGTTGCTTCGCAAGATCGGCTATGAGAACTGGTTTGGGGTGCTGGAGCGGACCTGGGGGTAAGAACCGCCCCCACCTGCGCGGGCCGTAAGGTAGAACGTTTGCCGCCGGCCCGCGCCCCGCTGCCCGGCAGCGGTTTGCCTGCAAACCGCGAGAGGGGACCTCCCCCCGGGAGGGCGCGTCTACACCGTTTGCCGGTAGAACTTCGGTGGGATTGGTTGACCCATAAACAGCCTGAGACGCAGCGGTTGCAGCGCCATCCCGAGGTCGGGCGCGGGCCTGTGTCGGGGTGAGGGCATCCACCGCATCGGTTCAATGCCCTTTTAGTTATCCATCTTCAGCGCCGCAATAAACGCCTCCTGCGGAATCTCCACTTTGCCAAACTGGCGCATCCGCTTTTTCCCGGCCTTTTGCTTTTCCAGAAGCTTCTTCTTCCGGGTGGCGTCGCCGCCGTAGCACTTGGCGGTCACGTCCTTGCGCATGGCCGAAAGCGTTTCGCGCGCAATCACCCGCGCGCCAATTGCCGCCTGAATCGGGATTTTGAACATGTGGCGGGGGATCAGGTCTTTCAGCTTTTCCACCATCGCGCGGCCGCGTGCCTCGGCCCGGTCGCGGTGAACCATGATGGACAGCGCGTCCACGGGTTCCTCGTTCACAAGGATCGACATTTTGACCAGAAAATCCTCGCGGTATTCGGAAATCGTATAGTCAAAAGACGCATAGCCCTTGGTCACCGATTTCAGCCGGTCGTAAAAGTCGAACACCACTTCGGCCAGGGGCAGGTCATATTCCACCATGGCGCGGTTGCCCGCATAGGTCAGGTTCAACTGGATGCCGCGGCGTTCCTGACACAGTTTCAGCACATCGCCCAGATATTCGTCGGGCACCATGATCGTCGCTTTGATGCGCGGTTCTTCGATGTGGTCGATATAGGTCAGGTCGGGCATGTCGGCGGGGTTGTGCAGGTCGCGCACTTCGCCGTCTTTCATGTGCAGCTTGAACACCACCGAAGGCGCGGTGGTGATCAGGTCCAGATCATATTCGCGTTCAAGGCGGTCGCGGATCACCTCAAGGTGCAGCAGGCCAAGGAAGCCGCAGCGGAAGCCAAAGCCAAGTGCGGCCGAGGTTTCCATTTCGGTCGAGAACGAGGCGTCGTTCAGCGACAGCTTTTCGATGGCGTCGCGCAGCGCCTCGAAATCATTGGCATCAACCGGGAAAAGGCCGCAGAACACCACCGGTTGCGCGGGCTTAAAGCCGGGCAGGGCCTGCGCGCAGCCGCCGCGTTCATGGGTGATGGTATCGCCCACGCGGGTATCGCGCACCTGCTTGATCGAGGCGGTAAAGATGCCAATTTCGCCCGGCCCCAGTTCGGCAATGTCAACCATTTGGGGCTTCAAAACGGCAAGCTTATCAATGCCATAGACGGCATTGGTTTGCATCATCCGAACCCGGTCGCCCTTTTTCATCACGCCGTCCATGATGCGGATCATGACGACAACGCCAAGGTAGGGGTCATACCAACTGTCAACCAGCATCGCCTTCAAAGGCGCGTTGCGGTCGCCCTTGGGGGCGGGCAGGCGGGTGACGATGGCCTCCAGCACATCAGGGATGCCAAGGCCGGATTTGGCAGAAATGGCGATAGCGTCCGAGGCATCAAGACCGATGACATCTTCGATGTTTTGCTTGACGCGTTCGGGTTCGGCCGCCGGCAGGTCAATCTTGTTCAGCACGGGCACGATTTCATGCCCCGCATCCAGCGCGTGATAAACGTTCGCCAGCGTCTGCGCCTCGACCCCCTGCGACGCATCAACCACCAGAAGCGAGCCTTCGACCGCGCGCATCGACCGGCTGACCTCATAGGCAAAGTCAACGTGGCCGGGGGTGTCGATCAGGTTCAGCACATAGGTCTTGCCGTCTTTCGCGGGGTATTCGATCCGCACGGTGTTGGCCTTGATGGTGATACCGCGCTCTCGCTCAATATCCATTGAGTCAAGGATCTGCGCCTTCATATCGCGTTCGGCCACCGTTCCGGTCATCTGGATGAGCCGGTCGGCAAGGGTGGATTTGCCGTGGTCGATATGGGCCACGATGGAGAAGTTGCGGATGAGGTCAAGCTGGGTCATGGCCGCGGATATATAGGAGGGACGCGTGCCGTGGAAGGGGCCATTCGCGGTGCGACGCGCCGGTTATGGCAGCTCAAGCCAGTTGCGAATAAGCGGGTCAGCGAAGACGTCGATCGTCTCGCCGGCCATGTCGCGCAGCACGATCGTGCCGTTGGACCAGCGCAAAATGCGGTCCTCCCCCCTGTCGAAGATGTGCAGATCGACGGGGCGCTGCGCTTCGGCAAAGACAATCATGTTGGTCGCGGCGTTGAAATCCTCGATAATGTCGCGGCCCTGATCTCTGGCTCCGAAATAGACCAGTACATCGGGGCCGCTGCCAAGGTCGATTATGTCATTGCCTGCCCCGCCCACACAGATGTCCTGACTGGCCCCACCGTATATTCGGTCATCGCCGCCCTGTCCTTGCAGCGTATCCAATCCGTCAAGCCCGGTCAGCGTATCATTCCCGGCAACTCCGATCAAAAAGTCGCGCCGCGCCGTTCCTGTCAGGTCAGCCCGTTCGAAGTTGCGGCCTGAGAACAGCGTAAAGGCACGGCCCGCGTCACGATATTCGATGGCCAGGCCATTTGAGCCGAGGTAAACTTCGGCCCTGCCGGATTCATTCGACAGGTCAAGGCGCAAGAGGTCGTTGCCCGCGCCTGCGTTGATGTTGATAAGCTGCGGACCACCGAGTGTGACCAGAACCTTGTCGTCATGGTCGGTCAGCCGAGCCGTATCGAGCCTCTCTATCCCGTCGAGCCATTGGCCACCATTGGTCGCAAGGTTTATGCCCGTTGTACGATCTTCAAGCGACAGATAGTTCAGTGTGTCGTATCCGTCGCCACCATGGATTTCGCTGTCAATTCCGGCAAAGTAAATAATGTCCCTGCCCGTGCCGCCATAAATCGTGTCGGCCTCTCCGGTCAGGCGAGAGGCGGCAAGATTGTCCCGGCCACTGCCGCCATAGACGAGGTCATTGCCGCTGCCCGACCGTATCACATCATGACCGCCGCCGCCAAAGATCGTGTCCTGCCCGCCTGCGGTACGGATTTCATCGCGGTGTCGGGTTCCGGTGATGCCGAAATGCTCCCAGCCCGAAAGGTTTGCGACAGAGGATTCGGCAGGCCAGTAACTTGGCGTCGGGACATATTTGTAGCGCCCACTGGACAGGTCGAATGTCAGATTTTGTCTGTCAACTTCGGAATAGTCCATCACCAGCGTGTCATTGCCTGCCCCGCCCCGCAGATCGCCTATCAAGGTGTCAAGCTTCACGAAATCGTCAAAGGGGGTCATGGTGCCCCAAATGTATTCAAATCCGGTCAGATGGTCGGGGCTTTCGCCGGGGGCGAAGCGGACGCCATGATCGGCCCGGCGCAGATCAAGCTGAACATAATCCTGCCCCCTGCCGCCATGGGCGGTGTCTTCCCAGCCGATGCCGATGACCACATCGTTACCCGCTCCGGCATCGACCAGATCGACGCCGCCTCCGGCGTCAAGCCGGTCGTTGCCAGCCCCGCCGAACAAGGTATTGCGGCTGCCAGCCCCGGTGATTGTGTCATCGCCCGCGCTGCCGATGAAGTGCAGCCTCTCGAAACCCAATAGCAGGAACTGAATGGAGAACATGTCCTCGGGCTGGGTGGGCTGGAAATTGCGGTTGGTCAGGTCAAGAAGCGTGGCGCTGGCGGCGCGTTGATCGACTATCAGCATGTCGCGGCCATCCCCGGCATCAACCTGCCTCACTATCGGTTCCTGACCCGCGATGAAGGAAAGCCGCAAGATGTCATTGGCGCCACTAAGTGTGGCGTACACGGTGTTGAAGCCAGTGCTGGGATTGGCCAAGGCAATAAGGTCATTGCCGGTGCCGTCAAATGTCTCGGTTACAGTGACCTGCGTGGCAATCTCGGGCGAGGTGCCATCGGCCAGGCTGGCAGGAAGGCGCGCCTGTGCCAGCTTTGGGCTTTCGTCTTGTGCCAAGAGATAAAATTGCTCTGGCGCCTGATGATGGGTCGATTGACGAAATTTGGCTGTGGGCTGCATCGGGCACTCGGTAATAGGGCAAACTGGGTGGCATAAACTGCGGTCAGGCTAACGCATAAAACCCGGCCTAGAAAAGCCCTTAAGTGGGCCAGATGGCCATGGCGAGCTTGGACGAGGCGGCGTTGGCGTGAGCGTCGATGATCGCACGCGGACCGATGGGAATGGGGCCTGACCCCAGGGCGATAAGATCCGTCGCAATGGCTCACTGGTGAACACGCATTGCGCATCGCGGCAGATCGTGGTGGTGTCAGCGGGAAAATTTCAGCGATAATGACAGGTTGTGGCCCATGGCAGCAGGGCCGTTTAATCCAGTTCACTGACCTGATATTCCGCTTTGCCCAGCCATACGGGGTTGATCTCGATCCCCCAGCCGGGCGCGTCGGTAACTATCGCGTGGCCATCGGTGATGGCATAGGGCTGGCCAAGAAACAGCCCCTCTTGCCATGGGTAGTAATCGGGGCCTTCGATGGAGAACTCAAGGTATTTCCCGGCGTTCGGGATGGCGCGAAGAAGATGCATGGTGCAGATCGTCACCAGCCCGAGATTCGCGGCATGGGGCGTGACAGGCAGGCCATGGGCGGCGGCCATGCGACAGACCTCCAGCGTGCGGTGCATCCCGCCCATATACATGATGTCGGGCTGGGCGATGTCTACGGCCTTGCGGTCAAACATCAACTGCCAACTGGAATATTCGCAATCCTGCTCGCCGCCCGCAACATCCAGTGACAGGGCGTCGCGCACCTTGGCCGTTTGGTCAGGCTCCCAATAGGGGCAGGGTTCTTCGAAATGGGTGATGCCATGGTCTTGCAACAGCTTTCCCACCTCGATCGCGCGGGCGGGGGAGTAGCAGGAATTGCCATCGACCAGCTTGTCGATACCATCCCCCAGTGCTTTGGCGACCACGGGAATAACGGCTTCGGTCCGGCCCGGCCATTCATCGGCATCGCGGCCACATTCGGCCCCGACCCGCCATTTGAAGGCGGTAAAGCCGTGGGTGTCGCGCAATTGCTGAAAGCGGCGGGCCTCAACTTCGGGCGTGATGTCGCGCTTCATCGAACTGGCATAGGCGCGCACCGGGCCGGGGCTGCCGCCGAGAAGCGTGGCGACGGGCTTACCTTCGACCTTGCCGCGCAGATCCCAAACCGCGGTATCAAGACCGGCCTGCGCGCGTCGCAGATAGCTGCCGGGGAATTTATGTTCGCGTTCATAAATGCGTTGCAGCGTATCGGCCAAATCAAGCGCGTCCGTGCCAAGCGCGTGGGGGGCGATCTGGCGGTGAAAGACCTGCGCCGAGATGTCGGCGTTATAGGTGGACATCTGCCCCCAACCCTGCGCGCCGGTTTCTGCCGTGGCGCGCACGAAGCTGACGGCGGGGGTGGTGAAGGTTTCCAGCTTGACGAGTTTCATATGTCGCTCCCATTTAGGGGGAGCGTAGCGGGCTTGGGGGCGGATGGTGGTCTTTTCCCGACCGCGTTGGTCTGGCCGCGACGGGGGGAGCCTCCGGCGGGGATATTTTGGCACAGAGGATGACATGAGCGCGGTCTTGATTGTGGCCCATGGCCAGCCATCAGATCCGGCCCCGGCCGAGGCGGCTTTGGCGCGGCTGGCGGCGGCGGTGGGCGCTGAGTTGCCGGGGTGGCAGGTAGGCTCTGCCACGTTGGCCGCGCCGGGGGCTTTGGCGGCGGCGGTGCAGGCGGCGGGGCCAGAGGGCGCGGTGTTTCCGATGTTCATGGCGGGGGGGTGGTTTCCCCGCGTGCATTTGCCCGCGCAATTGGCGGCGGCAGGGGCGGTGAATTGGCGGGTGTTGGAGCCTTTTGGCTGTCTGGAAGCGGTGCAGGAACTGGCCGTGCAGATCTTGGCGGAAAGCGGGGCAAAGCGGGCGCTGATTGCGGCCCATGGCAGTTTCAAAAGCCCGGTGCCCGCGGCGATTGCCACCCGTGTTGCCAAGGCGGCAGCCGCGCGCGGGATCGCGGCGGAATGTGGTTTTATTGACCAGGAGCCGAAGCTTTCGGCGCGGCGGGGCTTTGGCACAGATAGTCTGTGCTTGCCCTATTTCGCGGCGGGCGGGAACCATGTGGCCGATGACATCCCGGCGGCTTTGGCAGGGGCCGGGTTTCAGGGGCGGCTTTTGCCGGCGCTGGGGCTGGATCCGCGCGTGCCCGCCCTGATTGCCGAAGCAATCCGGGCGGGGCGTGGGATATGCGAGGCGGGATGCCGCGCGGCGGTGGCGGGTTAAGCCTGCCGCGCCGGATTAAACCGTATGCAGGTAAAGGTCGAAATCGACCTCGCTGACGGTGCGCATCACACGGGCATATTCGGCGGCTTTGACGGCGGTGAAGGTGCGATGCATATCTTCGCCCAAGGCCGCTTTCAAAAATTCCGAGCCCTGCGCCAGTTTGATGGCCGAGCGCCAGTCATCGGGCATGACCACCGGGCTTTGCGCATCATAGCCGTTGCCGGTAACTTCGGGGCCGGGGTCGATCTGATGTTTCAGCCCATGGCGGATGCCCGCCAGAACCGTTGCCGCCACCAGATAGGGGTTGGCATCTACCCCCGCCGGGCGATGTTCGATGCGGCGGGCGCGGATGTCACCCGCTGGGATCCGCAGCGCGACCGAGCGGTTGTTCACGCCCCAGGTGGGCGAGACCGGGGCATAGCTTTGGCTGGCAAAGCGGCGCCAGGAATTTGCATGGGGGGCGAAGACCAGCATGGATTCACCCATGGTCTGCTGCAAACCGCCGATGGCGTGTTTGATGGTATCGTTCCACTGGCCCTCGACCGCCTCGACAAAGACGTTCTGGCCCGCGCCATCTTGCATCGACACATGGAAATGCATCCCCGAACCGGCGTAGTTTTCATTCGGTTTGGCCATGAAACAGGCGGTAACACCATGAAGCCGGGCGTGCATTCTGACCAGACGTTTCAGCCGCATCAGATCATCGGCGGCCTGCATCACGTTTTCGCGGTAATGCAGCGTCAGCTCATATTGGCCGGGGGCAAATTCGGAAATCAGGGTTTCGGCCTTGATGCCCGCCGCCTTGGCGCCGGCGTAGATGTCATTGAACAGGGGCAACATGCCGTGCAACTGATCCACCGAATAGACATCGGTTTTCGAATTGCGGCGCTGGTCCAGCACATCGCGCGCCGGGATCATCTTGCCGTTTTCATCGCGGGTGTTTTCCAACAGGAAAAACTCCAGCTCAAACGCCCCCGCCGGGAAAAGCCCTTCGGCGGCCATCGCATCGACCTGATTTTGCAGGGCGTGGCGGGGGTCTGACGTCATCTGGCTGCCGTCGAGATTGTAAAGCGACAGGAACACTTCGCCCCGCGGCGGGTTGGTGCCGGCAAGCGGCACCAGCGAGCCCGGAATGGGCCATGCGCGGCGGTCCCCATCACCATGATCCCAGATCAACCCGGTTTCGTGGACATCTTCGCCGCAAATATCCAGCCCCAGAATGGAAATCGGCATGTGGCGGCCGGATTTGTAGATCGACAGCAGCTCATGGCGGCGGATGATCTTGCCGCGCCCGATGCCGTTGGAATCGTGCAAGATGATGTCGAAAGCCTCGATTTCCGGGTGGGCTTCTAGAAAGGCTTCTGCCTCGGCAACAGAGGAACCTGAGGGGCTGTTGGTGGTCATGTCTTTGGTCTTTCAGGCGAAAAGTTCGGTCAGCACTTCGTCAAAGGCGGTGATCAGGCGATCCACCTGACGTTTTCGGGTCTTCGGGCTGACAAGCATCATATTGTGGAAGGGGGCAATCAGGCTGCCACGGTTGAGAAGCGCGGTGTGAAGGGCTGCCTCGAGCTGAGGTTGGTGGGCAAGCCCGGCCTCGGTGCCGTTTCTAAGCGGGCCGGGGGCACAGATGAATTCCACCCGCGCGCCCACCCGCACCACATGCCAGGGCGCGCCGTGGCGGGTGATGGTGGCGGTAAGCCCGGCCGACAGGCGTTCGGCCAGCTTTTCCATATGGGCGTAGTTCTTGGCCGTCATCACTTGCGACAGGGTTGCGCGCAGGCAGGCAAATTGCATGGGATTTGCCGAAAGCGTGGTGCCCATGCCCGAATGGCCCGGCGCGCGGGCGGCATTGGCGGCGCCGTAGCGGCGGGCGGTGTCATCGGAAAGGCCCCAGACAGCGGTGGGCATCCCGCCGGCCACGCATTTGCCGACGACAAAGATGTCGGGTGACAGCGAATGAACGCCGCAATAACCGCCAAGACCCGAAGATATGGTGTGGGTTTCGTCGATGATAAGAAGCGCGCCATAGCGGCGGGAAAGTGTGCGCAATCCGTCATGAAAGCCGGCGTTGGGCAGAACCATGCAGGAATTGGTCATCACCGGTTCGGTCAGAATTGCCGCGATCTCGCCGGTTTGCAGCGCGGCCTCGACCGCCGCCAGATCGTTGAATTCAACGCAGGTCGCGCCAAGGGTCAGATCGGCCACTTGCCCCATAAGGCCCTGACGGTTCTTGGTTTTTCCGTCTTCCAGTTCAACCATCGCATCGTCAACGGTGCCGTGGTAGCAGCCGTTGAACACAATGATCTTGGGCCGGCCGGTAATGGCGCGGGCGACGCGGATGGCAAAGCGGTTGGCATCGGTTGCGGTGGTGGCAACCTGCCAGCGGAAGGGGCCGAAAACCTCTTGCAAAAGCCGCCCGGCCGCCAGCGCGTCTTCGGTGGGCAGCATATAGGTCAGCCCGCGCGTGGCCTGATGGCGAATGGCGCGTGCCACGGGTTCGGGCGAATGGCCGAACATAGAGCCGGTATCGCCCAGACAAAAGTCGTCGATCTCAAAGCCGTCAATATCGGTGATCCGCGCGCCCTTCGCCTTGGCCACCAAAGGCAGATGCGGCATCGGCCAGTCTTTCATCCAATGCAAAGGCACGCCATCGAGAAAAGCATCTGCCCCCTTGGCAAGCGCCGCCTTCGCCTTGGGCCGTGCGGCCGCATAGCGGCGCGCTTCGCGGGCGGCGAAGGCAGTCAGCCGGTCAGCGGCAATACCAGCGATCAGATCATGGGCCATGGGGTGCTCCCAAAGGGTGTTGACGCCTTATGCCGTAAAATTTGATCAAATCAAAGCGGGTGCTACGATTTTTCGACGAAAAATCGCCGGATGTCAGGCTTTGACTCGCAGTTCGATAAGTCTTGGCCCGTTGCAGGGCTGTGCCAAAGCCCAGTGCAACGTCTCGGCGTCCAACGGAACCGAGGTGAAGGGCAGATCGCAGGCCGCCGCGAAGGGTTCCATCTTCAAGGGCGATGGGTGGCAGCCGATCACCTCGGTATTGGCGGCACGCATGGAATCGGCAATTTCATTATAGGCGGCGTTGTTCCAGACAAGGAACGTGATGGGCAGGTTTTCATCAACGGCGCTGCGCAATTCGCCGGGGCTGAACTGCAAGCCGCCATCCCCGATAAGGCAAACGACCTTGGTCCCCGGCACCCCGATAGCCGCGCCAACGGCCGCACCGGGGCCATAGCCCAGCGCGCCATAGCCGGTAGCGGCGTTGAAAAAGCCACCTGGGCGATCGTGGTCATAATAAAGATTTGCCGCATAGATCGGCTGGGTGCTGTCGGCCACGATCAGGCAATTGGGCAGGGCCGCGCGGATGACCTCAACCATCTCCAGCCGGCCCGGCATCAGGGGCTCAAGCTGGCCGATTTCGGCGCGGGCCTTCATGCGGGTGGTTTCAGCGCGCGCGGCGCCATCGCCCTTGTGCGCGGTGATAAGCGGCAAAAGCGCCGCCATGGTTGCCCCTGCGTCTCCGTGCAGGCGCAGCGCGGCGGGCAGGCGGGCCAGTTGTTCGGCGCAGGCGTCGATGCGGATCATGTCATGGGGCGCGGGCAAATCGCCCAACACATACATGTCGTAATCGGTCCAGCCAAATTCGGTGCCAATGGCTAGCACCCGATCGGCCCCGCGGATCAGGGCGCGCACCGCAGCAAGGCTGGCCGAGGCGGGAACCGTCAGCGCATGGCCATGCATCTGGCCGCGCGCGTTTACGGTTTGCACCACCGGAGCATCCAGCCTTTCGGCAAGGGCGCGCAGGGCCGTTTCCTGCCCACGCGTGCCGCCGCCGGCCAAGATCACAACCCGTTCGGCAGCGTTCAGCAAGGCGGCCGCCTGATCCACCCCCTGCGCCACGGGGCGGGGGGCGGGGGTTTTGGGCGCGGGCAGGGCGGGGCATTCCAGCGGCATCACATCGGTCGGCACCTCGATATGCACCGGGCCGGGGCGGCCGGTGGCCATGGTGGCAAAGGCCCAGTCCAGCGTATCAGCCACCATCTCTGGCCCGGTGATGCGGCGCGTGGGGCAAAGGGCGGCAACCATGGCTTGTTGGTCGGGCAATTCGTGCAAAAGGCCCCAGCCCTTGCCCAAAGATCCCCGGCGGTTGACGCCTGAAATCACCAGCATCGGGATCGAGTCTTCGCGCGCCTGTGCCATGGCGGTCAGGGCATTGGTCAGCCCCGGCCCGGTGATGACCAAGGCCACGCCCGGCTTGCCGGTGGCGCGGGCATAGCCATCGGCCATAAAGGCGCAGCCCTGTTCATGGCGGGCGGTGACGTGGCGCACCGGGCTGCCGGACAACCCGCGATACATCTCAACCGTATGCACGCCGGGAATGCCAAAGACCACTTCGACACCACGGGCATGAAGCCCCTCGATCAGGCGCATTCCGACGGTGTTCATGCGGTTTCTCCCATGGTGGCTTTGGCAAAGGCAACGATACGGGTGCAGGCGGTTTCGATCACGTCATCGGCTTGGGTCAGTGACAGGCGCAGCCAGCCCGAAAGCCCTGTGCCAAAGCTTTCGCCGGGCATGGTGGCCACGCCGGTTTTTGCCAAAAGCGCGCGCGCAAAGGCTTCCCCGCGCATACCGCTGGCGCGGATGTCGAGAAGCGCGAACATCCCCGCTTCGGGCTTATGCACCGCCAACCCGGCCTGCCCATGCAGGCGCGCATGGATCAGCGCGGCACGGCGGGCAAAGCGTTCGGCCATACCGCGCGCGACCGAAGAACCGTCCCGGATCGCCAGCGCCGTCATATCGGCAATGAAGGGTTGGCTGCCAAAGAGCATGGTTTCCGACAAGGGCAACATCATGGCGCAAAAATCGGCAGGCCCAACGCACCAGCCCGACCGAAAGCCCGGCGCAGCATGAGATTTGGAGATCGAGGCCGTTACCACTGTGCGGCTTGCCAGTTCGGGCAGGTCCAGCGGCGAGGCAAAGGGCACGCCGGCAAAAATCAGATCTTCGTAAACCTCATCGGCCACAAACCACAGATCATGCTTTTGTGCCAAAGCCCCCAGCGCGGCGATTTCATCCGCGCGCAAAACCGCGCCGGTTGGATTATGGGGCGAATTCACGAACAACACCCGCGTTCGCGCGGTGATAGCGGGGGCGACATCTTCGGCCTGCAAGCGAAACCCTTTTTCGGGCCGCAGCGCCACCGATACGGCCTTGGCACCCGTCGCCGCGATCAGCCCTTCATAGGTGGCATACATCGGATCGGCCAGGATCACCTCGTCGCCGGGGCCAAGCAGGGTGCAAAGCACGGCATATAATGCGGTTTGGGTGCCGGGCAGGGTGATGATGTTTTCCGGGCCAAAGGCGCGGCCACGGCGCGCGGTGTAACGGGCGGCAAGCGCCTCCAGCGCATCGGTTTCGCCATGGCCATTGGAATAGCCGGTGCGCCCCGCCGCCATGGCCGCTGTCGCCGCGGCGATCAGCTCCGGCGGGCATGGCACATCGGGTTCGCCAATGGTCAGTTCAATGACATCGCGCCCCTCGGCCTTCATCTGCCGGGCAAGGCGGTGAATTTCCCATTTCGCGCCGCCAAGGCCCTGAAGGCGGTGGGTCAGATCTGAATATTTCATGGGGCAGCACCGGGCAAAGGCAGGTTCAAGATGGCAAAGACTGCCGCCAGACCGATGGTTTCCAACTCGCCGTTGGCGAAACTGTCGGGCAGGGCCGATCCTTCCAGCCAAAGCCCGTCGATGACGGCATTGCAGGCGATGGCATCGCGGCGAATTTGCGCGGGGTTTGCGGCGCGGGGCAGGCTGGCGATCAGGTTTTCCAAAATGTCGCGATAGGCCCGATAGCCTTGTTCGTGAACCGCGCGCATTTCCGGGTCAAGCCGCATCGCGTTCAGAAAACCGGCCCAAAGCCCAAGGCGCAGCGGGTCAACCACCGGCGGCCTGAGCGAGGCTGAAACAAAAGCAGCAAGCCGTTCAATCGGGGCGCGGCCTGCCGACAGCAGTTCTTCGGCGCTGTCCAGCGTCAGGCGCTGCATCAGGTGGCGATAGGCCGCACGGGTGAGTTCTTCTTTCGATGAAAAATAATGCCGGATCAGCCCCGGCGTCACCCCGGCGCGCTGGGCAATGGCGCGCACCGTTGCCGCCTGCGGGCCACCTTCGGCCACCAGATCAAGCGCAGCCGCAATCAGCGCGTCGCGCCGCGCTTCTTCGCTTTCACGTTTATAGGGGCGGCGATCGCTTTCCATGGCTGGTTATTATACAATTGGATAATTCAAGGCAACGCAGAATCTTTGCTCCGCGCCGCCCCAAAACTTTGCGGCGCTGCCCTGCAAAACGCAAGAAAAGAACGAAAAATCTCAGCGCCCATAGCGGTAAAGGGCGCATCGGTTGCTTAGGTTTCGCCGGCCACATCCTTGTGGATGATGACATCGGCCTGCGGATAGGCGTTCAAAATGGCCCGACGCAGCCCCGCGCCAATATCATGGGCCTCGCGCAGGGTTTGGCCGCCATCCAGCTCGATATGCAGGTGAACGAAAACCCGGCTGCCGGCGGTGCGGGTTTTCAGATCGTGAAAGCCATGCACGCCCGGCCAGCCTGTCGCAATGGCGGCGATGCCGGCGATGATTTCCGGGTCTGCGCGGCGGTCCATCAGGGCGTCGAAGGCGCCTTTACCAATGTGCAAGGCCCCCAGCGCCAGCATAACCGCCGCCCCGATTGCCACCAGACTGTCAATCTGGCCCATGCCAAAGCGGGCCGAGGCCCAAAGCGAGATGATCGCGCCGATATTGGGCAAAAGATCGCCCAGATAATGCAGCCGGTCCGCCGCCACCACCTTTGATCCGGTGCGCCGCGCCACATGGCCTTGCCACAGCACAAGCCCCAGCGTCAGGATGACGGAAACCACCATCGCCACCATCCCCGAAGCTTGGGCCTTCAAGGGGGCCGTATTCGGGTCCAGCAGGCGCTTTGTGGCAGCAAAGGCAATGACGCCTGCCGAAATCAGAATGAAGATGGCCTGCCCCAAGGCCGCCAGATCTTCGGCGCTGGTATGGCCAAAGGCGTGGTCTTCATCGGCGGGTTTGGCGGCGTAGATCAGCGCCACCATGGCGGCCAGCGACATCATCAGATCCATCGCGCTGTCGGCCAGCGAAGCGGCCACCGAAAGCGCCCCGGTTTCCCCCAGCGCCCAAAGTTTCAGCGCCACCAAAAACGCAGCCATCGCAACCGAGGCCGCCCCCGCGGTCAGTGTCAGGCGTGTAGAGGCGGAAATGGACATGGAATTCCTGAGAGCGGGTCGATGAAGAAAAAGCGCATTAGCCCGTGCAGGGCTTTGGTTCAAGCATTTCTCGCATCGCGTGCCATTGCGCTATTGCAGCACCTCGGCCGGGTCAACGCCCCAGATTGCGGTTTTTTCCACCCAACCTTTTTCGCCTTGCACATTCAGGCGGCACCAATCGGGCAGACATTCCACCAACCGCCCGACCACGCCGCGCTCTGCCTGAAAAACGGTTGCCGTATCCGCATTGGGCTGTAGGTGAAAATCTGCCAAATCGGCGGTGACCAGGGCGCTGCGCACCCCCGAAAGCAGCGCATAATGCACCCAGCCGCCCATGCCTTCGGCATCTTCAACACGCCGCCAGTTTTCATGTTCGGCCGTAACGCGCAGGGGCATACCGGCGGTGGTAAAAACCCAGTCGATGCGGTGGCCAAGGCTCGGGCCGCGCCGGGCATTGCCTTCGTTTCCTTTCAGGCTGACATAGCGCGGAATCGGCAGGTTGGTGACCGCGCCCTTTGACGTGTCGCGCTTGGGTTTGGCTGGCTGTGGTGCGGCCGCGGGGGCGGGAGCATCGGCTGTAGCAACCTGCGCGGCGGCGGGGGCTGGGGCCGGATCCGGGGCCGCTTCTGTGGCCGGATCATCCTGCCGGGTTTCGGCATCTGCCAATATTGCGGCGATAAACGCTTCGTCACTGGTGCGCGTGCGGGGGCGCAAGGATGACATGATGCCATCCGAACTGGGCGCCAAAGCGACGTTTGCTTCGCCGCTGACCTGCGCCGCGATGTTCCCTGCGCCCGCCACAAGCGCAAGAAGCGCCGTCGCGATTACCCTTAATCCTGCCATGGCTCGTGCCTTTCGCGACTTGCACCGGCGGATTCTCCGTGCGCTTGCCGCTGTTTGCGTTCACCGGGGCTTGTGCCTCGCCCCGCTTATCGGCACTTTGCCATTCAAGAGGACGAATTGGAAGTGCAGGGAGGCCCGAATGCCCGCAGGACGTTTGAGTGTTGTCGTGACGCGACGCTTGCCCGAACCCGTGGAAACGCGGATGAAGGAATTGTTCGATGTGGAGTTGCGCGATGACGACCGCCCGATGACCCGCGATGAACTGGCCGCGGCCATGGCGCGGGCGGATGTTTTGGTGCCCACCATTACCGATCAGATCGACGCGGGCCTGATTGCCAAGGCGGGCGATCGTCTGCGCCTTATCGCCAGTTTCGGTTCTGGCGTGGACCATATTGATGTGGCAACCGCGCGCAGCCGGGGCATTCTGGTGTCCAACACGCCCGGCGTTGTGACCGAAGACACCGCCGATATGACCATGGCGCTGATGCTCGCGGTGACGCGCCGCATTCCCGAAGGGCTGGCGGTGATGCAGGCCGGAAAATGGGAGGGCTGGGCGCCCACGGCCTTTTTGGGCGGGCGGCTTGGCGGGCGGCGTCTGGGCATTTTGGGCATGGGCCGCATCGGGCAGGCCGTTGCCCGCCGCGCCCGCGCCTTTGGCTTGCAGGTGCATTACCACAATCGCAAACGCCTGCGCCCCGAGATCGAACAGGAGCTGGACGCGACCTATTGGGAAAGCCTTGATCAGATGGTCAGCCGGATGGACATTCTGTCGATCAACTGCCCGCATACCCCTTCGACCTTCCATCTGATGAATGCCCGGCGGCTGAAGCTGATGAAACCTTCTGCCGTCATCATCAACACTTCGCGCGGCGAGGTGATTGACGAAAACGCCCTGACGCGGATGCTTGAGGCGGGCGAACTGGCCGGCGCAGGGCTGGATGTTTACGAACATGGCACCGAGGTTTCGCCGCGCCTGCGCGAGGCGGCGAATGTGGTCTTGCTGCCGCATATGGGCTCTGCCACCGTCGAAGGCCGGCTGGAGCAAGGCGAAAAGGTCATCATCAATATCAAGACCTTTGCCGATGGCCACCGCCCGCCTGATCAGGTCGTGCCGGGGATGCTGTGAGCGCAGGCGCAACGCCGCTGAAAACCGCGCCGGCTGTCTTGCGCAGCCCGCGCGACCGTATCCGCCACGCGGTCATGTTCGAAGTGATTGCGCTTGTGCTGGTGGCCCCCTTGGGCGGGCTGATCTTTGGGGTCGAGGTGGCAGAATTTGGCGTGGTCGCCGTGGTTTCCACCACGATCGCCATGGGCTGGAATTACATTTTCAACCTTGGCTTTGACCATATGCTTTTGGCTTTGGGAAAGGCGCTGGCCAAGACGCCGATGATGCGCGTTGTCCATGCTATTGCCTTTGAAGCCAGCCTTCTGGCCCTTCTGGTGCCCTTTATCGCCTGGTATCTGGCGGTGCCGCTTTGGGATGCTTTCGTGATGGATATATCCCTGACGGGGTTTTACCTGTGCTATGCCTTCGTCTTCAACTGGGGGTATGATCTGGCTTTTCCCCTGCCGCAGACGCGCTAAGCTATGCCGCCTTGCGGGCGGAAATTCCCAGCATGGCAAGCCCACCGCCCGTGATCAGCGCGATGCCGGCGATGGTCAACAGATCGGGCATTTCGGCAAAAACCACAAAGCCCCAGAACACCACGAAGATCATGTAAACATAATCCAGTGCGGCAATCACCTCGGGGCGGGGGGATTGATAGGCTTTGGCAAGGCTGATCGACAGCACAAGGATCAAGACCGACAGCGCCGCGATCATGGCCCAGTCTTGTGCGGCCATGCCATGCCAGGGGCCAACGATGAAGCCCGCCCAATCCGGGGCTGGCAGGGTTTGGCGCAGGGCGCCAAGGCTGATCCCCGCCACAAGGCAGGCAAGGTTCAGCCAGAAGGCAATGGCCAGCGGCGCCATTGTGGCGCAACGGGCACGGGTGATGATGGCGGCAATGGCATAGAAAAAAGCGGCGGCCACCGGCATTCCGATCAGCGGCGTAAAGCCGGTGCCAAAGGGCTTTACGATCAGCAAAAGCCCGGCAAATCCGGCCAGGATCGCCAGCCAGTGGCGCAGCGTTACCGTATTGCCAAGCACCAGCGCCGAAAGCCCGACAATGAAAAAGGGCGCCACATAGAACGCCGCCCCCGCCAGCGCCATGTCAATCAGCGGCAGCACGGCGTAAAGGCAGACATATTGCGCCACCAAAGCCGCGCTGCGCGCCGCAACCCAAAGCGTGCCCGGCCCGGTGACACGGCCTCTTGCGGCGACAAACAGCACCGGCAGCACCAGCGTCGAACGTAAGATCCAGATCTGCCACAGCACCATGCCAGAGCTTGACAGTTTGATGATCGTGTCAGTCAGCGCCATGGCGAAGACGGCGATCAAAATGGCGGCGACGCCTTGGGGCAAACGTGAGGCAAAGGGCAATTGGTTCCGTCCGATTTGTTCGCCGCACCGTCCTATGTCCGGGCCGCGGCTGCTGGCCGGAAAACGACGGTTCTATCGGCAAATACCGGCATGAGGCCCGCGCAGAACGCTTGATTGTCCGTCCGGCTCTGCCTAAGTGACGGGAAAGGCCGCAAAGGCCGTGCGCAGAGGGGCACATGGAAATTTTCACCTATCACGGGCTGGTCGCGCTTTTGCAGGTTATCGGCATTGACCTTGTGCTGGCGGGCGACAACGCCATTGTCATTGGCCTTGCGGCGGCGGGATTGCCGAAAGAGCTGCGGACCAAGGCGATCTTGGTCGGCATTGGCGCGGCAACTGTCTTGCGCATTGGTTTTGCGCTGCTGACGACGCAATTGCTGACGGTTGTCGGCCTGCTGCTGGCGGGTGGGCTATTGCTGCTGTGGGTGTGCTGGAAGATGTGGCAGGAATTGCGCGAAGGCGCCCATGCCCATGATACCGAAGCGGTCGAAGCCCTTGTCGATGAAGACCTGGATGCTGACGGGGCCGTGGCCGATGACGCGCCGCGCAAAACCTTTGCGCAGGCGGCATGGCAGATCGTGATTGCCGATGTGTCCATGTCTTTGGACAATGTGCTGGCGGTGGCAGGGGCGGCCAAAGACCACCCGACGGTGCTGGTGATCGGGTTGGCGTTGTCGATTGCCATGATGGGGCTGGCGGCCAGTTTCATCGCCCGGCTTTTGAACAAATATCGCTGGATTGCCTATATCGGCCTCGCGATCATCGTCTATGTCGCGCTGAAAATGATGTGGGAAGGCTGGCACGAGGTGGAGCCTTTGATGATGAGCTTGCTTCAGTAAGAAAAGCCGCCTTCGGGCGGCTTTTTCGTTGCGTTGCAAGCGGGGGCTTCAGCCGAAACGGGCGGGCAGGGTGGCGGCCAAATCGCGCCGGGGCGCGCGCCCGGCGACAAGATCGGCCACCAGCTCCGCGGTGATCGGCGCCAGCGTCAGGCCAATATGACCGTGGCCATAGGCGTGGATCACCTCCGCGCCATGGGCCGATGGGCCAATGACGGGCAGCGAATCCGGCATCGAGGGGCGAAAGCCCATCCATTCGCGGTCTGGCGCGGGCAGATCGGGGAAAATCGCGCGCGCGCCATCCAACAGCTTTTGCAGGCGGTGGCGCGAAGGCGGGGCGGTCAGCCCGCCCAGCTCCACCGTGCCCGCCACGCGCAGGCGGCCGGTCATGGGGCACAGATAAAACCCCCGCGATGTGGGGCAGGCGGGGCGCGTCAGCCGGGGTTGGGCCATGTCCCATTCCAGATGATAGCCGCGCTCGGTATCCAGTGGCACGCGGTCGCCCGCAGCCCGCGCAAGGGCGCGCGCATGGGCCCCGGCAGCGATCACCACGCGGCGGGCATGAAGCCTGAGACCGGGGCCTTCGATCACCGCCCCGTCGATCTGGCGGGTCAGCTTTTGCGCGGGCACCTGGCGGAAGTTGGCTTTTTTCAACACATGGGCGGCAAGAAGGCCCACCATCTGGCCGGGATCTGACAAAAACACCGCCTGCGGAAAAAAGGCGGCCCCGCCTTCGACGGCGGGCAGGCCCGGCTCCATCGCGGCCAAGGCGTCCGGGCCGATCAGGTCAACCGTGACGCCAAGGCTGCGGCGAAAGGCCATGTCCTTTTGCGCGGCGCGAAAGGCGTTGGCAGTTTCATAGACGTAAAGGCAACCACGATGCTGCAAGATCGCATCCCCGCCGATACGCGCAGCCAACCCCTGCCACAGGGGCGCGGCATCGGCCAAAAGCCCGGCGATGGCGGCGGCATTGCGCGCGGTTGGGCCGGGCAGCGATTGCAAGGCAAAACGCATGAGCCAAGGCATCAGCGCCGGCAAGGCGGCACGGCGGATGGCCAGCGGCGATGTCTTGTCAAACAGCAGTGCCGGCAGATTGCGCAACACATCGGGGCTGCCCACGGGCATCACGGCATAATCGGCAATCGTGCCGGCATTGCCGTAAGAGGCCCCCATGCCGGGCGTGGCCGGATCAAGGATCGTGACCTCATGGCCCTGCGCCAAGAGCCGCTCGGCCACAGCAAGGCCCACAACGCCAGCCCCGATTACAGCGATTTCGGTGGTGAGATGTTCGATCATGGGTTTCTCATGCAAACGGGCGCTGAAATGTCAGCGCCCGTTTGATTACCGCTCCGGCAAAGGTTGGGCAATAACGCCCATGCTAAAGACAGGCCTTGAACAGGGCGAGGGTGTTTTCTCGCGTCATGGTGACGGGGTTGCCGCCGCAGGACGGGTCTTCCAGTGCCATTTCTGTCAGTTCATCAAGGTTGGGGTTGGTGACGCCAAGCGCGGTCAGGTTTTCCGGGATGTTCAGCGTCTTGCGCAGATCCATGATCGCGGCGCGGAAACCATCAAACCCGCCTTTGATGCCCAGATAGGCGGCGGCTTTTTCGATGCGCTCTTCAATTGCGGGGCGGTTCATGTCCAGAACCATCGGCATCACGACGGCATTGGTGGTGCCGTGATGCGTGCCGTAAACCGCGCCGATCGGGTGGGAAAGCGAATGGATCGCCCCCAGCCCCTTTTGGAAGGCAACCGCGCCCATGGCGGCCGCGCTCATCATATGCGCGCGGGCATCCAGATCATTGGGGTTGGCATAGACTTTGGGCAGGTTTTCAAAGACCAGCCGCATACCTTCCAGCGCGATGCCTTGGCTCATCGGGTGGTAAAACGGGCTGGAATAGGCCTCAAGGCAATGGGCCAGCGCGTCCATCCCGGTGCCTGCGGTGATGAAGCGCGGCATCCCCACGGTCAGTGCCGGATCACAGATGGTGACGGCGGGCAGAAGTTTGGGGTGGAAGATGATCTTTTTCTTATGCGTGGCCGAATTGGTCAGAACCCCCGCCCGCCCCACTTCGCTGCCCGTGCCTGCGGTGGTGGGCACCGCGATGATCGGCGCGATTTTGGCGGCATCGGCGCGGGTGAACCAATCGTCGATGTCTTCCAGATCCCAGACGCTCAGATCCTTGCGCTGATGCGCCATGAGCGCAATCATCTTGCCCAGATCCAGCGCCGAACCGCCGCCGAAACAGATCACGCCATCATGGCCGCCGGCCAGATAAACCGCGATGCCATCGGCCATGTTCTTTTCATTCGGGTTCGGGTCCACCTCGGAAAAGACCGCGGAGCCAAGGCCGGCGGCTTGCAGCACCGAAACGGCATGGGCCGTGATCGGCAGGCTGGCCAGCGCCTTGTCGGTCACAAAGAGCGGCTTTTCTACCCCGGCGCTGCGGCAATGTTCGGCCAGCTCGGCAATCCGGCCCACGCCGAATTTGATGGCCGTGGGGTAAGACCAGTTGCGGTTGGGCACGTTATGAATCGTCATGGTCTCAGACCTTTTTCAGATGATAGGATTTCGGGCGGGTCACGGACATGAACCCAAGATAAGACAGGCTGCCGCCGCGCCCGGTGTTCTTGCAACCGGTCCAGCACAGCGCGGGGTCAAGGTAATCGGCCCGGTTCATAAAGATGGTGCCGGTTTCGATCTGTGCGCCAATGGCGGCGGCGGTGTCGTAGTCTTCGGTCCAGATGCTTGCCGTCAGCCCATAGGGGCTGTCGTTCATCAGGCGGATGGCCTCAGCGTCGTCCTTGACCTTCATGATGCCAACCACCGGGCCAAAGCTTTCTTCCATCATCACCCGCATGGAGTGGTCCACATTCACCAACACTTGCGGGGCCAGATAAGCGCCGCCGTCATCGGCGGGAAAGTTGGCGGGGTCGATCAGCGGCTTGGCGCCTGCCGCCACCGCTTCGGCAATCTGGTCGCGCACCACTTTGGCAAAGCGTTTGTTCGCCATCGGGCCAAGGGTTGAAGCGGCGTCAAACGGATTGCCCAGCTTCAAGGCATTGGTCCATGCCACGGCCTTTTCGACAAAGGCATCGTAAAGCGATTCATGCACATAGATCCGTTCGATCCCGCAGCAGCATTGGCCCGCGTTGAACAGCGCACCATCCATCAGCGTATCAACCGCGGCATCCAGATTGGCGTCGGCGCGCACATAGCCGGGGTCTTTGCCCCCGAGTTCCAGCCCCAGGGGCGTGAAAGTGCCCGCTGCGGCGCGCTCCATCGCCTGACCGCCCGCAACCGAGCCGGTGAAGTTCACGAAGTTGAAATAGCGGTTCGCGATCAGATGTTCGGTGGTGTCATGGTCCAGCACCACATTTTGGAACACATCTTCCGGCACGCCACCGGCATGAAAGGCTTCGGCCAGACGTTCGCCTACCAAAAGGGTCTGGCTGGCGTGTTTCAAGATCACCGTATTGCCGGCGATCAGTGCCGGAACCAGCGTGTTGATCGTGGTCAGATAAGGATAGTTCCACGGGGCGACGATAAAGACCACGCCCAATGCCTCGCGCACAAGGTAGCGGCGGAATTGGTCGCTGTCTTCCACCAGCTTCGGCGCCAGCGTTTCGGCCGCGATTTCCGACATATAGTCGGTGCGGGCATTCACCCCGCCATATTCACCGCCGAACCGGGTGGGCCGGCCCATTTGCCAGGCGAGTTCTTCAACAACCTGATCTTTCATCTCGTTCAGCTTGGCAACGCCGGCTTTGACCAGTGCGATGCGGTCTTCCAAGGGGCGCGCGGCCCAGGCCTTTTGCGCGGCCTTGGCCCGTTTGGCGGCGGCAATGGCCGCGTCGCGTGTCAGCGGCATACGTTCCGCATAAACGCGGCCATCGACGGGGGAAATCAGTTGAATGGGTTTCATGTCTACCTCATGGGGCGCGGGCGGCTGGCCCGCATTCGTCAGGCAGGGGGTGCCCCCCCTGCCCATGTTGTGATTTAGGCCCGTTCGAAACCGCGCGCCACTTCCCAATCGGTGACGACGCGGTCGCGTTCGTGAATTTCCCAGCGCCCGCAATGGAGGTAATGGTCGATCACCTCATCGCCCATGGTCCGGCGCAGCATTTCGCTGCGGTCAAGCTCTGCCACCGCCTCGTCGATCGACTTTGGCACTTCGCGCACCTTGCCCGCAGCGTAAAGATCGCCTGAAACTTCGGGTTCCAGCACCAGCTTTTTCTCAACCCCTTCAAGCCCCGCCGCCAAAAGGGCCGCGAGCGCCAGATAGGGGTTCAGATCGGCCCCGCCGATACGGCATTCAACCCGAATTGCCTTGCTGTCGCTGCCGCAGATGCGGAAGCCCGCGGTGCGGTTGTCGGTGGACCAGACGGCTTTGGTCGGCGCGAACATGCCAACGACAAAGCGTTTGTAGCTGTTGACATAGGGCGCAAGGAACCATGTCAGTTCGCGCGCATGTTTCAACTGCCCTGCCAGAAAATGCTGCATGACATCTGACATGCCATGCGGGGCTTTCGGATCCAGAAACGCGGGCTTGCCATCTTTCCACAGGCTTTGATGCACATGGCTGGAAGAACCGGCTTTGGAATGGTGATATTTGGCCATGAATGTTGCCGAAATCCCGGCCTTTTGCGCGCATTCCTTGGTGGCCAGCTTGACCAGCGAATGCATGTCCGCCGTATCCAGCGCATCGGAATATTTGACGTTGATTTCTTCCTGCCCGGCTTCGGCCTCGCCCTTGGCGGCCTCAACCGCGATGCCGCTGGCGTAAAGCGCATTGCGCAAGGGGCGCATCACGCTTTCATCCCGGCTGGCGCCGAAAATTGCATAGTCGATGTTGTAGCGCGCATTGGGCGTCAGCGTGCGAAAGCCTTCGTCAAAAGCCTGAACATAGCTTTGCTGGAACAGGAAAAATTCCAACTCCGTCGCCATGGCCACATCATAGCCCATGGTGCGGGCGCGTTCGATCTGGCGGCGCAGCACGGAACGCGGCGCATGGGGCACCAGTTCATGCGTGTCGTGATCGTAAAGATCACATAGCACGATGGCAGAATGCGGCTCCCACCCTGCGCGGCGCAGGGTGGCAAGGTCTGGCTTCATGATGTAATCGCCATAACCCTTTTCCCAGCTTGACGCTTTGTAGCCGGGGACAGTGACCATCTCCATATCCAGAGCGATCAGATAGTTGCAGCAATGGGTTTCGGCCGCTTCGCTGTCGATGAAGAATTGCGCGTGAAAGCGCTTGCCTTGCAGGCGGCCCTGCATATCGGCAAAGCAGCAGATAACAGTGTCGATCTCGCCCTTGGTCACAAGGGATTTCAGCGTATCAAGTGTAAGGTTTCCGGGCATGTCAGCCTCATAAATTCGGGTTTCAAGGCCCCAAGGGGCGGGGAATGGGCGCGTATCGGCCGCGTCCTCCTCCGAATTCCGGTTTTCTGGGCCAGCAATCGCGGGCGGTGATCATGGCGTTCTCCCGAAAGGGTGTGGGGCGGGCAAATTGCCCGCCCCGGCAGTATATCAGCCGTAACGATAGGGCCTGCCGGCCTTGGTCATGGTATCGTTATACTGTTTGATGATGCTCACAACCTTGGCTTTCACTTCGGATTCCGCAGCGATCTCATCCCAGAAGGCCACGGCGGCATTTTCAACCTGCGCCCATTCGGCATCGGGGATCGTTGTCAGTTCCAGCTTGCCGCCGGTTACACGCAGATCCGCCTCGCCCGCCCAATACCAGTGCTGACGATACATGTGACTGGTTTCAAAGCAGGCGGCCAGCAACTCCTGAAGGTTTGCAGGCAGGGCGTTCCAGCGGTCCATATTGGCAAAGAAATGCCCGATCCACGCGCCCGAGATGTTATTGGTCAGGAAGTATTTGGTCACATTGGCCCAACCCACCGTATAAACCTCGGTGATGCCAGACCATGCCAGCCCGTCCAACTCGCCCGTCTGCATGGCGACCTCGACATCTTCCCACGGCAGCGTAACCGGCACGACGCCGAACTGCGTCAGGAAGCGCCCGGCTGTGGGGAAGGTAAAGACTCGCAGCCCCTGAAGATCGGCAAGGCTGTTGATCGGCTTGTTGGTTGAAAAGTTACAAGGATCCCATGACCCAGCCGAGATATGCTTGACGCCGACCTTGGCATATTCTTCTTCCCAGATCTGCTTCAGCCCGTATTTGTTGAAAAGCGCGGGCACATCCAGCGAATAGCGCAGCGCCATCGGGAAATAGCCGCCGAAGACGGTCACTTCGGTGGGCGAGGCCATGGAATCATCATCCGACTGCACGCAGTCGATGGTGCCGGCCTGCATGGCCTGAAACAGCTCGCCCGTGGGCACCAACTGATCGGCGTAATAAAGTTCAATCTCCATCTGGCCCGCGGCCAGTCGGTTGAACATTTCGACAGCGGGCTTCACCACATGTTCGCCAAGTGCCGCACCGGCATAGGTTTGCATCCGCCATTTGATAACCTCTTGCGCGCGGGCAACATTGGGCGCGGCAAGGGCGGCGGCTCCGGCGGCAAATGCGCCTTTGGTCAGGAAGGAACGTCTGGTCGTCATCGGGTAACCTCCTTTGTTTGTTGGGATTGCCGGGTTTTTCCCGGCTTATGGATTAGTTTGGGTAAAACTTATTCGGCAGCCAAAGGGCCAGTTCAGGCACAACCATGATAAGGGCAAGCGTGGCCACCATCACAAGCACGAACGGGGTAACGGATTTATAGATGTCGCCCATGGTAATCTCTGGCGGCGCAAAGGCCCGCATCAGAAACAGGTTATAGCCGAAGGGCGGCGTCAGATAGGCGATCTGGCAGGTGATGGTGTAAAGCACGCCATACCAGATCAGCACATCTTGTGGCGGCAGCCCCAGATCAAGGCGCGCAACCAAAGGCACATAAAGCGGTGCCACGATCACCAGCATGGCGGTGTCATCCAGAAACATGCCCATCACAAGGAAAGAAAGCTGCATCAGGATCAAGATCGTCCAAGGACCAAAGCCCAGCTTTTCGGTGAAAAGCGTATCAATCGCCTTGACCGCGCCAAGCCCGTCAAACACCGCGCCAAAGGCCAGTGCCGCCAGAATGACCCACATGAACATGCAAGAAATGCCCAGCGTGTTGCGGGTGGCCGTTTCAAACACGGTCCAGTTCAACCGGCGCTTCACCACCGCAGCCAGAACCGTGGTGCCCACCCCAATGACCGAACTTTCCACAAGGCTGGTCCAGCCGTTGATGAAGGGCACCATCATTGCGGCAAAGATCACGAAAGGCAAAAGCCCGGCTTTCAGCGTGGAAAGCTTCTCTGCCCATGTAATTTCAGCGCGCTCCTTGGCCGAAAGGGCAGGGGCAAGACCCGGCTGAAACGCACCGCGCAAGGCGATGTAAAGGATGAACAGCGTGGCCATCAGCAGGCCGGGCACCACCCCGGCCAACCAAAGCTCGGAAACCGGGGCGCGGGCGATCATGGCGTAAAGCACCAGCACGACCGAAGGCGGAATCAGGATGCCAAGGCTGGAACCGGCCTGAATGGTGCCCGTCACCATTTGCTTGTCATAACCGCGGCGCAACAATTCAGGCAGCGCAATGGTTGACCCAATCGCCATGCCGGCCACTGAAAGCCCGTTCATCGCTGAAATCAGCACCATCAAAAGGATCGTGCCAATCGCCAGCCCCCCCGGCACACGGCCGAACCAGACATGGAACATGCGGTAAAGATCATCGGCAAGGCGGCTCTCGCTCATCACATAGCCCATGAAAACAAACATCGGCAGCGACAAAAGCGGATACCATTTCATCAGCTTCATCGCGGCCGAAAAGCCCATGGTATGCCCGCCCGTGCCCCAAAGCGCGACCGAGGCGACAACCGCGACAAAGCCGATCAGGCCAAACACCCTTTGCCCCGTCATCATCATCAGAAGCATGGTGGAAAACATCAAGGTGGCGATCAGTTCCTGTGGCATCAGATCACCTCGCCGCGCAGGGTGGCAATGTCGCGGATAAAGGCCGACAGGGCTTGCAGCAGCATCAGCGTAAAGCCCACCAGCATCACCAGCTTGATCGGCCAAAGATAGGGCCGCCATGCTGTCGGGCTGCGCTCCAGTCGGCCGATTTGTGGCACGCCATCCGCCCAGCTTAACCCGATCGAATAGCCAAAACTTTCTGCCGCGCCCCAGATCAGCACGATCAGGTAAACGACAACGGCAAAGATCGTCAGCCCGTCCCAAAGCGCACGGGTTTGTGGGCTTTGTTGGGCGTAAAACAGGTCCATCCGCACATGGGCCCCCATCTGCATCGCATAGGGGCCGCCCAGCACATAATAGGCGACCATCATGAATTGCGCCATTTCCAGTGTCCAAAGCGAAGGGGTGAACACGGCCTTGGAAACCGATGACCACAACAAAATGCCCATCAAGGCAAAAAGCAGATACATCGCGAACCGGCCAACGCCATAGTTCAGCCGGTCCGTCATCCGCACAAAGGCGATCAGCGGTTGGGGAAGGGGACGGGGCGTTTTCATGCGGCCTGATCCTTTGCTTGCAGGGCGGTGGCCAGCACCGGGGCAAGGGTATCGGCCATGGTCGCTTCGGCGGCGGCATCCGCGATCAGGTCATTGCGCAGCTCCAGCATGACATTAGCCAAGCCATAAGGCGTGGCATGAAGGCGCAGCGTATGGGTGACATCATCGACGGCGGCATAGGGTTCGTTCAGCCGCGCATCCAACCCGGTCTGGCTGCGGGCGGCGGCGTGAATGGCTTGGGCAAGGCCCGGATCGGCATCGTGGATGATCCCAAATTCCACCGCGCGGGGCTTGCCGTGATAGACCGGCGTAAAGGAGTGAATGGTGACAATGGTCGGGCGACGCCCCATCGCGATGCGGGCAGCAATCAGGTTGTGCAGCCCATTGGCCCAAGGCAGGTAAACGGCCTTGGTGCGGGCAAGACGCTCCGCCGAAGTAATGGCAGCATTGCCGGGGATGTCATGAATTTCTGACCGCGCCGGCATGGCGCCGGCCATATCGGGCGCGCGGTTGCAATCATAGATCAACCGGCTGACCGGGGCATGTATCAGCGTGGCGTCAAGCCGCGCCGCCAACCCCCGCGCCAGCCCAAGCGCGCCGGGATCCCAGGCGATATGGGCGCGGGTTTGTTCCGCCGTCAGCCCCAGCGTGCCCCAAGGCGCGGGAAATGCGTTTGAAGCATGTTCGCACACAAAGATGACCGGGCTTTTCCCGGTATCATTTTCAATCACGGGCAGGTGGATGCCCGGTGCTTCTGATCGTGCATTTGCCCGCATTTTCGCGAGTCATCTCCCTGTTTGGTAAAAGCGTCATGCAGGCCACCCCCATCTGTCAAGAATGTTTCTTTTGAAAGATTTCTGGTAAGATTTTTTCAGAAATGGAGATTCCGATGCCCCAGACCGTGCCGATGGATGAAGAACTGCGTCTTGCCCTGCCGGATATGACCAGGGCAGAGCGGCAACTGGCCAGCCATATTCTGGCGAATTATCCCGTGGCGGCGCTTGGCTCTATCACGGCGCTGGCAGCGGCGGCGGCTGTGTCTTCGCCCACCGTGGTGCGTTTGGTGCAAAAGCTTGGATATAAAGGATATCCCGACTTTCAGCGCGCGCTTCACGGCCAGGTCGAGGCGATGCTGGTTTCGCCTTTAGTCAAGCAAACCCGCGTAACCGGCGCTGACGAAGGCCATGTCCTGACCCGTTTTGTCGGGGCGGTGATGGACAATCTGCGCGCCACCGCCGCGCAAATAGACCCGGCGGAATTTGATGCCACGGCGGCCCTTCTGGCCGATCCGTCACGGCGGATTTTTGCGATGGGCGGGCGCATCACCCATGCCATTGCCGACTACTTTGTTACCCTTATGAAGGTGATCCGCCCCGAAGTTTTGCTGATGTCAGACATGTCAAACGCCTGGCCGCCCGCGCTTTTGGATATGAAGGCAGGCGATGTGTTGCTGGTTTTTGACATTCGCCGCTATGAAAACGCCGTGGTTCAGGTGGCCGAAGTGGCGCGCGAACAGGGGGCCGAGATTGTTCTTATCACCGATCGCTGGGTCTCGCCGGCGGCGGCCCATGCCAGCCATGTGCTGCCCTGCCATATCGAAGCGCCTTCGGCATGGGACAGCAACATTGCCCTCATGGTCTTGGTCGAGGCGCTTTTGGCCGCGGTGCAGGGGCTAAGCTGGACGGTGACAGAGGCCCGCATGAAGCGGTTGGAAGACCTTTACACCCGCACCCGGCTGTTCCGGCGCTATCGTTAGGCCGCGCTTGCCTGCGCTTGCCGCCGCGCCCCTGCCACAGCATTTCCCATCACCGCAATCAGCACCATCGCACCGCCAAACAAGGTGGACGAACTTGCGGTTTCTCCGATGAACAGCCAAACCCAGACCGGGGCGAGGATGTTTTCAATCGACGAGATCAGCGTCAACTCTGCCGTCGGCAGCGCCTTGGAGCCGAAGGTATAAAGCACCATGCCGCCGGTCAGAATGACCGCGCCCAGCACCATCGCAACCCCGATGTCATGCGGGCTGGCGGCCATTTTTTGCCCCAAAACCGCGGCAAGCCCGAAGGCCGCGATCATCGACAAAATGCCACCGAGCAGCACTGTGGGCAGGCTGTCTTCGGTATGGCCCCAGCGCAGGCTTACGGAAAAGACCGCGAAACCAAAGGCCGAGATCAGGGCGGCAATGTTGCCATCCATCCGCCCGCCCCCAAGGCTGCCGCCGATCATGATGAAAATACCAACCCCCGCCAGCGCCATTGCGGCCCAGGTCGCCGGGGAAACCGTTTCGCGCAGCGCGATCCAGCCCAGAAGGGCCGCAAAGAACGGCGCGGCGGAATAAAGGAAAACCGCATTCGCCACCGTGGTGGCCTGCAAGGCGTAAAGCGCGCCACCATAGGCCCCCACCAGCCCCAAGGCGCCGATCACCCCCGGCAAGCCGACCGTGCGCAGGCCCGAAATCACCCGCCCACCGCTGCGCCAGTGCAAAAACGCCCACAGAACCGGAAAAAGCCCGGCTGAACGCCAAAACATGACGGCAGCAGACTGCGCTTCGTCGATCTGGCGCACAAAAATGCCGATAGCGGACCACAAGATCCCTGCACCCAGCACCAATGCCACGCCTTTACCATATGTCATGTCAGCCTCCGCCATTCCCCGGCAGATGGCGGCAAAACGGTGCGGGCTGCTATCTTGATTGCGACGTCAAAGGGCGGGGATGGGCAAAGGTGTCAGAACCTCTCCGGCTTCCAAAAGCAGATCTTCTCGGAACTGGTCCGCCACCAGTTGCACACCCACCGGGCTGTTTCCATGGCGGCCTGTGGCAACCGCAAGACCCGGCAGGCCCATGAAAGGCGTGGCGATCTGCGGCATCTGGGCGTGCAAAACCGCGTCGAAATCACGGCTCGACGCGACATCGCGTTGGTCGGCAAAAGGCAACTCGCCCGAAACCGGGCACAAAACCAGCGGATATTGCGCCAGAAAACCGCGCCAAAGCCGCGTCAGCCGGGCGCGGGCCTGCAAGGTTTCCATCATGCCGCGAAGATCGGTTTCCGGGCAATGGCGCGTCATCTGTTCATAAACGAAATTGGCATCCGGGTCATTTTCGGCCCGCAGCCCGGCCAGTGCGCCATGGCGAAATTCGGCCATCCACAGCCGCAGTTGCAGCGCCATAGCTTCGGCCCATGGCGGGGTGGCGACCGCTTCAACCTGCCAGCCTGCATCTTGCAACCGGTCTGCCGCCGCGCGCAGGGCGGTGCGCACGGGCGCGGCCACGGTCATGCCATCGGGGGCTTCGACATAGGCCACGCGGCGGGGCGCGGGGGCACCGGTCAGGGGCATCGGCTGATACCACGGGTCGCGCATGTCAGGTGCCGACATGGCCTGTAGCGCAAGCCGCAGATCCGGGATCGACCGCGCCAGCGGCCCCGAAACCGCCATCAGTTGCCCGCCAATCAGCCGGTCGCCCCCCGTGGGGTTAAAGGCCGGCACCCGCCCAAGCGAGGGGCGCAAGCCATGCACGCCGCAGGCATAGGCCGGATAGCGGATTGACCCGGCAATATCGGTGCCATGGCCAATCGCGCCCATGCCGCAGGCCACCGCCGCCCCCGCGCCGCCCGAAGACCCGCCGGGCGTCAGCTCTGGGTCATGCGGGTTTTTCGTGGCGCCATGCAGGCCATTGCGGGTGAACCAGCGCAAGGAAAAGGCCGGGGTATTGGTGCGCCCGACAATCACCGCCCCCGCGTGGCGCAGATTGGCAACGACGGGGTTGTCATCCGTCGCGATCAAGCCCTTTTGCGTGACCAGCCCATTCGTGGTGGCATGGCCAGCCTGATCGACATTGACCTTGATCGTCACCGGCACCCCGGCCAGTGGCCCGATGTCGTCGCCGCGGGCAAGGCGGGCATCCAGCGCATCCGCCGTGGCCAGCGCCGCGTCATCCATCCGCGTGATAATGGCGTTCAGCGCCGGGTTGCGCGCGTCGATCCGGGCAAGACTGGCCGCCACCACTTCGCGCACCGAAACTTTGCGCCGGGTGACAAGGGCGGCGGTTTCTGTGGCGGTCAGGCTGGCCAGTTCAGTCATTCAATACCCCAAAATGCGATCGACACGGTTGATGAGCGGCTCTCCCGCTTCGCCGCGCCGGATGTTTTCCACAATCACTTCGGCCGAGGTGTCGGGCCGGGTGTCGGCGGCAATATGGGGGGTGACGGTAATGCGCGGATGCGCCCAAAACGGATGGTCGGCGGGCAGGGGCTCAATGCGGAAGACATCCAGTGTTGCATGGGCGATCTGGCCCGAAGCAAGGGCGTCCAAAAGCGCCTCATCATCAATCAGCGCCCCGCGTCCGGGGTTCAGAATCACCGCGCCGCGCTTCATCCAGCCAAGGGTTTCGGCGTTGACGGTGTTTTCGGTATCGGGGGTTCTTGGCAGCAAGGTCACGACGAAATCGGCATCCGCCAAAGCCGCGCGCAGCCCATCGCGCCCGTGGTGGCAGGTCAGGCCGGGCAGGGATTTTGCACTGCGCGACCAGCCTTCGACGGTAAAGTTCAGCGCCCTGAGCGCCCGCGCGCAAGCCTCGCCCAAGGCCCCCATGCCCAGCATGGCCACCTTGCGATCGCGCGCAAGCGGCGGGCAGGCGTGGTGCCAGCTATGGTCGGGCGAGACGGTGTAGCTGTCTATTCCGATGTGATGGCGCATCGTGTGGCCCACCACCCATTCCACCATGCCTTCGGTCAGGCCCGGATCGACCATACGGCACAGCGGCTGGGTCAGGGTCTGGTTGCCGACAATTTTTTCAACCCCGGCCCAAAGGTTCAGCACCGCCTTGCAGCGGGTATAGGGGGTGAAGTCTTGCAAGGGCGATGTCGGGGCGTAAACGATGTAATCGACGCTTCCGGGCGCGGCCTGATCTGTCAGATTGGCCGCAATCCCGGCGCGGGCCAGCGCGGCGGCGATATGGGGGCCGTAGCGATCATTGTTGTCGGGGCCTGTGGCCATCAGAACGGTCAGGGTCATGCGCGCATCCTTGGTTTTACCGCAGGCTAGGCGGTTGCAACCAAAACCGAAAGCCCCATTTCCCGCACAAAGCTTTACCGCAGCCGATGCACGATCGCGCTTTGCCCCAGCCCAAAGGACAACAGGATCACCAGCGTCGCAGACCCGCCATAGCTGAGCAGCGGCAGCGGCACGCCCACCACCGGCGCCATGCCCATCACCATCGACAGGTTGATCGCCAGATAAAGAAAGAAGTTCATCGCGATGCCGATGATAAGAAGCTGGCTGAAGCGGTCCTTGTTTTGGATGGCCGCCCAAAGCAGGAAAATCAGGATCAGCCCATAAAGCAGCAAAAGCGATGAGGCCCCGACAAAGCCGAATTCCTCGCCCAAGGTGGTGAAAATGAAATCGGTGTGTTTTTCGGGCAGAAAGTTCAGCCGGCTTTGCGTGCCCTGCATGAAACCCTTGCCCGCCCAGCCCCCGGAACCAAGTGCGATCTTGGCCTGAATGATGTTATAGCCCGCCCCCAATGGGTCGGCGGCGGGGTTCAGGAAGGTGTCGATGCGGGTGTATTGGTAATCGTGCAACAATTGCCACGGCGTGCCGCGCGTGGTGAAAACCGCCACCACCGCCCCAACAACCAGCGCCAGAACGGCCCCGAAATACCAATAGCTTACCCCGGCGGCGAACATCACCGCCGCCCCCACCACCAAAAGCATGATCGAGGTGCCAAGGTTTGGCTGCATCAGCACCAGAATGGTCGGCGCAACGATCAGCGCCACCGGCAAGGCCACCCAAAGCGGGTGCGAAACCTTTTTATCCTCAAGGTTGTCGTAATAATTCGCCAGCATCATCACCAGCGTCACCTTCATCAGCTCAGACGGTTGCAGGCGGATGAAGCCAAGGTCGATCCAGCGTTGGGCGCCCATGCCGACTGTGCCGAAAAACTCAACAATCAGCAAAAGCACGATCGACAAGCCATAGGCCATGCCCGACATAGACCGCCAAAACCAGATCGGCGTGAAGGCCATGATGAACATCAGCACCAGCCCGGCGGCATAGCGTTTCATCTGCGGGGCGGCCCAGACATCAATTTGCCCGCCCGAAATGGAATATAGCATCAGCCAGCCAATGGCCGCGACGGCCGTCACTAACAAGACCAGCGCCCAGTTGATGGCAAAGACTTTGGCAAAGCCGGTGGGGGCGGTTTTGACCCGATATTCCAGAAAGCTCATCGCGCGCCCTCCGTCAGCTATCTGACGCGGGCGGATAGGCCCCGTCTTCGTTGCGCAGCCGCAGACGGCCAAGAAGGCTGTCGATCCGGCCACGTTGATCTGCCGGATAGGCATCCAGCGGCGGCACGGCCCCATAAAGTGCGCGCAAAAGCGCATCACGCGCAATCGGGGCCGCCGCGGTTGACCCGCCGCCGCCATGTTCCACCACCACCGCCACCGCGTATCGTGGATTTTCCGCCGGGGCAAAGCCCACAAACAGCGCATGATCGCGCCGGTTCCACGGCAGATTATCGTTCGAAATCACCCCGCGTTCGCGTTCTGCGGTGGAAATGTTGCGCACCTGCGCTGTGCCCGTTTTGCCGGCCATGCGCAGGCCATCGGCGGCAATGCGCGAAGATCGTGCTGTGCCGGATTTGCCATTCATCACCGCCACCATGCCGCCCTGCACCGCCCCCAGATTTGAGGTGGAAAAGCCCAAGGTTTCCGCGGGTTCGACCGGCACTTCGCGCCCGTCAATCGCCCGGATCAGCCGTGGTTTGATCGCCCGGCCGCTGGCAATGCGGGCGGTCATCACCGCCAGTTGCAGGGGCGACGCCAACACATAACCCTGCCCGATAGAGGCGTTGATCGTATCCCCGATCACCCATTCTTCCTTGTGGCGTTCCTGCTTCCATGCCTTGTCGGGCATATTGCCATCGGTAATGGCCGACATCGGCAGTTCATGGCGCTGGCCAAGGCCCAGCTTGCGGCCCATTTCGGCAATCTTGTCGATGCCCACCTTCAGCGCGGTTTCATAGTAAAACACGTCGCAGCTTTCCATCAGGCTGCGCTCAAGGTTCACCTTGCCATGGCCGCCACGTCGCCAGCAATGGAACTTGCGCCCCCCGGCATCGTAATGGCCGGGGCAGTTGAAGGTGGTTTCCGGGGTGATCTGGCCCGCTTCCAGCGCCGCCAGCGCCGTTACCATCTTGAAGGTAGAGCCCGGCGGATAAGCCCCCTGAACCGCCTTGTTCGCCATGGGGCGGTGGTCGTGATCCATCAGAAAGCGGAAATCGGTGCTGGAAATGCCGCGCACGAAAAGATTGGGGTCGAAAGAGGGGGCCGAAACCGCCGCGATGATGTCGCCATTTTGCACATCCATCACCACGCAGGCCGCGCTTTCTTCGCCCAGCCGCGCCTGAATGAAGTTTTGCACCCCTGCGTCGATGGTCAGATAGACGTCAGAGCCGGGCGTGCCTTCGACACGGCCCAGTTCGCGCATCACCCGGCCGATGTGGTTCACCTCGATCCGCTTGGTGCCTGCCTCACCGCGCAGGGTGTCTTCCATCCATTTCTCGACGCCGATCTTGCCAATCTGGAATTTCGGAATGCGCAAAACCGGGTCCGGGTTTTCCAGACCGGCCAGATCTTTTTCCGATACCGGGCCGACATAGCCGATGACATGGGCAAAGTCGGTGTCGCGGGGATAGCTGCGCGACATGCCCATTTCCGGCGTGACACCGGGCAGGGCCGGGGCATTCAGCGCCACGCGCGAAAACTGTTCCCAATCCAGCCGGTCCTTGACGGTGATCGGCACAAAGGGGCTGTTTTTCTTCAGCGCATCCAGCGTGTCTGCCAGATCGTTGCGCGTCAGCGGGATCAGATGCGACAGCCGGTTCAGCACGGTTTCGACATCGCCAGCATCTTCGCGCGTCATCACCACGCGATAGTTTTGCTCATTCTGCGCTAAAACCTTGCCGTTGCGATCATGAATCAGCCCGCGGGTTGGCGGGATAAGGCGAATGTTGATACGGTTTTCCTCGGCCAGCAGCCGAAACTCATCAGCCTGCTCGACGCCAAGATAGCGCATCCGGGCGCCAAGGGCGGCGAACATGGCCGTCATGCCCCCGCCCAGCAACAGCGCGCGCCGCGACACGCGCCTTGCGCTGGCTTCGCTGTCGCGGTTCACCCGTTTCACAGCCGTCTCCCATAAGCGTCAACTTCGCCTGTGGCGGGTTTGTAAAGATCAAGCACCACGCGCGAAAGGAATACCACCAAAGGGTAACATAGGATTGACCAGATCACCTGCACCACCGCATAGCCAAAGGGCGGCTGGGGCAGCAGCACAAGTCCAAAAACCATGCGATAAAGAATCAGCATGGCCATCATCAGCGCCGAAACCAAAAGCCATTCCACGCCGAAATTCAGCTCGCGCGTCAGGGCAACGCGGCCGCGGATGAATTCCGAGGCCAGAACCACAAGCGCCGTCCATAACCCCGGCGGGCGCAGCAAGATCAGGTCTTCGAACAAAACCACCGCCGCAATAAGCAGCGCCGGAAGATAGTCGGGGCGGCGCATGGTCCAGGCGAAGATGATGCACAACAAAAGGTCAGGTCCGGGCATACGGCCAAGCCAGCCAAGGATGGGGCACCAAAGGTCATCGGCCTGACAGATGGCCGAATGTGCGTTTTCGCCGGGCATCAGGCGAAAGAACAGCAAAAAGACCACCAACCCGACAAAGACGATCCGATGCAGCCATACTTCGCGCGTGGCACCATCAATCATTGCCGCTGCCCCCGTTTGCCGCCGCGCCGGGCGTCAGCGTCGGTGGGGCGGGCGGGCCAAAAACCCGCTCTGGGTCGGGGGCGAGAAGCGCGCCCTGATCGGTGATGGTTTCCAGCGCATGGCTGCGCAGGACGCGCAGAAATTCCAGCCGCTGATAATCGGCGGCCAATGCCACTCTCAGCCGCTTGTCGGTGCCCAGCACCACGCTGCCCACCAGAAGCCCGGCAGGAAACACCCCGCCATCGCCCGATGAAAACACCTGATCGCCGGGCCGTGCCTCGGTCGTGTCTTCAAGAAAATCCAGCGGCGGCAGATCGCCATTGTCACCGGAAAGAATGGCCTTTTGCCCCGATGGCTGCACCACGACGGGGACGCGGCTGTTCGAATCGGTCAGCAGGATCACCCGCGACGTTTTCGCCCCGACGCCGGAAATGCGCCCGACCAGGCCCAGCCCGTCCATCGTGGCCCAGCCATCAACGATACCATCGCGCGCGCCAACATTGATAAGCACCGATTGGCGAAACGGGCTGCCACTATCGGCCAGAACGACGCCGGTCACATGGGTTAGCCGCGGGTCAAGCCGCACCTGATTAAGATCATGCAGCCGCGCATTGGTTTGTTGCAGTTGCAGCGCGGCCTCTTTCCATTGGCGCATTTGCTTCAGCTCCTCGCGGAGCTGTTGGTTCTGCGCCAAAAGCCGTTGATACGACTGGAAATTGTCCATCACATCCGCCGCCCAGCCCACCGGCGCCATGGCCCATTGCAGCGAGGGCACGAAACGGTCGATCAGGGCGGCACGAAACCGTTCCACGCGCGGGCTGTCGATCCGCCACAGCGCGAAAAGCCCCAAAAGCACCAAGGTCAGCAAGGCAATCAGCACCCGTCGCAGCGGGCGATGAAATTCTTCCGGATCGGTCGTGTTACGGGCCATGGGTACCGATTCTGCCTGCGGACGGGGGGGAGGGCGGAACCGCCGGGGGTTTCACACCCCCGGACCCCCGTGGGGTATTTGGGCCAAGATGAAACGCAATTCCAATCAAATTGCGCAGAAACCCCGGCCGGCGCCAGCCGCCGTCCGAAAGATCTTAGCTGTCGTAGTCGATGACGTGGGTGAGCTGCTTTTCGTATTCCAAAGCCTTGCCGGTGCCCAGCGCAACGCAATTCAGCGGCTCATTCGCAACCGAGATCGAAAGCCCGGTCTGTTCGCGCAAAGAAAGATCCAGATCGCCCAGAAGCGCGCCGCCGCCGGTAAGCATGACGCCACGGTCAACGATATCGGCCGCCAGATCGGGGGGCGTGGTTTCCAAAGCCTGCATCACCGCATCGCAGATTTGTTGCACGGGTTCGGAAAGTGCCTCGGCCACCTGCGCCTGATTGATTTCGGTTTCCTTCGGCACACCGTTCAAAAGGTCGCGGCCGCGAATGGTCATGGAAAGGCCGCGCCCGTCATCGGGCATCCGCGCGGTGCCGATCGAAGTTTTGATACGTTCGGCGGTGGATTCCCCGATGAGAAGGTTCTGGTGGCGGCGCAGGTAGGAAATGATCGCCTCATCCATACGGTCGCCGCCGACGCGGACCGAGCGGGCATAGACGATGTCACCAAGCGACAGCACGGCCACCTCGGTGGTGCCGCCGCCGATATCGACCACCATGTTGCCGGTGGGGTCGGTGATGGGCATACCCGCGCCGATCGCGGCGGCGATCGGTTCGGCAATCAGGCCGGCGCGGCGTGCACCGGCAGACAGGACCGATTGGCGGATCGCGCGCTTTTCTACGGGCGTTGCACCATGGGGCACGCAAACGATGATCTTCGGCTTGGCGAAGGTGGTGCGTTTATGAACTTTGCGGATGAAGTGTTTGATCATCTGCTCGGCTGAATCGAAATCGGCAATGACGCCGTCGCGCATCGGGCGGATCGCCTCAATGGTGCCGGGGGTGCGGCCTAGCATCAGCTTGGCGTCTTCGCCCACCGCCAAGACCTGCTTCTTGCCGTCTTTGACGTGATAGGCCACGACCGAAGGTTCGTTCAGCACAATCCCCTTGCCGCGCATGTAGACAAGCGTGTTCGCCGTACCAAGGTCGATCGCCATATCGGAAGAAAAGAGACCGTTTAGAAAAGACATTCCGATATCGTCCTATATCCGCTTGCAAGGAAGGCTCGCGCGACTCATGCCGCGAAAGGCAGGCGCTTTCATACAGGCTTTGGGGCAGACAAGCGATAGGGTCAAGGCCCTTGACGGCGGGCTTTCGCCGGCCAGATCGGGCCTTGACCTTTCACAACAACGTGAGCGGATTTTGCCGGGGGATCAACCGGCATCCTTGTAGTTTACCGACTTCACATCATCGCCCGGCGCCGATTTCGTCCGCCGCACGATCAGTTTGTTCAGCGCATTGATATAGGCCTTGGTCGAGGCAACGATGGTATCGGTGTCGGCAGACGAGCCATTTACAATGCGGCCATCCTCTTGCAGACGCACCGAAACCGTGGCCTGCGCGTCGGTGCCTTCGGTCACGGCCTGCACCTGATAGATCTCAAGCCGTGCCTTGTGCGGGAACAGCATCTTCACGCAGTTGAAGGCGGCATCGACCGGGCCGTCGCCGGTGGCGTCGATGTGATGGTCCACGCCGTCGATTGCCAAGACCATATCGGCCTCTTGCGGGCCATCGGTGCCGCAGATCACCCGCAGCTTTTTCAGTTGCAGGAATTCGTGGGCATCATTGGTCTGCTCATCGGCAACCAGCGCGATCAGGTCGTCGTCATAGACTTCCTTCTTGCGGTCGGCCAGCGCCTTGAAGCGCACGAAGACATCGTTCAACTGATTGTCGGCCAGATCATAGCCCAACTCGCGCAGCTTGGACCGCAGCGCGGCGCGGCCCGAATGTTTGCCCATGGCGATGTTTTTCGCCGTCAGGCCAATATCAGCGGGCCGCATGATTTCGAAGGTCTCGACGTTTTTCAGCACGCCATCCTGATGGATACCGCTTTCATGCAAAAAGGCGTTCTTGCCGACGATGGCCTTGTTGAACTGCACCGGAAAGCCTGAAACCGAAGACACCCGGCGCGACAGGTTCATGATCTTGGTGGTGTCGATGCCGGTCTTATAGGGCATGATGTCATTTCTGACCTTCAGCGCCATCACGACCTCTTCCAGCGCGGCGTTGCCCGCACGTTCGCCCAGGCCGTTGATCGTGCATTCAATCTGGCGCGCGCCTGCCTCAACCGCGGCAAGGCTGTTGGCCGTCGCCATGCCCAGATCATTGTGGCAATGGGTCGAGAAAATCACCTCATCGGCCCCCGGCACGCGCTCCAGCAACAGCCGGATCAGATCCGCACTTTCGCGCGGCGCGGTATAGCCCACGGTGTCGGGAATATTGATGGTGGTCGCGCCCGCCTTGATGGCAATCTCGACCACGCGGCAAAGATAGTCATGCTCCGTCCGCGTTGCATCCATCGCAGACCATTGCACATTGTCGCACAGGTTGCGGGCATGGCTTACGGTCTCATGGATGCGCTCGGCCATCTCATCCATCGACAGGTTCGGAATGGCGCGGTGCAAGGGCGAGGTGCCAATAAAGGTATGGATGCGCGGGAATTTGGCAAACTTCACCGCCTCCCAGCAGCGATCAATGTCCTTGAAATTGGCGCGGCTCAGCCCGCAAATGGTCGAGTTCTTCGCCCGCTTGGAAATTTCGGCCACGGCGGCGAAATCACCTTCCGAGGCAATCGGAAAGCCCGCTTCGATCACATCCACGCCCATTTCATCCAGAAGGCCGGCGATTTCCAGCTTTTCTTCATGGGTCATGGTCGCGCCGGGCGATTGTTCGCCGTCACGCAATGTGGTGTCGAAAATAACAACTTTGGGCTGTTCGGTCTTGGTCATGTCAGATGTCCTTTGGGTCTTAGCTTTGGGGCTTCAGGCGCTGGTCACCTCTGAGCGGTCGCGCCCTGGGGCACGCTCAGAGGCAGCTAAGAAGGAGAAGGCCAGAGAGTTTCGCACGCGGCAGCCGCGCCGCGAATGCGGTCGGGTTCTTGCCGGAAATGATGCGGGTCTGTGCCATGGGACGCGACTATAACCCGCGATTTGCCAAAGGGAAGGGGGGAGGGCAAAATTTCCGGAACCGTGATTTCATCTTGGCAAAAATACCCCCGCCGGAGGCCCCGATTTGCCGTCAGGCGCGCCGTTAAACGATGAATCCCCCATAAATGCCCGGCTTTGCCCCCGCGATCCGCGCCGCTTGCTCTTGACTTCGCGCGCCCGCCAAGGTGTATCGGCGCGATACGAATTCAAGCCTCGTGAAGGGGAAGATGATGCACGCCTATCGCAGCCATACCTGCGCCGCCCTGAATACCGCCCATGTCGGGGAAACCGTCCGCTTGTCGGGCTGGGTCCATCGGGTGCGCGACCATGGGGGCGTCTTGTTCATCGATCTGCGCGACCATTACGGTATCACGCAGGTCTTGGCCGATAGCGACAGCCCGGCCTTTGCCGAGATCGAAAAGATCCGCGCCGAATGGGTGATCTGCATCGACGGCCGGGTGAAGGCCCGTGATGCCAGCCTCGTGAACCCCAAGCTCGCCACGGGCGAGATCGAGGTTTACGCCACCGGCCTGACCGTGTTGGGTGCCGTGGATGGCGATCTGCCGATGCCGGTTTTTGGCGATGTGGATTACCCGGAAGAAACCCGCCTGACCTACCGCTTCCTTGACCTGCGCCGCGACAAGCTGCACCAGAACATGATGCTGCGCTCGAACGTGGTGCGCTCGATCCGCAACCGCATGTGGGATCAGGGCTTTAACGAGTTTCAGACCCCGATCATCACCGCATCTTCCCCCGAAGGCGCGCGCGATTTTCTGGTGCCTTCGCGTCTGCACCCCGGCAAGTTCTACGCCCTGCCGCAGGCGCCGCAGCAGTTCAAGCAGCTCATCATGGTTTCCGGTTTTGACCGTTACTTCCAGATCGCGCCCTGCTTCCGCGATGAAGACCCGCGCGCTGACCGTAGCCCGACCGACTTCTACCAGCTTGATATTGAAATGTCCTTCGTCACGCAGGACGATGTTTTCGCCGCGGTTCAGCCGGTCATTCAGGGCATTTTCGAAGAATATGGCCAGGGCAAGAAGGTTTATTCCGACTGGACCAAGATCGCCTATCGCGACAGCTTGAAATGGTATGGCTCTGACAAGCCCGATCTTCGGAATCCGATCAAGATGGCCGATGTGTCGGATCATTTCCGCGGCTCGGGCTTTGCCATTTTCGCGAAACTTCTGGAAACCGAAGGCAATGAAGTGCGGGCGATCCCTGCGCCCACCGGCGGCAGCCGCAAATTTGCTGACCGCATGAATGCCTTTGCCCAGAAAGAGGGCCTGCCGGGCATGGGCTATATCTTCTGGCGCAAGGCCGAAGACGGCTCGACCGAGGCCGCCGGCCCGATTGCCAAGGCGCTGGGTGACGCGAAAACCGAAGAAATTCGCGTCAGCTTGGGTCTGGGCGAAGGCGACGCCGCCTTCTTCCTGGGCGGCAAGCCCGAAGTGTTCGAACCCGTCGCCGGCCGCGCCCGCAACGAGATTGGCCGTGAACTGGGCCTGACGGAAGAAAACTGCTTCAAATTCGCCTGGATCGTCGATTTCCCGATGTTTGAAAAAACTGACGAAGGCACGATTGATTTCAGCCACAACCCCTTCTCCATGCCGCAAGGCGGGATGGAGGCGCTGAACGGCGATCCCTTGAAGGTTTACGCCTATCAATATGACCTCGCCTGCAACGGCTACGAGCTGATCTCGGGCGGCATCCGCAACCACAAGCCGGAAATCATGTATAAAGCCTTTGAGCTGGCCGGCTATCCGAACAGCGAAGTCGACAAGCGTTTTGGCGGCATGGTCAAAGCCTTCAAATACGGCGCGCCGCCCCACGGCGGCTGTGCGGCCGGCATTGACCGGATCGTGATGCTTCTGGCCGACGAGGCGAATATCCGCGAAGTCATCATGTTCCCGATGAACCAGCGCGCCGAAGACCTGCTGATGGGCGCGCCCAGCGAACCCATGCTGAAGCAGTTGCGCGAACTTAATCTGCGGGTCGTGCCGAAAGAATAAGGGCGGCTTTCCGCCAATCTGCCTATGGGCGCGCTTTTCCGCGACGGAAAGCGCGCCCATAATCGTTTCAGCCTGTGTTTGTCTCCAGTTCCTGAGGGTTTCGTTCATGCCGCCCAACGCCAGCCTTGCCGCCTTTCGCTTTGGTTACGGGCTGCCTTTGGCGCCAGATGCCCCGGTTTCCGCCGATGCGATGCTGGCGGCACTGGCGGGGCCTGATGAAATGGCCGCGCGCTTTCCCATTGTGGATTTGGCCTGGCAGCACGAACGAACCTCGGAAATCGCCAAAATCAAGATCGCGGCGAAAACCGACAAGGCGCTGGCCGAACGGGTCGCCAAGCTGGACTGGCAGTTAGAGCGCGCGGGCTTTCGGTCGCTGCGCGCCACGATCGCGCGGGCGGTTGATGCCAAAGATGCCTTTCGCGAAAGGCTGGTGGCCTTTTGGGCCGATCATTTCACCATATCGGGCGGCGGGCGGGCCCATGCGCTTATGCCCTATACCTTTGTGGAAGATGCGGTTCGCCCACATGTTGCGGGGGGCTTTGCCGACATGCTGACCGCGGTCGTGCATCATCCGGGCATGTTGCTTTATCTGGATCAGACACGGTCTGTCGGGCCAAATTCCGTCAAAGCCCTGCGGCGCGGCGGCGGGTTGAATGAAAACCTCGCCCGTGAACTGCTGGAATTGCACACGATGGGGGTGGATGCGGGCTATCGCCAAGCCGATGTGCGCCAATTGGCCGAACTGTTGACCGGGCTGACCTATGACGCGCGGCGCGGTTATGCCTTTGATCGCAAGCTGAGCGAACCCGGCCCCGAAGATGTCATGGGTAAACGCTATGACGGCAAAGGCGAAGCGCCGGTGCGCGCCTTTCTGGCCGATCTGGCGCAAAGGCCCGAAACTGCCCGCCATATTGCGCGCAAACTGGCGGTGCATTTCGTGTCCGACAGCCCTGATGCGGCGATGCTGGCCGATATGGCGCAGGCGTGGCAAGACAGCGGCGGTGCCTTGCCCGCCGTTTATGGTGCCATGCTGCGCCACCCGGCGGCGCTGGCCGAACCCGCCGTAAAGGCGCGCCAGCCATGGGATTTTCTGATCGCCTCCTTGCGGGCTTTGGGCGTGAGCGGGGCGCAGGTGATGGAATGGCCGCGTGCGCTGTTGGCGGGGGTTGTCATTCAACCGCTGCGCGCCATGGGGCAGAACTGGAAATCGCCACCCGGCCCAGATGGCTGGCCCGAAGATATTGAAAGCTGGATCACGCCGCAGGGGTTGGCCGAACGTATCGGCTGGGCCATGCGCTGGCCTGCCGTGTTGGGCCCCTTGCCCGAACCCGTGTCGCTTGCTGAAACCGCGCTTGCCGATCGCGCCTCGGAGGCAACGCTTTGGGCGGTGGTGCGGGCTGAAAGCCGCGCCGAAGCTGTGGGCATTGTGTTTTCCAGCCCCGAATTCAACCGGAGATAGGCCGATGATGGATCGCAGAACTTTGTTGCGCGGGCTGGGGGGCTTTGGCTGTTCGCTTGCCGCGCATCCTTTGATGACCACCGTCACTTTGGCCAGCACCGAGCGGGGCGAAGGTTTGGGCGAAAACCGGCTGGTCGTTGTCATCCTGCGCGGTGCGATGGATGGGCTGGATGTGGTGCGCCCCTTGGGCGACCGCAATTTTGCCACCTATCGCCCCACGCTTTCGCGCGATGAACCGATTGATCTGGATGGTTTTTACGCCATGCACGCGGGGCTTTCCGGGTTGCAGCCCTTGTGGTCGGCGGGTGAGCTGGCCTTTGTTCATGCCACCTCGACCCCTTATCGCGACAAGCGCAGCCATTTTGATGGCCAAGATCTGCTAGAGGCCGGCACCGGCCCCGATCTGCCCATTGCACAGGTGCGCGATGGCTGGCTGAACCGGCTGTTGCAATCGGTGCCGGGGCTAAAGGCCGAAACCGCCTTTGCCATTGGCCGGCAGGAAATGCGCATTCTGCGTGGCCCGGCCCCGGTGCTGGAATGGGCACCTGACACGGCGGTAGATTTGTCGCCGCAGGCGCAGCTTTTGCTGGAACATGTCTACCACGACGACCCGCTTTTTCAGGATGCCGCGGCTGAGGCGTGGCTTTTGGGCGAAGCGGGGGGCGACATGATGGTTGATCCTGACCCGATCAAGGCGCTGCGGCAGGCCAAGCGGGGCGAGGCCCTGCGCGTGGCCGATTATGCCGCGGAAAAGCTGCGCGAACAAACCCGGATTGCCGCCTTTTCTCTGACCGGCTGGGATACGCACAAGGGGCAGGGCAAAAGGCTGGGTCAATCGCTGCGGCAGTTGGAGCAGGTGATCTTGCGGCTGAAATCCGGGCTTGGGGCCGAAATCTGGGGCAAGACAACGCTTCTGGCCATGACCGAGTTTGGCCGCACCGTGGCCGAAAACGGCACCAATGGCACCGACCACGGCACCGGTGGGGCGATGGTGCTTGCCGGCGGCGCGCTGCGTGGCGGCAAGGTTTATGGCCCATGGCCGGGGCTGGCCGAAGCCGATCTTCTGGACCGCCGCGATCTTATGCCCACGTCAGATGTTCGGTCATGGGCGGCCCATGCGATGCGCGGGCTTTACGGCTTTGACCGGGGGCTTTTGCAAGACAAGGTTTTTCCCGGCCTTGCGATGGGCGATGATCCGGGGCTGATACGCTAGCTGCCCATCTGTCGGCCCTTGCCCTTGGCGGGGCCTGCTTTCATAACTTGGCCATGGTCGCGCCCCGGCCTGCCTGCAAGAATTCAGGGGCAAGGACAGATGATATGAGCGATGAACTTCTCGGAACCCCGGTGCCAGACTGGACCCCACCGCCCGCCTCCACTGGCGAGGTGCTGGAAGGGCAATATGTCCGGCTGGAGCGGATGGACCCCGATAACCACGCGGCCGATTTGTTCCGTGCTTATGGCGGACATGACCGGCTTTGGGATTATATGCCTTATGGCCCGTTTTCGTCGGCTTCGGCCTATCATCGCTGGACCAAGGAAAGCGCCTGCGGCGATGATCCGCTGTTTTATGTGATGCGCGACAAAGCCACCGGCCATTGCAGCGGGGTGGCAAGCTATTTGCGTATCACGCCGGCGGCGGGCAGCATTGAGGTGGGCCATATCTGCCTTTCCCCCGAAATATCACAGACCCGCGCCTGGACCGAGGCGATGTATCTGATGATGGATTGGGCCTTCCGCAATGGCTATCGCCGCTATGAATGGAAGTGCAACGCGCTGAATCTGGCGTCACGGCGGGCGGCGCAACGGCTGGGTTTCAGCTATGAAGGCATTTTCCGGCAGGCCGTGGTCATCAAGGGCCGTAACCGCGATACCGCATGGTTCGCCATGATCGATTCTGAATGGCCGGCGCTGCAAGAGGCCTATCGCTCATGGTTGTCGCCGCGCAATTTTGATGAAAACGGCCACCAGCGCGAACGTTTGTCAGACCTGACGCGCCTGGTGCGTGTGGCCGACGATCCCGGCCTGCGCTGAGCGGCGGCGGATCGGTTCACCCCGATTTGTTGAAAGGATTGCCCTTGCTCAGCCGAGCGGCAATCAGCCGGCGCAGCTTTTTCAGGCCCGTTCCGTCGCCCTTGGTGTTCGCGGCCTGATCCGCTGCGGCGGCAAGGGCGGCGTCATGGGCATGGTTGGCCACCCCGCCGACAAAGGCGCTGACATAGCGTTGCTGTTCCGGCCCCGGATTGCCCTGCAACTGGCGGGCCGCAAAGGCCAGATCGTCATGTAGAGCCAAAGGGTCGGGGCGGGGCAGCGTGGCTGTTGCAATGGGCGGGGGGTGAATATCCAGCTCTGGCAGATGTGGGCGCAGGGCACGGCAAAGCTGCGCCAGATTTTCCAAAGGCTTGTCGATAAAACCATCCGCCCCCGCGCCAAGCGCAATCGCGCGGCCATCAGGGTTGCCCGATGTCCCCATAATCACCAAGGGCCGGCGCGGCGAGCCCGCCAGTTCCTTTATCAAATCTTCGCCCCGTCCATCAGGAAGCCCCAGATCCACCAAAACCACATCTGGCCGGTAAACCCGCAGATGGGCCCGCGCCGCACTGATGGTTTCGGCCCGGCGTAACCTTGCCCCCGCGCGCCGCGCCATCAGCCGCAGGGCCTCGCAGGCAAAGCGGCTGTCTTCCACGGCCAGAATGGTCACCCCCTGCAAGGGCAATTCATGCGTCCAGCCCTGCGCGGACATCGCGCCGGCATAGGGGCCGCTGGACAGGGCCAGAACAGGCGGCGCGCGGTCTGGCGGCTTGCCCGGCGCTGAGGGGTGATTCTTTGGCATCGGTAGGGTTCACGGCTTTCGTTTGACTGGCAAAAGCCAAGCATAGCCCCGCTAATTTCTGGTAAATTTTCCCACCGCCGCGCCGATTTCTTGTCTGCGGCTTGCCTTCCCCTTGCTCTGGCCGCGATCAGCCCGCATAACCCGGCCAAACCAGACAGTTGCGGAGCTATCGCATGATCGGACGCCTGAACCATGTCGCCATCGCCGTGCCAGACCTGACGGCCGCGGCCGATCAATATCGCAATACCCTTGGGGCTAAGGTGAACCCGCCACAGGACGAACCTGATCATGGCGTGACCGTGGTATTCATCGAATTGCCGAATACCAAGATTGAACTGCTTTACCCTTTGGGAGAGGCCAGCCCGATCAAGGGTTTTCTGGACAAGAACCCCGCCGGCGGCATCCATCATATCTGCTATGAGGTTGACGATATTCTGGCTGCGCGTGACCATTTACAGGCCAGCGGCGCGCGTGTCTTGGGCAGCGGAGAACCAAAGATCGGCGCCCATGGCAAGCCGGTTTTGTTTCTGCACCCCAAAGATTTCAACGGCTGTCTGATCGAATTGGAGCAAGTATGACCATCACCGCCGCCATTGTGCTGTTTGCCACCGTCTGGTTCGTGGTGTTCTTCTGCGTCCTGCCGATTCAGTTCCGTTCCCAGGCCGAAGCGGGCGAGGTGACGCCGGGCACACCGGCTTCGGCGCCGGCGGACGCGGTTATTGGCAAAAAGGCCAAGATCACAACGGCAATTGCTGCGGTGGTTTTCGCCGGGCTTTACGGCATCATCACGTCGGGTCTGGTCACGATTGATAATATGGATGTCTTTCACATCCTGAACTGAGCGGCGCGACCAGAACTGCCGGTCAGGCTGTGAAAAATATGGGTGAACGTCGCCACACCTAAGACCGGGACCAAAAGGTTCACAAAAGGCAGCGACAGCGGCGCAGCCATCAGGCTGCCCGCCAGCCAGATCAGGCCCGCGTGCTGCCCTCGCAGCGCCTGAGCCGCCTCACGCCCCAACCGCCGCATGGCGACAAGGGTGAAATATTCACGCCCCAAAAGCCAACCGTTCATCGCCCAGAACAGGGCCGGGGCGAAAGGGCCGGCAAAGACATAAACCCCAAGCGCCAGAAGATTGGCCACGATCAGCAGGCCAAGAAAGCGCAGACTGTCCAGCGCGGTATCTGCCAGCCGCAGCGGTGGTGCTGGCGGCAGGTCGGGATAATGGCGGTCTTCGACAGCGCGGGCGATGTCTTCAAGGAAGATCCCCGAAAAGGCCGAGGCCACCGGCACCATCATAAACACCGACAACCCCAGCATCACCAGAATAGTGCCCCAACCGGCCATCGTGGCAATGCCCCCAATCGGCCCCAGCAGCGGCAGCGTTACCGTGGCCGGCACGATCTGCTCAATCACCCACAAAAACGCCATGCTGGTTGCCGCCAAAAGCGCCAATGACAACAGCACCCCAAGCGCCAGAACGCGGCGAAACCGGGCATCGCCAAGCTGGGACAGCGCCTTGAAGAAGCTGGTGAAAATCACGCCAGCCCCCATTGCACCACACGCCCGATGTCGGGGCGCGGGCGCTCGGGGGCGGCGGGGCCGGGGGTGCCGATATGAACAATGCCCGCCACCGTTTCATCGCCGCTGCAACCAAAGGCACGGGCCGCGAACACCGCATCATGGCTGACCCATCCCGTCAGCCAATTGGCCCCCCAGCCGGCCGCCGTGGCCGCATTCACAAGGCCGAGACACAGCGCGCCCGCCGATAAAAGCTGCTCAGACGCCGGAATTTTGGCAACCGCCTGCGGGGCGGAAATGACAACCACCGCCAAGCCGCCCCGGTCAAATTGCCCGCGGCCCTTTTCGATTTTTTCGGCGTCGCCGCCCAGTTCCTGCGCCCGCTTTTCGGCAAGATCGGCCAAACGCGCCATATCGGGCCGGGTCAGAACGATCAGCCGCCACGGCTCCAGTTTGCCATGGTCCGGCACACGCAGGGCGGCGGTCAGGATCGGTTCCAACGCGGCGCGGCTGGGCACGGGGCCGGCATAAAGCTTGGCGGGCTGCGATTGGCGGCTGGCCAGAAAGGCAAAGGCGGCGGCATTGGGCTGGGGCATCGGGGTCTCCTTTGGGGCATGATGTCAGGCAAAGGCGGGCAGGCGTCAAGCGGGCTTGCATCGCCGCAGCAGACAGGCCAGTTTCAGGCCATGCAAAAAGGGGCTTGGGCAGAACTGGCGGTTGACGGGGCGGAATTTTCCCTGCGGGTCACGCCACGCGCGCGGCGCGAGGAAATCAGCCGCGATGAAACCGGGATGAAGGCGGCGGTTTTCGCCCCGCCCGAAGACGGCAAGGCCAATGCCGCCGTTCAGGCGCTTTTGGCCCATGCCTTGGGGGTTGCCAAATCGCGCCTGCATCTGGTGCGGGGGGCCACCTCACGCGATAAGGTGTTCCGGCTGGAAATCTGATTGCTTGTCAGCCCTTGGCGGGGCGTTCCACCCGATAGCTGCCTTCGGGCAGGTCCAGCGCCGCCGCCAGATCGCGCAGTTGCGCCATGGAAAGCGTGACGATCTGCGGCTCATCCGTCATGTCATCAATCTGCCGGACCACCACGCAATCCTCAAAGGCTTCGATGATGACATCTTCTTGCAAGGGCATACCCTTGTCGCCCTCATCTACAAGGGTGATCACGGTCGCGTCGAATTCGTGCTCGATGGTGAACATGCGGGAATGGTAGGACGAAGGCAAAGCTGCTGCAAGCCTGCCATCGTTTCCCGCGCTGTCAGGGCTGCCCATTGCCGTATGGGCCTGCTATGGGGGCCGTGCTTGGGAGAGAAACCGATGAAACCGTCCAGATCAGCCGTACCCATCCTTTTGCTGGCCGTTTTGGCGCTTGCGGCCTGCGTGCCCTCGGGGCCGCAAATGCCCGTCGCGCCCGCCCCCGATATGGCCGGGCTTTTGTCGCCCGAAACGGCGGCGGAAAATTTCATTGCGGTGGTCGATCAGGTAGAGCCGGTGGCCGAACGCTATTGCCGGCAAATGGCAAGGGTATCGAATTGCGATTTCCAGATTGCAATAGACAGCCGCCCCGGTCAGGCCCCGAACGCGTTTCAAACCGTCGATGATGCCGGGCGGCCCATTCTTGCCTTTACCCTGTCGTTGATTCGCGATGCCCGCAACCGCGATGAACTGGCCTTTGTTCTGGGCCATGAGGCGGCGCATCACATCGCCGGCCATCTGACGCGCCAGCGTAACACCGCAATGGCGGGGGCGGTTCTGGCGGGCATCTTCGCGCAGGTGTCAGGCGGCGGCGACCAGACGGTTAGCGCCGCACAAGACTTTGGCGCCAACATCGGCGCGCGTCGCTATTCCAAGGATTTCGAACTGGAGGCCGACAGCCTTGGTGCCGAAATCGCCCTGGTCGCGGGGTATGATCCGCGCAAGGGGGCGGCGTTTTTTGACCGGCTCCCCGACCCCGGCAACCAGTTTCTGGGCACCCACCCGGCCAATGCCGACCGCAAACGCGTGATTGAACAAACCATGGCGCGGCTTGGCGGTTAACGGGGGGGCAAGCCTTGAAGCCGCAGCGGCGCCCGCGTTAGGGTAAGGCTATGTTGCAGATCGAAGATGTCCTTCGTGACCGCGGGTCACGCTATGCGGTTTCCGGCGGCGCGGTTCAGGGCCGTGCCGGGGCTGATGCCTTTCTGGCCGATCTGAAGCGTGCCAAGAAATTCGCCAAAGCCACCCATAATACCTGGGCTTGTGTCTTTTCCGATGCCGGGCCGGTCAAGAATGACGATGGCGAATCTGGTGCAGGCGCGGTGATCTTGAAGATGTTGGAACGCGCCGGGCTGACCGACCATATCGTCGTGGTGACGCGCTGGTATGGCGGGGTGCATCTGGGCGGTGATCGTTTTGCCCATGTCGTCACCTGTACGCGGGCCTATCTGGAAGCACTGGCCAAGGCTGATGCTACGGCAGGCCGATAGGGGGCCGCCTTAACTGATAAGGTGGCGCAGGCCCTGCGTAACATCGGTGCGCACCGCAAGGCGCAGCCCCGGCTCATCCCCGGCCTTCAATGCGGCAAGGATCAGCCGGTGATGCTGGGGCAGGTCGCGACGGCGGATCTTTTGGTAAAGCGCGCGCATGGTGGGGCCAAGTTGCAGCCAGACGGTTTCAATCATGGCCAGCATCGCCGGGGTTTGGGCACGCAGATATAGGGTGCGGTGAAATTCCAGATTGCTGCGCACATAGGCCACGGAATCATGGTTCATCACGGCTTCCTGATTGGCGGCATTGATGGCTGCCAGCCTGTCGATCAGCGCGAAATGCACGCGCGGCAGGGCGCGGGCGGCCATTTCGGGCTCAAGCAGCGCGCGGATCGAGGCAAGCTCCTCAATCCGTTCGGGCGACAGATCGGGCGTGGTGATGCGCCCCGAAGACGAAATCGTCAGCGCCCCTTCGGCAGCCAGACGCCGCGCCGCCTCGCGCACCGGGGTCATTGACACGCCGAACTGGGCGGCAATGCCGCGCAGGGTCAGCGCCTGACCGGGGGCAAGCTCGCCATGCATCACCTGCTGGCGCAGGGTGCGAAACACCCGCTCATGCGCCGCCGCGTTCGGATCGGCCAGGCGCGGGCTGGGGCGGGCATCGGGGCTGGGCGGCGTTTCAGTCATGCGCGCAGCGAACAGCATGGCCGCGCGGCGGTCAATGCAAAAGCTTGGTGTCTTTGGATTTGGGCAAATGCGGGCGGTTCAATGCGGGCCTTTGCTTGGCGGGCTTTTGCTGGCCAACCCCACATCCATGAATTCCTCCAGAAACATCGACATAAATTCAGCGCGTGATGTCGTGCCGGATTTTTTCATCAATGCATGAGATTGCAATTTCACTGTCCCAACGCTGGTTCCCCGAAAATCTGCAATATCGGCGGTGGTCAGCCCGCGCAGCAAAAGCAGCGCCACATCCCGCTCCGCAGCGGTCAGATCCCATTGGCCGAATTTAACTTCGACCAGATCGTGAAAATCTTCTTTCAGCGTGTGAAGCGTGACCGCGAAATCCTGATTCCGTTGAATAAGCGTCTGTATATATTCGCGCACAACCATCAACCCACCGGCAAGGGTTATGACGGCGAACATCTCAAGAAGCATATGAATAAGCTCTTTGCCGACAAACAGGTCGCGCAAAACAAAATGATCGACGGCATCGAAAATTACATCCATGCCCAAAATCAGCAGAGCAGAAAGCATGCCCCAAAAGACGACGCGAACGAAAATGCGGTTTCTTTTTAATATGTTCATTGGGCCTCCTGCGGCGTGATACCGATGAAACAGTGCATATAATCTGGCCTAAACCGCCATATACCTCAGGGTATAGAGGGCAAATTTTCGGCGGTTTTATACCTCGGTTAGATGGTCAGGCCAGATTTCGAAGCCTAGCCTTGTCTTATCGCCGCACCAACAGGGCGCGGTAATATAGAAAGGATAATCGTAATGCTGAGACGTTCGTTCTTGCAAATGCTCATTACCTCTCCGGCTTTTGCCGCAACGCTTCTGGCTTTTCCGGGAACTGCCCGCGCCAGTAATGGTGGCGATGGGGATGGTGGAAATAGTGGTGGTGGCAATAGTGGCGGCGGTTCTTCGGGCGGCGCTGGCACTTCGGGCGGTGATGACTCGGGCGCCAACGGCGGTTCGTTTGGCAATAGCGACGACGGTGTTTCTGCAAATGGCCAAAGCGGCGGTTCTTTGCCGGGTTTGAGCGGCAATGATGCTGACGACGGTTTTATGCAACAGCAACAGATCAACAGCGCCACGAACAGCTTGGCAAATGACGGTCTGGTTCCGGTGACGCCGGGTAGCCTTTCTTCGGTGCTGAATAGTTTCTGATGAAAGCGCTGTTGATTGCCTCGGCCGTTTTGCTCGCGGCCTGCGTCGCGCCGGTGGCCTATTCCCGCGCAATGGCGCCCGATTTGTATCGGGCGCTTGATAGCCAGCCTGATGGCTATGGCGGGTTTCTTGCCGCAACGGGTGCGCGTTATAAGATTGTCTCAACGCGGGCCAGCACGGCCAAACTGTGCCGCGTCGTGACGATCAAAGCTCCGGGTTCGTTCAAAACCAAGAGCTTCTGCAAAGCCAAGGGCGGTGAGTGGCGCTGAACGTGGAACGCGTTTGCCATGTCACGCTGGAAGGGGCGGGCGGCAGGATTCAGGCCGTTTGCCCCCAACATTTCGTTGCGCTGTTGCAGGCAACGCTGAACGGGTGGTCCATTACGCCCAGCAATGAGCCGCATCCCTGCGTTGATATTATGGTGTCTTATAAGCATCAGATTTTTCAGATTGACGCATTGGTTCTGGATGGGCCGCGCCGACATACCGACATGATTGACGCGCTGAATGAGTTTTTCTTGTGCCTTTGCTATCAACTCTGCGCGCAGAAAAAGGACACCGTCCTTCTGCATTGCGCGGCCTTTGTTGAAGGCGGCAAAAACCATATTCTGGTCGGTCAGAAAAATCGGGGAAAATCCACGCTGACCTATAAAAAGGCGGTCGAGGGAACGAAAATTCTATCTGATGACCTATTGCTTTGGGACGTGCCGAAAGGGCGCTTCACGACGCTTGGCTTGCCGTTGCGGATGCGCCGCCCTTTGTATGGGGCTGCCGATCATCCGGAACACCGGCACAAATTCCTCGCCGGAAAATCCATCGCCTATTCCAGAACTGGCGGTTTCAATATTGCGCCGGTGGGTGAAAGTTTTGCGCTGGATGCTCTGTTTGAACTGTCGGCTGAACGTATCGCCAAGAGGTTGGGATTTTTGCAACTGCGCCCCGCGCTAAGACGTTTCAGGATCGCGGCAGAATATTGCACGCTGAAAAAAGACTGCGTGCCTTGGGAGGGGGCGGATGGCGAAAATTCTTAAATACCTGCGCATGTTTCATGCTTGGCTGGGGGTGTTGGTTATCCCTTGGGTTTTGATGTTCGGATTGACCGGGTTTTATCTGAACCATCAGAATTTCGTTCTGGGGCTGCTTCCGGCTGGGGAGTTTGATGAAAGCGCCCTTGCGGCAAACCCGCTGGAAAAGCCGCTGACGCTTGATGAGGCGACAAGGCTTTCTGACAGCTTTTGGCCCGAAGATCCGGCCCAAAAGGTCTCCATGGGGAATTACCACGGGTTCAGCGCCTATCAATTCGACAAACCGCAGGGGCAGATCATCGTGGCGGTTGCGACCGGGCATTATTACACCAAGACGGCACTGGTAAACACGACCTATTCCGCCCAGGGCGAGGTTCTGAACCGCCGGTATTACTGGCGCTATATCTTCGGCATTTTTCACAAGACCGGGTGGCTCAACTGGGGTTTCAAAACCCTTCTGGCCGATTTAACGGCGCTGTCTTTCATCGCATTCGGTCTTAGCGGTATCTTTCTTTGGGCAATGCCCCGCTATAAAAAAGCCCTGCGTCTTTTGCGGCTTAAATAGGGCGCCGGCCGAATGCGGCGCCCTTCCGTCATGCCTTATCCCCGCGCCCGCAGTGATTGCGGGTCATAGGGGCTTTCGTCAATAACCGTTGCCTTATGCGCTTGGCCCAAAATCGTCAGATCAAACACATCGCCGGGCTTCGTGCCGCTGGGCAAAAGCGCGATGCCGATGTCATGGCCGAACGTATAGGAATAGCTGCCCGAGGTGATCCGCCCCACCAGCGTGCCATCGCGGTAAAGGCTTTCGCCGCCGATCAGGCTTATGCCATCGGTCGGGATTTTCACCGTCACGCTGCGATGGGTGGTCGTATCGCGCAGCCGCATCAGCGCGTCACGGCCAATGAAATCGCCCTTGTCCAGCGCGATAAAGCGGTCAAGGCTGCTTTCCCAAGCCGTCATTCCGGGGTTCATGTCACGATACATGGCGCGATAAGATTTCTCCAGCCGCAGCCCCTCCAGCGCCTGCGTGCCGACGGGTTTCAGCCCATGCGCGCCACCTTCGGCAAAGATCTGGGCAATCAGGCCGCGCTGGTATTGCATCGGGCAATAGATTTCCCAGCCCAGTTCGCCTGAATAATTTACCCGCAGTATCCGCACATCAGATGCCAGCCCAAGATTGACCGATTTCACCGCGAACCACGGGAAATCTGCCGTTGCAAGGCTTTGTTCGGTCAGCGGTTGCAAGATGTCGCGCGCCTTGGGGCCGACCACCGTCATGCCGGCGCGTTCATTGCTGACATTGCGCAGGTTTACGCCCGATGCCGGCAAAAGCCGTGACAATTCATCCAGATAATAGCGTTCGGCGGTGGGGGTGCCGATCAGATAGAACAGGTCTTTGGCCAGCCGCGATACGGTGAATTCGCCCACAACCGTTCCGCGCGGTGTTAGAAGATGTGACAGGTTCGCCCGGCCGATTTTGGGCAGACGATTGGCCAAGATCCCATCCAGCCAAGCCGCCGCGCCGGGGCCTGAAACCTCGTATTTGGCCATGAAACTCATCTCGATCAGCCCGGCCGTTTCGCGCACCGCGCGCGCCTCGGCCCCGACGTGAACGCCCTTTTCCGTCCAGCGCCAGCTTGCCTGATTTTCGCGCGCCACCCCTTCGGGCGCATACCAGTTGGGGTGTTCCCAACCGTTCAGCGCACCCCAGACAGCGCCTTTGGCATCCAGAAAATCATAGGATGGCGCGGTTTTTTGCGGGCGGGCAGCGGGGCGTTCTTCGCCGGGGTAATGCTGTTCGCCATGGGTACCCCAGCTTTCAAGGATCTTCGGTTTCAGCCAGTTCTTGTTGGCAAAATCGCCAAAGCGCCGTGGGTCAAGCGCGGTGGTATCCAGATCATTGCCGCCTTCCACGATCTGCTCAGACAGATAATGCCCGATGGAGGCCCCCCAAAGGATGCCCCCCGGCACGCCTTCGGCCAGCCACAGATTCGGCGCGCCGCCCCATGCCTTGCCCATCAACGGCAGCTCATCCGGGGTCATCTGGAAGGGGCCGCGCACATTGGCCTTGATGCCCACCTCGCCCAAGGCAGGCACGGTTTTCATCGCTTCTTCCCAGTTCCACGCGACGGAGTCGAAATCTTCTTCCAGCAAATCCGCGCCAAACCAGTGCGGCACACCGTTTTCGGCAAAAAGCTTCAGCTTTTCCGTGCGTTCATAGGGGCCGAACATCAGCCCGTCGCCTTCTTCGCGCAGATAACCTTCATAGGCTTCGTCCCGCAAGATCGGCATTTCGGGCAGGCCCGCCGCCTTGCGCGCCTTGATCTGCGGCAGGGCTTCGGTGATCCAGTATTGGTGAATGATCGGAATGGCCGGCAAATCAAGCCCGAACATCGCACCCGTTTGGCGGGCATAGTTGCCGGTTGCGCTGATTACATGTTCGCACAAAATCTCGCCGTTGTTGGTGGTGATCTTCCACTCGCCACTGGCCGTGCGGGCGACCGATTTCACCTCGGTGTTCAGATAGATCTTCGCCCCCAGATCGCGGGCGCCTTTGGCCAAGGCCATGGTCACATCGGCCGGCGCGATATGGCCGTCGTCGGGGTTGTAAAGCGCGCCCAGCATTTCTTCGTCGGCGCGCAACAGCGGCCACAACTCATGCACGGCCTTTTTATCCAGAAGGCTGGCGCGGATGCCTTGGGTTTCAAACGTGTCGAGATAGCTTTGGTATTCGTCCAGCCGGTCGCGCGATTTGGCAAGCCGCAACTGGCCGCATTTGTGCCAACCAACCTTCAGGCCGGTTTCGGCCTCAAGCCCTTCATAAATCTCGATGGATTTCTGAATCATGATCCCGATGGAGCGCGACCTTGCATAGCTGGGAATAAGCCCCGCCGCGTGCCAGGTGGAACCCGCGGTCAGTTGTGTGCGCTCCAGCAGCGCCACATCCGACCAACCACGTTTGGCCAGCCCGTAAAGAATGCCCACCCCGACACAACCGCCGCCGATGACCACCGCTCTTGCGTGGGTTTGCATATTGGACCTGCCTTTCGCCATACCGCATTTATCGGCCGGGATATTCCACCGCGCGCCCTTCGCTGTGAAGGCGGTAAAATGTTGGCCGATCATAGCCTCAGGTTATGAGGGCCGCAAAACGCAGATCAGATTGCGAAAACATCCGCGCCACCATATCCTGCCGTTATGCACCGCCTTCGCGCTCATATCCCTTCGGCCAATGTGCTGTTCACCTTCGAGGCCGCCGCCAGGCGGCGCAGCTTTACATCCGCTGCCGAAGAACTGAACGTCTCGCAACCCGCCGTCAGCAAGATGATCCGCCAGCTTGAGGCGGCGCTTGGCGTGCGGCTGTTTCATCGGGGCGTTCGCCCGCTGGAATTGACAGCCGAAGGCAAGCGGCTTTTCGCGGATGTCGAACGCAGCTTTGATACGCTGGAAGCCACCATCGTTTCCATCCGCCATGGCGCGCGTAAAGACACGGTTACGGCCTCATTCTCGGCGTCGTTCCTGCAATTGTGGCTTCTGCCGCGACTGGCCGAATTTTACGAATTTTACCCCGGCATAGGCTTGGTTCTTGAAGAAAGCAGTCAGGACGAATTCGATCTTTATTCTGAAGGCATCGAGGTGTCGTCCCGTCTGGGGCTGGGCGACTGGCCCGATGTGGACTGTTGGCATCTGGTGCCCGAAGTGATCTTTCCGGTCAGCCATCCGGGCTATATCGCCAAGAACGGCGGCGCGATTGCCCTGCGGGATCTGTCGCAGGCGCGGCTTTTGCATTTCCGCGAAAAGCACCGCGTTCGCTTTGGCTGGCGCGATTGGCTTGCCGCCACCAACACCCCGTTCAGTGACAGCAGCCAGCCGATCGTTTTCAGCGATGCGCTGGGTTCAATCGGTGCGGCGGGGCTTGGCCATGGCATCGCGCTGGGCTGGCCGCATCTGGTGCTGGATGACATCTTGAAGGGCAATTTGCAGCAGGTGGGCGATATTCGCCATGCGACGGGCAAGTCGGTTTATTTGGTGGCCTCAAGGCGCAAAGAGCTGTCTCCGGCGGCGCGGGTTGTTGTGGATTGGATGCTGAAACAGATGGCCGCCGATATCTTGTCGCAGCCGGCGCTCTTTCAGGCGGCGGAATAGGTCGCTTTTCGCCGCGAAAATTCATGTTTCTGCCGGTTTTTCGTGGTTTTCATAACTGATGGTTATCATGGGTGGCATATTTTCTGCTGATACGTTTTGCCGGTCCTTGGCATAAGGTGCCGCGAACCACCGCGCCCCGCGCCCCATTGCCCGCAGGAGAATGACATGACCGCCGAAACACCCCGACGCAGTGGCGGACGTGACGCGCGCGTGCGCGCCCGCACCATGGCCGCCCCGGCCTATCTGCCCGCTGTAGAAAACCGGGTTGGCCCGATTGATCTTTTGGGCCCCGAAGGTGTGCAGCGTATCCATAAGGCGGCGATGCGGATTTTGTCGGAAACCGGGATCATCTTTCGCGATGCGCGCGCCTTGGCCGATTGGCGCAAGGCAGGTGCAAGGGTGGTGGATGAACGGGTCTACCCTGCCGAAGACCTGCTGATGGATCTTCTGAAATCGGTGCCGCAATCTTATGTTTTCAACGCGCGGAACCCGGCCCATACCGTTGACATCGGCGGCCGGAAATCGGTTTTCGCCAATGTCTATGGCGCGCCTTTTGTCTATGATCTGGATGGTCAGCGGCGGCGCTCCACGCTTGCCGATACGCAAAACTTCTTCAAACTGGCGCAGATGAGTCCGGCGATGCATGTGGCAGGGATTTTGCCGGTAGAGCCGCAGGATATTCCCGTTGCGGAACGGCACCTTGAGCTGGTTTCCTCGGCACTGAAACTGTCGGACAAGCCGATCATGGGCAGCGTCCATTCCGAAGTGGCGGCGCATGATACGATTTCCATGCTGCGGATCGCCTTTGGCGAAGATTATCTGGAACAAAACGTTGCTGTTACCGCGCTTTTGAACTGCAACACGCCGCTGGTTTGGGATGAAACCATGCTGCAATCGCTGCGGATTTACGCGGCGGCAAACCAGCCCGCGCTTTTGACCCCCTTTCTTCTGGCAGGGGCCAGCGGCCCGGCCAGCCCCGAGGTGGGCGTGGCGCTTTTGTTGGCCGAAGCCTTGGCCGGCATCGCCTATGCCCAGATCGTGCGGCGGGGATGCCCGATGGTGCTGGGGGTGGCGCTGATGGGCGTGTCGATAAAGTCTGGCGCGCCGATGATGGGCACGGCGGAACCGGGGTTGATGAACCTGATCGTCGGCCAGATGGCGCGGTTTTACCGCCTGCCGTGGCGCTCTTGCACGATGTGGACCGGCGCGAAGGCGGCTGATCTGCAAGCGGGCTATGATTCTGCCAATTCGATGTGGCCGGTGATGCTGGCGGGGTGCAACTATATCATGCACTCTGCCGGTTTTCTGGAAGGTGCCTTGGGCGTCTCTTACGCCAAATGGGTGCAGGATGCGGCGCAACTGGAAGGATTTCACCGCTTTTTCAGCGGCTTGGGCGAAGAACCCGTCGATGCCATTTTGAACGATGTGGCGCAGGTTGGCCCCGGTGGGCATTTTCTGGGCACCGATCACACAAGGCTGAATTACTTCACCATCAACCGGCTGCAAAACAACGACAGCTATGAGCAATGGGCGGATGAGGGCGCAAAAACGGCCGAAACCGTGGGGGCTGAAGAAGCCCGCCGGATGCTGGATAGCTATGTTCAGCCGCCGATGTCGGATGACATCAGCGGCGCGCTGGATGAATTCGTCGCCCGCCGCAAAGCCGGGTGACGGGGCTCAATCCTCGTCGCGCAGCAAAAGCAAGAGCGCCAGCACCGTCAGCCCCACCCCGCCCAGCACCAGACCGGGCGGCGGGGTGCGGCCAAGGGCGATTTCCCACAAGATCACCCATGACGGCACAAGATAGGTATAGGCCATGACTTTGGCCGAGGGCAGGCGCAGCGTGGCATATTGCAGCAAGACGAAGGTCATCGAACTGGCCGCAACCGACACATAGATCAGGCAGACCCAGACAATGCCGGGCAATGCGGCCCAGTCGGTTTCCAGAACGTCACGCCAACCCCATATAAGCAAAAGGAAAAATCCGGCAACCATCATGCCAAAGGTAAAGACAATTGCCGGCTCTCCCCGGTTCAGTTTGCGCACCATCGGGGCGTAAATCGCATGGGCCACGCAGCCCCAGAAATAGATGATCTCGCCCGTGCCGATCTGAAAGCGCAGCGCGGCGGCAAGATCGGCGCGGAAGATCACCCAAAGCGCGCCGATGGCCCCGATGCTCAGCGCCAAGGCCATGCGCGCTGTGGTGATCTGGCGCAATAACACCCATCCGAACCCCGCCGCCATGATGGGGGTCAGGGTGAATACGGCGGCGGTGGATACAGCCTCGGCTGTTTGCAAGCCTTTGAACATAAGCACAAAATAGGCGGCGAGCAGACTTCCCAGAACGACATAGCGCCAAGGGGCCCGCCATGTGGCGCGCGGAAGCCCGGTGGTGGCGAGGGCCGCGATGCCTACGATCGTGCCGGCCAAGGCAAAGCGCAGCACCGTCAGGGCCGCTGGCGCGACGAAGGGGGCCGCCATGGCACCAAGGCTGAATGACCCCGCGACCAGCGCGGAAAAGGCCAGCATCGCCAGATGGCCGCGTTGGGCGGGGCTTAGCTGCATGACACCGCCCATTCCGCTGCTGCACGCTTCAGATGTGCAAGGAAACTTTGCACCTTCAAGGTGCGGTGCAGATCGACATGGGTGACAATCCACAGGGGCGCGGCCCATTCGGGGCGGGGCGGCATAACCTGAACAAGGTCTTGATTTTCTTTGGCAAAATGGGTTGTGCAAAACCCGATGCCAAGCCCGGATTTCAGCGCGGCAAGGTTTGCTGCGGGTTCGGTGATACGAAAGGACAGCGTTTCAGCCGGAACCTTTTCGCGCAGCCAGCGGTAAAAGGGCGCGCGGTTGTCGCTGGCTTCGGGCCCGATGAAGTGATGCTGGGGAAGCTCGGCCTCTGATTGGGGCAGGCCGTGCCGTTCCATATAGCTGCGCGCGGCGTAAAGGCCGTAATGCATGGTCAGAAGTGGCTGCACCACATTGTCGGGTTCTTGCGGCGCAGCACCGGCGCGGATGGCGATATGGGCTTCGCCGTAATCCAGACGAAAGACCCGCATATCGGTAAGGAACCGAATTTTTACGGATGGAAAATCAAGCATATAGGCGGAAAATACCGGGGCCATCAAATCAGCGATGCCGGTGATTGCGGTGACCACCAACTCGCCCGTCACGGTTTCGCCCTGACCTTTGATGCGGCTGGCAAGCTGGCTGAATTGCTCCTCGGTGGTTTGGGCTACCGAGAGCAGATCGCGCCCCGATTCCGTTGGCGTGTAGCCGCGCGCATGGCGCTGAAACAGCTTGGTTCCCAGCCGTTTTTCCAAGGCATCAATGTGGCGAATGACGGTGGCATGATGCACGCCCAGCACTTCGGCCGCGCCCGAAACCGTGCCCAGACGGGCCACCTGAAAGGCGGTGCGGATTTCATCCCAGTTTTCCATAGGCCCGGCCTTCCTGTGCGCATCTGCACAGAGGGAAGCCGTTTCATGGCCGGGATGCAAGGGGGGATTTCGGCGGGGCGTGGGAAGGGCGCAGGATGGGGGGCTGGCCGTAGGGCCGCCCGTCAGACAGCCGCCGGACAGGCCGCGCGCGGCGGAAAGACCTTGGCAACCTGCGCAGATGCACTGTTCCCGCAGAATAGGGGGCGCCATGGCGACGAAGAAACAAACCGATTTTGCCTTTCACCAACTGGGCCAGGTGCTGCGCGAACTGGAAAGCGACCTGCGCTGGAAGCTCGACGGGTCCGTGCGCATCCCGCAAGCCTGGCACGACATCGCGCAGGCCCGAACCCAGCCCAAGCGCAGCAAGGTGTCGCTGCGGGTGGACAACGACGTGCTGGCGTTCTTTCAGACCATGGGGCCGGGGCATACAACGCGGATGAACGCGGTCCTGCGCACCTTTATGCTGGCCCGTCTGGCCGAGGTGGTGAAGGACAGCGCCGACTATCAGGCCACCCCGCAAGAGGTGGAACACCGGGTGCGCGATGAAATCTGGGCGGTGATCCGGGGGCAGGAACGGGCAAAAGAAGCCGCCGAGGAACGGCTGGCGGCACAGGCGAAGGGGAAGGAGCGGCTGAAGGCGGTCAGGCGGACGTGGGAGGAGAAGACGGGAGGGTGAGGGGGGCGGGCATTGGGGAAGGACGCAGCGAAGGGTGGCTTTGGGGCCAGATTGACCGATGCTGCATTTCGCTCGAATGTCTTCTGACAAAACAGTTTTCCATGCGGCAAACTTACTATACAGTTGGCCACATGGAAAACTATCAATCGGCTCTCGATACGGCCTTCCACGCACTCGCCGATCCGACACGCCGAGCTGTGATCGCACGGCTGATCGAGGGACCAGCATCGGTCAGGGAACTCGCCGCTCCATTTGATATGGGCCTTCCATCGTTCTTGAAGCACGTGAAGGTGCTGGAAGCCTGTGGTCTGATTGGGTCGGAGAAGTCCGGACGGGTTCGGACCTGTCGCATCATCCCGACACAACTGGCTGCCGCAGAGGATTGGCTTAGTGAGCAACGCGTAATCTGGGAGGGCCGGACAGACCGTCTGACTGGCTTTGTCGAAAAACAGCACCTGATGGAGACGACCGATGACGATGCGTAACGAATTGTCAGTATCCAGACTCATCAACGCCCCGCGTTCCACGGTCTGGCAGGCATGGGCAAACCCCAGGAACTTCGAGCAATGGTGGATACCCGCACCAATTTCTTGCCGTGTCGCGAAGATGGACCTCAGGCCTGGTGGGGGCTTCGTGACGCTGATGAGCGAAGACGGCAGCGCGTTCAATCCTCACGTGGACGGATGTTTTCTGGAGATCGTTCCGCAGGAACGGATCGTGTTCACGACGGCACTTAACGAAGGATGGGTGCCTGCTGAGCCATGGTTGGCGCTGACTTCGATCATTACGATGGAGGACGAAGGCAGGGGCACGCGATACATTGCCAGAGCGATCCACAAGAATCCTGAGGACAGTCGGAGGCACGAGGAACTGGGTTTCGAGCAAGGTTGGGGCACCGCCATAGAGCAACTTGCCAATCTGGCCGAAAAACTCTGAAACAAGAGCATTCCGATTGTTCATTGGCAGGTAGAGTATAGGTTCAAGTCACGGAAGCCCCAGATCGCCCCGTCCCGCATGGCTGACCTTGGTGGCTGCCGTCGCAAGCGACCGCCCTCACGCTTGACTCCTGCGCCGTTTCCCCCTATCCGCACATGAGATTCCCCGGAGGCCCATCGCTTCCGGTCCTTTGCCTTTTGCGAAGGATCGCCATCTGCCAGCGCGTTGCGCCCGCAGGTGTCGTTTCGCTTTGGGTTTGGGAAACTTGATCCGCCGCCCCATATCGGGGTGAAACCGCAAAAGGGTGCGCTGATGTTTGAGAGCCTTTCCGAACGCCTTGGCAGCGTTTTCGACCGTCTGACCAAGGCCGGGGCGCTTTCGGAAGCTGACGTTGAGGCGGCGCTGCGCGAGGTGCGGGTGGCGCTTTTGGAGGCGGATGTCTCCTTGCCGGTTGCGCGCGATTTCATCAAGGCGGTGAAGGCCAAGGCCACGGGGCAGGCGGTGACGAAGTCGGTCACGCCGGGCCAGCAGGTTGTGAAGATCGTTCATGACGAGCTGGTGCATGTGCTGGCCGGTGATGGCGAACCGGATGCCTTGAAGATCGACAACCCGCCGAGCGCGATTTTGATGGTGGGTTTGCAAGGCTCGGGCAAGACGACGACCACGGCGAAGCTGGCCAAGCGGTTGAAGGAAAAGAACGGCAAGAAGGTGCTTTTGGCATCGCTTGATACCAACCGTCCGGCGGCGATGGAGCAATTGGCGATTTTGGCGGGGCAGGTCGGTGTTGACAGCCTGCCGATCGTCAAGGGCGAAACTGCGGTGCAGATTGCTAAGCGGGCGAAGACGCAGGCCACTTTGGGCGGCTATGACGTGGTGTTTCTGGATACCGCCGGTCGTCTGCATATCGACGAAGTGTTGATGGATGAAGTGCAGGCGGTGCGCGACATCGCCCAGCCGCGCGAAACGCTGTTGGTGGTTGATGGTCTGACCGGCCAGGACGCGGTGAATGTCGCGACGGAATTTGACGGCAAGGTCGGGATTTCCGGCGTTGTGCTGACGCGGATGGACGGCGACGGGCGCGGCGGTGCGGCGCTGTCGATGCGGGCCGTGACGGGCAAGCCCATTCGCTTTGTCGGTCTTGGCGAAAAGATGGACGCCATCGAGACCTTTGAGGCCGAGCGTGTGGCGGGCCGTATTCTGGGCATGGGCGACATCGTCGCGCTGGTGGAAAAGGCGCGCGAGACCTTTGAGGCCGAGCAGGCCGAACGCATGGCCAAGCGCTTTGCCAAGGGTCTGTTCAACATGAACGACATGCGCGGCCAGCTTGAGCAGATGCTGAAGATGGGCGGGATGCAGGGCTTGATGGGGATGCTGCCGGGCATGGGTGGCATGGCCAAGAAGGCCGAGGAAGCCGGTTTCAACGACAAGATGTTGCGCCACCAGATCGCGCTTATCAATTCGATGACCAAGAAAGAACGCGCCAACCCCGATCTGATGGCGGCCAGCCGGAAAAAGCGGGTTGCGGCGGGGGCGGGCCTGGATGTGGCCGATCTCAACCGTCTGTTGAAGCAGCACAAGCAGATGGCCGAGATGATGAAGAAGATGGGCAAAGGTGGCATGATGAAACAGGCCATCAAGCAGATGATGGGCAAGGGCGGTATGCCCGATATGTCCAAGATGTCGCCCGCCGAGTTGGAAGCCGCGGCCAAGGGCATGAAGGAAGGCATGGGCATGGGCGGGGGCTTCCCCGGTATGCCAAGGGGCATGAGCCTGCCTTCGGGTCTTTCGGGGCTGATGAAGAAGAAATGATCGCCCCCACCCTTCATACGGGCCGTTTGACGCTGCGGATGCCCCGGCTGGAAGATTTCCAGCACCGGGCGGCGTTCTATGCGTCAGAGCGGTCGGTGTGGGAGGGCGGCCCGCTGTCGCGCCATGCGGCGTGGCGGGTTTGGGCCTCGGAAGTGGGGCAATGGCCGCTGATGGGGTATGGGCCGTTTTCGGTGGAAGAAGGCGGGGAGTATGTCGGTGAGGTGGGGATTTACCATCCCGCCGAATACCCCGAGCCGGAGCTGGGTTGGTTCGTTGTGCCTAGCGCCGAGGGGCGCGGGATTGCGGCCGAGGCAGCGCGGGCGGTGATGGCCTGGGCGCGCGAGAGCTTTGGTTGGGACGAGATCATCAATATCATCGACCCCGGCAACGCGCGGTCCATCGCGTTGGGGCTGCGCTTAGGCGGGCGGATTGACGCCAGCCGTCCGGGGATCGACCCCGGCGATGTGGTGATCGTGCATGACCTGCGGGCGCACGATTTTTCGACGAAAAATCGGGGGGTGGCATGAGCCTGACCAACGCCCCGCGGATCGAAACCGAACGCCTTGTCCTGCGTGGCCCCGAAGCGCTGGACTTTGAGGCTATTGCGGCATTCTATGCGGATGCCGGCCGCTCTTGGGGCTTTGGCGGGCCGCAAAACCGCACGGAGGCGTGGCGCTGGTTTGCCAGCCTGATCGGGCATTGGGCCTTGCGCGGGTTCGGTTTCTGGATGGTCGATACCCGAGCGGGCGAGACGGTCGGGATGGTTGGCCTGTGGGAACCGGAGGGCTGGCCGGAACCGGAGTTGGGCTATGTCATGTTCGCCAATGGCGAAGGCAAAGGGTTTGCGTTTGAAGCCGCCGTAGCCGCGCGTGATCACGCATATCGGCATATGGGTTTTGCGGCGCTTTCATCGAATATCTTTCCCGGCAATGCGCGTTCTGTTGCGCTGGCTGAACGCATGGGTGCCTGGAAAGAGCGCGAGTTCGACAATGTCAGCCATGGCACGGAGATGGTCTATCGTCACCCCGGCCCGGAGGCGGTGGCATGATCGCGCTGACGGGCATTCCGGTGATCGAGACGGAACGGCTGCGCCTGCGCGGGCCGAAGCTGAGCGATTTTGACACCATGGCGGGCTTCCTGACCTCGCCGCGGGCATCCCATGTTGGCGGGCCGGTGCCGCGGGTGCAGGCTTGGCGGGCCTTTGGGCATTTGACCGGTCATTGGGTGCTGCGCGGCTTTTCGATGTTCATCATGGCCGACAAGACCAGCGATGCGCCCTTGGGCATGTCGGGCCCGTGGTTTCCCGAAGGCTGGCCGGAACCGGAAATCGGCTGGTCCATTTGGGATGAAAAGGCTGAAGGCAAGGGCATCGCCTTTGAGGCCGCCATGGCCGCGCGGGATTGGGCCTATCGGGCACTGGGCTGGACCACGGCGATTTCGCTGATCGCGGAGGGCAATACCCGGTCTGAGGCGCTGGCCCGCCGCATGGGCTGCGCGCTGGACGGCGAATTCACCCACGAAACCTTTGGCAAGAGCCGCATCTTCCGCCACCCTGCGAGGACCGCATGACTGACGCCACCGCACGCGCCGCCGAAGTGCTGAAAGAGCATCGCCAGTCGATCGACCGGCTGGATGCGATTTTGGTTTTCACGCTGGCCGAACGTTTCAAACACACGCAGGCGGTGGGCAAGCTCAAGGCGGAACACGATCTGCCCCCCTCGGACCCGACGCGCGAGGCGCGCCAGATCGAGCGGCTGGAGCGGCTGGCGGTCGAGGCTGATCTTGACCCGGAATTTGCCAAGAAATTCCTGACCTTCATCATCGGTGAAGTTATCAGGCATCATGAGAAACTACAGAAATAAACCAACCCGGTGGGGGGCTCCCCATCCTGAAAGATCCTAAGGAGACTACCTATGTCGTTGAAAATCCGTCTGGCCCGTGGTGGCAGCAAGAAGCGTCCGCACTATTCGATCGTTGCGACCGACAGCCGTATGCCGCGCGATGGCCGCTTCTTGGAAAAGCTGGGCACCTATAACCCGATGCTGGCCAAGGACGATGAAAAGCGCGTCGTCATGAACCTGGACCGCATCAAGGCCCTGCTGGCCACCGGCGCCCAGCCGACCGACCGCGTTGCCCGCTTCCTGGAATCGGCTGGCGTTCTGGCCAAGAAAGCCCGTTCGAACCCGAAGACCGGCACCCCCGGCAAAGCCATGGCTGAGCGCGCTGCCAAGAAGGCCGCCCGCAACGAAGCCCCGGCGGCTGAGTAAGCTTTGTTGTCGCTGATCCCCGGTTTGGGATTGGTGCGCCGGTCCATTACGATTGCCCTTTGCGGGGCATCGTTTTGGGCGGGCGTGAAATTTGCCGAGTCCGGGCAGGCTGCGGCCTGTCTGGGCGCCGGCGGCCAAATGGACCCGCGCGGGTTTTGCAGCAAAAGCGAGGCAACCGCCCCATGAGCAGCGATCATATCTGTGTGGGGGCCATTTCCGGCTCGTTCGGGGTTCAGGGCGAGGTGCGCCTGAAATCCTTTTGCGCCGAGCCAACGGCGATTGCCGATTATGGCCCGCTTTTCACCAAAGATGGCAGCCGCAGTTTTACGGTAAAGCTGACGCGCCCGGTATCGGGCGGGCTTGGGGCGCGGCTTTCGGGCATCAAGACCAAGGAAGAAGCCGATGCGTTGCGCGGCACCGAGCTTTATGTCGATCGGGCGCGTTTGCCGACGCTGCCGGATGACGAATTTTACCACTCGGATCTGATCGGGTTGCAGGTGTTGGACACCGGCGGCGCAGATCTGGGGCGGGTGATCGCGGTGCATAACCATGGCGCCGGCGATATTTTGGAAATCAACGGGGCGGGGCGCAAGGCGGCGCTGATGCTGCCCTTTACGCTGGCGGCGGTGCCGACGGTGGATCTGGCCAAGGGCCGCATTATCGCAGATTTGCCGGAAGGGCTGGACTAAGACCCTTTCCCGCGCTTTGATAGGCGCAGCGCCGCAAGAGCGTGTGGGACAGGGTTGTTGGGTAATGCGTTTTCGGTTGGGGCTTTTCAAAGGGGCCACGGCGCTTTTGTATCTTGGCCCGCTTGTGGCGGGGCTGGCCGGCTTTAGCTGGGGCGTGGTGGCGATTTTCGTGCTGATCTTCTGGCTTTGGCTTTATATTCAGCGGCCTTGGTCATGGCGGCAAAACCTGCAAGATTTGTGGCAGTCTGAGGCGCTGGTGGCGCTGTCGGGTGAAGGTGTGACGCAGGCGCTGCTGGTGGCGGCCAGCTTTGGCATAGGGCGCGGCCTTGGCGGGATGCTGGGGGCAGAGCCGCAGTTGCCGCTGATGCTGCCGGTGGCGATTTCCTTTCTGGCGATTCCTTTGACGCGCATGATCTGGCCCGCTTGGCAGCCCGGCACGGCCAAAACCCTGCTGGCGCAAAGCCCGCCGCCCCCCGCCGATAACCGCCAGAGCGAAGCGCAGGTTGCGGCCCGCATGGTGGCAGAATTGCGCAACCTGCCGGCGGGCAGCGACGATGCGCTGTTGCAGGAACATCTGGCGGCCATGGCCACGCAGGTTGGCCCCGAGATGCTGCGCATGGCCCTGATGGACCCGGTTTATGACGGCACGGCCAGCGCGCTGCACCTCAGGGCGGCGGTGTTACATGCCACCGACGGGGCCACGGTTGATGCCTTGGCGGGCAGCGCCTATGCCATGGCGCTTTTCCGGCTGTTGAATGAGGCCGGGCTTTTGGTGCTGTTTGCCCAACGCTGCACCGCACTTTTGGCCGAAGACATCACGCGCCTGCCCGATTGCCCCGATCCCGAGGCAGTGCTGGCCATGGCCGAGCGGGTGCCGGCGGCGGCCAAGGCGCTGGCGGTTTTTGGCCGGGCCTTGGGGGCGGCGCGGAGCGAATAGGGTGCGTATCATCCTTCATGCGGGGTTTCACAAGACTGGCACCACCAGCCTTCAGGCGGCCTTGGCAGCACATGGCCCTGCCTTGGCAGATTTCGCCCGGATTGAGACGCTGAAGCTAAGCCCCGGTCTGTCGGCGGCAACCGGGGCGGCGCGGGCGTTTTCTCAAAATGGCAAGATGGCGGCGTTGCAGGCAGGAATGCAGCAATGGGCGCAGGGTTTGGCGCCGCCGGATGGCCGGGTTCTGTTGATTTCATCCGAAGACTTCGCCGGCCATATGCCGGGGCGTTTTGGCCTGAAAGATTATCGTGCGGTGGTTGAGACCGTGCCGGCGGCGGTGGCGGCGCTGTGGGGGCGCTTTGCCGAAGCTGCGCCGGAAATTGCTGTGCTGTTCACGCTGCGTGCGCCGGAGCCATGGTTGAAATCGCTGCATTGGCAGGTGGCGCTGCACCCGGATCTGACGCTGAACGCGCGGCAGTTTTGCCGCAGCCATGCCGGGGCGGCCGATTTCGCGGCGGTGCTTGGGCCGTTGGGGCGGGCCTTGGGTGCGCGGGCGCGGCTGGTGACGGTGGCGCTGGAAGATCTGGCCGCGCGGCGGCTTGGCCCGGTTGAGGCGCTTTATGATCTGGCCGCTATGCCGGATGGCTTGCGCCAAGGGCTTGTGCCGCTGGCCCAGCATAACCGCCAATCCATCGCGGGGCTGGCGGATCAGTTCGTGCGGATGAACCGGGCGGGTTTGCCGCATGACGAGCTGCGCCGTGCCAAATCGGCCATGGTGCGGGTGATGCGGGCGCTGGAGGAAGACGACAGCACAGACAGCGACTGAGGCACAGATCGCGACTGGCCCCTTCCCGTAGTGGCCAAGGGGCGTTAAAGCCGGGCGGAACCCAGCCCGAAAGGTTTTGGCATGTCTGATCCTGCTTCTGATCCTGCTGAGGAAAATCGGAACGCCGCACCGGCGCCGCGCAAATCGCATGGGCGGTTGCAAATCTCGGCCAGCGTGAAGCCGCGGGTGCTGATGGAGGAGCCTTTGCTGTTGAAGGGCGCATGGGTGGCGCGGATCATCACGCTGTTTCCTGATGCCTTTCCCGGCACGCTGGGTTTAAGCCTGACCGGCAAGGCGCTGGAGATGGGGCGCTGGCGGCTGGAGCCGGTTGATCTGCGCAGTTTCGGCATTGGCAAGCACCGCAATGTCGATGACACGCCGGCAGGTGGCGGCGCGGGCATGGTTTTGCGCGCCGATGTGGTGGATGCGGCCTTGCGGCAAGCCTGCGACGGCACACCGCGCGACCGCGCGCGCTGGCCGGTGGTGTATCTGTCACCGCGTGGCAAGCGTTTTGATCAGGCGACAGCGCGGAAATGGGCCGAGGCCGATGGAATCACGCTGCTTTGTGGCCGGTTTGAAGGCGTGGATCAGCGGGTGCTGGACCATTGGCAGATTGAAGAAGTCAGCCTTGGCGATTTTGTCCTGACCGGGGGCGAGATTGCCGCACAAGCGATGCTGGATGCCGCGGTGCGGCTGATCCCCGGTGTTTTGGGCAATGCCGAAAGCATTGAGGAAGAAAGCCATAGTCACGGGCTGTTGGAGCATCCGCAATACACCCGCCCGCAGGAATGGGAGGGCCGCGAAATTCCCGAAGTGCTGACCAGCGGCGACCATGGCAAGATTGCCAAATGGCGCCGGGCTGAGGCGGAAAAGCTGACGCAGGAACGCCGCCCGGATATGTGGGCGAAACGCTGAGCGGTTTTGCGCTCTCTCCACCGGGTGGAGAGAGCAGGGGATGGATCAGACCGCCACTTCGACCCGGCCCAAAGGATGCGAACAGCAGGCGAGGATGAAGCCATCGGCCACGTCTTCGTCGCTGATGCCGCCGTTATGGACCATATGCACCTCGCCCGCGGTTTTCTTCACCTTGCAGGTGCCGCACAGGCCAAAGGTGCAGCCCGAGGGGATGTTCAGTCCGGCGCGTTTGGCGACGGCCAGCACGGTATCGGTTTCATCGCAGGCCGCAGTTATGCCTGACGTGGCAAAGGTGATTTCAGCCGCCGCGCCCGCTTCGGGGGTGATGTCGGTCAGGGCGGGGGCTTCGGCTTCGTCATGCACCGGCGCGCCAAAGCTTTCCTGATGGTAATGGGCCATGTCAAAGCCAAGCGAGGCCAGCATGTCGCGCACCGCCTGCATGAAGGGTTCTGGCCCGCAGCAAAAGACCTCGCGTTCCAGATAGTCAGGCGCCATCAGGCCCAGCATGATCTGGGAAAGCCGGCCCTGATAGCCATGCCAGGTGCGAAACGCGTCGGGTTCTTCCACGGTAAAGCGCAGTTTCAGCCCCGGCACGCGGTTGGCAAAGTTTTCCAGCCTTTCGCGAAAGATGATTTCCGAAGGGTGCTTGGCGGCATGAACAAAGGTGATGTCGGGCATTTCGCCCGAATCCCAGGCCCATGTTGTCATCGACATCATGGGGGTGATGCCTGAACCTGCCGAGATAAAGAGATATTTCTGCGCCGGGTGGCGATGAAAGCTGAAAATCCCCGCCGGGCCGTAAGCCTTGATCTTCATGCCGGGTTTCAGGTGATCCAGCATCCAGCGCGTGCCGACAGACCCGGCCTGCGCCTTGACCGTGATCGAAATCGACAAGGGGCGCGAGGGCGAGGACGAGATGGTATAGGTGCGCTGGACGTTGCCGCCGGGAACGGGAAGGTCCAGCGTGATGAACTGGCCCGGCTGATAGTCAAACCACGCGCCCGAAGGCGCGCGGAAGGTGAAGCTGGCGGTATCGGCCACGTCGGGCACGATCATGGCGCATTCAAGCCATTCGTCATCGGTCCAAGGCTTGCCCGACCAGTTGATCTGCGCGCCCATCTTATTCAGCCGCCATCGGTTTGGCGGGTGTCAGGTGACGCGTCATCGTGGTGCAATACCAGTCGATGAACTGCGCCACGCCGCTTTCTTGCTGCGGCGAATAGGGGCCGGGTTCATAGGCGGGCGACAAGATGCCCTTCTGGTTTTCTTCAACCACCAGACGGTCTTCGTCATTGGTGGCTTCCCAAACCTCGGTCAGGCGTTTCAGGTCATAATCACGGCCTTCGACGGCGTCTTTATGCACCAGCCAGGTGGTCACAACCTCAGTTTCAGTGGCGGAAATCGGCAGGACGCGGAAGTTCAGCACATGATCGGAAAGGAAGTGGTTCCAGGTGTTCGGGTAGTGGAAGAACAAAAGCGAGCCGGCATTGGCAAAGGGCATTGCGGGCAGTTTGGGCGCGGCCGCTTTGCCGTCCATCGTGTAGCTGACCGCATCGCCCACGAAGGGGATACGCACCAGACGCCATTGTTCACTGTCGGAAATCAGATAGCGCGAGGGCAGGCCGGCGGCTTCGCAGCGCGCGACATGGGCGGCACCCACGGGCGAAGACAGGCTGTCATCGCCGCCGACAAGGTTCGGGTCATCGTTGAAGGTGCGGCACAGCGCGGGGTGCGAGCCGGCGCAGTGATAGCATTCGCGGTTGTTTTCCAGCACCAGTTTCCAGTTGCCGTTTTCCACGATGCGCGATTGATGCGCGACCTTCAGATCGGCCAGCCCATGCGCCGCGGTGTAGCGGTTGGCAGCGGTTTGCACCGGGGTAAAGTCGGGGGCGGTTTCGGCCACGCAGACAAAGACCATTCCGGCGGCAACCGCGCAATGCACCGATTTCAGCCCATGGGCGGCGGGCTTGAATTCAGGGCCCATTTCGCGCGCCCACATCAGTTTGCCGTCAAGGTCATAGGTCCATTGGTGATAGGGGCAGACAAGCTTGGCGGTGGTGCCGGTGGTTTTGGAGCAAAGGCGCTGGCCGCGGTGGCGGCAGACGTTGTGGAAGGCGCGAATCTCGCCATCGGTGCCTTTGACGATCACCACCGGATAGGCCCCGAGTTGCAGGGTCACATAGGCCCCGGCCTTGGGCAATTCGGCGGCAGAAGCGGCAAAGATCCAGTCGCGATACCAGATCGCGTTCAGATCGGCCGTGAGCGCGCCTTCGTCGCAATAAAGCGCCTGGGGCAGCGAATGATTGGGGCGGCGTGCCGCGAATTGGGCGGCGATTTCGGCTTGGTTCAACATATGGCCTCGCTTTCCCCGACCATCCCGTCGGGGCTGTTTCAGATAGACGGGGACAGGGGCGCAACCGGCAGGCAAAGGAGCCTTGGCCGCCCAACCGCCCACCGCGGGTGACGTTTTCGCAAGGCTGGTTTCCGGGCTTGGGGCATGTGGATCTTGCGATCCGGGCGTGACGCCTTCCCAGGGGCTGCAGTCCCCAGTGGCTGAATGTCACGCCGCTTGCCCGTTACCGTTGCGGGGGCAGCGCCGGCTTTTCACCGGCTTCCCAATTCTCCGCTGTCGCCAGCGGCACCTTGCAGCGGCGACCATAGGGGCAAAGCGGCAATGTCATATCGCAGCCGCGACACCGGCGCATGAAAATCCGACAGGGGATGTGATGAATTGCAGATTCATCATTTTTGCCCGATAAGCGGCCGTGGTTGGGGCGGCCATGACCCTTGACCCCCGCCCCACCTTTGCCTATACGCCGCCCTGTCCGGGGCACATATGCCCATCGGATGCGATTCCCTATGCCTGTTCCCGGACCCTTCCTCCGGCCAAAGGCGACAGGGGCGCGAGACATGAAAAGGCATACGGCATCTCTGGCGGGCTTGCGAAAGTAGGGACCCGATCGAAGACCAGAAGCTCTGACGTGGCATCACCTCTGCGGGCACACCGCAGGCAAATGGAGACAGGCGATGAACCTGATCGCACAACTCGAAGCCGAGCAGATCGCTGCGCTTGGCAAGACGATCCCCGACTTCAAGGCTGGTGACACCATCCGCGTCGGCTACAAAGTGACCGAAGGCTCGCGTTCGCGCGTGCAGAACTACGAAGGCGTTTGCATCGGCCGCAAGGGCGGTCTGACCATCTCGGCCTCGTTCACGGTCCGCAAGATTTCCTTCGGTGAAGGCGTGGAACGTGTGTTCCCGCTTTATTCGACCAACATCGATTCGATCGAAGTGGTCCGCCGTGGCCGCGTGCGTCGCGCCAAGCTGTACTATCTGCGTTCGCGCCGCGGCAAATCGGCCCGTATCGCTGAAGTCACCAACTACAAAGAAAAAGCTGAGTGAGGAGAGGCGTCATGAAAGACGGCATTCACCCCGACTATCACTTCATCGAAGTGAAAATGACCGACGGCTCCACCTTCCGCACCAAGACCACCTGGGGCAAGGAAGGCGAAACGATGGCGCTGGATATTGACCCGCTGTCGCACCCCGCCTGGACCGGCCAGACCGCCAAGCTGATGGACACCGGCGGCCGCGTGTCGAAGTTCAAGAACAAATACGCTGGTCTGGGCTTCTGATCCCGGCCCCAGCGGCAAGGCAAAGGCGCGTCTTCGGGCGCGCCTTTTTCATTTTGGCCACGCTTTTGAAACGGTGGCTTTTGCTGTAACAGAAATTGTCATGCGCCCCCCTTTCGCAGCCGGGCGCTTCTTGTCAAAAGGCAGTTCCCGCATGATGCGGTGGTAAACAGGGGATGGGTCAAAGATGGCGCATATCATCGTTGTGGGCAATGAAAAGGGCGGGTCCGGCAAATCGACCACTTCGATGCATATTGCCACGGCGCTGGTGCGGATGGGGCATCGGGTGGGGGCATTGGACCTTGACCTGCGGCAGAAAAGCTTTGGCCGCTATGTTGAAAACCGCCGCGCCTTTTTAAAACGCGCGGGGCTGGATCTGCCATCGCCCGATTACATCGACCTGCCCGAGATTGACGCGGCCAGCTTGCAGCCGGGCGAAAACGCCTTTGACGCGCGGTTGTCAGCGGCGGTTGCGGCGTTGGAGCCGGTATCGGATTTTATCATCATCGACTGCCCCGGCAGCCATACAAGGCTAAGCCAGGTTGCTCATAGCCTTGCCGATACGCTTGTCACGCCGATGAATGACAGTTTCGTTGATTTTGACCTTTTGGCGCGGATTGACCCGGAAACCGGCAAGGTGAAGGGCCCGTCGATCTATGCCGAAATGGTCTGGAGCGCGCGGCAGCTTCGGGCACAGGCGGGGATGAAGCCGATTGACTGGCTGGTGTTGCGCAACCGTCTGGGGGCGCAGGCGATGCATAACAAGAAAAAGGTCGGTGCGGCGCTGGAAGACCTGTCGCGCCGTATCGGCTTTCGTGTGGCGCCGGGCTTTGCCGAGCGGGTGATCTTTCGCGAATTGTTCCCGCGCGGCCTGACGGTTCTGGACCTGCGCGACACCGGGGTGGATCAGTTGAACATGTCGAATGTCGCCGCCCGCCAAGAGGTGCGCGAGCTTATGAAAGAGCTGCACCTGCCCGGCGTGACGGTTGATTTCTGAAGGTCGGGCACTGGCGACGCGCGCGCGCCTCGCGGGTGCCGATACGGGTGAGCCGCAGATCGAAAGCGTCAAAGGCATCGGGCGTGGCGCGGGCAAAAAGACAAAGCCGGGCAAACAGGGGCAAGAGTTTGGCCATGGGGGCATCCTTTGCGCTTTGGTCCGGGGCCAAGGTGGCGGGAAACCACGGCAAGAGCATGGCCTGATCGCGGTGAATTGCGGCAGGCCGGTGGGGGCGCGCGGACAATCGGTTTCCAGAACCGCGCAAGATGGGTTGAGACGCGCCTGCCCGCATGGCAAGACAATCGGCAAATGGGCCTGCTGGTTACAGGGGCCGGTGGCTGATGGGGGCTGTCATGGCAAATCCGCTTTATTCCGCGCTTTTTCAACCGCTTGTTGCGCGGGATGGCAGGCTGATGCAATTGCCCGGCGGGGCCGCGCTTTCAGGCCGGGGCTTTCACGACATGTTGGGCCGGGCGGCCAATGCGCTGTTGGCGGCGGGGGTGGTGCCAGGGGACCGGGTGGCGGTGCAGATCGCGAAATCGTCTGAGGCGCTGGCGGTTTATGCCGCGACGGTTTCGGTCGGGGCGGTGTTCTTGCCGCTGAACACCGCCTATACCGCCGATGAGCTGGGCTATTTCCTTGGCGATGCCCGCCCGCGGCTTTTCCTGTGTGACCCGGCGCGTGCCGCGGGGCTGGCGCCGGTTGCTGCGGCCCATGGCGCCAGCCTGATGACGCTGGACGGCGCCGGTGGTGGAAGTTTTGCGGATGCGATGGCCAAGGCTTCGCCCGGCTTTGTGCCGGTGGCGCGGGAGCCGGCGGATCTGGCGGCGATCCTTTACACCTCGGGCACGACGGGGCGGTCAAAGGGCGCGATGCTGAGCCATGACAATTTGCTGTCAAATACCAGGGTGCTGGCCGAGTTGTGGCAGTTCACGGCGCGCGATGTCTTGCTGCACGCCCTGCCGATCTTTCACACCCATGGGCTGTTTGTCGCCTCGAACACGGTGTTTTTGACCGGCGGAGAGATGATTTTTCTGCCCGGATTTGATCTGAACGCGGTCTTGGCCGCGCTGCCGCAGGCAACGGCGATGATGGGGGTGCCGACATTTTACACACGCCTTTTGGACGATGCGCGGTTTGACCGCGATCTGGTGGCGCATATGCGGCTGTTCATTTCGGGTTCGGCGCCGCTTTTGGCGGAAACGCATCTGGCCTTTGAGGCGCGCAGCGGGCATCGGATTTTGGAACGCTATGGCATGACCGAAACCAATATGAACACCTCAAACCCCTATGCGGGCGAAAGGCGGGCAGGCACGGTGGGCTTTCCCTTGCCGGGGGTCGAGCTGCGGATCATGGCCGAAGGGGCCGAGGTTGCGCCGGGCGCGGTGGGGGGCATAGAGGTGCGCGGCCCGAATGTGTTTCAGGGCTATTGGCAGATGCCAGAAAAAACCGCCGAGGAGTTGCGCCTGGATGGCTGGTTCATCACCGGCGATCTGGGGCGGATTGACGCGGATGGCTATGTGCAGATCGTCGGGCGTGCCAAGGATCTGGTGATTTCGGGCGGGTTCAACGTATACCCGATCGAGGTGGAGATGGTGCTGGACGAACAGCCCGGCGTCTTGGAAAGCGCGGTGATTGGCCTGCCGCACCCGGATTTTGGCGAGGCGGTTTTCGCGGTTTTGGTGGCGCAAAAGGGGGTGCTTCTGGACGCAGAAGCGGTGTTGGCCGGGCTGAAGGACCGGCTGGCGCGGTTCAAGCAGCCCAAGGCGGCGGTGGTGGTGGAGGCGCTGCCGCGCAATGCCATGGGCAAGGTGCAAAAGGCCGAATTACGCAAAAGCTATGGCAATTGGTTCCGGGCGGCGGAAAATTCTTGAAGCAAGAATTTTCAGGGGGGCTGTCTGCCCCCCTTGGCGCGCGGGGGCGCGCCTACCCCCCGAGGGTATTTTCGCCAAGATGAAGATCGTTGTCGGTCAGTTCGGTTTCGAGGAATTTTTCGAAAGCGTCGAGATCGACCGGTTCGAACTGGCCAAAGCCCTGCATCCAGACCGAGGCGGCGCGCAAGGCGTCGGGTTCCAGTTTGCACCAGATCACCCGGCCACGTTTTTCGCGGCTGATGAGGCCGGCATCGGCAAGGATGCCGAGGTGTTTTGAAATGGCGGCGAGGCTGATGTCGAAAGGGGCGGCGACATCGGTGACGGCCATGTCATCTTCCAAAAGCATGGTCAGGATCGCCCGGCGGGTCGGGTCTGCGAGGGCGGCGAAAGTGGTGTCGAGCGTTGAGGCCATGGGCGGACTATCGGGGCGGCGGGGGAAATCGTCAACCGAATGGTTGAATGACGAAAAGCCGGGACTTTTGGCTGTTTGGGTGTGAAATGGGCGGTGGGGTTAGCTTTGGGCGTAAAAATAATTAGTGTTTATCAGTGTGTTGATGGCTTTTGTGGCGAATTTTCGGCGTATTGACTCAGATGCCGCTGCCGTTTAGGTGAGGGCCAACTTCCGAAGGGGCGTTTTGCCATGGTGTCTGAGGCTGACCGCGCACGGCTTGCGGCGTTGGAAAAGCGGATTGCCGAGGCGAAGGGGGCGATTGAGCCGCCGCGCTCTGCCAAGGAAGAGCAGTATACGCAGGCGCAACTTGCATGGCGTATGGTGATCGAGCTTGTGGCCGGTTTGGCGATAGGCTTCGGCATCGGGTTCGGGCTGGATCGTCTTTTGGGGACCATGCCGCTGTTTCTGGTGCTGTTCATCTTTGCGGGGCTGGCGGCGGGGGTGAAAACCATGCTGCGCTCGGCAAAGGAAGTTGAGATGCGACGGGCTGCCAAGGCGGCCGAACAAGGGGATGACGGACGTGGCGACTGAAGAAGTTGTGGAACACGCGGCGGAAAACGGGGCTGAACACGGGGCGGCTTTGGCGTTCCATCCGCTGGAGCAGTTCAAGATTACCCGTCTGTTCGGTGAGGGCCCGATCGAGTGGTACACCCCCACCAATGCCACGCTGTGGATGGCGCTTGCCATCGTTGCGATCCTTGTGGTTTTCGTCTTTGGCTCAAAAGGGCGCGCGCTGATCCCCGGTCGGCTGCAATCCATCGGGGAAATGGCTTATGGCTTTGTCTATAAGATGGTTGAGGATGTGGCAGGCCATGATGGCGCCAAGTTCTTCCCGCTGATCATGACGCTGTTCGTCTTCATTCTGACGGCGAATATGCTGGGTCTTCTGCCCGGTTCCTTTACGCCCACCAGCCATATCGCTGTGACCGCGATCCTTGGTTTCGGTTTCTTCATCTTCGTCACGCTTTTGGGTTTTGCCAAGAACGGGATGCATTTTCTGGGCCTGTTCTGGATGTCGGATGCGCCCTTGATCCTGCGCCCGATCATTGCCGTGATCGAAGTGATTTCCTACTTTGTGCGCCCGGTCAGCCATTCCATTCGTCTTGCTGGCAACATCATGGCGGGCCACGCGGTTATGAAAGTGTTCGCCGCCTTTGCGCCGATGATCCTGATCTCGACCATTGGGGTTGTTGTGACCCCGGTTTCGGTTCTGGCGATCACCGCGATCTATGCACTCGAAGTTCTCGTGGCCTTCATTCAGGCCTATGTGTTCACCATTCTCGCCTGCGTTTATCTGAAGGATGCGCTGCATCCGGGTCACTGACCCGCAGGCCTGACAACTATCCACCTATTCCATCGTAAGGAGAAGACACATGGAAATCGCAGCAGCAGCAGCTATGGGCAAATTCATCGGTGCCGGCCTGGCCGCCATCGGTTCGGGCGCCTCGGCTATCGGTGTTGGCAATGTTGCCGGTAACTTCCTGGCGGGCGCGCTGCGCAATCCGTCGGCTGCCGGTTCGCAAACCGCGACCCTCTTCATCGGTCTGGCTTTCGCTGAAGCTCTGGGGATCTTCTCGTTCCTCGTCGCGCTTCTGCTGATGTTCGCCGTCTGATCTGACGCTCGCATCCTTACGGTCAGGGATGTGGGGCCGTAGCGCCTTGCATCCCTGAATCTCCCAAAGGGTCCGACGGAGGACGACGACATGACGACCGAAACGACCGCCACCGAGGTGGCACAAGGGGCGCATGGAGCGGCCGAGGCAGCAGGAATGCCTCAGCTTGACTTCGCGATGTTCCCGAACCAGATTTTCTGGCTTCTGGTCACGCTGGTCGTGATCTATTTCGTGCTGTCGCGCGTGGCTTTGCCGCGTATCGGCGGGGTTCTGGCCGAGCGCAAGGGCACGATCACCAATGACCTCGCGGCGGCTGAAGAGCTGAAGCAGAAGGCTGTTGGTGCGGAAAAGGCATATAACGACGCGCTGGTTTCGGCCCGCGCCGAAGCGGCCAAGATCGTGGCGGCTGCCAAGGCTGACATCCAGAAGGATCTGGATAAGGCCATGGCCAAGGCTGATGCCGAGATTTCCGCCAAGGCTGCGGAATCGGAGCAGCGTATTGGCGAAATTCGCGCCGGTGCTGAAGCTGCGGTTAGCGAAGTGGCCAAGGACACCGCCAAGGAATTGGTGGCGGCTTTGGGCGGTAAGGCTGATGCCAAAACCGTCACGGCTGCTGTGAACGCTGCGCTGAAAGGGTAAGGCCATGAAAAAACTGATCCTTCCCCTGATGTTGGTTGCGGCTAATCCGGCTTTTGCTTCGGGTGGGCCTTTCCTTTCGCTGCGCAACACCAACTTTGTGGTGCTGTTGGCCTTCCTGGTCTTTGTGGCCATTCTGCTTTGGGCCAAGGTTCCGGCCAAGCTGGGCGCCATGCTGGATGCCCGCGCCAACCAGATCAAGGCTGAGCTTGCCGAAGCCAAGTCGCTGCGCGACGAGGCCCGTGCGCTGCTGGCTTCTTATGAAAAGAAGCAGAAGGAAGTTCAGGAACAGTCTGAGCGCATCGTGGCTGCGGCCAAGGACGAGGCGCTGGCGGCTGCCAAGCAGGCCAAGGAAGATCTGAAGACCTCGATCGCGCGCCGTCTGGCTGCGGCCGAAGACCAGATCGCCAGCGCCGAAGCTGGTGCCCTGCGTCAGGTGCGTGAAAAGGCTGTGGCTGTGGCCGTTGCCGCCGCTGCCGATGTGCTGGCCAAGCAATCTTCGGCTGAGGCAGCGAGCGCGTCGATCGACGATGCGATTGCGCAGGTTGAAGCCAAACTGCACTGAGCCAAGCGCCAGCTTTGAAACGGCCCCGGAGCTTTTCCGGGGCCTTTTTCATTGCTTGGAGCGTTCATGTTCCAAGCGCTGGCGGGCCACGGCCTCGTTGCGGGCGGCCTTGATCTGGTCGGCCATGGATTGGCGGACATAATCCATATGCGCCTCGACCGCGCCGCGGGCGGCTTTGGGGTCGCGGCCCTGAATGCCATCGTTGATGGCGCGGTGCTGGTCCAACAGCATGTCGCGCGTCAGGCGGTTCTTGAACATCATCTGGCGGTTATAGAACACGCCAAGGCGCAAGAGATCATACATGGACCGCATCATATGCAGCATGACGACGTTATGGCTGGCCTCGATGATGGCCATGTGAAAATTGGCGTCCAGTTCTGCCTCATCCGTCGGGTCGCGCTTTTGATGCGCGGCTTCCATTTTGCGGAAGATGGTGTCGATCACTTCGAGATCGGTGTTCGAGCCGAAATGCGCTGCGCGTTCGGCCGCCAGCCCTTCCATATCGCGGCGAAAGGCGACGTAGTCAAAGACCGCCTCCTCATGGGTAGAAAACAGTTCGATCAGGGCTGGCGAAAAGGCCGAGCCAAGGACATCGGCCACGAAGATGCCGGCATTGGGGCGGGCAACCAGAAGGCCGCGATCCTGAAGATCGGCCACCGCTTCGCGCAGGGACGGGCGCGACACCCCCAGCCGTTCGGAAAGCTCGCGTTCGGAAGGCAGGCGTTCACCGGGGCGCAAAATACCGCGCAGGATCAGCAGTTCCACTTGGGCAACAACGCTTTGCGAAAGCTTTTCGGCTTCGATCTTCTGGAACGGCATGGCCCCCTCCTGATTGGTTCAAACATATGACCAATTTTTCAGGAAGATCAATGAAGAAGGCCGGCAGGTTTCCCCGCCGGCCCGCATTCTTTGACGTATTCTTTGGCGGATGACGCGGCGCTTAGCGCAGCGGGCGAATGATGATTTCGACGCGGCGATTCTGGGCGCGGCCGTATTCGCTTTGGTTCGAGGCGATGGGCGCATCTTCGCCCCGGCCATAGGTGCTGATGCGGCCTGCCGGCACGCCTGATCCGCGCAAAACATCGGCCACAGCCCAGGCGCGGCGCTGCGACAGGTCTTGGTTATAGGCGGCGGGGCCGACGTTATCGGTGTGGCCGATCACTTCGATGGTGGAATTGGGGTATTTCACCAAGCTGGCTGCAACGGTGCGCAGATCGGCGGTCAGGTTGCCGGAAAGCGTGGCGCTGTCGGTGGCGAAAAGCAGGTCTTGCGGCATGTTGACGACCAGATAATCGCCCATATTGGTAACGGCGATGTTTGACGACAGCGAACCGCGCAGTTCTGCCGCCTGCCGGTCCAGATCCGAGCCGATGGCCGCACCGGTGGCCGCGCCCAAAGCCCCGCCGATCAGCGCGCCTTTCAGTTCATCGCCATCGCCTGACACGGCAACACCTGCCGCGGCGCCAAGAATGCCGCCCAGCATGGCACCGTTCTTGGTGCGCGCGTTCGGGTCATTCGGGTAGGCGTTGGGATCGACGCAGGCCGAAAGCGCAAGCGCGCCGAGGGTGGCGAGAATCAGGGGGGATTTGAAAGTCATACTTGGCCTCATGCAAACGGGTTCGACGCGATGCGCCTATGCGGCTGATATAACAACCTTGCGTCTGTTATCCCATAGCAAGCCGGGTATAGCGCGGGTTATTGCCCAACCGGGCCATTGGCGGCGGCATCGGCCAAAACATCCGCGCGCGCGCCTTCCCATGCCAGCATGGCGCGTTTCACCGGCAAGCCCCAGTGATAGCCGCCAAGCCCGCCAGATTTGCGCAGGGCGCGGTGGCAGGGGATCAGGAATGAGATCGGGTTGCGCCCCACGGCGGTGCCGACGGCGCGCACGGCCTTGTCATGGCCGATGGCCCCCGCAATTTGCGAATAGGTGGTGACATGGCCCGAAGGAATGGTCAAAAGCGCCTCCCATACCTTGATCTGGAACGGCGCGCCGATCAGGTGCAGGCGGGTTTCGCCGGTGCCAAAGGCGGCAGCGGCAAGGGGGGCAATCGCGGCATCGTCACGCCGGAATTCAGCGGCAGGCCATCGCCGGATCAGGTCTTGCACGGTTTCTTCGCGCCCCATTTCCTGACTGAAGCCCATGCCGCAAATGCCTTTGTCGGTGGCCATCACCACCGTTTCGCCAAAGGGGCTGTCGGCCAGCCCCCAGCGGATGACAAGCCCGGCCCCTCCCTTGGCGAAATCGCCGGGGCTCATCGCTTCCCATTTCAGGAACAGATCATGCAGGCGGCCGCTGCCTGACAGCCCTGTTTCATGCGCGGTCTCCAGCACGGTGAAGCGCCGCGCCAGCAGATCGCGGGCATGGTCCAGCGTCAGATATTGCTGATAGGCCTTCGGGCTGACCCCCACCCAGCCGCTGAAGGTGCGCTGGAAATGCGCGGGCGACAGGCCGATGCGCGCGGCCAGTTCCTCAAGCGTTACCCCCGGCCCGGCGGCATCAATTTCACGCAGGGCGCGCGCGATGACGGCATAGTGATAGCTGGGCGTTTGATCGGTCATGGCGGTCTCCTGTTGCCCGACGATAGGCGAGAGCGGCCCGGCTTGCGACCCGTTTCCTGCGGGATGAACGGGTTGCGGGCAGGGGGCGGGATGGTGCATAGCTGGCGCATGGCCAAACAGCTTTCTTATCCTGCGATGCAACGCATCTTTGCCCGGTTTCACGAGATGGAGCCGGAACCAAAGGGTGAATTGCACCACACGAACGCCTTTACTCTTGTGGTCGCTGTGGCGCTTTCGGCGCAGGCGACGGATGTGGGGGTGAACAAGGCCACCAAGCGGCTGTTTGAGCTGGCCGACACGCCCGCAAAGATGCTGGCTTTGGGCGAAGACGGGCTGATTGAACATATCAAAACCATCGGCCTTTTTCGCAACAAGGCGAAGAATGTCATCAAGCTGTGCCGTATCCTGATGGATGATTTCGGCGGCGAGGTGCCTTCCTCGCGGGCGGCGCTGCAATCTTTGCCCGGCGTTGGGCGCAAGACGGCGAATGTGGTGTTGAACATGTGGTTTCACCAGCCGGCGCAGGCGGTGGATACCCATATTTTCCGGGTGGGCAACCGCACCGGCATTGCGCCGGGCCGCGATGAGACCGCCGTGGAGCGCGCGATTGAAGATAACGTGCCCGCCGAATATCAGCAGCACGCGCACCACTGGCTAATTCTGCATGGCCGCTATATCTGCATAGCGCGCAAGCCCAGATGCGGCATCTGCCCCATTCGCGATGACTGCCAGTTCGAGGACAAGACCCCATGAAGAAATATCAGGTTGTCGGCATCGGCAATGCGATTGTCGATGTGATTACGCAGGCCGACGAATCCTTTCTTGAGCTGATGGGCATCGAAAAGGGCATCATGCAACTGGTTGAACGCGAGCGGGGCGAGTTGCTTTATGCGGCGATGAAAGACCGGGTGCAGGCGCCGGGGGGCTCGGTGGCCAACAGCCTTGCGGGCTTGGGTAATCTGGGCCTGAAAACCGCCTTTATCGGCCGGGTGCATGATGATGCGCTGGGCCGGTTCTATGCCGCGGGTATGGCTGAGGGCGGCACGGATTTTGTCAACCCGCCGGTGCCGGGCGGTGAATTGCCGACCTCGCGTTCGATGATTTTTGTGTCACGCGATGGCGAACGTTCGATGAACACATACTTGGGGATTTCATCCGAACTTGGGCCGCAGGATGTGGCGGATGCGGTGGCGGGCGATACCGATTACCTTTTCCTTGAGGGCTATCTTTACGACAAGCCCAAGGGCAAGGCGGCCTTTGAACGTGCGGCAAAGCTGTGCCAGCAGGCCGGTGGGCGGGCGGGTATCGCGCTGTCGGACCCGTTCTGCGTGGATCGCCACCGCGACGATTTCCGCCGCTTGGTCAAGGATCTGGATTATGTGATCGGCAACGAACACGAATGGCAAAGCCTGTATCAGACCGACCTTGAAAGCGCGCTTTCGCAGGCGGTGCAGGATGCGGGCGTGGTGGTTTGCACCCGGTCGGGCGATGAGGTGATTTTGGCGCGCGGTGCCGATCGTGCCGTGGTGCCGGTCAACCGCGTGGTGCCGGTGGATGCCACCGGCGCAGGCGATCAGTTCGCGGCGGGCTTTATTTACGGGCTGGCCACGGGGCAGGGTTTGGAAAAGGCGGGCCGCATGGGATGCGCCGCAGCGGCCGAGGTCATCAGCCATTATGGCGCGCGGCCCGAAACCGATCTGAAGGCGCTTTTCCGGGCGCAGGGGCTTTTGTAACAGGGGGAAGCCATGGATTACGCAGCAGCAGGAAATCCGATTTCGGCGGGCAAACAGCCCAAGCACAAGGTTGGCAAGAAGGGCCTTGGGGCCGAAAAAAGCCCGACCGGCGGCAAGGCTTCGAAAGACGAGCTTTTGGCGCGGATGAAGGCTGCGGCCGAGGCGAAGAAAAAGGGCTGAGCCTAACCGCGCTGGCGCAGGGCTTTCAGCGCCTCGCGGGGCAGGATGGCGGCGCAGGCGGCATAGCGCGGGATCAGGCGGCGCGGCGATGACAGCGCCCGCCACAGCCATTCCATCGCCATGGCCCGCACAAGCGCGGGGGCGCGGTTTTGGCTGCCGGCGATGAAATCCAGCCCCGCCCCGATGGAGGCAAAGCCCAGTTTCGGGGCCAGTTGGCGGCCAAGCGCGGCGAATTCCTCTTGCTTTGGGGCGCCAAGGGCAATCAGGCACAGCCCCACCCCGCGGGCCGAGAGTTCGGCCAAAAGGCGGCGGGCCTCATCGCCCGTCGGGTCAAAGCCCATGGCGGGGGCGTGCTGCAGCACCACGACAAGGCCGGGGATTTCGCGCATCAGCCGTTCCGCGGCGCGGGCAAGCGTGTCTTCGGTGCTGCCGACAAACGCCACCCCGCGCCCGGCCTGTGCCGCCAGTTCCAGCATCGGGCGCAGCATATCGGCCCCCGGCACCAAGGCCACCGGCCGCCCGGCCAGCCGCGACAGCCAGACGATCGGGTTGCCATCGGCGGTTATCAGATCATGCGCCGCATAGGCCGCGCGAAAACGGGGCAGGCGGCCAAGTTTCACCAGATGATCCAGATTGAGCGTGGCCAGCGCAAACCCTTCCTGCGCGGCAAGACGTTTGGCGACAGTGTCCAAAAGCGCCGCCCGGTTGGGAATATTCACGGCCAGCACGGTTTCGCCAAAACGGAATTGCACGCGGAAACACCAAACAGGAAACAGGGCTGAAAGAGATACCACGCAAGCCCCCCGGTGACGAGGCTGTTTCACCCCGGCGCTGTCTGGCATAGCGAAACAGATTGTTTCCGGGCCCCTTGCGGCGGTCTTCGCGGTTGCCAGAGCGGGGCGCTTTGGCTTAGCCAAACCAGCATGTCGCGTGTTACCCCCCATCGTATGGGCATTGATCTGGCCCGTTTTCTTGCCGCCTTTGGGGTGGTTGTGGCCCATGTTGCGGCCAGCCCGCGCGATTGGGTTGGCCATCTGGCCTTGGCGATGTTTGCTATTCTGACCGCCTTTCTGGCGGTGAAATCGGCCGAGCGCGCGGGAGGCAGCTATGCGTTTGTTCCAAGGGCGCGGCGGCTGATTTTGCCTTGGGCGGTGTGGTCGCTGTTTTACTGGGCGGTGGAATTTGCCATTGCGGATGGCCCTGATCGCTTTCGCCCGCTGTCTGATCCCTGGAGCCTGCTTTACGGCGGTTATATCCATCTGTGGTTCTTGCCCTTTATCGGGCTGGCGATGGTGCTGGTGGGGCCGGTGGTGGCCCATGTTTCCAGCCCGGCACGGCTGGCGCTGGCGTCGGGGCTGATGCTGGCCGGATCGGCCCCGCTGTTTTGGGCGCATGAGGCGCTGCACCTGCCCGAACCCTTGCCGCAATGGGCGTTTACCCTGCCTTGTTATGTGCTGGGGCTTTTTCTGGCCAAGGCCCAAGGCATGAACCGGCCCGCAATCGCCCTTTTTGCCGGGCTGGGGCTGAGCCTGATCGCGGTCTGGATGGGGCAGGGCGCGCCTTGGACATTCACCATTCTGGCCGGGCTTTTGGTGTTTGAGCTTTTTTGGCATCTGCCCTTGCGCGGCGGTTTCGTGCGGCATCTGGGACAGGTGGCCTTTGGCATCTATTTGATCCACCCGTTCGTGATGCTGGTCATTTACAAATTTATCGGGGCGGAGTTGCCGCTTTTGATGGCGGCGGGGCTGGATTTTCTGCTGTCTTGGGCTGTGGTGGCTGCCCTGCGCCCGCTGCCATTTTTCGCCCGCATCACCTGAAATGCGATGTGGCCCCAATCGGAAGTGACCCGTTAAACCCGCCGTGCTAGGCTGAAGGTTCCTCAGTAAAAGGTTTCAAACACTGTGCCCAACCTTGTTGCCTATATCGCGCTGGCGCTTTGGCCGGTGGTGGCGTGGCAGCTTTGGCGGCGGCTTGGCCGGGGGCAGGCGCTGATCTGGACCATTCTTGGCGGCTATCTGCTGTTGCCCCCGGTGGCGGCCTTTAACTTTCCGGTCATTCCCGATCTGGACAAAAACACCATTCCCAGCCTTGCCGCCCTGGCCTGTGTGCTGTGGCTTTTGCGCGAAAAGATCAGCTTTTTGCCGAAGAACCCAATGGGGCGGCTGTTGATCGTGGTCTATGTTGCGATGCCCTTTGCCACGGTGCTGACCAACCGCGACCCGCTGCTGTTTCAAGAAGCCCGGATTCAGGGGATGCGGCTTTATGACAGCTTTGCCGCTGTGGCCTATCAGGCGATTGCGCTGATCCCGTTTTTTCTGGCGCGGCGCTATCTGGCCAACCCCGAAGGGATGCGGGCCGTGATCGGGGCGCTGGTGGCGGCGGGGCTGGCCTATTCGGGGCCGATGCTGGTTGAGGCGGCGATGAGCCCGCAGATGAATGTCTGGGTTTACGGCTTTTTCCAGCATGATTTCTTTCAAACCATTCGCTATGGCGGCTATCGGCCGGTGGTGTTCTTGCCGCATGGGCTGTGGGTGGCGTTTTTCACCTTTATGGCCATGGCTTCGGGCTTTGCACTGTTGCGCCATAACCCGGCAGAAACCCGGCCAAAGGCGTTGGTCATTTGGCTTTATCTGCTGTTCATGCTGGCGATCTGTCGCAGCGCCGGGCCTTTTGTTTATGCCTTGGCCGTGTTGCCGCTGATGCTGTTGGCCCCGCCGCGGCTGCAATTGCTGGTGGCGGCGATGCTGGCGGCGGCGGTGCTGGCCTATCCCATCTTGCGCGGGGCGCATCTGGTGCCGGTGGATTACATTCTGGCCTATGCTGATAGCCTTTCGCCGGAACGCGCCTATTCGCTGCGCTTTCGTATTGAAAACGAAGAATTGCTGCTGGCGCGCGCGCAGGAGCGGCCGCTTTTCGGTTGGGGGGGCTATGGCCGGGCCTTTACCCATGATCCGGTGAATGGCCAGGCGCTGAACATTGCCGATGGCGCTTGGGTGATCTTGATGGGCAATTATGGCTGGGTTGGCTATCTGACCGAGTTTGGCCTGACGGCGCTGCCGCTGTTTTTGCTGGGCTTTGCCGCGCTGCGCTTGCCGGCGGCCGATCTTTCGCCATGGACGGCGGCGGTGGCCTTGTTGCTGGGGGCCAATATGGTCGATCTGTTGCCCAATGCCACCCATATTCCCTTTACCTGGCTGATGGCCGGCGCGCTTTTGGGCGAGGCTGAGCGTCTGGCCGCGCTTTGGGCTGACCGGCGGGCGATGACGCGGCGCGAGGGGCTTCATGCCGGCAAACCCTTGCGGACGGTGATCTGATGCGCGTCGATATTGGTGTCTTCGCGCATGAGGAGGCCGCCGGTATCGCGGCCATGGTGGCGCAGCTTTTGGCGCAAGACCTGTCGGGGCTGGAGGCGCGGGTGCTGGTGTTGGCCAATGGCTGCACAGATGCCACCGTGGCGCGGGCGCGCGCGGCCGGGGCCGAGGTGGCCGATCTGGCCGAGGGTGGCAAATCGCGCACGTGGAACCGCTTTGTCCATGAGCTTTCGCGCCCCGCGGCCGATGTGCTGGTTTTCATGGATGCCGACATCCGCTTTACCGCCCCCGATTGCCTGAAGCGGCTGGTCTTGGGGCTTGCCGCGCGGCCCGCCCTTTGGGTGCTGAACAGCCAGCCGGTAAAGGACATCACCGCCAATCCGCAGGGGCTTTCTTTCACCGACCGGCTGATTGCGGCGGCGGGGGGCGGGCTGGATGATTGGAAGACCGCGATTTGCGGCCAGCTTTACGCCATGCCCGCCGCCCATGCCCGCCGCTTGCATCTGCCGATCGGCCTGCCGGTCGAGGATGGCTTTCTGCGCGCCATTGTCCTGACCGATGCGTTTGAGACCCCCGAAGATTTCAGCCGGATCGACGGGCTGGACGGGCTGTCGCATCACTATGCCAGCGAAAGAACCATTGCCGGGCTGATCCGGCATCAAACGCGCATTGTCATCGGGTCGGCCTTGAATTTTGCGGCCTTTGCGACGCTGCAATCGGGGGAAAAAGGCGGGCGGCGGGCGGAACTGGCCCGCGCTGCCGCCGATGGCGATTGGCTGGTGCGGGTTGCCGCAGCGCATTTGCCACGCTGGCCCTATGGCTTTGTGCCGGGCCATTTTCTGCTGAAGCGGTTGGTGCGGGCCGCGCAAACTCCGCGCCAATGCCTGCGGCCAAAACGGCTGGCCTTGCTGTTTTTGGGCTTTGGCTTTGACGCGATTGTTTACCTTTTGGCGCAATATCGCATGGCGCGCGGCGCAGGCGTGGGGTTTTGGTAGCGCGGATTGCCGCAATTTCCGGCGCTTCGTGGCCAAAATGTGGCGGCATTGCGGCATTGTCCCCGCGCTGGCCACTTTCTTTGCCGTGTGCTGGCGAGGGTAGGAGAATTGCCGTAATTATGCTAAAATTCTGATGTTTTCTGATGCTGTTACCAGTGTGTTTGCGGAAGGGTGTGCATTTGACGACGGGTGAGGCGCGGTTTTCAGCGGTAAGTGACACGGATATTGCCGTGGTCGGGATGGCGGCGCATCTGCCGGGCGCGGCCGATATTGCCAGCTATTGGGCCAATCTGGCCGCGGGCGTAGAATCAATCCGGGTTCTGGCTGCGGACGAACTTTTGGCCGCCGGCGAAAGCCCCGCGTGCATGGCCCGGCCGAATTACGTTCCTGCTGCCGCCGTTTTGGAGGGGTTTGAAACCTTTGACGCCGATTTCTTCGGCTTTTCCCCGAAAGAGGCTGCGATCCTTGATCCGCAGCACCGGCAATTCCTTGAGGTGGCATGGGAGGCGTTGGAAAACGCGGCCCATCCGCCGGAGAATTTCAAGGGCGCGATTGGGGTTTATGCCGGCTGCGGCATGGGATCGTATTTCTATTTCAACCTGTGTTCCAACCGCGATCTGGTTGATCAAACCGGCATGTTCCTGTTGCGCCATACCGGCAATGACAAGGATTTTCTGGCCACCCGCGTGAGCCATATCTTTGATCTGAAGGGCCCATCCATCAACGTGCAGACCGCCTGTTCAACGTCCTTGGTGGCGGTGCATGTCGCGGCGCAGGCGCTTTTGAACGGCGAATGTGACATGGCCTTGGCGGGGGGCGTCACCATCGAACTGCCCCATGCGCGGGGCTATATGTATACCGAGGGCGAAATTCTGTCGCCCGACGGCCATTGCCACGCCTTTGACCATCGCGCCCAAGGCACGGTCTTTGGATCAGGCGCGGGCTGCGTGGTGCTGCGCCGGGCGAAGGATGCGATCCGCGATGGCGACCATATCTGGGCCATTATCAAAGGTTCGGCGGTGAACAATGATGGGGCGGCCAAGGCGGGCTATCTGGCGCCTTCGGTCGATGGGCAGGCGCGCTGCATTGCCGAGGCGCAGGCGATTGCCGGGGTGGATGCGGCAAGCGTGAGCTATGTCGAATGCCACGGCACCGGCACCTATCTGGGCGACCCGATCGAAGTTGCCGCGCTGACGCAGGCCTTTCGTGAAACCTCCGAGGCCGTGGGCACCTGCCGCATCGGCAGCGTGAAAACCAATATCGGGCATCTTGATACCGCCGCCGGGGTGGCCGGTCTGGTGAAGGTGGCCTTGCAGCTTCATCACCGGCAAATGGTGCCGAGTTTGGGTTATGAGGCGCCGAACCCCGCGATTGATTTTGAAACCAGCCCCTTCCGGGTGAATGACCGGCTGACCGACTGGACCGCGCCGGTGTTGCGCGCCGGGGTGAACGCGCTTGGCGTGGGGGGCACCAATGCCCATGTGGTGATGCAGGAAGCCCCGCCGCAGCTGGCATCAGAAGACAGCATCTTTCCGTTTCAGCCCTTGGTAATTTCGGCCAAATCGCGCGCGGCGCTGGACGGGCAGGCGGCGCGGCTTGCGGCGCATCTGCGCAGCGCACCCGAACAGCCGCTTGCCGATGTGGCCTTCACGCTGAAAGAGGGGCGCCGCGCCTTTGAAAAGCGCCGCGTGGTGGTGGCTGAAAGCCATGAGGCGGCGGCAAGCCTTCTGGAAGGGGCCGATACGCGCCGGGTGTTCAACCATGATTTTCTGGGCGAAAACCCCGAGGTGGTTTTCATGTTCCCCGGCGGGGGCGCGCAATATGCCGGCATGGCGCGGGATTTGTATGAAACCGAACCCGTCTTTGCCGATTGGATGGACAAGGGACTGGCGGTGTTGGAGCCACAGCTTGACTATGCCATCCGCGATTTGTGGCTGCCCGCCAAGGGGGCCGAGGCGGCGGCGAATGCGGCGCTGAAAAAGCCCAGCGTGCAACTGCCGCTGATCATGATTACCGAATTTGCGCTGGCCAAGCTTTATGAAAGCTGGGGCATCCTGCCTGCCGCGCTTGTGGGGCATTCGATGGGCGAAAACACCGCCGCCGCGCTGGCCGGGGTGATGCGCTTTGAAGATTGCATCGGGCTTGTCTTGTTGCGCGGGCGGCTTTTCGACACCATCGCGCCCGGCGGGATGCTGTCGGTGCCGCTGGCCGAGGCGGATTTGCGCCCGCATCTGACGGGCGATCTGGATATGGCTTCGGTCAATGCGCCGGGGCTTTGCGTGGTTTCAGGCCCCGATGCGGCCCTGATGGCGCTGGCGGAAAAGCTGGCGGCCGACGGGGTGGAAACGAGCCGGGTTGCCATCGACATTGCCGCGCATAGCCGGATGCTGGAGCCGATCTTGCAGCCCTTTGGCGAATATCTGCGCAAGATCCAGCTTTCGCCGCCGCAAATGCCGATCATCTCAAACCGCAGCGGGCTGGAGCTGACCGCCGCACAGGCCACGGACCCGGATTATTGGGTGCAGCATTTGCGCAATACGGTGCATTTCCAGCCCTGTATGGCAAGGCTGATGGCCGATGGCCCGCGTGTGTTCATGGAAATGGGGCCGGGGCGGGCCTTGTCTTCGCTGGCGCAGGCCAATGGGGTGCCGGCAGGGCAGATCATTGCGGCGCTGCGCCACCCTGAACAGGCCATGGCCGATGACGCCTGGCATATTGGCACCATCGCGCGGGCCTGGGCCTGTGGCGTGGCGGTGGATTGGGGCCAGATCTGGGCTGGCGCGCGCCGGAACCGCGTGCCGCTGCCGAGCTATGCCTTTCAGAAAAAGCCTTATTTCATTGCGCCGGGCAAGGCGCAGACGGCGGAGGCGCCGGCCCTGCCTGCCCGCAAGGATGACATCAGCGAATGGGGTTGGAAACCGTATTGGAAACCGGTTTCTGCCGGTTTTGATGCGGCCGATCTGGCGGATGCCGCGGCGCAGAACTGGCTGATCTTTCTTGACGATCAGGGCCTTGGGGCGGCGGTGGCCAAGGCGCTGCGCGGGGCGGGCCATCAGGTGCATTGCGTGGCCGCGGGCGATGCCTTTGGCCGCGCGGGGGCGGATTATGTGCTGGCGCCTGAACGGGGCCGCGAAGGCTATGATGCGCTGATCCGTGATCTTGTGGGACAGGGGCAGGCCCCGAACCGTATTGCACATTTCTGGGGCGTGACGCGGGGTGAAAATTTCCGGCCCGGCTCGTCCTTTTTGCACCGCAATCTGGAGCAGGGGTTTTACAGCCTGATGTTTCTGGCGCAGGCTATGGCGGATGAAAACCTGCCCCGGCCGATCCATCTGACCGGCTTTACCACCGGCGCGGCGCAGGTCCGGGATGAGGCTTTGCCTTGCCCGGAAAAGGCCATGGCGCTGGGCCCGATGCGGGTGATCGGGCGCGAAATGCCGGGGGTGACGGTTGCGCTTTGCGATCTGGAACTGCCGCCCGCGCCGCGCCGGGGGGGCGCCGATCTGGCCGGGCTGACCGCGGCGGTTCTAGAGGAATTGCTGCAAGACCCCGCCCCGCGCCTTGCCGCCCTGCGCGGCACGCGGCGCTATGAGCAGGGGCTGAAGGCCCAAGCCTTGCCCGAGGGCAAGATCGACCTGCCCGATCAGGCGCATGTGCTGATTACGGGCGGTTTTGGCGGTATTGGCCTGACCGTGGCCGAAGACCTGATCCGCCGCTTTGGCGCGCGCATCACCCTGATTTCACGCAGCACGTTGCCGGAACGCAGCACTTGGCCGCGCCATCTGGCCGCCCATGATCCGGGAAATTCGATCAGCCGGCGGATTTTGGCGCTGACCCGGCTGGAAGCTTTGGGCGGGCAGGTTCTGGTTGCCTCCGCTGATGTTTGCAACATGGAGGAGATGCAGGCCGCCAAAGCCACGGCCGAGGCGCGCTTTGGCAAGGTTCAGGCGGTGGTCCATGCGGCGGGCGTGGTGGCCGATGCGCCGCTGATGCTGAAGACCCCGGCGCAGGTGGAAGATGTTTTCGCCCCGAAACTGCATGGCACGCAGGTGTTGCACCGAATCTTCCCCGATGGCGCGCTGGATCTGCTGGTGCTGTTTTCCTCGACCTCGACCATCACGGGGCCTGCCGGGCAGATCGATTATGTGGCGGCCAATGAATATCTGAACGCCTATGCCAAATCGCGCGCGGGGGGCAAAACCAAGGTGATCGCGCTGAACTGGGGCATCTGGGCCGGGGTGGGCATGGCGGCCGAAGCTTTGGCAGACCGGGCGGGGCGGGTGGCTGCACCGATGGTGCCGATCAAGGCGCCGATGCTGGATGAGGCGGGGTTTGACGCGCAGGGCAACCGGATCTTTACCGCCAGCTATGACACCGGGCGCTGGGTGCTGAATGGCCACCGCACCAAAGATGGTCAGGCCTTGATCCCCGGCACGGGCTATCTTGAAATCATCGCCGAGGCGATGCGCGCCCAAGGCGAGGCCGGACCGTTTGAGCTGCGAGATCTTTACTTTTTCCGCCCCTTGGCCGTGGCCGAGGATGAGGCGCGCCCGGTGCGGGCAAGTTTGGCGCGAAGCGATGAAGGCTATGGTTTTGCGCTGCGGTCGGCCGCAACTGTGAAGGGGCGCAAGGGCTGGCAGCTTCATGCGCAGGGGCGGGTTTTGCCGCTGGCCAATGCCGCGCCGCGCCGGCTGGATCTGGCCGCCATTGCCGCCCGTTTGCCCGAAGGGGAAACCGGCGAAGGGCTGGTCAGCCCGCAAGAGGCGCATCTGAATTTCGGCCCGCGCTGGCGGGTGTTGCAAAGCCGCCGCTTGGGCACCGGGGAATTGGGCGCGGGCGAAGGTTTGGCGCGCTTGGCCCTGCCGGCCGCCTTTCGGGCCGAGGTGGGCGATTGGCTTTTGCACCCGGCGCTGATGGATATGGCGACCGGCTGGGCGATGGGGCTGATCGCGGGCTATCGGCCTGATCATTTATGGGTGCCGGTTTCATATGGTGCGGTTCGTGTGCTGCGCCCGCTTCCGGCCGAGATTGTCAGCCATGTGACCAATGCCGCGCCGAACCGGGCCGCGGGGGCAACCGCCACCTTCAACGTGACGCTGGCCACGCCTGCGGGCGATGTTTGCGCCGAGATCGAAGGCTTCACCCTGCGCCGGCTGGAGGGGGCCTTGCACTTCACCCCGCCCGATCTGCGCGAGGTGGAAATGGAGGACAACCCGGCAGGTGCCAAGCCGCTTTCGCCAGCCGAAGACCGGCTGTTGCACGCCTTTTCCCAAGGGATCCGGCCCGAAGAAGGTGCCGATGCCTTTGCGCGTGCCCTGGCCTTGGGGCAGGCGCAGATCATCGTCTCATCGCTTGATCTGCCGGCCTTGGCGCGCCAGACCGCCGAGGTTGAGGTGGTGAAACCTGAAGGGCAGAGCTTTGATCGCCCCGATCTGGAAACCGCCTATGTCGGGCCGCGCAATGACATCGAACGCACATTGGTTGGGTTCTGGCAAGATCTGCTGGGGGTGGGGCAGGTCGGGGTTGAAGACAGCTTCTTTGATCTTGGCGGTCACAGCCTGATTGCGGTTCGGCTTTTTGCCATGGTGAAAAAGGCGTGGCAGGTGGATTTCCCGATTTCCATCTTGTTTGAGGCCCCGACCGTGGCCGCCTGCGCTGCGCTGATTGCCGCAGAACTGGGCGATGCGGGGGTGGCGCCCGATGCTCCGGCCAAACCCAGCCCTGCCAGCCGCCGCTTTGCCCATTTGGTGCCGATGCATCAGGGCGAAGGCGGGCCGGGGCGGGCGTTCTTTCTGGTGGCGGGGATGTTTGGCAATGTGCTGAACCTGCGCCATCTTGCGCAGCTTGTCGGGGGGGAGCGGCCGTTTTACGGGCTTCAGGCGCGCGGGCTTTGGGGCGATGAGGCCCCGCATGACAGCCTGCCAGAAGCCGCCGCTGCCTATATTGCCGAAATGCGGCAGGTGCAGCCGCATGGCCCCTATCTGCTGGGGGGCTTTTCCGGCGGCGGGCTGACGGCATGGGAAATGGCGCGGCAGCTTGGCGCGGCGGGCGAGGAGGTGGCGCTTTTGGTGCTTTTGGACACGCCCTTGCCGATGCGCCCGGCGCTGAGCCGCGCCGATAAAGCGGCAATCAAGCTGGCGGAGTTGCGCGCGCGCGGCCCCGGCTATCTGGTGGATTGGGCAAGGGCGCGTTGGGCATGGGAGGTGCAAAAGCGCGCGCCCAAAGCGGCGGAGCAAAGCCCGGTGCAATTTCACAATGCGGCCATTGAGGCGGCCTTTCGCCATGCGATTTCGGTTTATCAGATGCCCGGCCGGGCCGGGGCGACGGTACTGTTCCGCCCGCCGCTGGACCGCAAATGGCAGGTCACGGGGGGCAAATGGGTTTCGGCGGCAAAGGAATATGTGTTTGCCGACAATGACCTGAGCCGCTTTGCCCCCGGCCTTGAGGTGATCGAGGTGCCGGGCGACCATGATTCTATGGTGTTGGAGCCCAATGTCCGCACCATGGCGGCCAAGCTGAAAGCCGCCATCGCGCGTGCCGAGGCCGCGCCGGCCGATGCGCGCAAACTTGCGGCGGAGTGAACATGGCACGGCTGCTGACCATTCTTCTGAACTGGCGCACCCCCGACATGACCCTGCGCGCGGTTGCGGACGCGCTTGCGGCGCTGGAGGGGATCGAGGGCGCCTTGGTGGTGGTGGATAACGATTCCGGCGATGGGTCTTTCGAAAAGCTTTCGCAGGCGGTTGCCGCAAAGGGCTGGGACAAAGGCCCGCAACGGGTGCGCGTGCTGCAATCGGGGCATAACGGCGGCTTTGGTGCGGGCAATAACTTTGGCATCCGCGCCGGAATGCCCGATGGGGCAAGGCCCGATTATGTTTACATCCTGAATTCCGATGCTTTCCCGGACCATCAGGCGATCCGTGCGCTGCTGGACCATCTGGAAAGCCACCCCAAAACCGGCTTTGCCGGCAGCTATATTCACGGCCCCGATGGTGCGCCGCATCGCACCGCCTTTCGCTTTCCTTCAATTCTTGGCGAATTTGAACAAAACATCCGCTTTGGCCCGGTATCGCGGCTTTTGGCGCGCTGGATCGTGGCGCAACCCTTACCTGCGGTGACGGGCCGCGTGGATTGGCTGGCGGGGGCCAGTCTGATGATGCGGCAAACGGTGCTGGATCAGATCGGCTTGTTTGACGAAACCTTCTTTCTGTATTTTGAGGAAACCGATCTTTGCCGCCGGGCGGCCTTGGCCGGATGGCCCACAGATTATGTGCTGCAAAGCCGGGTGGCGCATATCGGCTCGGCTTCAACGGGTATGAAGACCTGGGCACGCATCCCGCAATTCTGGCTCGACAGTCGCTTGCATTACTATGTGAAAAACCACGGCCGCGCCTATGCCTTTGCCGCGACGCTGGCGGCGGTTTTGGGCGGTGCGCTGTGGCGCGCGCGGCTTTTGGTGCAGCGCAAAGACCGGGGCGATCCGCCCCATTATCTGCGCGATATGGTCGCACATGGGCTGCGCGCCATGATGCGGCCGTTTTTGCCCGGCAAGACCCTGAAGACCAAGACCCGCCCCGCCGAATAGGGGCATCCGCGGTGCGCCCGCGTGTAGGAGTGTGCGATGTCCAAGTTTTCCGTTCTGCTTATCGGCAATGAAACCCTGACCAGCCAATGCGGAGAGTTCCTGCTGGAACGCGGGCATCAGATTGCGGCGGTTGTCACCCAAAGCGCCGGGGTTGGCAGATGGGCCTCGACCGCCGGTTTGCGGGTGGAACGCGATTGGACGGGGCTGCGGGGCCTGTCGGTGGATTGGCTATTGTCGGTGGCGAATCTGCGGATCATCCCTGCTGATGTGCTGGCGCTGGCGCAAAAGGGGGCGGTGAATTTTCACGATGGCCCTTTGCCGCGCCATGCCGGGTTGAATGCGCCGGTCTGGGCGCTTTTGGCGGGCGAGGCGCGCCATGGCATCACCTGGCATCTGATGGCGGGGGGCGTTGATGAGGGCGACATTCTGGAGCAACGCCTGTTCGACATCGCCCCGCAAGACAGCGCGCTGACGCTCAACAGCCGCTGCTTTGAGGCGGGGCTGGAGAGTTTTCCCGCGCTGGTGGGCCAGCTTGAAAACGGGTTGCAACGGCGGGCACAGGATTTGACGCAGCGCAGCCTGCATCGGCGCGATGACCGGCCTGCCGCGATGGGGCGGATTGATTTCGCACGCCCTGCCGCCGAGGTTGTGCGTCTGGTGCGGGGGCTGGATCATGGCCGCTATTGGAACCCGCTTTGCACCGCGAAAATCGCGACGGCGACGCGGGTGCTGAATGTTGGCGCCGGCGATCTGGCTGATGGGGCCGGGGTGCCGGGGCAAGTGTTGCAAGCCGCGCCCGAAGGGTTGGTGGTGGCCTGTGGCACGGGCGCGGTGCGGTTGAACCGGCTGACATGTCAGGAAAAAGGTGGGGCGGTTTGCCCCTCGACGATTGCCGATCAGGTCTTGCCGGGGCTGACAGATGCCGGGGGGCTGACGGCTGCGCTGGCGGCGGTGGTGGCGGGCGAACCGGCCCTGCGGCACGTCTTGCGGCGGCTGAATCCGGCGCAGGTGCCGGGGGTGGGGCCTGTGGGGGGGGCGGCCAATTGGCAAAGCCTGCCCTTGCCCGGCGATCTGGCCAGCCTTGCGCTGGCCGCCGCCCGCGCGCTGGGCCAGCCGGCGGTGGATCTGGCGGTGGCGGGCCAAGGCTTGCCGGGCTATCTGAGCGATTGGGCCCCGCTTTCTGTTACGACCGAAGGCAGCATCGCCACCGCCCGCGCCGCCGTGACGGCGGGGCTGGCCACGGCCCGCGCCACCCCGGCCTTTGCGCTGGATCTGATGACGCGGGATACGGCGCTTCAGGGTTTGGCTGTGCCGCAGATTGCCTTGGGCGATGTCCCGGTGGCTGGCGCGGTTGTGGCGCTGACTGGTAGCGTGATGCGCTATGACGCCGCGCGCCTGCCGCAAGCCGAGGCCCAGGCGTTGGCCGCCCGCATCGCCCATATCGCCGGCGCGCTTGAACGCCTGCCCGGCGACACGCCCTTGGCCGAAGTGTCTGCCCTGACGGAGGGCGAACGCGCGCAGGTCTTGCATGGCCATAACGCCACCCTTGCCCCGCGCAAGGCCCTTACCCTTCCTGCCGCCTTTGAGGTGCAGGCGGCGCAAACCCCCGATGCCGTGGCGCTGGTTTGCGAAGGCCAAAGCCTGAGCTATGCCCAGTTGAACGCCAAGGCCAACAGGGTGGCGCATGTGTTAAGGGGCATGGGCGTTGCCCCCGGCACGCTGGCGGGGCTTTGCACCCGGCGCGGGTTGGATTTGCTGGTCGGCGCCCTTGGCATTCATAAGGCGGGCGGGGCCTATGTGCCGATGGACCCGGCCTATCCCGCCGACCGCATCGCGCTTTTCCTTGAAGACAGCGCCTGCCCGGTGGTTGTTACGCAATCGGGCATCACCCTGCCGCCCCATGCCGCGCAGGTGTTGGAACTGGATACCGACGGGCGCATCCCCGCCGCGCCCGACACCAACCCCGAAAGCGGCGTCACGCCTGCCGATCTGGCCTATATGATCTATACGTCCGGCTCTACGGGCCGCCCCAAAGGGGTGATGGTGGAACACCGCAATGTGGCGAATTTCTTTACCGGGATGGATGCCCGCATCGGCGCTGAACCCGGCGTCTGGCTGGCGGTCACGTCGCTTTCCTTTGACATTTCGGTGCTGGAACTGTTCTGGACCCTGGCGCGCGGTTTCAAGGTGGTGCTGTCGTCGGATGAAAACCGCACGCTGGTATCCTCGGGGCGGATTGCCAGCGCCAGGGGGATGGAGTTTTCGCTTTATTACTGGGGCAATGACGACGGGCAGGGCCCGAAGAAATACGAGCTTTTGTTAGAGGGCGCGCGCTTTGCCGACAGCCATGGTTTCGCGGCGGTCTGGACGCCCGAGCGCCATTTCCATGCCTTTGGCGGGCCCTATCCGAACCCTTCGGTGACCGGGGCGGCGATTGCGGCGGTGACGAAAAACCTGTCGGTGCGGGCGGGGTCTTGTGTGGTGCCGCTGCACCATCCGGTGCGGGTGGCCGAAGAATGGGCGGTGATCGACAACCTGACCAATGGCCGCGCCGGTCTGGCGGTGGCTTCGGGCTGGCACCCGGATGATTTTGTGCTGCGCCCGGAAAACACCCCGCCGGCAAACCGCGATGCGATGTTCGCCGGAACCGAGCAGATCTGCCGGCTTTGGCGGGGGGAAACGGTGGAATTTCCAACCGCGAATGGCGGCTCATTCGGCGTTGTCAGCCAGCCGCGCCCGGTTTCGGCGGAACTGCCGATCTGGATCACCACCGCCGGAAATCCGGCAACATGGCGCGAGGCGGGCGAGATTGGCGCCCATGTGCTGACCCATCTTCTTGGCCAGTCGATTGACGAGGTGGCGGGCAAGATCATCATCTATCACGAGGCGCTGAGGAAGGCCGGCCATGACCCGGCCGATTTCACCGTGACCCTGATGCTGCACACCTTTGTCGGGCGCGACCGCGAACAGGTGCGCCGCACCGCCGAAGGCCCGATGAAAGCCTATCTCGGGGCCGCAACCGCGCTGGTCAAGCAATATGCCTGGACGTTCCCGGCCTTCAAAAAGCCACCGGGGGTGACGAAGCCGATGGATATCGACACCCGCGATCTGTCGGCCGAAGACGCTGCGGCGATCCTGGATTACGCCTTTAATCGCTACTTCGAAGAATCGGGCCTGTTTGGCACGGTTGAAGATGCGCTTCAGCGGGTTGAGCAGCTTAAACGCATCGGCGTGACCGAGGTGGCCTGTCTGGTCGATTACGGCATTGCCCCGGAAAAGGTGCTGGAGGGGCTTTATCCCCTGGCCGAGGTGGTCAAACGCGCCAATTCCGGCGGCGGGGTGGAGGAGGGCGATTATTCCATCGCGGCGCAGGTGATCCGCCATGGCGTGACGCATCTGCAATGCACCCCGTCGATGGCGCGGATGATCGCGATGAATGACGAGGCGCGCATGGCGCTTGGCGGAGTGAAGACGCTGATGCTGGGCGGAGAGGCCCTGCCGGGCGCCTTGGTGGAAGAACTGCGCAAGGCCAGCCCGGCGCGGATTTTGAACATGTATGGCCCGACCGAAACCACCATCTGGTCTTCGGTGAATGAGGTGACGGCGCTTGAACCCATCGCCAATATCGGCACGCCTTTGGCCAATCAGCAGATGTATGTGCTGGACGAGGCGCTGGCGCCGGTGCCGCCCGGCACGGCGGGGGAACTCTGGATCGGCGGCGATGGCGTGGCGCGCGGCTATTGGCAGCGCGACGATCTGACGGCGGAACGGTTCAGGCCCGACCCCTTTGTAACGCCAGATCGTGCCTGCCCATGGGGCGCGCGGATGTATCGCACGGGCGATCTGGTGCGGCAGCGGGCCGATGGGCGGCTGGATTTCATGGGCCGCGCCGATTTTCAGGTGAAGCTGCGCGGCTATCGCATTGAACTGGGCGAGATTGAGGCCGTGCTTGAACAGCAGCCCGGTGTGCAACAGGCCGTGGTGCTGGCGCGCGAAGACAGCCCCGGCGATTTGCGGCTGGTGGCCTATGTGGTGGGCAGCGCGCCTGCGGCGGCGCTCAGGGCGGAACTGGCCCTGCATCTGCCTGACCACATGATCCCGGCGCATTTCGTGGCCTTGGCGGAAATGCCATTAACGCCCAACCGCAAGGTGGATCGCAAGGCGCTGCCCGCGCCGCTTTCGGTGCCAGAGGCCGCGGCATTTGTCGCGCCCGAAAGCGATGTCGAGGCCCGGCTGGCGGCGATCTGGGGCCGGATTTTGGGGGTGGCGAAGGTGGGGGCCAAGGATAATTTCTTTGCCCTTGGCGGCCATTCCCTGTTGGCCGTGCAGGCGCATCGGGAAATCCGCGAGGAGATGAACGCGCCGAAACTGTCGATCACCGACATCTTTCGCTTTCCCACCCTTGCCGCTTTGGCCCGCCATTTGGACGGCGCAGCACCGGCGCAGCCTGTGGTCGGGGCGCCCGCGCAAGGGCCGGCGGCAGATGCGGCTTTGGCCAGCGGGCGCGCCGATGCCCGCAGCGATGCCATGGCGCGCCGTTTGGCAATGCGGGCGCAGCGGGAAAATTCATGAACCGCGCGGGGTGGTGAAAGATATATATGAAACAATCTTTTTGCCCGCCCGGCAAAGGCGGCAGAAAATTCGTGCAAGTTTAAAAAGCTCTGCTACCAATTGACGCACAGAGACATTTTGTCGCGGCATTGTTGGGAGGCAAGCCTTGAAGAAACTTATCGCTTTGGTCTGCGTTGTCAGTTGGGCCGGCTTTTGGGCCTTTGGTTATCTGGCGCTTTCGGCTGAAAACTTTAGCGAAGGCCAGGTCACGCTTGCCGCGCTTTTGGCCTTCGCTGGAATGATTTCAGGCGTTTTCGCCTATATGTGGTTGGTGCGGGCGCATCCGGTGGATTATCGCCGCGTCACACAGAGCGCGTGATCCCGCCATCCACCCGCAGGTTTTGCCCGGTGATATAGCCCGCCGCATCCGAGGCCAGAAAACTGACCGTCGCGGCAATTTCCTCGACCCGGCCATAGCGGCCCATGGGGATGCGGCTGCGGAATTCTTCCTTTTCCGGCAGCGAGTTGATGAAGCCCGGCAAGAGATTGTTGATGCGAATGCCTTGGGCTGCGTATTTGTCGGCATAAAGTTTGGTAAAGGCCGCCAGCCCCGCGCGGGCGACGCCGCTGGTCGGGAAGGCGGGGTCGGGCTCAAATGTGGCGAAGGTGGTGATGTTGACGATCGCGCCGCCGGTGCCCTGGGCCTCGAAGATCGGGGTGACAGCGCGGATCGGGCGCACGGCCGACAGGAAATAGATGTCGATGCCCTGATGCCAGCCTTCATCGGTAATATCGAGAAGCGCCGCGCGCGGGCCGTGCCCGGCGGAATTGACCAGCACATCAATGCGGCCAAAGCGGGCCATGGTGGCATCGACCAGACGTTGCACATCGTCGTTCGACTGGTTCGACCCGGTGACGCCCACGCCGCCAAGTTCGGCGGCAAGCGCCTCGCCCTTGCCCGAAGATGACAGGATCGCCACGGCAAAGCCATCGGCGGCGAGCCTGCGTGCCGCCGCAGCCCCCATGCCAGAACCGCCCGCCGTGATAACCGCAACCTTTTGCATTTTCGCCCCCGTGATGCTTTGCTTTGGCCAAGGTGACACGGTGAAAACCGGCCCGCAAGGGGGCGGGGGCCGGGCCAAAACGGGAAAGGTGCTGCGATGAAACCGGGCAAACGCAATCTGATAACCGATGTGGCCGGGCTGAGGGTGGGCCATGCCGAAGACGGGCATCTTCGCAGCGGTTGCACCGTTTTGCTGGGCGAGCGCCCCTTTACCGCGGCGGTGAATGTCATGGGGGGCGCGCCGGGCACGCGCGAAACCGATCTTTTGGCGCCGGACCGGCTGGTGCAAGAGGTGGATGCGCTGGTGCTGTCGGGTGGGTCGGCCTTTGGTCTGGATGCCTGTTCGGGGGTGGCTGATGGCCTGCGCGCCATGGGGCGGGGCTTTGCGGTGGGCGATCAGCGGGTGCCGATTGTGCCGGGGGCAATTTTGTTTGATTTGCTGAACGGCGGCAACAAGGCTTGGGCGCGCAACCCCTATGCCGATCTGGGGCTGGCGGCGTTTCGGGCGGCGGGGGCAGATTTTGCGCTGGGCAGCGCGGGGGTTGATTTTGCGCTTGGCAGCGCGGGGGCGGGCTTTGGCGCGATGACCGGGCGTTGGAAGGGCGGGCTGGGCAGCGCCTCGGCGGTGCTGGACAGTGGCATAACCGTGGGGGCCTTGGTGGCGGTGAACGCGCTGGGCAGCGCCACGATAGGGGAGGGACCGGGCTTTTGGGCGCATCCTTTTGAACTGAATGGTGAATTTGGCGGGTTTGGCGGGCAGGGGCGTTATGATCCGTCACACGAGCCTTTGCCGATGAAACGCATGGGCGAGGCGACCACCATTGCCATTGTCGCCACCGATGCCGTGTTGAGCCAGGCCGAATGCCAGCGCATGGCCACCGCCGCCCAGGATGGCATGGCACGCGCGCTGGTGCCTTCGCATACACCGTTGGATGGCGATCTGGTTTTCGCTGCGGCGACCGGGGCGCGCAAACTGACAGACCCGCTGCGCGACAGTTTCCAGATCGGCCATGCCGCGGCGGCCTGCCTGTCGCGCGCCATTGCCCGCGCGGTTTATCTGGCGCGCCCTATGGCGGGCGATCTGCAAACGGCATGGTCGGCCCGCTGGAGTGAAAATATTAGCTGACTGAAAGAATCACCTTTACAAGAAAGTATTTTTGTCGGAAATAGCCGCTCACCTCTGATCGGCCCGGTTTTCCCCCAAAAATGACGCCAAATCCTTGTGTTTCCAAACCCTCAGCCCCCGGTGGCCCCCGCGTGCCGCTGCATGAGGCCACCGCCCTGACGGCGGGTGGGGGCTTGGCGCATATCCACCTTAACGGCCAGCTTTACGCCCTGCGGATTACCAGGGCGGGCAAGCTTATCCTGACCAAATAAAGGAGCGAAAATGTCGCGCTTTCTTGTCGCCTGGGCGGCCCGTATTGCCATGCCTGCCTTGGCCATTTCTGCCACATCGGCCCCGGCGCTGGCCGTGGAAAAGGCCGATGTTCTGGCCCATTACGCCGATCTGGCGGCGGCGGGGTTTGACGACAGCCTGATCACCGCGCGTGCCTTGCAAGGGGCGGTTCAGGCGCTGATTGCCGCCCCCTCGGAAACCAGCCTTGGCGCCGCCCGTGACGCATGGCGTGCGGCGCGGGTCAGTTATCAGCAGACCGAGGTCTTTCGTTTTGGCAACCCGGTGGTCGATGATTGGGAGGGCCGGGTGAATTCATGGCCGCTGGATGAAGGGCTGATCGACTATGTCGCGCAAGGCACGGCGGAAAACGAAGAAAATGGCTATGCCGGGCTGAATGTGATCGCCACGCCGAAGTTTACGCTTTCGGGCCATGCGGTGGATGCCAGCACCATCACCCCCGAATTGATTTCCACCACATTGCACGAAGCAGACGGGATCGAGGCGAATGTTGCCAGCGGCTATCATGCCATCGAGTTTCTGCTTTGGGGGCAAGATCTGAATGGCACCGGCCCCGGCGCGGGCAATCGCCCCTTTACCGATTTTATAGCGGGCGATGGCTGCACCGGCGGCAATTGCGCCCGCCGCGCCGACTATCTGCAAGCCGCGACCGATCTTCTGGTTTCAGACATGGCCTATATGGTCGATCAATGGACAGAGGGCGGGGCCGGCCGCGCGGCGGTTCTGGCTGATTTTGATGCGGGGCTGATGGCCATGTTCACGGGCATGGGCAGCCTGTCTTATGGCGAATTGGCCGGCGAGCGTATGAAGCTGGGGCTGATGCTGAATGACCCGGAGGAGGAGCAGGATTGCTTTTCCGACAATACGCATAACAGCCATTACTATGATGGGATCGGCATTCGGAATGTCTATCTTGGCCGCTTTACCCGCGCCGATGGCCGGGTGATGACGGGCCCGGCTTTGGCCGATTTGGTGGCGGAACAGGATGCGCAGGTTGATGCGCGGCTGCGCGCAGAGCTGGACGGGTCGGTTGCGGCGCTGAAGGCGATCAAGACCCGCGCCGAGGCCGGGCTTGCCTATGACCAGATGCTGGAGGCGGGCAATGCACAGGGCGCGGCGCTGATCACGACGGCGGTGAATGCGCTGGTGGCGCAGACCACCGCGATTGAGCGGGCGGTGGCGGCGCTGGGGCTAAGCCAGATTGATCTGGAGGGGTCGCAAAGCCTCGACAGCCCTGCGGCGGTGTTCCAATGAGCCTGCGTCTGCGTGCCGGTTTTGGCGTTTTGGCTTTGGCCGCGCTGCCCGCCCATGGGCAGGCGTTGGATGACCGGCATCTGAAGGTCATTGACCGCACCCCCGCCGAATCAGCCAAGGTGGCTGTGGTTTTGGCCCCGCCCGTCGATTTTACCCAGCCAGAGCCATTCGAAGCCCATCCGGGCGGCGCGGCCACGGTGCGGGTGCGCGCGAATGCCGATGCCTTCAGCCAGTTTTCCGCCAATATGCCCTTTGAAGATGAGATGCGCTTTAAGCTGGGCAATGCGCTTTTTCGCAAATCATGGGTGGCCGCGCCGTCTTCAACCGCCGCATCTGATGGTCTGGGGCCGCTTTACAACGCCCGCGCCTGCCAGGATTGCCATGTGAAAGATGGCCGTGGTCATACCCCCGAAGGGCCAAAGGATGGCCGGGTGTCGATGTTTCTAAGGCTGTCGGTGCCGGGCGGGACCAGCCCCGAGGCGATTGCGGGCTGGCTTGCCACGCAGGACGAACCCACCTACGGCGGCCAGTTGCAAGACCTTGCCGTGCCCGGACATCCGCCTGAGGGGCAGATGAATATTCGCTATGGCGAAACCCCGGTAACGCTGGCCGATGGCGAAGTGGTTTCGCTGCGGGTGCCGGAATATGATGTGTCGGGGCTGGGCTATGGGCCGATGGCGGCTGATGTCATGATCTCGCCCCGTGTGGCCCCGCAGATGATCGGGCTTGGTCTGATCGAGGCGATTGCCGCCGCGGATATTCTGGCCCATGCCGACCCTGACGATGCCAATGGCGACGGCATTTCGGGGCGCGCGCAGATCGTGCCTTCGGCTGAATTTGGCGTGCCGATGCTGGGCCGCTTTGGCCTGAAGGCCGGTGCGCCGACCATTCGGGCGCAATCGGCGGGGGCTTTTGCGGGCGATATGGGGCTGTCAACGCGCCTGCATCCGGGGCCATGGGGCGATTGCACGGCGGCAGAAACTGCCTGCCGTAGCGCGCCCGATGGGCAGGAGTCGGGCCTGCGCGACGGGCTAGAGGTGGATGACCAAAGCCTTGATCTGGTGGTGTTTTATGCGCGCAATCTGGCCGTTCCTGCGCGGCGCGCCCCGGATGCGCCGCAGGTCTTGCGTGGTAAGGCGCTGTTTTACGGGTTGAATTGCCAAGGTTGCCATGTGCCGAAATATGTTACGAACCGGCTGGCTGATCAGCCTGAGCAAAGCTTTCAACTGATCTGGCCCTATAGCGATTTTCTACTGCACGACATGGGGCCGGGGTTGGCCGATAACCGGCCTGAGGGGCGGGCCACGGGGCAGGAATGGAAGACCCCGCCGCTTTGGGGCATTGGCCTGACCGCGCAGGTTTCGGGCCATAGCGCATTTTTGCATGATGGCCGCGCCCGCAGTCTGATTGAGGCGGTGCTTTGGCATGGCGGCGAGGCCGAGGCCGCACGCGATGCGGTGGTGGCCCTGTCAAAACCCGATCGTGCGGCGCTGATCGCTTTTCTGGAGAGCCTGTGATGCGTTTGCCGTTTGCCGCCCAACTGTGCTTTGCCCTGATCGCGGTTGCCGGGCCTGCGGGGGCTGATTTTCCGCAAACCGTGCAAGACCATATCCTGCCGGGCTATCGCGCCTTTGCCGATGCCAGCGCCGCCCTTGCAGATCAGGCGCAGCAAAGTTGCGATCCGGCGGATTTGCGGCCCGGCTATAACGCGGCCTTTGATGCCTGGATGGGGGTGCAGCATTTGCGCTTTGGCCCGGTGGAGCGTGATGGACGGGCGCTGGCCATTTTGTATTGGCCCGATCCGAAGGGGCTGGGTGCCAAGGCGCAAAAGGCGCTTTTCGGGGCCGATCCGGCCCGGCTGGCGCCTGCGGCTTTTGCTGAACAATCCGTGGCGGCGCGCGGGCTTTTGGCGCTTGAGCGTCTGCTTTACCCCGCGCAGCCGCTTTCGGCAGATCCTTGCGCCCTGATCCGGGCCACCAGCGCCGATCTGGCGGCAACGGCGGCCGGCGTTCTGGCTGATTGGCAGGGCGGCTATGCCCAAAGCCTGACAAGCGCGGGCGCGGCTGGCAACCCGGTTTTTCTGAGCAAGACCGAGGCGCGGCAAATCCTGTTTACCCAAGTGATGACGGCGCTTGAGTTTATTGAGGAGCAGCGCCTTGGCCGCCCTTTGGGCAGTTTTGACGCGCCGCATCCTGAACGTGCCGAAGCGCGGGCCTCGTCCCGGTCGCGGCGCAATGTGGTGCTGGCATTGCGCGCGATGCGGGCGATGGTGGCAACCCTAACCCCCGATGCGCCGCAAACTATGGCGGGTTTTGACCGTGCAATCGCTTTGGCCGAAGGCATGGAAGATGCCGATTTTACGGGCCTTGCCGATCCGGCGCGGCGGCTGAAGGTGGAAATTCTGCAACAGGCGGTCGGGCATCTGCGCGAACAGGCGCTGGCAGAATTGGCGGCAGAACTGGGCGTTGGCATCGGCTTTAACGCCGCAGATGGAGATTGATATGACGACAAGGCGCGGCTTTTTGGCGGGACTGGCGGTTTTGGCCCTGCCGCAACCGGGTTGGGCCGATATTGGCGCGCCCGCCTATCTGGCGGCGGCGCGGCAGGGGCAAGGCTTTTGGCTGCATGGGCTTTCTGCGGCGGGCGAAAGCCTGTTTGCCTTGCCCTTGCCCGCGCGCGGCCATGCGGCGGCGGCGCATCCCCATCGCCCGCTGGCCGTGGCTTTTGCCCGCCGCCCCGGCACTTATGCGTTGGTGATCGACTGCGCTTTGGGCCGCGAAACCGCGCGGCTGCATCCCCCTGAAGGCCGGCAGTTCAACGGTCATGGCACATTTTCGCCGGATGGCACGGTGCTATATACATCCGAGGTGGTGGCCGAAGGTTCGGCCGGGCGTATTGGCATCTGGGATGCTGCCGATTTCCGGCGCATTGGCGAATGGCATTCGGGCGGGCTTGGCCCTCATGATCTGAAGTTGATGGCGCGGGGGGTGGTGGTGGCCAATGGTGGCATTGAAACGGACCCGAATGACCGCCGCAAACTGAACATCGACCGGATGCGACCGAATCTGTCGTTGATTGGCTGGGATGGCAGTTTGGTTGAACAGGCCGAACTGCCCGCGGGTTTGCGGCAAGACTCCATCCGGCATCTGGCATTGGGCCGCGCGGGTGAGGTGGCTTTTGCCATGCAATGGGAAGGCGATCCGGCCGAGGAGGTTCCGCTTTTGGGGCTGTGGCGGCCGGGCGACGCGCCGGTTTTGTGCCCCGCGCCTGATGGGCAGGGCGCGCGGATGCAGGGCTATGCCGGTTCTATCGCCTGGAGCGGGGCGCAGATTGCGATCACTTCGCCCAAGGGTGGGGTGGCGATGATCTTTACTGCGGCGGGGGCGTATCTGGAAACAATCGAACGGGCGGATATTTGCGGAATTGCGGCGGCACAGGGTGCGGGCTTTTTGGCCAGCGATGGGGCGGGGGCGCTTTTGCGCCTTTCAGACAAGGGGGCGCAACGGCTGACGCAGCAGGCGCTTTCTTGGGACAATCATCTGGTTGCCTTGGGCTGAGCGCGGGCAATCGTTGCTAAAATTCCCCTAATCCACCGCAATTGTGCCGCGATTGTAAACAACGACTGGTCCCGTAGTAACGAATGAGGCCAGTAAATGTGCAAGATGGATCAAACGGGGGCTGTCGCCCTGACCGGCGGGCTGAAAGCGTGGATGCAGGGGCAGGGGCCGAAGGTATGGCACGCCTTTGCGCGGGGTGTGGATTTCGCGGCACCGGGGGCCACGATTGACCTTGTTTTGGCCGCGCATTGGATTGCCCGCCAGCCGGATATGGACCGCGCGACGGGGCTTTTGCTTTTGGCGCGGGCTTTGCAGGCGGGGCTGCATATCCATGCCCCGGTGGCGATGGATGATGCTGCGGCGCGGGCCTTTTGCCTGCATCTGCATCAGCGCCTGTCTTTGCAGGATGCCCCCGCCCGCCTGCCCGTCATGGCCGACGATCTGGCGCTGATTGCGGGGCTGTCGGCTGGCGATGCGCCGCTGCCCTTGCCGGCGGTCGCCATACCCTATGGGATTGCGCCTTGTGCCTTTGCCTTTCGCGACAACCGGCCCTATCTGATTGCAAACGCGCTGCGCCGCGCCGCCTGAGGCCGCCGCCCCCTTGCATCGGCGGGGGCTTCCCGCTAGCACCGTGGCGACTTCAGGGAGGCGCGCCATGGACGGGCTGGACGATCTTAAGGCCAAATATCTGACCGCGATTGCGGGCGTGACCGACGAGGGCGCGCTGGAAGAATTGCGCGTGGCTGCCCTTGGCAAAAAGGGCGAGGTTTCGGCGCTGATGTCGGGCCTTGGCAAGATGGAGCCCGATCAGCGCAAGGCCGCCGGGGCCATGCTGAACGTGCTGAAAGATGAGATTGACGCCGCCCTGCGCGCAAAAAAGGCCGGGCTTGCCGATGCGGCGCTTGATGCGCGCCTGCGCGAAGAATGGCTGGATGTCACGCTTCCGGGCCGCCCGCGCCCGCGTGGCACCATTCACCCGGTTTCGCAGGTCATGGAAGAGCTGACCGCGATTTTTGCCGATATGGGCTTTGCCGTGGCCGAAGGCCCGCAGGTGGAATCGGATTGGTATAATTTCGATGCGCTGAACATTCCGCCCGAACACCCGGCGCGGCAGGAACATGACACGTTCTTCATGAACCGTGCCGAAGGCGATGATCGCCCGCCGCATGTGCTGCGCACCCACACTTCGCCCGTGCAGATTCGCGCCATGACCGAAAAGGGCGCGCCGATCCGCGTGATCGCGCCGGGCCGCGTTTACCGCATGGACATGGACCAGACCCACACGCCGATGTTCCATCAGGTTGAAGGGCTGGCGATTGACCGCGATATTTCCATGGCCAACCTGAAATGGACGCTGGAAGAATTCTGCCGCGCCTTTTTCGAGGTGGACAAGGTCGAGCTGCGCTTCCGCGCCAGCCACTTCCCCTTTACCGAACCTTCGGCCGAAGTGGACATCCGCTATTCCAACGTCGGTGGCCAGTTGCGCATTGGCGAAGGCGACAAGTGGATGGAAATTCTGGGTTCCGGCATGGTTCACCCGAAGGTGCTGGCGGCGGCGGGGGTCAATCCCGACGAATGGCAGGGCTTTGCCTTTGGCATGGGCATCGACCGTATCGCCATGCTGAAATACGGCATCCCCGACCTGCGCGCCTTTTTCGAAAGCGACCTGCGCTGGCTGCGCCATTACGGTTTCTCGGCGCTGGATATGCCCGATCTGGCGGGCGGCCTGTCTGCCTGATCCGGGCTTCGGCCTGATCCGGGCTATTGCCCGGCCATCAGCGCCTGCAAAAGGGCCTGTGCTTCGGCGCTGTCCCATTCGGCATCGCCAATCAGCCGGGCGACCTCGGCCCCTTCGGGGTTCACAATCACGGTGACGGGCAGGCCCATGATGCCCATGGCATGGGCCAGTTCCGCCTGCGGATCGCGCAGGTTTTCAAGCTTGGTCACGCCGGCCTCGGCAAAGAGCCGTTCGATGGCGGCCAGGTCATTACGCCCGGTCGCCACCGGCACCACGGCGATTTCGGGCATGGCGGCTTGCAGGCGGTCAAGGCTGGGCATTTCTTCGCGGCAGGGGGGGCACCAAGTGGCCCAGAAATTCACCACCAGCCATTTGCCGCGAAATTCGTTCAGGCTGCGCGGGGCGTCTTGCATATCGCTTAAGGCGGCATCGGGCAGCGGGGCGGGCGTGGACAGCATCAGTTTTGCCATGTCGCCGGTCAAAAGCGCCGACACATCAGCCTGCACCGGGTTTGCACCAAGCGCCAAGGCCGTATAAAGCACCGCAAACAGCTTTCGCATTCCGTATCTCCCAAAGGCCATACCATGACCCAATCCAAAGATGCTGCCGCCAATGCCATGTGGGGCGGGCGCTTCGCTTCGGGGCCCGATGCCATCATGACGGCGATCAACGCCTCGATCGGCTTTGACCAGCGGATGTATGCGCAGGACATCGCCGGTTCCCGCGCCCATGCCGCGATGCTGGCCGCGCAAGGCATCATCAGCGATAACGATGCAAAGGCGATTGGGGAAGGGCTGCTCACGGTCTTGTCAGAGATTGAGGGCGGCAAGTTCACCTTTTCCACCGCGCTGGAAGATATTCACCTGAATGTGGAAAGCCGCCTGACCGAGATTATCGGGGATGCGGGCAAGCGGCTGCACACGGGGCGGTCGCGCAATGATCAGGTGGCGGTCGATTTCCGGCTTTGGGTGCGCGACCAGTGCGATGCTGCGATTTCGGGGCTGACGGCCTTGATGCGGGCCTTTGTGGCGCAGGCCGAAGCGGGCGTTGATTGGGTGATGCCGGGCTTTACGCATTTGCAGACCGCGCAGCCGGTGACATGGGGGCATCATATGCTGGCCTATGTCGAAATGTTCGCCCGCGATCGGTCGCGCTTTGAAGATGCGCGCCGCCGGATGAACGAATGCCCCTTGGGTGCAGCGGCCTTGGCGGGCACGTCTTTTCCGATTGACCGGCACGCCACGGCGGCGGCTTTGGGCTTTGACCGGCCCACGGCCAACAGCCTTGATTCGGTGTCTGACCGCGATTTCGCGCTGGAGTTTCTGGCGGCCAGCAGCATCTGCGCCATGCATCTTTCCCGCTTTGCCGAAGAATTGGTGATCTGGTCTTCGGCGCAGTTCCGTTTCGTGCGTCTGTCGGACAAATGGACGACGGGCAGCTCCATCATGCCGCAAAAGAAAAACCCTGACGCGGCAGAGCTGTTGCGGTCGAAACTCGGGCGGATTTTGGGGGCGACGGTGGCTTTGTTCACCATCATGAAGGGCCTTGCGCTGACCTATTCCAAGGACATGCAGGAAGACAAGGAGCAGACCTTCGACGCCGCCGACACGCTGATGTTGGGCCTTGCCGCCATGACCGGCATGGTGGGCGATATGACCGCCAATCGCGATGTGCTGCGCTCCGCCGCCGCCAGCGGTTTTTCCACCGCCACCGATCTGGCGGATTGGCTGGTGCGCCGCCTTGGTCTGCCGTTCCGCGATGCCCACCACGTCACCGGCACGCTGGTTGCCATGGCGGAAAAGGCGGGCATTGACCTGCCCGATCTGACCCTTGCACAGATGCAGGGCGTTCACGCCGGGATTACAGCCGAGGTGTTTGAGGTGCTGGGCGTCGATAATTCCGTGAATTCGCGGATGTCTTATGGCGGAACTTCGCCCGTGCGCGTGGCCGAACAGGTTGCCCGCTGGAAAGCCGCGCTGGCTTGAGCCATTCTTGCAGGACGGGCCAAGGCCCGTTTTAACCGGAAAGAGCATCATGAAACGCTTTGCGACCCTTGGATTTATCGCTGTTTTGGCCGGGTGCGGTGCTGATGGCGCGCCAGAGGCCCCGGCCTCGATGTCTTCGTCAACGGCGGGGGTGACGATTTCGGGCTGTGCTTCGGCCGGGATCGTCATTGGCGCACCGGCCACGGGCGGGCCGGCAAACTGCTGAACCCCCATATGATTGCGACCTGCGGCGCTTCTGTTATACCCGGCTGAACGGGCAAGAAGGGCGGCGCAGGCATGGATCATTTCATCTATAAATCGGGCGTTTTGCACGCGGAAGACGTGGCGATCCCGGATATTGCGGCGGCTGTCGGTTCGCCCTTTTATGTCTATTCTGCGGCCACCCTGACACGGCATTACCGGCTGTTCACCGAAGCCCTGTCGCCCTTGCCGCATCAGGTGTGCTTTGCCATCAAATCGCTGTCCAATCTGGCCGTTCTGAAACTGCTGGGCGATCTGGGCGCGGGCATGGATGTGGTTTCGGGCGGCGAATACCTGCGCGCCAAGGCCGCGGGCGTGCCGGGCAGCCGCATCGTGTTTTCCGGCGTTGGCAAAACGCGCGAAGAAATGCGGCTGGCCTTGGAAGGTGGCATCCGCCAGTTCAATCTGGAATCGGAACCCGAAATGCGGGCGCTTTCCGAGGTGGCGTCTTCGATGGGGCTTGTCGCGCCGGTAACAGTGCGGGTGAACCCCGATGTGGATGCCAAAACCCACGAAAAAATTGCCACCGGCAAATCGGAAAACAAATTCGGCATCCCGATTGCCCGCGCGGCCGAGGTTTACGCCGAAATCGCGCGCCTGCCGGGGCTGAAAGCCGTTGGTATCGACGTGCATATCGGCAGCCAGTTGACCGATCTGGCGCCATTTGAAGAAGCCTTCACCAAGGTGGCGGCGCTGACCGAAACCCTGCGCGCGCAAGGGCATAGCATTGACCGGCTGGATCTGGGCGGCGGTTTGGGCATTCCCTATACCCGGTCAAATGAGGCCCCGCCGCTGCCCACCGATTACGGCGCGATGATTAAACGCACCGTCGGGCATCTGGGCTGCGAGATCGAAATTGAGCCGGGCCGGCTGATTTCGGGCAATTCGGGCCTTTTGGTTGCAGGCGTCATCTATGTGAAAAACGGCGAGGGCCGGGATTTCCTGATTTTGGATGCGGCGATGAACGATCTGGTGCGCCCCTCGATGTATGGCGCGCATCATGACATCGTGCCGGTGATCGAAGCGCCTGCGGGCAGCCCGACGCTGGCCTATGATGTGGTCGGCCCGGTGTGCGAAACCGGCGACACCTTTGCCAAAGGCCGCGGCTTGCCGCTGCTGGCCGAGGGCGATCTGGTGGCCTTCCGCTCTGCCGGGGCCTATGGCGCGGTGATGGCCAGCGAATACAACACAAGGCCGCTGATCCCCGAAGTTCTGGTGCAGGGCGATCATTTTGCCGTCATCCGGGCGCGGCCGAGCTTTGATGAAATTCTGGGTCGCGATAACATCCCTGATTGGTTGTGAACTGGCGAGGGGTATGGACGAACACGCAAAAGCCACGCTGAAACGGATTGAAACCCCGCTGCGGCTGACCTGGGCGGGGCTTTGGGCTGAACGTGCCGTGCGGGCCTTTTGGCCGCTGTGGACATTGGCCATAACGCTTTTGTCGGCGCTCAGTTTTGGTTTGCAAGACCATCTGGCTTTGGAAATGGTCTGGTTTGGCGCAGTTGTTTCCGGGGCGGGCCTGATTGGGGCCATGGTTCATGGTCTGCGCCAGTTTCGCAGGCCCCGCCGCGCCGAGGCTTTGGCGCGGCTTGACAGCCAGCTTCCCGGTCAGCCGCTGGCCGCGCTATGCGACCGGCAGGCGATTGGCGCGGCCGATCCGGCATCGCAGGCGGTTTGGGCGGCGCATCTGGCGCGAATGGCAGAGCGGGCCAAGGCCGCGCGGGCGGTTTCGCCCGATCTGCAACTGGCCAGCCGTGACCGTTTTGCCCTGCGCTATGCGGCTTTGACGGCGCTGGTCATGGCGCTGAGCTTTGGTTCGGTCTGGCGGCTTGGCTCTTTGTCGGCCATGGCGCCGGGGGGCGGTGCGCCCCTGCTGACCGAAGGGCCGGTGTGGGAAGGTTGGCTGAAGCCACCCGCCTATACTGGCAAGCCGGTGCTTTACCTGAATGACCAAACCGCCGGTGCGCTGGTTTTACCGCAGGGCAGCAAGGCGCAGATCCGGCTTTATGGCGCGCCGGGCAGTCTGATCTTGTCGGAAACCGTTTCTGGCCGGACTGATGGGCCACCGGCCTCGGACCCGGTGCAGGATTTTACCTTGCAGCAAAGCGGCAAGCTGGAGATTGACGGGCCGGGCGGGCGCGCATGGGATGTGACCCTGACGCCTGACACCCCGCCGACCATCGCCGCCGATGGCCCGATTGCACGCGACAAGGGCGGGCGGTTTCGGCAGAAATTCATCGCAAGCGATGACTATGGGATAAGCCGGGCGCAGGTGACGATCTCGTTGGATCTGGCCGCGGTTGATCGCCGCTTTGGCTTGGCGCGCGATCCGCAGGATGTGGCCCCGGTGGTTCTGGATCTGCCCTTGCCGCGCCGGGGCAAACGTGCGGAAGTCGTCGCCACGCTGGTGGATGACCTGTCGCAATCGGTGCTGGCCAATATGCCGGTGACGCTGCGCTTTGACGCCACCGACGCGGCAGGCCAGCATGGCCAGTCAGAGCCGCTGGCGGTGGTCTTGCCGGGCAAACGCTTTTTCGACCCGGTCGCGGCGGCGCTGATCGAGATGCGCCGCGATCTGTTGTGGAGCCGCGCCAATGCCCCGCGCACGGTGCAGGTCTTGCGGGCGATAACCTATGCCCCGGAAGGGCTGTTTTCCGATGAAAAGCTGTTCCTGCGGCTGCGCGTTGCGCTGAAGCGGCTGGCATCGGATGCGGAAAACCTGACGCCGGCCCTGCGTGACGAAGTGGCCGAAGAACTGTGGCAAATCGCAACTTTGGTCGAAGAAGGCGATCTGAATGACGCCAAAGAGCGGCTGAAACGCGCGCAGGACCGCTTGGCCGAGGCAATTCGTCGGGGGGCTGATCCGGCGGAAGTGCAGGAATTAATGGATGAAATGCGGCAGGCCATGGATGATTACATGGAAATGCTTGCCCAGAACATGGAAGAACGCACCCCCGAGGAGCAATCGGCCAATGGCGGTGCCACCCTGTCGGAAAATCAGCTTCAGGAAATGCTCGACCGGCTGCAAAAGCTGATGGAGGAAGGTAAAACCGCCGAGGCGGCGGAGCTTTTGGCGCAGATTCAGGACATGATGGCGAATATGCGCGTGGTGCAGGATGACGGCGCGGGCAAGGGCCGTGGCGGCCCCGGCCAGCAGGCCATGCGCGATTTGGGCGACACGCTGCGTGGCCAGCAGGGCCTGTCGGATGACGCCTTCCGCGATATGCAACGCGGCCGCCAGACTGAGGGGGCGCCAGGGGAAGGCGGCGATCCGGGCAAGGGCCAAAGCCTGGCTGAACGCCAAGAAGCCCTGCGTCAGAAACTGGAGGAACTGGAGCGTCAGGGGAAGTTGCCCGGCGCGGGCAGTGAAGCGGGCGAAGACGGGCGGCAGCGGTTGGAAGATGCCCGCCGCGCCATGCGCGAGGCCGAAAAGGCGCTGCGCGATCAGAATTTGCCCGGCGCGCTGGACCGGCAGGCCGAGGCGCTGCGGGCCTTGCGCGAAGGTCTGCGCGATCTGGGCGAGGCGATGGCGCAGCAAAACCAGCAGGAAGGGCAAGGCCAGAAGGGCCAGCAGGCCAACCGCGAAACCCCCGAGGGCCGCGATCCCTTGGGGCGCCAGCAGGGCGAAGGTCTGCGGATCGGTTCGGATGACAACATGCTTTCCGACAAGGAAGTCTATCGTCGGGCCGAAGAATTGCTGGACGAAATCCGCCGTCGTTCAGGCGATCTGGGCCGATCTGAGGGCGAACGGAACTATCTGAAACGGCTGTTGGATCTGTTCTGACGGGCCAAGCGCCGGGTTTTAAAGGCCGGGCGCGGCCAGAACCGCCTCGGCCGCAGAGCCGATGCGCGTGACGATCAGGATATACAAAAGCGCCGTCATGCCCATGATGAGGCAAAGCTTCATCACAGCGACGGGCTTGCGATCCTTCGGTATGTCAAGCATGTGGTCCATAAGCCCTTTTAGACCCATTTACGGGCCAGATCGTGTCAAAAAGCCGAAGAAACCAGCGACAAGCTGTTTCCCGAACGGAAACCGGCCAGCCCCGGCTTCCCCTTTGACCGATGATGCGCTAATCGGCGGTTGAAGCTTTTTCTTGCCTTGCGGGCAAGGACCGATCCGAAGGGCCTTTGCGATGAAATTCACCCTGTCCTGGTTGAAAGATCACCTTGATACCACGGCCTCGCTTGACGAGATTCTTTATGCGCTGACCGATCTTGGCCTTGAGGTCGAAGATGTGGTGAACCCGGTGGCAAAGCTTGCGCCCTTTACCATTGCCAAGGTGCTGGAGGCGGTTCAGCACCCTGATGCCGACCGGCTGCGGGTGTGCAAGGTCATGACGGATGAGGGCGAAAAGCAGATCGTTTGCGGCGCGCCCAATGCGCGGGCCGGGATCACCGTTGTTCTGTGCAAACCGGGCGATTATGTGCCGGGCATCGACGTGACGCTGGGCGTGGGCAAGATCCGCGGCGTGGAAAGCCATGGCATGATGGCATCCGAGCGCGAGCTGGAGCTGTCAGACGAACATAACGGCATCATCGAATTGCCCTCGGGCGCGGTGGGCGACAAGTTCACCGACTGGCTGGCGGCAAACCGCCCCGCCGTTTGCGACCCGGTGATCGAGGTGAAAATCACCCCGAACCGCCCCGATGCGCTGGGCGTGCGCGGCATTGCCCGCGATCTGGCGGCGCGGGGTTTGGGCAAGCTGAAGCCCTTGGAAATTCCGGCAATTCAGGGTGGTTTTGCCAGCCCGGTGACGGTGGCCATTGATGATGCGCTGAAGGCCAAAGGCTGCCCGCATTTCGCCGGCCGCACCATTCGCGGCGTGAAAAACGGCCCCTCGCCGGATTGGTTGCAGGCGCGGCTGAAGGCGATTGGCCTGCGCCCGATTTCGGCCTTGGTCGACATCACCAACTATTTCACCTTTGGCCTGAACCGCCCCTTGCACGTCTTTGATGTGGCCAAGGTGGCAGGCGGGGCGCTGCGTATTCATCCCGCCGTGGGGGGCGAGGAGTTTCTCGCGCTGGATGGCAAGACCTATACCCTGCGCGCTGGCCAAATGGCGATTTCCGATGCGGAACAGGTGGAAAGCCTTGCCGGGATCATGGGCGGCGAACATTCCGGCTGCACCGAAGACACCACCGATGTCTTCCTTGAAAGCGCGTTTTGGGATGCAATCACCATTGCCACCACGGGCCGCGCGCTGAAGATCAACTCGGACGCGCGCTATCGCTTTGAGCGCGGCGTGGAGCCGGCCTTTACCCTGCCGGGGTTGGATCTGGCGACGCAGATGATCCTTGATCTGTGCGGTGGTGAGGCCAGCGATCTGGCCGTCGATGGCGCGGCGCCTGACACGACCCGGATCTACAAACTGAACCCGGCCCGCGTTATCAGCCTTGTCGGCATGGACATTCCCGAAGCCGAACAGCGCCAGACGCTGACGGCGCTGGGCTTCAAGCTGAACGGCAATCAGGTGACGCCGCCGTCGTGGCGCCCCGATGTTCTGGGCGATGCCGATCTGGTTGAAGAAGTCGCCCGCGTCGCCAGCCTGACCAAGCTGGAAGGCAAGCCCCTGCGCCGCGCGGTGCCCGGTGTGCCGCGCCCGATCCTGACGCCGTTGCAGGTGCGCGAACGCGCCGCGCGCCGGACGATTGCGGCGCTTGGCTATAATGAATGCGTGACCTACAGCTTCATCGACGAGGCGGCGGCCAAACTGTTTGGGGGCGGAGCCGATGCGGTGCGGGTGGATAACCCGATTTCTTCGGAAATGACGCATTTGCGCCCCGATCTTTTGCCCGGCCTTTTGCGTGCAGCCGCCCGCAATCAGGCGCGCGGCTTTATGGACCTGTCCCTTGCCGAGATTGGCCCGGCCTTCCATGGCGGCGAACCCGGTGAGCAGCATTTGCAGGCGACCGGCCTTTTGGTTGGCGCATCGGCCGCGCGCGATCCGCATGGCAGCCGCCGCCCGGTGGATGTGTTTGACGTGAAAGCCGATGTCGAGGCGGTTCTGGCCGCGCTGGGCGCGCCCGCCAAGGTGCAGATCAGCCGCAAGGTGGCTGCGTGGTTCCATCCCGGCCGTTCCGGCGCCATCGGGCTTGGCCCGAATGTCATGGCATCCTTTGGCGAGGTTCACCCAAAGGTTCTGGCGGAAATGGGCGTGAAAGGCCCGGCCATGGCCTTTACCGTGCTGGTGACCAATGTGCCGCAGCCCAAGGTGAAAAGCCCCACCCGCCCGGCGCTGGCGATTTCCGATCTGCAAGCGGTGGAGCGTGATTTCGCCTTTGTGGTGGACAAAGGGGTAGAGGTGCTGACCGCCGTCAATGCCGCTGCCGGGGCCGATAAGGCGCTGATCGAAAGCGTGCGTGTGTTTGACCAGTTCACCGGCGACAAGGCCGAGGCCCAGATGGGCGCTGGCAAGAAATCCATCGCGCTGACAGTGCGACTGCAACCGGTGGACAAGACCCTGACTGATGCCGATATCGACGCCGTGTCGAAAAAGATCATCGAGAAGATCACCAAGGCCACGGGCGGCACCCTGCGCGCCTGACGCGCGCGGGGCTGTCTTTTTCGCTGGGGGGCAGGGTGTCCCCCGGTTATTTGCGGCGCTTGTTGCTGAAGACCGCCTTGATCCGGCCGATGAGGCCGGTCGCCCGCGCCTCCATGCCATCCCATGTTTCTTCCATTTCGGCGGCGACGGGTTCTACGCTGCGTTCCCAGAATTGCGCCCACATCCGGCGGATCATGAAGACCGCGAAGATCAGGAAAGCGATGACCAGCCCGGAAACCCAAGGGATGATCCGTTCATCCGGCCCGGTGGCTTCGCGCAGGGAAACCGCATTCGGATAGATCGACAGGATCGGCAATCGCCAGCCGTAATGCGTGACGACCACCCATTTCGGATTGGCGGCATCGGATTTCAGATTGCCGGCTTCGGCCTGCAAATTTGAGGAATCGTATTTGAAATAGGGCGGCCAGATCCAGCCGGTATCTTCGTTGCGATAGACCATCACATCGCCATCGGGGAAGGCGGTTTCGATGAAACGGATGTCGCGCGTGGCGCTGCTTTCCTGCGTGCCGCTGTCGGGCGAGGCATAGGCCCAGGCGTTTTCCGTGCCGACGGTGGTTAAGCGGTTATAGGTGCCGGTCACGCGCACAATGTCATGCTGCGGCAGGGTGTAATGCAAAAAGCCCAGCACGAAGATCGCCGCAACGATCCGAAACGCCCATTTGATTTTGGTCCACATGTCTTTGGCCCCTTTTTACTGCACGTTGACGCCATAGACCGTGGCCAGCACCACGACCATAGGAATGATATAGACCAGCCAGATCAGCTTGCGCCGCAGGCCGTGGCGATAGGTCTCCATTCCGGCGCGGATATAGGCTTCGCGATCGGCTACGTCCGCGGTGATCTTGTCAGGGTCGCTGTCCCAAGCCTTTTCCAGCTTTTCGCGGCGGACCGAGCGGGAATAGAGCGACACCAGCAGGTACACCGCCGTCAGGATGGCAAACGCCAAAAGCCCCGCGCGCAATAGCCCAAACATCGCTGCCCCCTCTTACCCAATCAGATACCCGCCCTGCATGTAGGGATGACTTGCGCCATTGCATCCCCAAGGCGGCGAAATTTTCGCGGCAGGCGGGGTTTAAACCGGAATATTGTCGATCAGCCGCACATCATCCAGCCATGCCGCCGCCAGCATCCGGCGCGGGCGATGCACATCGTCTGAGGGCATCAGCGTTTCGGCATCGCGCAATTCGATATATTCCACACGCTCAAAACCCGCCGCGCGCACCTTTTCCGCTGCTTCGCGAATGGCCATGCGGTCGGATTGCCCGGCGCGGATGTCATCGGCCGCTGCGGTGATGGCGGTATAAAGCACGCCCGCCACCGCCCGGCCCTGCGCCGTCAGCCGCACATTGCGCGATGACATGGCCAGCCCGTCGGATTCGCGGATGGTTTCGCAGCCGACAATGGTGATCGGCAGATTCAGATCGCGCACCAGCCGCAAGACGACCTGCAACTGCTGCCAGTCTTTCTGGCCGAAATAACCCCGGTCGGCCATGGTCATGCCGAAAAGTTTGGTCACAACCGTTGCCACCCCGTCAAAATGGCCGGGCCGCATTCGGCCTTCCAGGGGTTCAGACACGCCGCCGACCGATACGGTGGTGATGAAACCTTCGGGGTAAACCTCATCGGGGGTGGGGATGAAAACCACATCCACCCCGACCGAGGCCAGAAGCGCCACGTCGGCTTCTTCGGTGCGGGGATATTTCTTCAGGTCTTCGGGGTTGTTGAACTGTTTGGGGTTCACGAAAATCGTGGTGATCACGCGTTCGCATTCGCGTTTGCCCGCCCGCGCCAGCGACAGATGGCCGTCATGCAAGGCCCCCATTGTGGGCACCACGCCAACCAGTTCACCCGCCGCCTTCCATGCGCGCACGATGGCGCGCAATTCGGCCACGGTTCGGATAACTTGGGTCATTTCTGGCCTTTCGCGGGCAGCACATCGGGGAAGGAATGTTCATCCGCCGGAAAGGCGCGGGCGCGCACCTCGGCGGCATAGGTGGCAATGGCCTGATCGGCAGTGCGGCCCAGCTCAGCATAGCGTTTCACGAATTTCGGGCGAAATTCGGTGAACAGGCCCAGCATGTCATCAATCACCAGCACCTGCCCGTCGCAAGCAACGCCTGCGCCAATGCCGATGGTCGGAATTTCCAGCGCCTTGGTGATGCGCCCGGCAAGCCCCATGGGCACTTTTTCCAAAACCACCGCAAAGGCGCCTGCGGCCTGCACGGCCAAAGCGTCTTGCATCACGCGGTCCGCCTCATCTTCGCGGCCGACCACTTTGTAGCCGCCATAGGTATTCACTGATTGCGGTGTCAGCCCGATATGCGCCATCACCGGCACGCCGCGTTTGGTCAGGAAGGCGATGGTGTCGGCCATATGCACCCCGCCTTCAAGCTTCACCGCCGGCGCCCCGGTTTCGGCCATCAGCCGGGCGGCGTTGCGATAGGCCTGTTCGGGGCTTTCTTCATAACTGCCGAAGGGCATGTCGATGACAACCATGGCCTTTTGACAGCCCCGAACGGCGGAACGGCCGTGCAGGATCATCATGTCCATGGTGACGCCCAGCGTTGAAGCCATGCCATGCAGCACCATGCCAACCGAATCTCCGACCAGCGCAATATCGCAATGCGGATCCACCAGCCGCGCCATTGGCGTGGTGTAGGCGGTCAAGACCACAAGGGGCGCGCTGCCCTTGCGGGCGCGGATATCAGGCGGCAGGACGGGGCGGAGGGGGGAGGTTGCGCTCATCTTCGGCTCCGGGCCAGTTCACATTCTGACCGGCATACAGGCACAGCCGCCGGTCAATCGCAAGAAAATTGCGCTGCAATGCGGCGACAGACGGCACTTGACCCGCCGCCCGGCAACAGCCTTCTTGGGGACATAGCCAAGGAGGCCGCATGAAATACCTTGAAGCCGTCAGCCGTGACGGGATTGAACCTGAAATCAGTCGACCAGATCCTGCCAAGGTTTTGTCGGGCGACCCGGTGCATAGCACATGGAACAGAGAAGACAGGGACGGGCTTTATTGCGGTATGTGGCAAAGCACGCCGGGGAAGTGGCGGGTGAGCTATGGCGAGTGGGAATATGTGCATATTCTTGCCGGCCATTCGATTCTGACCGACCAGCACGGTCAGGAAACCCACCTGCGCGCGGGCGACAGCTATATCATCCGGCCCGGTTTCGCGGGCACATGGGAATGTGTGGAAACCACGCTGAAAGATTACGTCATCAAGGAATGACGCGGGGCAATCGTATACGGGCCAATCTTATAAGGGCCAATCTTATACGGGCCAGATTTCGCGGCGCATGAAAAAGGCCCGGCGCGGGCCGGGCCATTGGGCAATATGTGGGCCGGGTCAGCCGTTTGAAACCTCAGGCAGCGGGCAGTCTTTTTCTTCGATACCTTTGCGCTTGCAGGCCGCCAGACGTTTTTCTTCGGCGCGGGCGGCCTTGGCGGCCTCTTTCGCGGCCAAAGCTTCGGCCTTGGCCTGTTCCTTGGCGGCAAGGGCCTCGGCCTTGGCTTGCGCCTTGGCCAGCTTGGCGTCATAGCGCGCCTTTTCTTCGTCGGTCATGGCGGCATAGGCGGCTTTCTCGGCAGCCTCTTTCGCTGCGGCTTCTTCGGCGGCCTTGGCCTCGGCCGCTTCCTGTTCGGCCTTGGCGATCAGGTCTTTTTCCTTTTGGGCGATGTTTTCCGGGGTTTCCGGCACGGCCAGACCCCATGCGTCATCCATATAGGGGCCTTCCAGTTCAAGGCTTTCGTCCTTTGACCGCACTTTTACATGGGTGCCGGTTTTGACGTTTTCAAAAAGGTCGATGGCATCTTGGTTGAACAGGCGAATGCAGCCGGCGCTGGTGGCATGGCCGATGCTTGCATTCTGGATGGTGCCATGGATGCGGAACATGCTGTCGGCGCCGTTACGGTAAAGATACATCGCCCGCGCGCCCAAGGGGTTATCAAGCCCACCCGACATGCCGCCGGCATATTCGGCGTAAAGATCGGGGCGGGTGCTGACCATATTGGCCGTGGGCTGCCATGAGGGCCATTTCTCTTTGCGGCCGATCACGCCATTGCCACGGAACGACAGCCCCTCGCGCCCGACGGCGATGGCATAGCGCATGGCCTGCCCGTTTTCCTGCACATGGTAAAGTTTGCGCGCGAAAGTATCGACCACGATGCTGCCGGGGGCTTCGGGGCCATTATAGGCAACCTGCGCCTTTTGGCGCCCGCCGGTCAGATGGCGCGCTTCGACTGCCTCGATATGGAAGCCTTCGTCATCCAACGCCTCATATCCGGGGGCCGCAACCGGCGGGGCGGTTTCTGTCTTGGCTGCGGGAGAGGCGCAGGCCGCAAGGGTGGCGAGGGACATAAGCGCCAGCAGGCGAAGAATCGGCAACATGTGAAATCTCGGGAAATGGCAGTTCCGGGCACCAAAGCCGCCGGGGCCTTCATGCGTCAAGAGGGCGCAGCCCCCGGCAAAAAAGAAAAACCTTCGGCGTTGCCTGATGGGCAGGGTTTGGGGGCTTGCCCGGCGGGGCGGGCGTGGCAAGTATGGCGCAGGTTGTAAGGGGTGTTTGTATGACGGAGCGGCCGAATTTGTCTGCAAGGCTCGTGTTTGGGCTGGCCTTGGCCCTGAGCGTTACGCTGATGGTGGCACGGGCCATATGGGAAGGGCTGGCCGATCCGCCAATAGTGCCAAGGGGTTGGGCGGTGCTGCCTTTCGCGTTTCTGCTGGGCTTGGGCTTGGCGGTGTTGATCGGGCTTGGCTGGGCCAACCGCCACCGCTGGCGCGCGGTTATGCGCCCGAACCGGGGCCGGGTGATCGGGGCGCTGGTGTTGGGCTTCGTCACGCCGATGGTTGTTCTTAGCTGGCTGCCGTGGATTTTCGGCGGCTTCTGGCTGATGCTGGGCCTGCCAGCGCTGCAAAATGGCGATCCCGCCCCCTTTTTTCTTGGCCTTCTCCTGACCGGCGCGGCGGCGCTGTTTTGGTATTTGCCCGCCTGCCTGATCGTTTCAGGCATTCGCCGCCGCTGGCTGCGGGTCGCGCTGTTTGCGCTGATGTTTTGGGCGGCCTATGCGGGCATTATTATGGTGCTGGAAAATCAGAAATTCGCGCTGTGAAAAAGGGCCGGGAAGAAATCCCGGCCCTTGCAGGTTTTCGCAGGCCTTCGCCGCAGCTTACCCTACGATATTGAATTCCGGCCCGTAGGGATATTTGGTGATGTCTTCGTTGCCGTCTTCGGTGATGACCAGAATGTCATGTTCGCGGTAGCCGCCCGCACCCGGCTGGCCTTCGGGGATGGTCAGCATCGGTTCCATCGAAATCACCATGCCGGGTTCCAGCACGGTGTCGATGTCTTCGCGCAATTCCAGACCCGCCTCGCGGCCGTAATAGTGGCTAAGCACTCCGAAGGAATGACCGTAACCGAAGGTGCGATATTGCAGCACCTGATGTTCCTCGAAGAAGGTGTTCAGCTTTTGCGTCACCTCGGCGCAGGACACGCCGGGTTTCAAGAGGCTGATGCCATATTCATGCGCCGCGACGTTGATGTCCCAGATCCGACGGCTGGCGGCATCACATTCCCCCACGAACATCGTGCGTTCAAGCGCGGTGTAATAGCCTGAAATCATGGGGAAAGTGTTCAGAGAAAGAATGTCGCCGCGCTGCAACTTGCGCCCCGTCACCGGGTTGTGCGCGCCGTCGGTATTGATGCCGGACTGGAACCAGACCCAGGTGTCACGGTATTCTGCATCGGGGAAACGCTTGGCGATTTCCAGCTCCATCGCATCGCGGCCAGCCATGGCAATGTCAATCTCGCGCGCGCCTTCCTTCACCGCCTCGCGAATGGCAAAACCGCCGACATCGGCCACATTGGCACCATGGCGGATCAGGGCAATCTCGGCCTCGGATTTGTTCATGCGCTGCTGCATGACCGCCATCGAAATATCCACGCCACGCTTGGGCTTCAGAAAATGGCTGAGCTTTTCAGATTGCACCAGCGTCAGGTGATCGGCTTCGCACCCAATGACGCGGCCTTCGCCCGTGACCGACAGGACCGCGCGCCAGTAATTATCGCGCTGCCAGTCGGTATAGGTGATGCTGTCACCATGGCTGCGCCGCCAGGGCTGGGCGGCATCAATGCCCGCCGAAATGGTCACACATTCGCTGCGGGTCACGACCAGCCCATAGGGGCGGCCAAAGGAGCAGTAAAGAAAGCCCGAATAATAGGCGATGGAATGCATCGAGGTGAAGACGCAGGCGTCAACGCCATGCACTTCCATGATCTCGCGCAGGTCCGCGATGCGGGTGTCATATTCGCTGGCGGCAAAGGGCAAAACCCGGTCGCCTTGGTGGAAACGGTATTGCTGTGGACGTTCGGTGGACATGTCAGACCTCATCAAAGGGGCCCGATGCGGACCCCGAAAGGTCCCGGCGTACAGGACGGCAAGAGCGCATTTCGGGGCGACGCCATCGTCCCGGCTCGGGCGTATCAATAGCCTTGGCGCCCGCCGCTGTCTATGGATTTAAAGCGCGGTGGTCAGGGGCTTTCGGTCGGTGGCCAGATCGGCCAGAAGGGCTGCGTGAACCTCAAGCGCGTCAATCACGGGAAAGCCCGGATCGCGCCCGTCAAAGGCCAAAAGCAGATCAGTTCCGGCAAGGGCGACCGCTTCGGCGCCGCGGGCCATCATGTCCTGCCCGGCCTGAAACAGCATCTGGCGGGTGGCCTCGTCGCAGCGGCCTGCCACGGCCATGTCCTGATAGGCGGTGCCAACGGTTTGCGTATCTTCGGGCAACAAAACCGCAGTCCGGCGCATCTGGCCGAAAAGCCGCGTGGACATGGCGCGCGCGGTGCCCAAAAGCCCCACCTTGCCAAAGCCCTGATCGGCGCAGAAATCATCCAGCGGGGTGATGGCCGAAATCAACGGCAAGGGGCTGAGCGCGCGGGTTTCATCCCAGCAAAAATGCGGGCCGATGGCGGTGATGCTGGCGCATTGCGCCCCGGCAGCCTTCAGCCGGTGCAAAAGGCCGGCGAAAATTTCGGCCTGATCTTGCGCGCGCCCGGCCAGATTATTGGCCAGAACTTCGCGGATATTGGCCTCAACCATGGTGAGTTCCAGCTTGCAGCCCCGATCTGCCGCAATTTGGGTAAGACGTTGATAGTAAACAACTGTTGCCGCAGGTCCAAGCCCGGTTATCAGCCCGATATGCATAGCGGCCCCTCTAAACTGCCTTGCCCGCAAAGTCCGCTGCCGAATGGCGGTTTGGCACCTGCTCGGCTTCATCGCCCCAGTTTTTGTTGACCATCCGGCCGCGCTTCACCGCAGGCCGTGCGTCAATCACTTCGGCCCATCTGACCACATTCTTGTAAGACGCCACATCCAGAAACTCGGCGGCATTATAGGCCCGGCCCAAGACCAGGGCGCCATACCAAGGCCAGATCGCCATATCGGCAACCGAATATTCGCTGCCCGCGACGAAAGGCACTTCGGCAAGGCGGCGGTCCAGCACGTCAAGCTGGCGCTTGACCTCCATCGCATAGCGGTTGATCGGATATTCGAACTTTTCCGGCGCATAGGCGTAGAAATGGCCAAAACCGCCGCCCAAAAACGGCGCGCTGCCCATCTGCCACATCAGCCAGCTTAGCGTTTCGCTGCGCGCCGGCCCGGATTTCGGCAAGAAGGCCCCGAATTTCTCGGCCAGATGAATGAGGATGGCACCGCTTTCAAAAATCCGCAGCGGCTTGTCGCCCGAATAATCCATCATCGCCGGGATCTTGGAGTTCGGGTTCACGCCAACAAAGCCAGACCCGAACTGATCGCCGGAAATGGAAATCAGCCAAGCGTCATAATCGGCCAAAAGCCCGGCCTCGACCAGTTCTTCCAGCATGATCGTGACCTTTTGCCCATTGGGCGTGGCCAGCGAGTAAAGTTGCAGCTCATGGCGGCCACGGGGCAATTCGGCCTCATGGGTTGGCCCGGCGATGGGCCGGTTGGTCGTGGCGAACTTGCCGCCGTTTTCCTTGTCCCAAGTCCAGACTTTGGGGGGAACATAGGGGGTATCGGCCATGCGGGGCATCCTTGCACAAATGCGGTCATGGCCAAGCTATGCCTTGGCTGCCGGGCTTTCAACCGGTCAGGTTTTTCAGGCTGCCACGGGCCGTTTGATTTTGGCGGCAGCGTCCAGCACCAAAGGACGCAGGCCCGCGCCGCCTGCATCCAGCACTTCGAACAGGTGGCGGCGCATCCGGGGTTCCCAGAAGTCATTGATATGGCTGGAAAGCCCTTCCACGCCTTCGGCATGGGGCTTTGATTCCATGAATTTGGCGATCTGGTTGGCCATGTAGATCAGCTTGGAATGGGGCCCGGAATTGTGATGGGTTTCATGCGACATGGGCGGCCTCTTGGGGTGCAATGCGGTGGGGATGGGTGAAAACCTCGAACCCGTCAGGGCGGGCGAGGGCGATGAGGGTGATCCCGGCGGCTTCGGCCATTTCAACCGCGGCCACGGTGGGGGCCGAGGCGGCGATGATGACAGGAAAACCGGCGGCGGCGCATTTCTGCACCATGTCGATCGAGGTGCGGCAGGTCAGCACCGCCGCGCCTTGTTGTGCGGTGGGGCGGGCAACGGCGCCGATCAGTTTGTCCAGCGCATTATGCCGGCCGACATCTTCGCGCGCGGCCTTGATACCGCCTGACCAGAAGGCCGCAGCATGGGCGGCGCGGGTCAGGTCGTGCAATGGTTGATGCGTGGTCAGATCGGCCATGGCCTGCATGATCTCGCGCGGGGTCATGGTAAAGCTGCTGTCGGGCACCCGGCGCGGTTTGCGCGCCGCTTCTT
>Ga0172373_10000031_pt1 | contig 195371 bp, 213 predicted proteins | sample Lak10m_2_FD_114546 | JGI IMG/M metagenome (GOLD analysis project Ga0172373, IMG submission 114546) | Freshwater microbial communities from Kabuno Bay, South-Kivu, Congo - kab_092012_10m | ecosystem: Environmental > Aquatic > Freshwater > Lake | place: Democratic Republic of the Congo... | reverse complement strand
TGCTGTGGGTAATGCTGTTATGGGATTTAGCGCAAATTGGACTGAGAAGACTAGCAAGCAGAACACGCAGAGGCGCAGTGTGTGCTGGATGGTGGGGGACAGCGAACGTGCGGCTAAACGCATGAAGGCTGCTTTTGCTGCTGCGGGCTATGCTAACAGGGTGAACGCACGTGGTATATATGTGCGTGTAATAGCTGACTTAGCGTAAGGGTTTTTAGCACAGTGCTTGCATTTTGGCTAGCATTGTGCTATAATGTGTTTTTAAATAGGAGCGAATATGACTACATTTTATTTTACGCAAACAGTTACATATTACTTAACAGTAAAAGCAGATACTTGGGAGCAAGCAGACGCTATTGCTGAAAGCACAGATGTTAACAGCGCAGGCGTTAACGCAGACTACACGGGCTGGGAAGAAGACGGCGAAGCAGAATAATTTGGTTGACAGTAATACGCACGTTAGTAAGTACTTACCGACCCCGCTGCTAAGGGGTTGACAAATTGGGCTGATGCTGTTATAATTAGATACATACTTAACCGGGGGCCTGTCCCCCCATAGTCTATGGGGTAATGTGATGTTAGATATCGTTCTCAGCCTAGTATTGGGATTCGTCATAGGATGGCGGATCAATCAGTTCCTGCAACTGATCGCCTTCAAGCGCATCCTACAAGAGCTGGGCATTTCCGAAGTAGACATGCGCCGGCTGGCCAAGAAGAACGGTATAGAATTGCCCGACGAACCCAGAGATCCGGAGCCCGCAGCGCCAGGTCCCCAACCAGTGATCGAGATACGCATCGAGCAACATCAGGGCCAATTATTCGCTTGGCGATTGGATACGGACCAATTCCTAGCACAGGGACAGGACAGCGAAGGTCTACAGCAGATCTTACAGGAACGCTTCAGTGATTCTCGGATCGTGGTACGAAGGGATCAGGGCGGAGATCTGTTGCAAAAAAACAACGGATAAATTGGTTGACATTTTGGGCTAGAGATCGTATAATACGACTATGAAGACTGCAAATGACATGATACAATGGGTGGGCACGGTGTTCGTGCTGCTGATGTACACCGTGATGAACTTCTTTCCGGAACTCACTCCGTGGAACATCACATTCGGACTGCTGGGGGCCTTGAGCTATTTCGCCTGGACCGTGCGTGTCCGCAACTACCCGCAGATGCTGATCAACATCGTGGCAATAACCCTATGCACCGGCGGGTTGATCCGTCATTTTGGTTGACAGCCGGGCCAAAAGATCGTATACTGTAAACACTAACTAAACGGAGCGCAAAATGATCAACAATGATCTCAAAGTAATAGCAGGAATACAAGAACGCCTGGGCCAAATGCCCATCCTGGAAACCCTGTTCTATATCGAGAACAACACCCAAGAATTCACCATCTCAGAACTGCGTAGTTTCTATGCAGTGATGAGCCAGTTCCGCGCCATGTTCTCAGCGGCATAAATCGGTTGACAAAGATCCCAAAAGATCGTATACTGTAAACACTGAAACAACAACTTAGGAGAGCGAAATGTTTAAACTCATAGGAATGGCCACAGTGGCATATGTAGCATGGATCACTGGTCTAATCCAAGCTACCATGTTGATCACAGCCGGTGTACTGACCACTATCGCAGGAGTGTAATATGACTACTAAATCATCCGTGTTCATGTTCTTCTTTGGTCTGCTGCTGACATTTGGTGCCGTGGGCGGAGTTGAAAACTCTATCACAGACACAGAGCTGTTGAGCGCAGTGGCAGTCGCAGCCATGGGCTTGGCTTTGATGTATGTGGGCACATTAGGCATTCGCAATGGTGCATACTACGACTAAGGAGCGAAAATGAACTACACTCAAGACCAAATCAATGCAATCGTCCAAGAAGCTAAGACTGAGGCTTTCCAGGCCGCAGACAAGTTCTTCAAGGAGCGGCTGGGTGGCAAGGACCAGTACGCCTGTGGCTTTGCCTGGACCAACATCTACGGTGTCAAAGGCAACACCAAGGTAGGCAAGATGCTGAAAGCCGCTGGTGTGCGTCAGGACTACACCAAGGCGTTCCAGATTTGGAATCCTGCGGGCTACGGGTGCCAGAACGTGGATACCTTAGAAGCAGGTGCTGAGGCTGCGGCCCAGGTGTTCAAGCGGTATGGCTTTGAAGCCTACGCAGGATCGAGGTTAGACTGAGTCATGGACGAACTAACCATACAGGTCCGCAGCCCATTCCAGAAAGCCCTGCTGGAAGTGCTGTGGAATCTAGACACAGTAGAACAATGCTGGGCGTTCAGGGACAGCCTGCCCAACCCACAGCAGAGAGATATATGCACAGCTATGATCATGCTGCTGAGCATAGAGTATTTGGATAAACAGATCAACACGGAGGCAGACTGTGAGCAAGCTCGCGATATTATTAGCAGTTATTAGCCTACAGGGCTGTTCGCTGCTGCATGATCCTAGGGACGCACCCTGGGATCCCAAGGCTGGCTCAGGTCGTGCCTTGATAGATCAGATCCCTGCTTGGGAAGGCGCGGCCAATCGTGTCTGCTGTGGACACCTGAGAAGTTGTGAGCCTCATCAGACACCGAGGTGTTGATGGTCGGTCGGTGAACCATCAGGAGGTGGTGTGGTGGCCGGTATATAGCTGTATATGCGTACAGTAGTTTTAAAGAGGTAGGGGTCAAAATTCACCACCCTGAAATGAAAAGTACTCCACCCAAATTTTTTGCGCAGCTGGTTTTTAGGCCTGCAGACCCATTTTGTCTGCTGTTAAATAGTCTATGCTATTACGATACCGTGCCTATCAACACAGCCTTATAGATCTATCGCGATTAAGTGCAGAAGTTCTCCGTCTAGGCGGCCACACATATCAAGGCACATACTACATGGATATATCAGTGGATCATCAGTATCATTGTTGGCTATTGCTGCGCTGGCCAGAACTACGGCTCTTCTCTATACCCCGCACCAACGAATTATCCGATATCACTGTGAAGATCGCGCACAGATAAAAAAGCCCCAATTTATTGAGGCTGGTACGATCTAGTCGTTTATGGTTCATTTTGCAGAGAATCTGTCAATCAGTGATTAGGGGGATTCTCTAAGGTGCACATCTGTTTCACACGCTTGTACTGTGTACTGTGTAGATTCATACAGTTGCCTCCTTCTGCACAGTATTTACTCCCGGGTCATAAGACTTCGGGAGTTATCAGGGGATTTTGGCCATTCTTACCGATCTTGCGCTACCGCTGTTCGCTGCGCTCTAAAAAAATTTTGCGCGGCTCTGCCGTGTTTAAATCATCGCTGAGATGATCTAGGATCGCAGTCTACCCATATTAGATTGTTGTATCTATCATACAGCCATGAGCCTTTGGGCAGCACACAGACTCCCAACTCCGGATGGCGCTCTTTGCGTATTTCCACTGTGGCCCATATCAACCACACTAGGTATAAGATCGCGGTAATGCTCAAGCTCCAGCACAGTATCTTATACTGTATGCGTTTTTTCCTTCGAGCTCGTTGTTTGCTTAATACTTCATTGCGCTGCATCTGTATCCTGATCGCGCCCGCTTGTTCTTTGCCCACACGCTGCATCATTTCTTCAACTTCTGTCCACAGTGCGCCCAGTTCTGGCGGGCTTTGATAGACCATGATTTCCCGAAGTTCTGTGCCCATTTGATCCAGCTGTTTGCGCATCAATACTCGTTGCAGTGCTCTGCGTCCTAGGCTTTCTTCTCCGGTATAGACTTCAGTCTTGGATCTGCGTTCTTCTTCGTCGAACACTGCCTTGCACTTGTAGTAGTTGTCGAAGTAGGTACCTAAGTGATTACCTATGTCTTGATAGATGTTTACAGTTTCACCATCTCGTTTGTTGAGATCGATGATTCGATTTTTTTCTTGTATGTATTGATTGCGTTCTTGAACAGTGGGTTCGCGATTTTTGAACCTAACATGGAACTGATCGTCAAGGTCTTTGAGTACATCCTTGACGTCCCCGGCTGCTCCTTTGATATCTTTATAGAGTTTACAGCCTTCTTTGACTAGTTTAACCGCGCCGTTGGCCAGCGCGAACAGCGTTACTGGATCCATGTCGCTCTCGTGTTGTTATTCTTGGATCGCTGAGACTAGCTGTTTACAGTCTTCATATTTTCGCTCCTGGCCTTGATTATCAGTCCTTTGATTTATGGCTTATAGATATTTAATGATTTTTGTAAATAACTAAGCTATGAGATATCTTTATCAATTCCTAACATTGGCTCCTGCTCCGGCCTTTCTAGCAGGACTATTATATAGTCTGTTTACTCCCAGCACAGTCTGTGCAGTATGGCCCTATGAAATGACCTTGATGTGGGCTGTGATGTTTCTAGCGCATTTGTCGCCCTGGCTATTGTTTTATCAGCAGCACTTTACCAGGAATAGATAAGCAGCAGTGATAAGCTCCCTGCAGAACCGCCCAAGATTCCCAGTAGTAGATCTCAAGTATGTCCTGTCGATCATCGATCCATATAAGATCATGTATTTCGATAGTGCCTTGAGGTCCTGTGATCTGAGCTGTGTAAGATCTTTCCACAGTCCAAAATTTCACGGTTAACATGTAAATACTTATGTGCTGATAGTTTACTTAGAACAATTCCAACGACAGCAGGAACAGTTGTTGATCAGTTGGCGCCAGTTCGTCAGCTATTGGCCTAGATCTTGGGCGCACACAGATAATTACAACGCTGGTATACCTGTAGATTGGTGGCTGCTTTTTAACAATGCCATGTACGCAGATATTTGGCTGATGAAATATCCAGAAAATTCTAGGATCATACGCACACTATTTGAAGATCAAGAACAGGATAAATAACAATATGGCACAATATATCTTACCCGCTGCTCGCAACACTAAAACTGGACAAACTGTAAAACACCAAGATCTCAAAGGTATTCGATACCAGCCACATCAGATCACGGAATGCCAGCTCATGGCACAACGACTGGCCAACAATATGACCACTCGTGGCACTGATCTTTGGGTTCCTGTGATTAAAAACTACACTGCTTGATTATTTGTACAGATAATTCACAGAAGTTTCGTTTTCTCTGAATACCTCAGCTCCGTTTTTCAGATGGAATTTTCTAGCCATTTCTGTTTTAGGACTTAGAGTTACATAAGTTTCTACATCAGGATTGGTATCTCGGATGTGTTGTTGTGCCGCTTGTATCAATTGACGGCCTGCTCCATTGGCATAACTCCAAATGCTGTAAAATACTGCTGTATTAGTATGCACTGCTACCTCGGCCAATTCATCCACGCTGTGAGGAATACGTTCAAGAAACTTCACACACGTAACTGCCAAAGGTTCATCGTTATCACCTTTCAGCACAAAGATCCTGCTGTTCGAATTCACTCGCTGTTCAACGGGAATTTCTGGACGAACTGGATCGTCTTTGATTAGATTTAAAAGATTATCCGAAAGATCTTTAATTACATGCAACATGTTATTTCCTTAATTATATGCGTATTTATATACCAACCAAAAAAACCTATTTTAATAAAATGTATAGGTTGACCAAATAAATATTATACTGTAAAATATAATTGTTTACAACTTAAAGGAGTTCAAATATGTTCGATACTACGTTAGACCAATATGTAATTCGTTCTGCTACGCAAATCAATGATGCTATGGGTCGCGTTTATGCACAGATGGGTCTGGCTGTTTTAACGTCCATGATAGTCAGTGCTCTGGTCAGTTCCAGTCCTGCATTAATGGCTTTATTGTTTGGCACAGCGTTAAAATGGGTAGTGATTTTCGCACCGTTGGTTGCTGTACTGGGTATCAGTCTTGCCTATGAAAAGATGAGCAAATCCACATTACAGATCTTACTGCACGGATTCGCGGCCCTAATGGGTCTCAGCTTCGCTACTATCTTTATCGTTTACACCCTCGGTAGCATTTTTAGCGCATTCATGGGTGCTGCTGTATTGTTTGGCGTCATGAGTTTTTATGGATATTTTACCAAACGAAGTTTAGATAGTTTTGGTAAATTCTTATTTGTAGGATTGATCGCCATAGTAATTGCCAGCATAGTGAATATCTTTATTGGATCAACTGTGATGCAAATGGTGATCAGTACATTGGCTATCATTATTTTTCTAGGTTTGACCGCTTATGATACACAGCGAATACGTGAAATGGTCAGCTATGAAAATGATGGCAAGATGGAAATCATGGGTGCCTTAAGTCTTTACTTGAATTTTATCAACATCTTCCTGAGCCTACTGCAATTGTTTGGGAATAAAAACGACTGACTACCTCTTCCTGCGCCATGCAGGAAGATTAGCTCTCCATACCAACGCAAACTGAAACAGATCTAATTCTGACACAAACTCAACAGTAATGATCTGTCCTTGTCTGTGCTGAGTAAATTTTATCTGAGGATATTGATTTCGTATAGATCTAAGTGCGTTTCTAATACGCCGTATCCTGCTCCAGCGTCGATAGGCCAGCACTAGATCTATAGTAATATCATCAAAGATTATTGAAACTGTATCCAATATTGGACCCAGAAATAGAATCCTATGCAGATCGCTGCAAACTCAAAGTAATCGCGATAATAGCTCAAGGGTTTAGATTCTTTCTTAGTTTTTTCTTTGATAGATTCTACTGCCTTGCGGACATTTACGATCTTTGGCTGTGCATACTGCCAGGGTGGTCTAGGTTTATCTGGAAATATCATTTTGACGGAGCGATACGATTAGCGATACGTTTCTGCGTACCATCGACCTTTTCACGCAAGTTGATAACTTCGTCACGAAGCTCGTTACCGTGTTCTTGACATTCTTGTAAATGCTCACCTAGACTATCTGCCAATCCTGCCAAAGCTCGAATCTCTAACTTATTGAGCTCTGCGGCTTTGAGTAAGATATCGGTTTCAGTTTCCGATAATTCTACACGCAGACTGTTTCCATCTTGTGTGGCTGAGTTCATCATATCTGCTAGCTCACCATCGAACCAACGAGCATTTTCATCCGATACTTCATCGCAATGTTCTAACATGTGATCATTGAGTTCGTAAAAGCGTTCTGATACATCTCCAATAGAACGTATAGCAGCAGCCATCTCCTGAATGATTGCCACCATTTCTTGATTAACATGATTTCGATGATGTAGATAATCTAATTTAGTTTTAGTAATAATCGAATCTTGAAACAACGCCTGCATTGGTGTAGAAGGTTGTAGTTGAGTCAACATCATCATACGATTACGATAAACATCATCGGTAGTGCGCATAATCAACTCACGATTACCACCTGCATTGATAGTATAACTCTGCATAGCATCAGTGACGTTTTCTTCTACGATTGAACGAGCTACTTGCACTTGTGCTACATTGAATTGAACTAATGCTTCGCTGTCCCAGGCACGTCTGGTATTCTTGGCAATCAATTCTTGTTGCTTTTGAATCTGTTCAGGATCGGCTGATTTAGCCGTACGCTGTTCACGTAAAAAGCGTAGTTCGTCTTGCAGCTCTTTGATCATATCCATTTCGGATTTTGTTTCAGGGGCTGCTGCCTGTTCTTTCTTTGTTCTGGCTTGCATCTAAATCTCCTTTAAAGTAGACAGAAAAACACTTGAATCAAGTGCGTTTCTGAAATTGATTTAGGTCCAGCTCAGATCACCTCACACGCAGGGATATTTAGTTAAGAATATTTGATTGTTGTTCTAGACTGAGTTCTTGATCTTCTAGTTCACGGATTTTATCCGTGATCTGATCAATAAGCCCTAGATTACGTAGAATTTTGAATACTAGATTTTCTACTGACCATTCACCTGCTCGAGCCAATCCCGCTTTACGCATCTGTGTGATTTTATCTTTTACTGTACGTAATTTCTCAAGATCTTTGCTGAGAAGAGCATGTTCGATAGAAGCCAGTATGGCATCTTTCTTGGCTTCGACTGCTGCATCATCTACTTCTGGTTTGATTTTTCTAGGTTCGACCAACCAGGAATCATTTACTAGACTATATACTCCGGTGCTGTGATGAGGTTCGTCGGAGCCTTGTACATAACATTCTACCGGAAGTCCTTTGATCGAAATATCGTGCTGCTCACTCCAAAGAGCTTTCTTAGCATTGAATAGTTCTCTCTGTTCGTCGGTGGGCGTACCGGGAATAATAAGATGTAGGTCCAAATCACTGTATTCTGTCCACGTAAAATTAGCATTTGAACCAGTTATGGTATAATCTTCTACATCTAATTCAATACCAACAAAATCTTCAAACGCTCTTGCGATTTCTATCAGTTTTTGTTTGACTTCTAGTTTGAGACGACTGTCTTCCCAAAGTTTGGGATTCAATTGTCGATTTACTGTAATGAAGTCGTGATCTTCGTTTAATTCTCTTAGACGCATTCATTATTTAGCCCACATCAAATGATAATTTAACAATGTGTGTTCGTCATAGAATTCCGCTATTAGCTTGTATTCCTGATCAACTTTATCCACCACTAACTGGCATTTATCTTTAGGCTGTCTAACGATCCAATTAATCAAATCAGTGCCTACTTTTTTATGTACTTTGGGCCAATCAATTTCTATTGTATCTGGCTCAGCCTTAAATCGCCAGTTGTACAATTCTAATCTATCATTCTTCATCTGTATTCATACTGTTTAAAATCTCGCGCAATTTTGTACTTTCAACTTGTGCTCTAACTTTTGGTGCCGTAGATCCTTCTCTTGGATCTTCACGTTGTATTTCAGTTTTACGCTTAATTGTATCTATAATACTGCTTGATCCTCGACTTGCGCCGTTGTGGCTTTCTTGTTCATCTTCTGGAAGATCGCTGATCTTTAATGTTTCTAGATTGAACTCTAGATCAACCTTTTGACCTACACCACTAGATGAACGAGTCTTCATCAATTGTATTTGATATCTGCCACGTTCTCGCATGGCTCGGCTGGTAAAAATACCAAACACGTTATCTGCTGTTTGAATCTTACTTAGACCACCGGAAATATGACTATGATCAAACTCAACTTCTTCAACTGCTCCTCTATTTAATTGTGAAGCTGTTACGAGTATACAATTTTTTTCTACTGCAAGATTCCTTAGTTCTTCTGATACATATTTGTCTTTGATGAATAGATCTGCAGGAGATATCTTTCGACTCATTGGCATCAATAAATCTAGATAGTCAACTAATAGTACATCTACTCTTCGACCTGTTTTAATTTCATACTCTTTGAGATAAGCACGAAGATCGTTGGCGGTCTTACCACTAGGCATATACTTGATCTGCAATGATCCTGACTTCTTACCAATGATACGAACTTTCATTTCGACATCGTCGAGATCTTTAAAGATCTCTTTAGTTGGGATACCTGTAGTCATAGCGTCAATACGCATTGCTACTAGATCTTCGGAAAGTTCTAAAGTTAGATAGACAACATTGAGTCCTTGCAAGCACCAGTTAACACCTAGGTTGGCAAGGAATAGAGATTTTCCTGCACCGCTACCACCAGCAAAAATATTAAGCTCGCCGCGATTCATACCTCCAAACAGTCTGCGATCTAAACTAGGCCAACCTGTTGATATTTGACCATTTTTATCTTTAATTCTAAGTAATCTTTGTCTAGGATCTTCAAAATAATCAGTGCCCATATCCTTCGTAAGACTGATCTGCACTGCTTCTTTGATCTTTGTTTCTACCTGTCCATAATCTTTCTTTTCTAATAAATCTGCCGATTCAATAATAGCACGTTCCAATGCTTTATGTCTAATAAATGATTCAAATTCATCCATTAGCCAATCATTATGTCCTTCTTTTATTTCTTCTGGTTTTTTCAGATCAACTCTACAACTGGCATTTACCATATCATATTCAGGTAGTACAGAATATTCTTTAGCATATGCGTTTATGAATTCGGCAGCATCTTGTAGTTTGCGATCAAATAATGTATGATCAAAAATACCTTGACATCGAACGAATATCTCAGCATCCGCTAACATCAGTTCAAGATATAATTTTTGTATTTCGTATCCGTAATCTTTTATCATAGTAATTATTATACATTCTAATTAAACACAGGTAAACCATAGATTTTAGACCAAGTAAAAGAATCGCCGATATCATTCACCATAGGTTGCCCTTTCACATTCAAACTAGTGTTCAGCAACATAGGACATCCGGTCTTTTCGTACCAAATTTCTAAAAGTTTTCTAAATTCATGATTATCATTTTTGCCAACAGTTTGTATTCTGCTAGATCCGTCTTTGTGTACTATAGCAGGAAATTTTTCTGGGTATTTACAGTTAACTACAAATTGCATAAATGGGCTTTTATTATTAGGCATACAAAAAAATTTCTCAGCATGTTCTTCTAAAATTGCAGGCGCGAATGGTCTAAATTGCTCTCTTTGTTTTATATTATTCACTACTTCTTTTATATTGGGATCTCTTGGATCTGCAAGTAAACTTCTATTCCCTAACGCCCTGGGACCAAATTCTGCACGGCCTCTAGCTACTCCGCAGATTTTATTTTTTAATAAATGATCTACTATCTGTTGATTTGAAGTCTTAGGTGTTATATTTGTTCCTAAAAGCGGTGTAAAATTTTTTATATGTTTTTTGTGGTGGGCTAATACTGCACCAATACTACTGCCATTATCACCGGGTGCCGGTGGGATCCATACATTGTTAAAATAATCAAAGGCTATTGGATTCGCAACACAATTAAGGGCACAACCACCGCCTAAAATTAAATTATTACTAGGAACAAGTTCTCTTGCTATCTGTAATATTCTTGTAAATGATTGTTCGTATATAAACTGTGTAGCTGCGGCAATATCAAATTTGTCTTGTTCTGATCGTAAATCAGGAGCCCACCAATCACATCCTCGATGTAAATTATGTTTGAACATAATAGGACGATGTGCTTCTGCATGAGGAAAAATAATAAAATCGTCAACTATTCTTTTATAAAGGCGTTTTCGATCTCCGTAGGCAGACATTCCCATCAAGATATATTCTTCCTCGTTTGGTTTAAGATTACATCTTTTGGTCATAGCACTATAAAACAACCCTAGACTATCTGGATATGCACAGCTATAAATTTTTTTTAAACTAGTACCCTGTGCTCGCCAAATAGTTAATGTTTCAAATTCTCCAATGGCATCTATGATGACAATACAGGCAGAATCAAAAGGGCTGGTAAAATATGCTCCTGCTGCGTGAGTATGATGGTGTTTATATGTAGTAATAGGAGAATAGATTTCATATTTTGCAAGATACCGTTTAACACTATTATCTTGCCATCCTTGGCCGGCAAATAGTTGTCGTAAAGTTTTTAACCAAGGTTTTTCATACCAGCATATAAGATCTGGAGATCCCCCAGTCATTCTCGCATATTCAATTAGATCATCATTTAAATGAGGATCGTTTTTTATTTTGCTAAATCGTTCAGAATCACTAGCAAATAATAAATTGCTATCTTCAAATACGGCTAATGAAGCATTGTGACTATTAGCTGATATTCCCCAAGTAATCATTTATATATAAAAGGGTCTCTTTTTCTAAGTTCTTTTAATTTTTTTTGTAATTTGTAGTAATCAATCAATTTTGTAATAGGTGATATTAATATTCTAAAAATTTTTCTCATATTGTAATCTCTTTATCAATTGTTTTTTCTGCATAGTGATTTTAATATCTCCTTGTTGAGAAGTTTTTATAATATCAACTACAGTAAATAATTTTCCATATTTTTGAACAGCCTCAGCAACATCTTTTACATCTGATCCCCATGTAGGAAAAGCCACTGACCAATTGTAATACATAGCTTTATCTATTAATTGTAAACCGGCAGAATCTTGGTCGGGTATTACTATTACCTCTGCACCTAAGCTGTTAATGATTCTAGCCTGTTGATCTGCAATATCATTAGTAAGCAGAGCGACTCCATTAATTGAAAGAGCATCGAACGGCCCTTCACATACAAATATATACTTTTGATCTTCTTTTTGTTTATCAAAATTGAAAACAAAATGAGGATGTTGATCTGATATGTATTTGGGTTTTCCGTCTGTAATTTTTCTAGCAGTATTGCCTACTATGCGTCCTTGCCATCGAAAAGGCACAATGACTCTGTCGATATATCCTGGAGTTGGGCTCCAGTAAAAATCATATTCAAAGGGATTGTCATATCCTCTGTTCATTAGGTATCGTAATACTTCAATAAACTGAGATCCTATTTGTTCTTTTATTTCGCCTTCGATAATATTGCTCCAATCCATCAAACTCATTGAGTATTCGGGTAAGGCTTTATCTTCAAAATCTACCTTAGCTATGTATTCCTGTTCTTGAAAATCTTCAGCCTCAGTTTTTAATGCTTCAAACACCATTTGTTTGATAACATCTTCACCGGCTCCCATCCATCGACTTAGGCTTTTCATCTTTTCGCCAAACGGTGATCCGGGTTGCCACCCTGTAGAGAATTTACAGTTGAAACAATTATAGACTATGCCGTTGCCGTCAAATCGAAGGCCACCCCGTTTACGAGTATCTGGACTATGGCCGCGATGCTGGCAACAGGGTGCATTGAATGATGTCCACCCAGACGGGCTTTGTTTTGATCTTGATGGTAAAAGAGAACAAAATTTATCTACGACTAATGTCATAGATATATTGTACTATCTATAAAGTATCTTGTCAATAGTTCCAATTTCAGATGCTGTTCCGGACAGAATAAAAGTTTTAACTCCCGGATAAGATAATCCGGACCAAGTTATACTAGTAACTTTACCATCTCCGTCTACACCAGCTACTGTGATAGTTAAATCGTTCGTATCTAATTCTCCACCCAATTTATTACCTTCTATGGTAATTACGTTGCCTACGGTGTAGGATGTTCCTCCTATATATATTTCAACATCGTAAGTGAAATCCATGTTTTGATTAATAACAAATGATGCGGTATTAGACGATCCTGTCGGAATGTGTTTAATCCTAAACCAATTATATTTGCCAACAATATTTTTAAACGATTCTGTTTCTAAATCAACAGAAACTATATCTATCCATTTTGATTCTCTAGGTGTGGCTCCTTGATTATCAGAATTACCTTGAATGACAACTGAACCTGTATAATTTGTGCTATAGAATTGAAAGGTATGTAAAGCATTGCCGGTTTTCGAGAACGGTTTAGCATCTATTATCGAACTAGTAAACCATTTCGGAGTCGAATCTCCTGTAGTGAAAGGATTTGTATAATTGAAAGCACCAATAATTAGACTAGTATCAACGTCTCCATATACATCTCCAGAAATTTCTAATGTTCCCACAGCATCGTATTGACTATCCATATAAAGAGGAATTTTAGAATTTACTACATAGTCGGTTGAATCTACAGTTGTTCTTATTTCTTTAATTATACTGTAATTGTAAAATCCATTGGTGATATCTAATAGTTCAGTATCAGTTAAAATTACGGTACATTTTCCAGTTGTTAGATCCATTGCCGTACAATCTTTCTTTAACACTAATTTTTTTTCATCTCTAGAAATAAGATTAAATACCAATATAGAGCCATTAATGTTGCTGGTTTTTTGATCTGGGTTTCTAACCTGAATATCGATGCGATTATCAACGCCTCTATATATTTTAAGATTGCGATTATACACTCTGCGATACCTCTCCGTTGGCCAAGATCCTAGCATTTCTGTGTATACGTCTAATTTATTAAAGTATAAATAAACTGGATTATATTGCATTTTGTCGGACCTTTAGCTTTATTTATCGAATGAGAATAACACAAAATCTACAAGAAAATCTTCCGTTCATAAGCGTAATTACTCATGTAAATCAAGAGTATGTAGGCATCATAATTAATCAGGATGCGCAAGTGACGAGTCTTTATGACTATTCAGCAATACGTTCTGATATGGAAAAACAAAGATTCTTAGAACTAGGAGAAGCTTGGTGGTGGGAATCTAATAGACAGATTCCTATAAACATATTTTTAGCTAGAGAAATAGTAGAATTTAAATACGTAATTAAAAATTTTAGCACAAAGGATGTAAAATTAATACACGGCCCTTGTACAAGTTTAAATGATATTATTGTAAAAAGAATAAAAAGAAAATCAATTACCTTAATTAGGAAACCAAGTTAGAAATACTCATAACTTATTTGTTCGCAGATTAAATTCATTTGGACCACAATAGCAACAGCATAGGCAGTTGCGTGACTTTTCTTAAAATAATATTCATCGTTTCCTGGTTTTGTCCAAACCTCGTTCAATACGGTCGACCAGTTCTTGCCAACTAGATAACGTTTGGCTGGCCGGATCATCGCTAGTATCGCTGCCAATTGTTCCACTGTTTTGGGTTTCATTTGTCGTAATATAGAACCATGCCCGTTTACGTGAAAGAGCAAGTTGATGAACTCGTCTTGATCTAGAAGTTCCCATAGTGGTTCCTTATTCATTAATTCAACCAGATGATTTTCATCTCTGATTCCTTTATAGATTCCTACGTTAAGAAAATCTATTTTAAAAAATCCAAGTTCTTCCGCTTCGTTATAGGGAACTGCACATACATTTTTTTCTGCATTAATTGGAACAGAATGAAGATATACACCTGTATTATGTTTAACCAAATTATCATTTTCAGATCTGCTAGCCGCTATATGTTTGAAATGTTTTAAGGCTACATCTCTATCAATAAAATCTATATCTATATCAGGCATACTATTGTAATCTCGTGCTTTCAAATAATAATAATGGTAATGTTTCGGCTAAAAAATTTGCATAATCTTCAGCATCTTCAGCATCATCAAATCCTGTAAATTTAACATATACTGCTGGTTCGTCATCTGTGGTAGACATGACTTCAATGTCGATATCGTCTCTAGAAATAAATTCTTCGTTGTCTTTTAAATCTTCGTATACAATTTCCGGTTCGGGTCTTTTCTTAGGCATTATATTATTTTAGCCTCCTTGACGATATCTTTAACTAATTCTAAATCGGCCGGAGACGATTTAAATTTTTTCATCCAATATGCGGGATCTATTATTTGTCCAATTATCTCGAGTTGCTCATCATTCATCTTTTGCAACATTTCTTTACCAGCTTTGGTATTTAACAACACCCACGGACTTATTAAACCCTCTTTAATATCGTGAGTAGCTCTATTTAAATTTACATATGCAAAATAATGTTCCCATACACTATCGTTTTTTTCCGCCCATTCCATCATAGTATTAATAGTTCTTTGTATTGCTCCGTCTGCAGGTTCAATTTTTATTAATTCCATAACATACACATTATACAAATCATCTCTACACCAATGATCTAATTTCACACCACTTTTAATTACAAAATCAATAAATCTCTCAGGATAAATTGGTGCAGTGTTTACTAAAAAACTACCAAATTTTACAAATGCTGTGTAATAAGGACTAACTGCAAATTCGTCAAATGTTTTTTTATTTTTTGCTTTCTGTGTAATTTCAAAAAATCTTTGAAATGTTATTAATCCCATTTGTACATGTTTCTCATTTTTGCTTAGATGTCTTCGCTTTTGTTCACATATATGTACAAATAAGGTTTTTTCTTTAGCGAAAAATTTTCCGCAAAATTCACATTTAAAGTTTAATTCCATTGATCTGTTTCTTATCCCAGCCGAGGTTTTCACAGTATTGTTTGATTTCTTTGTCTGTGGTGATTGTAGCAAGTGTCTCAATATCTGACCTTTTTGTATTTGGAAATAGCTCTGCTAGAAATTCAACTTTTTTATTTTTTTCTTTTTTTAATGGCAACCATTCATGATGTTGAATTTTACGACTTTCATGACTACAACTACAGGCAAGTTGCCATGTGAGCTTTGGGTGTTTGCTCATTATTGCGAACAGATTTTTATTAAATCTTTCATTACCAACTAATAGATAATGTTCTTTTAGTTCTCTTGATCCTTGCACATTAGAAATATAACGATTTAGGGTAAAAAATGTTACACTTTTTTTCTGGCTATCAGTTAATTCGTCCCATGCTTCTTTTCCATCTAAATCGACAGCGGCCAGTACATCTTTTAATTTCAATTCATCATTCATCATTTATAGATTTTTTACTTAGTTCGTATATAAGTTTAACACGATCTAATTCTAATTGCAACCTTGAATCTTTTTTCGCAGCTCTTCTGATCTCTCCCCATAGTTTATCTTCTTTAATAGATTCAAGCATAGATTTTTTTTCTTCAGAATAGCCAACTATCCATCTTTCATTTGATCCGGCATATCGTCCGTAAATGGTTCCGCCGTTATCGGGACTTTCATAGATAATTTTTTGATTTGATTTCAAGGTACCCATTTATCGACTTTCAGTAAATCTTCCATCGTATATAATTTTTGCATAAATTTGCTTGGGTTGTCAAGCACACTTCGTTCTAAATCACCTTCTCTTCTAGGACAAACTTTTACTTCAAATTCACATTGGTTTACTTTTTTATATAGGTCAACCATCTGTTTAACTGTGGTACCTACTCCGTGTCCTAGATTTTCGATCTGATCCGTGCTTTGATCTATCGCCTGTGCTAATGAATTACAAATTTCATTTACATGAGTATAATCTCGAACAGCAGAGCCATCCTCTGTAACATAATCATCCCCAAACAAATTAAAAATTCCAGAAACTTGAGCATTCATTAAGTTCCACATTAATCCGTCGGGATTGGTAGGGTCATAACCTGCTGTTCCAGTTACATTGTAAAACCTAAAAGTAGTAAAAGGTATAGTATTGTCTGTGCAATATTGTTTAACTATATCTTCTGCTCCTCGTTTACTGATACCATAAGGATTGTTCATTGGTCCGGCCGAACCTGTGCTACCGTGAACAAATCTTTTGGTAGTTATATTTTTTAATACATTTAACGTACCTTGGGTATTTGTTGTGTAGTACAGGATAGGATTTGATACACTTCGACCTACAGCTACCTCGGCAGCTAGATGAATGATACAATCATAACTGTCTTGCATTTCCCATTGATGACTTCTTATATCTTGATAATATTGTTTTGCCAATGAAACCTGTGGACGTTTCTTATCTAATCCGTGGATTTCGTATTTGTTCATTTCTAACAGCATCTGGCTGAGATGCGATCCGATGTATCCTGCATTACCTGTAATTAAAATTTTCATTACCAATTCTCCACGGGAATGTTATATGATTTAAACGCTGTCATTAGTTTATCTTCTCTTTCTTTGTATTTGGCAGGATCGCTGAACATATGACTGTGCCATTCGATATAGATTCTATCTATATATTTTATTGCATCTGTATTGACGATTTTTTCTAATACATCATATTCTGCACCTTCTATGTCCATTTTAAGAATTATAAAATCATCTTGCTCAAGATTTTTTATGATCCATTCACTTAGATCTATTCTAGGGACTTCGACTTCTTCAACGAATTCTCCACCTTTACAATGCCATTCATCTAGAGACATAACGCTTGATCCAGTTCCGGACTTGGCGGTACCTCCTTTTTTATCAGACGAAGATTGTACATTAAACTTGATCGTTCCATTTTCATTACTAACTGCTGCATGAAAGGCTGTGAGATCAAGATGTACGAATCTATCACTACCTAAAAAATGTTGATAGGTATAAGGATTAGCTTCCCAAGAATATACTTTCCAAGTTTGATCAATTTTGTTTATTTCCATTTGTTTACGTAATCCCTTACCATAATGAGATCCGCAATCTAGTAGTATTTTTTTCATAGTGGATATAAGTGTCTTAATTTAGATTTGTAGTGCTTAATTTTAATTCCTGGTCTATCTTTTTTAGCAAAATAAAAATTATTATATGTGGCACAAGGATAGACTTTTATTTTAACATTATTTCGTACTACAGTTGATCCGATATCTGCACAGACAACCGATGCTAACTTGTTTAATGGTGGTTGATCGCTGACATCGTTATCACACAGATCGATCCATTCCTGTATGAATTTAATCGCATTGGGTGTTTTTTTCACGAAAACGATACCGGCATTAACAGGTAACGTATTTTCGATTGCTTTTGGTTGTCTAACAGTAACAGCGATATCATAATCTTCTTCAATTTCATCTATATTGTCTATGATCAATGCATCTGCATCTAACCACACCACATATTCGTTATCATTGACATCGTTTAGAGCATCCAGTATGATATGAGGCTTACAAGGTATTTTAGCATTCACAGCCTCACTAATTCTACCTTTAAATGGTTTTCCGTAACCTAAACCTCCAAGGTCATAGACTAATACTTCATAACCTAATGCCAACGTCGTATCTCTTCCCTTAGTAACATAAGATTCAAAATTTTTATCTCCTGCAATAACGACTTTAATCATGCTCGTTTACTCTTTCCACCTTTTTCAGTGACGTGAAATCCACGTTTTTCACCAGCCTCATAAGGAAAATTATTCACCTTAAGATACTCATCTAGGCAACTTTTATATTTGCTATTCTTTAATGTAGGTGTCAACCAAAGAAATTCCTGAACCAGATCTCCATCTAAGAACGGGTACCTAGTCTCGATCCCAAAATGTCCAGCTACATATTCTTCTTTGTTAAGATATTTAATTTGAGTTCCATCCCAAAAACTGTGCCAAGGCCAAAATCTCTCTAATTGGTCTGGAAACAATCCTCCGAAGCCACTGTGCTTATAAATTTTATGACCTCTAAATCCGTAGTCGCTGATTATTTCATCTGCGCCTTGGCCAGAAAAGTATATTCTACGATTTTCTCTATTTGCTCTATGACATATAGATGATAGTCCCATAGATGCTTGATCTCCTTTGATATCATAGCCGTCATAGGTAAAGTTTTCGCAGTTATCAGATAATTCTCTCTTCCACTTTTTAAATTCTTCACTGCTTAATTCAAAAGCTTCTACATTACGTATGATCTTCATACGGTCTTTAAGAATATCAGAATTTTCGTTATTTAAGATTGTATAGGCTTTGTAATTTGCGCCTTGTTTTTGCAATTCTAATGAAATAGCTCCGCTATCATAACCAGAACTCATTCCGCAAAACATTTTATAAGGAGTATTTTTTGTTCTTTTTTCGATGCTCTTGGAAAATGCAGAAATCCAATCATCAAAAGAATTTTTATGCTGTCTAATATCAAAAGTTCTGTTAGAATAAGATGAGACTAATCTTAAACTTTTTAAATCATAAATTTCAGTGGTGTTTGATTTTAACTTCTTTCCTTTGTTAAAACCTAGGCCTAAAAGTTGACTGTTATATGATGCTACACAAAATTTGTTATCTACGAAATCGTACCATAAAGGTTTACAGGCAAAGGTATCCGTAGAAATTATTAATTTATTTTTCTTAAAATCTATAAGACAGATGGCGAATTCTGCGTCTAATTCTTTTACAAACGATTCTCCTAATTTTTCATATAGATCTATTAGGCATTGTCCGTCGCTGTCATAAGAGCCAAATGCTTGATAATTATAGATTTCACCATTAAACACGCAGACAATGTCATTTTTAATAAATGGCTGCGGTTTCATGTCTCCAGTTATGTGTAAAAGATTATGTAAAAATTCAACTCCGTTGATTATTTTCGACGTGGTAAGATCAGGACCCCGCCTTTGACAAAAACGATTTACTGTAGTTAATCCTAATTTATTGCTGGCTGCAAATCCACACATTTTATTTTACTAAATTTCTCTGCTCTATATGAGATAAGAATAAAGACTTATCAGTCATAAATGGAGAGTCGTTTTGTTTCTGTAAGGCAGCACACCTTAAATTGTCAATTATCGTATTATCTAATAATTTGTAATTACATTCTTTAGCTAACATGTCAAAAAATTCTTTAGAATAATAAAAATAACAATGATTCAACCAAGCTCCGTTAGTATCTCTTTCAACTACGTCTGGTATAAGATGAACAAATACGCCCCCCGGTTTCACAACATCATGCAAAATTTTATAGCAATCGTATTGAGTTTCAAATGGTTCAACATGTTCAGTTGTACCAGAATTGGTTAGAACATCAAAAAAATCTTGCCATTCCTTAAAATCATTCGGATTTCTTAAATCTTTAACAAGAGCGCCGCTAAAACCATTTAAATCCACTGATACATGATTATAACCTATGTTAGAGAAATATTCTTTACCAGTGCTTTCTATGTATCCTTGTTTCTTTTTTATCTTTTGATTACCTAATTCTAACATATTTCGGCCGTTAGTCGAATCAAAAACTTTTTTAATATTAGATTCAATAAAATCTATATACATTTTTTTAAGTGCCATAATTAAATCTTTACGAACAACATGCCCGTTTCTCTAATGTGCTTACCTGTGCCTGATAATTTTTTAATTTCTACGCTGTCTTGTTCCAAATGTTTATAACCTCTTGCAGCGAGATGATCGATCCAATACGAAGTTGGTTGATTATTAACATGATGATGACCTCTTTGTCCCGGTTGACCGTGAGTCATAAAAATATATTTTCCGTTGCAAAGTGTATCTAAAACATTGTGAACATATTTTCCATCGACATGTTCTACTACTTCAACACAATGTACCATGTCTACTTCTGTTCTGTAGCTACTTTCCGTTAAATCAACTTTAGTTGTTGGATAGATAGCATTGTCTACATTTTTCTGTAGGCCTTCTATGGCTATTGACTTTAAACCTTGTTCTGCAAACCACTTAGCTGCATGACCATATCCGCTGCCAACATCTAACACAGACTTAATATTGTATTTGTTGATAACATATGACCACGAATCAGGACTAAATGTATTCGGATTACATTCTACTGAATTCCCTCCTAGGTGAGGCTTACTTTCATCTAATACCACGGTTAATTTCATTTTAATCTCCTTTTTTCAGTATTCCGGTAAAGTTCCCGCCACCATTTCTGTCTTGAAAATACAATACCTTAAATCCATACTTGTCTTTGAGCCAACTGAATAATACTTCAGGATCGGCTACATCATAAGGCAGTCCACCGAGCCAATCAAGGGCATCGTGGAACTTATTCATGCCTCTACCTTTTTTCACACTAAAGATTTTTTGTCCTGCTCTATCATAGAGCATTTGAATTTTTTCTTCTTTGTTTGCATATTTAAATCTATGTTTTTCATCTAACGATTTGGGAAATTTAGATCCAGACCTATATAGAGCTACATGAAATAATCCACCCGGTTTTACAGCTCTTACACTGTTACGAATTGCGTTCCACATATCTCCTGTATGGTGTAATACACCCCACGAGTAAACGATATCGTGGGAGTTATCTGGTACCAGCATTGTTTCGTCTAGAATACTATGTTGATAGACATTCCAATCAAGCCCATTACCTTTCCAAAAATTCTTTTTAGTAAACTCTGTAGCTTGAACAGAATATGGATCGATATCCATGCTGGTTATTTTATTGCAGCCTAGTCTAGCAAAAGAAAGAGAACTTAATCCTGATCCACATCCGATATCAAATAAAGATTTTCCCTGCAAAGATACACCAATTTGGCCATACAGTTCGTTTAGATTGTTCACATGCATGGAGATGATATCTTCTCCCATGCGTGTTTTAACAAAGTCTAACCAATTAAATCCAAAAGAGAAATCCCCGTCATCTCTAACTACAACACCGCTACCTTCGTTGCCTAGATTTGATAGATGTGTCTTAAACTCTTCTAGTGTAATTAACCTAGTTTCTTCTGTGTTTCCTTTTTTAGACATGATCTTTACCTTTATTCAATAATTCTTCGTTGTAAGCAAGCAGAGACTTAGTTGCTGCCGGATCTATTCCCACGCTTTCTGCCCATGCACACCAAGCATAAACATCTTTAGGAATACATTTGCTATTTGCACCTCGTTTATCAGGATATACAAAAGTCCACCAGAGATTCATTCTAGGATCATCTCCGTATACTGCCTCTCTCACTGTATAATAATCTACTCCGGCTGCCTCGCAAGCATCATACAATTCTTGACATTGTATCACTTTATAAAAAATTGCTCTATTCTCGCTGAATTTAATTATTTCTGCTTCTAATCTTGAAACTTGTCTAATTGATACATTAGCGTTATATGCCTGTTGGTAACACTCAATTACTTTTCTTCGATCCCGAGGATCTCCGCCTATGACCATAAACTGCCTTGACTCCATCGCAAGGAATGGGTGGTTGGGTGTTTCACCTAGGTATTCTGGTTGTACGACAATTCTTTTATTAGGAAATTTTTTTGCCATCTTATCAGCGAATCCTGGCTGTGTTGCTGACCTAATCACGATAAAATCACAACCACAATGTTCTATGGCATCTTCTACAGCAGAACAGTCTAGTTCAGTGCCACCTACCCAAGGTGTGGGTACCGCTAAAAATGCGATATCGCAGTTCTCTAGAGATTTGTTAAAATTACTTTGATATTTGTCATAAATTTGTGCATCAGGAAACAATCTTTTAGTAGCTTTGCCTATCCAACCGTAACCTATTATTCCTACCTTCATTGGGCCTCCTGTGTTTTTAACCAGTCTAAATATTCTTGGGTGACAATGTTGCGTTTATGTCCACCTTTCCATTGTCCTGAATATCTGCATTTATGTCTTGATGCATACCAACCGTAGGGACGAAGTTCTACGTCGAGATTGTTCCATTTAAAAAGTCCTACTGATTGTGGACTACCTAATTGTCTGTGGATCTCAATCCACGCTGGACTGTCACCGTGCCACTCTTTATGAGTCATATCAAAGTGTTTGAATGATTCTTCAAAAATAGGTAGAGCAGATTTTTTTGCTAATCGCCATGCCGGTGTCATAGGCATAGGATCCTGACGGTATAACATACACAGGTCAGTGGTCAATGGAGGAAAAGGATTCAACATTCTAAAATCTGGTTCACAAAACCAATATATCGTAGTATCGTCTGCATCCCTTCTCATAAATTCTAAAAGACACTTTTCTCTGTTGTAAATTACTTCTTGTACGTTTTCTACATCATAGAAGTAATTTTCATCGCCCCAGCCTTCATGACCGGTCACTGTTATATGAATCAATGAAACATTAAAACTATGAAGATTTTTTCTTAATTCTTCTATGAGGTGTTTGTAAATACCTTTACCGTGCCTTAGCCCGAAATGAGCATCGGCATGATATAAAACTGCTTTCATTGCCGGATTAGATAATTTTTTATTCATTTTGTGTATCCTACGTTTTCTCTTTCTATGTCTTCGTGATCAAATTCTGCCCAATATAATTCGAATGCCACAGTATCTTCTAACGCCTCAAATTGGTGATATTCTCCAGGAGCCACCTTGGTGTACATACCATCCATTAATACCGTTTCGTCTATCAGCTCGTAATTATTTTTCCATACTCTAATAACCAAGGCTCCTTTTTCTACAAAGAAACCGTTCCATTTAAATTTATGTCTGTGCTTAGAACAAACTCCACCTTTTTTAATATCAATTCGGTGAAATTCTAAAACACCGTTGGCTTCTAATAATTCAGTTTGACCCCAAACTTTTCCTGCAATCATAATTTCTCCAATTGTATATCTCTTTGTTTTTTTGTAGCCCAAGAAACTATATAATCAAGTTTTGTAAACTCTACTATTAATTTATCTAATTTATTAACATGGCCAAATTCTTCTCGATATTCGAAGATTATTCTATCAATCTTAACAGTATTTTTAACATATTCAAGGACATCGGTTAGAATTATGTGTTCGTGTCCTTCGGTATCAATTTTCAGTTGAAAAATACTGCTGATATCGTATTTTTTAACTAATGATCCAAATGTTAATGTATTAACATCGACGGTTATTAGATCACTTTCTGTAATTTTATTTTCTCGTAGTAATTTTAAAATTAAAGGATGCTTCTCTCCTATTTTACTAGATCCCCCAACCCACGATTTAAATTTCTTGTTTTTTATTAATTGCGGATTTATATATGTTATTTTTTTTGTGCTGTTTATTTCGTCTATTGCACAATTTTCTTTAACGATATTGATACTGGAAGGTAAATCATCTAAATATTCTTTAATAGGATCTACCAGTATTATTTTTTCATTAGCTTTGAGAATATCAAGGCTAGTTTTAAAATTACAAGTTCCTATGTCAACATAATTATAAAACATCAAATAAGTTCCGTATCTATCTTTCTGCCACTTTGTGCGTTAAAGGATGAATTCGTAAATTTATTTTTACCTACATCGTGTATTAACCAGTGATTTCTAGAGTTTGATTTTCCAATTAGATCAACATTTGACCAAGCTACATTGCCAGCGGTTAATAAAGATGCCATCCATATTCCATCCCAGGGTTTGTTTATATCTAAAATTTTAAATTCTTCATACCCTTCTTTTATCCATGATGTAACTTTGTCAGTGTCTATATGATCGGTGTCGATCAGTATTGCTCCTGTTTCAATGTGATCTCCAACTTTTAATTTTTCTAATTTACAAGCAATGCATTTTTTGTTAAGTTTTGTTAACCAATCTTCTGAAATCGTTGACATAGCCCTGACATCACTGTCTAGCCATAAAACAAATCTTTCATTTTTGTTTTTTAATGCATCTAATAAGGCAAACATTTTAAAACTCCAACGAAGAGCTTTTTTATATCTATTAAGTTCTCTGCCTTCTAATCCTCTGGCTTGCTTTTTAACCTCATTGTGAAAATTTGTCCATTTTGAACATTTTTGTAAAAAGTCTACAACTTTAATTCTTCTAGGAAATATCGGCGAATGACCTTCAGCATAATAAGTTATAGACCATTCTGCAGGAAAGAAATCATTCCACGTATTGATATTTTGTTTACCGAATAATTCGTACCCGTCATTGTGTAATGTAGTAATTACGTGTACTCTCATACAGTGCCTTTTATTTTAAGAAAAAGAAATTCTTTGGCATGTACCCAACGATAATCGAAGATCGGTTCGCCCGGACCAGTTAACATTGAAGTACCTATGTAGGCTTTTCTTAACCACAAAGATTTATTAGTATAATAGCATTTTCTTGGCCATAAGCACAATTTTATTTCCCATCCTATGCATCTTCTTTTAAATGCAGCGTCTGCGCTTTCGTACATGATGTTGTCTAATGGCATTAAAATATTTTGTGTAATTGTAAAATTTCGCTTTGGCGACTAACTTCTTTTACGAAGAAAACACATGGAGGTTTCTCTTCAGTGTGCAGCGGTACGGTTAATAGTTGACCGTTTTTCATTTTAGGAAAATACCATCTAACGTCTTGATATATGTTAACGATTTCGATAGGCATAAATTCTGCTTTAAACCCGCTAATAGGATTAAAAATAAATGCATCAAATCCTCTTTCATTTATTGATGTCAAAGGCAAGACTTCTGGATCTAATCCGCATTCTTTATCTCCTACTATCATACACCAATCTAATGGCATTTGTATTTCATATCCGCCTATGTTTAATAATATTGCCGGACTGTTGAAGGATTCTAAAAAAATCAAAGGCATAAAGTAAAAGTCAGGATCTTGGGGATTAGAATTATCTAAAACACTGAATCTTGTATCTTCATCTACTTCGTCAGGCAGTTCGTTTAGATCGAATGCCATGTTGTTTAATGTTAAAATTCTCATATTTTCACCTTGGTTATTGTAAAAGGATATTTGGCTTCTTTATAAAATTTCTTTCTCTCTGTAAGATGCCTCTTAGCATACTTGCAGGTGCTTGTTATATCCCAGATTTGGACGAAGTCTTTGTCTTCTGCTTTTCTAATGCCTCTCCCAATAGATTGTATAACCCTGACAAAGCTTTTTCCGGGTTCAATAAGAACCAAATTAAAAATCCTTGGAATATTAATACCCACAGCGGCCACACCATAAGTCGCCACAATAATCTTATCATCACTAGTTTTAATTTCGTCATATTCTTCTTTCCTATCATCTAGTTTTACAGCGCCCGAAATAAAAACGGCGTCCTTTATTTTTTTAATCAGCTTATTGCCGGTTTCAATTCTGTTCACTAATACTAGTGTGTTCCCAGTCTCTGTTATTTTTGTAATGTAGTTAGAAATCCAATCTAATCTATTTTCGTTGCTAACTAACCACGTGTATTCTTCTCGATAATTTCTAAAAACTTCTATGTCTTGTGTTTGTAAAATTTGAATATCTAGTTTAGCTAATACATCTTTTTGTTGTAAATCGTGAGCAGTAATTTGATTAATTACCGGCCCTATACTAGCCAATAAGCCATAATATTCCCATTTTTCTTTTGGTATGGTTCCGGTGAGTCCCCAACGAATAGAACAATTTTTAAAATTTTGTGTTAACAATTTTGTTAAGACATCTGCTTTGGCTTGATGGACTTCGTCTACTATGACAGCTACTACACCCTCACAAAATTCTGCTAGCGTTAATGTATCATTGTCGTAGCTTTTTTTATCTAAAACATTTAAACTTTGCCATGTGCAGATAGTATGTGTTTTGTTTAGTTCTTTCCGATCACCGAAATAAACGCCTACATCTAATCCTAAATTTTTATAATCTTCTTCTGTTTGAACGACTAGACTTTTGTTAGGAACAATGACCATAGTTCTGCCATATGGTTCACAAAGATGACTGAGTGTTGCAGTTGTTATGGTTTTACCTGCTCCGGTAGCTACTTCTTGCAATGCTTGAGGATTATTCAAGAACTTATTAATGACCTCGTATTGATAATCTCTTAATACAATTGGTTGTCCTTGCATTGGATGTCCTGTTGGCCACGTTTTTTCTTGATCACTCCAGTAAGATTCGTTGATTTCAGGGAAACTAAATGAGTTATGATTACGTAAATCTTGTATTTCTATATCATATCCATCATCTTCAATCACAGGAAGTATAGTATCTAAGTGAGCCAGATATCCAGTGCCACCTATGCCGAAGTATGTTTTTGTTCCGTCCCATCTACCTAACTTATATGCTGGCATGTGTCTAGCGTATGGTAAATCAAATTTAAGTTTATTAGCAATTTTTCGTCTAGTTTCAACGGCTAGCCCTTCAAACTTTATATTAACTTCGTCTTTTATTATTAATTTACAATTCGACAATCTTATGTCCTCTCTGTTCCGTAGGTTTTGTATCTCCCAGATATATCACACAAGGATGACCATTAAGATAGTCTTTAGTAAGATTATTTGCGGGAGGATAAACATTGTTAGTAATTAATAGTTTAACATGTTCTTCATGTTTAAACAACCATTTTGCTGGTTTGGCTTCAAAAATTAATATCCTACCATTTTCGACACTGCCTCCGACACCAGCCAGACGAATCCATTCATTTAATCCTAAGTTTGTTTCTTTAGATTCTCTAAAACAAACTTTTATCTCTTCTCTAGATACAGAGAATTTATCGGCTGATTGTACGAAATATTTAAGCCAATCTAATATGTTTAGAGTTCGATCTAATATAATACAAACTTTTCCTGTGATTTGTTTATATAGAGAAAAAAATGTTTCATGAGACTTGATCCAAAAAGTGGTATTTCCGCTGGATATTAATTTTTCGATGGATGTTTGAGGAATGATGTCCAGCGGATATCCCATTGATTTAGCAAGTAAAGCATCGTCTATGACATAACCACTTCGATTAGATTCAAAAAAATTATATGCATCTGGATTAGCGTTGATGAGGCAGATTTTAGAATCTATTATTTCAGACCTTGGGCTAAAATTTTCAGATTCTTGCCAAATTTCTTCGACGGTGGATAGTGCATCGAGAAAGGAATCGTCTATTGTAAATGCGTGTTTATTAGCAAATTCAAAAATAGATATCAAATTATAATCATAAAAACTTAGTCTTCGTACTTTGCTCTCAAAATCCCAATAATTATTTTTCCCTGTATAATCGAATCGTGCAATTATTTCTTGTTCAAACTCTTTTTTCAGTTGATATGGAAATTTTAGACAAATTTCTAAATCACCGTCTTTTGTTTCTATATAAAGTTTTTTGGATAGGTCTAAAACTCTAAATTCTTGATCCCATCTAAAATTATTTAAAACGTCGGTGTAATCAAATCCTGCTTGAAGGCATACATTTTTATATTTTTCTAATAATTTTTCTATATAGTTGGCCTGATTTCTAGTTAACTGATCTTTATTATATACTTTTGTAAAAAAACTTGTCAAAGGAGACCAGTCGTGCGGCTGTATATTGATTTTTCCATTATCAACTAAATCATAAAATATTAAAAAGATTTCTTCTGCAGAAAGAGATGATATCATGCTACTATTTTATAGCAATGTAAGATAAAAGTCAAGAAAATAATCTGATTAACGGAACACCTTTAGAAATTTCTTCTATGGTGTATTCGGTATGACACAGTTTAAGGAACCAGTCTTGTCTATCAGGCACATACGGATTATCTAATTCATTCCACGTCATAGACATTGGATAAGCCAAACTAGACATATCTGTAAGTACAGGAACACCTTTTATAGATGCTTGAACAGCTGGACCACTATTATGATTAATAACACAATGATAATTATAGTTAATATCAAAATCATCGTAGGTGTTAGCAATTTTTTTGGGTTTTTCTACTAAAATATTTGGTATGGCGCAAGGAAACGGGGATCTTGGATGTGGTCTAATTATAATTCTTCGATGTGTATAGTTTTTTATTTTTGTAATTATGTCTTCACACCATACTCTGGCTGGAGGCATCCCGTCCCACTGTAAACTTTCCTGGTGTTGACAGGCAATGAGTATTTCTCCTCGACGCTTTTGCGGTAGCGGCATAAGACTTACTCCTAGCCTATGTGGTCTATCCGGATCTAGATCGAAGGAATTAGCGAAGTTTCCGAGATTATTGATATGGTCCAATGAAATTCTCCAAGTAATCCCCCTTCGCAAGTTTCCTACTTCGATAATACAAATTTGTCTACCCTCATTTTTAGCTTTTAAATAGACAGATTTATTATTTTTCATCCTACCAGACCATAGAACAGACCAAATAACAGAAACTTCTTCATTGTCATTGACTGTTTCGTGCCCAAGATGGCGCATCCCTTGTTCGAAAGCATCAAAGATCGGACCGCTATTAAGAGCACCGTATTCGCGATAAAGTTTGAAACGCATTTTTATAATAAATAATATACGTATTTAATGAATTATGTCAAAATTCGAAAAAAGATTAAGAAAAATTTCGCATTCTACCAATAATTGTATAATTTTAGGCACGGCTTTTGGTTATCTGGAACAGATTCTTAAAAATTACAAAACAATTTTTGTATTAGGCGAACCAATGCCCACAATAAAGGCGAAAAATTTGATTTATAAAGAAGAATTTGTTGATCTAACCAGTTTTACCGAAATCGGTAGTATCTTTATCGACCTTGAAAAACTAAATCATCTAGATGAAATAAAAATAATATGGCAAAGAAATGAATCAAAGGTGTTTGTACAAGGAAATGATTGTATAGAAAGGAATTTTAGTAAGCCTTTTTATGATACAGGGTGGGGTTGCACAAGTTTACAAGGGTTTTTTCATGTATGGGAAAAAATAAAATGAAATTCGCAGTAATAACTACTTTCAATCAAGATGGGTTGACCACGTACGGTCAGCGCATGATAGATTCTTACATCAAGAATTGGCCTAAAGAAGTAAAACTATACGTATATCCGGAGAAATGCACACCGATCATATCCGATGCTTCGAATATCTCAGTAATTAATTTAGAATCAGTCAATGAATTAATGAATTTTAAAGAAAAATGGAAAAATGTTCCTAAAGCCAATGGCGATGTTAGCAACGACCCGGTTCGTAGTAAAAGAAAAGATGCCGGAAAGGGATTTAAATGGCACGCTATTAGATTTGCTCATAAAGTTTATGCAATATTCCATTGCGCCAAGGAAACCGACGCAGATATTTTAATTTGGATGGACGCAGATACGGTATGTCATAGTTCTATTTCGATTTCGGACATCGAAAAAATGATTCCGGGAAATAAAGATTTGTGTTTTTTAGGAAGAAAAGGAAAATATTCCGAATGCGGGTTATATTCTTTGAATTTGAGATCTGAACAGACTAAAATGTTCTTGATGGAATTCCAAAGAATGTACGATAAGGCCGAAGCTGGCATATTTCAGCTAGAGGAGTGGCACGATAGCTTTGTGTTTGATGCTGTTCGTAAGAAATTTCCATTTTTAAAACAATTAGACTGGGCAGAACATCTAAATGATTTGAGACCTGCTTCTGGAAACAGTAAAGGTGAAGGACATCCGTTGATCAACAGCGATTGGGGTGCATGGCTCGATCACCTAAAAGGATCTAGAAAAAATTTAGGAAGAAGTAAACGAGAAGATTTGAAAATACAACGAAAAGAACCTTATTGGCAACAATTCATCTAAATATATTTTCTAAAAAAATTCCACGCTTCACCAGATTTCAATTCATTGAAGTCCCAGTGGCACATTGATAATCTCTCTATCCAATTTTGTCTATCCGGCATCGATGGTGATTCTAATAATCTTAGTTCTGTATTAGATATTCCATATGTCTGACTATATTGCGGGGTAGGATCAGTTAAAAACACCGGTACTCCTTCAATAAGGCTAGCCACACTAGGGCTACTGTTATAAACTATAGTTGCCCATGCTCCTGTTAAATCATCTATCAATCTTTCATTTTTACTTACGCTTACATTTTTAAAGTTTGTTTGTAAAATAGCTTTTGTTTTTTTATCGCCTGGATGTGCTCGTACAATAATGTGTCTTTTTTTAGAAAATTGCCTTACTTGATTGATAGTTTGATTCATCCATTCGATCACATTGAAACCTCTCATACTCCACCCACCATTTCTTTGAAGACAGATTAATATGTGTTCTCCATGTGTTCTATAAGGTTTAAGAGATATGTTTAAATTTTTGCTAATTTTAGTCCATCTGCTAGGATCTACATCTTTATCAAAATAAAATCCTGTAGTTGGGAATACTCCGTCGAAACTATATCTAAGATACGTTTTTGTATTACCCGGATCTGCATAAAGAAATAAATTACTATCAACAATTAAAGATCGTTTATTATTTTTTTTCTGTAGTTCTATAGCGGATCTACGTAATTTAAGATGAGGAAGATCTTTTCCCTTATCGTGAACAAATCCTTGTATCAACGCTACATCACACGGAATAGCGGTCATATCTTTATGCGATATGCCAATATCTCCTGTTATATTAACTCCAGATATAAAATTATCTAATATTGCTGGTTTTTCTAAATTTTTATTTCCAGGAGGTATTCCAGCATAATAGGCAACTGCGGTATACTTAGACATGATATTCTTTTACTATTCTTGCCGCCTTGCCTGACAGTAATTCATCATAAGTAAACTGGCTATAACTTAACATCGCTAACCAGGAAGCTAAAGATCCAGTATATAAATTATTAATTTCTGAAATTTTATTTTTTGAGACTGGATTAGAAATGTGTCTATCTAAAGTTATAGTTGGGATTCCTGCCCATATCGATTCTGTAGCTGCGTTTGAATTTATTGATACAACGCAATAATAGTCTTCATCTAATAAATGTTTGTAGAGAGGAGATCTTTGTTTCTTTGGAGTTTTTTCTCTAAAAATAATCTTTTTATTTGTATACTGCTCTAATTCTTTCTCTAAATTATATTTCCATTCTTGAATATTAATCTTAAATATTTTAGCAGCAAATTCCCCCGGCTCGATTATAAGTATTTTATCTCCAGAGGTTCTCCATTTATTCGGATATGTGTTAAAAATTCCTAATCTGTCTACAGGAGCTTCAAATAAATTTCCGGTATGTAAATGATTCCGAACTAATCTATGCCATTTTTTATTTGGTTCGATAAAATTTGTATATCCGCTGTCTATAAACCAAAACGGAAAATTTCCTTCGAGTTTATCAACTAAAAATGATTCATTGCCCACCGTGTTTCTTAACAAACAATTAGTTTTTATATCGTTAAAATTTTTTCTACGTACTAAAACGCTAGTTGGATCAATATGCAATCCTGTAGATTTTATAAACCCTTCTAAATCGCTATTTTTATAATATTCTAGAACTTTATCTTCTCCTATTTTTTCTAGAATGAAATCTGTATGCTTATGAATATTTAAATAATATTTTTTTCTATATATATCAACAGTTTCTTTAACTTTGTTTGTATACGTTCTTAAATCTTTACTTACAGCATGATGAATTTTATCTTGCAGTTTGTCAGAAAGTACTAAAATATCATCGCCCTTGCCTATTTTTTTTTCTTTCTTTAAAAGAAACCAGCTGATCACTGATTCTAAATGTTCGTCTTTTATCTCAATATCTTTAATTAAATCTTTAAGATTTAAAACTGATGAAAGATAATTTGCTATCTCTTTATCGTTAAGCAGTAGTTTCATTAATTATTTTCCAAGTTATACCTTTGAGAATTTCTTCTTGTGTAAATTGCCCGTAGGCTATAGTATGACATACTTTTAAAATATCTTTTTGATCTGGTTTATGTAAATTTTTTAATAAAGAAAGATCTGTAGGACATAAACTAGATGCAGCACATGGTACAGAAACAAATGCGGGTATACCATATAATACCGATTCTAGAGAAGCAATACTATTAAAAGAAATCGTAGCATATACACCGCTATCAAATGCCGAATATATAGAATATCCTATATTTCTTTCACTTCTCGATCCTTTCACTCTTATTTCGATCGGAAGGTCTATATAAGTTTTAATTTTTTCTGTTGTTTCTTTAACCCATTTATCACAATCTATATCATAAAATCTAGTTGCTTTTGGATTAGGAAGTACCAGCAAAATTTTATTTTTATAATTTTTCCAACCCTGCCACCGTAATCTTGAATCCTGTTCTAATAGTTTATTCCATCGATCGGCTGGTAAATTTTTCGGTAGAGTGTGTTGTAAATCATTCTTTACTACTCTATGCCAAAGTTTTTTGCCGGAAGGATTCCCTCCGCTAGGAAAATTTCCTACATATCCAGTATCAATGTAAAAGTAATCTCTATTAGAATTCTTACATTCTAATATTTCTGTTTTACTCGTAACTCCTCTTACTACCATCGGTTTAGAAAGATCGTTGATATCCTGGGTGCATGAAAAATTTGATCCTTGTATAAAACTTTGTTCTAAAGATAAATCTTTCATGATTTTAACATCTCCATAGCCTTACCATTTTTTAATTCAGAAGTGTGAAACTGACCATAAGACAGATGACAGGCCCAGGCATATAAAGTATCTTTATCTGGATAATACGGGTCATTAATTCTTGATAAATCCTGTAGACTTACAGGACTTGCAGCATTAGCAGGTGCTAGTGTAAAAGTTGGTATACCATGAAAGATTGATTCTGTTGCAGCCACACTGTTAAATGTAACTAATGCAAATACATCGTCATCAAGTGCTTCCTGCAAAGTATTTGTAGCAATCCTATCAATTCTTTTTGGAGATCTATCTCTAATTATTACTGGTCGATCTGTATGATTTTGAATCTCTTTTATAGTATGTGCTAACCATGTGTCTAAGTCGTAATCATAAAATCTCATAGGTTTATCATCTGGTTTAGCGATTAAGATTTTCCTTCCAGTTTTTTTCCACGGTTGAAATTTTTTTTTAAAATGTTTAAACCTGTCGTCTGGTCTAGGAATTATTTCACCATGCTGTAAATCGTTTTTTACTATCCTATGCCAATATTTCCAACCATTTGGATTAGTTGCCGTTCTTTCATTTCCAAAATATCCAGTATCCATATAGTAAAACGTTCTTTTTTCTTCCCAACATTTATGAATGATTTTTTTCTTAAGAATACCTCTTAAAATTATTGGCTTATCACTATCTTCGAAAATAAAATCATCTGTCGATGTAATTGATTGCTTGCATCCTTTAGCAAACATATTGATATATTCATCTTGACCGTCTTTGCTTAAAAAAATCATTTTAACATTTCTTTAAGATATTTTTTCCAAATTTTATGATATTCACAACGTCTATATTCTTGGAACCACGGACCGCCTTCGGTATAATGTATAGCAGAAGGAACTCCGTCGTTCGGATCCTTATACCATCCTGCTAACCAATTCCAACTGGGACTAAGTGTTCCGATCTCGCTATCATCTAACCATTGAAATCTATGAAGAAATTGTCCTGTTTGAGAATTAATAACATCTGGAGTTAATTGTTTGTTTTTAGGGTGTCCGCAATTCCATAATATTGCAGAGCTCCAATTTTTTCTAGGATAAGGCAATTGTTTGCAGCCATCCATTTTAAATCCTTCTTTGGGAGTATAATCATGTTTGACTACTTTCACCGCATAATCATCATTGGCATGTTCAAATAAATTTTTTATGTCTTCTACTAATACAAAATCACAATCTATAAATACTGCCCAACCTTTATAATCAGTTAGATACGGCACTAAAAATCTAGTGAATGTAAATTCAGTTGAACTAAGAGGATCAACCTCTCTTGTATAGATTCCACTTTGTCTTAATTCTTTTTGTTTAAGAGGAATAACTTCTGCTTTAGGCTGGTGCTTTTTAATACTATATTCGCACACTTGATATGCGATATCTTCCCTAATGTCATAGCCTACAAAAACTTTCATTTTCTTTCTATATCCTCTTCTTTACAATCTTGGCCATATTGTATCTCTACAATTTTTAAAGGTTCATTAGTACCATTGCAAAGCTGATGCCATTCATTTTTACTAATAAACAGAAATTGATGTTTATGATAAACACCCATTAACTCCGAATCTGTACTACGATTTATTGTATAGACTTCTGCGCTTCCTTCTGAGATAAACCAATATTCTGCCCTGTCTTTATGCCGTTGCATACTTAGACACATGCCTGGCTCAACAGTTAATTCTTTAACTTTGACTTCTTTATTATTTTCGTGTAAAACTCTGTAATATCCCCAAGGTCTTGAAGTTTTAGGGGCTTTCCATTCTTCTAAAATCCAAGAGCTGGAATTTTTCTTATTATCTCCTCCAACACCAAAGGCAAACTCTATGTTATTATCTATGACATCCATTTCTGGAATATTTGATGCTGTACGGTCGCCGCCATTAGCAAAAATTAAATGAGCATCGGAGTAGTGCGCTCTGACTTGTTGAATAAAATGTTTAGCTGATCCATCTGAATCATCGAAGGTGTAGACTTCATCTACCATCGATAGATTATTGATAATACATAGTCGTTCATTCCATGGCATGAATGCGCGACCTTTTTTACGTTCAAGCCACTCGTCAGAATTTAATCCAACTATTAACATATCACCTAGTGTTTTAGCTGCTTTGAAGTAGGCAATGTGCCCGGAGTGTATAGGGTCAAAGCCCCCTGTGACTAAGACTATTTTCATAGTCTTATTTATATGCCCAGTTTATCGTGCTACTTAAAGAGTGGCGTCTTCAAGACCGGCTGTTCTTAATTTAACAATGTTGGAAACCTGCCATTGCTTTATGTCTAATGCTTTAATAATGCCTAACCATTTGTTTCTTAATAGGGCAAAATCGTTGATAATTTTTTCAAAGTCTACGACATCAGCCTCGCCTTCTACAAACTTTTCACAGTCTCTAGAAGACAAAGCTCGTTGATAGTTTTCAAGATATTTTCGGAAATGTTGACTGCGAAGTCTACGAAGTTCGATATTGAGATATTCTAAAATACCTTCAATCTCTTGAAGTTGATTAAATCGATTTTCTACGATGCCGGGCATATTGGCAGCAGCCTTTTCTATATTTCCCGCTATGCGAGTATCTGCTTTCGCCGCCAAGAGTTCAGATTCATAGTATGCTACAGCATCTGGTATCTGAGAGATATCCTTAGAAACTCGATCATACCAATTCATTTAATCCTCATCTTCGTAATAATCTTCATCATTCGAAATATCATCACCGTCAATTACATATTCTATCGCATTGTCCAGATATGGGTCTACACCTAGCAAACTATCCAGGGTAGATTCTTTAATACCATAATCCATTAGTGTGTTTATAAAATCGCTAGCTACCAATGCACGTTGTTTTTCTGGTATGTGTTCGACAATCACTGACCACAAGTCTGCAATTAAATCTTCTTTCATTAAGCTTCCTCCGTTTCTGACTCAACTGTATTAATTATCTCAGAAACGGTTTTTTCACCGTGATTGGAAATGTCTGACATCACAGTATCAAGACATTTGTTTTCATTTCTTTCCCATTCTTTTCGATATGCCTTAATAATTTCTCCGTCTTTGCTAGTATATGATAATCTATTGCCATCTTTAGACAAAAGTCCTTTTGCTTCACATAGATCAGTTAGTCCAGAATAAGGATTCATGCCAGTCTCATAGGGAATCTTTACCTGCACACTTTCAAACGGTTTAGCATACCTTGTTTTCATAACTTTACAAGCAGCACGGATGCCTTTGACTTCGGAGATCTTGTTGCCATCTTCATCTTCTTTTAGCTTGAGCTTGCGCATGGCTACGACAATCGAGCTTGCATAGATAAATCCTTGACCTCCCGAGATCTTATCATCTGGGTCAAACATATCTTGGCTAGCGTATGTGTGATTTGTGGCAATTAATCCAACATTATGGCTACCAAACATATTAACACAATTACGGACCAACGCCGTAAGAGCCTTAGGCTTTCTACCCATATCACCTTTTAAATCTCCCGCTTCAAATTGATTTACATCTGTCGGTGTAAGCAACATACCTAAACTATCAATTACAAACAGAATCTTCGGTCTATCTTGTTCAGGCATTGCTTTGTATTCGCCCATGAATTCTGTGATAGTTTTAGCAACATCGTCAATCATCGCCATATTAAGTTTCAATAGCTTATCTTCTGAAGTGTCTACACCCAATGCTTTAAGCCATTCTTCATCCAAAGCATTTTCACTATCAATTAATATAGGATAAATTCCTTGTTGTTGTGCATGTCGGATTAAATTTCCTGAACAAATATACGATTTTCCTGCACCGGATTCTCCAGCAAATACTGTCACCTTGCCCAGCGGTACACCCTTGTTGAAATCTCCGCTTATTAGATAATTTAAAGCATAGTTTCCAGTGGAGATCCAATCGGTGGGATCGTTAAAACCTATACTTAGACCTTCTATGTTTTTTGTTATTGATTTTCTAAATTTACTAATATCAAATGCTTTGGCCATTTATTCTTCCTTATAATCTATTACATTGCCGGTTTCATCTGCGACGATGATACGAATTTGGTTGCCGTTTTCATCTTCGATTAAGATTGGGCCCCATATCCATGCTTCTGTTTCGTAATTACTCCATCCTTCGTTGCCTTCTAGGACTTCATAGACGCCTTCTTCTTCAAACAGCTCTTGGAGACGTTCTTGTTCTTCTTCATCCATATCTTCTGGAAATTCAATATCTTCCCAGCAGCCGTCCCACATACTTTCTAATTCTACGTTTTCAATATTGGAACCTAGACAGTCGTACATATTAATACTGTCTTTACGACCATCACCGCCAGGCACAAAATCAAATTCAAATTCTGGAGAATTGTCGTCTGTGGTTTCAACGTAGAAACTAGCACCCCGGTATCCAGTTTTTCTTCTGATAGTAAGATCATCTTTAGTATAGATCTCATGTTCTTCGCAGGATTTTTTGAAGTAAGGTGATACTTTCCAGTTAGCCATAATTATCTCCTAAAGTAAAGAACCCGGACGATGAGAATTATGTCTCAGAGGTCCGGGTCATATTATTACTGCTTTTGACGATTGCGAATCATTGCCAAGATATCTTGCGCACGACTAGGAGAATCACTGCTAGATGTCTCTGGGGTAGGTTGAGCTGAAGCTGGATTAGTTGACGACTGTTCAGCTGAATGATCGTCATCTGATACATTAGCTTTTCTGGCGACAGGATCGCCAGTAGCTTGACCCATGCCTGCTGGTTTGAAATATTGACCCCAACGTCCCATGTCATAAGCTTCTCCATCCACCGAAGCTTCAAACATTTCTTTCATTACCTTGAGTTCGACATCAGTAGGTTTCTTGGGCAAGAATGCTGACAGATCAAACAAGCCATGAGTTTCAATCGCTGCCTTTTCAACATCAGTTAGAGCACGTTCACGACGGCTCCACTTTGAAGTAGAGTAATCAGCAAAGCCACCTTTAGATGTCTTAGCGATACGGAAGTCGACACCACGGAGGAAGTCAGTTGGCAACTCTTCCAATTCTGGATCCATCAATGCCGAACGGATGATTTGATAGATCTGAGGACCGATGATGAATCTACGGATAGGATTATCCGGTGTGTTTTCTTCTTTGAGTACATCTTCAACAACAAAGCCTTGGAAAATGTATGAACGCTTTTTCCAATATTGGCGACCTTTTTCTTCCAAGCTCTTGTCTTTGAACCAACCGCGTACCTCTGACAGGATAGGGCAAACTGAACCGTCGTTGTACATCTCTACGCAGGGCACCTGCACCTGTACTTTTCTGCTGTCTGTTTCGCCTTTGATTCCTGCGAACTCGAGTTTGATCATCGCACGTTCTACCCAGAAAAAAGTGTTGTTGGCATTGCCGTCAGGTAAGAAACGTACTACGGCTTCTTTGCCTTCTTGCATATTCCAATGTGGGTAAATTGCGTTGTCGCCGCCGCCTGATGTAGAGCCAGTGCTCTTAGATTGTGCTTCTTGAAGTTTTGCACGAATTTCTGCTAGTGTTGCCATTTTATAGCCTCCTTATGCCTGTAAAATAAAATGTATGCCTTTCGCATAACAACTATTATGCGCTTTTTATTTAGCAAGGTCAATATCTTTTCAAATATTTTTTTGCCAAAAGAAAAGTGGGTCATGCCCACTTTTTTTGTACTTTAATAAAGCTAACTGTCTAGCTAAGAATAATTTCCATTTTATGTCATCACTTAGATCATCATCGTTATCAACTAAGTCTTTAACTATTTCTGGTCTGCGATAACTTACTAGAATATCCTCATCGTCGATTAGAAACCCAGTGGAGTTACCTCTGACTAATAAGGATTTTCTAAGTGGATTACTTCTTAGCAGCTTCGGCTTTTTTATCGTCCTTTTTAGGAGCGGCGCTTTTGTCAGCGGCCTTGGCATCCTTAGCAGGTGCTGCGGCTGCAGGCTTAGCTTCTTCTTTTTTTGCTGGTGCAGCAGGTGCCTGTGCAAAAGCGGATACTGCAAACAATGATGCTACTAGAGCGACTACTGATTTCATATGAAATCTCCTTTTTTGAATTAACGACAGCGAAATTGCTGTGCGTATATATATATAACGCCTTATAAACATTTGCGTTGACTTTGTGGCCAAAAGAAAGGGCACCGAAGTGCCCAATCTCACTGCGACAAAACTGTTAATAGCCTGCTAGTTCTCTAATACGTGATAATTCTGCAATCTGTGGATCTTGTTGTTGTGGGGCCATACGCTCTACAAACTTTCGAGCAACCTGTGCAGCCTGTTCTCCAAATTTTTTGCCTACCATTGTGCAAACACCTTCTGGTCCCTTAGGAAATGTGCCTGAATTTTTATCATAGAAACTTGTTATAAATTCTGCTAGTTCTTGGACATTTAATTTTTGCGGTTCTTGTTCTCGATCCATATCTGCCATCTGTGGTTCTTCTTCCGGAGCAGTTTGGTCACCTCCTTGATCTGCGGCCGGCTCTTCGACAAAATCACCAAAATCTAATTGATCTACAACTTCAGGTACATTTTGTTCTAACCAATCTTTTACTAAACCTCGTACACATGTATCTGGATCTTGTTTCGATGCTTCTTTTATTTGAGAATATAAATCGGCATCTTCTATAATACCTTTTAAACTTTCTATAGCATTTGTTCCATCTGTGCCTGCAGGAAAATGTTGACCAACTAATTCTTGTAATTCTTTAATTGCTGCCTGTTGCTCTTCTGGATCTTGGCTGACTATCGCACTGTCTTCACCTAAAGACATTATCCATTGTTCAAACTTTTCAAACACGTCAGCTGTTTCTTCGTTTTCTAATTGAACATCCTCGTTATTTTGTTCTTCTTGTGTCATTGCGACTATGTCGTCATAGCCTATCGTGTTTCCTTCTTTCATTAGTCTATACAAGACCGGAAATACGCTTGCGATATCTTCTTTAAAACTTCTTACTGTAAATTTTTCTTTGAAATCTTCTACTACATCTTGTGGTACTTCTTCGCTGTCGTATGCCTGAAAATTTTCTCTGTATGCTTGATAATGACTTTGTTTTGCTAATGCCTTGATTTGTTCTCTTAGGCTATTTAGATATGCTGTTGATTGCTCAACAACACCATTCGTTTCAGAATTCATAAGATCGTTTCTAACTACATAATTTCCAAAACTTTTTAACTGTGCGATTTCTTCGCTCATCCTAACGATACTCTTACCGATATCATCATACGGAACACCGCCATTGGCCACATGACGCTGCATAGCGCGAGCGCCTGCTAAGTGTATGAAAGGATATTTAAATCTTTCGCCGTCTTGATTTTCGACGAACAGCGCAGAGATATGTCGTGTTCTAGCGCCCGGTTGCGTGTCATCCATAACTGCTTGGCTATGTTTGATAATTAATTTAGTATCCATCAAATTCTGATAGCTCATTAATCTGCTACCGTACATTGAGCTTTCGTTCATAACGCTTTCTCCGACTGGTTTTTGTATTGTGTTTGGTTCTGTTTGCTTTGATTGAGAATTTTGTACTAAGAATTCATAATCTCTACGATCTAAATTATCCTTGGCAATATCTCTTGTATCAAAGCTTAATAATCTTCTTTTGGCAAAGTGTCTAAGTTCTTTTAAAAAACCATACCAACTGGTTTTTTGCGTATCATCCATGCCTTCTGTGATTCCATGGCTGAAATAGACTTTCATGGAATTAGGCTCAGCTAGGCTAATACTAACGTGTCCGATGGGTTTTTGACCTTCCATATAATCAAAGTCAAAGAATCTTGCCTCTTCGGGATTGATAGTAATTTGTCCTGTTTCAGCACCTAACTTTAATCCAGAAAATCTGCTTCTTATTTTATAGAATAGATCAGTAGCTATATTATTTCTTGCGTCCATAGTTATATTTATCATAAGCCCATGCTAACAAAGATCGGCATAGGCATCGATTCCTCGGTGATTTTTTCAGTCATTTTGTCGTAGATATGCGGATCCCAATCAGCTAAAACATCAGCCATGCGCATTACTAATAAAGTAGAACTTACTAGATCGTCGTTTTCGCCGGATTTAGCTTTGAATCCTAGTCCTGTAGCTACAAATGTTTTCAGCTCAGAAATCAACGGTTTCGAATTTAATTTCATCTTGTTTGTTTCTATCATATTTTTAAGTTGACTACATGCCGTAATTTTCGTACGATGTGTAGTATTAAATCCTTTTCTAAATTTTCGAACATGGCCTTTTCTAATAGGTTCGCTTAAAAATAATCCGTGAAAATTTTCTTCGCCTATATCATTAATAACAATAAGTGCAGATTCTCCTAAAGTATTGTTTTCAACAGAATAATAGATTTGCGGCACTCCGCCTTTTTCTTCTCCGCGATCGTGTATGTATCGCAGTATTTCTCTCATATGTTTTACTTGTTGTTGGACGGGAGTAGTATTATGATGCCATTCGGCGACCTGCTCCATGGCCGGCATTTCGTATACTTGTATTGCGGCATAATCACCGCCAGTTCCTAGACTTGGATCTAGAGCCAGCAAATAGGTCGATCTAGAATCTATATCTTTATACCAACGTGTTTGACCCATAGTCATTATAGGTTCTTTGCCTGTCAATTCTACTAATTTTACGGAATTAATTAGGGTTTCGTCATAAATTAAAAATTCACATTCAAATTCACGCCTAAAACGTTCTTCACCAATTTTGGCTTTTTCTAATCTTGCCCATGCATCGTCTCGATCAGGATGTTCGTTCCAGTGTGCAAAAAAAGGAAAAAATCCATTTTGTCCGACTGAAGTCTCATTACCGTATTCATCAAACTTTTTATTTGCTTCAGTCCATATCATTGCAAACTGATCTTCGTCTGAGTTCGGTGTTGATGTGATGATCGCTTTACCGCCTGTGGCCAGTGTTGGAGATAATGCTGTCCAGAATTCTTTGGCTTTTTCTATTGGCTGCACGAATGCAAACTCGTCGCAATATATCAATGATAGGGATTTGCCGCGGCCTGTGTTTTCGGTAGTAGTTGTAGCTTGTATTCTTGATCCGTTATCGTATTCGATAGTATTTCTATTATACGAATATACGCCCGCTCGCACAAAATCTGGAAGATTTTCGTAGGCATATCTATAACGATCCATGATATCACGAGCACCTTCATACTTATGAGCTGCAATCAAAACCTGAACATCCGGTACAAACATAGTGTACCATAATAGGTAAGCAACTGCGCAGGTGGTTTTACCCATTTGTCTGGGCAACATAGCGATGCACTCTTTATTGCCGTGGTAAGCCTGTATCAATCTTTCTTGATATTCATAAGGTTTAAAAGGTATCGATCCTTTGACAGGGTGCTGTATTTTAATGAAATTTTTAGCGAAATACAATGGACCATCCACAGGGTCCATGCAATTTTCTAAGTGCTTGACTTCATCAAGGGTATACCTTACTGCTTTGTGGGCTTTTTTAATTAAATTGCCGTCTAACGATTTTCCCATAACTGTATTTACTGAAAAAAATAGGGCCTTGCGGCCCTATTTGATATAATATAGAAATTACGAATCTATGGTCTCAGCAGCATCTACTAGAGTTACTGCGATATCATCATAGATATCACCGATCGAATCCGGCAATGTTACTGTGAGTTTTTCCTGTATTTCAAATCCATTTCCACCGTCCCATACTCTGAGACTCTTGGTGTAGTTAGTTCTACCGATGGCCTGACCAATTAGATATCTCAGCGCCCTGGCAGTAGTGTTTACAGTGACCGCACCACCTGTAGTGGGAGTAAATTGGAAGGGAGATCCTATTTCAGATCTAACACTGCCTAATACTGCTTCGCTGGTTCCTGCACCAGCAGCACCACCGCGATCATATTTTACAGTAAAAGTAACTGAAGTAGGTTGGTTATCTGCAACTGTTATACCTGCTGAAGTAAATTGTACATCTTGTATCTGACAATCTGAATACTTTGAAAGATTCTCTACAATAGCTAAAAATCTCTGATGTCCTCTGGCTACACGCTTTCCTATGACATAAGTGCTGGGTTGAGTAGAGAATTGGCTGTGATCCTGAGGATATACCGCTCCATTATCATTCCCGTCAGCTGTAGGATACGTTCCTGTTCCCCCACTTAATGTTAACACAACCTGATAAAATTCAGGTCTTAGCGATTCTGGACTAATTTTAAATCCTGACATTATTTTGCTCCTTTAGCTTCTTCTAATCTACGTAGTAATTCTGCACGAATCTGGGCACGTAGATCAGTTCCCTCTGCAGCCATAGGATTATCTCCTCCGGCTGCTGCTTTAAACATATCTTTTTTCTTATGCAAATCATCTCCGTCGTGCATCACAGCATCTACATCCATGGTTTCTGGTTCGCTGTCTTGCATAGAATTACCAAATGCTTCTTCTTTGTCTTTGTCCATACCTAATTTCATAGGCATTGGCATCTCGTCGCCGTCCGGCTCATCATGAGGAAGCATTTTTAATGGTGGCAAACTTGGCATACCCATCGAAGGTGCACCGTCTTTGGCAGCATCTGGATTTACTTTCATTATTAACTGCAATAATTCTTCTATATTATCTAATCCTTGAGCGTTTAAGTTTACACTCATACTTGGAGGAGGCTCTTCTGCCTTGGAAGGCATATTAGGCATATCCATAGGAGGCATATCTCCACATGCTTCGGCTGGTGCGTCTTCTACGGCCGGTTGATCTAACTGTTGCATTTTAGCTATTAGTTGATGAAAATCCATTTATTAACTCCCCATGGCGCTTTTAGCACCTGCTTTATCTTGTTTGGCCTTGGGCATCTTATATTCTGTCTGCACACCGTCTTTTTTTCGATCTTTTGAGGCCTTGGATAAATCTTTTAGGAAACTTTTATTAAATTCATCTCCAAAATAATCCTTGACATTTACTTTTCCGCTTTCCTTATAACTAGTGTCGTCTAGTAATGCTTTTCCGGAAGGTTCGTTATCTGCCATTATTTGATCTATTTCTGAAGGTTCGCTGCTACCGCGAACTCTGAAGCAATTTTCATCTAGACCAGTTTCTTTAACATAATTAGAAATTTCAGGAGCAGTAATAGGATATTCACAAATTACTTCAAACACAGTAACTTCACAATTTTCTTTACCTGGAAAATCTAGCGGTAATTTCTGTATAGGAGTAGTTGAAATTTTTTCTAAAGTTTTTACTCCGCAGCGATCTAACCGAGTTTTCAAATTTTCTTGAAATTTTTCAGGTAATTCGCCGGCGACCTTAACTTTAAAATTATATAATTTTTTGCTTTCGGCAAGATATTCTTTAAAAGTTTTCATAGTTGTATTTATGCTTTTCCGCCTAATTTTTTAAGAAGCTCGTTTCGATCAGTTATCACATAACCGCTGCCATTTATTACATCATTGGCATTACTTCCTGAATCATTGTCTATTTTAAGTTTCTTTAACTGTAGATCTACTGCTTTTAATTTTTTATCGATTTTGGCAGTTTTGGCATTGATAGCATTATTCATCATGCTGGCTGCAACTTCAAAAATACGCCCGCTATAGCGCACTTCTACATTCATACCCAGATCCATTAACTCGTCATAGGCCTGTTCTGCTTTTGTTGCTAAAGTATCTAATTCTTTGTCGTCTAAATCGTCCAATTCTTTAATTTGTGGTAATCCTTTGACGATTTCTTGCACAGCGTTATAGCTGTCGTTCAAACTGTGAATCTGCTCGTGAGTAGGTACGGGTACAGGTTCCTGTTTTTTTGATTTTTTTTCGTCTAAATTTAACAAGTCTTCTAATCGTTTGGTCATATTCTACTTATCTACGTTTTGAACCTTTATGAAAAATTTCATCTTCGTTAATAACTCTAAATCTTATTCCTTGTTGTTTACACCAGGCATTAGCAGCTTCCCATTTAGCTAGATTTTTTACATATTGTTGTTGATTATAAAGACTCTTACCTATTTTTTCTTTTAATGTATGATTACTAGGTTTGACTTCTACAACTTCTGCATGTTTTTTCTTATTTTTATCGATGTAGACTATAAAAAAATCAGGCACGTAAATAGTCTGTCGACCAGTCAGTGGATCGCGATAGGGTATTTGTATGCTTTCGCTAGCCCAGTTTTCAACTCCCGGATGTTCGTCTAACATTCTCATGAAAACAAATTCCCAACTGCTTCTGGCTAAAGGAATTTTTTTTCCTACATATTTTGTAGGATTTTTCATTTCGAATCTACCTTGAGCGAATTTCACTATGCTGCTATATTCCTTGTTTGATTTGGTTTCACATCTGTGGTCCTGAACCCTAATATAGATGTAGAAACCCTATTATTATTCAATATTTCTCCCACTATCTGACTCAATTGTATTCCCGTAAATGATTTTAAAGTATCTAAAATTTCTGCTATCGAAGTTCCATCGATTTTAGCTTGCCGTAGCAAAGTCATAGTTACTAATGATGCTGCATCTTTATCAAATCCCGCACGTTCAAAAAAACCTTGCGTAAAATTTACATCGTTAGCTGAGAATTCTAACGGTTGTTCGCCATAAGCATCGAAAAATAATTTAGTGCCTGCGGCACTATCTTCTATGGGTTGACTAGGTAAATTTGTTGCCATGATAATTAATTAGATAGTAGGAGGAGGTACTAGATTTCTAGTAGTTGCATCGGTTGTAGGTGTTGTAGATGCACTTTTTGGCCATATAGCTCCTACAACGCCGCCGACTGTAGACGCAGCAACAGCCAAACCTGCAGGACTGCTTAATATGTTAACAGCTTCATTGGCTAATCCACTGCCTGTTAATGCACCAATATTCTTATATGTGTTAACTGCCTTGATGGCTGTATTTAAAAATCCGCCTGATGTGGTCAAAGCCTTACCCGATCCTATATCTCCAAACACTGATTCTAATCCATCTAGTACACCACCTGCTCCGGTAAGCCTTGCAACACCACCGCCAGCTACAGACAAAGGAGATGGCACAGAATCATAATTTAGAACTGCAAAACCTTTTGGATTATTGTAGGTTACTTCTCCAGCGGTATACTGAACAGCCTCATATTCTAAGGTCATTTGATTTTCATTAAATTCGCTTGCTGAATAATTCATCGAACCGTGGTTCCAAGATTTAATTTTAGGGTTTACTAATGTATAGCCGATAAATCTTCTTCTAGCCATTGTGTAAATGCTAACAGACTTTAAAAAAGAAGCTGTAATATCATTATCCATACCATATCGGAAATTATCTTTTGGAGTTTTTGTTGGTCTAAGATGATTGGCTTCCCAAGCACCGTTGGGTAAATTTCTATCTCCAATATAATAACCGTAATACAATGCCCACATTGCATTTATGACCCCAGCACTATCGTCATGAAACGTTAAATTAATAGGATCGTAATTAATTTGTTTATAAATTATTTTTTTTCTGTTGTATTGATTTTTTACGATCGAGTCAAAAGTAAACTTAGGAAGGTCAGCTGTTTTACATAGTATACCTATTTCTTCATGGTGTTTATTTTGAAATGATGGGGCCCTAATCGCGGCTTTGTCAAGATCAAATCTTACATAAAAATTAAATTTCGTTCTAGGCGCTAGCCTCATAGTGTTGTCTATGAACAGACGAGAGGCATGGGCCCAGTTAGCTTGTTGGCCTTTTGGTTTTAACAAACCTTCAGCCACACCTGTTAGAAATCTTGTGAAATAATTTGCCATACAAATATTTAGTCATAAAAAAAGCCCGAAATTTTCGGGCTTTTTTAAGTTTAAAAAAATTAAACAGTGGTTGGATTTTGAGAACCAGTGGTTGTACCGCCTCTGCCAACGGCAGCAAGAGTTCTTCCGACTGCTGCTCCAATACCACCAACTTTACTGACTGCTGCTGAACCTGCTGCAAATTGTACTAAGTTATCGTAGGCAATAATTAACGAAACAGTCATATGTTCATTAGTTCCATAGGCAGCATCACCGTAGTCAACGTTCTGCACAAAACAGCCGTATAGTTCAAATGTTTCTAAAGTGAACGGGCCTGTAGCACCATTTCCGCCATCTAGAACTTCGATCACAGTAGTAAACTTGTAGTCGATACCCGAACGAGCGGATGCCTGTTCCATGAAATCGTATTGTTTCTGGATCTGTTGTCCTACTAGTTTTTGCACTTGGCCGCTAGCATCATCTCTCAAAGTCAATGTAATGTTTTCTAAAGTGTATTTTCCTGCCAATTTTACTCTAGAATTATAAACATCTAAAGTCATTTCTTCAAATGCAACTTTTGGTCTAGTAACATCTTGAACCTGTTTTATCAATTCGACATTATTGTCAACACCGAACCCTCTAAGAGTTACTCTAAATCGATATTTCAACTTGGGCATCAACAAGACCTGAGTTGAGCCTCCGTCATTAGTTGTAGGAATACCAATATTGTTAAGTGATGTAATTGCCATTTTTAAATTTCTCCTGTGTTCTTGACACGCAATGGAATGTAGATAAATTCAACTGCTTTTACTGGCTCAATAGCAATGTCAACATATAGTTCATTACGATCAATTCTACTTGGTGTGTTATTTGATTCGTCACAAACAACCGCAAAGTCATACAACGCTCTTAAACCTACTAGTTCTAATAACAAGCTCTCAACTGCCTGTTTGATTTCGTCTCTAGTTATCTTGTCATTTGGTTCAAAGATATACGGACGAGCTAGTTTGTTTAATTGACTGCGTAGGTATACTACCAATCTTGCGACATTAATTCTATCTAATGCCGAAGCATTTCTTGCACGAGTCTTTTGACCGTATGCTATTAATCCTACTCCATTGAAGAACGGAATTGGATTTATTTTTAGATCATATAAAGTATCTCTCTGCCCTTCATTTAATGCAACGGTTTGGAACTCTCCGGTACTTGCATCAATATAACCCACAGCAGTAGCGTTGGTAATTCCGCCTCTTCTTGTGCCTGCTGGTGCAAACCACGGATAACTGACGTTATCGCTCAGTGCTATTGTTCTTAGCATCATATGGCTAGCTGAAACTACAGCAGATGCACCGCTTAGATCAGTGGTGAATCCGTTTGGATAGTAAACTGCCATGTACTCGTCATAGGTGACTATTCCGTCATCGCCGTTGTCTGTTACAATAGCAGCGTTTGATCCCCAGTTAGTAAGTGATGTAGCATCTGCTGGTAAACGCAATGGTGTATCGCCGACTACGAATGCAGTTAACCCTCTATCGATGTTTAGGTTCACTAAATTACTCATAAGCTCCGGATATCCAGGAGCAGCAATTAAGTTAAAGTTTCTGCGTTCTTCGTCTCTGATTTCAGAACTAGTATCCACTGCACTCTTTAATGCCTGTACAACAACTTTTCTTTGAGCCTTACGACCAAAAGTGCCTGATCCGTCTTCGTTATTACCTGAAGCTGTAACCCAGCGATCAGTTTTATAATCGGCCTGCGATTCGCCGCCTTCAAAAGTCTGTCCTAATGGTGAATTATCTCCATCATATCTAGCATTATCTGCAGAAGTGTCGATATAATTGTTTGCATATCGTTTTACATTTGCACCGCTTCTGCGTAGATTCCATAGCAACATTCCTCTTGGATAAAGAGCTGGATTTGGTGCATCGGTATCTATGTAATTACTTACAACTAAATCTGTAAGTGCTCCTGCGATATCGCTGGTCGATCCGCTGATATTGTATCTTGCATCTTGGAACAGTATACCTTCCTCAGTAGTTTGATCAGTTTTATCAACTAGCACCCAACGATTCTCCGCAGGCAAATCTGTTAGATCGTTGTTATATCTGTAAATTGTTGGGAAATTTTCAAGATCAGCAGTGCTAATCCATAAATCTCCAGTTTCAATATCATCATCATATGGATTGCTAGCCGCCACGATTGGCATATAACCATTTCTAGTGGTGTTGGCATCGGTATAAGGTGAATATGTGTTTCTATAACCTACCCATGTTTCGCCGTTATGTATCATGATATCCACATCTTGATAATTTATGTTGTACCATAGTTGACCGTCAGTTGCTTCATTTAACGGCGCATTGCTTGATGCATTGAAATCACTTGCTGCCAACTTAGTCCAACCGCTGACTAGATAATCAAATGTTGCATCGCCGGCAGGAGTAGCATGTAAATTATCTGTTCCTGCTAGTGTATTGATATTGTATGCGCCATCGAAAATATTAGCAAATACTCCGCTGGTGTCAATCACACGAAAATCTCCGCCTAGCTTGTGTTTGATTTCTACTTTAAATGTAGTACTAGTAACTTCAATCAAATTGGCTTCGATATTAGTGAATCCGGCAGCATTAATAGCCGCTGCAATTTTTTCAGCATCTGCTGCATTATTTGTTGCAGTAAAAGATACCTGAATAGGAGTGGAAACACCTGTGAATACTCCGTTAACATCTAAAGCATCGCTTAAGATTGTCGTATTTTTTAAACTTTCTGCAATCGTAAAATACTTTGTACCTACTGATCCAACAGTTCCTGTGGTAATAGTTTTGCTGACTATAGAGGTCGCTGTACCTGCTGCAACCGCCCGACGCCAAACTCTGAAACTAGCTGTAGCAGGGTCTGAGCCTGTGCTATATTCCTCTGCATTACTTTGGATGAACAACGAATCTAAACTAATACCCGAACCGCCATTTGATCTATCTAAGTAATATAAAGATGATGTGGTAGAATCATAAATTGGAGCATCATAAGATAACCATGAAGTTGTAGCTGAATTCCATCTCTTGGCTCTAATCCTCGCACCGGAGTTTGGTTCTGTGGTTTTTATCCATACTGAACCAGTTGGGTATCCGCCGATTACTCCTGTATTTTGATTTCTTTTCCATGTAGGAACTTGTGTGTGAGGAGTTTGTTGTAGTGCCGGAGCATAGTATAAACCAGCAGTACCGCCTAGGCTTTCCCAGGTTGTTGAACCGTTTTCTAGTTGAATCGCACCGTCAGGCGTTGAGCTGCCGTCTAGGTTGGTTGTACCGTCCGAATAAATGTATAAACGTGTGCCTACTACTTGTGCTGTTAAACCGCTGATAGCATTTATAGAAGTTGCCATCGCACCAAACGATGCACCTGTTACTAAAGTAGATGATGCAGCAGCGTTGATGTAAAGATTAACGCTTCCGGTTGGGGCAGTGGTTAAAGTTATAATAGGATGGCTTGCCTTCCACTTTTTGCTGCCTAATAATACCCATTCTCCAGAATCTACTCCGGTAGATCCGTCGCCGCCGTTGCCGGCTGATTTATAATACATTCTAGCTAATTCTCTATTAGCGTCGAATATTCCACTTGCTGCTCCGTCAACAGTTTGAAATACTACTGCATAATCGCCAATTGATCCAACTGAGGCCTTAGGAGCACCGCTGTCGACTTTAAATTCGTCATCATCTGTAAGTACTATTGGTGATTTAGTTGTAAATTTTTGTCCGTTTGTAGTGCTGGCTGCTGCGCCATTCCATTCCTGTATTCCATAAGCACTGGCCTGTGTGTCGATCCACCATGCTCCATTTGTAGGATTTGCTCCCGGGGCGTCTGCTTGTGCTTCAAGTTGATCAAGATCGATATCAGCTCGGACAATAAATGCTGCATTGCTTACACCTAATAGGCTGTAGGCAGCTAATAAACCGTATTCGTTTCTTTCTGAACCGTGTATTGGCGTTGAACTTGCTGTTTGTTCAAAGAAAGGAACGCCGAAGAATTCTGTTAGGTCTCTCTGGCTAGTCATCTTAAATGCCTTGCCAGCGTTTGCCTTGGTTGTGCCGGTAGCTGTGTTTGTACCTGCACCGTTTAATTTGTCTTGCGCCGTAGCTACAGCGATAAGAGGTGTTGTGCCAGGCTCAGCTGGTGTATAAAAACTCTCATCAATTACCGTAACTTGTACGCCGGGTGATTGTAGTGCCATTCCCTAATCTCCTGGTAATAGTTGCTCATATTATTTAGCGGTAGTTTCCAAAAACAGCCGGTTATACTTAAAGAAAAAGGGGTGTAAAAGGTTAAATATTTTTATGAGACCGTTATGCAAATGTGGCCAAAGACCTAGAGCTGTGAATTATCACAAGAAAGACAAAATTTACTACAGAAAGCTCTGTGAAATATGCATGTCACATGGTCTATACCACGGCATTCCTAGATGGATACGTGCCGGGTACAAATTAAAAAATCAATGTGAAAAATGCGGTTTCAAATCACCGCATGCAGAAATATTTAGAGTGTTTCACATAGACGGCAATTTAGATAATTGCCGCCACAGTAATTTAAAAACAGTCTGTAATAATTGCATTCAAGTTCTTGGGAAAGAGGGTATTACCTGGAGACAAGGAGACCTCATTGCTGACTATTGATCTTACGGATTTGTAAAGATCGTCTATAGATCCGTTATTTTCAATAATATGATCAAACTTTGTTCCTACCCAAGCAGTTTCTGATGCATGAATTTTACGCACCTTAAGTTCATTCAAAGCTATGTTGCTACCCAATTCGTTAGCAGCTAAAGCATGGTCATACCACTTGGGAAGATCCCCTCTCTTGACCCACACTATTTTTCCACCTGCATTACGAATGCTGAATATTTCATTAGGGAAACGACAATCAGAAATCACTACATGATCTTTAGAATTTCGTAGTTTATTCTCTAATGATGCGATCCAAATGTCATCGTGGAAGGCTTTACGGCAGACTTCTGTGCCCCAATATTGCAGGACCCAACGAGGAGTAAGTGTAGGCATATCTAAACGTTCTGCCCACCACAGGTCTACCTGCTCTCGCCACTCTCGGGCTTCCTTTGTACGCCCTTCTAACAGTGTCCGGTCCCATCCAAACACCGCGCTTACAGCATCTTTGAGAGTGCTGGCAAATGACTCGCGTCTAAATTCGTGAAAGTTAACTAGATAGTCAGCGACGGTATCCTTGCCGCTGCCAATAAATCCGCAAATACCTATGATCATAATGTCCTCCAATTTAAGAACATTATAACATTATAGGATTACAAGGTCAACCGATAATCCATGTATAGCCCGAACCTCCCGGAACTAATTTCATTAGATCGTCAGTAAGTTTTTCCATTTCAGCCTGCGCTTCCGATATTAATGCCGTGCCGTTAAGTTGGCCGCCGCCCTGTGGACCGGCTATTTGTGCAAATTTGCTACGGGCTTGACCTAACATCATTTTGCAGTTGGCCAGTGAATAATCTTTGATCCATTGCCCAGAGTACACATCGTCAATAATACTAAAATCAGGTTTGCTATTATATACTTGTAGCATTACAGATTCCTCACCCCTGGGTCGCTGATGTATAGTCAGTTTATGCGTTTGAGGATGCCACGTAAAGTTTATAAACGATCCAAACATCTTACCTACTAATTCTTGATACTGCGCGAACAATTCATAGGTTAATAATCCGCCCATATTGGTTGATGACAATAGATAAGTGTTGGTATAAGCTAGATTGAACGGTTCAAAAACTGTACCACCTGTACCGTTGCCTGTACGTGATCCCACTGAGCGTCTAAAAATCTGTCGCACCTGCTGAATTTCTTTTGGTAAAATATACTCGTTTGTACTTTCAATCATTGTTAAAAAGGCATAACTTTCTTCTACAGCATTATCCGATCTTTGGCGAAAAACTGCTAGACTGCGATTTAGAGCAGTTTCATAATGGATAGGGTCTAATTCTACATCTACCATACCATCGCCTAGCATGGCTTTGCAGTAGTCGTAGACCGCTTGTTTTGCTTGATCATTTGAGCTCATATTGTTATTTATCGTTAGTAGTCGTCGTTCATCTATTGCGGTAAATATATAACTATGACAGTATTCTTGCATAACAAATATTCTAAGTGGTATTTTAATATAATATCCTCCGCCCAAGCACGGACGGCAGATTTAATATATTTTGAAAAACATCATATTTTGCCTAAAAGTTTAGGAGGCAAAAATAATAAAGAAAATTTAGTTAATCTTACCGCTAAAGAACATTTTATATGTCATCATTTGCTTACTAAAATGGTATCAAATACTAAGCACAAATATCAAATGTGGAATGCGTTTAGTTGTATGTTGTACCGTGAAAACTCGTCACAGCAACGATATCGAATTAGTTCTAAAAAATTTGAAATAATCAAAAAAGCCGGTGCTGCTATAAAAAGCCAATTATGGAGCGGCGAGAATAATCCGATGTACAATAAAACGCATTCTGCGGAATCGAGAGAAAAAATGAAAATTGCCGCGACTGGCAGAATTAGGTCGGACGAGTACAAAGAAAATTTAAGTAAAAGTTTAAAAGATAAAACTAAGTCCGAAAAACACAAGGCTAGTATGAAGGCCGGTGCTTCTAAACGATGGACGCCCGAAGCCAGAGAACAATGGAGCATTAAGATGAAAGACCGTGCATTATTGAAAAAACAACAGGAATCTCAAGAATGCCTCGTTTAAGTTTATATCGCCCAGAAAAGGGCAACGACTACAAATTTATTGATAAAAATATCTGGGAGATGTTTCAGATAGGCGGCACTGACGTATTTGTTCACAAATATCTCGGGCCCGATATTTCGATCCAGGGCAACACGCCCAGTACTCCGGAGTATTCTGTAGATAATCCTTTTAACATACAAGATCTACTGTTTTTAGAAAATAGAGACAGAAAGTACGATCCAGACATTTACATATTAAGAGGACATTATAATTTAATTGACACAGATTTTAATTTGAGTCAGTTCGGATTGTTTTTACAAAACGACACGATTTTTATCACTTTCCATATCAATGATACAGTGGAAAAAATCGGCAGAAAAATTATGGCGGGTGATGTAATCGAGCTGCCTCATCTCAAAGACGAATATGCTTATAACGATTTTAAGTATGCTTTAAAGCGATATTATGTAATAGAAGAAGTCAGCAGAGCAGCCGAAGGATTTTCCTTAACTTGGTATCCTCATTTATATAGAGCAAAATGCAAACCTTTAGTTGACAGCCAGGAATTTAAACAGATACTAGATGAAATCGCCAATAAAGAATCTGATAAAGGAATATACAATCCTGCTATCACATACTATCCTGAAGATATAATCACAGGACCTGACGGTAAAAAATATGAAGTGATATCCGAAGTTACAGGGATCGCTCCTCCAAATGCTACTTATTATCAATTAGCAGACAGTCTCAGAGATATAATCAGCACCTATAATAAGGAAATGCAGATTACCCAAGCGGTACTGAATCAAGCTGAAGAAGATGCACCACGTAGCGGATATGATACTTCAAAATACTACACCCTACAAAGATTTGATGACGGCACTGCTGAATTAGCTACAGCAGACAATACAGAAAACACAGTTGATGCCGGAACACAAGCCACAGATGAAGATGGCAATCTGTTATATGACACGAACGGTGATCCTATATACGTAGGTCAAACAGCTAGCTCGACATTCATGCCTGCCGATGGGGACGGTTATACTGGTTATCTAACTGCTGACGGAGTTCCTCCCAACGGAGCTCCATTTACCGCAGGCATAGCGTTTCCTATTAATCCTACAATTGGTCAGTTTTGTCTTAGGAAAGATTATCTTCCTCACAGACTGTTTAGGTATAATGGTAATAGATGGATAAAATTTGAAGATAATGTACGTATGACCATGAGCAATCTTGGCTCTAGTGATGTTGGTACAGGGGATACATTCGCAGGCAAAGATATAAGGCAGACACAAAAAGCTACATTTATAAACAATAGCAAAGTAGCCACGATCGATGGTCATGTGACTAAAGAAAAACAAAGTTTGAGCAAAGCTCTTAGACCTCAGGCAGACGAATAATGGATTATTTTTACGACGGTCAGATAAGAAGATATGTAACTCAGTTCATGCGAGTTTTCATAGGTTTTAAATGGAAAGCCGGTGATGGATCAGAATCTACGGTACCAGTTACCTATGGTGATATGACTAGACAGGTAGCTGCGATTATCAAAGAGAACAGTGAAAACAAAATGCTGACGGTGCCTAAGATATCTTGTTATATCAGCAGTTTAGAAATGGATACTACTCGGTTGTCTGATGCTAGTTTTGTTAGCAAAATACATATTAGAGAACGTAGATACACCGATGCAAACGGTACTCGAGATTATCAGAATACCCAAGGAGGAAACTACACTGTAGAAAGATTAATGCCAACACCGTTCAAGCTGATGATGAAAGCAGACATCTGGACTTCTAACACAGATCAAAAACTTCAACTTCTTGAACAAATATTAGTGTTGTTTAATCCTAGTTTAGAATTACAGACCACTGATAATTATATCGACTGGACTAGTCTAAGTGCATTATACTTGAATTCTACAACATTCAGTTCAAGAACTATTCCTGCAGGTGCTGAATCTGAGATTGATATCTGCACCTTACAGTTTGAATTACCGATTTATCTCACTCCTCCTGCCAAGGTTAAAAAATTAGGTATAGTACAAAGTGTTATTTCTAATGTTTTTAACGAATCTGGAGATGTGATAAATCTAGAAGAACTAGTTTATAATCGACAATCTGGCACTTGGAAAACCACTACCAATAGTTATAGAGTGTTATTATTCAAATCTAACACAGGTGTGCTTAACGATAATCAATATGATCTAACATTAGTTAATCATTCACATGCGGTACTGTCTTTGGGATTAGATGAGAAAGAGTTTACAAATGGAGAACCTATAGACTGGAACGCTATCTTAGAAGTACAAGGGGGATATATTCCAGGCAGTCAAATATGGTTTATAAAACCAGATGGTTCAGAAATATTAGGCACATATGTCATAAATCCTTTGAATCCTGCGATACTGACTATAACTTTAGATCCTGATACATATCCAGGAAATACAGATATCGCTAGCAATATGGTCGGAGGAGAAACTAGAGGCACTGTAGATGCTATCATAGACCCATATAAGTATAATCCTATCACAACATATGGTAGTTTTGCTGCCATTCCTGTCGGTTTAAGATTCCTTATGTTAGATGATGTTAACAACAGTGCAAATCGAGGCGGATATATTCAATATCCATCAAACCCTGCCGACAGCACCAACGTACCTTACCGAGGTCCACAAGCATGGCGCGAACCCAGCAACGAAGACAGTTCATGGTCCAATCAAGATGGCACTGATCCTAGTATTAAAGCCAATTCTATCATCGAATGGACTGGTAGTAGTTGGTCTACAATTTGGTTTCCTGAAGAGAATACCATAGAAGCAGCTGAGCTAGCAGGAGAAATATTTTCACCTACCTATATCCAAAATATTCGCACCGGAATAAAGTATCGCTGGGACGGTTCTCAGTGGCTCAAAGCATTTGAAGGTGAATATGGTCCAGGAGACTGGAACTTCAGGGTAGACTGAAGATAAGTAAAGGCATGCAACAGCGTGCCGGACTGCTATTTCTAGCCAAAACAACCAATAGAATATTACTAATCCTAGAAAATTTTAGGTGGACAGTTCCTACATTTCCTAGATCTGGTCCTTTATTAGATGATGTAAAACAATTATTGGACAATTATAGTCAAGGAAAAATAATCCCGATAGAACTATATCTCAGTGAAGACAAAGGATTTGAATATGGCACATATGTTTGCCTAGTGGACAGCGAATTTTTAACCGAAACAGTGTCTACAGTTTGTTGGGCTACATTAGATTGCTTGCCAAATCAACTACATGCCGGTCTAAAAACTACCTTAAATAATCAAATCATAAGAACAAAAATTGAAACGATAATGGAGTTAGAAAAATGATGATACAGGGAAATCAAAGATTTCAAGAAGATATTAAAAGATATGAAGCAGCGATAGATAGATTATCAGACGAAAAAGATAAACTAGAGGCTAAAAAACTATTGACGGATTTAATTTTTGAGGTTAAAAAAATGGACAGCATGTTTTTAGACATGATCTATTCTAAACAAATGAAATCTATGGGCACAGAATTCAAAGACAGCATAGTTAATTTACGTCGTAAATTAGAATCAAAATTAAAAAGTGTTAAGAATGTTTAACTTTTTTAAACGACCTAAGATAGAATTCTATAGTCTAATGCCGGGATTAAAGGATCTTTACCCTATAGGCAAGGCGGCAGATTTAAAACCATCGTGGACTAAGGCCGCTGCTATTAACTATAGACAAAAAAAACAAGCTATACCTAATAAAAAAATAACAACAGTGTTGAAATGTCCTGGAATCATTGACTATATGCGTACAGGATATATTCTTTACAACTATTTTGATTTTGCAGTTCGTTCTGAAAATGCAAACAGTCAGATGATGCTAGATATGACTCTTGATCAGTCTAGATTATTTGCAGGGTCTACAGGATTAGGAAGATATTTAGATATCCATACTCCCGATACATTGTCAGCGTTTATGCCTCCTCCGGTAGGGGCTAATACAAATATATTAAAGATCAGTACTGCATGGAGAATAAAGGCACCAGCTGATACAGTTTTTTTAGAACTTCCTGTGTTTTTTTCAGGAGAAAACAGATTTATCACAGTCGGCGGAATATTAGATCCTAGAGACTCTGGCCCCATAAATCCATCATTTTGGTGGTTGGCCAATGATGATAAATGGCATATTGTTAAAGCAGGTCAGCCGTTGGTACAATACATTCCTATGAAAAGAAACAGTGAATTAGAATTTCAAATTAGAGATGCTACAGAAAAAGAAAAAGAAAACAACAAAATCTATGATATAATGCTTCATTCTAGTTTTACAACAAATATAAAATCTCGTAGAGAAAAGACAGATAAGATTTTCAAGGATAATCAATGAATAAAGCATTTGAATCAGTAGAGCGTGGGCAACTTATTACTATTAGTTCGTTAGATAAGTCGCAACAGAACAATCCGATAGGTCCCGAATGGAGTTTTGATTTCTGGCATTTTCAAAATCATGATCCTAAATACAATTCTGAATTGAAAGAATTTCTTTTAAAGGAAAGCGCAAATATTTTAACCAAATATCCGCCATGGAAAGATGATGGAGGCACAGGATTGGGGCCTAATACTACCACGGCTAGATATCCTTATTATAATTTATTAAAATACGACAACGAGTTAATATCCGAATTAAGATCCAAAGTAGCCATAGAGATTAAAAAATTTGTAAATGAATGCAAGATAGTTTTAACGGATGACCTTTATATTAATTGTTGGTACAATGTTCTATATCCAGGACAGCAAATATCAGCACATTTTCATTCTCCGTCCAAAGAAGGATTTATAAGTTGCCATTATACAGTTAATTGCGAAGAAAGTTTTACATATTACGAACTGCCGTTTCAAAATGGATCCCTGAGTATGACTAATTTCATAGGTGAGGGGATGTTTTTCCCTAGTTATTTGATCCACGGTACTTCTCCGCATAACGGTATCGATTCTAGGATCACCATAGCCATGGATGTCGGTGTAGGTAAAAAAAGTGTGGCAGATTTTTTATTAGATAATGTAATTAGGTTGTCCAAGGATACCATGGAGTTTGTATGATATTTTACGGAAAAACAAATTTTTTATCTGAAGAAGAATTTCAGCCGTGGAAAAATCTGCATGGTGGAGTACAAATTCCCTGGATGTATCTTCCAACCACTGCGGTATTAAGAACCTGCAATGATGAATCAAGTTGGAAATTCAGTTTTGGTATGAACTTGTTGCTCAATGGAAAAACGTTGCACCCTTCCGGAGACCGAGCAGTAGAGCTTTTAGAAAAAATATGCAGTGATGCGGGAATCAGGCTCGGAGGTATTTTTAGGATAAAATTAGGGTTTATAACAAAAACTCCCCATCACGTTTGGCACGAAGCTCATGTAGATATGGATGTTCCTCATTTGACCGCATTATTTTATCTTTCTAACACTAATGGAAACACGATCTTTTATGACAAATTATATCAGGGTGGAGATTTGTATATAGACAGTCCTGAAGAGCTAACTGAGCTGAAGCGAGTATCTTGTGAAGAAAATAAGTACGTGATCTTCGATGGCAGACAATATCACGCTGTGGAATCTCAGACCGATAAAAGACAAAGATTGGTGATAAATTTTAATTTTGAAAACACTCTTAGAAATCCTGAGGATCAAAATCCTCCAACTCTTTAATAGTTTTCAAAGCCATTAACTTAGCTTCGTGCGCATTGCTGGCATCTCTAATCGCTTGTCTTTCTGCCAAAGCTTTGAGCGTTTTATCTGTCGTACCTGCTAATTCATCTTGTTCTTTCGCTCGTTCTAATTTCCAAGAGATTAATCTTATTTTTTCTGCTGCATGTGATTTGATAGTAGGTATGATATTTATTTTGTTTTGTTCAAAGTCAGCAGCTTCCTTGGCTTTATTAAAGGTAGTTTCTTGATCTTTATATGATAGCCCAGGTAAAGTATGAACTACTTTACCATCTTTAAGTTGTAAAGTAGGTAAAAAATATTTCGCAGGGTCATAATCAAATTCATATCTACCTGCTGCTGGGCTATCGAATACTCCTATGCATGTGTTGTCTAAATTAAATTCTAAATATTTCATTATTACTTTCCTCAAATTTGTGCGAACATTTTAGTATCATAAATCAACGGTATGAGAGCCGGATAATCTGTACTCCAGAAATTACCACCTCTTAATTGTGTAAGATTAGATCTTCCAAAATTTACTCTGGCTAGATCTGCAAAGGTGTTCATCATGTGGTCTGCATCTATATGCTGAGCATAACATCCTGAACCGCCGTCCGAATTCACATCGCGCATACAGTGGAAATTACTAGGCCCTATTGGACAGAATTGATAACCATATGTGCTGTCCTGATTATAATCGTACAAGGTCTTGCCGTCGGATACCCTGATCAATACCGCCCAATATCCGCTATTATAATAATAACTAGCACACCATGCCATGACATACCTACCGTCTGATGACACGCACCATCTAGCACCAAATCTATTACCTTGATCAACACCGTAGCTGGTGGTCCACGACACAGAAATTATGTTGCCTGCAGCTGTTCCGTTGGCGTTCCATCTATGAGTCCAAAATCCCCATTGTGGAATCATCTGGAACATGACGATTTTTCCGTCGTCGCACATAACTATGATACCCCGTCGATTATCTTCAGTAGTTTGATTGGTAGGTTTACCAGTTGCTGCTGCATAACCGAGAGTATAATTTGCTGGTGTATTGAAATGTGTGTACAGTGTTCCTTCGGTGGTAGCTGCTCTAGCGGCTGCTTGATCTGCTAACCCAAAATATATGTTGTCATAATATTGTGCTAGTCGCGGAACGTTATTATATACAGTCGGTCTAAATCCATAGCTACCGTTGGCTTCAACCACCGCCAATTGATTGGTCTTGGCGTTATAGCTGGCCATACCGAATTTGGTGCCACCATAACCGGATTGTTTATTGCTAACACTAGTTCTATTTGAATTTAATATCTGTCGATTATAAGCATACCAATTGGCGCTACGAGGTCCGAGTATCATCGTAGCGTCTTCCCACCATATAGCATATCTTTGATCTACTTCGTTGACTATGGTGGCACAATCTCGGAACGCCACAGCCCTATATGTATCATATCCTGTTTGTCCGGTTAAATCCCCCGAGAATCCATCGCCCATCGGGATGACGATATTTCCTAAATATCCGCAAGATGCTGTGCCTTTGGGCATATCACTGTTCGAACTAGCTACGAAGTTAGTTCTAGCGAATTGAGTACTAGCGTAAGTGTCAAATAGTTCCGGCGCTCCGGTACTTCTCATTCTACTGGCACCATATGAACTGTTATTATAGATCATCCTGCCTATGCAATTATAATTGTGATCGAAGGTAGAAAATCCGCCAAACGATCCGTCATTTGACCATATGGCAAAACACGGTTGCCTATACGGATTACTTGGTTGATAAGTGCTGAGTATGTTTCCTAATAGTTGCGGCATGTTTTTTCCTAATTAATAATCGGTATTGAAAGCTCTAGTATCATATTGCAGCGGGATACAGTAAGGATAATCGGTAGAGTTGTAGTTCGACGACAGCAACTGTGTGATAAAACTTCTAGTCATATTAACCTGCTGTGCATCAGCGGTTCCGTCCATGAGTTGATGGGTATTTATGATTTGATAATACATTCCCGATCCACCGTCTGCATTGACATTTGATGTGCAGACAAAATCGCTTTTTCCTCGAGGAAAAAACCAGTATGAATAAGTTGTATCGTTGGTTTGATCCCAGACGATTTTTCCATCAGATACCCTGATCAATGCTGTATGAGGTCCGCTGCCGTAATAATAATACGGGCACCATGCTAGAACAAATTGTCCGTCGGACGACACGCAATATCTAATGCCATATCTAGAACCTTGATCAAGACCGTAGCTGGTGGTTCCGCTCCAATTTCTCAGACTTCCTTCTGAAGTGCCCGCAGCTGACCATCTGGTAATCCAAGCTCCTGGATTGCCGTTGGGTATCATCTGCATCATAACTACTCTGTCATTGTCGCACATCACTGTGACGCATCTATAGTTATCTTCGATATTTGCATTACGAGGTTTTCCTGTGGCGAATCCATAACTGGTAGTATAGTTTGCTGCTGTGTTGAAATGTGTATACAATGCTCCGTTTTGGCCGGCTGTTTGAGCTGAAAAAGATTCTGCATCCCCCCTGTACATGTTCTTTGAATACCAGCGTAGGCTAGGCACATTAGAATATATCACAGGTTTCATAGCATAACTGCCGTTGGATTCCATGATGCATAATTTATTGGTTTTAGCATTGTAGCTGCCTGTACCGTATCTGGTGTTAGCATATCCTGCGTTTTTAGTTGATACGGTGATGTATTGACCTGAGTTGCTATGCCAATGATATGCATACCAATCCAGGCTACGCGGGCCTGTCTTAAGTTGTGTATCGCTGACCCATATAGCATAATCTTGATCTATGTCATTGACTATGACACAGTTATTGCGCAGAGCGATCGATCTATAACTGTTATATCCAGTACTGCCCATCATTTCAATTCCGCAATTGCCTTTGTCATAGTGATTAGCTGCGAATACAATATGTCCTAGATATCCCTGGTATTGTGAACAGGTGTACTCGCTGTTAGATTGAGCCGGAGCTTGGCTAAGTGTATAGCTTGAGCCGGCCCAGTTGTCAAACATCTCAGGAGCTCCGTTGCTGCGCATGGCCTGGGCACCGTAAGATCCATTGTCATATTGTTCTCTTGACAATGTCTGCATATTATGGTCGACGAAGTTTACTCCGCCATAACTTCCGTTGTTAGACCATATGGCAAAACAAGGTTGCTTCCACGGATTTCCGGGAACTCCTGACGATACAAATTCTGAACTTAATGCCATTTTATTTTTATCCTATTATACTAGTTTCCATCCGTAGGTAGCGCCCGAATACACCAGTGTCAAGCTGGCATTTCTTGTGTTAATGATCAGATCTTCTGCACGTCCCATGATTAATACCGAATTTCTACCTAAAGTTAAATTATTAACATCAAATGTTCCTGCTAGATCTGCCACAGCTACTTTATTGTTAGCACTTGGGGAAGCAGGTAATGTTAGAGTTATAGCACCTGCTGCCGTGTTTACAAAATAATTTGTAAGATTAGTAGCAGTTGTTGAACTTGATATTGTAGTCCAAGTACCGCCAACTTGTGAATCCACATATTGTTTAGTTGTTGCATGTCCGTTGGCTGATGGGGTTGCCACTGAAACTGTACCGGTAAATGATCCTGTACCGCCTACGTTAAGATCACCGCTAATACCTACGCCGCCCGTGACTACTAATGTTCCGGTGGCAGCGGTTGTGGATGCAACGTTTTCATCCATTAATATGCTGGCTGTGGCCTTGGTAGCATTGCCGGTACCTCTCAATGTTAAAGTACCTCCGCTCGCATTACTACCTCTACTGGTCGCTGCTGTAATTAGTGTAACAACTAAATCTCCAGTGCTAGGAACAAAAGATAAATTTGATCTAGCATTAGGAGTTAATGTTGTTGGAATAACACCGGCATTGGTAGCAAATAACGGATAATGCACAGTTGCCACAGCACCCGGATCAGTAACTGGAATAGTTCCGCCTGCTGCTGACCAGCTTAGGTTGCCGCTGGTGTCTGAGGATAAAACAAATCCATTTGTTCCTGCCACTGCGCCTGGCCATGTAATGGTGTAATTAGCTGCCATTGCCGCTGCTGCTTGCATAGCGATATAATTGCTGCCATTGGCTGTGGTTTCTCTTAGCCGCAGATCTCCCTGATTGACTATGGTTAGATCGCCTGTGTTTAGTGTTAAGCTGCCGTTGATCTGCACATTCCCAGTGCCATTGGGATCTAAAATAAGGTCTGAGTTTGCTTGGGTGGTGGTTAATGTGGCTTGATTAGCCGATACATTACCGATTTTTTCCAGACCAATCTCGCCACCGCTCGTTCTTCTGCCCATACTCTATTTACCTCAAGCTGTTGATGTTTCAATACCATAGGCCACTACACTCAATGTAGGTGTGGCTGTTGGTGTCTGCACTACCAAATATTTACTGGCATCCATCACTAATCCAGTTCTCTCTAATGTGCCATTTGCTACTAATGATGAATCGTATTCGATATATTCATCTACGCCCGGGGAGGCTGTGGTTGATATAGCTATTCTGATTGAACATGATGAAGCACTAGATCTATTTACGATATTTACACTTACCACAGCAAATGTGCTGATTGGTACTTGATAAATCGTGGTATTTGCTGTAGTAGTGATATTGGCTGTTCCTAATCTTCCTGTTGCCATTTAAGTTCTCCGTTTAATTATTTAAGAAGTAATTCCAAGCTACAGGATAACCTCTTACTCCGGCCTGGAAGTTAAAGTTAGCCTTCATTTGGATCGTACCACCTGTAGTTGTGGTAATTTGTGTTCCTGCTATTTCAATGAATCCTGCAACAATACTATTTACGTTCAAACTAGCACCGCCTCCACCAATCTGTGCAGCAATATAAGATCTAATAGCTCTTTGTGTCGGAACTACATTATCTGAATTAGCTGTCAAGAATGGATCTGTGGAGAATTCAGTAACTGTTGCAGAATTTCCTCCTAGGGTAATATTACCTAGTGTCAGTTCTGATAATCCTGCGATGTTAAATGCATCTGCATTCAATGTAGCGATACCAGTGCTTTGTTCGATAGTGAACAATTCTCCAACTCGGAAATTACCATCTTGGTCAGTGGAAGTATAGAATACTCTTCCACCGTTGTTGTCAACAGTCTCATTGGCCTGTATAGCAGGCTGCGTTGGGGTTCCGGGATAATTAGTTTCGGCAAAATTGCCTGTGCCAATATCTAAGAAATCGTGTCCTGTTAAACGTACCTGGCTGTATCTAATCCTAGTTGTTACGGCTGTGGCATTTGCAGGAGCATTGAATATACTCATGTCAGGAGATATTTGGAAAAATGCTCCTCTAGCTCCATCGTATTCACCGGACTGAGACAATACTTGTACAAGTTTATATACAGTATCCGGTTGTGAGGCAAAGACCACGTTGGCTCCTGGGGAAGGTACACCCGTCAAGCGTCTTACAGCCACAAACTGACCACTTTGGAAGTTGTCAGCGTATCCATCTCCTGTATCTAGCTCAGCTATGCCAGAATCAAATCCCGTGCCTCTATTGATAAAGCTGGCATTAGCACAAGCTCCGTTGCCAGTTCTAACTGTAAATGGGGCTTCGTATAAGTTGTTTGGATCTGTGATAGTCATCGTAGGCGCAGAGCTATATCCCGAACCAGGATCCGTGATCCTTACAGCGAATATCTTATTATCTGCTACGTAAGCTCTAGCTTGAGCGGTGGCTCCTAACAATGCGCTAGATGCTGCTGTTGTAGAGGCACTTGGTATAATGGCCCAGATCGATCCTTGATTAGGATTGCCATTAACTGCTACTAAAGCACCTGTGCCTGACGCTCTTGTAATGGCCCTAGTAGTCCATACTATACCGTCTTCTGAGCTAGCCATATCGTTGCTGGTAGAATTGGCAGCTACGAACACACCCTGACCGTATCTTATATTTTCTACGGTTTGATTTAGCCATCCAGTTATTCCGGTATTACTCCATGTAGTGCCTCTATCTACAGAATAAGCTGGACTGACCGTACCGTCGGAACTGACTGCTACAAATTTATTACGACCGTAAGCTATACTGGTCCATGTTGATGATGCAGGTAAAGAACCCCCCGCAGTCCATGATGTACCACCATTATTACTGTATGCTGTTGCTGTGCCGCCTGTGGTTATAGCCACCCATCTTCCCTGACCATAGGCTACCGCTGCCCAGGTGCCAGCTGGCAGATTGCCGCCAGCGATCCATGTAACTCCGCCGTTGGTAGAAATTGCTGTGGCTCCACCCGAGCCTATAGCAACCCAACGACCGTTGCTGCTATAGGTTCCGTAGGCCACATCGACTGTAGTACCAGAAATACCACCAGGCAATGCACCTCCTGCAGTCCAATTTACACCGCCGTCGGTAGAATAAGCATTGACTGTGGTGCTGCTAGATACAGCAACTACATGACTGGCCACTGGTGTTGCGGTTCCTGATCCGCTTCCAACACCACTTGCTACAAAGTACAGTCCCACTAAATTAGCTGCTGCTCCGATGCTGGTAAACACTGTGTTGCCCAAAGAAGTAATGATATAACCTCTACCTGACACAAATGCACCTGCAGATTCTATAACTGTGAGTTTGCCGGAAGCTAACGCCACCCAATTTGAAGTGCTAGGTAACGATAATAAATTCTGGCTCCACGAAGTTCCGTCAGTGGAAGTGTTGGTAGTTCTTGATCCACTGGATACTGCTACGAATTTTCCACCTTGTGCAGTACCGTCAAATTCAAATGCTAGAATAGCGCCTGTTGTAGAATTAACCGAGGTTATTGTTATGGTGATATCATTGGTTGTGCTTGTACCTCCTAGGCTAGTTCCTGCTAATGTTATCGTATCTAGCCTATCATAATTGATACCTGTGGCAACTATTCTTACAGCTGTATACTTGGTACCTTTTCTTGCAATGGTAAACGTAGCTCCTGAACCACCGCCCGATGTTGTTCCTGAAATTGGTGTGTAAACAGCAAATACTTTAGCATATGCAGCATCGCTATAAGTTAAAGCTGTGGCCAACGTTCTACCAGTTGAGCTGTATGTTGGGCTAGTAAATGCTATCCTTGGTTCAACTACATATGTTGAAGAAGCATCCGGAGCTACGATAGCTGTTCCTGGAACAAGATGATCCCATCCTGCGCCTCCTGTGCTTTCTTTTGTCACAGTAGCTATTTTAGTTCCAGCTGTATATGCACTGATAATACCAACCTGTCCTGCACCTTGACCTGCAGTAATTATAACTTTCATGCCTACATAGGCACCGGTGATCTCATCATCAACTGCTGCTAAGGTGATCTGCGTTGTAGTACCACTTTGGGCAGTATTGGCATTTGAAATATAACCAGATCCGCCAAAGTTTCCATCTACTTCAGGAGCTGCTGCACTGTCATCTACATTATCTAATAAGCGAACTTGATATACTGCTCCATCTCTAAAATCATCTTGTTCGACAGATGCCCCGCTTCCGCCACCCGAAACAGTCCACAGTACTTCTGTGTAGTCTGAACCTGTATTATCGTATTCAAATTGCCAGATTGCATCAATACCATCTGTGGTTAGAACTCCTACACTGGCATCAAATGCTTCGTTATCTACGGAACATACGATAGGAGTTTCTGTTGAGTCAAATCCTTCTGCCACGGAACCGTAATCTCCGTAAGAGTTATTTCCGTTTGTTCCTCTGATCCTTCCGCCATTTTCCGCTAAGTAGCCAATGTGTGAATAGTAAGTAAACACAGAAACTAGTTCTGCTCTACCATTATTGGTTATCCATGCACCAATACCATCGGATATTACCTGTGTAAAATCATTGGAAACTATTGAATCATTGCCTCCATTGTGTAATGCACCGTCAATTTTTTGACCGATAGCTGCATATCCGAAAGTAGTAACGTTTTGTACATATGGTGATCTAGCTACAATCCATGTGCGGAAATCATCAGGTCCCCATCCTGGATCTAGAGAAACATATGCGCCGGCAGATACTCTAGAAGTACCATATTCATTAGGTGCTAACAAGTCTCCAGTTAATCCGTCTAGGGTCTGATTACGAATACCAGTACCGTTTCTTACATAGTACATGTCTTCTTCTAAACTGCCTGTTACTGCATTAGAATAAATTCTAGCGGCTAATCTAGATTTGTAATTGCCCGGATATTGTAAATCATATTTCAATGCATCTAGATAACGATTTATATCTCGTTCGCATTCTAGCACACTGTAATACAGCGACACAATCATGGTGCCTGAAGAGTTTGATGCAATATTAAATGCTGTATTAGAATCTCTAGTGGTAGATACTTTGAATGTTGTAGAGCTAACAACATTTTGAACATAATATGTTGTGCTTGCCGAAATGCCACCAAACACTGTACCGCTGAATCTTACAGGGGCATTTCTAATCATCCAACTGGTGTCTGCACAGGTAAACAGATCTGTGGCAGCTGTGGCTGTAGAAACACTGGTTGTGTAAGTTGCTTCCCCGTATGCAGTCATTTCATTGACAATATAATCTCTGTTTCTTTCTAATTGTAATCTAGCCCAGTCTGCTGATCTAATTTCAGTTTGGCATATAGATCCTTCGTTTGTAGCAGCATAGAAAATATCATCTAACATATCCATCAATGTACCGATCCTAGTCTGAGCGGTAGCATCTCCGCCGACATTGGCTTGGGCCTGTGTCTTGACATATTGGAAAGCTGCTCTTGTAGCATCTTTTTGTCCCAAATCAAATACATCAACAGCACTTGCTCTTAGATAAGAATAAGCACTTAACCTTGTTTGGAAATTGCTATTAAACATAAAATCATACATCACAGCTTCAAGAATCAATCTAACATCTCTTTCACACTTTGTAGTGTTATATGTCAATGTTGGATAGTTGGCTGTTATGTAAGCGGTCGTATTTGTTACGATTGTTTCCTGTGCGGCATCTAGCGTCTGTGCTGCTGAAATCAATGCTGTGGTGGAAGTATTACCATTTTGAGCAGTAGGATAATCTATCACCTCCAAATCGATATCTAAAGAAGTACCATTAGTAAATGTTGACAGTACTGCTCCGCCGTATGTAGCTGCCAGTTGGAATGTATTAAGAGTGGTAGCTGCTACCCAATACTTAATACCGGCTGTCAGACCGTTGGCAGTAATTCGAGGAATAACTGCATCTCCTACTGCCATTCCATGACTACCGGAAGTAAAAGTGTTAAGCGTAGCGATGATAGTAACATTTATCTGCGGTGTATTTCCAGCAGTAGAATCGCCTTGAACTATGTTAATTATTTGATCGATCGCAGAGCCGATGTCTGTGGTCGTTATTGCACCGCCGCCTAGATTCACAGAATCTGTCCATTGTGTAGCAGTATTTCCTGTAGATTTTGTAACTGTTATGTTTTGTACGATATCTTGTAAAATAGATTTTAATCTGCTGTAAGCTCCAGCAGTAGCAGGTACTTCGGATTCATCTATCATCAAACTAGTGCTGCCATTGCCATCAAAATACGATAATCCAGATATTAATGTAGCCCATTTTCCTGTATAAGTCAAGTCATAGCACAATGCATCTATAATATAACCTATATCTCTGCGGCATTTAGTCTTACTGTATTTTACAGTAGGATAATTTACTGCTATCCAAGCTGTGATTTCGTCTTTGACAAACTCTTTATTTTCTCTAATTAATTTTCTAGCATCTCCATAGCCTACTAAAAAGGCGGTATTATAACCAGTAGGATCAGCAGAACTTTCCATATAAGTAGTTCCGACTTTGAAATCTATTTGATGCTGCATAGATCTTACTAGTTTCTTAACATCTGTTTCCTCTACAGTGCTGGCATATGGGAATTGAATGTCTTGTATTTCTGTATTGCCTGTACTTTCAGTTACATTAGATCCTAAAACTATCTGTCCAACTACTGTTTCTAATCTACTTAAAACGCCGATGCTGTATTTTGCGTCATCTTTGCTGATAAGACTTCCGGCAGGTCCAGCATTCACTGAACGGACTTCGTCGCCGACTACTGCGGTTTCGGCCGGCACAATTATAGGTAAAACTTCTCTATATACACCTGTTCTTACTAGAATAGAGTTATTTGGAACCACCCTAGCAGGAACATTGCTTGAATCTTGATCTGTTAATGCTGTAATAACTATGTCTATAAGTGCATCCGTGGTATCAGTAATTCCAGATTCGGCTACATAGTCTGTATTAATATATTGACTAACCACAGCAGAGGAATCTAAGGCCAAAGTTTGATAAACTATAGATGGTTCTTCGTTAGCTAATACGTCTGCTACTATGGTTTTTAGATATTCGTAGGCTGCTATGCCTTCATCTGCTTCCGCTGCTAATGTGACATAAGTTGCATTTTCCACAGGGCTACTGAATTCGCCGTCTTCACCGAATGCTCCTACGAAACTTAGTGCTGCAGATCGTATTTTCAAATTGCCGCCATGCCCTATATCCCAGATCAATCTATCGATTATGAATCCTACATCTCGCTCGCATTTGTATTCGTCGTAATCAAAAGCGGGAGTGAAAGGAGCGATACTATTGGTAATTTGATACCTGATCCAAGCAGTAATTTCTTTTTGTAAAAAAGCTCTATTAAGTTCTAATAAGTGTTGTGAATTAGGATTTCTTGGTCCTTTTTCTACTTGCTCGCAGGCATAGCGTATCGATGCCCATGGTTTGTCCAACGTTGCACCGCAGGCTGGGAAGGGTCTATCTTCTCCAATCGTAGACACGTAGTAAACATTATCAGTCTTACCCCATGTTACCCATTCAGGAACACCGGCTGAGCCTACTCTTAAAATCTGGCCTTCTGTACCTACTGGTAATCTGGTAGGTCCTGCTCCGCCGTAATAAACTAGATCGCCTACTGTGGTTAATATTTCAGTTTCACTACCGCTAGATAATAAACTCCAATATGTACCTGCAGTATCTAAGTCAGGTCTGCTATTGGCTTGGCCGCCTCCTGCTGTGCCTAATGTAGATCCATCATCGCCTTCGGACCTATGGGATAATGTACAAATATAAGAACTGGCATTATATCTAACAGCATCGCCTACATTGTATTCTGTATCATCGGTCCACTCTCCTCTCCAATATATTCCTGTGGACAAAGTATTCCAATAGCTAGAGTTTGGAGGTTCTGCCGAGATATTAGCAGTCATTGATCCTGCACCTGCCGATGCATTAAACAGTGATCCGCCAGATGTGGTTGAAATAGTAAATTGGGTTCCGTTTACTACCTGTCTAATATAATATCTTCCGCCAGTAAACACTCCGCCAAATGTCGATCCGATAAATCTTACTGTCATTCCTGCTACTAGACCTGTGGTATCACTGGTAGTGAATCTATCGGTTATACCGTCAACTGCAGTTACGGTCAATGAATATGCTGGACTGTCTACTGTAGCAAGATAAATGTATCCGTTTAGTTTTACAACTTCGCCGATTTTATATGATGTGGTGTTTGACCAATCAGATTGATATTTTAGCCCTTGAGAAAATAAATCCCAATTAGCTGTGCCTGTGATAGGATTACTGTTATTGTGTACAGTTTTAGCAACATATTGATATCCGCCGTATTTGACGATATCGCCTGGCTGATATACTGTGCCAGAATTCCAATCATTTTCAAACTCAAATCCTTCAACAAATTGAGTCCAATTTGAAATATCTGTAGAAAATACCGCTGATGTATGGGGAGTAGTACATATCCATAGTCCAGCGCCATATTTAACAATATCATTTAATTTGTATCTTAAGGCCGCACCCCAAGTTCCTTTATATTCTTGACCTTGAGTAAAAACTTGCCAACTTGCACTATCGACTTCTAATCCTGCCGAAGCAGTACCGGCCGAAGTATGTCCAGTTATACAGACATAATTGATACCGCTGTATCTAACTATGTCGTTGAATTTGTATCTAGTTGAAATAGACCAATCATTTTTCCAATCAAATCCTTCAACATACGTGTTCCAGTCTGAAGAATTATTTTCAAGTCCTAGGCTAGCTGTGGCAGCAGAAACATGGCCATCGATACAGATGTATACAGTGCCGCCATACTTGACAAGATCCCCTTCTTCATATGTAGTTGAGGTAGTCCATTCATCTCTCCATCTTTGTCCGTCGCTCATTAAACTCCATTTGCTAGGACTGACATCAAGATCTGTGTTAAAATCAGCAGACGCTGTATGACCTATGGCGCATAGATAAACCTTGCCACCAAATCTAATTACATCGTCTTTGTAATAGGTGGTAGCGGTAGCCCATGCACCTTTCCATACAAATCTAATTCTACCTAATTTAAATTCTGCCATCTTAAACTCCGAATATTAATATTTACCAAAATTATTAGTCCTGTCCAAAACTTCTAAAGAACATAGTCTGTGCTAACATACTTCCACTTATTCCTACTCCGTTGCCTTCAAAATTTGCCATTATCGGTATAAGCACAGTTAAGGCTGCGGTACTGTTTATGAGATTTGGTCCTACTCTAACAGTTCCTGCGATGAAACTAGGAGTTAATAAATCCTCGCCTCCGATATTCAATCTAGATTGTAAATAGCCTCTAATGGCTCGTTGTGTTGGTATGACATTATTTGAATTTTGTAAGAATAATGGATCCTTAGAAAATTCTCTAATAATCGCAGTTGATCCAACATTAATACCTGCTAATCTTAGTTCTGTCAATCCTTCTAGATCGAAAAAATCTGCACTAATTGTAATAACTCCAGTGGCTTGTTCTACAGCAAATTGTTCGCCTGCTCTAAAATTACCGTCTTGATCTGTCGAGGTATAGAATACACGACCACCATTTAAGTTATTAACTTCTTGGAAAGGTTGAGTTGAAAATTCATAATCTATATATAAATCGGGATAATTTGTTTCTTCAAAATTACCAGTACCAACGTCTAAGAAATCATGACCCGTGATCCTAACTTGGCTGTATAATTCTCTAATAACGATTTCCATTCCGTGTTCTAAATTGTCTGCTAAATCTGGTCTAGGACTTACTTGGAATGTCGATCTGATACCCCCATTTTCGTCTACTGTTTCGTTGATTCCTACTATTACAGCATTAAAATAGTCTTCTCTTCCGCCTATATAAAATTGAGCTCCAGGGCCAGGCATCAATGTCAGCCCATCGATTGTGATAAATCTACCATTAGGTGTTATATCTGCGAATCCATCTCCTTGCACCGTTACATACGTTGTACTGGTTTTATAAGCAGTACCTCTGCTAGTGAATGTAGGCTGCGCTAACACACCGTCAGCTAATCTTGTTCTATACACTGGCTCTTCAGTTTTACTAGGATCTATAACAGTAAATGTTGGATCTGAAGTATAATTGCTGCCCGGTTCCCATATTTTTATCAGACTTAAACCGGTTCCTTCTACCACTGCTCTACCCAGTGCTCTAGCACCTATTTGAATGTAGTTTAGTTTATTGCTTGATGTGGTCGGTGCAGTTATCCACACAGGTAGATTATTAGATAATGTACTATCTCCTATAGTTACATCTGGATTGCCGAATGCAACAACCCCCCAATCTAATTCTGAAACCAACGTTCTCGATGTCCACACAATTCCGTCATATGACGATGCGGCAAAAGTATTGATACCGGAAGTGGCGTCGTCTCCGACTACTCGCATGCCAGTATCGCCTACGGCAAAAAATACGCCTTGACCGTATCTGATCTGCTTCCAAAAATGTGCGGTTGATCCGTCTTGTGAGGGCATTTGTCCGCCTGCATACCAATCTATTCCATCAAAACTATATCCTATATCGCCAGTGGATGATACTGCTACAAATCTTCTATTACCGTATGCTATGCTGGTCCAATCCTTAGATGAGGAATCTGCCACCACATCCATTATGATTCCTTGCCATGTCAGAGATGTTCCGTTCCATGTACCTACTGCGGCTAAATTACCTGAATTGGCTAACGCAACAAATTTATCGTAACCAAACGCTATATCTACATATTCGTTTAGTGTTGAATCTCCAAAAGTTGGCATGGTTGCTCCGAACCACGTTGTTCCGTTGATAGAATATGCTGCTGAGTTTAAGTTTCCTGATACCGCTACGAAAATCCCTGTGGCTGCGGTAGAAGGCTTACCATAAACAACCCCATTCCAGTTTCTTGAATTCGGCATGGTCCTCGCAGTCCAATCTATACCATTGGTGCTGCTGGCAGCATTATTCGAACCAGAACTAACAGCTACGAATCTGTTATTTCCTGCTGCTAAACATTTCCAATTTCCGTCAACAGGTAGATCAAACGAAGTCCAAGTATCCCCATCGGAAGAATATCTACCAAAATGTCCTGAGGACGGTGTTAATATAAATTTGCCGCTGTCTGCGATTAAAGAATTGTCTGCGATTTCAAAAGTCAAAATCGAATTAGTGCTGTCTTCTGAAGTAGTTAACACTGTTATTAATATATCATGTTCTCCAGAAATTCCACCAACATCGCCACCGTCTATGATGATGGTATCGTCGGCAGCATAGCCTGCACCGCCATTAGATATTACAACACTATAGCTTCTTCCTGTTTTAATCACAGTAAATTCAGCCGCTGCAGGAATGACATCAATCACTGGTCCTGTTCCTAAGGTTCCGGTAACCGCAGTAAATGTTTCGCTGGTCTCTCCGTACACAGCAGCAGCCCAAGAATTAGATGAACCCAATGTTACTTCGGTCGCTGAGTATGGAGGTTCGTTAAATGTGATCCTTGGTTCAATACGATATCTAGAACCTGTGGTCAAAAGAGCTGAAGCCGGTGTGCCTGGTAATATATGATCCCATCCGGGTTGTCCATCGCTTTCACGGTAGACTGTACATACCTTTGTAAGATCACTGTATGCCTGTACATAACCGTATTGTCCTGTACCTTCACCTGAGATTATGATGATTCTCATTCCTAAGATTTCAGCTTCTTCGACAGTTTCAGATGTAGCTAAGGTAATGGTTAATTCGTTGCCAATCTGTGCCTGATTTCCGTATTGGGTAAATCCTGCTCCTGCATCTAAAAGCTGCACTTCGAACATGGCGTTGTCTCTGATTTCTTCCTGTACGGCCACTGCGCCTGTGCCTGAACTTTCAATTGAATAAGATGCAGTTGTGTAATTTTGTCCGGCATTAGAAAATTCTAATGCTAAAATATAATCTAAAATTTCTCCTGCGAATGCCGATTCAACTTGAGCCTGTTCTGTTCTAGTGTTCAAATATCCATATTTTACTACTTCATTTGGATCAATGCCGTCCGCGACAGTTCCAAAATCTCCGTATGAACTATTGCCGTTAGTAGCACGGATAACTCCACCATCTTGAGCAAACATTCCAATGTGTGCATAATAAGTAAACACAGAAACTAATTCTGCCCTACCGCCATTGGCTACCCAAGCGCCGATACCGTCTGAAACAACTTGTGTAAAATCATTAGAGACTATGGATCGATTTCCGCCATTATGCAATGCTCCATCAATTTTTTGTCCTATCGCTGCTGTGCCAAAAGTAGTAACGTTTTGCACATAGCACGATCTAGAAGTGATCCACACTTTCTCATCATCAGGTCCCCATCCCGGATCTAAACTGACGAAAGCTCCTCCAGTTGGAATACTGTAAGATTCTCCTTCTTGTAGTGCAGGTAATGTTCCAGTAAGTCCTCGAAGAGTCATATTTCTGACGCCAGTCGTGTCTCTAACATAAAACATATCTTCGTGTGCAGAACCAGTTACAGCGTTTGCGTAATATCTACCTGCTAATACAGATTTATAATTGCCTGGAAATCTAAGATCATAAATCAACGAATCAATATATCTATCAATGTCTCTTCGACACTTTACTGTATCAAAGCTATAGTTTGGATGATTGACTACCATGAACTGTATAGCTTCTTCTTTTAAAAAGTTTCTATTATTATTCAAACAGTGAATTGCATTTACAGTTGCACTGTCAACGGCTTCTACATTGTGTCCTGTGACTGTAGGATAACTTCCAATGTCGTTCACTAGATAATCAATAACTGTAATTATGTCAGCCCATATTTGATCAGCATCTGTCGCTATACTGGATGTAGAAGTAACTGATGTATTCTGTGTAATAGTATTACCTACAGTAGGAGTAATTAAAGATCCTTGTATGACATCACCTAAAATTAATCCCAATCTAGTCAAAGTGTCTAAAGTATATTGTGCATCTTGAGCTAGCGCCTCGATAGGAGGATTAGGTTTAATTGTTACTCCCCGCAGTTCATCGCCTAACACAGCAGTCCTGACTGGAACTATCAACGGAAGAAATTCTTCATATGTACCTGTGCTTACCTTTACAGAAGTATATCCAGAATAACCATCATCTGCCTGTTCGAGAGCAAATTTCACGGTCTTATAAGGTTTAAAATAGTTTGTACCTCTATTTGGATCCGTGTCATCGTCTACTCCATCTACTCTGACATAGAACGCTCGAGATTGTTCTCCCCACACTGCGTAGCCGAGATCTCCTGAAGAATTATTTACAATTAGAACTTCATCTTCGTTCCCCACTTGAAGGTTTGTTGGTCCTAATGTACTGGTATCTCCTAATACATATTGTTGGCCGCCTGCATATATGATATTTCTTTGTAAGTTATAAGTTAATAAATCGCCTAATTGACTTAGTGCAGCATCTTCATCTCCGATGACTACGATATCCCAATAATTAAATCCTGAACCGTTGTCCCCTGGAAAATTTTCAAACGAACTAGCATGTGGAGTGTTAGCACTATAGGCTACACCTCTCCAATAAACTATATCATATAAATTGTAAGTGGCGGACGGATTCCAAGATCCTCTATAATTTTGAGCAGGTATGACTGGTTGCCAATTTGATGTATCAAACGGCATTAGAGTACTATCGTCATTGATTTGGTCAGTCAACGATACCCATAAAGATCCGCCTCTTCTAACTAAATCACCTTCATTGTATGCTATTAATGCTGTGGGATTATAAATGCCGGTCCAATTTACCGCTTTGCTTATCGCTGTCCAGTCTGGGTTGCCTTCTTGTAAGATTACACTTATACCCGGTTCACTGTTTTGACTGTTGGCTGTGGCAACATACAATATTCCACCCTTGCGTACGACATCACCTACAGCGTAGTAAGTACCGTCATCCCACTCGTCTGAATAATTAAATCCCGCCAAATACGTTGTAAAGTTGCTGCTAGTTATTGCCAGTGCAGACGTGTGTTCTATCGTACATTTTAAAATAGACCCGCCGTATCTTACTAGATCATTGAATCTATATCTAGTATTAGATTGCCATGTACCTATATAGGTATAATTGGCTACTACTGGGGTCCATGTTTCTAGAGTGCTGTCGTCTTGCGCATCATTATTACCAACAGAAATTCCGTTAGCTATCGTTGACGAGTCGTGTTCTAATACACATTGATATGTATAACCGTTGTATCTGACTACATCTCCCACTCTATATCTAGTAGAAGGTGCCCATGTATTTCTAAAATTATAACCAACTGCTAATATGTCCCAATCTAAAACATTTTCAAGGAAATTAGTACCAGAAACATGAGAATCTATACAAAGATATAAATTACCGCCAACATAAACTATGGCACCCGAATCGTATCTTGTGGCAGCAGTCCAGGCTCCGTTCCATTTTCGACCATCTGCCATCTTAACCCAGCCCGGGCTGGCAAATGTATCTCCAGGAGCAGTATATAATTGTGCATCATTGAACACACTGGAAGTATGTTGTCTTATACAGACATATGCTGAACCTTGATAAAACACAACATCATCTTTATAATACGTGACAGAGCTACCGCTCCAGGCTTCTCTCCAGGTATATCTAAATCGTGTTATTTTAAACTCTGCCATTCTAATTTCCTAATTATGATGAAATGCCTGTGGGGTACGAATATCCGTTATTGATACGAACTATAAACATACCTTCATTATCTACATAAAAAAACAACGACCTGTCGTCCCACTTATATTGAGTATAGAACATATTAGCTTTGGGTTTTTCATGATTCGCATCAATGCCATCAAAAAAATCAACACCTGCTTCAAAATCCGTATAATCTTCTTCAGGAGGTCCTGGAATGTTTAATTCGTAAGCATCTTTATCTAAAATCTGATCGCTTCTAACAAAAAATAATTCACCATCTTGATTTCTTCTAAGAGCATACCAATAACGTGGGCTATCGCCTAGTCCTTCAATGGGCGTTGTACCTAAATAATATGGACTTGTCATCTTATTCTCCTTAAGAAATCTCTACATAACTGACTGTGGCATCTATGCTATCTACTACATCTGTTGTAACTCTTAAAAAAGTATTTTGAGGTAGTATTAACTTTTCACCTTGTGTAATAACCTTAACAGATGTATTAGGAGGTATAGCAAGTCCTTTGATATAATAACTCGTAGTTGTATCTTCTCCAACAACCTGAACATCCGCTATTACAGTATCATATGGTGTTGTATTAGCTAAGTTACAACCTATTACAGTAGCTCTAACTCCTGCGCCAATTTCTACCACATCCACTGGACTGGTTCCTATTTGTGTTACTAAACTATGTTTGAATACTGTTGGCATTTTCTTATCCTAGTGTTAACGCCCATGCTATTGCGATATCTTCTGCCTGTGCAGCACTGACTGATCCAGACACACCTGCAGGACTAGCCCATGTAGTTCCGTCCCAAATTTCCAAAGCCTTTGAATTAGTATTATATCTAGTCATACCCAATACTGCATAAGCACTAGGTCTTTCAGCGTTTGTTCCGCGCGGCGGAACGAATCCATTAGTACCAGCAATCTTAAAATATCCGGTACCGCTTTGAACTATTTGTGTAATTTGATTCGATGCTACATTAGTAATTACATTATCTACTATTCTAAAATTACCTAATCTCACACCGCCTGCGCCGTTGCCATCAATGTATAAATCTTGGCCGGTAGTTGTGGTAATTTCATTGTCTCTAAACATCAAATTTCCGACATCCAACAACGGTACATTTAATGCATCGGTATAAAGATCATAGGCATAGATTGCCCTCCATCTAAATGTAGCCGATCCTAAATCATATGTGTTGTCGGTTTGCGGAACTAAATCGCTTCGTATAGAAGCATTAATGACTATATTGTCTGTAAGAGCATCGCCGATCTGTATGTTTCCGCCTATCACTACATTGCCTGTGGCATTTATATTTCCAGAAACATTTAAATTTCCTGTAATATTAGTATTTGCAATAATATTAACAGTGCCGGTTCCGTTGGGGTCTATTTCTATTGAACTGTTAGAAACAGTAGTAGAAATGATATTACCTTGTAATTGTAAATCATCTATCTGTAATCTAGCATGGTAAACAGTTGCTTCTCCTGCAGAGGCTGCAAAAGCAATAGTAGAAGTATTACTGGTTATTGTATTGCCTGTGAAATTTAAATTTCCTACATTTAAATTACTGTCTACAGTGAGATTTGTTGTTCTTGTATGACCGTTAACTTGGAGTGTATTCGTAGGAGTTGCTGTCTTGATCCCGATGCGAGAGTTGACAACATCCAAATAGAGAAGGTCTGTCTCGAAAGCCAGATTCTCGCCCGCACGGAGCAAGTTCGACTTCAAGAGCTGACCGGAAATACGACCAATAGCCATTAGCTCTCCAAATTAACACCGTGTTGCACGGATTACCTGATTTTCAGCTAACGCTCTTTGCCGGTATACCACAGTCGGATCTCGCAAAAATGGTCATTAATTGCGATTAGTAGTATTTATACAGAATGGAAAATTAACCTAGCATGAGGGTATAGATGTTGCTTAATTCGTCCATATCAGCAACGGTCACAGTACCACCACCACCACCGATAGATACTGTCCATATGGTACCATCGAAACATTCTAGATATTGTTGATCTGTGTTCCAACGAGTTTCACCTAATTCTGGGGATACTCGTCTTTCTGCATCTGTGCCTGAGGGAATAACCATGGCATCAGTACCTATGACTCTGGTATAACCTATACCGGTACTTGCCAACGTTATAGGAGTATTATTAAGGTTTGTAATGTCATTGTTTTCCCATTTAGTTCTTTCTATGAAAGTTATACCTGTGTCGGGATTTAATATCACATCCTCATTAGATTGAAGGCCAGATATTTTATTGATAACACCATCTAATTTTAGTTGTTCGCTGACGGTGACTGATAACGGATTTATTCCGCTTCCAGCCCATCCTGCAGCATTTATAATATTGTTCCAATCTGGTGCATAAATTTGAGCCCATCTTCTAGGGCTCGAATCTGCTGCGTCCGCGCCTAATGCATATGTTAGATCATCTCCAGGAATTATACTTTGTGTAAAATCGGTGTTTACAGTAACTGTATCTATAGTTTGATCACCAATTATGATATTCGCTATTCCTGTTAAATCACCAGCCATGTTTATATTTCCAGAAACTGCTAAGTCTCCAGTTATGTCAGTGCTAGATTTAATATCTACTGTACCTGATCCATTAGGGTCAAAAATAATATTAGAATTACTTATAGAACTAATTTTATTATCATCAAAAATTAAACTTGCAGTGGTTAATCTATCATGGAATAGTTCTGATCCTGCGATAAAAACTGAAATACCTCCCACCAATGTTGAGATTGTATTTGTGTTTATTCTTAGATTACCTGTTGCGACCTGTGTGTCAACTGTTAGATCAGTGGTTTTTATATTTGAATTTACGTCAAGTTCGTATGAGGGAGTAGAATCTTTGATACCTATTCGTCTATTTGTAACATCTAGATATAAAAGATCTGTTTCAAAGGCTAGATCTACCCCTGCTCGTAGTAGGTTGTCTGTTAAAACCTGACCGCCTATACGTCCTATTTGACTCATGATTAATTAGCGTACCCGTAATAGATAGTTACGTAAACTGGATTTCCCATTCCGCCTGTGGCCGGAACTGCTGATGTAAATTTTACATACCAACCGTCTGCATAAGGAGCATTGGGACCTGTTAAGCTACCGCTAACACTCTGCTGAACAGAATAGTTAGTTGTGGAAATCTGCATTACATTTTCCACTAATACGATTATATTATCTGCACTAGCAGAATAAGAACTAACATAACTTGCGTTTAACGGTCCAAACACCGTTTCTACTCCATCGCCCGGTCCTAAGGTTTGTTTTGTAATTGCGCCTGCTAATGAGCTAGCTACAGTAACCCAAGAACCACCAACATACGCTTCTAAGATATTTAAAGATGTATTATATCTAAGTGTACCGTTGGCATCTGTAGGCTGTCTCACGCTGGTAAGTTGCGGCCTTTCAGCAGTGCTGCCTTTAGGTAGCATTAATCCGCCTTTAGCATTCATTACTATTCTATTACCTGGTCCGTTTCCTCCAGGATAATAAATTAGAGCACGATCATTGATGCTAAATTTAGAAATATTTTTTGTTTTTAGGAATTTCATACTGGTAATGCGCTCACAGTAACAGAAAGTCTAGCTGATGAAGATGTACCTACCCAAATTTCGTCTCCTCCGTCTAATACAACTCTTTCTTCAGAAAAGAATACAGTTTCGCCTGCAGGTACTGTTAAATTGCTTACTATTAAATTTCCAGCAACATATGATTGTCCTCGTCTTACTAGATACACATTTACATTTACTGAATTAATAGTTTCGTCAGAACTGTTTGGTGCTGCTGTATTACAAAATGCTATAGTTGTTATTGCATGCGATCGAGACACTGAAGATCCTGGACCTTCAGGATGTCCTACCGGTAATGAGGTTCCTATCGGCGAACCGTTAGTAGATCCTGTAAACACTTTTACAGGAATTGTTACTGAAGAAGAATCAATTAAAAATATTGTTCCTTCTGGATTTTCATAATTTCTTATCATATCTGCCTCTTAAAAAAGCATCGCAAACACCAATGCTTTATTTTTACTTATTAATTCTCCAGTACGTTTTGTTGCATCGGTACTGTCATTCACAAACCATAAACCAGTTTGACCAATTGCCGGACTTGCAGCATACAACAATGTACTGCCACTGACATAGGCAGGAGTAACGGGTGTAAATGGTGCGGCTAGGGGAGGACTTTCACCGCTGGTGCCGATTCTTTCTAATTGTAAAGCATAATTAGTCTGTAATTTACCAGTACCCTGGGTTCGTATGATGATATTTTCGTTAGTTATACCTGCTCTGCTGGTTATTTCGTTTCGATCTATACCACCTGCAAATTCTAAATCGCCTACTTCTAATCTATTAGGATAAAATTGAGCAATTAAACTATTATCTACAATAACCGATACGGCGCTTTCGCCGTAGGTACTAAATCCTGTTTCAGCAGTAAAAAATGCCAAAGATCCTTGTTGACCTGCTACGTTTGGAGTGATTTCTTTATCAGCAATTGTAACTCTAGTATCTTGACTTTGTGGAGCTACAATCTGGAAAGTTGGATTATTTAAGATAGAATCATCTACATATTTCTTGTTTGGAATATCATCGTCGTGCGTGACTTGATCTTCATAAGTATCTGTACCTATAACTTTTACGACACCTGTACCTGTACCGATTAAAGTAAGATCTCCATCGTCCGTGGTAGCATTAGTCTTAATCCGTCTTACTCTAATATTACTTTCATCAAAATTAAAAGGTCCGGGAGCAGAATTGTTTCCAAATAACCAAGTGTCGTCTGTTTCGTTGTAAAGAAACGATACGGCTGCACTTGTTCCTCTATCAATTTCTATACCTGAATAAATTAATGTTACTCCTGCTCCAGTTTCTCCATCGTTCAATGTAATAATATTATCTACAACATTTAAATTTGCTGCTTCAACAGAAATTGTTTCGCCTTCTACTACAAGATTTCCTGTGATACGCACCGACCCGCCACTGCTAGCAGGTCCAGTATCAAAGGTAATTTTAGCACCTTCTGCTGTTTTAATATTATAATCACCGTTGACGCGGAGAAACTGTCCCATCACTTTTCCTTAATTATAGAGCTGTTAAGGCGATATAATCGCTAGTTGAATCATTAACTAGCTGCCATGTGTATCGATTACCAGAGAAATCAATTGCTACACGCTTGGTAATTTTTGCTAAAGGTGTTGGAGCCGATCCATTGCCTCCAATAAATCCATTTAACCTCATCTGTCCGTTGGCCGCTGGTATTACAGATTGCAATACGAGAGGTTCGGATTTAGCACCTGCCTGATTTTGCACAACAAAGGTTTTAGCTCCTCTTTGCTTATAGATATAAGCGTAATTTGTGGCTGGATTAAATGTGGCATCAGTGTAAGCTGCGCCTCCAAAAAATGCTTCTACTCTTACTCCGGTATTGCTGGCTGGTGTGCCGATGACATCGACACCATTTACATCTTTTCTTAATGGACGTCCCATTTGTTTTCTCCTTTAATTAGAAGTCTAATGCGGGTTCTAGCCGCTACGCTGTGGGTACAGCATAAGTCCGCAATATGCGGTCCATATATAGACAATGTATTTATCTTTCGGACAGTAGAGCCATAAGTTCCAATTTACCAACAGTAGATAATACTCTGTTTATTTCATCTATTTCTTTCTGTGCGATTTCTAGATATGATGTGCTGTGCCTTTGTCTATAATGAACTAGTGCTATACTATATTTTTGAATATGTTCTTCTATGATGTGTTCTATTTGATGAACGTCATGAATAAACATAGGAAATCTTTTTCGCCAAACAAAAAATTGTCTGCGTAATTCTGGAAAATCTTTTTCGCTTTCGATATGCATGCTGATATTTACACCAAACAAAAAGCCCCTTTCGGGGCTTTTTGCAAACGTTTACTATTCTTACGAATTAAGCAAAACGTAGATTTGCAGATGTTACAGCAACAGTTGCTAGGTAGTCAGCTGCATTACCTAGAGACGAAGCTGTATTTGTCAACTCAACATAACCATAACGTGTCATGAATGATACGACTGGTTCGAAGGTTGATGGATCTAGAACAACACCGCTGCTCATCAATGGAATGTATGGGCAGTAGAATGCTGCTGCATCGCTTTCGCTGGATCCTTTGTATCCAACTAAAACGTTGTCGTTTTCAGCATATGTGTTAACATATACTTTCATTGCGCTGTTCAATGTACCAACAAACTTGGTGTTTGTAGGTGCTTCAAACGTACCTTCTGTGGTTCTTGCGAATGCAGAAGTTGTTGCGCTTTGTAGCAATGTTAGTGTAGTTGGGGATACAACGGCCCAATTACCAGCACCACGACGTGTACGCTGAGCAATCAAGTTAGCAGCACGGTTGATTTGAACAGCTAAAGCTGCATGCTCATCACCAACAAATGTTGCTGTACCAGATACAGCAGCTTGATCGTATGTTAAAACTGTCGAGCTCAATGTAGCTAGGCTACGTAGAACTTCTTGATCGATTTCAGCAGTGATTTCTTGTGCTAAAGCAGCCATGATTTCAGCTTCAATATCGATACCTTGTTGTGCTTGTGCATCCTGAGCAGCTTCAAATGTCCAGCGAGCTGATAGCTTTCTGGTCTTAGCTTCTACAGTTTGCTTCAAGATTTGAATGCTTAGTCTATTTCCAGCAACACCTTCTAGTGCCGCTGTAGCAGCAGGTTTACCAACTGTTGTACCAGAATAGCCTTCTGCAATCTTGAATGGGCTTAATGCCTCTTCACCAGCTACGGTAGCTCCGCCAACGGTGCCAGCAAATGTATCTGCATAGCGAACACGTAGGGTATGGATTTGACCGACTGGTCCAGTTAATGGCTGTACGCCTACCAACTCGTTAGCAATAACGGTTGGCATTACACGTCTGATCACTGGTAGGATCACACGATTTAGTGTTGCAACATTACCGGCGGATGTAGCACCAGCAGTGGCAGACTCTGCCAAATACTTGCGAGTATTCTCTAGAGTTGTTGCCATAACTTGACGCTTGTTACCTTGTAGGCCTTCTAATAGTGCCTCTTTGGTTTCCGACCAGCGTGACTCGAGTAGTTGTGACATTATAGTTCTCCTTAAACTTTTAGTCCCGCAAGCCTGCGGATGTCAAAAATTTCAGCGGTTTTTTCCTCTCCGCCGATTGTAGGTGCCTGCTTATCGCCTGTAATTTCTTTGCCTTCTGATAGTACTTTCTTCGCCGGTGTTCCACCATTCATTACTGCTGGTAGGTATTTGTCGAAAGCTGTACGTAGCTTTTCAGTTTGAACAGATTCTAGTAATTCGTTCATTACAGAACGCTTATCTCCAGTTAATGGTCCAAGCAATTCGCTCATAACTTCTTTGCGAACACTCATATCTTTGGCGACACGTAATTCTGTTTCTTTACTTTCTACTAGTTTTTGTGTTTCTGCAACAATTTTTGCTGCCTCTTCTAATTCAGATTCTTTTACAGCAACTACTTTCAATAGTTTTGCTGTTTCAGATTTTTCATTAAGATGACTTGCAGCGTATTCGCTTGCAAAAGATTCAAAAATTCTGCGACCAAAGTCATTTTTACGGGCTGCTTCAATGTCTTCGCGTAGCTTAGTCATTTCAGAACGCAGTCCTTTAGAGACTGTTTCTTGTACGATCTTAGACGAACGCTCAATAAATTCTTTCTTTACAGCTTCAAACTTAGCCTTGCTCTCGCGAACTAGGCGAACCTTAGTTTCTGCTAGGTCTTTTTTGTCTGTGTGGAATTCTGCGATTTCTTTCGCTAGTGCATCCACGATGAAAGATTCAAATTTAGCAACATTATCTGCTACTGCTTTACGATCTTCGTGTAGTTCTGCTAGTTCTTTTTTAAGATTATTTAGGACAAATGCTTCCATAGCGGTTGCATCATCTTTCATTTTCTTTGCGTACTTGGCACGAGCTTCGATAAGACCTTGACGATCTTCAGCTAACTCTCCTAGTTCTGCTTGTAGACGATCTGATAACATAGCTTCAACAGCTTCTACCATTGCGCTCTTGTCATGTTCGTATTTCTGTGCAAATTCTTCACGTAGTTCAGCAGTGACTTGATCACGGTTTTCTTGAATTCTGCTTTGCCAAGCGGATTCAATTTCCGATTTGATCTCTTCGGAAATCACATTGTTTTCAAACAACTGTTTTACGATATCTAACATGTGATTCTCCTTGTTATCTGAGTCTAGAAATAATTTTCTTCAGACTCTCTGCTAGGTATTTCTGTGCCTGTGGATCGCCTTGAACTTCTTGTGCTATTTTATATGCCTGATAGCCACCTGTGTTGTTCATCAAGTGTTCATAAACTGGTGTTGGGTATGCTCCCGGAGCGGAAGGTTGTGCTACTACGTCAACTGTGATAATTTCAAATCCTTGAACATTACCACTACCATCTACTTCGCCTGAGCCTCTACTACTTACTCCCAACTTAACTCCCGACTCCAACATAGTCGAAACTAATTGACCCATTGGAGTGGGGAGTACTTTAAGTTTTCCGTAGCCGTTAGGACCGTCCATCCACATCTTGGTAATCATATGACTAACACGATCTAGATTGATTTTTAAATCCTGAGGATGATCAACTTCTCCAAGAACGGAGTATCCACCAGCGATCTGTTCATTGAGCGTCTTGACAGCCCTGCCAATTTCTTGAGAAGAATAAACACGTTGATTTGCATTGCGGATATCGCCCTGAATGCAAATCCCGTTTAAGTGCAGCGACTTTTTGCCGTCGCTGCTCTCATCTCGCTCTAAGACAATCTTAGCCTGATCAAAACTCAAATGTTCTGATAGAGTAGTTTTCACCTATACGTCCTATTATCTACGACCACGGAAAAGGCTTTGCTTGTTATCAGCTTGTTCAGCTGCGCCTTTCTTTTCAGCGCCATGTCCTGGCTCTTTGGTAGAGAAAGCACCGCCTGCTTTACCGCCTGGAACATTGATATTACCAGCATTGTCTTCTTGTGCTTTGCCTTTTAAAAGGCCGTTGCCTTTCAAAGCGCCTGTTTCAGAACCAGAAGCACCATCGCGTCCACTTAAAATATTTGCAGTGGTACCGCCCATATCGTTCTTCATGTTATCAATAACGGATTTTGTGCTGTCAGCTTTTTCGCCTGCGCCCTTCTTTTCTGCGCCATGTCCGGCTGGAACTTTTTCTACATACTCACGGACTGTTTCTAGATCGAAATCGTCTTTCATTTTGTCGTCCATGCCGCCCATGTCATCATCGCCCATGTCGCTCATGTCATCGCCCTTAAGCTCGTCGAATTTGGCCTGTAGTTCGTCAACGATAGACTCTAAATCCATGAAAAGCTCTTCTTCGCTTTTTTCGCCTTCTTCGCCGCCCATTTCTAAATCACCTTCTAGGTCATCTGTTGCGTCTCCGCCCATACCGCCCATTTCTTCGTCGTCTGCTTCGATAGCGATATCTTCAAATTCTTCGTCTAGATCTTCTTCATCTTCTTCTTTTTCAGATTTAGCAGCTTCATCCATTTCTTCATCTTCGTCTTCATCGTCCTCTTCTGCTTCTTCTGCGATTTCAGAATCGATTAAGCTTTCGTAGATTTCACGAGATTTCGCTACTACATACTCGTGGAATAGTTCTTCAGCTTTTTGCTGATCATCGTTCACCAGATGCTCAAGCATCTGTTGCAATAATTTGTTGTCTGCCATGTTAGATTCTCCTTAATTGTCAAGGCTGTGCTTTATTTAATACGCAGATTTAAAAAACACTTTAAATGGTAGTTTTTTGATCGTTTTGATTTGAATATATAGTTCCTTGATAAATGTTTTCAAATTCATCAAAGTTTATATGACTGAGGTTGGTTAGATTTGGACCTAATTTATCGGGTATAAATGATCCTGGTTCTACTATTCTAAAGAATCTTATGTGCCTATATTCTCTGATTACTTTTTCAGTTTGGCTGAGCCAATTTCCATAGTATGTAGCTGAATCTGTAGACTTTTTATAGTTAAATGTGTCTGCATAGACATTGTTAAATTTACCGTTTAATCCCTGATAATCAAACCCAAAAATGTATATACTACCGTGTCCTTGTGTGGCAGCATACCATAAAGCCGTAGGTCCGGAGCTCCAACCTTTGTGCGGACTAAAGAAATTAATACCGTTTTTGGTTTTAATTCCTTTGTTAGGGTTAGTCCAAACTTGATGTTTTTTATGATAGCCCGATTCTATTATTTCGTTGACCATTTTTACGTCAACTGCTACGAGATAATGAGGATTATATTCTCTATATTGAGCATTGCAACCATATACAATACCTTTGGTTAGTAGAGATTGCGGATCGACTTTAAGTCGACTGATTCCGTTGCCTAATACAAAGCCCGGATTATTCTGTAGATGCTGCTTCTTCACCAACTGGAGTTCCATACATTTGTCTTATAAACCCCAGCTCAGATTCTGTTTCTAATTGATGGGCTTCTGCTTGTAATCTAAGTTGATTGATCTGTCCAAGTGTTAAACGCATTTTTCTAGTATCAGTTTTTTTAACGATAGAACTATCTTTGCTAGAATCGTATCTACGATCGTTAGCAAAATCATTATTTTTTTCGTTAAAATAAAAAAATTCGTTTAGAAGCATACTTTATTTATTATTGAGTTGGAGTTTGTTCTGCTGCTGTTTCAGCACCTGCTGCTCCTGGTTCGGCCGCTGCTGCCATCTCCGGAGGTGCTTCTGCTGTTTGTGCTGACATATCAGCAGCCATGGTACCCGGTGTTATTCCTATGCTCCTTAATTGACTCTGCGAATCTGCATCTGGTTTGAGATTAGATCCATTTTCTTCTCTCCATAATCTTTCATTTTCTTTGATTTCTTCTTCTGACATTCCTAGGAATCGTTTCATAGCAAAACGTTTGCTTAGATGTGGAATTTGCACGACTTGACTGAAAGTAGCTGCTCGTGCTGTATCTAATTCAGATTGCCTATATGCTGCGAAATTTTGGGGAGAATTAAATTTTAATTCAAACAAACTTGAATCTATACTTATTCCTTGATGTGTAAGCCATAACTTAAATTCTAAATCAAATGTTTCTACAATCATGCTCTGCAATCGTTTGCAATACTCATTGAATCTCAGTTCTTGAATATAAGCTGTTCCAACTTTTCCATCTGATATAGTATTTGGTTGCTCATCAATGGCTGTAGGCAAATAGCTGGCTGGTATACGTAGAGCACGAAATAACTTATTAGTGAAATAACGTAAATCTGTAATTTCACCTAGATTAGTACCACCCGGTAATGTTTCAACTTTAGATCCACGACCTTCTGCTGTCTGTGGGAAAAAGTAATCTTCGTTTACACTTAATGGATTATAACTGGCGTCTATGACATTTTGTCCGCCACCTGTTGATGAAGGAATACGACGCTGTTGGATTTCGTTTTTAACACGTTCAACAAAACTCATAGCCATGTGTGCTGGCATATTTCCCACGTCTACATAAAAAATACGTCTCTCAGGAGCACGTTGTATACGATAGATAATGATAGCATCTTCAAGCAGTTCTTTCTGCTTGTAGACTTTGAACACGGATTCTAGAATTGAATTTCCAAAAGGATAGTTGTTATCTAGACCTTCACTTAAACTAATGTGTACAACATTTTTTGCATCTATGGATATTTCGTTTGCCTGATTTTGAAATCTCGTTCCTGGAGGTTGGGCAGCTGTACCTACCATGCCTCTTCCAAATCCGCCACCTGAAGTATATGAACTAGTTCCGCTAGGTGCCGTATTTGTCGTGCCGTGCGGAGTAACTGCTATCATCTCTTTGAAATTAAAATTAATATCACGAATAACATATTGCTCCGGAATTTTACCTTCACTTTCGTTAACTATGATTTTTGAAACTTTGGCAGCGTCGACAAATAACCATTTTTTAGTTTCAGGATCTCTTACAAAGAAACAGTCGCCGTACTTCATAGAATTTCTAAATATTCTAAATATTCTAGTTTCAAATTGCTGTTCTTTGCACCATTTTTGCAAAGAATCTTTTAACAATTTAACTTCAGTAGCAGTCGGTTGTCCTTTGAAAAAAGTAGTAAAAGGAGTAGCGTTTTCTTTGTCTTTCTGTGTGCAGAATTCAGCTAGTATATCTAATGCAGCATTAACTTCGCTGTCCATATCCATAGTATCGTATTGCATATAACGCTCAACACGATTTGGTGCACCTGCATATACATCGGGTAAAAAAGATGAATAATTTGAACGAGCTGGTCCTGGGCGGCCACGGCCACTTATAGGGCTGAGATTTCCTCCAGAGTTATCTATCTTAACAGGTGTAAAGTATTTCTTCCAACTCATATTAGGTCCTTAAACTGATGCAAACAAATCATTGGTCAACCCTCTTGTAGCATTGAGTTGGCGTTCATTTATATCTTTTTGTTCTTTGCTGATCTTCACTAATTGGGACATATTACTATTTAATTCAGCAAGTAGGTCTAATGAAGATATTTGACTGCTTGGCGAAATCTGTCCTGGTAGTAGTGTATCCTCTTCTAATGCTTTTCTCATTGCTTTGTCGCGTTCAGATTCCGCCTCTTTTAATTTTTGAGCATTAGCATCACCTTCTTTCAGCATCTCATTTACCATTTTTTGTTTGCTGTCATCGATTTTTTGATTCGTTGGTGATTTAATCTGACCACTGCTTGATGATGTATCTGTTTTATTATTTGATTTTTGTAATTCTCGATTTAGTTTGTCAAGTTCTTCTTTTTTATAAGTCTTAATTTCACCTAGAGTGCCTTCTTTTTCAGCAAATGATGTTAATAAGCTTTCTGCATTGGTATTAAAGTTAATTCTAGGATCTTCGGCTTTTTTATCGTCCTTTTTAGGAGCGGCGCTTTTGTCAGCGGCCTTGGCATCCTTAGCAGGTTTGGCTTCTTCCTTTTTAGCGGGTGCTGCTGGTACTGATTCATTTAATTTAGGACTACCTGCTGTTGCTGAAACCGGTGGAGTAGCTCCGCCGCTGCCTCTTTTATCTAAGAGATCTTTTACGTGTCCTTTATAAATGTCAGGAACTTGTTCAAATTTATATGCACCTTTTGCCACAGCATCAGCCCATGCTTTGATGTTAGGTCCATTAACCTTCATCCATTCTGGAGTCATTGTAGGTTTAGCCACTGCTGTTCCTAGCTGTTCCCCTAAGTTGCTGCCTATCCATCCACCTAACGCGGCCCCGATGACTCCTCCGATAGCTGTTCCTATTACCGGAACCACCGAACCGATCGCTGCTCCGGCTATAGCTCCGCCAACAGCTCCACCAGTACCACCTGCTGCGCTACCCACGGCACCACCTTTTTCCATCTTTGCCTGTTCTGCTGAAATATCTCCTGCTTGTTCTCGTTCGTTGATGTCTGAGATATCGCTGTATAGCATACCTGCCGATACGACAGCACCTAATCCTGCTACTCCTTTCACAAGGCGACCGGCAGTTTTAGCACTTTTTAATTTGTCTCTTTGTCCTTCTCTACGTTTTCTACGATCTTCTGGACTTTCGGGAGTTGCAGGTCCTCCTCCTTTGCCGGCATCTATGGTGTACATAGGATTAACGGGAGATCCTCTTTCCTTACCTAATTCTTTAAATGTTTTATATGCTTGAATAGCTTCTGCTACTTTTTTAATCGCTGTCAGTACAACTATCAAACCTCCAATTACTATAACTGCTTCTTTTAGATATTTCATAAAGAAATCAAATGCTGGTACCAAATACTCCTTTACAAAGTTAGCTAACATTGTAAATGCTTCTTGTAATTTTGGAAGATATTGTGCTAATAAAATATTGAACTCGTTAGATGTCTTGGCTATTTCCTGTTGCATTCTAACTATCTGTGCAGGATCGAGACTGTCTTTGTGTTCTTTGGCTGCTTCTGCACCATCTTTGAGGTCTTTGTTAAGCTTTTCTTGAGATTGTCTTACGTTGCCTGACTGTTCTGCAACGTTTTGCATTTCCACACCTAGATCGCCTGCCACGCCCCCCACATATGTCATCTGGGTGGTAATAGCTCCCGTACCTGCTTTGAGTGCTTTGTCTTGTGCTTTAGCTGTGGCTCTTAGTGTATCATCAAATGCCAATCTCTGTTCTTGAGTTACTTGATTAGTTCTTCTTATGGATTGATGCATGCCCATTGCCGATTGTGCAATATCGCCATACATGTACATCACTGCCTGAGCTTCATCGCTTTGCGCAGTGCCAGTAGCGATGATTTCTCTCACTCCTTTTTGCAGTCCAGGAGGTAAACTGTCCATTAACAGTTCCATCTCAGCTCTGCTTTTTGAATCTAACTTGGCAAACATAGCACGGTACTTGGAATCTGACATTCTCTGCGCAGCTTCTTTTTCCATCTCTTCTCTGTTCTTACCTGTGATAGCTGAGATGGCTGTTAAATTTTTAAGATAGTTAGCACCGACTTTGGCAGCTTCTCCTTCCTGACCAGCTCTTACTCCTATGCCTCTATAAAGTCTACCAGTCACAGAAGCCATGCCGTTAGCTATGTCTTCAGACGTAAATCCAAGTCGTGCTAGATCATCTTGTAATCCTGTTTGTTTCAGAGATTTTGACAGACCTGCTAACCGTTTAGCACCTTCTGTGGTCGTTCCTCCGAGTCTAGCCAAATCTTCGCTGTTGTTTCTGATCACATTAGAAAACTGTTCAAAAGTCAATCCGGCCTGGCTGGCATTGGCCACCATTTGTCTAATGCTGCCTCCAAATGTAGCACCAACAGAACTGGCTGTTTTAAAACTGGCTTGTAATTTTTCCGACGATGTCGCCACTGCTCCAAACACATTGGCCAACATTCCTCCAATTATAGGTATGTTGTTAAAAGTGGATGCTGCACCTGTGAGACTGCTGCCCATGTTGGCAAAACTGCTCATAACACCTGTGAGCTTGTTGGCGAATGCCATAGCACTTTCAGCAGCTACATTTAGGCCTCTGTACAATCCCACAGTGACCATTTCAGCTTTTTGTGCCAGTTCCTGTTCACGTTTTTTAGCAGCGGCAGCTTTTTCCAGAGCCTTGGCTTCATCTTCTCGCAGTTTTCTAGAGTCTTTGAGTCCTTTGTTTGATTTGTCGAGCTGGTCAAAGAATTTTTTCATTTCTTTTTCCATATCGGCCTGTTTCTTAACATCTACGCCCATTTTTTGGGCCATAGCTATGGTAGTCTGCAACAGTTGTTTTAAAGTTGCTTCTGTAGCTGCGTTGTTAAGTTCTACCGATTGACCGCCAATATCGCCTGTGACTTCTGCCATATTAATTTTTCCAGAAAAATACGCATATAAATATCTACGTATTAATATTTATCGGAGACAAATAATGTCAGATTTGCAAGACAGCGCAGTTAATAGACCTAAGATCAACCCTTTATCAAATTATTTTAGGCAACCCAAGATATTTTTAAAATTGCCTTCTCAAGGTGAATTTTATCCGCCAGGCGCATTGGATCTCAGCAGCACCGGAGAATATCCTGTCTATGCTATGACTGCCAAAGACGAGCTGATTCTTAAAACTCCGGACGCACTGTTAAATGGTCAAGCCACTGTGGAATTGATCAAGAGCTGTATTCCTGCTATCAAAGATCCATGGCAGATGCCCAGCATCGATCTTGACGCAGCATTAATGGCCATACGAGTAGCAACCTATGGCAAAGACATGGAAGTCAGTGCTAACTGTCCTTCCTGCGAGCATCTCAATGACTATGTATTTGACATCGTGATATATCTAAATCAAGTACAGAATTTTAAATATCAAGCTCAGATCGACATGCCTCCGTTGAAAGTTAATATCAGACCTTACAACTACAAAGAAAGCACCAAAGCTGCTATCAGAGCTTTAGAACAACAGCGAATATTCGCCACTGTAACTGATGAAACACTGCCTGAAGAAGAAAAGATTGAAAGATTTGGTCAAAGCTTTTTAAAGTTGACAGAACTCACAGTGGACATCGTCTGTGGCTGCATACACAGCATCGAAACTCCAGATGGTGTGGTTGATGATCGAACCATGATTGAAGAATTTATCAATAATTCCACCAGTGAAATCTTCAACAAGATCAACGACCATGTAATGGAAATGAAAAACAAGATTGAGTTAAAAACACAGAAAGTTGCCTGCAACGACTGTCAGCACGAATACGAAATCAACATTACCATGGATCAGTCAAATTTTTTCGCAGTAAGATCTTAAGACTCTCGTTGCCGGAGATCTTACAGGAAGCGGATAAACTTGACAAAGAGGCACGAGAGATTAAAAAGGAAGCCTTACGGGTCTGTTGGTACATGCGAGGTATGAGCTATTCTGAAGTCATGCATCTCAGCCATGAAGAACGTGCTATCATAGCAGAAATAATCAAAGACAATCTAGAAACTACCAAAAAAACCGGTTTAAGCTTCTTCTAGATCTTGTAACACTAGTTTAAGACTGTTAACATCATTGCCGTCTAGAGCTTGACCTTTCTTATACTTGTTCAAGGCCAACGTGGCGGCATTCCTATCTACTTTCCAACCTAGTTTCAAGCTGGGGAAACTGCTGATCAATTGATCCAGTTCGTCTTGTGGCACTGATTTCCTGTTGATTATCCTGCGCACAGTATCAGCATTTTGATCTTTAGAGAGGTCATCGCCTTTGCCAGTGGCCCATTTCATCGTGCCACTTTTAATACCCCTGCCTATAGCTGTCAGTACGTTAGCTGATCGTCCTTGATTTGTGTTAGGTGTTTGAGAAGATCCAAACTTACTGGCGATCTTGCCTGCCGCATAGCCTGCACCATAGGCGCCTTGACCGACTCCCTTACCTACCACAGACCCAGTACTGTCCAGCGGGGCTTCAACTATCAGTTCTCTGATTTTCATTTAACTCTGTAAAGTTGGATTTTGTTTTCTGTTAATGGTCTCAGTTCAGATATCAACACATATTCGCTGACACCTTCTACCAGTGTGATTTTTAAGTTTAAATCACTCCATGCTAATCCGTGTTCTTTAAGCATGTTAGAAATCGCACGATATACACTCTGTGTTAATTGTTTCGAAGCACCTATGAACTGTGTCTGTGCATTTTTAACATCATATCCTTGTTTGGCCAATTGAAGAATGCGCTGTCCAACATTGGCGCCCATGTCTTTGTCGCCTTTACCCATGCGAGCAATGTCTGTATTGATGCTCTGCAGTAAATTGTCAGGAACTGGTTTGGTACCTCCCTGAGCTTTTCTAACCTGCCCTTTGATAATTTCATAAGGATCTGAAGATGCTTGACCTTGTGCAGGAGATGTTTTCTGTGCAGAAGCCGAAGTTGATGCAGCGGCCGCAGCTGGTGCTGCCAAAGTTGGTTCTACCCTTGGTTTACCAGCAGCAGTGGTTCCTGCTGTGGCTGTACCTGCTCCTGTGGCCGGTGTTGCTGCGGTACTTGATTTAGCAGCAGGCTCAGCATCTGGGTTTTGTGCAGCAGGCTTTGCTGCAGCTGTTTGATCTTTTTCACTGCTGGCCTGTAAAGTCTTTAATAATTCTTGTTTGGTTTCTGGGCTGAGCTTATCTACCTGTTGTTGTAAAGTCTTGGCAGCAGTTTCTGCTCCCGGATCTCCCGCAGCATCACTGCCAGCAGCAGTTGATCCGCCACCTGCCAACCCTTTGGCTATGCCTGCACCGACTCCTCCAGATGATTTAGGCTCGTCTCCAGCACCGCTTACAGTAGATTTGCCTGCTCTAAAACCTTTGGCAATAGCTCCAGGAATTCCTGCAACGCCACCTGCTACTGCTCCTACAGCTTTGGCAGTGCCTCCTACTGCTTTGCCTATACCAGCACCTACTTTGTTTAATAGAGGACCTTCAGACAAGGTATTTTCAAAAATTATTTCGTTGATTCTCATTATTAGGAATTCCTATGCACAGTTTATTTATTTATCGTGATAACGAGCTTACGCTCGTTTGCGTTTTCGCTTGCGCTCAACGCACTTTTTTCTTTTTTAAATTTTAGAGATGTTCTAAAATTTTTTTGCGCGAAGCGCAATTTAAGATTATCCAGATTGTTCAGCCACACTTCGCCCGTTGCCGGGCGAAAAAAATATTATCCGAGTTGAACAATACCACTTAGCGTTATGGCATTGCAGAGGCGGTCATCCGGTACCTCGAGCCATGTCTTCATATGACGGCGGTATACAAACATACGCTAACATCTTTGTATACGTAGGGGTTTTCTCCCTTCTTTTTACCTTTGTTTATCCTTTTCAAACAACTAAATCGCAGGTTTTAAGCGATCTTCATCCATAAATGGGTAGTAGTTGAGTACCATTGCGGCATGGAATTCCGTCCCTGCGACCACGATTGACCAGGTTTAGAGCGCATGAGATTAAGGCCTGCGCCAGCCAAAAAACCGCGTTATTTTGCCTTTTTATGTTCTTCGAGACGCTGTCTAAGTATGTTTGAACCGCCAACTCTGACGTTTATAATGCCATTATAATAGTCGTCAGATTCTAAAACCCTGCGTTCAAATTGCTCTCTTGCCTCTAGATATGACATTTCTGCCTTGGATTTACAAAGATAAAGTATTTCTCTAGTGAAATTTTCCGGACCTAATGCTTGGACGTCTGCGTTTAACCTATCAGAAGAACCCCAGTAATCGCGCCAATCGCTTTCTACTGTGCTTCTACGTTTAAGTTTTTTGCCTTTGAGTGGTGGTTTAGTACGTTTAAATTGTGCTAATTTCTTGCCTATGTACTTTTGCCCGGTTTGTAGATTGGTGATGAGATATACAAAGCCAATGTAGCCTTCTGGTATTTCGTTTATTGGTCGATTTTGATACGTCCACAGCACTCATTTAGTTATTTTAGGAGGCCTTCCATTGCGACCATTTCTGGCTTTTTTTGCTTCTTGCCTTCTTACTTGAATTTCTATTCGCCTAATACTTGCCTGTTTACGAATTTCTGATAACCAAACCCTGGCCTTCGCACCAGAATCGTCAGCCCCATTATATTCAAATCTATCTTGATATTTGAAGTATTGTTGAAAAGCTTCTATCATCTTATTGTGGGATTCGCTGCTCATGATATTATTTCTATATCTGTTGAATAACTGGTAAATCCGTTTTCTTTAATCACTTTTAACACATGATTTACTCTACTTGTTAAGTCGTCTCTGTGAGAAATTAAGAATACATTTTTCTCTCTCTCACGGGTCATACGTTTAAGCACAGCAATAGAGCTTTCAACTCCGCTTGCATCCATGCCACTATCTACTAATTCGTCAATAAACAATAAATTGATGTTTTGATATAAATTTTCCCATACATCTCTAAATGCCCAACTTAGACTTAATATTAATCTGTTTCTTTCCCCGCGACTTAGATTATCAAAATCTAAATCCTGACCTAGCTGTGTGATTATCACAGATAGATCGTTTTGAAATTCTACAATGTGAGGTAGTCCAATTCGATCTAGATAGTGTGTTAATCGTTGATTCAAGAACGCAAGATTCTGATCGATGATGCGTTTACGTACAAAACTATCTTTGTTAGTTAATAGTTTGTATAAAAATTCTTGATGCTCTTTGATTTTAACTAGTTCATTTAGATAATTCCAATCGATTTCTTGTACAGCGGTAGTCTTTAATTCTAATATCTGTTCATCATACGGGTTTTCTTCTGATTCTTTGATAGTTAGATCTTTTTCAAGACCACTTAATGTATTCTTATGATTTAATGCCTGTTCTAAATTATCGTAATGCACTTTGGGACAATCACCTAAATCTCCTAATAATGCCAATGCTTCGTTAAGAGTAGATAATTCTTCTAGGTGTTCGCTAATTGAACCTTTACTTTCTTCTAGTTGTTGTGCTTTAGTTGATAATAGTTCATAATGTTTGTTATCATGTAAATCTTGTCCGCAGGTATGACATTTATGATTACCTAAACTTATCAACTCTTTTTCTAATTTGTCTAATACCTTTTGTTCTTTTTCTAGCGCACTAGTTTGTTTAGCCATTAAAGAATTAAGATTATCGATTTCTTTTTTAGATTTGTTCCATTCGGCTAGAGATTTTTGATTTTCTACTTCATGATCAATGTCAATATCATTGAGTCTATCTATGCTTTTTCGAATATTCTCTAGAGAAGTTTCTTTCTGCTCTTCCCATAATTTCTGTTTACGCTCTAATGTTTCGATGCTTTGTTGTATGCGTTCGTTTGATGCTTTCACTGTTTCAATTCTAGTGTTTTCAGTCGAGATGGTATCTTTTGATATTCTTATCGATTCTTTGAGAAGTTCCGCTTTTTCGGATAACATAGTTATACCCAGCAGTTGTTCGATAATCGCTCTTTGATCTGCAGACTTTTGACTAAGGAATGGTTCAGTGTAAGTATTAAGAGCTACAATATGTTTGAACATGTCGTGGCTCATTTGAAAAACCGTTTCGATAGCTTTTTGCGTTTCTCTAGAATCTCCCTGGCTTTCGTCTAGATCTTTTAATTCTTGTTCTTGACCATCTATACTAAACTTTAGTAAGTTAGGTTTTCTACCTCGTTCGATATGATAACTAACCCCATCCTTCTCAAAACTAACAGCGACTAACATGTTTTTTCCGTTGATCTTATTGATAAGATTATCACGTTTGATGTTAGTTAGGGCTTGACCGTAGATAGCGTAGCTCAGTCCGTTGATGATTGTAGTTTTGCCTGTTCCATTTCGGGCACCAGAGTCATCACCTCCTAGATCTAGATTTTCACCTAAGACCAAGGTCAGCTGTCCACGATCAAAATCGATAGCCTGGGTTTGATTGCCCACGCTCATAAAGTTTTTAACTGTGAGATTTTTTATTTTAATCGTCATAGATTATTGTATATTTCTAATAATATTTTTTTATCATAGCTGTCGCTATCGATAGAATTAATTTGATTCATTACTATCGTATCTACACTTTCGAAATTTATATCGATAGGTACGTGTGTAGAATCTACTTCAACTTTTTCTGGAATTAACATTAATTCACGCAAATTATATTGCGGAATAAACTGTTCTTTGATAAAATTAGCTTCTTCAAATGTAATAGGCAAATCAATAGATACTCTACAATGCATTTTTTCACGCAGTAATTTTTCAGGAGCATCTATAATTTGGCTTAACTTGTAAGTCCTATAAATTGGTTGTCCAGGCCACGTTTTGTATACAGGCTCTTTGCCCCACTCTAGTATCATCATACCTCTATCGTCGTCGCCCGAGTCTGCATAATTGTGAGGAAAAGCATTGCCTATATAAATTATATTGCCTTTAGTTTGACGTTTGTGAAAATGTCCTGTGAATACATATTCTTGGTTAGTAAAATGTGTGGTTTGTAATTGCCCGTGGTCGGGCATCTGCACCATAGCATTCATATAAAAATGCGGTAATTCAAGATGTCCAAACATGTAGCGACTTTTGATGCGAGGTATGTCTTTCCATTCTTCTCCTATTAGCCAAGGCATAATAGTAACATCGCCTTCTGTGAAGGTCTGATTAACCACAGTTATATTTGGAAACAATCTAGCGAATTCTAAGCTGTGTATTTCTCGTTTATCCTTGTAATACTCATCATGATTCCCCATGATGAGAAAAACACGATTGAATGAATTATTAAGTGTTTCTAAATTTGACACCGTGTAGTTCATGGTACTGACATCAGTAGTAGAACGATTGTGATGCCAGTCGCCGAGAAAAATAGCAGTTTCGCAACCTTCAGTTTTAGCAGTTTCACAAAACCAATCTACAAAATCTTCGCAATCTTGATTGTGTGTCCTACTACCACTCTTTAGACCAAAATGTATGTCTGTGAATGCCGCCGCCTTCTTAAAAAGATTCTTCATAAAATAATTTTACAGCCTTTAGTTTGTATTTTCAATCCCAATCATTACCATCCGACACAGGACCGGGAGCTGTGCTAGGACCGCCGCTACTATTTTGGCGAGTCCAGCTTGGGTTCATACCATTCATTTCTAGAATATCGTCTCTAATGTTTTGATTACGCTTCTCAATGTTGATAATTCTAACGAATGAATTAGTAACAGCAGCAGTATAGTAAGCAAAAGGATTATCTGATTTGCTTTCATCGAATTGTAGTCCTATTTGAGTTAGTTGAAGAATGGCCTGGCCTTTCATTTCGTCGTTGTAGGTATAACCTCGAACGTTGCCTCTAGTAGCATAACGATCACACAATTTTAAAAACATGCGAGCTAGGTTGTTAGTCATCTGCCCGTGTTCTTTATTGAAGGTTCCGGTTTTTAATCCGCCCTTCCAATGGCTTTTACCTACGCAGATAAGATTGTCGTTATCATCAAATTTCCAATGTTGAAATGGAGGAAAATTAACTTTTTCATGACTGTCTGCAGTATTTTTAAGAGTCTTTTTTCGACCCGGTGCCAGCGGTACGTGTTCAAATGTCATAACACGGAATACTAAATCGTGTTTGTTAATTTTTTTATAATCTATTTCAAAATCTTTTGCAGGTAGTTTTTTACCGCCTGCTAATACTGCGGCCTCGTGCGCTTCTTTAGCTAGCCTAGAAGCTCGATTTCTTTTAGCCTCAGCGATAGTTCTGATATTCAGTTTTTCTAAATTAGACACGATAAGATCGTATTCTGAATATTCACTTTTAGTAAAGGAACAATATGTATTTTTACTTAAATGTATTTCTTTCAATAAGTCTTTGTTAGTTAGGTATTTTATTTTAGGTACATTCATTAAATGTAAATCTCCGTAGTTATTAATATAATAGCACATTTTTGTCATAATAAATAGACTATATGACTAGGAAATCTGCTCAAAATGCCCTTATCCATTAATCCTTTAGCTAAGTTAGTTGCAGGTATATCAGAAGTTACATCTAGAACTACCAACGCTCTTTCTACCGCAATACCTGATATAAGCTCTAAAGTATCAAAAGCAAACTTAGATAGTAAAATTTCACAATTGTCCGGAGGACTGAATTCCGGACTTAATGGCCTAGCCAGCACCGGTGGCGGATTCCAAAATGGCGGTTTCGGTAGCGTAGGAGTCGCTGGCCAGACAGCCTTGAGAGGAATAGGAAACAGCGTTACTAGCAATGCTAACAAAGTTTTAGATTCATTACAATCTGTTGCAGGATCGACTTCTAATCTTACTGCCGATATTGCCGGCAGTATCAGTAAACTCACCGGAGGCAATTTAGCAGGCGGATTACAAGGGTTAGCTACAAATATCAGTGCAGCAGCAGGAACTCTCAACAATATACTTAGCCTAAGAAGAGGAGCAAATATTCCTGCCGGAGCAGAAGCATTTATAAAACAAGGCACAGCCATACAGTTAGAACCTGGCGCTAAAAATGATTGGAGGGTAAGAATAACTTGTCAATGGAATTTGTTTAACAGTGGATTATTTAAAGTTTTAGAAGAAACAGGCGGTGTTGTTTGGCCTTATATGCCTAATATAACCGTTTCCACCAAGGCGGATTATACAGCTATAAACACTGTTCATAGTAATTACACCAATTATGCTTACAAAGGAAGTATGGTGGACGATATTCAAATCAGCGGAGATTTCAGTTGCGAAACTGAAACAGACGCAGCTTATTGGATAGCTGCCACAACATTCTTTAAGACAGCCACTAAAATGTTTTTTGGCCAAGGCGAATATGCCGGAGCCCCGCCATTAATATGCAATCTTACCGGATATGGATCTAGTATATTTGATAAAGTTCCAGTTATAGTTAAATCGTTTTCGGTAGACCTTAAGGATGATACAAATTATATTAGATGTAATACATTTGGTACTAATACCTGGGTGCCAGTAATGAGCACAATATCTGTTACTGTATCTCCTATATACAATAGACAAAGAATGAGACAATTTAATCTAAAAGATTATGCCACCGGCGCGATGGCTAAAAACGAAGGAGTAGGATACATCTAATGGCAATTTATGGCAACGGGAGTCCTTGGTCTTCAACCCCACAGAATTCTTTATATTTAGAATTATTAGAAATTAGACCTATACCTGCTGAAAAGGATGATTTTCAATATGTTATAGAAAATCATTATAAGCATCGTCCTGATCTTCTTGCCTACGATGTTTATAACAATTCTAAATTGTGGTGGGTATTAATACAAAGAAATTTAAGTGTTATCAAAGATCCTATCTACGATTTTGTGCCAGGTAAGGTCATTTATCTTCCTAAGAAAAGCAACTTAGAAAAATTCTTAGGAGTCTAAGATGACCTTCGGCCCACCGACAAAAGAATGGACTCCAGAGCAACAAGCGGCAGCAAGAGCTAGAAATGAAGCTTTAAATAAAAATTTAACAGAATCATCCGGATTCGGCGAAGGAGGTGCTAATCGTTTAGCATTAACAAGAGATCTCGGCAACGAATCTATTGCTAAAAAACCAGATGGTACTCCTATAGTAAACGTTCCAGGAGGATCGGTATTAGGTTTAGGGCAGGCACAGATTATAACAAATTTTGCCGAACCGAGAGCTACAGATGCGTTGATAAACGGTAATTCTTCTACCGTGCCAAGCAATAGAACCACAGCGTCTTATGCTATCAAACGTTTGCCTAGTATAGTTGACAATCCCATGGAGCAATTTGCTTCTTATTCTGTGTTATGGACATTGGCTGCTCTTACTCCTGCACAACTAAACAATCCAGATAGTTATAGATCAAGTCCCCAAGCATTGCAAAACATAGTTTTTTCTTCTGGAGGAAGATTTGATTCTCAGCGAGTGAATACATTCTTCGGAGCTCCGGAATATTTTGTAAACAACTTCCAGATGAATTGTGTGATAGGATCGAATGAAAAAACCGGCAATACCAACGCAATAAAATTTACTTTTGAAATAGTTGAACCTCACTCTATGGGATTACTTTTACAGAGTATGCAGAACGCAGCAATTAAAGCCGGGTTCTTAAGTTATCTCGACAATACTCCTTATGTTTTAAGAATGGATATAATAGGCTATGACGAATTAGGTAAAATTATAAAATCTATAGTTCCTAAGTTTTTTGTTTTGCGATTAGCTACGATGAAGTTTTCAGTAAACGAAGGAGGATCGACGTATGCAGTTGAAGCCTTTCCTTATAATCATCAAGCTTTTTCTAGTGCAATCAATGTCACTTATAATGATCTTAAAATTTCCGGAGATCTTAACGGTAAAGGTAATGTAGTTGAGGTTTTGCAATCTAGTAAGGATAGCCTTTCTTCGGTATTGAATAGAAATGAAAAAAAATTAGTTCAAGAAGAAAGAATTTCAATACCAGATGTTTATTCAGTGCAGTTTCCTAAATTGTCAAGCGATTGGTATTCCTCTGCAGGAAGTCCCCCCGCAGATAAAAAAGCAACAGTAAATCCGCTGGCATCTAGTAATATTACAATCTCAGGCGGAGCCACAGATACAGAACAAAGTGATTTACCTGTTAACGAAATAGGAGAAGCAAGTTTAGGTTATAATCAGTTAAGAGGCGGCAACATCCTTTTTAAACGTGCAGGAGATCAATACGATTCGGCGACCGGAGTGGTAAAAAGAGATGGTATGACCATAGATCCTAAAGCAAGAGCTTTTCAATTTGGACAAGGAGAGACACTGACCTCTATCATTAATCAAGTCGTGCTGAGTTCCGATTATGCCAAACGGGCTATTCTATCAAAAGATAAAGGGGGATTTGGAACTACGCCTGAGGGATTTTATAAGTGGTTCAAATTAGATGCGCAAATGGAATTACTTAATTTAGATCCTTTAGTTGGAGATTATGCTAGAAAAATAACATATAGAGTAGTGCCTTATTATGTTCATCAAAGCATTTATAGCAATGTTAATTCTGCACCTTTTGGATATGCAGAACTAATGAAGAAAATCGTCAAAGAATATCAATACATATATACAGGTCAAAATGTAGATGTATTAAAATTTGATATTAATATCAATAATCTTTTTTTTACAGGATCGAATCCTGTTTCGGAAAATCAAGCTGCAAAAACTAGTAATCAAGATCAAAAACTCTCAGAACAAAAAAATAAAACTACACAAACTGGAAAAGGTCAAGCACCTGCAGCTCAGGCAGCGCATGCCGGTCGAGCTAGAACTAAAAGAGATGCAAGACTTCTAAAAGGATACAAGGGAGGAAACCCAGATAAAACTACCGAACAAAATATCGCCGAAAATTTTCAACAGGCATTTATCAGTGGCGGTAGTGCAGATTTAGTATCTATTGATTTAGAGATTATGGGAGATCCATATTGGTTGGTTGACAGTGGTATAGGAAATTATTTTGCCACTTCTCCATCTGATACCAGTCAAATTACCAATGATGGAACTATGAATTATGAATCAGGAAATGTTTACATCTATTTGAGTTTTAGAACCCCGGCAGATATCAATGAAGTTACAGGATTATATGATTTTTCAGTTGCAGGGAAAGAAAGTCCGTTTGGCGGAATTTATCGTGTAAATTTAGTTGAAAATACTTTTTCAGACGGCATGTGGAAACAAAAATTAAAATGTGTAAGAATGCCAGGTCCGCAGGGCCCAGAAGCGAATAAGAAGATAGACGGCGAAACATCATTGACAACTTCTTCATCTAATAATAATGCAACAGAAGTAGGAGAAGAAGAAGCACCTAGACAATCTGTTATCACTGATACGAACAGTAATTCTTCTACGCAATCTTCGGGAGATGCATCGTCGGTTGCTAATTCAAAACCTTCTTCACCTTCAGCTAAAGCGAAAACTGTAACCACATCGAATACAGCAGAAAGAAGAGTGGGATTTAGATATTATAGAGATCTAGGACAAAACTAAGGAAGAATATGGCGCAGTTAACAAGACCGTCAGCTGAAAACGAAGGAAGAACAGGTGGACTTACCACAGGCATTTATATTGCAAGAGTAATAAGTCATTTAGATCCCACCTTTATGGGATCCCTAGAAGTTAGTCTATTAAAAGATCAAAACAACGATCCCGGAGAAGATTCTCAGATTTACAATGTAAAATACGCATCTCCATTTTTCGGATACACTCCATTTGAATTCATGGGTAAGAATGATGGAACCGCATCTACCTTAGACGGCTATAACGATACACAAAAAAGTTATGGTATGTGGTTTGTACCTCCTGATATCGGAGTAAATGTTCTTGTACTGTTTGTTGACGGAGATCCTAGTCAAGGTTATTGGTTCGCTTGTGTTCCAGGAAGATTGATTAACCATATGGTACCTGCGATAGCAGGCACAACAAAAAATGCCTTAGATGCAGATGATAAAACTAGATATGGAAACACTTCTCAGCCCCTACCGGTAGCAGAAATTAATAAGAGGATCAATGGAGAAGTTCAAGAAATTGATCCAGAAAACATTTCTAGGGTCGTTCATCCGATTGCAGATCGATTTCTTGAACAAGGACTTTTAGAAGATGATGTTAGGGGAGTTTCTACATCAACACCCCGTAGAGAAGCCCCAGGGATGGTTTTTGGTATTTCAACACCCGGACCTATTGACAGACGTCTAAATGCTAAAAAAGCAATCGTAGGAAAAAATGATGATAAATCAGATCCTATTCCTGTAAGTAGATTAGGCGGAACTCAATTGGTTATGGATGACGGAGATGACAGATATCACAGAGAAAAATCCGCAGCGGAAGGACCAGTAAAGTATATAGATCTTTTAGAAGAACCGAGTCCGTCAAAAAGTCAACCTACTATACCATACGGGGAACATTTTAGAATAAGAACAAGAACCGGACATCAGATTCTTTTACACAACAGTGAAGATATTATCTACATAGGAAATGCCAGAGGTACTACCTGGATAGAATTAACTAGTAATGGAAAAATCGACATCTATGCTGAAGATAGCATCAGTATTCATACCGAGAATGACATCAATATTAAAGCTGATAGAGATATAAATCTTGAAGCCGGTAGAAATATAAACATGAAATCTATTGAAGGTAGAATACGGCAAGAGGCCGGAACAGATTGGGAAGTATTAGTAGGAAACGATGGTAAAATTACAGTAGGAAATAATTACGAACATGTAATTACTGCTAACACTAAGATTACTACAACTGGAAATCTGGATATTAAAACAGAAGGTAATCAAAATTTACAAGCGGGCGGAAATGCTAATTTGAAGGTCGGCGGGCGTTATAAAGAAACAGCTACAAGGATTGATATGAATGGTCCAACAGCCGCGCCAGCAACAGCAGCTAAGCCATTAGAACCACTGACAGTACATAAAAACGTAACAACAAAATTTACCGAAGGTTGGGAAAAAAGATATCAGGCCGAACCAGTAGAAAGCATAATGAAGCGGATTCCGATGCATGAACCATGGGCTCTACACGAAAATCAAGCTCCAGACCAATTAGCACCAGAAAATACAGATAGGGAATTAGAATAATGACAACTAGATTATATAATCAACGTGTAGTAACGGCAACCAGTGCAGTCGTTACTGAAGATCAAGGCGTATTCACATACAAAGGGTTCAGTTCAAATGCCTCATCTAAAAATTATAAACTTTATGATATTGATATTGTTAAGCAGGATATTATCAATCATTTTTATATTCGCAAAGGTGAGAAATTAGAAAATCCTGAATTCGGAACAGTTATATGGGACGTATTATTTGAGCCGTTCACCGATGACGTGCAAAACATCATAGCAAAAGATGTTGAGGCTATTATTAATTATGATCCTAGAATTGCGGTCAATGAAGTGCAAATCGACAGCACAGATCAGGGAATTAGAATACAGGCAGATATCACTTATATTCCTTTTAATATAAATGAAAGAATGACTTTAAATTTTGACAGGAACAATTCTATCATTATCTGATCAGATAATTTTCTAAGGTAAATATGGTATATGACTACTACTAGCAGACAAAATAATTTAATTTTAAATCAGGACTGGACCAGAATATACCAGACCTTTAAAAATGCGGATTTCAAAAGCTACGACTTTGAAAATCTACGCAGAGTGATTATCACGTATCTTAGAGAAAATTATCCAGAAGATTTTAATGATTACATTGAAAGTTCTGAATACCTTGCTTTAATAGATGCGATCGCATTTCTCGGACAGAGTCTAGCATTTAGAATAGATCTAGCTAGTAGAGAAAATTTTATAGAATTAGCCGAGACAAAAGACAGTGTATTAAGAATAGCAAGGATGTTGTCCTATAATGCTAAAAGAAATATTGCAAGCAGTGGATTGCTTAAGTTTGTTAATGTTACAACCACTGAGGATATTGTTGACAGCAATGGAAAAAATTTAGCGCAACAGATTATAAGCTGGAACGATCCAACAAATACAAATTGGTTAGAACAATTTTTAATAGTATTAAATTCCGCTATGGCAGATAATACTGAGTTCGGAAGAAGTCAGGGATCTGCAGTGGTGCAAGGAATTCCTACCGAACAGTATAGATTTAGAACTGCCAGCACTGACATTCCTTTGTTTAACTTTACTAAAACAGTTGCAGCTAGAGGTATGAGTTTTGAAATAATTTCCACGGCATTCAAAAACAGCGAAACCATATACGAAGAACCGCCAGTGCCCGGTAATCAATTAGGTTTCATTTATAGAAATGATGGAACAGGACCGGGAAGTGCTAACACAGGGTTTTTCTTGATGTTTAAACAAGGCATTTTAGAATTAGCAGATTTTAACGTAGAAGTACCAAAAACTAACGAACGAATCGCTGTAGATGCAGCTAATATTAATAACAATGATGTTTGGTTGTTTAGTTTGAATTCTGCAGGAGTTCAATTAGAAGAATGGACTAAAGTAAGTTCCCTAACAGGGAACAACATTGCCTATAATAGTATAACTCAAAATATTAGAAATATCTATGCCATTAACTCTAAAGAAAATGACAGTATTGATTTAGTTTTTGCTGACGGAGTATATGGAAATCTCCCCCAAGGCTCATTTAGATTATATTATAGAACTAGTAATGGATTGTCGTACACAATCTATCCTACAGAAATGCGAGGTATTAATATAGGTGTAAGTTATGTAAACAAACAAGGAGTTTCACATACACTTACAATAGGTCTTGCTCTGCAATCAACCGTGGCCAATTCTGCAGCTTCTGAAGATATAGATACCATAAGAACAAATGCTCCTGCAACATACTATACACAAAATAGAATGATCACAGCAGAAGATTATAATCTAGCACCACTATTGAGTTCTCAAAATATTGTTAAAATTAAATCAATCAATAGAACATCTAGCGGAATAAGTAGAAATTTTGATATTATTGATGCATCAGGAAAGTATAGCAGTGTTAATGTTTTTTGTGATGACGGATATATCTATAAAGAAGAATATGAAGATTCGTTAACATTTAAATTTGATAATAGAATAGATATTATTAATTTTATTCGCAGATCTGTAGAACCTATCTTTAATGACACAGATGTATATAATTTTTATTTTACAAAATTTGATAAAATTTTATTCACAGATACAAATACAATTTGGCAATCTATAACTTCTAATACTTCAACTGGATATTTCAAAAATATTGTTGATAATGCATTATTGCAGGTTGGTAGTTATTCAACTAATAATTTAAAATATCTGTACCCCGGCGCCTCTGTTAAATTTATTCCTCCTACTGACAAAGCCTTTAAGAAAGGTGTGCTAGTAGATCTTGACACTTCAGACATCGATCAATCTACAGTTTTATGGACTAAAGTAATCAAGGTAGTAGGTGATGGCACTAATGCTAATAGAGGAGTTTTGCCAAACGGTCAAGGGCCGATAACCTTCAGCGATCTTGTGCCCAGCGGAGCGATAGCATCTAGAATTGTGCCAAGATTTAGATCAGATTTAAGTCTCGCATTAGAAAATGAAATAGTGAATCAAGCCAGTCAAAATTTAAATTTTGGCTTACGTTATAACACGGTAAATTCTGAATGGAATATTATTACAGCAGCCAATATAGATTTAATTGGCAATTTTACACTAGGTAAGGCCGGCGATACTTCTAATACCAGCGTTGACTCGTCGTGGGTGATAGCTTTTGTTAAAAATTTAGATAGGTATATTGTTAGAATTAGAAAATTAAATTATGTATTTGGTAGTATAGAACAAAATAGATTTTATTTTGATCCTGCAGAAAAAAAATACAACGATAAATTAGGCAATGTTGTTAAGGATCAGATCAAGATTCTAAGTATCAATACGGATAGTACTTTTGTATCACAACTACGACAGAATATTTCTTTTGAAATTTCAGATACTATAAAATTTGAGGATGGCTACGAAAGTACTAACGAAATCAAATTGTCTTTTTACGATTCTGATGATGACGGAGTAATAGATAATCCAGAGGCATTTGAAAATGTAGTAGGAAATGATCAACAATTAAACTTTTTATTTTTTAAAGAAACTACCGACGATTTTGGCACGACAATCTATGCTTTATTAGACAATTCAAACCAATTTATATTGGTAGAAGAAAGAGAATCCGATGTCGATTTTAATGATACAGTAAAGTATCCCGATGGACAATTGATATATTTTTATGATGTAGATGAAGACGTTGTTAAGAAAATCAATAGAACTACTAATACGTTTGATTTGGATAGAACATATAAGGCAGTATACGGAAGAAGGGACCTTAAATTTCAATATATTCATAATGCCAGTGTTGATAGGAGAATAGATCCTAGTTCTAGTAATATTATTGATTTGTTTTTATTAACAAGATCTTATGATGAATCTTTTAGAATTTATCTTGCAGGGGGTTCTTCGATAGAACCAGAACCTCCTTCTACTGATTCGTTAAGAACAACGTTTGGAAGCAATCTTTTATCTATAAAATCAATAAGTGATGAAATTGTTTTTCATCCTGTAAAATTTAAAATATTATTTGGTGCAAAAGCAGATTCTAAATTACAGGCTACCTTTAAGGTTGTTAAAAATCCCAATCAAACAGTAAACGACAACGATTTAAAAGTTAGAGTTATACAGGCTATAAACAATTTCTTTGATATTAATAATTGGGATTTCGGCGATAGATTTTATATCGGTGAGCTAACAACTTATATTTTGAATTCGACATCGCCTGATCTTAGTAATATTGTAATTGTACCTAAACAGGCAAATCAAGTTTTTGGTAGTCTATTTGAAATTCAAAGTAAAGCTGATGAAATCTTAATAAGTGGAGCAACAGTTGATGACATAGAAATTGTATCAGCTATAACTGCGGCTGAAATCGGCTCGAATGTTGAAAATGTAATTACGGTGACATAAAATATGGCAGATAAATTTTATCCAGATAGCAAAATTCCTATAAGAAGAACTGTAGAATTATTGCCTACAGTTTTTCAAACTGATACGAACGATAAGTTTTTATCAGGAGTATTAGATCCCCTGGTCCAACCTGGGGTTTTAGATAAAGTCGTTGGTTATATAGGAAGAAGATACGGTAAAACATTTAATGGCTCTGACATATATGTTGATACCGACGATACATTGAGAAGTAGATATCAATTAGAACCTGGCGTAATTTATAAAACACATGATAAAATAGAAAATTTTTATGATTATATAGATTTTAAGAATCAATTAAAATTTTTTGCTAATGACGATGAACGCGATGATAAGATAACAGAACAAACACATTACACATGGAATCCTCCTATCGATTGGGATAAATTTGTAAATTATCGAGAATACTATTGGGTACCAAGCGGCCCGCCTAGCATTCCTATACTCGGACAGAGTGCTAATATTACTAGTACATATAAAGTAGTTTTAGGAAGCACAGCTAATAGCTTTATCTTTACACCCGACTCGTATACTAACAATCCAACATTAACATTGTATAGAGGACAAACTTATAAGTTTAGAATTAATGTACCGGGACAGGGATTTTCTATTAGAACCAATTTTGATACAGGTTCGTTAATATTCATTCCGTCGTTTGGATATCCTGCAGGGAGTTTAGCAGTATACGATTCAAAATTATGGAGAGCTAAACGAGATATTTCTCCAAGCGACGGCAGTTCTATTACTATAGATAGCGAGGATTGGGAATATTTAGAGCCAGCTTCCTCTGGCGATGCTTTAGAATACAGCAAAGGGGTTACAAATAATGGCATAGAAAATGGAACCTTGACTTTTACTGTTCCATATGATGCCCCTGATGTTCTGTATTATCAAAGTTTAATTACACCTGATTGTTTTGGTAGATTTATAATTGCTGATATCGAAGCTAACACGTTTATCAATGTTGATCAAGAAATCGTTGGAAAAAGTTCTTATACCTCAAGTAATGGTATAGAATTTTCTAATGGTATGGTAGTTGAATTTAAAGGAAGCGTTTCGCCAACAAAGTATTCTGTGGATACTTGGTTAGTTGAGGGTGTAGGCAGGGCTATCACCTTAACTCGATTCAATGATTTAATATCGCCGGTGCTTACTTCGGATGTGCCAGAGATTTTATTTGATAATGCAGGGTTTGATACTGAACCGTTTGACGATGCCGCAACGTATCCTACCTACAAAGACTACATCACTATAGCTAGAGATAGTTTAGATAGGAATCCTTGGAGTAGATATAATAGATGGTTTCACCGAGCTGTCCTTGAAAAATCATTTCAGCTGAGAGGTCAAGATTTTGATTCAACAGAAGCTACTAGGGCTAAACGACCCATCGTAGAATTTTATGCCAATTTGCAGTTATTCAATCATGGTGCTAGTAGTAAAGATACTGTTGATTACCTAGATGATTTTACAACAGATGTTTTTTCAAAAATCGAGGGTAGTACAGGATATAATATCGACGGCGAATTTTTATTTGCAGGAGCTAGAATTCTAGTCATAGCAGATACAGATCTGCTGGCTAATAATAAAATTTACGAAGTTGAGTTTATAACTCATCAAGGAATAAAACAGATCCATTTGAGAGAAACATTAGATACAATTTCTAATGTCGGAGATGGAGTATTAGTGCGACGAGGAAAAAAGAACGGGGGCAAAATGTTTTACTTCGACGGCAATAAATGGTCGTTGAGTCAACAAAAAACTTCAGTAAATCAACCGCCTCTATTTGATATATTTGATAGAAATGGTGTTAGCTTTGCGGATCCATCAACATATCCCACTAGTACCTTTGTAGGATCAAAATTATTAGGCTATTCTAAAGGCATAGGTAAAGTAGATCCGGAATTAGGTTTTCAACTAAGTTATCTGAATATTAACAATGTAGGTGATATTCAATTTGATTGGAATTTTGATACTGACATTGTCGAGTATGTAGAAAACAAAATAATCAAAACAATCAATATATCTACAGGTTTTTTTAAATTCAATCCCAACAACACTTATGATAATGGTTGGTTGGAAATGAATACTGATTACTTGCAGCCAATTATCGATAGTAAAGTTTTAGTTAACGATACTAATACAATCGAATTTAAGACTATTGATTGGTCAAAATTGTCAGATGAAAGCATCGTTAACGTTTATGTTAACGATAAAAGATATTTAGGATCATATGAAATAAAGGGAAATACTTTTACTTTTGCAGAAAATATAGCTGCTAAATCTACAGTCTCATTAAAGATTATTGCTGATCTTGAACCAATAGAAGGATTTTATGAAATTCCAATAGGACTAGAAAAAAATCCGTTCAATGATCCTCTAAAATCATTTACTCTAGGACAGGCCATAGATCATGTAACATCGGCGTTAGAATTTAGTAATTCCTTGATCGGATCTATTCCGGGAAATTCAAATTTGCGAGATTTGTTTAATTTTCAATCTTTCGGTAAAAGATTTATTAAGCATTCTGGATTGACTTCGTTAAGCATGATGTTGTTATGTGACAAGACTCACAACATAATAAAATCTATACAATATTCTAAAAAAGCTTATACAGAATTTAAATCTAATTTTTTAGCCAAAGCGATCGAAATAGAATACAATGATAATATCATTGATTTTGTTGATGATGTTATTAATAATCTAACAAAAACAAAAGATTCAAACAGTCCATTCTATGATAGTGATATGATAGGGGCTGGAGCTTATTCTAAAATTGTTTATGTGGTAGAAGATACTGGAATTCAAACATATTCTCTATCTGAAAAATTTGATCTTTCTACATTAAGCAAGAAAGCAGTATATGTGTATCAAAACAATCAGCAATTGATTAACGATAGAGATTATATTTTTGATTCTACTTTTGGATTTGTACGTTTAAAAGTTAATTTAAACTCCAATGATGTTATTGAAATTAGAGAATATATTTCTACTTCAACAAATCATATTCCTCCAACACCTACTTCTATGGGGTTGTATAAAAAATATACCCCTCAAAAATTTATAGATGACACCTATATTGAACCAAGAGAGGTGATAATAGGACATGATGGAAGTATAACTGCTGCATACGGTGATTTTAGAGATGAATTATTATTAGAATTAGAACTAAGAATTTATAACAACATCAAGGCTGAATACAACAGAAGTATTTTTGATATAGATCAAATTTTATCAGGATATTACGGAGTAGGTGCTTATAAAAAATCTCAATTTGATTATATTATTAGTCAAGAATTTTTTAAATGGATTCAGAATACAAATATCAATTACACACTGAATACCTATTTTGATAGTCAAAATTCTTTCACCTACACATATTCAAACATGACAGATCCAACAAAAACTGTCAATCTTCCAGGATATTGGAGAGGTGTGTATCAATGGTTCTACGATACAGATCGACCACATAGATGCCCATGGGAAATGTTAGGATTTTCACAACAGCCGAGTTGGTGGGAAGAACAATACGGTCCTGCACCTTATACAAAAAACAATTTGATTTTATGGGAAGATCTTCAAGCAGGTGTAATAAGACAAGGAGATAGAGCAGGAAGACATAGTAGATATGCTAGACCTAACATATTAAATCACATTCCGGTAGATGGTGATGGAAAACTATTAAGTCCTCTTGATTCTGGATTAGCGCAAGATTTTTCTTTGATTAATAATCAAGGTGCGTTTGTATTAGGTGATACAGCTCCCGTTGAATATGCGTGGAGATCCAGTTCTGAATATCCTTTTGCTATTATTATAGCTATGTGTTTAATGAAACCTTTTGATTTCATAGCTGACAGTTTTGATAGATCGAAAATTGTATTGAATCAGTTAGGACAGTTAGTTAATAAAGATTCATATACATTTACCTCTAAAAATGATATAACAAAATATTCATTAGATGATCCGTCTGTTGGATTATTGAAGTATCTAGTAGCGTACATTAAATCTAAAGGAATAAACACTAGCACAATAACAGATAAGATTAATAATTTAGATGTAGCATTATCTTATCGAATGAGTGGATTTGTTGATCAGCAACAGCAGAAATTCTTATTAGATAGTAAAAGCCCTGCAGCGACTACTGCAAGTATTTTTATCCCGCCTGAAAATTACGATATTATTTTTAATATAAGCTCACCAATCGCCAATATAACATATAGCGGAGTTATATTAGAAAAGACCAATGGAGGTTGGGTAATAACCGGATATGATGATATTAATCCTTATTTCTATTATTACCAAGCTCAACCTAACAGCAAAGATCCTTTAATATCAGTCGGCGGTATAAGTGAAGTATTCACAGTGTGGATTGAAAATAAAAACTACAGTAATGGTTCTTTAGTAAGATATAATAATAATTATTTTAGATCTCTTAAAACTCACAACAGTGGAGAGTTTTTTGATCCAGCTAACTGGAAAAAATTAAATGATTTGCCTAAGGTTGGTGCTATCGAGGCTTATAGACGAAGAGTTTTCAACACTTTAAGCGTTAAGAAACTAAGTTACGGGACACAGTTTACATCTATCCAACAAGTAATTGATTTTCTATTAGGCTATGAAAATTATTTAATTTCCATAGGATTCGTTTTCGATAGATACGATCCCCAGAATAAAACTAGCCAAAATTGGCTTTCATCTTCTAAAGAATTTATGTTCTGGACAAAACACAATTGGGAAATTGGTTCGATCATTTCTCTAAGCCCTGCCGCAGAAAAAATAAATTTAACCATGGCTGTGGGTGTACCTGATAATATTTTAGATGGTTTTTATAATTATGGAATTCTAAAAGGAGACGGAAAACCTCTTCAACCACAATTTATTAATGTAAACAGATCTAATCAAAATATCACTGTTGAAACAACTAATACTTCTGATGGTATCTATTATCTAAAATTGTATTATGTTCTAAAAGAGCATGTTACGATATTTGACGACAGAACAGTTTTTAATGATATCATCTACGATAAGACCACAGGATATAGACAGGGAAGAATAAAAGTTCAAGGATTTAGAACTACAGACTGGGATGGAGATTATACGAGCCCAGGATTTATATTTGATAATGTAAACATACAAACCTGGCAACCTTACAAAGACTATAAACTAGGTGATATTGTTACTTATAAAGCTTATAATTGGGTCAGCTTACAAAATCAATTAGGGTCTGAATTTTTTGATGACAATGTTTGGAGTAAACTAGACTCTACTCCTACTAAATCTTTGATTCCTAATTTTGATTATAAGATTAATCAGTTTTATGATTATTTTGATGTTTCTTCTGAAGGCGTAAGTCAAAGTCAAAGAGATCTAGCCCGTCATACTGTTGGTTATCAATCTAGAAATTATTTACAAAATTTAGCAGAAGATCCTATAACACAGTTTCAATTATATCAGGGATTTATAAAAGAAAAAGGAACTAATAATTCTATAACTAAAATTTTTGGAAAGTTAAGTAGATCTGGAAGTGATAGTATAGAATTAAATGAAGAATGGGCGTTCTTACTTGGAAGATTAGGAGGAACTGATCAGCTAACAGAAGTTGAAATACAACTCGAAAGAAATAAATTTGAGATCAATCCACAAGTATTTTTAATAGAAGAAAATGAATCTTTAATAGATATTGATCAAAATTATAGATTAACTATTTCAGATTTTACGATACCAACCATTCCTTATAGTGTTGACATCAACACTATGTCATTTGAAACCGAACCTACATTTACTGCTGGTTATGTTTCCATAGGACAATATGAACTGGTTATTCAGAATATAGAAGATTTGATTAATCTGGATATTAACACTGTAAATGAAAATGATCATATCTGGATAACATTTTATAAAGATTCTTGGACAGTTTTTAGATTAAACGAATTATCTTTATTAAGTTTAGAAGGAGTTAACAGATTATCAACAACTAGTGTAGAAATAAAATTTAATCGTAGACATAATTTTGCAGTAAATGATTATGTCGGATTTAGAGACATAATTAATCTAGTTGGCTTTTTTAAAATTATTTCTATTTCCAATGTTGCTATTACAATTGAAGTATCTAGCACTAGTCTTGATCCTGAATTAGATTCAAGTACCACAACACGCCCTCATGCATTTACGGAGTGCAGATTTGATTCTTATTCAAATATCTCTCAGGGATTGGCAGCTTTATACTTTAACGGATCTAAAATATTTGTAGATGATAATGGTGAAAATTTATGGGAAGTTGTAGAAAAACAAAAACAGTATAGTGCTAAATTTTTATCAGATTATGGAACATCGACTCCATTAAGAACCGGAGAAAAAGTAATTTATGATAACATTAATAAACATGTTATTACAGGTGTGCCCGGTTCAGGATTAGTTTTAGTATATGCTGAATCATTAACAGGATTACAATTAAAACAGATTGTATCTCCTCCTACTGGATTTTTTAATAATGTTTTAGGTTCGTTTGGATCTAAGATGGCAATAAGTCCTGATTCAAAATATTTGATAGTAGGAGCACCATTAGCTAGCGGTATTACCTCAAATTATAAAGGAGAATGGGAACCTAGTAAGTTTTATGAACCGGAAGACATTGTTTTATATGGTGGTCGCTTATGGAAGGCTAAAAATGCTAACAGTGCCTTACCCGACGGCAGTACAGAATTAGCCATTAATACTGATGATTGGGAATTAGCCGAAATAATACCTGCATTAACTTCTGGTAATGCCGAAGGTTATTATCAACAGGGTATTATTTCTATTTACGAGTATGCCAACGGATCTTATACTATATCTCAAACATTTATAAGCCCAAGGCCAGCAGACAATGAATTTTTTGGATCTGAGATATCAATTAGTAAATCTGGAAATAGCTATTATCTGAGTGTGTCTGCCACAGGCAGTTATAACAATACTGGTAGAGTATATCTTTACAAGTATGAAAATTCTACATGGAAACATCTAGAAAATATTAGATATAAAGGAATTTATGATCCCCTTGCATCGTATTATTCGGGTGATATAGTTTGGCAAGCAGCACAAGATCCTGAGGCTGAGGGAGTAAGAGGGAATCTATGGACATCATTAGAAGACTCTACAGCTGATGGCAGTACTTTATCGATGGATAATTCTGGATGGGTCAAAATTGGTAAAATTTCAACCCACTGTTCTTTACCTACTAATGTTGCTTTAGAGGACGACGGATCGACTTTAGAGTTTGCTTATACTGGTTTACTTTCTAATGATCAAATAGCAGAACTAATAAAAGCGGGCGATAAGTTTGGCACTTCGATGGCCATGAACAGCGATGGCAGCATTTTAGTAATAGGAGCTCCGGAAGCAGACGGACAATTTTTTGCTAATTATAGGGGAATGTGGCGCCCGGATGTTGAATATATCGAAGGTGAAGTTGTCAGATATGTGTCGTCTGTTGAAGGCGCTCCTATCACAGAATACCAGTATTATAAATTAGAAGGTTTTTCAATAGCGGCAGATTCTACTTATAGAAGTTATAATGAAAATCCGTCAGATTCGTCAGTATGGGTGGAAGTGGGAGATAGTACAACATCTCCTTCTGGAAAGATATTTGTTTACATAAGAGATGCTAACGATGTTTATACCCTAACTCAAATGATAAATGCTTCATCTATAAGCTCGTTCTCGGACATTGATTCGGGATTAGTTATAAGCACAGGTGATCAATTTGGTTTTTCGATGGATATCGATGCTTCTGGAAACAATTTAGTTGTTTCGAGTCCAAAATCCGATATAAGTTTTCAAGATCAAGGATCGGTTTACGTTTTGTCTTTAGACGACAATTTGACAGAATTTAGAGTAAAACAAAAATTAGAAAGTTTCGAACAATACCCAAATGAATATTTTGGCTACGGGGTATCTATAAGTCCAGATGGTACTAAAATAGCTGTAGGTGCTAGAAATACTTCGTCTAATCTTTCTGTTTACTTTGATTTGTTATTAGGAACAACTTTTGATAAATCCGCAACCACATTCTCGTACCCACAAGGTTATACCGGGGGTGTTTATGTGTTTGATAAAAAAGATCAAGTATTTTTCTTGACCGAAAAATTACAAGAAGTTCTAGCTCCCGACGAGTCGTTTGGGTTTAGTGTTGATTGTGTTGGGTCATATATCGCTGTAGGTTCTCCGTTTTATAGACTTCCAGTGGCTCATGCTTCTGGAGTAATAGCTTATGAAGGTGAATATGTTGGTAATGTGCGATTGTTCAAAAAAGATCCTACAGTGTCGTCTTGGAACACATTAACAACTCGAGAATCGGTAGTAGATATTAGAAAAATACAAAGTATAGAATTATATGATAATGTTAATAATGTTAAAATTCAAGACGTCGATTATGTAGATTCTGCTAAAGGAAAAATTTTAAATGTTGCAGAACAAGAAATTAAATTCAAAACTCCCTATGATCCGGCTATTTACAATTTTGGCACAGAAGATGTTGTAGTCGACACAAGCATTCCGTGGTATGAAAAAAATGTAGGAAAGTTATGGTGGAACATTGGTAATGCCAAATGGTTATATGCCGAACAGAAAGATTATGCCTATAGAACAGGTAATTGGAATCAATTGGCTTTTGGAAGCAGCATCGATGTATGCGAGTGGGTAGAAACTTCATTATTACCTAGCGAATGGGCTGCATTGGCTGATACTAACGAGGGATTAGCCTTAGGAATTTCAGGACAACCATTATATCCAAATAATAACATTTATAGTCAAAAACAGTTTTTTAGCAAAACCACTGGCCTAGTAAATGAAACCAAGTATTATTATTGGGTAGCAAATAAAGCACTAATTCCGTCGAATATGCCGGGCAGAACCAAATCTGCAGCAGAGGTAGCTGGAATCATTAATAATCCTGCAGGCTCTGGTATCGCATTTATAGCTATGATTGATTCTGATAAGTTTTTAACTTATAATTTTCAATCAGTTATTTCTTCAGACACCGCTCTATTGAATATAAAATATAGAAAAAATCTAAAACAACTAAATTCGATTCATAACGAATATCAATTGTTAACTGAAGGTATACCCGATAGCCTCCCGGCAGATAAATTAGAAAGAAAATGGATTGATAGTTTGGTCGGATTTGATGTCATGGGTAATAGGGTTCCTGATACTAATTTGTCGGAAAAACAAAAATACGGAATTAATTTTAGACCAAGACAGGGGATGTTTGTAGATAGAATAGCAGCAGTGAAGCTGTTTACAGAACGTGCCAACAATGTTTTATTGAAAGAACCATTTGTAGATACAATCGACTTTACAAATCTAAATTCTAAGGATGAAATTCCTGCCGAGGTTTTAAATTTATATGATACCGTAGTAGAAACAGATACCGATCTATTCACAGTAGGTACGGTACGAACCAAACGAGCTGTTTTACGTGCAAATCTCTTGAATGGAGAATTAGACACTATAGATATAGTTGATTCGGGATTCGGATATAAACCCAAGGAATTATTCAATCAGGAAATACCGGGGGTGTATTTAGGTCCTCCTATTAGTATACAAGGCGACGGAATAAATGCCTCGGCAGAATGTCATATAGACGGACAAGGAAGAATCATAACTGTAGTAGTAACAAATAGAGGTAAAAAATATAGTACAATAAATGCTACTGTAAGATATTTTTCAGTATTGGTTAGATCAGATTCTAAAATTGATAATTTTTGGAGCATTTATTCTTGGGACGATATTAGAAAAGTATTTTTTAGAAGCCAATCTCAAGCATTTGATACAACTAGGTATTGGAATTACAGTGATTGGTGGTTAACAGGATACGGACAAAATACAAGAATTACTATCGAACTGAATACTGTTTTCGATGAAGACACTATGCAAACTGTTGAAGACGATTTAATTAGAATTAAAGAATATGGCTCAGGAGGATGGGCAGTATTTAGAAAGATAGCAAATTCCGGAGCAGATTTTTTTAGTAGATGGACTTTGGTAGGCAGACAAAATGGAACTATCCAATTATCCACTGCTTTATATGATACAACTATCTACGGAATAGGATTCGATAACGACAAATCATTTGATGACACGGATTATGATGTTGACAATTCTAAAGAATTTAGAAACATTATAAAAGCTTTGAAAGAAGATATTTTTGTTGGAGATTATTCTGTTGAATGGAATAATTCTTTTTTCTCAAGCATACGATACGTTTTAGCAGAGCAGCAGTATGTTGACTGGGTTTTCAAAACTAGTTTTTTAAACGCCACACATAATATAGGTTCTTTTGAAACAAAGACTAATTACAAGAATGATAATTTAGAAAGTTATCAGGAATATATCAATGAAGTAAAACCTTTTAGAACAACTATAAGAGAATATATAAGCAGATATGATAACATAGAAGAATATCAATCATCTGAAACAGATTTTGATTTGCCTCCTGCCTATTCTAAAACAGACGGCACTATAATTTCGATAGATGAAAACCGACCAGAGATTAATCAATATCCTTGGAAATATTGGGCAGATAATAAGGGATTTTCTATTATTGCTATTGAGATTTATGATTCTGGATCTGAATACAGAACACCCCCTAAGGTATTGATAGACGGAAACGGAACAGGAGCTACAGCGAAAGCTTATGTGTCTAATGGTAGGGTATCAGGAATTGAAGTGTTAACTCCTGGTGAAAAATATACCAAAGCTCCTACAATAACTTTAGTGGGAGGAAATCCATCCACTGCACGTCAAGCTAAGGCAGTTGCAATTATAGGCGAATCTAAGATTAGAAGTTTTAATCTTGGTATAAAATTTGATAGAGTGAATAAAAATTCCGATTACCAAACTCCTTCTAAAAATCAAATAATTTTTGCCAACGGCAGATCAGCAGTATTTGAATTAAATTATGCTCCTACTAGAGATAAAACAAAAATTACGATTTTTAAAAACAATAAGGTAGTTTTAAGCAACGAGTATAATATAAGTTTTTACTATTCTTCCTTAGATACGTATTCTAGATTAAGAGGAAAACTTTCATTCAATGTAGCTCCAGCAGACGGTGATATTATTAGCGTATCATATGAAATAAATGATTTGTTATTATCAGCTGTTGATAGAATTAACAAATATTATTCTCCTACTGCAGGTATGATAGGCAACGAACTGAATCAATTAATGACAGGAATTGATTTCGGCGGAGTTCAAATACAAGGTACTACATTTGATGTAACAGGAGGTTGGGATGCTTTACCATGGTTTACAGATAATTGGGACAGTGTAGAAGCTTCTTCAGATTATTATCATGTTTGCGATGGCAGCACGACACAGGTAGAGTTACCATTTACTCCTGCTCAAGGACAAGAAATTAACATATATCTAAAAAGGACAGGCACTAATACATCGGTAAGAATTGATGATCCGAGTTATACCACTTCTTGGGATTCTTCAGTTGCGGTAAATCCAAATGCTGAAATGCCTACATTTATAGGCGATGGTATTAATAGATCAGTAATAATAGGAATTTACATTCAAACAGAATCGGGAGATATTTTAATTTTCCGTCCTATTGAAAGCGATGGTTCAGTAACTATTACTGATGAAAATTTATTAGACACAAAGTTATCGGGTGGATCATTGTCCGTTATAGATAGCATTTATCAGACAGCTACAGGAAGTACTCCCGAAGAGATTATGATTTCGGGAGGTAAGTTTATAGAACCGGATCATGTCCCAGCTCCGGAAGAGAATATTCCTGGCCAAGTTCTGGACAGCGTCTCGATAAAGATTTATCAAAGCCGTATATCAGGAGCAGCACCATTACAATCTAAAATTTCATTTGGAGATGGAACAACATTATTTTTCCCAATTGGACAAAAAATATTAGAAAACAATGCTGTTTTTGTTTATGTTGATAAAATAAAGAAAAATTTTGGTGTGGATTATGCATTAAATCTTATTGAATATAATGTAGAATTTTTCACACCTCCTCCGAGCGGCACCTTAATAGAAATAATTTCTATAGGTTTAGGAGGACTTGGAATACTAGATTATCAAGAATTTATTGCAGATGGTACAACTAACCTTTTCCTAACTAATGCAAATTATCAAGAAAGTTCTTCGGTATTTGTTACAGTCAACGGAGATCAAGTAGATGCAGCATTTAAAGATAGCACAGGCATTGTGGATACCACAGATAGAACTTTAATCGAACTAGCATTTTATCCAGATGAAAACGATATTATTAAAATTGTAGTTCTACAATCATCCAGCGACGTCGATTCTAATCAAATACCTATTATAAAAGTTAATACACAAACTATTTGGTTTGAAGGAAGCACACGCAATTTCGACCTTGAATATTTTGTTGAATTAGAAAGAGGTTCAGCTAGAAACAGTATGATTGTTGAATTAGATGGAAGAGTACTAAAAGGATCAGATACATCGTACGCTGTGTATGACGGAACCAATAACGTATTCACATTAGGTATTGATCCTTTAGAATCTGCTGGTTCAATTTTACCAAGCAATATAAGAGTCTTTATAAACAATATTTTGAGAACAATATTTACTGATTACGTCTTTGATGGCGCAACTAAAGTTCTAACAATTTATTCTTCAGTGCTGTCGATCGGAGATATAATTAAAGTACAAAACGATTTAAGATCTGAATATAGAATTGTAGGAGGAAATTTAATTATTGATCCATCGGTACCAATGACAGTATTAGACGAAACAGATAATGTTAGAATAGACGTTACATGGTTCAGTGAATATCCGTCGTTTGATATAATATCGGATCAAAAGTCTGGAGGCAAAGTTCATTATCAACTATCTCGTCCTCCTATTTCTTCTAGCTATGTATGGGTATATAAAAATGGAATGAGATTAACTCAAGAAAAAGAATATTATGTTTCTGTTCCACGAAATGTTGTTTATCTAAATGTAGAATCTACTCCGGCTGATGATATCAAAACAATAACTTTTACTAATGACATTTACGAATTACCTAGTGCCTATGAAATACATAAAGATATGTTGAATACATATCGATATACAAGATTTTCAAAAGGTGATGTAAGTTTGACTTCAGATTTAATGTATTATGATAATATCATAAATGTAAACGACAGCTCGTCATTAGGAGTACCGTATCCTTCTAGAAACTTACCAGGCATAATTTGGATAGACGGCGAACGAATAGAATATATGTCTAAAATTGGAAATGTGTTATCTCAGTTAAGAAGAGGTACTCATGGTACAGCCATAAAAGAAATACACGCTGCTAATTCTCAAGTAGTAGATGTAGGATATGAAGAAATAATTCCGTATAATGAATCTCAAGGAAAAGTTGATTTAATTTATCAAGGTAGCTTATCGTTTGTATACGATGGCAGCACAGGATTTGAAATTGAAACTGATATTCAAATAGGGTTAGGAATAAAAGAAAATCTAATAGTAAAAATTGACGGTATTGAAATATTACCTGAATATTATACAATTACAAAATTTGCTGTAGGAGGGTTAGTCAATATAATCGGACCAGCAGCAACTAGATTAGCCACTAACAGTATTGTAAGTGTAGAATCGTTATTAGTAGGACCATTAGATTTTATACCTATAGCAGCAGATAAAGCAAGATGGTATTCTAGCAGAACGTATGTAGATAAAGGAACGTGGAGTGCCCTTGTTTCTTATACTCTAAGAAATGTTGTTCTATACGGTAATTATTATTACACCAACCTTGCTGTATGTAAAGGTTCTTCTTATGCTCCTATAATAGACGGAGAAATAAACAGTAATTTCTGGGAAAGGATCACTATTCCAACCGATTACGGTCCCTGTGATCAGATAGAGGTTTTTGCAGGCGGTCGACGCCTTAAAAAAGATGCACAGGCAATTTGGTTTGAAAATGGTGGTCCTTATAGTCCAGATGCTGACATAGTTCAAGAGGCTGAATTCAGCGTTGACGGAACTACAGGATTTATAAGGCTGACAAAATCGTTGGCAGCAGGTTCAAGAGTAACAATTATTACAAGGACTGGTAAAACTTGGTATGAGAGAGGTGCAACTACCGCTACATCTGGAAAATCTTTATTAGACAATGATAATTCTATAGCTAGATTCATAGCAGAAAAGCACACAAGTTTACCTGAATAAATACACTATGAATGACCCACAAGAGAATAAAATGCCCCAAAATAACGAAATTTTAGACAAAAATACTAGACCTAATGAGTTTGGTGGATTTCATTTCGAAGGACATATCAAAATTTTTGATCCTGAAAATAATGAAATTTTTATTGATAAACGTAATGCTATTCATTATGAAAACATGAGCGTAGCTATGGTTAACGCTTTATCTAATCAGGGAAAAGGTACGATTTATCAAATGATTTTTGGTACAGGGGGGACCACAGTAGATCCTACCGGATTAATCACTTACCTTACTCCTAACACCATAGGAATAAATTCTAGTTTATATAATCAAACCTATACAAAGATAATCGATCAAAATGATCTCAATAACGTAGACCCAGTTAGAAATAAAATGCAGGTTAGACATATAAGTGGGGCTACTTACAGTGATATACTAATCTCGTGTTTGCTTGATTACGGCGAACCATTAGATCAAGAAGCGTTCGATAATTCAGCTGACATGAATGGAAATTTTATTTTTGATGAATTGGGCTTAAAATCATACGAAGAAACAAGTGAGGGAAAATTATTAACTCATGTTGTTTTTCACCCTATACAAAAATCTTTGAATAGACTTTTACAGATTGATTATACGATACGTATTCAAAGTCTAACAGGTTTCACTGAGGTATAATAGATGCCATATACAGTTAATTTTACAGATAGTCAAAATAAAACTCCTATCACTGTATTTGATAATACCTCAAGTACAGATACTAGTTTAACATTTCCTGGTAGAAATGTAACAGGTTATGGACAAATTATAGCAGAAAACTTTCTATCTTTATTAGAAAATTTTGCTTCAGATACTGAACCAGTCAATCCGGTTGAAGGTCAGTTGTGGTACGATAGTACTGACGGAATTTTAATGATCTGGGATAACACATCCTGGAAAGCAGCCTCCGGGATACAGAAAGGTCCATCACAACCGTCTGTGTCAGAGAGTAAAGTTGGAGAATTATGGGTAGACACTACTAACCAGCAATTAAGAATTTTCACAGGAGGCACACAAGATACTCCGGGAAGATGGCTGTTAGTAGGACCTTCTGAAAGTTCTATAGATGGTTTAAGATATGGGCCCAGCGTAGAAAGCGTATTCGATTCGGATAACATAACTAGGTATATTTTAGTTTTTTACATTGCAGATATTCCCGTAATTATTTTTAGCAAGGACAGTTTTACACCTAAAGTTTTAATTTCAGGATTTGATATTATTAGATCGGGTATTAATATTTCTGATCCAGCTACTTCTGCCGAAATAGATCAATTTATAGGAGGGTTTTTACCTTCGTTATACGGTACTGCTAAAACGGCTAATGCTTTAAATATATCCGGAATAGAAGTTGATGCTGGAAAATTTTTACGTACTGATGTGGTAAACACTACCGATTTTGGTATTAACGTAAGAAATAATGACGGTATTACTTTAGGTATAGACGGAACATTTAATTTATCTACCTCGTCTACGTCAGCTCGAATCTATAATTCTTCCGCCGGTAGTTCAATTGATATTCAGGTTAATAGGAATGGAATTCCCGCTACGATATTAAAAGTTGTAGAAACTACAGTAGGTATTAATAAAGCTACACCAACAGAAGCCCTAGATGTGAATGGTAATATTGCTTTATCCGGTACACTTATTATCTCCAACAATACAGTAAGTACGAATTTATCTAATGGATCATTAAGGACCGCCGGCGGAGCTGCTATAACAAAGAATCTGTTAGTTGGCGACGGAGCAGATATTTCTGGAGTATTACAAACTAATAATATACAGCCTAAAACGACCGATGCTTACAGTTTAGGCACGTCTCTACGCCGCTGGAATACTATTAGAGCTAAAACTATTATTGCTGAAACTATAGAGGGAGTATTAGATGGAAACATTAGTGGTAAAGCAAACACCGCTACCTCTTTAGAAAATATAACAAGTTTTTCTATAGCAGGAGATATTATTTCGCCAGCTATTCAATTTGATGGGCAAGTTGGAAGTTTTTCAAAAGTTTTTAATACTACTCTTACTGCAAACATCATTGCAGGAAAAGATACACCATTTCCTAACATTTCTAAAAAAGGTGATTTTGTTTTAACCTATAGACCAAGCGAAGCTTCTGCAGCATCGTCGGGATTATTAAAACAGTCTAGGGATGTATTTGTTGGAGATTTAGGAGTTCCTATAGGTGGCATATTGCCTTACACAGGAGCTACAGCACCATATGGATATCTGTTCTGTGATGGTAGCGAAGTTGAGAGAGCAAAATATTCTGATCTGTATGATGTAATAGGTACAATTTATAACGGAACTGCTCCTTTGCTAGGTGTCAATACTTTTAGATTACCCGACCTTAGAGGAAGATTTGCTCTTGGAAAAGACAATATGGATAATTCAGGAACAGTTCCAACACTAAGCGGACCTTATGTTGATGCAGGTGGAGGAACAGCAGGCAGAGTTCCCGACATCAAAGCACAGCAATTAGGCGGTGATGCTGGTCAGAGTTCGGCAACTTTAACATTGGCAAATTTACCAGAACATAGTCATACATTGTCGTCATCAAGACAGGATTATGCTGCTGTAGCAGTTACAACAACAGTTGATCCTGATGCTGTTTCTGGTTTAGGACCAACAGCTCCTGGACAGGCTCAATATTTAAAAGATTCAGGCGGAATTAAGAAACCAGTTACAACAACATTGAGCACACCTGTAGGTATTATGAATCCTTATCTAACTATAAATTATGTAATTAGATCAGGACCTGCTGCATTTTAATTAGGTTTTTATCATGGCATATCAAATTAATAAAACTGATGGAACAATTGTAGCAACGGTAGCAGACGGTCAAATCGATACCTTGTCGACCGATATTACATTGATTGGAAAAAATTATAGCGGATTTGGTGAAGCTTTAAACGAAAATTTAATAAAGATTCTAGAAAATTTTGCTAGCACCACTCAACCTATTCATCCTATAGTGGGCCAAATATGGTTTGACAGTTCTGAAAATAAACTTAAAGTTTATAACGGATTAACTTTTATTCCGGTTAGCTCAGCAACGATTTCTACCACACAACCTGAAACATTATCTATTGGAGACTTATGGTGGAATGATGCGGCTTCTCAACTTTATTTTTTTAATGGGACGTCACCTATATTGATCGGACCAGCATATTCAACAACACAAGGATTAAGCGGATTAAAAGTTGATAGTATATTAGATACCTTAAATCAAACAAGAGTTATTACATCATTATATAATAATGGTATATTGTTAGGAATATTTTCTAAGGATTCTTTTACTCCCAAGATTGAAATCATAGGATATAGCGGGAGTATAGAGCCAGGATTTAATGCAGGCACGCTTTCCGGGTTAAAGTTTAATGTCACAGCCACTAATTCAGACAAACTCGGAGGGGCGTTAGCGTCAAACTATGTAAGAACAGATACGTCAAACGCTATAAATGGTCAACTTAGTATAACGACTGATTTAGGTATAATTGTAGGATCTGCTGGCCAGATGGGACTATTTGTTAATTCTGGAGACGTTCTTGTTTCTAATTCTGCTAGCGATAAAAATTTAATATTAAATGTTAGAAAAGGTATTAATCAAGAAAGTGCTATTAATATTGAGTCAGCTAGTAGAACCATAGAACTATATGGAGATTTTCCTACTAGCACTGTTCGCACTGGCGGAAATTTAGTAGTAGATGGAAATTTGACCGTGGAAGGAACTACAACTACGATTAATACCGCCAACGTGACAGTGGAAGATAAAGAAATAACAATAGCTAATGTATCTAGTCCAACTGATATCACTGCTGACGGTGCCGGAATAAGAATAAAAGGTACTATTGACAAAACAATAAATTATTCTCAAGCAGACAATTGGTTAGATGTTTCCGAAAGCTTAAATTTAGGATCTGGTAAGGCTCTTTATATAGGTAGTACACTAGTAATTAACGGAAACAGCCTCGGATCTGCTATTACTAGTATTCCTGGTGTTACATCTTTTGGTGCACAGAATGTGGTTAATATAGGACCAGGCGCACCACCGGTAGTAGAAATGCGATTACAAAATCATAGAATTTCTACAGTTTCAAGTAATTATGATATAGAATTATCTCCTGACGGGACAGGCAACGTATCACTGTTAGGCAGTCCTAGAATTACAGGTATGGCAGATCCTATAGCTGCGCAAGACGCTGCTACAAAAGAATATATAGATAATACTATAGAAACTAGAAGCATAGTTCTAAGCATTGATTTATCAGACGGTAAATCTAATACGTACATAATAAACAATATTTTAAATAATCTTGCACCAGTAGCTGAATATAGAAATGGAACATTGGCAAGAATTTTATGTTCGTTAATCAGCAATTCTAGTACTTCCTTAGATATCAATTCACTACCACCGTCTTTTTCCACTGCTTCCTTTTTAACCGATTTAGTAGGAAATACATCCAATGCGCTAACAAACGTTTCGTTTCCGGTTGCTAATATCCCCGGCGCTTCAGTTAGCACCACAAGAATAATTAAAATTTTTACTATTATTGCAGGATCTTGGACGTGGACGTCTGACACAGTCTTACCGCCATAATAGAATAGGAGCAAGATAAATGGCGTATATAATTAATAAGTTCAATGGACAACAACTGTTGGTCCTAGAAGATGGTACTATCGACACATCAACTAGTTTGGGATTAGTTGGTAGAAACTATGTTGGTTACGGTGAAACTCAAAACGAAAATTTTGTCTATCTTTTAGAAAATTTCAACAACGATGCACCTCCTTCTCGCCCATTACAAGGTCAACTTTGGTATAACTCAACATCGAGATTATTACATGTTTACACAGGAGATGATTGGTCAGTAGTAGGATCAGCTGGACTATCGGCTACACCCCCAACAAATTTTACTAATGGTTCGTTATGGTTAAGAACTGTAGATAATACTCTGCATGTTCGCACACCTAGCGGGTGGGCATTTATTGGTCCTGAATCTATCCCCGGATACGGATCTACTAGAGCTAGAGCAGGATTATTGAGAGATACTACCGGAGAAGATAGAGCAGTTATATTTCTTGAAAGTGATGGATCATTAATTGGAATAATTTCATCTACTGCGTTTACTATCGCTAACGAAGCTCTTATACCTAATATCAGTGAAAACATTATTGTTGGTATAAATTTATCAAATACTTCTAAAGTAAAAGGTTCTATTACAGGTAATGCAGAAAATTCAACCAGATTAGCCACTCCAAGATTAATTAACGGAACTGCTTTCGATGGTCAACAAAATATAACGATAAAAGCATCCACAACAAATAAGTTGGTCAAAGGTACTTATATATTAGGCTCAGATTTCGACGGATCATCACAAATTACATGGTCAGTTGATGCTACTTCAGCTAATGTTATAGGAAAAGTTGTAGCAAGAAATAGCGAAGGTGGGTTTTCAGCTGGAACAATATTTGCCGACCTAGTAGGAAATGTAACAGGAAATATTACTACAGAATCAGGTACTAGTTCTTTTAATATTGTTGAAGCTAATTCTTTCATAGGGGCTTCATTATCCGGTAATGCTGCAACTGCATCGAGGTTTGAAAATGCTGTAAAAATTAATGGTGTAGATTTTGATGGATCCGATGATGTAACGATTCCTGCAGCAGCCGGAACGTTAACTGGAAATACATTAAATGCTACTGTTCTTATATCAAGTTTAACATCAGTAGGCACTTTAATTAATCTCAACGTAGCTGATCAAGGTATCAGTGTAGGATCAGGAAACGAAATGAAAATGTTTTTATCAATGGGCACACCAACGATAAAATCATTTACTGGAAAACTTAAATTTGATATAGGGAATACTGGACCTGATTTATCAATAGTTAACGCCTCTACCGCACTTTCTATGGGAGGTTTAAATGCTCCATCGATAGTAGCAGATAACATTACTAATTTAGGTATAGTAGGAGGTAAATTTAATAATGTTTATGCTAATAATTTCTTAGGTTCAAAAGTAGAAACTAATACGATAGAACCTTCTTCGGGCTCGTCTATCACAGCTGACGGCAATTTTATTATAACTGGTGATTTAACTGTTCAGGGTAATCTAACAGCAATTAATTCGACAGAATTAACTATTGAAGACAAGATGATAAATCTTGCTAGCACTGCATCTACAGCATCTGAGGCTAACGGTGCTGGAGTTTATATTAATGGTGCGAATGCATCTCTATTGTATTCAAACACAGGTAATAAATGGGTAATGAATAAGTATCTGGATATGGGATTCAATGATGTAGAAACTACAGGCTTGTTTAGAGGTACTGCTACTTCGGCCAGATATGCAGATTTAGCAGAAAATTATGTTGCAGATCAAGATTACGGACCGGGCACCGTTCTTGAAATCGGAGGATTGTACGAAGTTACTTTAGCACAGGATGGTACAAATAGATTAGCTGGGGTAGTTTCTACTAATCCAGCTTTTCTGATGAATTCGGATTGTAGTGGGGATCATGTTGTTGCAATAGCACTACAAGGCAGAACTCCCTGCAAAGTTAGAGGTAAAATCAAAAAAGGAGATATGCTAGTTTCCGGCGGAAGTGGATATGCTAGACCAGCTTCTAGCCTACAAATAGGTACAATTGTAGGAAAAGCTTTAGAAGATTTTGATGGAAACGACGGAATTATTGAGATTTTGGTAGGAAGAAATTAATATTTTATGTGTAGATAAATATTACTAAACATTTATTGGATTTAAATTATGGCATATCAAGTAGACAAATTTAATGGAACTTTTTTAGTTTCAGTAGCTGACGGTACTATAGATACAACTACAGACTTGCGTTTTGTCGGTAAAAATTACGCAGGTTATGGCGAAGTACAAAATGAAAATTTTTTACATTTGCTAGAAAGTTTTTCCAATACTACACCTCCTCCTAAGGTTATTACTGGCCAGGTGTGGTACGATTCTAGTTCTAAAAAACTCAAATTTTATGACGGATCGAGATTCAAAGTCGCTGGCGGTGCAGAAGTAGGCACAACAGCGCCTAGCGGTTTATCAACCGGAGACTTTTGGTGGGATTCTTCAGCAAAACAACTTTATGCATGGTCAGGAACAGAATTTACTTTAGTAGGGCCAGAAGCAAGTCCTGATTTAGGATCTTCTACAGTATCCGCTGCTGTAGTTAAAGGTACAATATCTACTTCAGTAGGACCGCATACTATTTTAAAAATATTAGCTGATAACAAAGTTATTGGTATATTCAGTAAGGTTGCTTTCACACTAGATAATTCACAAAATCCAATTGAAGATTTCAGCGTTATTAAGAAAGGATTTACTTTAGCAAAGTCTGCTTCGGGTATTTCTACAGATGATTATGTGATGTGGGGAACATCTCAAAATGCTAATAAATTGGGAGGATTTGAGGCCGATCAATATATCAGAGTAGGCGAGAATAATTTTTCATCGGAAGTTTCTTTCGGAGATCCAGGATTTCAAGTCGGCGACGGAAATGATCTTCGTATTAGAGTAGAAAATGGCGATGATGTAATAGTTGAAAATAGATTAGGAAATCCTATTACTTTTAGAATCACAGTAGTTGAAACTAGTGATGAAAGAGATATAGCTGTTATAACAAGCAATGGTCTAGTACCGGGAAATGACAATGTCTACTCTCTAGGCGCTACAAACTCTAAATGGAACAATGTTTATGCAAGTTTGTTCACAGGTAATTTAGCTGGAAACGTAACAGGAAATACTAACGGTATACATACAGGCAATCTTTTAGCTTCAGACAATACTGTTATGATAAACGCAACAACTAAGCAGATTGGATATGCTGGGGCAAACTTAGTCGGAACTCTTACAGGCTCGGTTACTGGGTCGTCTGCTACTGCAACAAACGCTAGTAAATTAAACGATCTTGATCCGTCTATCGCTATTCCAGGAACAGCAGTGGCTACTATACCGGTGAGAGATACCAGCGGAAATATATATGCCAATCAGTTTATAGGGATCTCAGATAAAACTGATAGAATGAGAATCAATGATGCTGCTACTGATCCGGCTTGGAATGGTGCAACAGCAAGTACACAATATAGATCAGCAAAAACTACTAAAACTGCTTATACTATTGCAGCTCGTGATGCAAGTGGAAATTTATTAGCTAATATTTTTGACGGTACAGCAACGGCTGCAAAATATGCCGACCTTGCTGAAAAGTATCTATCAGATAAGGAATATCCTGTAGGTACTGTTGTAGTGATCGGTGGTGATAAAGAAATAACAGCAAGCACTTGGGGGCAACGAGCTATAGGTGCTATAAGTCAAAATCCAGCCTTTATGATGAATAAAGATCTCGAGGGTGGTGTATATGTAGCTCTTAAAGGTAGGGTGCCTGTAAGGGTATTTGGAGTTATTAAGAAAGGAGACAAATTAATTGCTTCAACCGATGGGTGCGCTGTAGCAGCGGTTCATCATTCCAGCGATGTTTTTGCTATTGCTTTAGAATCTAGCGATAACATCGACGAAAAATTAATTGAAGCAGTAATTTTATAATTATGCCCAGTTCAGGTTCTCAAATATTAGCTTCTGATTTTGTAACTCTACAAAATAAAGCCGAGTCTTTATTAGGTTCCGGATCTACAACCAGAGGATATGGTCAGACTGTTCAGTCTGCTGATGTCTTCACAGGAAATCAAATCACCAAAGCACAATGGGATGCTTTGAGATATGATATTATTAATATAAGATATCATCAGACTGGTATTGTGCCGACTGTCCAAGAAGTACAATCTGGTGATTTAATCGGTTATGGAGCTAGTTATCCGATAGTAAGTTATGACACGTTATTAGAAACAGCCATTACTAACAAGTTTGTAATAGCAGCTAGTCAATCTGTAGTATCTTCGATAAGTTCTGCTACAACATCGGCTACATGGACCAATCTTGCCCAATGTGAATTAACAGCTACATTCGCATCATCAGATCTTGCTAGATACTTTTTTAATAGCGGTGGTAAGATTAATGTAATATCATCTATAACAGGCGGATCACCTACCTCACAAGTAAATGCGTGGAAAAATATACTTAATACATCGGGATCTAGATCTTTTGGTTCTGACACAGATCCGTCTATTAATTTTTATACACTAACTAATAGTTATCAAACGTATTATCAAATTAATTTGAGTACTCCGTATTCATCGAATAATTATAGATTACAGGCTAGATGTAATGTTGTAAATAACTCGTCAGGTACAGCCACAACAGTGTATTTGAGAATTACATTATCGGATTTATATGTCGACCCAGCCGTAGCACCTCATACACCATCGACGGTATTACCAATAGACCAAGTAGACGGAACTTTAACTATCTCAGTATCTGAATTGAAAGCATCCGGAACTATGGTACCTTCTGGAACATTCGCGATTACAAGTCCTAGCTATTCTCTTTCAAGCATCACCACTACTTAAAAGTTTAAATACAACTTTGTAAATCAGAGGACTAAATGGCTGTAAATGATATCATTAAAGAAGCAGATTACAACTCAATAAGAAATAAAGTTATTGGTGTAATGAGTGTCGGTTCTGGAAATTCTGGGTATGGACAAACTATTCTTAGTACAGCAGTGGCCGTAGGCAACAAGGTCAGTATAAACGAATGGGCTAATTTAAGATATGATATAATTAACGCATATGTACATCAAAATGGAACCACACCGGCAACTGTAACCATATCCGAAGGCGGTAGAATACGATTCAGTGCTGTCGATGCTCCGGTTACAACTTATGATACATTAGCTAATAATTTAGTAAGTAATAGATTTAATGTGGGTGTAGGACAATCTTCTATAAATTCAACAGATCCAATATCGGGGAATCCTTACACTACTTCAACAAATTGGCCAGGTCCAACCCCTCCTCCGGGCACACCCGCGGGCCCATATGGCGCTACATGGAATACTAAAATTCAATGTACTGTAGGTTTTACATTCGCAACTGCTAATGCCGCTAGACATTTTTTTAACAGTGGTGGCCAGATTAACATAGCCAGCAGCAGAAGTGGAGGGTCATTAGGTACATCTCAGGCAACCCAGTGGACAACAATTTTAAGTGGTGCCGGTTCTCAGAGTTTCGGCGGAAATAATCCAGGTACAGGAACATCTCCAAATGACGGAACTAATTGGTATAGATGCACTAATAGTTTTCAGCAATACTATTCTAGGTCAGGATCAAGTCCGTACGGATCAAACAGTTATAGATTATTAGCCAGAGTTACTGATGTCGCTGGTAATAGCACTGGAACATCAAAGTCGGGCGAAATACGAGTAGAATTTGTTGATAACTATATTGATCCAGCAGTACCTCCACATACTCCATCGACTATACCGCCAATTGATCAAGTAGATGGTTTATTTACAACTTCACTTACAATTACCTATGCATCTGGAGTATTAGTACCTTCAGGCACAGGAAATTTCACTGTCTCTATTCCAACCATAACGCTAAGTGCTATAGCACCATAATAATTTTTCCTCATAATTATGCTACGCTAAATAATCTGCGTATATAATTAAGGAGAAACCGTGCAAGAGCAATTAAAGAAAGCCTTAGAGTTTTCAAACTATCAACACACCTTTTCAATTCAAAAAAAAATCCTTAAAGAAAAATGCGAATCTAAATTAACTTTTGGATTTAACGGAGGTATGTTTTATATAGATACCAATCTGTTATCTTTTGTAGACATGCTATGCAATAATAATCGGATTTCCGGTGTAGTGTTGCTTGATTCAAATAAAAATCCAGTTCTTATAGATAATTTGATTTCATTTAAAGAAGAAATTTCCAGTAGGTATTTTGAAGTGACATACGAATACTTCGAAGAAAATCAAAAACTTAAAAAAAGTAGATCAGTAGAAACGTTAGTAGAATAATGAAAAAAGGTATTCTCATATATGCACATAATAGCAAATCTTTAGATTATGCGGTAATTTCTCTAATATCAGCAAATTTAGCCAAGAAAAATTTAAATGTGCCTGTTTCGATAGTTACAGATACGTCGACAATAGAATGGATGAAACTTTCAAACATATACGAACAAACAAAAGATACATTTGAAAATATCATTGTCGTCGAAAGACCCGACGATTATAATAGTAGAAGATTATATGATGGAACCGATAATGAAACTGTTTCTTTTATTAATACAAATAGATGCTCTGCTTGGGATCTAACTCCTTACGATCGTACATTATTAATAGACAGCGATTTTTTAATATTTTCAAACAGATTATCTCAATATTGGAATGTTGAAATAGATGTAATGTTAGGAAATTCGATCAATGACATATATGCGGATTCAAGGTTGGGATATCACGATAAGTTCATTTCAGATGTCGGGGTTAAATTGTATTGGGCTACAACTGTGATGTTCACTAAGAATCAAAATAGTAAAATATTTTTTGATCTAGTAAACACTATAAAAAACAATTATCAATATTTTGCAGACACTTTTAGATTTGATGAGAGACAGTATAGAAATGATATTGCTTTTAGTATAGCCAAACACATATTAAATGGATTTGAAGAAAGTCAATCAGGAGATTTACCTCCAATTTTGACATTATTAGATAAAGATATATTATTTGATGTAAAATCAAATAATTTACAAGCGTTGATAACGCCAAGATTAGATTCAGATTATTGTCTAGCATCTATATCGGGAGTTGATATTCATATAATGAACAAGCAAAGTATAGTCAGAAATAAAGATAAGTTATTGAAATTAATATGAAATTCGGATATTTACTAGTAGTTTCATCTAACGAAAATACAGATTATTTAAAATTAGCATATGCACTGGCTCTAAGTATTAAAAATACCCAGAGACCTGGATATGATCAGGTCGCTTTAATAATAGATAAAAAAGCAAATATAAAATTAAAAAGTCATTGGGTGTTTGATCATATAATAGAGTGGAATGAACAAATCGGATGGAATGGAAGAAGTTGGATGGATCAATTAAGTCCATTTGACGCTACAATATGTCTTGATGTAGACATGCTTTTTTTAAGAGATTATAGTCATTGGATAGATTATTTTCTTGAGAATTGTGAATTATATGTTGCTAATAAATGTTATACATATAGGGGAGAATTAATTTATGATCCTTACTATAGAAAAGCATTTATAAAAAACAATTTACCAAATTTATATTCTATGTTTACCTTTTATAAAAAGGACAGTAAATTAGCAAATAAATTTTTTGATCTAGCAAGAGACATAACTAATAATCCAATAGAATTTACTAATTTATTTTTATCAGAATATAAACCAAAAATAATGGGAACTGACGAGGCATTTGCTCTGAGTGCAAAAATATTAGGAATCGAAGACGAAATAGCATATCCTTTAGAATTTCCAAGAATAGTACATATGAAACCAATGATACAATGCTGGCCGTGGCCGTCTGATTGTTGGAGCGATCATGTAGGATTTTATTTCAATAAAAAAGGACAATTAAAAATAGGAAATTATCAGCAGTCAGACATTTTTCATTACGTAGAAAAAAATAAAATTACTGAAGAAATGATTCATATCTTAGAGAAAATATTATGGAAGAAATAAAAGATTTTGATCAATGGATCAGTAATTTGCAATTACCTCCTGTTGAATATGTAGCAGTTTTTAACTTTGAAACAGGTAAAGTTAAAAGTGTTGGGCCGGCTCATGCTTTTGAAAATGAAAAACATAAGATTCCAATTGATGCCGATTTAGCCGAATCGATTATTAAATCGGAAATACAGATCAATTCTTGTGTAGTAGATATAAATTCAAATACACTAGAAATATCTCAAACGAGATCTGTTTATAAGATTGATGATGTTTTACATAGAGTACCAATTTTAAAATTTTCAGATTGTAAAAATGCCGATGTGTATATTTCTCATCATAAGAAAAAAAATCTTTTAAAAATAGAATTATCAAAAGAAATAGGTGGAACTAAAGATCCCATAGAACCTTATAAAAAAAGAAATATTATATGGTCGGGAGATACAAATATGATATTTTATATAACAGATTATAATGATCCTAATGTACCTTATCAAGTTATATATTGCACTATTAATGAGTTAATAGGAAATTATAAAACTTTTCCTTTTGCATACGAAAACTTCAGTGTTTATACTAGACGTTTATTTAAAAATTATATAATAGAATACAAATGAAAATTATAGAATTTGATGTTATATTTTTAAGCTACGATGAACCTAATGCAGACGTTCATTATGCTGATTTATGTACAAAAGTTCCTTGGGCTAAAAGAATTCATGGCATAAAAGGATCAGATCATGCACACAAAGCAGCAGCAGAACTTTCAGAAACAGATTGGTTTATTACAGTAGATGCTGATAATATTGTTGATCCTAGATTTTTTAATATCGATCTAGACATGACAGATCCTAAGATACAGGTCTATGGTTGGTGCGGCTGGAATGTAATTAACGGTCTGCGCTACGGCAATGGCGGATTAAAAATCTGGCGTAAAGATTTTGTTCTAAACATGCGAACACATGAAAACTCAGACAGCGATCGAGGCCAGGTAGACTTCTGTTGGGAAGATGGATATAGAAATTTTCCATTAACGTTTAGTGAAAGTGTTATTACAGGATCTCCGTTTCAGGCATGGCGAGCAGGATTTCGTGAAGGAGTGAAAATGACATTACTGGACGGAGTAAAAATTCCGTCTATGGAAATCAAAGAACGTATATGGTGGCATAATATCCATAGACTGCGTATGTGGTCAACAGTCGGTGTCCACGAAGAAAACGGAATTTATGCTGTGTATGGTGCTAGATTAGGCACATGGATGACTAATTGCACACAATGGAATTATGTTGATGTTCGAGACTTTGAAATCCTTAGAGACATTTATTCTCAATACGGTAAACCTTATGAAGATGTAAATGGCAACGGACTAATAGATGAGATTAAAAATCTAGGCGAAAAAATAAAAATTGGTCTAGGACTAGACTGGCCGTTTCTTGATGCACAGCAAAGTAAATTTACTCTAGATCTGTATAATGAAACAATGAATTTAAACGACACTTATTTTAAGATGCCAGTGCCAACAAATGTATGACATTTTTTATGTTTCGAAGGGCGAAGGAAATACCAAAGACTGGACTGAAATAAAGTCTAAGTATCCTCTTGCTCAGCGGCTTACAAACATACGATCTTACGAAGACATACGATCAAAGTCTTTTACAAAAATGTTCTGGGTTATCTGGGACGACATAAAATTAACGTCATTCAACCTATCAGAGTATAAAGCTACTAAATGGGATGACATGTATGTTCATGTGTTTAAAAACGGTGAACATTATGATGGCGTTTGTTTGTTTCCAAAACATAAGTTAGTTTCAAAAAAAGAATTTGAACATAGATTTTTTACTGAAAAGAAAGAAATCGATATACAAGCATCTGTTCCTAAGGCATATGATAAATTTTATATCGACACTTATGAAGAATATTTACAAGCAGCTGAAAAATCGACCACAGACATGTTCTGGTGCGTATGGAATGATATTATTATAGCTGATAATTTTGAGTTTAATTATTATATTCCTTATTATGATTTATTTCATAAAAATATAAATCATGTGTTTAAAAACGGTGAACATTATGATGGCGTTTGTTTGTTTCCAAAACATAAGTTAGTTTCAAAAAAAGAATTTGAACATAGATTTTTTACTGAAAAGAAAGAAATCGATATAGTAGCTAGTCATCCGCTCGAATACAACATATACAATTTAAAGTCTTATGACGACTATCTGACGGCAGTCGGCAATTCTAAAACTAACATGTTCTGGGCTGTTTGGGATAACATAGAAGTTAAAAAAGATTTTAAATTCGATTATCAAGTGCCCACTTATAATCAACATTTGGTTCACGTTTTTAAAAATAAAAATTATTACGACGGCATTTGCCTGTTGCCAAAATCTAAAATTTATTCTAGAAAAGAAATAGAGTTTAGATTTTTTATAGATAAAATAGAAGTTGACAAGAATTTGAGCGATCCTAAGACTTTTGATATTTTCTATATTAATGACTATGAAGAATATCTTAAAGCAGAAAATGAGTGCCGGAGCGATATGTTCTGGGCAGTCTGGAATGATTTAGAAATATTGTCAACTTTTAAATTTGATTATCAAGTGCCCACTTATAATCAACATTTGGTTCACGTTTTTAAAAATAAAAATTATTACGACGGCATTTGTTTAATGCCTAAGAAAACCGTATATTCTAGAAAAGAAATAGAATTTAGATTTTTTACAGATAAAGTTGAAGTTGATATAGACTCGAGTATTCCTAAGAAATTTGATATCGTTTTTATTAGCTACCAGGAACCTAATGCAGATGAAAATTTTGTAGCACTTAAATCTAAGTATCCAGATGTTAAGAGAGTGCATGGAATTACCGGAATTCATAATGCACACATAAAAGCAGCAGCTTTATCTAACACTAAAATGTTTTGGGTAGTCGACGGTGATGCTCAAATTGTAGATGGTTTTAAATTTGAACATCAGGTAGCTATATGGGATCAAAATACTGTGCATGTGTGGCGGAGTCGAAATCCCATAAATGATTTAGAATACGGTTATGGTGGTGTAAAATTATTACCGACGAAGCTGACTATGAACATGGATATGACTAAACCAGACATGACTACTAGCATATCCTCATCTTTTAAACCAATGCCAACGACTTCCAATATCACGGGATTTAATACCGATGGCTTTACAACATGGAGATCTGCTTTTAGAGAATGTGTAAAACTAGCTTCTAGATCTATACAAGGTCAAATAGATAAAGAATCTGAAGAAAGATTAGATATATGGTGTACAGCAGGCTCAGATAAACTGTTCGGCGAATATGCAATAGATGGAGCATTGACTGGAAAAGAATACGGCTTATTCAATAGAGGCAATATTGATGAATTAAGAAAGATCAATGATTTTAAATGGTTAGAGGAACAATTTTGTGAACGATATAGAAAGAATTAAAAAATTTATTCCTATAATGAATGAAATTAGTCCAACATTCTGTTTGGCTAAATGGCATCATACGACTATATATCTTCAAACTGGAGAAACTCATAGTTGCTATCATCCAGCTCCTCATAAAATTCCTTTAGACGAAATTTCTATTGATCCTAGTTCATTACATAATACAAGTCAAAAAAAGATGGAGCGTCTTGAAATGCTGAATGGAGGTAAACCATCTGGTTGTCAATATTGTTGGAATATAGAGAATTTAGGTGAAGACTATATTAGCGATCGAAAAGAAAGAAATGCATCTATATTCACTCCCGAGAGATATCAACAAATTAAAGACGGGGAGTGGGATATGAATGTTAATCCTCAGTACATTGAAGTTAGCTTCGGTAATGAATGTAATTTCAAATGCGGTTATTGTCATCCCAAACATAGCAGCAGTTATTACAAAGAAATAAAAGATCATGGCCCCTATCATATGGTCAAACACCATAGGAATGATATAGATTGGTTTAAAATTTATGAAGAAGAAAATAATCCATATGTTGATGCATGGTGGCGTTGGTGGCCCGAAGTAAGTAAGACCCTTACAATTTTAAGAATCACGGGCGGTGAACCATTATTGCAACAGAGTACGTGGAAGTTGTTAGATGAATTAGCAGTGAATCCACGTCCAGAGTTAGAATTAAACATAAACAGCAATCTCGGAGTCAAACCTATTTTAGTTGAAAGATTGTCAGAAAAGATCAAATATCTCAAAGATAATAAATGTATCAAAAGCTTTCAACTTTTTACTAGTATAGATACATGGGGACCGCAGGCTGAATATATTCGAACTGGGTTAGACTTAACAGTATGGGAAAAAAATCTCGAAACTTATATTACAACAACTTGCAGTCCTGTAAGTTTAATGATAACAGTTAATATTTTAAGTATTCCTAATTTTAAAAAATTATTAGAAAAGATTTTAGAATGGAGAACAAAATATATAAAGTATAGAGATCCAGAACATGAAAGATTTAGAAATATAAGATTTGATGTTCCGTATTTAAAAGAACCTTTACAATATGATATTAATATACTGCCTAAAGATAAATTTGTTCCCATAATGCAAGAAAATCTTAAATTCGTTGAAAATAATGTAGTAGACCTTGATAAAACAAAATTTGGATTATTAGAATTAGAAAAAATTAAAAGACTTGTAAAATATATGGAAACAACATCATATTCTGAAGACAAGTTATATGAAGGAAAAAAAGATTTTTATCGATGGTTTACAGAATATGATCGTCGACGAGGAACCGATTTTATAAAAACTTTTCCAACTTTAAAAGATTTCTATATGGAATGTTTAGAACAATAGATTTATGACAAATTTTTTAAAAAAGAAAACAACACATATGAACGAAGATACATTTTGTATTCAGCCGTGGATTGGAATCCACGCTTGGCCAGACGGTTCTGTATTTCCGTGTTGTATGTATGATTCTCATAAACCTTTAGGGAATATCAATAAAGAGAACATCGAGGATCTAGTTAATAATGAAAATTATAAAAAATTAAGAGAAGAGTTGATAAACGGTCAAAAACCCGAAGGCTGTAATAGATGTTATCAATTAGAGGAATCTGGAATTCAAACATTACGTAAAACTACTAATTTTAGTTTTGCTCATCACATAAAGCCGATTATCGATTCCAATAAATTAACAATGAGCGAGGTTAGATATTTAGATATTAGATTTAGCAATATTTGTAATTTTAAATGTAGGACCTGCGGACCCGAACTTAGTAGCAAATGGGGACCAGAGATACCATTACTTAAAAATCAACCAGATCCGGGAATAATACAGATTCCTAGAGATAAATTTTGGCAATATTATGAACAAGCATTAGAAACTGCTGAAGAAATAGTGTTCGCCGGCGGCGAAGCTTTGATGCAAGAAGAACATTACGCTGCATTGTTTAAGTTAATAGAACTTGAAAAATTTGATGTAAAAATAATGTATACCACTAACTTATCTACTTTGAAGTATAAACAGATAGATTTATTTGATATTTGGAGTAAATTTAAAAATATAGAAATTTATGCCAGCTTAGATGCCTCTGGTAAAAGAGCTGAATATATTCGCAAGGGCACTGTTTGGAATAACATAGTTGATAATAGAAAAAAATTAAAATTATTACCAGGTGTTAGATTTCATATCACTCCTACGATCAGTTTGTTTAATGTATGGCATTTTCCTGATTTTTATAAAGAATGGGTTGAAACCGATTTATTAGATCCGAACAATATAAGATTAAACATTTTAACACATCCTCCAAGACAACAGGCAAATGTTTTAGAAAATAAAGAACTAATAATATACAGATGGTACGATTTAATTAACTGGACCAAGGAAAAAGTAGAGCATTCAAACGGAATAGTTAGTCAGTTCGAAAGTGTTATAAATTTTCTTAAAACAGAACCTGAGTCAAAATATAAATTATTAGAAAAGTTTTCTTATGTTAATGATTCTGTAGATAATATAAGAGATGAAAAAATATATGAAATATTTCCGGAGCTCGAAGATCATTTAAGAATTCCTTCAATGAATTCAAAGACGTTCTGTGTATTTCCTTTTTTTAATTTGAACAGCAACACCGATGGTAGTGTAAAACTGTGCTGCAATATAAGAGATAATTCTCATATAAAAAAATCTGATCAAACAGATTTTAATCTAGGTATCGATAACATAGAAAATATATGGAATAGTTCTCATTTATCTAATGTAAGATTAAAAATGTTAATGGGAGAAGAAGTAAACGAATGTAAAGATTGTTATCGGCATGAACAATTAACTGGTAGTAGCAGTCGGATTGAATCTAATAGAAAATATATGTCAGAAAGAAAGATCGTACATTCAGTTAACGAATTTCTAATCAAGGATCAAGTACCGTTGTCCAATTTAACCAGCCTCGAATTAAGATTAGGAAATACCTGTAATTTGTCATGTAATTCGTGTTGGGGGTATAGTTCTAGTAAAGTAAATGAAGAACGTATAAACATACTTTCTAAAGAAGCCAAGGATAGTAAATTGCATTCTTTATGGAATTCGGAATTAAATATTCCTCGTGAAATTAATAAATGGTTTAAGAATGATACTTATAAGAATAATATCGATAGCGTTGCTGGAAATCTAGGAAGAATTTATTTAACAGGTGGCGAGCCTACCTTAATAAAAGAGAATCGAAATTTACTGCACGAATTAATAAAAACAGGTAATACAAATTGTTTTGTAAGTTTTACTACCAACGGAACAGTTGCAGACAGTGAGCTTTTAGAATTAATAAAACAGTTTCCAAATAATGAGATACAGATCAGCATTGACGGCATTGGAGATCAAGCTAACTATATTCGATATCCAGTCAATTGGAATGAGTTTCATAATAATGTTAAAAGTATATTAGATTTGAATAATATCAAGATAGTATTTTATACAGTGGTAAGTGCTTATAATCTATATTCTATATCAGATATTTTAAAATATATCAATGAAATTTCTAGGTATCGTTATGTGTCTTGGTATCCTATATTTTTAGATAATCCTAACTATATGAGAACACAGGTATGGTCTCTAAATATTCGAAAAAATGTATTAGAGCAAATTAAAAATACTGTGAAAAATTTAGAATCTTTAAAGATGTTTGTCAGCGAAGATGTATTTCAAAGATTATATGATTACTATACTGCCACCGATAATGGAAATAGTAGTATACAAGAATTTTTAAAATTTAACTCTATGCTCGATGCTCATAGAGGAACAAATTTTTCAAACTCATTTCCGGAGTTAGTATGCCTAATCTAATATCAATAACACCCGAGAAAGATCCATACGTTTCTATAACATGGCAAGTTAATAATCTTTGTAATTACAGATGTTCGTATTGTAATGAAGGAAACTGGAACGGAAAGCACACCAACGAACACGGTTTAGACATATTATTATCAAATTTAAGTGATGTAATAAGTTATTATAAATCTAGAAATTATGTTAATTTTAAAGTTTTTTATAGTGGAGGCGAACCTACGCTATGGAAAAATTTAATTCCTGTGTCTGAGTTTTTTAAAGAAAGGTTAGGAGATAACGTAACTTTAGGAATTAACACAAATCTTAGCAGAAAAATAGGTTGGTGGAAAAACTATTATAATCTTTTTGATGATGTGGTGGCTAGTTATCACCCCGAGTTTGCCAATAAAAACAATTACTTTGAGATCGCAGAATTTTTACAAGATAAGATAAATTACCTCTGTCTTAGGATGATGATGCTGGAAGAAAAATTTGAAGACATGGTTTCTTTAGGCAACGAGATAAAAGAAAAATTAAAAAATTATAATTTAGAATGGGTTCCGTTATTGAAAGAAATGAGTATTGGTGCTGTTCCGTGGGAATATAAAGATCCCAAAATTACAGAATTTTTAAATAAAAATAATTTCGAAACTAAGATTACTGTTAAAAAACCAAATATAAAATTGTCTTTTGCATCTATTGAAAACTACGATGACGGATCTAAAAAATTATTAAATAGTAATCGATTAGTAGCTGAAAACAGGAATTTTTTCAAAGGATGGAAATGCAAAGTAAATGAATCAATCTTTATTTCACCATCTGGTACAATGAGAGCGGCTAGTTGCGGACAAGGTCCGATCCTCGGAAATATATTTCATAAATTTGAAATAAATTCCGAATCTATTATATGTCAAAAAGATTACTGCCATTGCGGCACAGATATTTTAATAACTAAAGAAAAATGAAAAGAAAAAACTTTTGTCTATATCCATTTGCAGCATTTAGCCTTGACAATCAAGGTAAGCAAAGAATTTGTTGTAATAATGATGGATGGAATGAAGTGCAAAAAAATAAAAACTTTTCTGATCCTAAGTTTGATGTTTTGGATAATTTTAATAATTCTTTTCATAGAAAAGTTAGAAAATTTATGATCGAGGATAAACGTCATCCTAGTTGTAAAAAATGTTGGGAGATTGAAGATCAAGGAAAAATTTCTTGGAGACAATGGTTCAATGAAAGTTTTAATTCAATGACTGATGAGGAATACTGGATATCAAAATGTGATACTAACGGAGTAATAAAAGATACAGAATTTTTATATTTGGATATTACATTTGGAAATCGATGTAATCTAAAGTGTGTTATGTGCAACGGATATAACAGTACTTTATTTCTTAAGGAGCAGTTAGAGACCAATCAAATTGGTATGAAGGAATATGATAGATTAATTAAACTTGATTGGTTCGAAGATCATCGACAATTTGAAAAACTATATCAATATATTAGTAAAGTGCAAAGAATACATATTGTCGGTGGCGAACCTTTAATAATTGAACATCAAGAATTCTTGAAAAAATTTATAGAATTGGGTGTATCTAAAAATATTATTTTAAGTTATAATTCAAATTTAACTAAAGTACCTAGCGAAATTCTAGAGTGTTGGAAAGAATTTAAAAAGGTATATCTGTGCGCAAGTGTTGATGCATATAAAGAATTAAATGAATTTATTAGATTTCCAATGAAATGGGATAAACTAATTTCTAATTTAGAATTAGTAAATGAAATAGCGCAAAAACAATCTAATATCTCTATTCAAATACATTCAACATTTAATTCATTAAATTGTTTATATGTTAATGAATTTTTAGATTGGATGAAAGAAATTTCTTCTAAATTACCGTCTATAGAACCATATCCTATGTTTAACTATGTATATTCTCCAAATTGGATCGATGCTGTAAATCTTCCATTAGAGATTAAACAAAAATCTTTAGAAAAATTTAAAGAATGGGAAAATAAAAATGAAGCCTATCTGTCTTTATGGAAAGATACTCAAAGACTAGATATGCTAAGAAGTTATTTAGGAAAAATTACAACTACTTCCGGTAATCCTAAATTATGGAAAATGTGTTTAGAAAAAATAGAATTTTTTGAAAAACATAGAAACATTAAATTTAATTTTAAAGAAGATCTTTTGTAGAATTGCCAATGTCTTTTTTTAATCTTTTGACATCTACTTTAAAATCAATTTTTTTTATTTCGTTTTTATATTCTTGAAGAGTACTCAATAAAATACCAGCTATAGAATCAGCATCACTTTTTTCTAATTCAGCTCTGACATTTATTTCCCAGATTCTTCCATCTTCAAATTCTAGATGAACTAAGTCTAAATACGCCACAGGCATAGTATTCATATAAAGATCTTCAAATACTTCAGGCCATTCTTTAACTAGATGCCTGGGCGGTTTAAACAAAGGCTTAGGCATTCTCTGCGACTAGTTTTTCTGCTTCTGGATTATCTTTTACAGAAATCTTCTTTTTAGGAGGATCTAACTCATCTGCTTGTTTTCGTAGTCTAGCCGCTTCTTTATACATAGAGTCTGCTTGGCTTCGATAAGATTTAGCTAGATCTTTATCTGTCAATGGATTGTTTTCTGCTTGTACTGTGATTTCTTTTTCTTCAATAGCAGTTATTTCTTTATTTTGTGAAATTTGCTCTTTAGACGGAGCACCTTTTACAAATGTATAAAGATCATCTATAGCACAGTTCTTTTGTTCTGCAATCAAAGAATTTAAATCAGAAAGTACGATGCTGTTATTAGTTGTGGGAGTCATTAGCACAGTATCTGTTGGAACTTTTTGCAAACGATTATCTGCTTGCATAGCTTGAAGCATAGGTCTGCCATCAGGGAAAGTTCTTATAAACATAATTTCTCCTAACTCAAAAGCTTCTTGTGCTTGATCAGTTTCCACTAAAGTCATAATAGAATCATGATAAGAATCCGGTAGTTGGGCTACAGGCAACACTAATGCCTGATTAGATTCTCCCGGTAAAGTTCTAAAGACAACCAAAACTTTTGCTCCAGTATTTCCCATCCTGCCCACGTGTTTTAATGGTTCAGCCATTTTACGACTCCTTTTTAGCTACTGCATCTAAAAACATATTAAGTTTGTTAAATGTTTTTCCAACTGCTTCTAGTTCAGCTGCTTTAAATGCACCTCTTTGTGTTGCGATCTCTATGATGTTTTTTAAAGCAACTAAATCGCTAACATTTAAATCAGGACCTGCAGGTGCTGGTTGTGCAGCATCTGCTGTCTGAGTTGTGTCAACTGGTTCTTGTTGAGTTTTAACTTCTTCTGTCATTAATTTCTCCTTAAATGTGGACATGCTAACATAAAAAATGTAAGTTCTTTTTGATCTTCAAGACCTAAACAATATGACGAACGTAAAGAAGAATTTTGATCTAAGTTTGGATATCTTACAATGCAATATCTTCCCTTTAATTTGGTCTTCACCCATTCTTCGACTCCATCAAAGAATTCGTTGTCCGCTATTTTAATTTTTGAAAAATGAGGCGGCATAAATCCAAGTTTTCTTTGATTTAGCACATCTTTAGGATTTAGATCGAACATAGTGAAAATATTTATGTACTGCGTTAATTACAGACTTGATTCTTGATTAAGAAGTTTATTAGTAGCTTTATTATGACCTAATTTTCTTATATCGCCAGAAAATAGATATAACTCAAATGCTGATTTTTCTCGTAATACAATTATGTATTTTTTGTCTATGAAATAAGGGGTATCTAAGTATTGGTCTAGCCAAATTAAGATTTGAGCGGTATAGGAAAACTCATTAGGGAAATCAATCTTATAGGTCTTGATCTTAGAATATTCTTCTATAAAATTAATTGCCTGTTCGGTAAGTCGAAGTCCACCATTGTGTTTATTTCTAAAACTCCACCACCAAGCTGCTTTATATTCTTTTACTTTTTTTTCGTCTGATATATCTATGTTTGCAGCCTGCAAGAATACCTTAGTGTAGGTATCCTTAATGTCCATTTATTTTACCTCTTCGCCGGAGGTCAATTTATACACTGCGAAGTCTTGACATTTAAACAATTTGTTTAACTTTTTTGCTAGATTATAGGCATGACCCGGATTTGAAAAACTTACTTTTTTATATTTAGGGCCTGGATAGCTTGATACAAGAGAACCACTTTTGAGATTAAAAGGCTGACCTTTGAAAAACACAGCCCATATGGCATCACTTTCCAAAATTTGTTCTACTTTATAAGTTTCTTTATTAGCGTACTCTAAAAGAATCTTTGGCTTCGGTCTACTCATTTATACGTGTTTCCTAATTAACCACGTATATATTTATGCCGATTAGAATTGACCTCCGTCGAATTTAACATCTATTTGCGTAGTTGACATCTTAATTTCATGTAAAAGTTCATGTATTTCCTTAACTGTACCACCTAATTTACTAGTGAGTAAAGCTAGTTCGGACGTTAAATCTCTCGCTTCTTGAATGGTAATGCGAATTTCTTTTTGTTGACTTCTTTCAGCCATTGATATTCGAGTTATCAATTTTTCAATAGTGGGCAATGTATCTGGAATTTTATTTTGAAACATTTGTTAATACCTGTTTCATTTCTAATTCTGTTTTGAACGGACCCCTATAAGGATATCTTTCTAAGGTTATTTTTTTTGGACAAAAACTTTTAACCCATCCTTTATCAAACTTAATTGTATAATATCCTGCACAATATAAACTTTTTGAATCTTCACTTTTTGTGAATAGTGGTAATTTTTTTCTAATATCAAACATCGCATTATGAGGATCGCAACTAGTAGGATATCCATGAACTTCGTTGGGCAATGAATTTATAGATTCTTTTACAATCTTAACTGTAAAAAAATGTTTTCCAAACTGTTTAGTAAGACTTTCTTTGTTGTCATAAATCTGTACACCGCTGTCATTACTCATTACGAATCGATTGTCCTCATTTTTTCTCAGCGTGGCAAACTTTTCTCCGTCCTTTTCAACAATCCAAAATTTATTATCAATAATTGGTTTTGCATGAATCTCTGTCATAGTGTGTACCTTGCATTTAATGGTTCAGCATAACTCTGAGCCTGTTCTGAAATCTTTTTAAGATCATAAAGGCCGCAGAACTTCATGAGTTTTACTCCGACCTGATTAATATTTTTATTTGTAGAAATAGCTTCACTAATGGTCTTTGAAATAATACCTTTAATATGATCTGGTTGATATGAGAGATCGATTAATCTACGATTACGTTCATAATCTTCTAACACTCGATGTTCTATACCCTCGTGGTCAGTCCATCTCTGAAGCATGAGATTGTTCCACGCAAATCCTTTGGTGCCACGGTCTTCGAACGCTTCCATAAGACCCACTTTTTTGCTTGTGCCTCTAGTGCGAACACCTGGATACGCTGAGAAGACATTATCACTGGTATCACCACGCATACATTTTTCAAACAGGAGCCATTCTGGGTTTGGTGCGGCTTTAGGTTCTTTGGTCTTTTTATCGATGACTGATTTACCTTTGTCATCAAAAATTCCTTCGTGTGTGATCGTATGTTCCATCACTCCGTTATACTGTTTTACATTGGGTGCGATAAGCTGAACGAAATCTGTGTCTGTGGAGATGATCACGTGATCGTCATTTGGATGACTTTGGATCCAGCCTGCAATGAGATCGTCTGCTTCTAACTGTTCGTTGCGCAGTACAGTACAGTTGGTTCTATCTGTGATGAATTCTTTGAACGTGTCAAAGGCTTCCCAGAATACACGATCTTCTTCTTGCTCTCGCTCGTTGAGCGCAGCACGTGATTCTGCACGATTACGCTTATACGGAGCATAATAGTCTTTGCGCCAAGATCTACCTTCTAAACAGAAGATAACGTGAATGCCATTGAACTGCTGCCACGCTTTGCGTATAGAATTAAGGGTGATATGGAATGCCATGCCAAGTTTGATATCAGCATCACCGTTAATAACGTGTCTAGCACGAAAGAACGTGTTAGCAGTATCAACTAGAATATATGTCATTGATTGGTCTTCTTTACATTTTGTATGTCCAAAGATCCAGTTTGCACAGGACCACCATAATCGCCATCTACTACAACATTGGCGCAAAGCTCACGGAACCAACGATCAACAATTTCTTCATCTTTATCGCCGTCTGCACCATAACCTTCTTGTTTTAATTGTAGCACAAAATACTCATTCCAGTCAAGCTCAAAGAACCCGTTTCTAATATTTTCTTTGTTTACATGAGTATTTAAAACACCAATCCACGGTTCTTTCTTACGAGTAGCTCTCTCTTTTGGATTTAATTTGGCTTCTTCTGCATCTTGTCTAGCCCGTTCAGCTTCTCTTTGATTGAAAGCCAATTGTTCAATCGCTTCTTTTTCTTTGGCCTGCATTTCTGCTATGTTGGCTTCTAATTTGTCTATACCAAAAAGTTTTTTAATAATTTTCATTAAGTTCCCCACTCATTCTTAAACAACGGTACCTGTAATCTATCACTATATCTTAGCCCATTCTTCATTGCCAATTCTGCTACACGACGATTATTTAATGTGTAAACACTTTCAACACCCCCCACAGGCATTAAATATATTGGACCTGCAAATCCTTCAGCACGATACACATCAATAGTTTCTAATGCTTCTTCAGCATCTTCTTCTGTGGCAATAACAAATTTTAGATACGTGTATCCCACTTCTTCGTATTGTCTAATAATGTCCGGACGTATAGCTACATGTCTTTCTTCACCGCTGCAACTTAGTTTAGCACTGACAGAAAAGGTTAGTTTATGATATCCTCTTGTTTTAAATCCCCAATGCATAAGATATTTTTTAAATTCGGGAGTTAGTTCTTGTGTGCCATTTGTTTCAAACGTAATTTCTCTAAGTGATTTCATCTTAGAATGATTTAATAATTCCGGATAAATGTTCTGCCATTTCAATAAGGGCTCTCCCCCGGTGATAACTAGATGTTCATCTTCCCATCGACCATACGGAAGAATTTCCATAATATTCTCTACGATTTCGTCTGGAGTATAAAACGGACTAAGATGTTTAAATGCAGGATGCCAGGAAGCATAACTGTCGCATCCTGTAGATACCAATGGGAGTTCTTCGTATGTTTTATATAAATGAACATTGGCAGCGATCGGTTCTACTTCTCTTGTAGATTCGCCTTTCGGCATACCAAAACCAGCACATTTGAAATTACAGCCAAATGTTCTAAGGAACACGCTGGGAACTCCCATATATCTACCCTCACCTTGTATGCTGTAAAACAGCTCTGCTAATTTAATTTTTTCCATAGTTTAGTTTACACTCTTTTCTTTGAAAGAACAACACCATTGTTTAATTTATTAAAAATTTTCATATCCGGCAGGTATGGATACTCAGTCGATTTCCATTTTTTTGGATCTTTGTCCGCCACTTCAGAAAATTTTTTTAGACCTATCTCTGCAGTTTCCGGAGTCATATAATAATGAAATCCCATAGTATCGATATTTTGTTGCCTCCAAGGAATACCGGACATCCGTCCGTCGTAACTCATTTTCTTTAATATACTATAATCATGTTCTTTGTCGCAGAGTATCATACCTCCTCTGCTTAGACTTAGATGTTTTTGATATTGAAAACTTAAACACATAAACGTATTTTGAATATAACCGTTTCTCTGCCAATAAACGGCAGCATCTACTATATTGGATTCTCCTAAAAAATAATAATCTTCCCAATAATAATTTTCAAAAGACCACTTTAAATTTAATTTTTCAAATATGAACGGAATCGAAATATAAGTATGTGCCGGACATGATGTTTTTTTAATTTTTGTATATCGTAGAGATAATTCTATCGCATGAGTACAACTGTCAACGGCCACAGCATATGGTGCGTTATAAAATTTAGATATTTCTAATTCAAATCGTCTAACAATATCGTTCATAATAAGATAGTTCTATTTGTTGACAATGTTTTTAAAATATCAAAATTATGATCTAAAACTTCTTGCATATCCTCGTAGATATTTTGAAGTTCTTTAATATTTTTATTGTTTATAAATTCAATGATTTCAAAAATCTTAATCATTCGTTTTTCATTATTTTCCTCTTGATCATAGCTTTCGTCCCACCATCTATCAAAAGTTTTAAAATTTAATTTTTTAAGATATTCTAGACTTCGAACAGTTGACCCTAATATAAAAGGAGTTTTTTTAAATATTGGATGAAACGTTTTTTCGCTTATATTCGTGAAAGGTTGTGCGTACCTAGTCTCTCCAACGATTGCACAAAAGCATTCATCTAAACTATCTAAAAATTTATCATTATGCCATTTGTAAATAGTTCCCATTCCCGATACGCTCTGGGTATATTTGTTTACATTTTCTGGAGGAAATTCATTGTCGATAATTGATGTTGAATCATTTAATTTGTTGTTTCCGACTATTATTTTTTGATATGTTATTGTATCCAAATTAGAAAAATTAAACCATGGATTTTCTAATAATGATTTTTCATTACATATAAAATTCCAACCATATACACCGTCCATGGATGCTAGATAAGAAATTAATAAATGTCTATGTAAAGTATATCTTCTATGAGAGGACCAGAACTTTCTTTTGATTTCTTTTTTATTGTTTTCTATTTTATTCTGAATATTATATCCTAGGTGTCGAATAGTAAGATCATAACAATTAAGATTAAGTTCTGGATAAGTTTCGTTTAATAATTTTACATTGTAATCGCAGGTAAAAATTCTAATATTTTTTAAATTATTTTCAATTACAAATTTTTTAATACAATCTAATTCATTAGATTTTATAGAACTAATTTTTTCATTACCGACAAATTCGCTGTAATATTCACAATTATGAGAATCGGCAGATCGATAACATAATGGTTCTAAAAGATATATATCCACTCCCGTATTGTTTAAAAATTCTTTTTCTCGTTTGGTAAGAATTTGATTTTCTAATTTATAGATGTTATTTAAACCGTTGTAAAAATAACTAGGTTTGTTGTCTATTAACAGTTTTTCTACGAATTTTTGTGATCCTAGATATGTCCTTATTTTAATAGACTTAGATACTTGCCTAGGAAAATTTCTATAATATAAATTGTGCTCTGAGTTCATATATTGTCTACAAAAGTTATTTGTAAAGTATATCGTGGCTCTATTCCGATGTTTGCTGCCATATGAGGAGCACCATAGTTCCATAACACAAAATCACCCGCCTTCCAAGATGTTATAGGTTGATTTTCTATTTCGAAAATGTGTCCAGGTTTCCAATCATCTAAAAAAATAATAGCTCTTTTAATTGTATGAGGATTTTCTATATTGTTAATTTTTATGTATCTTTGGTACGTATCAACATGAGTTGGAAGAATATCTGAAATCTTCATTTTAAAAAAAGTTATGCTAACATTTTTTCCCGAAAATATAGAAAAAAAAGGTGTAGCCCAGTTGGGCATTTTCTTTTGCATATCATAAGTGCCACCGCCAAAATTTCCCTTATATCCTGCAGCGACCCATTGGTCTATCATTGTCGGGTCATTAAAATATTTTTCTTTATATGTAAGTAATGTATGTTTATTATTCCAAAAAGGGATAACATGTCCTTGTTTTATCATAAATCTATTTACTTTTAGATAGAGTCCAAGATCCATCACCTTGATCAGTCCATACTAATGTATCACCTTCTTTCCATCCAGCTTCCTGTAATAAGTCCGAAGGAAACGTAAGTATACCGTCGCCCGTGTCCGGATCTTCTTCTACATTTAATGTCCATCTTTTCATGTTCGTATGATTTTTTTCGGATGATACCATTCTTTTTCCTGTTCCCATTGTTCGTGTCTAAGTCTACGACATTCGTCTTTTACATCTTGAGGAAAGTCTGGATTTATTTCAGAATAATTGCAGTCATATATTTTTCTTTGACCTGCAAAATCGCTTGATAATAATATTATCATTAAAAGGATTAATATTATTATCAGTAGCATTTTAGATTTCATATTTTATGGCTGACTAAAATTTTACACATTAATGCATCTTTTTCATCTTTAAAAAAGAAATTCATGCTATTCACGCTAACTTCTGTTGTGTATCTACCACCGGGTAATCCAAAATGGTTTACGATGTCGGCACATATCTCATTCCACCAGATATTGCTCTGATACCCAGTCCACGGAACTTGTATTTCTACCATTTTCGATAATTACCTTTTTCGGGAATAACATGACGTACCCCGCCAGTGGGATCTTCCATGTCGCCTTTGCGTCTAGGGATTAGATGAACGTGAGGCCATTCAACCGTTTGACCAGCAGCAGGGCCGTAATTAAGGCCTACATTAAACCCATCCCATTCTCCCTTTTGAACTCTGTTCATACCGTCCGTGATAGCAGCTTCAAAACAGTCCATTAATACAGACACAGTATTATATTTAGGTACAAATAATAAATGACCTTCTGTCACCGGATAGATGTCTCTGAATACTTTGACATGATAATCTTCTTCTACAAGTTCAGTCCACGGTGCTTTTGAATCTTCAATAAATGAAGGTTGAGCTAGCATTACTTTTACTGTGTCTTTCATTTTGTCCACCATTCCTCCCAAGGAAAATCGATCCATTCATCGTTTTCTGCTTTGTTGATTTCCATACCAACAAAATTCATTTTTACATTACATTGACTAGATAAATTATCAACTACCACAGCAAATTTAACATTTTGATTCCATACTTCATCCCATGTCGGACTGTCTGGAAAACAACCAGATTTCCAATCTTCCATAATCCAATTAAAAGTAGCGCCGGTATCGTTAATATCATCAACTAGTAAAATATTAGTATAAGTTCCAGATTCTAATATATCGCTAGCAGCAGATAAAATGCTGCCTATGTTGTGTTCATCTTCAATAAATCTTTCGTTAGTAGTATGACCGAAAGCATCGCTAGCCATCCAAAGATTACTTTCTCCGCCACTTCCATCTCTAAGGCTAACTCCTAACGCATGCATCGGAACGTCTAAATATTGACTAATCATTACAGATGGAATCAGTCCGCCACGAGTAATTCCTACTATGTAATCCGGTTCCCATTTGCTAACTAAAATATCTCTACATATTTTATTCACTAGGCCTGTTAGTTCTTGTTGATTAATTATGCGCTTGTTCATATCTTTCCTTAAGGTATTGTTCGTGTTGTACCCAACGACCGTTGACATCAAATCCCCATTCACGACGATGAGGACCAGGCATAAACAAAGTCCAACAATCTACACCTGATTCTAGTTCAATTCTATGATAGCTCTCAGCACTACAGGTTCTAAAATGTCCAGGACCTCTCCAAAAACGACCTTCGGGCGTTGTTTCCCAATAGCCACCTTTTAAAATCAATGTAGCATAAGGCCAAGGATGATCATGAAGATCGTCTGGATCGCCTTTTAGGAACTTGTGTAAGAAAACATTAAACGGAAAGTGTTCACGTTCCTTCAAGAAAAGATAGTAGCGTTCAAGATAAGGTTCGTCACTCATCCTATCCATGATGATACGTTTACGACCTATTTTTTCTAGAAGCTTCAGGAACATTATTCTTCGCCAAACTTGTTTTCAAATTCTTTTTCACCAAACCACACTGAAAATTCTTCTTTGAAAGATTCGTTGTTAGATAGCCAATGTTTAATACTGTCTTGTTGTTCTGCATCAAGCTCATAGTAAGAATCTCTAAAATAACTTGCCTGTTCTATTGAGGCTTCTTCTCTAAGTTCTTCAGCGGCCTCCCAATCATTTTCGTCATCGGATTCCATTAGTTCGTCAGCTTGAATCCAAGTATCCCAAGATAAGTTATGTGCTTCTTCGTTTAATTCTTGAATCAGATTGTATGTGTCTTCTAAAGTTAACATAATATCTCCTCTTTTAGATATCTTTGTAATTCTTTATCTGTAGGTTCTACAGTGTAGTTTTGTTTGAAAAAGATTTCATAACTGTCGCTACCGTATTTCCCTATACCATATAATATTGTAGCATCATTGCCGTCCCAAGTCAAGAAATCAGCGGTCATTCTCTTGAGTCTTTGAAAACGGACATTATACATACCCAAAGGCCAAATGACTTCTTTCACTTCATCATCAGTTGCAAACAAAAATTTATTAGGAGTAGGCCAACGTTCTAAAAAAAGAGGCAGTACATATTTGACCACCTTTCTTCCAGTTTGATTGAGCATAATTACAGCCACCATATGTTGCCATTGTTGATGGCGAATGTTTTTTGCAGGCAACTGCTGTTGAACCATTAAGTTGTCTTCGAGTGGAACAATTTTCATATGATTTTTTAGACTATGTTTAATTTTTCTTTCCAAAAATTTATAGTAGTTCTGATGCCGTCTTCTAAATTTATTTTAGGATACCATCCTGTCGTCTTGGTTATTAGATTATGATCGCTACAAAGATAAAAGATTTCTCCTTGACGCTTTGGTTTAGTATTCCAATGAATGCGACCCTCCCAATTTAAAATATTAGCTATCATGTCAGCATATTCTGAAATTTTAATAGGATTTTTTGGACCTAGTGTAAAAATTTTTCCATCATTTACTAATTTAGAATTTTCTATACAAGTCATCCATGCATCCAGAAGGTCGTCGATGTAAATGAAGTTTCTATAAGGTTCAGAATAACCTAAGAATATTTCATCTTTATTTTTTAACATCTGTGTTATGATTTGTTCTGTAATAAAAAAATCGTTATCATGTCTTCCATAACTATTTGTCTGTCTAATAGCAGTAAATGGAAAGTCGCAACTGCGATGCATATACTCTAAATATTTTTCCACTCCATATTTTGCTACAGCATATGGAGCATTGGGATGAGGTTCTGTGCATTCGTCAAATACTACAAATTCTTTAGGAACCCCGTTATGTTTGATCTCATCGCTGATTGGTTGCCAACCGTAGACTTCCATAGTACTGGCAAACACAAAGTTTTTGAGATTTTTAACTTTGCTGGCTGCTTCGATTAGATTTACGCTGCCTACATAATTGATCTGACTAAAAGTAATTTGTTCGTAAAAACTTTTTTCAACCTCAGTTCTTGCAGCTAAATGAACTATGATGTCTGGTTGGGCGAGTAAAATCTCATCAGATACCGCATCAAAATTCATTAGATCATTAAGTAGGCAGTAAACTTCGAAACCTTTATTTTCTAATAAAGGTTTCAAGTTAATACCAATAAATCCACTGCTACCAGTTAAAAATATTTTCATCTAGGGGCAAAGTCCTGTTGTAGTTTGATGTTATCAAAGAATTCTTTCTTTGTGCTTTGGTCATCTTTGAATGCACCTTTTAGTACAGTAGTTTGTGTTAAACTGCTATGTGCCATGATACCACGATTTTCACAGCATCCATGTGTGGCTTGAATATATACGCCTACGTCTTTGGCTCCTGTGGCACGGGCGATCTCGCGAGCAATATCATTAGCAAGTTCCTCCTGAAGAGTACCACGTCGGGCACACCATTGGGCGATTCTTGTGTACTTACTGAGGCCAATGAGCTTGGAAGCCGCAATAATGCCAATATAGGCAACACCACTAACGGGCTGATGATGATGGCTACACATACTGCGAAGCTCACTGCGAACAACCAGCATACCTTCGTAGCGGTCCTCCGAATCGTTTGGGAACGCTGTGCAATCTGGGGCTTGTTCATATCTACCTGCCATTATCTCATTAAAATACATCTTAGCCAATCTACGTGCTGTACCTTGACTGTTTGGATCAGTTTCGCGATCGATCAGTAAACGATCAAGTACCAGTTCAAATGCTTTAGTTGCTTCATCGATTAACTTGTGCTTCATTTCTTCAGTGACGTAATCACTGATGTTATCGCCTGCCCAGAAACGCTTGTTATCACGTTTCATCTTAAAGCGGATCGCATCTGCTAGATATGCTTCTTGATATCCGCCATCACCGGCCATAGCATCTAAGGCAGTTTCTTTTTTAATATAAACTTGTTTTTTTACGGGTATGTATTCATCTTTTACAAAAGATTTATCGATTTCTGTGCTTAATATAGGGTCTGGTTTAAATTCTTGTGTCAATTATTATTCTCCGAGTTATACAAATTTTTATAAATAATATTATGTTCAATATTATTTCACCGTATGTCTATTTAGGTACACATAAAACCACCGGACAATTTTATATAGGAGTTCGGTATTCTAATCAACGAAAAAACCTGTCTCCCGAAGACGATCTCGGTAAAGTTTATTATACTACATCTAAGAAAGTAAAACCTATCTTTAATGAGTTTAATTGGACTATTCTTGCCCAATTTATTTCTAAAGAGGATGCTCTTGAGTTCGAAGAATTTCTTATTAGCGAGAATTGGAAAAATCCTCTTCTGTTGAACAAGAACAAGGGAGGAAAAAGATTTCATAGGCCCGATGTTTATGTTAGAAAACCCAAGAACCAGGTTAAAAAAGGTAGATCTAAAGCAATGAAAGATCATTGGGCAAATGAAGAGTTTCGTCAAAAACAAATCGCTAAAAGAAAACAAACTCATTCTTCTACTCAATTTAGAGAAAATCATTCTAAAGTTATGAAAGCAGTTTCTCAACAATCTAAAAACATTTGTAGAGTTTGTAGATTGTCTGATAGAAAAGAAATGACCGTTCAAAACTTTTTTAGATATCTCTAACATACATTTATTTTAACATCTCTAGTAGATTATCGCAACTAAAATAATTCTTAGTTAATATATCTACCTGTTTATTTAGGCTTGGTAGAAACTTTTCATAATTATCCATGTACTGTATGATTTTATAACAGATATCTTTTCTATGAATTTCATAAGATTCAAAAGATTCTGTCCATTTACTAGGATATTTGAACGTGTCAAATGCCATTTCTTTATAACTTAATCTATCCGGAACCATTGGTATGGCATCTACTAGGGCACCTTCATACCAGCTAATACCTAGTGTTTCTTGTAGGTTAGCTGAAAAGACAATCTTAGCTTCACCTAGCATGTTATGATATTCATTTTTAGTCAATGGATATTCTTGACAAATTTTGAATTCATATTGTGGTAAATGTTTTTTAAGATCTTCAAAAATAGGCAGTTGTTTTTCTGGAGCGATACGATGAGGAAAAAGTATAAGATCTCGCTTAAGCATATTCTTATACATTAACAAAGTATCAGACATATACTCCATAGGCCAACCAGTTCTTACTATACCTGAATATTCTCCTCGTATAGCTTCGTTGATTTGTTCTTCTATCCAGGGATTTTCAAACATTTCATCATTGATAAGATTACGCATAAACATCTCAATGTGAAAGTCTGTGGCAAAGTAATTATAATCTGCTGAAAAGAAAAAACTTTTTTCAGCATGACGAACCCAAGAACGATTACCAATTAGTCTACCTAAAAAATCTTGAGGATCATAACTACCAGCATGCCATAGAGCATGAATGACTACTTTGATATCGAGCAGTTCACTCATGTATTTCAAGTTTATGATGCCAGGATGCCAAGCATCAGTAAAAATAAAATGATCCCCAGGCTTAACTGCTCCGGATGTAAATAGACGACTAAATTCTTCAACTTGGCGAGACTTATAGATATTAGTGCCACCAAAATTAAGAAAGGCGCCAGGAGTAGTGGCTTTAGGAATATCTTCAGGACCACTAATAACTTGAACATCGTGTCCTCTCTTTCTTAATAGAGCAGGAAAGTGAGTTTTCCACTGACTAGTATATCTAGTTTCCACCGCTTCTAGATCAATAAGGAAAACTCTGGTCATATTAATATTCTTTCCTATCTGTTCTGTTTCTATTTCCTTGATAAGGTCTGCGCGAACGTTTACTAAACAGATATGCACTATAATTTGGTGCTTCTTTTTTATACAATTCTGCAGGATTGAACTCACGTAATTCAAATCTACACCAGTCGTGAAAGGCTTCAAGATCTTCCCAAACTTTAACAACATCCGGGCGATTAGCGAAATAAGAATAGTCCTTATAATTACGAGCCATTTTAGCTTCTTCCTTGTAGTTTAATACTTGATAAATGAACCATTTTCTCCATCTTCGGAGACCTCAATCCAGACCTCACGATCTGGATACTTTGCGTGAATCTGAGCATATAGATCATCGCTCATCATTTCACAACTCTTATAGTCTAGCGACAATACACCTTCGTTGCTAGAATACAATTTTTCCAACCATCGTTTAAATTGTATAAATTCCACATCTCTGTCATTATGGGTGACACTAATCCATACCCTAAAATGAAAAATATGGCGATGGGGATTAGCCAAAAACGAAACATCATATTCATCTCCTGTTGCTAGATTGGGATCCGTAGCGGCTGCGGGATATTTGTGGATACCTTCTTTGCGGAATGTGACCCAAATCATTTTATTTGGACGTATATCCTGTTTGATAATCATCGTTGTAAAGCCTCCATCATAACGATTTTACCTAGAGAATCACCGAGGTCTTGATCGTCTCGAATGACATGCATGGTGTTAAAATTTTGATCTTTACGACGATCATAGCTACGAGTCTCTACAACATAACCACCCGACGCTTTATAAATCTGTAGACGCATACCTTCACTAGAAAGCCTATCATGATCTGCTTCTACAATTTGAGGTACATCTTCTTCGAAGTCATCTTGCATCAACCAATTACGAATGCGTTGTCTAAATGTCAGTTTCATTTTTCTTGCCTTTCTAATCTTTCGCGGTCTATCTGCTGACTTTGCTGAGCCGATAGTAGCGATCGCCTGTCCATAAACACTCATTTGATTATCTCATCTTTGTCATATTGATCCCAATCTGTGAAGCGATCTCTTCCCAGAAGGTCCTGTAGGTTATGGCACCAAACCCCAGGATTGGTTGCAGAAAAATCTTTATCATCGATCTTTAGTGTAGCATTATAGCCTAGTTGATTAATATAAGGTAATTTTACACTGATCTGCGGAATAAATCTACGTTTTTCGGTAAGACCGCTCTCCAGCAATCCTTCCGTTTCACGGACATCGAAGTCTAGAGTACACCAAAGGTCATATTCCGAATCTAGGCAAACGTAAATCATGTTTTCCCAAGGACGCCAAGTTTCAGTATCACTAACGCCATTAGTCTTAAAACTTTGATTAGCACCAAAATAGATATGCTTGATATGTTTTGATTCGTCTAGATAAGATCTACTTTCTCTGACTATTTCTAGAATAGTTTCGGGTTCATGAACACCAACTACAAAAAGAGTTTTCATTCCATATGCAGGTGTATGCTCAATCTCTACTCCTGTAAAGAAAGTTATACTATCTGCCACCCCGGATTCATAATTTCTTTTCATTACCATGTACTTACATCTGTGATATCAACAGTAGTGTCGACGTCCTTATCGCTATCGTTGAATAAGTTGAACTTGACAACAACTGTAGGACCAATTCCGCTGCTGTTGCTTTCTTCCAAAGTAAACCATTCTACTTCTTTAAAATGATTTGCCATTTTTACAAGTTTCTCTATTTGTGATCGATTTAGTGTAAAAGTGTTAATCGTTTTCATAATCTTGGCGTTTTTGTTTATGTTTAAGTATAGTAATTTGATCTTTTAAAAGCAATCTTTCTTTTTTCAAAGTTTCTATATTCATATCATCATATACACCAGTTTTTTCCATTTTATCTATTTTTGCATTTAACATTCGGTGTGCTTCTTCGAGGTGTTTAATTTTTTCATGATACATAATATTTCCTTATTCAATAACAAGATTGTTTAATTTTTCGTCTTCTCTATCATCGGTCCAAGCAGTTTCTTCTTCAGTTTCTTCATAAAACAATGTATCCGCAATATTAGTTACTCCTCCACGCAATCGTGCGCCTTCGAGATTTTGTAAAAATCCTAAACGTTCTGCTTCTGCAATCATAGCAAAAGCATCATCTTTGGTCTCGAGATTAAACAGCTCTTCCGCAAATCTATCAAAATATAGTACGTTTCTCGGAACCCATTCAGAGATTTCATCACTTTTATCAGCGTCTTTGACTTTACGCCAGCGTCTCCAGTCTGGACGATGTTTGGCACATTCGATATCCATCAAGTTATTGGCACGTTGCACTGCACGGATATGGCATTCGACATTGTGCCCCATCATCAGTGCATAGGCAAATGAATCCCACGATGTTTTGCCTTCTTTGCCAATCTTGTTCAGCATTCCCGGAGCATAGTGGCAGATATCTGCGATCGTAAGTCTGCGACCGAAATCGCTTTCGAAAGGAAAAGGTATATCCTGCCGTCCGGCAAGACCCTTATTGTCCGGGGCTTTATCCATGATAACAGAGAATCGTTTAGAGGTATGTTGGGCGTTAGTATATACCAATCCGTGAGCTGTTGCGATAAAGGGACTTGCGCAGTCAAAGCTGATAGTGAAGTTTTCATTGATATGTTTCCTGATTTGTCGTTGAATGCTTGTAAGATAACAAGCCCAATCCAGCTGTGCAGTGCCTAAGAAGTGCATCCAATCTTTGCCTTCTAGCATACCATCAAATCGCATAGTGATTAGTCTGCGTAGCGTAATAGGCATCTTGCACATATTAGCACCACCCATGGCCCAACCTTCTGCAGCTCTATTTCCATACTTGTTAGTATCGGAATATTCTTTTACACCTTGATACCATGCTTCTGCGTTCTCCCAGTTTGAACCTTGTAGAACATTTAATAATTTTGTTCCACCTTCTGAAGACCCCAATCTATTATCAATAAAATATTTGTTGTTGAACCGAGTTTTGTCAAGACAGTCTTCAAATGTTTTCAATCCTGTTTTTGGTGAGTGAATGTGATCACAGGCCCAGGTCGGAACATCCAGCATCATCGACCAATCAGCAGTAACATCTAGCCAAGTAAGAATTTTTTCACGAACTTTATTAGCAGCAGTACCTTCAAAATCTTGCCAATCAAATTTGATAACACCTTTACCAATCTGATATCCACCGGAATCACCTAAGATCATAGTTTTTGAACGATCACGTTGTTGGATCATAGACTCTTGGTCTATGCTTTTTTCAACATCGAGTTGGGCGTGTCCTGCAGAATACAGAGCAAATTTGTAATAAAAATACCCTTGTTCGGGGTTAAGAAAATTCATACCTTCAATGCCACGATCGAATCCTTGAGGGATTCGACTATCTGGAATGAATTTTTCTAATCTTTGCTTTGCAATGTAAGTGCTATAAAAACTGCTAATCGCAGGCAAATATACCGCATAGTCTTTCTGCAATGGTGTTAAATCAACTGCTTGTTTGCTCATATTCTTTCGCCAATATTGTTGTAAGTTCTAATCTTGTCAGTGCCTGTTCTAACTGCTCTAATGCTATACGAACTGCTTCGTTATTTGAAGCAAGTTTGTACCACTCTTTTTCCTGTTCCATACGATTAATAGCCCATTCAATAGCCTGCTCAGCATCTGGTGCCAAGCTTACACTAGCTGAAGTACCACCCATTGTTCTCCAGCTAGTACCGTCATAAACTTCTAGCTGTCTCATATCCCCGTTAAATCTCAACATACCTGCACTTGGTGCAGACATACTGAAATAGGGATCATTAGTAGATCCCATATATGCAGTAATATACTTAGATGCTTGTGTAAAAGAATTAATCATTAAGCTGCCTGTGCTGGAATGATGTATTTGTAAGTAGCAAGACCGCTGTCTAGTGTAATCTGGATAGCACCTTCATTGCTTAATGACATCTTGGTATTGTTGACATCAGTGATCTTAAGAATGCTTAGAATTGGCAGAACTGGCCAAGTCCAACCACGATCAAGTTTACCTGCAACATTTTGTGCAAATACAAACTCACCGCCGTGTGTTGAGGCATCGCCGAAGATGAACTTTAGATTTCCTCCGTCTGTTTTTGCAAGAAATGTTGGATGCTCGTTGTTAGCACCTGCTTGAAAGTTAAAACGTTGCACCGCAGCCACGGTTGGCTCAACTTCAACATCCCACTTAACACCGCGGAACTTCACAGTCTTCATCTTTTCATTGATGATTTCCTGATTCATAAAGCGATAGTCATTCTTGAAGTCGCCGTCTTTGTTTTCAAAGTGTATGCCAACGGGGATAGTTTCGCCGTTGCGCTCTGCTGACGTAATAGTGATCTTTGCATCTTCTTTATATTCAGCACCGTCTAAGAGATATTTGAGTTTGTTAAGTTGAGGCATGCCAAAGGTACCAATCATATCAGGATATGGATTGGCAGTAGTAGCCTCCATAATTACTGACCGATCATCAGCCATAGAAAACACACCGGTGCCTTCTTCTGTGCCTGTGATTTTAACTGTGGTTAGAAAGCCTAGATTTTGAGTGTGGCTTACAATGTCCTGGAGAATATCTTTCATTTTTTTTTCCTTTAGAAGTATAATAAGATTATATTTAGATCTTGAGTAAAAATCAACCTTGAAATCACTCAAAATCAAAAAGTTTACTGAATGTATTGTCTGACCTTGTTGAACTGATGTCCCATTCCAAAACACCAATAAGGTTTTCTAATTTTTCATCGATAACAGTAGTTTCCATTTCGCCATCGTCAAAAGGTAGATCTTTGAACCATTGAGGTAATCGCAACTCGTCAACCGGATACGCTACAGAGGTATATGCCATAGGATTGTCTTTGAGCTTACAGACAATAACTTTAGCACCATCGACTATTTGCATAGAATACTTGTCATCCATCATACGCTTCAAAGTATTCCAGTTAAGACTAGCACGAACGTGCCCTGGCATATTGGCTTTGCCCTGTTTCTTTTCTTTAGCAGCGTATTCTGTGATATTGTTAGCACGTTTAGGTGAACCTTTTTCCCAACCAGGTCTAGTTTTAAAGTCTGTTCTGAAGTCTGTGATATATTCAAGAACTTCTTCTTTGCTTATGCCTGTAAGAACTTTTGTCAAAACTTCTGAAAGAAAGTCTTGTATTACAACAGGAGTATCGGATCTTTTGAGATCTAGACCCATGGCTTTGATTTTGCCAGCAGAACCGCTACTGTCTGCTCTTTTGCCTTCTTTGTCGTAGTAGAGCACTGCATATCGCTTTTTGGTGATAAAGAGACCTTTGCTTGCAACAATCTCGCGACCTGCTTTGATGACCTCTGCTCTAGATTTTGGACAGTGGAAAGCATCTTGCATGAATTTGACGAACGTACCATTAACAGTTTCTCCTATAGTATCATAAAGTTCTATTACCGATTCTAGAGTCCAAGGAATTATTCCTTTTTCGATATCTTTTTTTAATGTTGAATATGCTGAAAAATAACAAGAATCAGTATCTCCGTAGATAACTGCTTTACCTACATGATCGTATTCTCCAGTGATAATTTCGTTAACTTTACTTGCCATGTGTTTGGCAACTTGTCTACCAGTAAGAGTTGTGCTTTGTCCAATCCTATTATCAAAGAAACGACAACCGGGATTAAGAATAGCACCGTAAAGACTATTCAAGTTGATCTTCTTGACCAACTGTCGCTTGTCCCAGTATTCTTCTTCAATTTTGTTGCCAGCTTGCACACATTCTTTGAGTTTGGCCTGCATTTCTTTACGTTCTTTATACCAACGTGCTAGTAATCCAGGAATAACACCTTCAACTTCATATGTAAAAATAGTACCATTAGCAGACAGCATCCATGGCTGATTGTTTTCAAATACTAGATCATAAATCTGTGCTGCGCTTAGTATATCGGAACCACCGCCTTCCCAATCTATGGTAATTTCTCTACCTACTTCTCGATTTATTACAGCGATATATTCCAAACTACCAAATATACCTTCCCATGCAGCAGCAAACGATTTACCCTTTGCCATCTCTGATTCGAGATGAGCTTTAGTGCCGTCCTGACGTAATTGTCCAATAATAGTTTCCGGGCCCATGTTTAAGGCGCGAATGGCTGACGGATATAGAGAGTTAATATCAAGAGAACCAATCCATTCATGGATACCTTTTTTAGGATACGCAACATAAGCGCCTGCTGCCTGTGTATCACCGTGCTCTTCCATCTTCTTACGATTAGGAACGATCATACCTCTACGATGTGCCTCGTTAATGATCGCTTGTTCAGTAACTGCTACTGCACCCATGGTTGTCTGCAGAAGCACTGTATTTTCATGAGCGATTTTATTAGCAAGGTCTAGAAATTTTAATTTTTTATCTAACTTATCTAATAAAGCACAGTCTTGCCTATTGTATTCAATAAACTTTCGAAAATCATTGTTGTATAGTTGATCCAGTGTACCTTCATAGACAGTTTTGTTTTCTCCGATCTCCATTTCGCCAATAGCATCTAGACGATAAGTATGTCTTTCTTCATAAGTGTATTTTCTGTAAAGCTCAAGACTATCTAAATGTACACGGCCAATTAAATCATAAGTGACTGCGGCTTTGCCATATTTTTCGTATTCTCTCTTCTTGGGATAGCAATCCCACAAACAAAAACGTTTAGTATCTTCTTTGCTTAAGACTTTGATAACACGATTAACAGTATATGGAATATCAAAACCCTCCGAATTCCAGCCGCTTAATACATCGGCATCTTGAATGAGATCTAAGAAAGTATCTAACATATCTGCTTCGTTATCGAACAACATAGTGTTAGAAAATTCTTCTACGGCTTTCTTAGCTTCTTCCATATTCATGGTCTTAGGCGGAATAGCAAGACATACTAGTGTATCCATCCATTGCAGATAAACAGCAATAGCAGTTATGGGCATAAATGCATCGTCGGGACTTGCATATCCGCGCTCTGGATCAAAGTCTACCTCAATATCGAAAAATGCAACATTAAGTTTTGGAGCATCTTGATTTAGATAATTATCTTCTAAGCAACGATAGATGGGATTGATATCTGATTCATATAGTTTTTTATTACTATGGATGGCTAGCTCTTTGCGTAGTTCTTTGACATTCTTACAGCTGACACGGCTCAGAGGTTCGCCCTTGATGCTTTGAAATTTACCTTTAGGATCGTAGTAATAGAATAGGTGTTTGGCAGCGTAGTCTTTGTAATGCCTCTGCCCTTTGGCATCGCGCTCAACGACACGAATTGTATCGTCGTCGCGATCATAGAATGCGTCAACGTAGCTCATCTTTTCTCCTTGCGATTTGTGGCTCGCAAATACCCTCTAATCATTTATAGCTGATTAAACTTTTCACACAGTTATTTATTTTCTGTACGATAGTCAGAAATTTTTTTCGCATATTACAGCAATTTTCAAACTGATATACATAATCGCTGCTGTTATTATTCCCATAGATATCCAATAAGATAATAATGTAAAAATTATTATTAACATTATTGCAATATCATTCTTATTAAACCGATAGAATCTATGCTGACTAACAATAAATAGTTAGCCAACATCCCAAATGATTTCCTAGTAAAAGCAGCCCAACCATACATAGCACAACCAAGGATCCATATAGGATATAGTATAAGTAAGGGCGGATTGGGGACTGTAAAAGCCATGACGATCGAACAACCAATGCTAATGAACCAAGCAAAAAGCTCAACAGTAAAACGAATAGGGTTGGAATTCCAATCATCCTTTATCCATTCTAAGGTTGGTCGGAAAATATCATTGATCATTTAATCTTTCTCTGGTAATTTCTTTGTAACGCCTAAAATCATTTCAATCTCATCCCATTCTTCTTCGTGAGATTTCCAATTGTCTTTATGTGCAATCTTGATCGCTTTATTGATAATACTTGGTTTGACCTGCAGCTCTTCTGCTACCGCTTTGACAGTTTCTTTAAGACCTTCTTGTAGATCTTCAACTTCACGAAGCACATTGCTGCCTTCGTTGATCAGTCTTTCTAATTTTGCTCGCTCTTCAGGACCGTACATTTTAGCCATATAATATCTCCTTATAGAGCTATTATATAGTCAATAAAAAAGCCAGTCAACCTATGACTGGCTTTTTTAATTACAATTTTTAATTTAATTATCTCATATTCGCTGCTAATTTTATAGTTCTGCTTGCATACTTTGGATTGGTTTGCATAAACGATTTTACTTTTTCGATCATTTCGCCAATTGTATCATTTAAGTTTGCTACGTTTTTCTCATAGAAAACAAGATCGGCATCGTCAAAATAAAGAACGCGATGAGATTGATCCGGAATGCCAGCTTGTTTAGCAATAAATGGGCACATCATATCTCTTGAATTATGTTTTTCATAATAATCCATACCAGTAGCATCTAACGGCGGATTATCTGGATCAATATCTCCTTCATAATCATCTCCGTATTCATTTAGTTTTTTTTTTTGATTTTCTGCCAGTACGTCGTACATTTCGAACTTGCCGCCGTTACGCTCATAGATCAAACCAGCATATAAATCTGCTTTCATACCTTCACCCAATTTATTTTTTGCAACACGTTGCGCCCAATTAAACAATTCAGTGTCTAATGTATCGATCTGTTGTTGTCCACCGCTTTCCTGAACTAGCTTGACCATGTCTTTGAATGTCATGACTGTTTCAACTGACTCAGCAACTACTTTCTTAGACGCTTTGACCGATTCATTTTTCTTGCCACCGAAATATTTGGCCTGCGCAGCACTCATGCCCTTCTTGCCACCTTCTTTCTTATCGCCGCCTTTAGATTTGGCAGCACCTTTCATAGGCTCTTTCTTGTCACCGTCTTTGTCGAGATCTAGGAAATCTGGTTTGGCTGCTTCGCCCATTGGTTTTTTCTTCAGACTTACGCCAGGTGATTCTGCACGGCGTTTTGCTTCAGCTTCTCTTTCTGCTTTTTCTTTTTCTGCTTTTTCTTTAACACCAGGCTTAAGAGTCACAGCTTCTTCCATTTTCTTTTCTTTCTTTTTCTTAGCGTCTTTTTCTTCTTTCTTAGCTTCAACCATCTTCATGAACTTAGATTTGAATTCAGGCTCAATACTTTCTTTCTTTGCTTTTTTAGCTTTAGGAGCATCATCATCTTCGTCTTTTTCTTTTTCATAAGAACGTTCATGCTTTAGTCCTGTAGCAGTTTTTGTCATCACGCCTTTAGAAGTTTTAACTTTGTCGCCAACTTTCTTAAGATCTTCTTGACCTTCATCTACTTTATCTTCTTTCTTTTCTTCGGCTTTTTTCTTAGCTTCTGCAATGTAAGAAGAAGTACCAGCTAATACACGTAGTTGTGCATCCTCATTTAACTGCACAGCTTTTTGTAATTCCGGAGCAGGGATAGTGTTAATTTTGTCATCTAGCTCGCTGATTTTTGTAATAAGTGTTTTAAAGTCCATAATGATGATCCTAAAGTTTTATAATGTATTTATCTTTTGACGTAATTGCCTTCACCAAATAAACTGGCACGTTGATCTAGCGCATTTTTAGCTGTTCCGTCTTTGTTTTTAGGCTGAACTACTTTTGGTTGGGGTGGAGATTTAGTACCACTGCCACTTGTAGGACTTCCTATATAACTTTTTTTACCTCGGGCTTTTCCGGGGCTGATATGTGGATTTTTCACCGCCGCAATATTACCTGCACTAGTAGCACCTGCGGTAGCTGATTCTAAAATATCACGTATTTTCATAATATATTATTTATTTTTTCCGCTCTTCATATTAGCGCACCAATGATACATTTTGGCTTTTTCGCCCGAAGCATTTTTAGCACGTTTGCGTAAATCTGTAACGGATCCATTGCAACTAGCACCAGCACGCTTTACCCGCCCAGGACGACTTTTACCCTTAATTTTACCATCAGCAAAGTTTTCACGCATATATTCAGATGCATTTCCTATTGAGTTTACATGCCAAGCATAGAATCTTGTGTTGGGATGATCTTGTTTAAGTTCTATGAAAGTATGTAGATTAGGTTTAGCATCATCATACATAATAGCTTTGGTGTAATTATCTTTATCTAAAAGATTTTTAATGATGGCTTTTTTACGTTCTTCTGTAGTACCTTGTTTACTATTACCTGCACGATAAACATGTACTTTATCTATGTCTACGCCATGTTTGCGGAAAGTGTCTAAAAATAATACTTTATCATCAAAGTCTGCTCTAGCCGTAACCATTACTACTTTATTCCCTGTGGCGATATCACGCTTTAGTTGATTCATCATAGGTATAATTGGTTTAGATTTTTCAAAGAATTCTTTGGCATTACGGAAATCTTCAAAATCAAAACTCTCTTCAGGCTTTAGTTTATAGTGCGTGAAGTCATGACTGTTTAAACTGTCAACCACCCGTCCATCTTTAATTACATGTACTTTTGTTTGAGTATTGACCAATGTGTCGTCTATATCAAAGACAACAAGTTTCTTTGGTTTAAATTCAGTACCTCTAGATTTTTCGTTTGGATGTTGATCTTCGAATTCTTTTCCTTGTAATTGTACACCTACAGTATCTTGCACCAATTTCCAAGCTAAACCTTTTTTACCTTTTTCTAAAAATTGCTTAAATAATTCTTTTTGTTTTTCCGAAGCAGTTTGGAAAAATTTGGACAGCTCCATAATTCCTATATTTCCTTCATATGACGCTTCTCCTACTCCGTCGCCACTATAACCAGAATCATAACCATAACCACCGTATAGTCCTGGACCATACGCTGCCCAGCGAGGTCTTTTACGTCTTTTTTCTAATATAAATTCTTTAGCTCTCATATATCATACTGAAAAACTTGATCCGCATCCACAGGAAGTTTGTGCATTTGGATTTTTGATGCTGAAATTAGCGCCGTTTAGATCCTCACTATAATCGATTACAGCTCCTGTTAGATACTGCATACTCATGGCATCAACGACTAATTTCCATTTCTCATCTAATGATATTTCGAAATCATCTTCGTTCTGTTCTTCGTCGAATGTGAATCCATATTGAAATCCACTGCAACCACCGCCTTGGACAAATGTGCGAAGCATAAGGTTTGGATTGTTTTCATCAATCAATAAGTCTATGACTTTCTGTTTTGCATTTTCAGTTATTTCAACCATTTTTATCTCCCACAGGTTTTTCTCCGGTTAGATAAGGTAAGCTAAACCACAACTGAAACCATTCTGGAGTTCCAGGTTTAATATTGTGCTTACGCATGAGTTCACCTTTTTCATTACCAGTGATACTTATGTTGCTACCACCATAGGGCTGGTAGCCTTTGAATTCGTTTATTCCAGCTAGACGCTTAAGGTCATTTAGTTCTAACATTTTTAGCTGCACCTTTGCGTTCTGGATTAGGATCTTCTCTGCGTTTACGAGTTGCCGCGGTGGCACGCCCTTTTTTTCCTAGGCTGTGAGCTTTACTTTGTGGCAGACATTTAGGTTTACCTTCTTTATCTGAACCTCTAGCGCAGTTTCCACGAATCTTTCCATCAGGACCAAATCTAACCCATTTATCTTTAAACCATTGTTTTAGATTCTCGTGCATTCCGAAATTGCCGCTCATTCGAACTTGTTCTATGTCGTTTTTTTCTGCGTATCTATCTATATAAAGAGCTATTTTAAAATCTAAAATTGTTAAGCCCTCTACATCAAAAGTTGATGTGCGAACTTTTACTTCTGCAACATCTTGAGTTACTTCAGTGAAATGATCCATCTTTTCTGAAAGACGATTTATAAAATCAATAAATTTAAAAGCGTGTCTGTGATCTTTAGCTACGTATTTGGCAGTGAGATATTGATGATCTAGCATTTCCCAATCGGGCAAAAACTTAGATTTTAAGTCGTTTAGATCTTCTTCTTTAGGAACAAAGTTTTCTATCGGAACTTTTCTAAAATCTTCTATTTCAAAAAATCTCATTTTTTACTCTTATTACCCCAATTCTTAGCACCTTTCTTGCGACACTGAACTAATGCACCCGAAGCATATGCCGAAGGCCATACTTTATATCTGCTGCGAACTTTATGATAACAGGCATCCTGTTTTTCATTTATTAAGCTTTCATGAAAGATAGGACCACGGCAATGCGGACATTGATTAAAAGGGATATTGGTATCTTCCGCCACACCTTTTTTCCTAATGCCAAGTTTGTCAGCAGGATTGCCTCCACCAAACATATTATCAAAAGCACCACGTGCCTGTTGTTTGGTATCTGCTTTTTGTTGTTTGGCTACCGGTTTTTTACCTGTGATACCTTTAAGCATCTTATCAAACTTGTTATCACCTGTGGCTTCCATCATGCTTTCATCATACTCATCACGGCCCCAAGGTTCACCGTATATCTTTTTCCAGTTTTGGTTAAGTGATAAACCGTTGTCTATCCAGTATTCACCTAACTGATCTTTTAACTGTGTGTCACCTTGCAAGTATGCATCAAACCCCGACTTTAGTCCTTTTAAGAAACCATCACGCACCTGTGCAAAATATGTAATGTCAGCTTCCTGACCTTGCCAGTGGCCTGATTGCTCCAAGTCTTGTTTTGTCCATCCAGAATCTATTAGATCCTGTGTTTCTTCTTCTTTTTGTTGAACAAAATCAATCACAAAGTTTGCAGTGACAGCATAATAACTTGACGAAGAATTACCTCCTGGTGCAAATTCACTTAGTGAGCCTTCCGCCACACCTTCGTCAAACTGTTTGCCTTTGTGTTTGACATCACCTTGTTTGTCGGCTTTCTTTTTATCTTTGTGTGCGCCAGCACCTGTTTGAGGAGCAGTACCCATAGGGTTACGAGGCTTGATATTGTATTTTTTAGCTCTGCGATCTTTTTTATTTTCTATGATAAATTCTTTTGCTCTCATGATTTTCTACTCTGTTTAGGACCCTTTCGAGTTTTCCACTTCTTATCTGTTGAACACCAATAACGTCCGTATCCCTCTTCTATACTATCGATAAATTTATCTATGCCACGACTACGAACCCCGCCCTTCTTACGAACCTTGGCTAGTTCTTCTAGAGCATGTCGTATTTGTTCAACATTCATTTTCAATTCATCGAATTGACGAGTTATTGTTTGCCATTCAGCAGGACTAGCATTGTCTACACGACTGGCAAGATCTTTGATTTGATTAGCTGCTCTCAGCATTCTATATTTTAACTTTGCAGGGTTGGCTTTATCGTGTCCATAGATCATGGGATCCATCGGGTCTGCAGGATCCATTTCTATAGGAGCTTCTTTTATAGATTCATTTTTTTTCTTAGGATAACCATGTTTGATTTCGAGATAATATCCGCTGAGTCCTTGTTTATCTAAAATTTTAGTGATGAATTCTTCTGCTTCTCTAGCATTGGCAAATTTATCTCCGAGATTATAACTTCGCACTTCACCATCTATTTTTACATAAGCGATCGTGATTGGTTTCACTGGTTCGTCTGTGGCCTGTGCAGGCGATCCTAGCAAGTTAGCAGCAGCTAGAGCTGCACCTGCAGCCTTGCTCTTCCAACCTTCGCTGACACTTTCTTTGATGCCCATGCCTTTTCGTACAGCATCATACAGTGGTTTGGCTAATTCGCCTGCGCCAGTAGCTTCTTGGAAAGCTGAGAAATCATTATTGGCCGCAGCAGCTCTAGCACCACTGGCACTAACTCCTGCAACTCCCTCTGCACCGTCTTCACGTTCACCACTTGAAACAAAATCTAAAACTTCAAAATTATAAAATCCGTGAGCTTTACCTTCGACGCCATTATACTGTGTTAGAAGTTTTTTTATATCTTCTAATCGATCGCTACCAGCTACAAAAGTTGCAGCATTATAACCTTGGTCGTATAGATATGCAGCTACTTTCACTATGGTATTTAGACCAGCATCATCCACTACATCACCTGCGTATTCAGGAAACATAGCTTTAATAAATTTTATTTTTGTAGAATAATCCAAAGGATTTTTTTTAGGATCTTGACTTTGGCTGACAAATATTTTCATATCTCCGCCTTGACTTTTCATAGTATCGAGAACCTGTTTGTGTCCAATGGTAGGAGGATTTATCCTACCGAAGCAGAATGTGACATGCTTAGTATCAGACTCGAACAGTTGTTTTAACAGCATTAATCGTAATCGCCTTTTTCAATATGTTTATCTTGTTCTTCAGCAAATCTTTTCGCTAATTCAATTATCTTTTCTTTTGGAAATTTCTCTTCTGGATTTTCTATATTATATTGCTCGCAGTAATTTTCTTTACATTTTTCCAAAGGTCTAATATAAACCTTAAAAACATTAGGATTACCTTTATGTTCTTTATGACGTTTAACCGCGGGGAAAAAATATTTGTTTAGCAGATAATCGTTATTATCTATATGATAATGTAAATCATCTAACCAATCTATTTCTTGATCGTCTACTTTAGGCGCCCCTATAGGACTCCACATCTCTTTTAAAAGCATTACCAGCTCCTACAAGACCAATAGCGTGCCTTCCAGCGCGGGCCGGGATTCTTACAATTATGTCTAGCACGGAAACTGCGTCTACGTGCCGGATTAGATTTCTTGATACGCATCTTCTTATCGCCGAAGTTTACCTTGACAATATTGCCGTTAGGCTTGCGTACATAGACTTTTGATTTCTTAACATCACCGGGCAGTTTCTTACCTAACGGAACATTTTTTCCACGATACTCTGCTTCATCAACTTCGAAATCTTCTTTTTTGTTTTTATATGCCTTGCTTTCTTTATCTCTTAGAGCACCAAGTTGTTGCTGGGTGCCGCCATTACGCATAAGTTTAGCAGCCTTGGTCATATAATCTTTACCGTGTTTATCTACACCTATTGAATATTGTAATCCGCTTTCATCAATGTCGTAGTCTTCTGCATACTTGTTGGCTTTCATATAATCACGTGCAGTATCTAGATAGTCCATGGCTTTGACGATCTTAGCCTGTACCCATTCTGGCAAGTTTTCGTCCGCTTGGATGATACCGTACAATTCTTTAGCAGCATCGTTTAAGGTTCTTAGATCGTCTTTGGCCATATCGCCTTCACGATCGTATTCGCCTTTGTTGTACTCTGCATCAGGATCTTCTGGACCGTGATCTTCTTTTACACAATTAGGCACCATTTTGTTGCCTTTCTTTTTCATTCCTTCTTGTTTATATCCGACCCAACAAGGCCCACGAGCTTCGTCTATAGATTCAGATAATTCGCCATCGATGAATATAATACCTTCGTTGGTTAGATGTTCTAATGCTTGATCATCCAGTTCGATAACGATTCCATCTTCTACAAACCCTAAAATTTCTGTTGAGATTTCAAAATCTTCAGAAAAACTTATACCAAAATCATCACCTATTTCGAATTCTTCGGCAAACCCTTTTGATTTGGCTTCTTTTTCTAAGTCTAATCTACGCTGATCTATGGCAGCTGAAATTTCAGGATCTTTTGCAGCTACAGGATCAGCTTCTAATTCATCTAAAGCTTTTCGTTTAGCTTCCAGGTCTCCCTGATTTTTAAGTTCTGTTTCGTTGACGATGCTGTCTAATTTAGATAATAAGTCTCTCATAGTATCTTCCTAAGATGATACTATATTTATCGAACTTTGGAGGTTAGTAATTATAACGGACGTCTATGATTTCGCCGTTTTCGATGTGATATTCCGCTCTTAAGTAAACAAAATTCCCGGTTAATGTAGCGGATCTATTTGAATTTGAACTGTCTAAAGCAAAAGTTTCTATATGAGCATCAAACCAATCAATATCGCCTGGATTTAATTCTAAGGTTGCCTGTATCTTTATTGTTCCTACAAATGATTCAACATGAAAAAATACTGTTTGAATACCGTTATTAGACTTGTAGTATCCCGCTCCCCTTCCTTTATCCGAATAGAATAAAGTTTCGGAATCTAATAATGAATTATAATCTCTACCGTAGGCAGAGTTTACAGTGATATTTTCTAATAATTTGACGGTTTCGAAGCTCATATGTTATTTATCGGTTATAACAAAGTTGTAAATCCGTCCTATTAGCTCAGCGTTTCTAAGTTTTAACATCAACAGTGCTCGTTCGTCTTCTACTAGAACATATCTTCGGTCCCAATTCCAGTCTGTCTCTATAAACCATTTTTCGATAGCTTTAGTACAGGTGATTCTATCGTTTTGAGATTTAAGCCAATCAATATATCTAACTTTAGCTTCTTTATCTCCTGCTAGTTTATGAGGTAGTAAGTAAACTCTGTATTGATATCTATCTTTGGGTAATTTTTTCACAGCGATAGAACAATTTGATTCACTTATAGCGTTAATTGTAGCATCACTAGGCTCAAATCTATGTCTTAAAATATTCTCAAATTTCACAGATAACTGACTGTAAAATGTTTTATCGTTAGTATAAAAATCAATTAAGTTTCTTTCTACACGGGTTTGATATATATTTTTGTCATAAGTTTCTAAAATCTCACAAATATTCAAAATGTTGTTTTTATTTTTATAAGCCTTTGACCATATAGAATATTTGTGTTCCGATTGATCTGGAGAATAACAAAATTTCTTAATCTCTTCTATATTTTTGAGCCTAAATATTGCACCGCCTTCGATTTCTAACGTGGTTTTATATAACCACTTGTTATAAAATTTACGATTAGTTAATTTAGTTTTGGTTGATAACATTTTCTTCTGCCTTTGCAGATTCTCTAGCGGCTGCTGCTGCTTTTGCTGCTTTTCTTTCTTCTTTTGTTAGCGGTTTAGGAATTTCAGATATAGTGAATTCTAATTTATCATCTATGACATCGATGTTCACCCTGCCGCCGTTAACTAAATCTCCAAATAAAACTCTACGACTCAACGGACTTTTAATCTCATTATCAATTAATCTAGCTAAAGGACGAGCCCCCATCTTAGAATCATAGCCTTTCTCGGACAACCATACAACAGATTTGCTATTTGCTACGATTTCTATACCCTTATCTTTTAATTGTTGATTCAAATCATTAATGAATTTAATTACAATTTGCGATACAGTTTCGTTTGATAATTTACTGAATTTAATTACACTATCTAATCGATTACGAAATTCAGGAGCAAAGAATTTTTTAACCGCTTTTTCATCTTCACCATCTCTTTCTAAATCTCCAAAACCTATAGTATTACGTTCATTATCGGCAGCACCTAAATTAGAAGTCATAATAAGAATACTGTTTCTACCGTCTGCCACTTTACCATTGCTACCAGTTACAAATCCATTATCCATAAATGCTAGTAAAATATTAGAAACGTCTGGATGCGCTTTCTCTATTTCATCTAATAACAAAATAGAATTTGGATGTTCTTGTAGCTTAGTGATCAACATACCAGCATTGTCTTCATAACCAACGTATCCGGGAGGAGCACCTATAAGTCTAGCTACGCTGTGTTTTTCTTGATATTCACCCATATCAAATCTAATAAGTTGCATCCCCATTTTGTCCGCCAATTGTTTAGCTGTTTCGGTTTTTCCACAACCGGTTGGTCCTAGAAATAAGAAACTTCCTATGGGCTTGTTGGGTGATTTCATGCCAGCTTGACTTACAAAAATTTTATCTAATAAAGTTTCGACAGCATTATTTTGACCGTAAACAACAGATTTCATTTGCTTTTCTAGATCACTGAGATTTTTACTTTCTTTCTGTGCTACAGTTTCTAGAGGCATATTGATCATCTTACTTAATTCATATGTAATTTGTTCAATATCGACAATCTGTTCTACTCCTTCCATTGCAGCATCATCTTTTATCTTATATCTAGCACATGCACAATCGATTATATCTATAGCTTTGTCCGGTAATTTTTTATCAGACATATATTTCATAGATAATTTTACTGCCTGTTCGATAGCGGCTTCACTGATTTTTACTTTGTGATGATTCTCGTAATATTTTCTCAGTCCTTTAAGTATTTTCACTGTCATTTCTGCAGATGGTTCCTCTATGCTGACTCTTTGAAATCTTCTCATTAAAGCACGATCGCTTTCAAAATATTTTCTATATTCTTCCCAAGTTGTAGATGCCATTAGCTTAATAACGCCTTTGGTGAGAATAGGTTTCAGCATATTGCTCATATCGTTTGAGCTTTGATTAGCAGCACCTGCTCCTTGCATCACGTGTGCTTCATCAATGAATAAAATTACCTTTTCTTTCTTTTCTAAAGCAGTCATAACAGCTTTAAATCTTTCTTCGAAATCTCCTCGATACTTAGAACCTGCTAGTAATGCACTGATGTCCAAAGAATAGACTTGATGATCTTGAATAAATTTAGGAACTTTCTTTTCAAAAATCTTACGGGCCAGGCCCTCTGCGATGGCAGTTTTACCGACACCCGGATCACCTACCATCAGTACGTTGCTTTTATTTCTTCTAGCAAGTACCAGTTGGATTTTTTCAATTTCTTCATCTCTACCAATTACTGGATCAATTTTACGTTGTTTTGCTTTTAAACTTAGATTAGTGCAAAACTGATTTAGTATTCTGTCAATTTGATTCGTAGTAATACTCCTAGTTTCAACTTCTATGTCTTCGTCGATTTCTACTATAAGATTTTCTTGAAAATATTTAATAAATTTTTCTTTTGTTATTCCACCCTTAGTGAGAAAATAATAACCAAAACTATTTTTTTCACTTAACACACTAATAATAACATCAGCAACCTCCATGCGCTGTCTGCCGCTAAACAAGACTTGTGTAAAGCATCTATTAAGTACACGTTCTACACTATTAGTTTTTTTTGGTTTAAAATCTGCATCGGAAGTTTTAATGTCATTTAAATTATTTTTAAGATAGTGATCTAAATTAGTTTTAATAAAATTAGCATCAGCACCAAAACTTTCTATTAGATTATATGCATCCGAATCTAACATTATACAATAAATCAAATGTTCTACAGTGATATATTCGTGATTAAGTTTTTTAGCAACATTAATTGAATTTTGAAAAATATCTTGGAGATTTTTACTTGGTTCGATCATTATTTTACCTTCTTTAATTTCTTCATAGCTAAGTTTAGTTTCAACCTACTGACTCTGTCAACAAAACATATACCATCTAGATGATCTAGTTCGTGTTGAAAACATTTGGCTAGATATCCTTCAAATTTAGCTTCTATTAAATCGCCTTTACTATTTTGATATTCGGCAATCACCCAAGTAGGTCTTTTTATTTTTAAAAATAAACCCGGATAACTTAAACAACCTTCTTCATCTAATATTTGTTCAGTACCGTACTCCAATATACGCGGGTTAAAACAGGCGAACGGTTTAGGAAATCCAACGATATTTTCACTGCCTATAATAAACACACGTTTAGTAATTTCAATTTGATTGGCTGCTAATCCAATTCCTTTGCATGTCAGCATAAATTTAATCATAGATGCTTCGAGTAATTCTGCATCACCGTCAGTGAAAAAATTCCACTCTGTGCTTTTGGTAATTAAACTCTGATGAGGTCCTAATTTATATTCCATTTTTTTGAAAGTTTTCTATTATAGATTTTTGATGCGCTGGCAACGATTTGGGAATTTTAATTTTTACTTTAATTAACAAATTGCCTCGTTGACGTGTGCGCATATGAGGAATACCTTCACCTTTACAACTTAAAACTGTTTCGGGTTGTGTTCCTTGTGGAATATTGATTGATAATTTTTTGTTATCTAAAGTTTCTATGTTAATCGATGTGCCTAACATAGCATCCCATACTGTTATTTCTTTTTCTATTATTAAAGATGTTCCTTCACGTCTAAACAAATTGTGTTGTCTAACGAGAATGTTTACTAAAAGATCTCCAGGTCTTAATCCTTGAATAGAATTATCTCCCATTCCTTCGTATCTTATTTGTTGACCATGCTCTATTCCGGGGGGAATTTGTATATTAATCATTTTACTTTTACCACCTGGTATAGAAATATCAGCGTTAATTTCTTTTCCTAATAGTACATCCTCTAACGTGATTTCTACATTTATACTCAACGTTCTGTTTCTTTTAGCAGGTTGTCTACCAAAAGCGCCGAAGCCGAAATTACCGAATAAGTCATGAAGATTCTCAGTTCCAAAATGAAATTCAAAAGGACCTTGATTAAATCCGCCCATGTTGGGCTGTGCATTAGGATCGCCTCCCATATCAATTATTCTTTTCTTCTCTGGATCTGATAATGCCTCATATGCAGTTGAAATTTCTTTAAATTTATTTTGATCACCTCCACGATCGGGATGATACTTCATCGCTAATTTGCGATATGCTTTTTTAATTTCGTCTTCAGACGCATTTCTGTTCAAACCTAAAGTACCGTAATAATCCATTTTATTTTTTATAATAGAAAAAGGACTACAAATTGTAGTCCTTTTATTTACTTAAGATTTACTGAGCTAAAATTATTTTTTAGTAGGAACTTCTGTGCCTTCATGTTTCTTGTGTACTTTTACTTCTTTACAATTTTGTTTTGGTTTGTTTGTTTTTGGATCCATGATAGGTTTTCCATCTTTGCCTTGAGCATCAACACAAACTTTTTTAGTTTCTGGCTTCTTATCTGCGTCAGCAGCATAGACAGTTGGATACGATAATGCTAGTGCTAAACCTGCTACAAAAATAATATGTTTCATCTTTATCTCCTTAGATTTCTGGGTGGTCTGGTTGTTGAGGCATTGGTTTACCAGTGCTGCTCATCAATGGTGCTGCTGGTGCTGCGGCAAAACTTTCGGTCGATGCTCCAAAAGCAGGTGTAGCAGCCATTGAACCGAATGGGCCTGGCGCTTTAAAACTAGCAGTTGCTCCGCCTATATTCAATGATGCTCCGAACCCGCCCCCGCCAGTGCTATTACTTGATGGAGCTGGACTTACAGTAGGAGCCTTATTTGCTGCTTCTAAAGCTTTAGCTTTGAGGTCTTTATCATTACCGGCTAACATGATACCAGACAGAGTACCTGTTAAAAACGTTGCAATAGGGATAATCAATTCAAAAAACTTTTGATCGATAGGACTAATTGCATTTAACGGTTGGGTCACAAAAATTATGGAATAAAGTACAACAAACACAATTCCTGTTAATGTCAACGCTAGACATATACCAATAAAAAATTTCAATCGAGCCATCAATTGCTCTTCTGTATAGATAAAGTGATCTCCTGTATCCTTATCTTCTTTTTTAAACTTTTGTAAAATTTCCATTATCTGCATCCTTTATTGTCTTGAGCCATTGATACTGCTGGTTTTGCTGCCGGAGTTGTCTCCCCATCCTTGAGAGGTCCTAATCTAGGATCTCTTTGACCTTTGAAGATGTGCTCTGGACAGGTTCTAGTTACATCGCAGGTAGGTAACTTGCACATTTCCTTGTCCCAGTTTTTGGGATCTTGACAGGGATAGCGGAAACTATCGCCGCCAAAAATTGCTAGACTCAATGGCAGTGCTAGTAAGATTATCACCCATTTGAATAATTTTAGATCTGCGTTCATATCGCTCCTTCCGCATAACATTAACTACAAAGTTATTTACCCAAAAAAAGCAAGAAATACTTTCTTGGATTAACTGCTACTATTACTACTATCTTCTTTTTTTGCTTTACTGAATTTTTCTGACGCTGTGAATCCTAGTCCTGCTATCACGATGTACATCATCGCTTCATAAACATTAGGATCTACTTTCTTGTCCCACATAAGATCACCAACGAAGCCAGCTGCACATAGAATAAAAGCTGCTACAGTGATAGCTCTTTTACTGCTTATGCCATAGTCTGTGCCATCTGTGAGCATACTATGATACCATTTCATGATAACTCCTATTTGATATCATCATAGAGTTTTTTGTTGGCCTTATACCATTCCTGCCATTCTTCTACCTTGATACGACATTGATGATATTTGCTGTAATTTTTAATCACTGATTCGGCAGTAACACTTAACTGTTTAGTATCGACGGGTAGTTTTTCTAGATCTTCACATTTTTGCAGTAGAGCCTCCGGTGCCTCTGGAAATTTCATTTTCACAGGTATAGAAGTAGAACATCCTGCTAATAGAAATGAAATTATTAATAATGTGTATTTCATTTCTTTTCTTCCTTAAATGGATCTTCGGCTGCATTGTTAATTTGCTCTATTACTCTAGGATCTACTTCGCACTTGGCATCAACTTCTTTAGCTATTTCTTTTATTCTGTCAACGTACACTGTTTCCCGTTCTTTCACTACTTTGGTTTTATAAACTATTCTTTCTTGTATCTGTACCTTGACTTCTTGACTCTTGGCTTCTGCAGCTTTAATCTGTTCTTGAAGTTCGGCTACTTTAGCTCTCCATGACATCTCAACACCGTATCCGCCAAACAAAAAAGCACCACCCACCAGCACAATCACACCAATTACCTCAGCCGGTAATTTATATTGACTGATCAGTGGAATCCACGCTACAAGTTTACTAGCTATGTACAGTGCTAGTCCCAGACCCATTAGGCCATATGTGATCCAAATATAAATGCTATCTGGAATAAGACTCAGCATCCATTGAATATACCACATTGTTAGTGAGCTTCGAAGATATGCAGAGCGTGTTCATAATGCTTTTGACGATCTTCAAGTCCAATAGTACCACCGTTGATACGTTTGGTCAATGTGAGGATGTCTCCCTTGTCTGCCCATTGATTAAGATTGTTCTGTTCCCAGAAGAAGCAAGCTGATTGAACAGCGCCTTCGAATGTCTGTAGATATTCTGCTGCTTCCTGAACAGGGATATCTAAGGATGCAGCAAAGAATGTGTAGTTATCTTTACCTGTCAACTGGATCAGTCCACGACCGCAATAACGCCATCCGTCTCCGCTATTCTCATCTCCATTGCCCATACGATTAGCATAGACTCTGTTAGCGATCTTTTCTGGCTTATTTGCATAGGCTGCTGCGGTAGCATCGTCTGCAAAATATTTAGGAAATACTTTACGTAGGCTAGGTGCTTTGTAGTTTAGATTTTCTTTTAAGAAAATAAAACCACCGCTTTCGTGTGCGCACTGTGCTAAGAATGCTGCTACTCTTTTTGGTGTATTAATTTCGTACTCTGGCAGAATTTCAGATATAGCTTTGTACCAGTTATCAATATATGGATTCTTAGGAATCATTTGTTTTAGTTGATCTTTGGTAAAATTAAATGTAAAGCTCATTTTTCGATCCTTTTCAATAAAATAGAGTGATCACCATTATTAAAAATAAAATTGTTTCCTAATTTGTTAATATTGTAATCACCTAAAACTTTTGTAAGCCAGAAAATTTCGCTCATAGAGCTTTCATCTACTGACGGGCCAACACCTATTTCCTCTAATATAGATTTAGTTGTTGATTCTTTAACTATTTCTAATTTAATTTGTTTGTCGAATGGTTTATAAATCGTAATAATATTACCATCAAGTTTTAAATCGTCCATTAAAGTTTTATTAAAGAATTTTTTTATACCTTCTGTTCGTATCTTTGTTACGAAACCTGTGTATTCATTTGGTGTAGGTGGAATGTGATTTTTTAAATTTGTCTCTGACGCTTCGTGAATTGTTGATTCTTTATGATATTTGAATTTAAAATCTTCTATGCCTGTTAATCTTTTAATTCCGTAGCATATTTCTTTTATCTCTTCTGATAATTTAGGAGTTCTAGAAATTTCTACAAATACAGAGTAATCCCCTTGATCGTTCTCACCCGAACTGACATCGGCATCTAGTACGAAAGGAAAACCTTTTTCGATAAATTCCATAAGATCTATTGCAGGATGTCGGTCTTTTACCTTGAAACTTAAGACACAAACATCTTTATCTTCTCCCATTTTTGACTTGAAAGCATCAACTTCAAAAATGTTTTGTATCATTTCTTTAAGATCCATAGCACGAAGACCTTCATTAAGCTGCTGGTGTTTGTTCTGCCTGTGCATTGGCCATCTCCTGTGCTTGTTGTTCTGCGGGATCAATGTGGGCATTTACCCCCATTCCATTTATAATATCTTCAATTTTATTCTTGTCTAGTTCAGTATACCCTCTATTGATGTCATTCATTAATTTTTTAGGCATAGAAATTTTTATCATCCATATTGGATCTCTGTCTATCTTACCTTTACGTGTTCCTGGGCGAATATCATCCGGTATTTTAATTTTTCTTACTTTTGCTATTTCGCTCTGTGCTACACGGACCTTACATCCGTATTCTAACAGACGTTTCCCACCTGCCGGTTCCGGCATTTTATCTTCCGGCCACATAAACGTGCATTCCACAAAATATCTACTTTCGTTAGGTCCGCTGACTAGTTCGCCATCAATCCAGTTTTCGTACACATAGACATCTAATTCGTCTATTACCCGCTCAAAATCCTTAAGCAGATTCAAGCTGTTGTTAGAACCGTATACTTGTTCTACGTTAGCTATAATATCTTTTATATCAGCCATAATTTCTCCCTTTGTATTTATCGACAAAAATCAAACATAACAGTTTACTTTTGTCAGTCTGGATTAAATAACTTTGTGTTCGGCTACGGACACAACGGTTTAGGGTCCGTGCCTAACACTTAGAGGAGGGCTAACCTTATATGAAGCGTAAAAGAGCGCAAGTTCAGCAAAAAGAGCAATACGATCCACGGTTTCACAGCAATGTTATAAATATTGATCACCGATTAAATGAAAAGCGAAAGCGAATTCAAATATATCCCAAAAATCTAAGTCAAGAGACTTATCTACTCAAACTAAACGACACTAATAAAATGATTATATTCGCTATCGGCCCAGCTGGTACGGGTAAAACCATGTTGGGCGTTCAGTGGGCTATCGATCAATTAAAATATGGATCTGCAGATAAAGTGATTATAACTCGACCTGCTGTCAGTGTTGATGAGCAACACGGATTCTTGCCCGGGGACCTTAATCAAAAAATGGAACCTTGGACCAAGCCTATTTTTGACGTATTTTCTGAGAATTTTAATGCTAGGGAGATAGAAAATTTTGTACGAGAGGGGGTGATAGAAACCAGTCCTTTAGCATATATGAGAGGTAGGACTTTTAAAAATTCAGTCATCATTGCAGATGAAATGCAAAATGCTACTCCTAGTCAAATGAAAATGTTGTTAACTAGACTAGGACAAAATAGTAAAATGGTCGTAACGGGTGATTTGCAACAAGCTGATCGCCCAAGTACTAATGGATTATTAGAATTTTTACAACTTTATAATAATTTTGAAAATCACAGGTACGTAGACATCGTGCAGTTTGATATTAATGATGTCGAGAGACACGAAGCAGTTAAGGAGATTTTAGCTATTTACGGAGACAACTAATCTTTGGGTAAATGGGGGGTCAATCGATCCCCCAACATTCTTTTATAAAATTCCAGCATATCGTCGTACCCAGCCGCTGGATTAATTCCGTTTTTGATGACTTTTTTTTCTTGAAGGTCTAGAATAACTTTGGCACTTTGAATATGTTTAGTTCTGTAATGTCGTTTAAATTCTGTAATTTCATCATACTTACCGTTAGGTTTTTGTAAGTACGATACTATCATATATCTTTCATCCATCTAATTTCTCCACCCAAACTCCAGATTTTGTAAGAAAGTCGATACCGTCGGTATTACGATAAGCATCCCGATAAAAGACTTTATTGATACCGGACTGATAGATTAACTTAGCGCAGTCTAAACAAGGACTGTGGGTGATAAACATAGTAGCACCAAAACCTGATTCTGTACTCTTTGCCAACTTAGCGATTGCATTAGTTTCAGCATGTAATACCTCTGGTTTGGTTTTTAGTTTAGCATGATGTATAGCACCTTCGTATCCTGCGTAATTTTCAACTACTTCATCCTCGCAATTATTGTCCCATCCCGCAGGCATACCATTATAACCAATTGAAATAATCCTATCATCTTTAACTACGATGGCACCTACATGAAGTCTACGTGCATGGCTCAGTTCCGCAAACGTTTCTGCAGTTTTCATATAAGCATTTTTAAGTTTTAATTTCATTTATTCTTCTAATTGTGTCAGTTTATTAGGTTTGTCTTTCCACATTTCATGATCAGGAAGAGGTTTTTTGGCTTTAGTAAGAATAGGCCATTTTTTGCTTAGTCTACGATTAAGATCAGTCCAAAATTCTGTGTCTATATTTGTATCATTATCTGCTACAATAGCATTAACAGGACATTCTGGTACACAGACAGCACAGTCAATACATTCATCTGGATTGATCACAAGGAAATTAGGACCTTCGTGAAAACAGTCAACTGGACATACCTCTACACAAACAGTATGCTTACAATTAATACAATTTTCAGTTACAAGATAACTCATGCTGACAACCTTGCAAGTTTAATTAATGTTGCTGATAAATTTATTTCAGGATCAGCACAGATTGTTTGATCAACTAATCCTTGTTTTATTATCAGTATCGCTGAATCTTGTTTCGTCGAATCGCCAAAAATTTCAATATGATCGTACAGCCATCGATAAACTTCTTCCATCTCTTCGGCTCTAAGTTTTCCGCAGAGTAGTTTACGTGCCTCGGTTATTTTTCCAGCGGTAAAAAGTTCGACCATGTTAAATTTCCAATCTGCCGCGCCTTCATCTCCCTTGTTTGAAGCCATAAGTTTTCCTTCTTGTATGTTTTGTTGAACAAGATTAATGCATTTTCGCAAATCTGGATATGCGACCTTGACGTAATTGTCTAACGTCTCAAGATCGAAATCCACAGCCTCTTCAACAAGAATAGTAGCAACACGAGCGGTAAACTCAGTAAGATCCGTTCGCTCAACGTGAAATCCTTGACATCGTGAATGTAAAGCAGGGATAATGCGATTAGGGTAGTTACAGGTGAGGATGAAACGAGCAGTTGAATGATACTCCTCCATGACCCCACGTAGCGCCGCCTGAGCGTTCGGACTAAGATAATCAGCTTCATCTAATAACACCACCTTGAAAGGTCCAAACGGAATCATCTGGACAAAGTTTGTAATTTTATCTCGAACATCTTCTACTGAGTTAGTTCTACTGGCATTTATTTCTAAAACATCGTAATCTTCAATACCTAGTTCTTTAATGAGAATTTTAGCTAAAGTGGTCTTGCCGATACCGGCGTTGCCGCTCAGTAGTAGATGTGGAATGCTTTGATCTTTGATCCATGTTTCAACTTGTTTTCGTTGATGATCGTCTCTAAAAACATAACCTTCTATAGTTTTAGGGCGATACTTTTCAACCCATAATTCTTTCATACCAATTCCTCTACAATGCCTAACATTTCGGCTACAATAATTAAAGAACCACCAACAATTAAATTTCCGAAACAGATATTGGCTCCTGCTAGAATCCTAAAACCACTCTTTACAAGACTTACATAAAAATGACCCTTACTCGTATCTTTGGGTTGAATATTCATTTTTTATCCTTGTCTATTTTTTCTAATTCACGCGGCTCAGCGAATCTTTGATTTGGGTCAATCATTTTATACAATCCGATTGGTTTCCAATACTTATGGATGAGATTATTAATAACCAAAATCGCCATAACCCATACTATTGCGGCTAGCATTGTCAAGATACTACTAGCTAAAAAGACCGCTGCTACATCCATGTTCATTGTTGTAATCCTTTTTCTACTTCTATAGCTACTACGCGATTTCTAAGTTCCGTTGTTGAAAAAGAATGTTCGCGCTTGTTGAAATAAAATTCAATACCTTTGGCTTCGCATTCCCAACGTCCAGTGAAATCTTTATCTTGATATTCATCTCCTAATATTCTAACATTAATAGGATAAGAAAGCAAGATGTCTACCAACTCTTTTTCAGTCGAATATGGAATGATTTCGTCGATGTATTTGCAGGCTTTAAGTTGTACAAATCTTTCAAATAACGATTGAATCGGTTTATTCTTTGTTTCTGGACGATCGATGGTTGGGTCAGTTTGCAATCCTACAATTAAATAATCACATTGTTTTTTTGCTTCTTCTAACATCAGCAAATGACCTGCGTGAAATAGATCAAAGGTAGAACAGGTAAACCCGATCTTCATTGTTCTAATCCTTGTTTGATATAGGATTCTTCTTTAGAAAGATACGTTTTTAATACAGGAGGTTGCCATCCTTCTGGTTTTAAAACTTTACCATCTTCTCTTTTTTTAACTTTCTCTGTGGCAGGATCGATTTTGGCAAAATTAGTACGCATGACTTCGTTCCATGCTCCTTCGGCATCTGCGCCCATGCTATGAATAGCACCGATAGTAACTACTATCATATCTATGAGTGCGTCTAGCATTTCTACTCTATCCTTATTAAGGATAGCTTGATTTAATTCTTCTGCTTCTTCCTCAATTAATTTTAGATACATGTTGAACTGATCAGTATTACCTCGATCTACGGATTGATTCGAAGCCAACATGAATTTTTCTTGATCCCTAAAAGGATTGGTCATAATATTTTCCTATGATTTAAGTATTTTAATGATACGTTTTTTATCACGCTCTGTCAACCATTGATGTTCCATTTCACCAAAATATTTGGTTGATACTAACGCATCATCTACTAAGTCTTTGATTAGATATAGGTCTTTTTTGAATTCGAATGATTCAGAATCGTGTAGATATGGATTGTTACATTTTCTTGATAATGAGTGTAGCCGATGTGCTAATTCAGCTACAGTGTTTTCATTATCATCGATCATCTAGAGAAATCTTCTGGCCGAACATTGAAGCTTGATCCGTTAGCAAATTCTTGACCTAGATAAACATCATTAGGTCGATAGTCAGCTACAGCTAATACTGATGATGTTTCAACTTTTTGTATTTCTTTTATACCATCACCATCATCAATCTTAATCTTTCTAGTCCATCTACCATGTTCGATCAATATCCATTGACCTGGAGCTGCATCTATTTCGCAATCGCTACCGATTTTATAAATCTGAGCCCACCTAGGTTTAATTCCATGAGACTTACCGTCATCACTTTGAATTACTATCCCGCCTGCTGTTTTTTGTTCACCTATATCCATATTATAAACTAGTATATCTCTGGATAGAGGTCTTACAGTGATATTTTTTATGTCGTACATTTAATTCCTCATTTTTTATTTGCTCTAGTAGCAACTTCTTCGCGCATAGCGTTAGGATTCTGTGCATAGTAATCTGCTAATACTTGTTCTCTAGTGCGAATTATCTTACCACCGTCGCCTAGTTCATCTCCTCTAGCATTTACTTTCATGTTTCCTACTGCTGGTGTTTTTTCATGTCTAAGAGTTAATTTTTCCATATCAATTTCTTTACCTCTTACACTTGTGTATGTTCTACCCATTTTGTTCTCCTTTAAAGAATTCGTCTAACGGCAGTCTATATTTAACACTGTTGATCTTATGTACTCCCAACAAATAGAGCGCATAACTTGATACACTAGATCCTCTGCCCACACCCCAAACTATATTGTTTTTTCTAAGCGTATCTACTATATATTTCATAGTTTTCAGCACAGGAATCATCTCATTTTCTCGGTATAATTCTAATTCTTGTGATAATCTATCAAGATTTTCGTTAGGACACACACTTATTAAATATTGTTCAATATCTAGATCTTTATATTCTTGAGGAATAAACCAATTAGTTTTATAAATTGTAGTAGGGGGGACTGGGTAATCTAGATGTTCTTGATATATTTTATCAATGTAGTCAGTTAAATCTTCAGAGCATAAAGTATGTTCCAAAATATCTGGCCCATATTTCAATATGCCTGTAATTAATTGGTCTATGTTATTAGTCGACATTGATCAATTGACCTAAATCATCATCTGTATTTTTCAATTTTTGAGCGTATCTTTTCTGTAATTCGTCTCTATATATTGTAATAAATGTTGATAATTGTGTCAAGAGATCAGTATGTCCTAATCTTGCGGCGGTATGATATTTTCTGTTTAATTCGATTAATTTATTTTCAACTTCTTGATCTTTTAGATCGCTGAGATTTGACTCGAGAGGATGAAACATTAGGCAAAAGTTCCCAGATAGTTAAGGAATATAACATTAGTACTGTGTTGCCACACTTCTATCAAAGTGGGATTGGTTGCGGATGTTACTGTCAATGAAACCGGGAATGAAGAAGATTTTTTAATTACAGTGATTCCGGATGCAGTAAATGTCAGTGTTCTTGCAGTTCCATCTCCGTAAAGCTCTAAAGTAGCTTTTCCTAAACTGCCTAAACCCTCTACTGATACAGCAGCAGTTGGAAATTCGATAAACGAAAGAGCGCAGTTATTACCGAATTTAATTATGTGATATAGAGCTTGTTTAAATGATATTTCCTGTGTAATTGCTGTAATAGTGGCTCCATAATCTTTTTTTCTTAGATACGAATCTTGTAGAATCAAAGATGTCTGGGTAAAATATCCATAATCATTCGATTGATCTAATCTCGCCGAATTATCCTGAAGATCTTCAATTTCAGTTTTAGCAGATTGAAAATTAGTTTTAATTGTATCAAAATTATCACGAAATACCTGAGTATCGTTATCTTGCCCTGCTACAGGAAAGTTTTCATTGATCGCTATATAATTGATGTTGCTAGTCACGGTAATTTTTCTCCACGTTGCGGAAATACAAGGTATTTATCCTCTATTTGTCCGTCGATAATATCTATTAAGTATCTATCTATTTCAAAGTCAATTTGTTTAAAATCAAAATTTGACTGTTCTATCCTTGATAAAACCAAATCAGATCTTCCAGGTTTGCAGTAGCAAAGGATAAGAGCTTTGGTATAACCTAATTCATACGATGCTGTATCTTGTATGCTGCGCATCCATAACGGAAGAAATTCTCTATCATTTGTTCCAACAGATGCTATACGTTTTCGCATATTCTTAACTGAATTCGGGAATATTCTTTGATGATCGCTGTCGCTGACAAAAGGAATATCACTGTCTACTTTAATAGCATCATAACTGATTAGAACCTTACTTTTTATATCGTCAGCCAAATGAATAGTATCACTAATACTCAGCCCATTTTTTTCATATTGATCTACAACATCAACGTATATTACTTCGTATATCGTTTCCTGTGTGATAGGATCTTTAGCCTTAGATACTCTTAGATCACCAAATCTTAACTGTTTTCTGTAATGATTTCGACTGATAGCCTGTACATACTTGACTGCTTCTACGCTTTCTATACCTGCGTATATCAGAACATTTAAATTGGTCTGTATACCAAAATTAGGATCACCGTATCTATAAATATCATCAGATTTAAAAATTACAGCATCAGTGATAAAATTATACCATTTTAATCTTTTAGATTTCGATTGAAATGCTTTCACATATAAATTTGCAAAAGTTTTTGTAGTATCGGCTATCACTAAAAAATAAAAAGTTTTATTCAACGTTGCAAAATTAACACTATCTCTTGCTCTAATTGTAAATGTAAACTTTCTATCAAACGAAGTATCTCCACCATCGAATGTTCCACCAAAATCTTTTGACAATGTAGAACTATCTTCCAAATTATTTAAACTATCGGTACGTTCATAAAATCTAGTTAGTCCGGGACCGACGTCATCGGCAAATTGTTTTATTTTGCCTTCTATAATTCCGTTGCCTAAAAATGTCAAGCCGGCCGGCAACGTTCCGCTAACCCATTCGTAGCCTATTCTTCCGCCGTACAACAGACTTTCGGCTTCTACGTATAATTGACTCGGTTGATTAGGTTTTATAGTTCCTAGATCAATATCAGATATCCAACGAACTGCGCTTTCTATTTCACCTATCAGCTCCACTGTAAATGTTTTGTCAGCACTAGACACGCCTGGGATCCAAAATTCTGTATCAGTAGGTAATCTTCCCCGGTTCGCCACTTTACAAATATAAATTATACCTAGGTAAACTACTGCATCATTAACAAAATAATTTACTGATAAATTCCAACTTCCCTTTAATATATAATCTGCATAAGCCAAAGCTGTGGGAAAATTCACAGCTCTTATCGTAAACACATATGATCTACTGACTCTGGCTTGATATGGAACTTTGCCTGCTATCTCCCCAGTAATACTATCTAGAGTCATTCCCGGAGGCAAAGTGCTGACAGAATTATCTGGATTAGTGGGCACTAAGAAATATGTTATAGTTCCGGACAAAGTCGGAGGATCATAAACATCCAGAAAAATTGTTACATAGTTATTGGCTCTAAATCTTCCTAGATTAGATCCAGTGATCCATATAGGCGTTCTATTACTGTTTGCATCCGAAGTAAAGAGATTTGTATCAACTTGGACTATGGAATTATCAGCCTGTAAGAATTCTTCGGTTACTACATAAATTTTAAATAATCTAGTTTCAGTATATACTCCGTCCGTAACAGCAACTATAAAGGTATAAATTCTACTCAGTCTTCTAGGTATTCGGCTAGGATCATTATAATCAAAAACTTGACTATCGTAAAAAAATGTATCAAAACCGTTTGATCTAGCTTCGGCAAAATCTATCGGTACTATGTCTAATGGCGCAGTATCGTATCCTCCAAACGGATTACCTTGATACTCTAAAGCGAAAATAGGATCTGTATATCCAGATATAATACCGTCTCTACTGAGAGATAGTCCTGGAGGTAATAGTCCGCCGTTGGGTACTAGATAGAATTCTAAATTATCTTCTGCTATTAGATCTGGGTCTGTGGCTTCTAATTGAAAATCAACTTTGGCATTATCTAAGACGAAATAAGCGTTAGCCGGCCCAACATTTAAAAAACCTTCTTGAGTAAGCCATATCGGTTTATCTGAACCATCTACTGAGATATTAAAAGTTCTATCTTCCAAATCGATACCATCACTAGCTCTAATTACAAACTTACTTGTTGTATACACTTTAACTTCTGTCGGCGAGCCTTTGATTGAACTATTGCTCAACCTCAAACCTCTAGGTAATGATCCGGCTATTAATGTGAATGTTATTGGACCTATGTCTGAACTAGCAGATAAAGGTATATCGATGATAATCCGTTCGGTTAGTAAACCTAAACTTCCTGCAGGTGTAATCCAGGTAATCATCTGGACTGCTCCTTATATAATAGCACCACAATCAATACTAACTGTAGAAGGTAGTCCTATGGTGCCAAAATCCATATTTGATGCTGCGAAAAGAGCTTGTAGAGAATTATTCAAATCACCAGTTATCTTACCAAAATCATAAGAAGTTAAAATGTCAGTGATTGGTATACTGGTCCTGAATGAAACCGTAGAACCAAAAGCAGAAACTTCTATATCTTTTCTACTTGTCGTCGCTCCTGAAGCAGATGCACCACCCAATGTTAACTGTTGATAAGAACTGGCCTGAACATTACCCGAATCGGTGTCAAATCGTATAAAAGCATCCGGAGCAGTATTATTCATTATAATGGCTGTACCAGTGTCATTAAGAAGCATTTTTGTACCGCTAACGAGATTCTTAAATTCGAGATTAGTTCCAGTCTTTTGTTTAAACACTCCAACTCCTGAAACCCCTATGTTGGATGCAGTTATAGTCAGCTGTGCCGACAAATCAGTGAAGTTGGCATTTACTTTTTGGAATGCAGTTCGTAGGTCATCGCCTAGCCCGTCGTTTACTACATTTCCGATATTGATTGTTTGTATGGCCATAATTACGCTCTCTTTTTAATATTTACCGTTATAATCCGTATGCTGGTTTAGTAGCATTGTAGTTTGCTAGTATTTCACTGGCAGTTAGTACTCTGCTATAGATAAAGGCTTCTCCAAGATCCCCAACCCATTGATAAGCACCAGCAAATGCACTTCGTCCAATCCATACTTCTTGACTGTTAGAAACTGTGGCTAGACTTGCGGCACTGTTAGCGACCTCAACCCCATTGACATATAAGCGCAGATTAGATGAATCTCTAGTGAACATTACTAAGTGCCAAGCACCGTTGTTATAAGTTGTTAAAGGACTGGTAATACTTTCACTAGATCCAGCACCGTTGGCTATGTCTCCTACGATCTGACCCCCATTGAACCAAATACGATAGTTCCAAGGCCAGCCTCCTGTAGTCTCTTTACACAGAGTCATTTTAATACCCGTGGCTGAAGTTCTAAACCAAATGCCCACACTAAATGATTCTGAACTTATACTTTGATTGGTGTCAATATACCTAGCCGAGGTATTAGGGAAGTTAAAGTAAGTGGTGTTAAATGTAGGCGAACCTACCAATGTTGTAGTATAGGCATTGGGGCTATTATCAGTCCAGCTAGTACCTGATCCAGAATAAGCTCCTGGGATCAGGTATAATTGTTGATCTGTTGCCGCCACACCTATGGCTTCTAGGCCATATCGTGCTCGGTATTTGTTAAATTCTGTTACAACTTCATCAGCAGTTAGCACACCATTGTATACTTGGAAAATACTCATTCTGCCTCGGAAACCATTTACTCCTGAACTAAGAGGTTTACAGTCTCCAATTAGCAAGGATTCTGTTGTACTGATGTTAGCAAAGTTTCCCACATAGTTTGTATCGTTTCTTACCAATATCCCATCTTTGTAGATCTTACCACCAGCAGCACCTACAGTTACTACAATCTGTTGCCAGGCTCCTACAGTAGGCGATGTGGTCCAGTCCAAAGAATTGCCCGTGCCAGTGCCCGAAGTTCCTATTCTAAATCTATATAATGTTTGATTGTAGAACCCTACTAATCCGTCACCGGTGGTAGTTCTTTTAGTGAATAATAGATTAGGATCGGCATTAGGAATAACGCTGATATAGATCCACATTATGATAGATATTCCCGAACTAGGATGTAAGGATGCTGAATCAGCTACAGAAAAACTATCAACAGATCCAGGAGGTGACGCAGTTCCGCCATCGAATGTAAAATATCCGGCCTGTAAAGAACTGTAAGTTGGACTCTGAACTATGGTAGCATCATTGTCGTTGGCAGTGCTGTCTAACCAAGCACCTGATCCGCTGTAGGTATTAGCATCTAGTCCCAGCACTAGAGCAGCAGGTGTAGCTGCCGCTACTCGCCTACGACCAAACTTAAATGAACCTGAGAAACTACTAAACATATTAGAATCCTGTCAGCTGTCCCAGCACGGTATAACCACCGCTGGTATTTAGGATACTGAATGTTACCACATCAGTTCTGTTTGTGCTAGGTGTTGGTGTTGTGTTGCCCTGCCAATTGATAGTCTGTGCTGCTCCTGCGATCTGTAGTGCGTTGGGATAATAGCCAGTGCCGCCCTGTGAAATTATGCAGGTAATAGTAGTGGCTCTGTTTTGTGTAGAGTTCAAGTTGGTTATATTCACGGTCCAGTTGGCATCTGGGCTGGTATGGTAGAATATATGTCCGTTGGAACAGTTATGAGTAACCACTCCTGTGGCATCTGCTATGGAACTAAATGTTTCATATACACCGGTGATGATCTGTAGGTCACCCAACACAGCCACATCGTTGCCGTTTGTCTTAGATCCTAGAATCACGCTGTCAGTATTAGAGGCAGTACCTATCCACAGACTACTGTTGTTGGTACTGTCAATGTAGATGTTGGCCGCTGCGGATATAGTTAAGTCACCGCCATCGACTCTTGAAATATTACCAGGAACAGTTAGCTCGCCAGTAGGATCAAAAGTCCATACACGGGCACTGCTGTCATTGGCATCCACAGTGATCTTCACGCTTTCGGTGGAAGTTAAATAGACATCGCCGTCTGTAGCTTTGAGTTCTATAGCATTGGCATCGCCGGCATTGTTGCCTGCGGCAGTTCCAAATATCAGTTTGCCATTGTTAGTCAATGCTCCCGTGAGCATAGTTAATGACTGCGTAGCACCGTCGAGG